>ERZ791740.1-NODE-1-length-550863-cov-6.214636_pt1 | contig 550863 bp, 465 predicted proteins | sample MGYA00510041_ERZ791740 | MGnify/ENA primary metagenome ERZ791740 (study PRJEB30046, sample SAMN00791959) | human gut metagenome | study: EMG produced TPA metagenomics assembly of the A metagenome-wide association study of gut microbiota in type 2...
TTGCCGGTGTTCGTACACCAATGCCAATCGCTCAGATGGAGCAGGAGTTCCCAGATGCTTATGCAGAGTTCATCAAGGTTTGTGAGACTCTTGAGAATCACTACCATGATATGCAGGATATGGAGTTCACAGTTGAGAACAAGAAGCTTTACATGCTTCAGTGTAGAAATGGTAAGAGAACAGCTCAGGCAGCTCTTCAGATCGCTTGTGACCTTGTTGATGAGGGACATAAGACAGAGGAAGAGGCAGTTGCAATGATCGATCCTCGTAACCTTGATACACTTCTTCACCCACAGTTTGATGCAGCAGCTCTTAAGGCAGCTACACCAATGGGCAAGGGACTTGGCGCTTCACCAGGTGCTGCTTGTGGTAAGATCGTATTCACAGCTGACGATGCTGAGGCATGGGCAGCTAGAGGCGAGAAGGTAGTTCTTGTACGTCTTGAGACATCACCTGAGGATATCACAGGTATGAAGTCAGCACAGGGTATTCTTACAGTTCGTGGTGGTATGACATCACACGCTGCAGTTGTTGCCCGTGGTATGGGTACATGCTGTGTATCAGGTTGTGGCGATATCGTTATGGACGAGGAGAACAAGAAGTTCACGCTCGCTGGCAAGGAATTCCATGAGGGAGATTACATCTCAATCGATGGTACAACAGGTAATATTTACGATGGAGTTATCAAGACAGTTGATGCTCAGATCGCAGGAACATTCGGCCGTGTTATGGCATGGGCTGATAAGTATAGAACACTTAAGGTTAGAACAAATGCAGATACACCAGCAGATGCAAAGAAGGCTCGTGAGCTTGGTGCAGAAGGTATCGGTCTTTGCCGTACAGAGCATATGTTCTTTGATCCAGAGAGAATCGCAGCATTCCGTGAGATGATCTGCTCTGATACAGTAGAAGAGAGAGAGGAAGCTCTTAATAAGATCCTTCCATATCAGCAGGGAGACTTCAAGGCTCTTTATGAGGCACTTGAGGGTAACCCAGTTACTATCAGATTCCTGGATCCACCTCTTCATGAGTTCGTTCCAACAGAGGAGGCTGACATTGAGAAGCTTGCTGCTGCTAAGAACAAGAGCGTTGAGGAGATTAAGGCACTTTGCAACTCACTCCATGAGTTCAACCCTATGATGGGTCACAGAGGATGCCGTCTTGCTGTAACATACCCAGAGATCGCTAAGATGCAGACAAAGGCTGTTATCCGTGCAGCAATCGAGGTTCAGAAGGAGCATCCAGATTGGACAGTTGAGCCAGAGATCATGATCCCACTTGTATGTGAGGTTAAGGAGCTTAAGTACGTTAAGAAGGTAGTTGTTGAGACAGCTGACGCTGAGATCGCTGCTGCTGGCGTAGATCTTAAGTATGAGGTTGGTACAATGATCGAGATCCCAAGAGCAGCTCTTACAGCTGATGAGATCGCTAAGGAAGCTGACTTCTTCTGCTTCGGTACAAACGACCTTACACAGATGACATTCGGATTCTCAAGAGATGATGCTGGTAAGTTCTTAAATGCTTACTATGATGCTAAGATCTTCGAGAACGATCCATTTGCTAAGCTTGATCAGACAGGTGTTGGTAAGCTCATGGATATGGCAGTTAAGCTTGGTAAGCCAGTTAATCCAAAGCTTCACATCGGTATCTGTGGTGAGCACGGTGGAGATCCTTCATCAGTTGAGTTCTGCCACAAGATTGGTCTTGATTATGTATCATGTTCACCATTCAGAGTACCTATCGCTAGACTTGCTGCTGCTCAGGCTGCAATCGCTAACAAGTAGGATTCGGACGAACAGAACTTGTAAGTAATTAGCTTAATAAAGACAATATGAGTCCCTGTAATTGCCATGAGGTGGTTACAGGGACTTTTTTGTAAAAAAATATGCATATCAAAAAGGAGAAATCAATAGCCGATACTTGATTATATTATGTACTGATGATATTGTGGTCTATGGAAATTAAACATAGGAAGAATATATAATGAATGAAAGAGATGTAGAAATTAGTAAAAGAGAAGCTAAGAAGAAGGAACGTAGGTCGAGAAAGGACAAGCTTGCCATAGAGAAGAGAATACTTCGTCTGTCTTTTATGGGAAGTGTCTTCTTCATACTTGCGGAGGGCGTGATGGCATGGTATACCCATTCACATTCGCTTTGGACGGACTGCCTGTTCGACTCTGCAGATCTGGTCATGATAGGACCATTCATGGTGCTGGTTCCGCTTCTGTATAAACCGGTGACAGAGAAACATCCATATGGCTATGCGCAGGTGGAATCGCTTTTCCTACTTGTAAAGTACAGTGTATTACTTGCTCTCACATGTAATCTCATGGTTGAGAATATAAAGCTGTTGTTTCATGGGGGACATGATGTAGATGCGGGGAGCATAGCGGTATTTGAATTTCTTGTATGTGTATGCTGTGCGGTTATGTATGCGATACTTGGCCATTACAGTAAGAAATATGAGTCTACAACTATCAAAGCGGAGCTGTATATGTGGAAGCTTGACGTAATAAGCAGTATGGGAGTTGCTATAGCATTTGCGGTACAGACTGTTCTTTTGCATACAAGCCTGCGTTTTATGACCCCTTATATTGATCCGGCAGTAGCGGTGGTTATGGCACTTCTTCTCATAAAAGAGCCGGTGTGCGAGATATTCCAGAGTATCAAGAATCTTATTCTTTTTGCTCCGGAGGAAGAGACGCTTAATCAGATACGAGGCATAGTGGATCAGCATATGAAGGATTACCCATATGAGGTCACTTTTCTGGATGTCATCCAGACCGGGCGGAAGCTTTGGGTTGAGGTATATATAGGAAATCAGACGGATGTGATACATATAAGTATCATTCATAAGGTGAGAGACGAGATAAAACAGGAGCTTAGGGATAAGTATGATCAGGTGTATATAGAGGTCATACCAGATTGATAGTAAAGCTGTAATACAAAATATAAATGATCAAGGGGATGCAAGTATATGTTACATTATGAAGTTTTTAAAAGCTCATGTGATACCGATAGATATATAGTTCTGCTTCATGGATTTGGAGGGAACAACAGGGTATGGAAGAATCAGATTCCCTTGCTTCAGAAGAAGTTTAATGTTCTGGCGATAACTCTGCCAAGTCATGGAGACAGTGAACTGAAATTGTCCAAGATGGGAAGTACGCTGGATGTTGTCGTGGGTGAGATAACGCAGGTGCTTGATGAGCGGGGGATACAGCGAGCTGTTTTTATGGGCGTATCACTTGGAACTATATTTATCAAATATATGGAGATGAGATGCGAAAGTTACATAGATAAAGCAATACTTGTGGGTGCGCTTGGCACGGTTGGAAAACCACTCAGGCGTGCTGTCAATGTCTTTGCTAAGATAGGTGACAAGCTGCCATTTCCTGTCGTCTACAGAATAATGGCAAAGTTATTTATGCCATGGAAAGTCAGCAAGACAAGCAGGAAGGTGTTCTGCAAATGTGCCAAGGCATTAAACAGTCATGAATTTAAGGCGTATATGAATATTTTTATTGAGCATTTTTCACTTTGTGACGAGTTCGTGAGCAGATTACACGAGGAGAATGTATATATTTCCGGGCGTGGTGATCTGTGTTTTATAAATGGAATCGTGGAGGAAACTGATCTGACAGATGCGGAGCTGATAATAATAGAGCATTGCGGTCACGTGTGCAACATAGATCAGAGCAGACAATTCAATGATATTATTTCTGAATTGCTTGACATTTAATGAATTAAAAGTGGAATATGATACGACAAGGATATACTATCTTAAAATGCTGATAAATAAGGATAAGGAGACTGTGATATGGCAACGATGGACACGTATACGGGGAACAAAATAGATCCGATGAATATGACAGCTTCAGACATATCAATACAGGATATTGCGCATGCGTTAAGCCTCACGTGCCGCGGCGGAGGGCATGTGTCATATTTCTTTTCTGTGGCACAGCACTCCATCAACTGTATGAATGAGGCGAAGTCAAGGGGATGGTCAGAGCGGCTACAGCTTGCCTGTCTGTTGCACGATGCCAGCGAGGCGTATATATCAGACATAATCAGACCGGTAAAAGCACATTTGTCCAATTATCTTGAGATTGAGAGTTCGATCATGAACGTTATATTTGAGCGATTTGGACTTGCTGATCTGAGCGAAGAAGAGAATGCTATGTGGAAACAGATAGATGATGAGATGATGAATTTCGAACTTAAGAATCTGATGAAAGGCGAGGAGTACAGGAATACGGACAACCTTAGTTCAGTCCCTGCTGTGGCCGAAAGACCATGGCGAGAAGTGGAAGGTGAATTTGAGGCTGAATGTAAGAAACTTGCAGAGAAAATGTCAGATCAGACCGGCAAGTAGTCGATAGTGCCAGTAATTGATAGTGAAAAGTTATTTTTTATTACAAAATATGTGATAATACCTCCCAGGCGGATGATGGAATATAACGATCAGCCCGGGAGGTATTTGTTTTTGCATTTATGATCAGATGTTGTCAAAGTATCCGACATAGTCGACCTTGTATGGCCCATTTGGGAAAAGGTATTCATACAGATCTATGAAATAGTCGTCGGTCATGCTGGCGATGAAGTCGAATATATGGAGACACATTTTGTATCAACTGTAATTAATTATCGAAAAACAATAATAATTATTGACAAACGATAATCATGTGGTACTATACAAGTAAGATAATTATCGAAAAACAATAATTTACTTGGCGATTGGAGGCTTTTATGGTTAATGGTGTTTTAAATGCATTTGCATACATAGCAAAGTGGCTCAGGGAGATGTCTCTTGCGGGCGGAGCACAGAATGTCCTTGCAATATGTATGTTCTGTCTGATAGGCTGTGTGCCACTTGCTGGATTCATCGTGCTCTGTATAAGAAATAGAAAAATTGATGCTGACTACCTGTTGCTGGGACTTTCAGCAGTGCTTTTCATAGGAATATATATGATGATAAATCCAGGGTATGTCATAGATGGAAATGCTCTGGTAACTTCAGATATGCTGAATCTTGCAATAAGCTCAGTGATATGGTCGGTGCTGGCATGTTATGCTGTGCTCAGGATCGTGGAGAGTATAGACAAGGCGGATAGCACTCAGATAGTAGAAATCATCAAGAAGATAATATGTGTGATAGTGGTATTCACAGCTTTTGTGATTGTCTGTGTGTCACTGCCGGGGCTTGTCAGAACAAATCGGACAAATGCCGGTGCTATGCCTGGTGATGCCGGATGGGCAGTGATCCTGTTTATTTTCCAGCTTGTAAATGCTGCTCTTGTCATATGGGTTCTGATCAGGGGATACAGGCTTTGCAACAGCATAATAGAAAATGAGTATTCGGATGAAACAATCCATATGGCAGAGAGACTTTCAAAGACGAGCAAGAGTGCGATATCAGTCATGGTGATTCTTGAACTCTCGAAGAATGTGCTTCAGCTTTTTATCATGATGACTCTTTCAAATGCAGATTTCAAGATATCACTTCCATTATATGAGCTGATAATACTCGTCGTTGTGTATATGGGTGTCAGAAACCTTGCTAAGACAAAAGCGATAAAAGAAGAAAATGATTCATATATATAGAATTTGAGGTGACGTGCAGGTATGGCGATCAAAGTAACTCTGGACAGGGTTTTAAAAGAGAATAATATGACATCGAAGGAACTTTGCAAACTAGTGGGGATAACAGAGGCAAATCTGTCGGTTCTCAGAAGCGGGAAAGCAAAGGGTGTGCGGTTTACCACGATCAACAAGATATGCTATTACCTGCACTGCGATGTTGGAGACATATTGACATTTGATGGTGAACTTATAGAAGAAGACTAAGGAGGCGGGAGCTGTGATGAAAGTTAGCAGGGGTAAGAAAACAGACAGGAAATCAGATGAGACACATAGAGTGATACGAAAGAGCAATCTGGCTGCTGTGGGTATTATTGGAATGCTTGGAATATGTATGCTCTCAGGCTGCTCGCTTGCGGATAAGGAAATGATTGAAACTGATGAGAGAGATTTACTGGTTGGAGTGTTTGTAACAACAGAAAGGCTTGGGACAGTTACCGATGTTCCGTGCGAAATCGATATTGATGCAGGTACACTTAAGATAACAGATGAAGACATTGATGTTGACGGATGTTATATGATCTATGCCAGATCAGGCGAGGGGGAAGATATGTACGAGACTCTGGTATCTGATGGTATAAGTGTTGGTATCAGCAATGTTGGGTATAATGAGAATGCAGATGGAAGTGTCACCAGAAGCCGGACAGTGAACGGATGCGTGTACTATGATCTGGACAATAAGGATAGCTATGCAGACTCAGATGGTGATGTGGAAATAATTCTCAATAAGGTATATGAGAAAACAGATGGAACATATTATATAACGAGTGGCAGCTCAATGGGGTGTGCGGCCACGGATCAGACTGCAGAGAACGGATCAGGTGCAATGGATGTAAAAGAGTCGTATAAGACGACTTCGTTCTCGGGTAGTGAAAGTTCGTCAAGTGATGAAAACGAAATGGTCATACATGTGGAATGGAAGTTTGAACGAGCAGGAGAAAAGTATACATTTACAGCTATGTCTGAGGATAACAAAGAGCTGGACGCCAAAACCTATGATGTTGGGGATATACCAGATACAATAAAGTTTGACTGTGACTGGCAGTATGTGATCGTGTCCTATGCGGATGTGACTGGTAAGATGCACAGTTCATTTGTGGATAAAGAAGATTCAGTGTATGAATATAGTGTGAGCACTGGCAAATTCTTTCTGGATACGGGCGTAGTTGAGATAGAATAACAGGTGAATATTAATTTAAGATTAAACCACAGGGATATGGTAAATTGGTTCCCTGTGGTTTAAAATTATGACTAGAAAAAATGAATGAAATTGAAAAACGTGAACATTTAGCGTGGGCATATTATCATAATTTCATGTATGACAGTGAGAATTAAGGAGGATTACAGATGGATCGCAAAGAGATGAACAAAATTATATTTCAGAATACAGAGTATATGTGCAAGACGGATGCTGCATTGTCAGATGCTACAAAGAAATCGGTGTCAGGGCAGCGATTTATTGCAGAAAGTGAGAAGATTCCGGGACTTAATCTTAATATTTATAAGAAACAGACCAGGATTGTGGTATCCAGAAAGAGAACATATGAGGCAGCAGCATATTATAAGGGACAGCATGTTGCTGTGCATAACTTTGCATCGGCGGTAAATCCGGGTGGCGGAGTTGTATATGGAGCGAGTGCACAGGAGGAATGTCTCTGCAGATGTTCTAATCTGTATTTTTGTTTGAACACTCCTGATATGTGGGGAATGTTCTATACTCCTCACAGAGCGGCAAAAGATCCTATACACAATGATGATATTATATACACACCTGGTATAGTGGTGTTTAAGACGGATACAGATCTGCCGGAACTCATGGAGCAAAAGGACTGGTATAAAGCGGATGTGATCACATGTGCTGCGCCGAATCTACGGGAAATTCCAGGGAATATATATAACTGCGAGAATGGTGCAAGCGCAGCGGGAGTAAGCAATTATGACCTTCAGATTATTCATGAGAAAAGACTCAGAAGGATACTTGACAGCGCCGTTATGAACCATGCGGACACAGTGATACTCGGGGCATTTGGCTGTGGTGCATTCCGCAACGATCCTCATGCGGTGGCATCAGCTGCTGCAAATGTTCTAAGTGATTATATATACGCATTTGAGAATATCGAGTTTGCTGTATACTGCAGACCAAATGATGATTTCAATTACAGGGTGTTTAACAGCGTATTAAGTTCATTGTAAAGGAAATTTGTGCCTATGGTGTATACCATCATGCCATGAGGGCGGCGATGTGGATATAAGAGGATGAGCAGGAAATGGCAAGAGTTTTGATTACAGGATTAGTATTAATGAGAAAATAGTGAAAGATTATTAAAAGATTATTAAAAGAGTTATACAAATTTTAGAAATAATTAATTGAATAAATCCTCCTTGTGATATAAGGTTAGAATAATATATAGGATAATGGCGTTTGTGTATTGTGTCAGACATATATATCCTAAAAAATATTACAAGGAGGATTTTTATATGAAGGAAGTAAAACAGCCAAAAAAGCCGCTGATATTTTATTATCTGATCGTGCTCGCAGTAATCATGCTTCTTAATATTATAGTTGTTCCCTGGTTTACTGAGAGAAGTATAGAGGATGTGGATTACGGTACATTCATATCCATGACAGAGGACAAGAAGATCGACGAGGTAGATATTGAGACCCAGTCAAATGTCATCTATTTCACAGGCAAGGATGACAAGAAGGTGTACAAGACAGCTATGGTGAGTGATGAGAACTTAACCGAGAGACTTTACAAGTCGGGTGCCAAGTTCTCAGGTCAGGAGATCAAGCAGACATCGCCGATACTCAGCTTTATACTCAGTTGGATTATACCGATACTTATATTTACATTATTTGGAAGAATGCTTGCCAATCAGATGATGAAGCATGCCGGGGGTGGCAAGAATTCCATGATGTTCGGAATGGGCAAGAGTAATGCGAAGATATATGTTAATTCCACAGAGGGAATAAAGTTTACAGATGTCGCCGGAGAGGATGAGGCAAAGGAGAATTTGACTGAGATAGTTGAGTATCTTCACAATCCTGGAAAGTACAAGGAGATCGGCGCTTCCATGCCAAAGGGTATTCTTCTTGTGGGTCCTCCGGGAACAGGTAAGACCATGCTTGCCAAGGCTGTAGCCGGAGAGGCGAATGTACCTTTCTTCTCAATGTCCGGTTCAGAGTTCGTTGAGATGTTCGTAGGTATGGGTGCTTCAAAGGTAAGGGATTTGTTCCAGCAGGCAAAGGAAAAGGCTCCATGTATAGTGTTCATCGATGAGATAGATGCTATAGGTAAGAAGAGAGATGGACAGATAGGCGGCAATGATGAGCGAGAGCAGACACTTAACCAGCTCCTCACCGAGATGGATGGATTCGAGGGCAACAATGGTGTCATCATCCTTGCAGCAACCAACAGACCGGATTCGCTTGATCCTGCACTGCTCAGACCGGGAAGATTTGACAGACGAGTACCTGTAGAACTTCCTGATCTCAAGGGACGTGAGGATATACTTAAGGTTCACGCCAAGAAGGTCAAAATAGGAGACAATGTAGACTTCAATAAGATAGCCAGAATGGCATCAGGTGCATCAGGTGCCGAGCTCGCAAATATTGTAAATGAGGCGGCGCTCAGGGCTGTCAGAGCCGGCAGAGGCTTCGTGACACAAGCCGATATGGAAGAGAGCATAGAGGTCGTAATTGCAGGTTACCAGAGAAAGAATGCGATACTTACAGACAAGGAGAAGCTTGTCGTGTCATACCATGAGATCGGACATGCGCTTGTAGCTGCCAAGCAGACTGATTCAGCGCCTGTCCAGAAGATAACCATAGTTCCGAGAACATCGGGAGCTCTTGGTTACACCATGCAGGTGGATGAGGGTAATCACTATCTTATGACCAAGGAGGAGATTGAGAATAAGATAGCGACACTCACAGGCGGAAGAGCTGCGGAGGAGATAGTATTTGGGTCTATTACAACGGGAGCCTCCAACGATATAGAACAGGCAACAAAGCTTGCAAGAGCTATGATCACCAAATATGGGATGAGCAAAGATTTTGATATGGTAGCCATGGAGGTAGAGACCAACAAATACCTTGGCGGTGATTCATCACTTTCGTGCTCGGCAGAGACGCAGACACTCATAGACAAGAAGGTTGTGGAGCTTATAAGAAAGCAGCATGAGAAGGCGGCAACCATTATCCTCGAGAACAGAGCGAAGCTTGATGAGCTTTCCAATTATCTGTATCAGAAGGAGACGATCACAGGCGAGGAGTTTATGAATATATTGAATTCATGATTCTCTTAGATATAATTTCAGTTTCCGGGTGCTGACATTTTACAATTCCGCACCCGGTAACCATAAGATAGACTTGTACTGTATTAAGGATAATACAGTTATAATTCATTATTGTGACAGACAAAAAACTTGGAATAAAAATTATGTCGGTGTATTGGACAGATTTTACAAAAATATAGTGACGTGATATTACGTCAATTCCTCGTGGTCAAGCTCCAACAGCTTGAAATGATTCTTTTTGAACTCTATAAGTCCTTCACTCTGCATGTTGGACAGCTCCTTTGACAGTGCGGTTCTGTCGACATTCAGGTAGTCGGCAAACTGTTCCCTGTTAAATGGGATATCGAACTCAGTTGTTCCAAGAGAGCTGGCAAGTCCTGAGAGATAATAGCTGACACGCTCACGTATCTTCTTTGGCTTTATATAGAAGATATGAAGTGAGAGTGTGAGACTCCTTCTCGATGACAGCAGGAGAAGGTTCTTGAGCATTTGCAGATGCCACGGATAACTGTTGTATTTGCCGGACATGATATCCTGTGCGTTGAGCAGGAATACGATAGTAGGCTCTGTTGCTCTTGCGTCGATCATGAGTTTGTGTCCGGACAGGGCGTATGTTTCACCGAACACCTTTCCCGGAAGTGCTGAACTCAGGATACTTTTGGAGCCCCAGTAGTCAACATTCTCAACAATCACCCGGCCTTTGATGACTATTCCAAGCTCCTCGGTTATCTCGCCGGCTTTGAATATCGTGGAGTTGTATCTGTAATAGTGTTCGCGCAGGATCCCGAGATCCATCATGGTTTTGATATCGGCTTCCGAGATTCCTTTGAATGCCATCATGTTGAGTACTTCAGACAATTGATATTGAGGAATTTTAAGTTTCATACATAACCTCCATCTTATTATTTATTTCTATGCAGAGCAGCAGTCTGCAGCGTAGTATATTCTAGTGACAAGGTGTCATGATGCAGGGGTGCAATCAGGCTTTCAGCTATAGGATGTATATTTTTTCAAAACACAGTATATTGTATATGTGTAATAAATTATCCCTTGTCCATACACAATATATATTATTCATATATTTTCTCAAATTTTTTCAAAAAAAGTTGTTAAAATCTTCATTATGTGGTTATAACAACCGAATTTATGAGTAAAGTATAATATACTTACAAATGAAAAGCAAGGAATGTGATAAGCATTATTGAATTATAGAGGATTATTCTGTATAATAAGTAAATAGTGTGTCACATTTTCACATATTAAAACACTGAAAGGAGAAATTTTATCATGTTACAGAACCAGGAATGGGAATCATTCACAGGTAGACTCTGGAAGGAAGAGTGTAATGTAAGAGACTTCATCCAGAACAACTACACACAGTACGATGGAGACGAGAGTTTCCTTGCAGGCCCAACAGATGCTACTAACAAGCTTTGGGATAAGCTTCAGGCACTTCAGAAGGCTGAGAGAGATAACGGTGGAGTTTTAAAGGAGGATGCTGATGTTGTATCAAGCATCACATCTTATGGCCCAGGCTACATTGATCCAGAGACAAAGGATCTTGAGCAGGTTGTAGGTCTTCAGACAGATGAGCCACTTAAGAGAGCATTTATGCCTTATGGTGGTATCAAGATGGCTGAGGAGGCTCTTCAGATGTATGGATATACTCCAAACGAGAACTTCCACAAGATCTTCACTGAGTATCACAAGACACACAACCAGGCAGTATTTGATGCTTACACACCAGAGATGATGGCAGCTCGTCATACACATATCGTAACAGGACTTCCTGACACATATGGTCGTGGACGTATCGTAGGTGACTACAGAAGAGTTGCTCTTTACGGTATTGATCAGCTTATCGCTTGGAAGGAAGAGGATAAGGCTAACTGTGGCGATGGCAACATGTTTGATGATGTTATCCGTCAGAGAGAAGAGCTTTCAGAGCAGATCAAGCGTCTCAAAGAGATGAAGGTTATGGCTCAGTCATACGGATATGATATTTCAAAGCCAGCTTCAAACGCTAAAGAGGCTGTTCAGTGGTTATACTTCGGATACCTTGCAGCTATCAAGACTCAGAACGGTGCAGCTATGTCAGTTGGACGTGTATCTACATTCCTTGATATCTATATTGAGAGAGATATTAAGGCTGGTAAGCTTACAGAGGCTGAGGCTCAGGAGCTTATCGATCATTTCACAATGAAGCTTCGTATGGTTAAGTTCGCAAGAATTAAGTCATACAACGAGCTGTTCTCAGGAGATCCTGTATGGGCTACTCTTGAGGTTGGTGGTATCGGTGTTGACGGACGTTCAATGGTTACAAAGAACGATTACAGATTCCTTCATACACTTGAGAACATGGGACCAGCTCCAGAGCCAAACCTTACAGTTCTTTACTCATCAGCTCTTCAGGATACATTCAAGAAGTATGCTGCTAAGATTTCTGTAAGAACAAGCTCAATCCAGTATGAGAACGATGATGTAATGAAGCCAATCTGGGGCGATGATTACTCAATCTGCTGCTGTGTATCAGCTACACAGACTGGTAAGGAGATGCAGTTCTTCGGAGCTCGTGCAAACCTTGCTAAGTGTCTTCTTTACGCTATCAATGGTGGTAAGGATGAGAAGTTCCTTGACAAGAAGACTGGTAAGCCAATGCAGGTAGGTCCAGAGTACTCACCTATCACATCAGAGTACCTTGACTATGATGAAGTACTTGCTAAGTACAAGAAGATGCTTGACTGGTTAGCAGGACTTTATGTAAATATTCTTAACCTCATCCAGTACATGCATGACAAGTACTACTATGAGTCAGCTGAGATGGCACTTATCGATACAGATGTACGTCGTACATTTGCAACAGGTATCGCTGGATTCTCACACGTAATCGACTCACTGTCAGCAATCAAGTACGCTAAGGTTAAGGTTATCCGTAACGCAGAGACAGGACTTGCTGAGGACTTCGAGATCGAAGGCGAGTTCCCTAAGTATGGTAACGATGACGACAGAGCTGATAACATCGGTGTATGGCTTCTTCATGAGTTCCTTACAGACATCAAGAAGAGACACACATATCGTAATTCAGAGCCTACAACATCTATCCTTACAATCACATCTAACGTAGTTTATGGTAAGTACACAGGTAACCTTCCAGATGGAAGACGTGCTTGGACACCATTTGCACCAGGTGCTAACCCAAGCTACGGCGCTGAGACATCAGGACTTCTTGCATCACTTAACTCTGTTGCAAAGATTCCTTATGAGTGGTCACTGGATGGTATCTCAAATACACAGACAATGAACCCATCAGCACTTGGACATGATGAGGAAGAGAGAGCTACAAAGCTTGTAAGCGCAATGGATGGATACTTCGATCAGGGCGCTCATCATCTGAACGTAAACGTATTTGGTAAGGATAAGCTCCTTGATGCTATGGAGAATCCAGATAAGCCAGAGTACGCTAACTTCACAATCCGTGTATCAGGATATGCTGTTAAGTTCATATCACTTACACGTGAGCAGCAGCTCGATGTTATCAACAGAACATTCCATGACTCACTTTAATTCTTAGCTGACGCTGGATTTTCAGTGAAGTTATAGATGCTTTGTCAGATATAACAAGAACCATGGTCCCGGGGATAACCTCTCCGGGACTTTTTTTAAGAATATGTATTTATATCAGTTTTACAAGAGATAATAGACATGTAGTTTTGTTTGTAATTACTTTCATTAATTGAAAATTGTATTTGAATAGGAAGAACTTAGAGGTGAAATATGTCTGAAAAGAAACAGGTTTTAGGATATGTCCATTCGACAGAGAGCTTTGGAGCAGTAGATGGTCCGGGCATAAGATTTGTAGTTTTTTTACAGGGCTGCAAGATGAGATGTAAATATTGTCACAACCCAGAGACATGGAATCTTGTGACAGACTATAGTAAGCTTTATTCAGATGAAACAAGCGATGCTGAGAGAGAAGAACTGGAGAAGAAGATTGAGGAGAATACAAAGCTGCTGAAGGATAAGGGCGTCAAGATCGAGGCGAGGACTCCTGAGGATCTGTTAAAGCAGGCACTCCGCTATAAGCCATATTGGAAAAACGGCGGTGGTATAACAGTGAGCGGCGGTGAGGCACTGCTGCAGATGGATTTCCTCATCGAGTTTTTTAAGCTTGCAAAGGCTGAGGGTATTCATACGACAATAGATACAGCCGGCAATCCATTTACAAGGGAGGAACCATTCTTCTCCAAGTTCAATGAGCTGATGAAGCTCACAGATCTGTTCCTGCTCGATATCAAGCAGATCAATGATGACAAGCATAGAGATCTCACAGGATTCTCCAACAGCAACATTCTTGATCTTGCACAGTACCTGTCAGATCAGGGTAAGCATATGTGGATCAGACACGTACTGGTGCCAACCATCACAACTGATGAGGATGATCTGAAGAAGACAAAGGAGTTCATCGACACTCTTAAGACTGTCGATAAGGTTGAGGTACTTCCATATCACAAGCTCGGAATCACTGAGTGGGAGAGACTTGGAATACCATATAAGCTTGAGGGAATCGACCCGCCTACTGATGAGGAGCAGAAGCTTGCAAAGGGTATTCTGGAATAAAATATAATAATTTTGACAAACAAGTGCATTTTGCCGAAACATAATCAGATTATGAATCGGCTAAAATGCACTTGTTTTTTGTGTACACAGGTTTTGTTTTAGAAATGGAATAAAAACGGATATTTGGAATAGATTTTTTTGTTTGGGTGTTATAATATGGTTAGTGAAGACAAACAAGAATTAGGAAACTGAAACAATCTGACATAGAAAAAGATGGATGTGTTAGGTTTTCTATGAATACGTGAGATATAGCTACAGCCATTTGCCGAAGGCAAATTTTGCATGGCTGGTGTTCAGTTAAGGAGGATAAAATCATGAATAGTTATGTTGCATGGGGAATATTTGGAATAATAAGTGGATTTCTGGCAGCTTTTGCGGATGTACCGCTTGTCATGCCAAATCAAAGTGAAAATATTAATCTTGCCGGAGTTTGTCCTTGGTGGGCAGATGCGACCTCAAAGAGATTTAAGGTGTCGTTCTGGCTTTCATTCCTAGGACAGCCGGGAGGATATATAGTCATGTGGCTTCTTGCTGATATGATATCAAAAGAGAATACAACGCTTGCATGTATTCTTAAGATCGTAACATTGCTTGGATGTTATACAGGTCTTATGAGTCATGTTGTGTTCTGTCTGAAACCGCTCCTGTACCAGAAACTCTGCAGGAAAATGTCTGACGATGAAAGCAAAGAGGTTATCAAAGCCATCGATCCGATTTTTAATCCGCCAATGTACCTGGCAGGCGTAATGCTCTGGCTCGGCATTGCGGTTACAGTGATAGCAGCGATCCTTACCGGGGCACTTCCTGTTCCAAAGTGGTGCGCCTTCCTTAATCCTATAGGTTCACTTATAGTTCTCATGCCACTCAAGAAGTGTGGTGTCAGAATCATCGGAGCTCTCGGATTTGGATTTGTGCTGCTTTCGGTGCTGCTTATTATTGCAGGGGTATAAACCATATTTAACAAGAATTAATCTGTAAACGATTGCTGAGTGCAGGCAAAAGAAGATATAATGCAAATCAAATGTGTAGAATGGTAAAAAAGGGTTAAAGTTCAAGTTAAGGAAAAAATCATATGAAAGTTTAGCAGGTGATGAGGTGTACAGATATATGCGCAAATATATGATGGATATCGTTGCGGCAAAGAAACATTCGTCAACTGCAAAGATGGAGATAGTACCTGGCTTTTACTCCATATACAGTAAAATATTTCTTAAAATCATGCGAACGACTGACTTACAGGTGAGTACGCAGGATAGCGGGAAAGATTACTATGACATCACGATCACAAAATGTCTCTGGCATACAGCCTGTGTGGAAAATGGCTGCAGCGAGCTGTGTTCGCTGTTCTGTGATGTCGACGATGTGACGTATGGCGGTTTGAAAAAGCTGGGGTTCTCACGCACAAAGACACTTGGATACGGAGGGGACTGCTGTGATTTTCATTTCTATAAGAAGTGATACAGTGCATGTCTCAAGAAGAACTGCAGGGAAGTCTGGGGGTTAGGATAAATATATCTGCCAGAAGAGAGTTGGTACAAGATTAAAATATATTGAAAAATAAGGTTTAAAGCAGGTTTACTCGACGTAAGCCTGTTTTTTTTGCGAAGTGCGAGTTGGAATCGGTGGCTGTACAAGACTTGGCGATTGACACGGTAAATTGACACGATAACCTGAGAATTTTGAAGAGAGGTATTCTCATAATCTGATATTTTTAACGTAGTGAAAATTATATGCGAATAAAATATTAAAAATATTCGCAAATACTATTGACATCCTGGTTAGCGTAGACTAACATATATGCGAATGAAATATAAAAAATATTCACATAAAGTATGGAGGATGCAGAATGTATATTGAAGGAAAAAACCTTGTAAAGAAATACGGAAAGGGAGAGGCAACAGTATATGCCCTGGACCACACGGGTTTCAGTATGGAAAAAGGAGAGATAGTCGTGATCCTTGGCCCTAGTGGAAGTGGTAAAAGTACACTTCTGAACATACTTGGAGGACTTGATAAGGCCACGGAAGGATGCCTTATGGTGGATGGGGTGGATCTGGAAAAGATGTCTGCCAAAGAACTTGAACTTTACAGGAGAGACAGACTTGGATTTATATTCCAGTCATATAACCTCACACCTGACCTTACAGCCAGAGAGAATATCGAGATGACGGCTGAGCTTGTAAAAGAGCCATTACCAGTAGATGAACTCATGGAGGAATTGGGACTTGTAAAATATGAAAAGCATTTTCCAAAGGAGCTTTCCGGTGGACAGCAGCAGAGGGTGGCTATCGCAAGGGCGATGGTGAAGAAACCGGATCTTCTTCTGTGTGATGAGCTAACGGGTGCGCTGGATTCAAAGTCATCACGGGATGTGCTGCGAAGAATTCAGGCGATGAACGATACATACGGAACAACAATTGTGATAATTACACACAATGAGAATATTGCAGGAATGGCGGATCGTGTTATAAGGATCAAGGACGGTAAGGCAGTGGCAAATGTAAGAAATGAAAATAAACAAAGTGTAGAGGAGATGGAGCTGTAATATGACGATCAACAAAAGAGCTGTGCGCAGCGTAAAGAAAAATATATCCTTCTATATAATAAGCACCATTCTTACTGTGCTCATATCGATACTTATTATTGCACCGTTATCGACAGGACACAACATGAAGAAGGTTATAAATGATTTTGTGGCGAAGTATAAGACTGAGGACGCTGAATTTGTAACGTATAATCCGATATCAGAGGACGACATGAAGACTCTTGAAAGTGATTATGATGTGGTTATGGAATATAGCAGATATAAAGATATGAAGTTTAGTGGCGGAGACATGGATGGGCTTACGGTACGAGTATTTGATATGCCGGAAAAACTCAATCTGTGTAATGTCCGGGACGGCAGCATGCCGGAAAGCGGCGAGGCTCTCTTAACTCAGAATTTTGCAGATCTTCATGGAATTAAAGTTGGCGATGAGGTAAGCCTCGGCGATTATTCATATAAGGTATCAGCATTTGCGACAAAGGCAGATTACATATATATGCTTGAAAAGCAGTCGGGGTACGTTGAAAAATCAAAATTTGCGGTCATGGTTGTGACACATGATGATTATGAGAAGATATCAGCTGATGAGACTGGGTATTATTCGATAAAATATAACAGGGATAATGAGAAGGAAGTCAGGGAAAAGCTGAATGACGAGTATGTCATAGCAAATTATCTGGCGGCAACCACGAATACGAGAATATCAATGCCTATAAATGAGGGTGACGAGGTATCAAAAATTGCTACTATGTATGCGCCAGTTATGTTCATAATAGTACTGGCACTTATCGTGATGGTGCTAGGGAGAAATATCAGAAATGAACAGTATCTTCTTGGCACATTCATTTCCCTCGGATTTTCCAGAAAGCAGATCATAGGACATTATATGCGATTCGGTCTGATTCCGGGAATTGTGGGAAGTGTGGTTGGAACGATAGCATCCATCCCGGTCACGAAGGCTATAACATATTTCTATATAGCATACGATTTTGAGACGATTGATTATACAGTGCGGTATGATACAGCGTCCATACTGGCTGCGCTTATTCTGCCATCTTTTGCATATTGCCTGGCGATAGCCCTGCAGGCTGCAAAGCTGCTCAGGAAGTCTGCGGTTGACCTTCTCAGAAATACAGGCAGGGACAGCAGGGCAATCCGTATAATGAGAAACAGTCATGCAAAAACGCAGCTTAAGATGAGAGTGAGAAGTGTCATAGGGCACCCGGGCAGAAGTGTAGTTACGATCATCGGTGTATGTGTGGCAGCCTTTTGTATTCTTGCCGGATTTATCATGAGAGACAGTCTCGACATTCTTATGCATGACGGGCTCACAAGCTCGGTTAAATATGAATATCTTTACAGATTAAAAACTCTTGGAAATGGATCTCCGGATAAAGGCGAGGCTCTGTTCCAGAATTATTATGAAATTGAGGGAAATACTGTTCAGCTGTCTGCACAGGGGATAGATGAAAGATCTATGTATTTCCCAGATAAGACGGATACAGGCGAGAAACTGGATCTGGACAAATGTTATCTCACAAGTGCGGCTGCTGAAACTTATGGGGTAAATGCCGGGGATGAGTTGACATTTTACAATATTGCCGATCTCAAGGAGCACAGGGTTAAGATAAGCGGCGTGGTGACGGACAATACCCATTGCTATCTGTACACCTCCAGGGATAATGCAACAAAACTTGCAGGTGTTGATCCGGGGACCTATAACTGTATCGTAAGTGATAAAAAGCTGGATCTCGACAAGAATCTGGTGGCCAGCGAGACGAGTATGAAAGTATCTGCGGATACAATGGAAAACCTGATGGGACCGATGAAGGCTATCATTATCGGCATAGAGATACTTGGAATAGTGCTTGGAGTATTTATCCTGTATCTGGTCATAAATATGATCGTATCCGAAAGCGGGACAAATATATCAGTCATGAAGGTTCTTGGATTTAGCAGAAAAGAGATAGTAAACAGAGTGCTCAATGTTAATCATATTCTTGTATGCGTAGGTTTCCTGATAGGAATTCCGGCAGCTTATGCATTTGTAAAGGTTGGATATTCAGACACCATAGAAAATTATGGAATGCTCCTGGCTCCTGTCCTGACTGTAAAAGCTATTGTCCTTGGATTTGTACTTACATGGATCACTTATGAGCTTTCACTGTTTCTTCAGAAAAGAAAAATATCAAGGATTGACATGGTGGAGGCTTTGAAGGAAAATAATAGGAATGAGTAGAATTTTACCTTAAGGGGGTCCACATGGCAAAGCGTGTATTTACAGAGGAAGAGCGGACAGAGTATAGAGAAAAAATGCTGGATGCGGGATTTGATCTGCTGAAGAAATATGGGATGACACATATGTCGGTTGCCAAAATTACTGAGGCTGCCGGAATCGGTGTAAGTACATTTTACAATTTCTTTGAGTCAAAGGAGCAGTATGTGTATGAAGTGATGGCATACAGGCGGAGAAAGATTCCGGAATATTTGCAGCTTGCACTTAATGGAAAAGAAAAGGCTGGACCTGCTGAGGCGAGGACGTATCTGAAGATGATGATAGATGACAGATACAGTGTATTCCCAAGTCTGACACCGGAGGATGAACAGAGACTACTTGAGATGCTTCCGGAGCAGGCAAGACCTGATCTTAATAAAGAGACAGGTATCGGAAAGCGTTTTTTTCAGATTATGGATGGCGTCCGCCCAGATGTGAACATTCCACTTGTGGCAAATCTTATCAAGATATATGTGCTTGCTGCGGAGGGAAGAGATATCCTTCACCAGGCTGTCTATGAAGAGACGATGGAACGTATGAGAGATCTGATATTGTATGAGATTTTCGGAAAAATTGACAGTAGGTGAATAAGCTAGCACAGCATTATCCAAAGGAAAAAAGGATAATGTGAATCGAATATATGTTTGGTAATCAATATTAATCTGAGAAGTAGATAATATCTGACAGGTGGCTGAAAATTTAGTCATCTGTTTTTTTATGAACAGTTATTTATTTGCAATTATTTACTTTGGGAAAAAAATATGGTAGTCTAGTTAGAGATGACTAACACCTAGGACAGACATATCTTAGAGAGGGAAATCCTAGGAAATGATTGATCGATTGAAAAACGATGGGATATAAAAAAATAGATAACAAAGGGGAATAATAACAATGTTACAATGGAAAATATTTATGATCATGGCACTGGTTGGTCATGTGTTCTGTGGAATCTCGGATTGTTTACTGACATATGCACCAAATGGTAAAGTGGATCTTGCCAGTTTTAAGGATTATAAAAAAACAAGTGCTGCATTTAAGGGGATGCCGCTTAAAAATCTGTCGTTTGCCATGGCGCTCGGCGTAGTTGCCATGACACTTGAGATTTTCGGATATCTGGCTCTGTGTGACTGGATGCGCCAGTTTTCTGAAACGTATTATATGATAATGTTTGTTGCAACTCTTGTTATGTTTATCAATCTGGCACTGCATCATCTGTTCTGCTGTCTTGTGGAATGGTTTTTTGTAAAATTAAATCTGACAGAGGAGGCATTGTGTGCGGTATGGGATTTCTTCAAGACAACATGCTACACTATGTATCTGGGATATGCAGGAATGCTGGTATTTGCTGTCAGCTTTCTGATCGCAGTTGTGACAGGAACAACATCACTTCCGGCATGGGCGTGTATATTCAATCTGCTGCCGCTGGCAATTGTTATTATGCCAACGAAGCTGCCGGCAAAAGCAAATGTTATAGGAGTTGTTATGTTTGCAGGTTTATTGCTCCTGATATAAACTGATAGCTCGGCAAATGCAATTAACAATGCAGGAGGCAGATAAAGAACTATGGGGCGGCTGTCTATGCCTGATAGGTTCGCATGTACCTAACACCTGCATTTCCGGGATTGAAGATGTGTGGAAATGAGAATATTAGAAAAGAACGAATCCGTCAGCAACTACTACAGGGCTGGCGGGTTCATTTTATATTATGAGGTTATAGCTTAAATGGATTTGCTAAGATATAATGAGAGATAGTATATAGTGAAAATATGTGGGTGACAGTGAGTGTGGTTTTGAAATGAGAGGGTTATGAATGGAGAATGAGATTGTATTATTTGAAACGGAAGATAAAGAAATAAGACTTAATGTGCCTATTGAAAATGAAACAGTATGGCTCAGATGACGGAGCTTTTTAATGTGGGCAGATCTGTTATAACCAGGCATGTAAATAATGTCTTTAAAGATAATGAACTTAAAAGAGAAAGCAATGTGCAAAAAATGCACATTGCAAATTCCGATAAGCCAGTTCAGTTTTATAGTTTAGAGGTTATTATATCGGTCGGATATAGAGTCAAATCAAAAAGAGGAGTAGAATTTAGACAGTGGGCTAACAAGATTCTGAAACAGTATATTTTTCAGGGATACGCAATCAATTAAAAGCGTCTTGCGGCTCTGCAGAAAACCGTTGATATCCAGACAAAAATGCTGGCATGCACATTGGATGGCGAGGAGGCAGATGTGCTCAGAGCTGTAAATCTGTATAAGGATGGGGAAAAACGAATCAGTGATGGTGCGCTTGTAGCAATCATGCTCATGATTGCAGAGTCAAATCCAGGGGAAAAGGATATAATGGTCAAGCTGGTTATGAATTTGCTGACATTATAGATAAATGTGATATTAGGGGCTGGTGAGCTGATGAAACGACAGGAAAGATATAAGATTTTAAATTACGCAAAAGATCAATATAGCAAGACGTTCGATGTAGACTATCAGTTCAAGCGTTTTTCCAGAAAGAAACTGTACAGTCTGCTAAAGCAGCATTGTAATTCCTGTATGTGTGAATGGGATTATTGTTGTTATGGGTTATATCGGAACTGCTGGCAGGAACTGTATGAAAAAGGTAACTGGGGGATGACTCAAAAGATGGTTGATGCTAAAATTGCTGGCGCTATAGATAAGTATGCAAAGTATTACAGGAAAGATAGTCGTATTTTGTATTGTGATTTGGGAAGTAGCATTGATATAATTCTTGTAATGAGAGATATCTGCAAATCTGATTTCCTGATTACATTTATGGATGAAAAGGAATAAATGAAAAACATGTATTTCAAAAAGGGTTAATGATAAATATTAAAATTATAAAGGAGATACGGGATGGGGATAAAATATAGAAAATTGAAAGAAAAAGATCTGGATATATTCATCGAAATGAGAATAAATCAGTTACGGGAAGAAGGTGCCAAGGAGGATATTGATCTAAGACCGGCACTTCGTGATTATTATATGCGTCACATGAAGGATGGAACATTTGTATCATGGATTGCTGAAGATGAAGGGAAAATCATAGGTACAAGTGGAATGTCATTTGTAGAAAAGCCGCCATACTTTGGATGCCCAAGTGGGAAGATGGGACTCCTGTCCAGCATGTTTACAAATCCAGCTTACAGGCGTAAGGGTATTGCAAAAGAACTACTGCACAGAGTTGTCGAAGAGGCAAAGAATTATGGCTGTGGTACGGTTCAGATCACGGCATCTGATATGGGAGTGAAATTATATACAGCTTATGGATTTACTCATAATGGCAACTTTATGCAATATAAGCTGTGACGTATAGATTTATAATGTATAATAAGACGGAGATCACACGTACCTGACACTTGCACATCCAAGAGAGCTTTCAAATACAAGTTTTTGTACCACGAAGATTTGAGTAGCATTTCGAATGGGCGATGAATCACTGCTTTAAGGAACAGAATAAAGATGTATGAGGAATTAGGGGAGATCAATAGATATGAAAGATAATCAGCGTAAAGTTCCGGAAATGACACCATTAACATTGATGATATATATATTGGTTATTGTTGCGATAGGACTTTTCTTCTTTTTTGTACGAGGAGACATGCCTGGAAAAATATGTGCATGTACGGCATGTCCGGCAATGATAGCATATTTTATATATGCTTATCACAAAGAAAAAAGTGCAGATAGAAGTTCTGTAGATAAAAATGAAGATATAATCAGTGGGAATTATTTCAAAACTGCTGAGTGGCAACATAACTATATTACATATAAAAACAAATATCCATTTGAGAAAGCTATGTATCCAGATATGAAAAAAGATCTATTATCAAGATTTCGAAGAAGAGAGTATGTTATCTGGATGCTTTTTATGGCGTTTCTTATGTTTGGATCGGTCTGTTTGATGATGCAGAAACTTTTCCTCGGAATTACAGGAATATTATTATTTGGTATACTGTTTTATTTTAATTTTTCCTTGTATATTGGTGCACCAGTCAGAAAATGGTTAAAGAGAGATATTGACTATGATGCATTAGAAAAGTCATATGTTAATGCCAGATTCGTTGTTTATAAAAAGAATGGACTCGCGTTTGGAACGACACATATACATGCATATACAGAAAAGAAGGTGTATGCCGATAGATTATCGGCTGGTGGAGGGAATATCAAGGAAAGTAGTTCGTTTAAAAAAGTATGAAGATGGCATATATTCTTCAGAAGAATATAGACATTATGCTGTCATACATGTGTGCCTTCCTCAAAGCGGACGGATTCATAATGTAGAAATTGAATTAAATGAGTTTCAGGTTCAAATGGCAATTGATTACCTGCCAGTATTCAGGCTTGGAGAGAATTTGAAAGAGAATATAAGCATGGAGCTGGTAAAAGATAATGAGGTAGTGTAAAAAGAATACAGAGAGGATAGGCACCAATGCCCACAAAGCATTGGTGCTTTTTATAGTTCAAGAATTAATAAGATTGTTTCGGGAATCTTTGTGTTATACTGCTCTATATTGAGGAGTTCAATACTGAGCAGAGGAAATTATATGTATAAGATCAACGAAGATTCATGGAACGAAAAGTATATATTGCTGATACCCGCCATGCTGGATGCGCATTTTCCGCTTATCAAGTATGCGTTTTATTCAAAGGATTATCATCCGGTCATACTGGAAAATGAGGATGGCATCACAGATGTGGGATTAAGGTATGTGAATAATGACATGTGTTATCCGATAGTGTTAAATGCCGGACAGATGATAGATGCATTACAGTCCGGGAAATATGATGTGAGCAAGGTGCGGCTGCTCATGCCGACGGCGGGGGATGCCTGCAGAGGAGCAAATTATCTTCATGTGCTAAGACAGGCTGTGATAAATGCCGGATTTAACCAGACAAAGATACTTTCGTTAAATGTCAAGGGGCTTGAGAAGGACTGTCAGATGAAACTGCATCCGTATATGGTATGGCGGGCACTGTTCGGTCTTTTCTATGGGGACATTCTCATGCTGCTGCTCAACCAGACAAGGCCAAATGAGGTGAAGTGTGGGCAGGCACAGCGACTGTGGGAGAAATGGGTCAGAACACTATCTGAGGATTTAAAGCAGGGCAGACACTTAACGATAGGACATATGAAAAGAAACTTTGAGAGGATTGCCAGAAGCTTTGCAAAGATAAAGCTTAGTGACAAGAGAAAGCAGCGTGTGGGAATCGTTGGAGAACTATATATAAAATACTGCCATCTTGGAAACTGGGATATGATAAAGTTCCTTGAGAATAATGGATGTGAGAGCCACACTAACGGTCTTTCATGGTATGCCATGTATTATATGGATTCACACCTCACAGAAGATATGACATTTGAATCACTGCTGTATAAGGTGGGACTTAAGTTCTTTGGAAGTATCCAGAAATCTATGATAGATGCGCTTAGAAAATACGGTTTCTACACAATGGAGGATTTTTTCACGATGAAACGTGAGGCGGACGGGTATGTGAGCTGGGGGTATAAGACCGGTGACGGCTGGCTCATCGGCGCGGAGATAACAGGACATATCCTCCACGACTGCCGTAAGGTTCTGGCTGTCCAGCCATTTGGCTGCATGCCGAATCACACCTGCGGAAGAGGACTTTATCCTTCTCTTCAGAAGAAGCTGCCGCAGGGCATGATAGTGAGCTGTGATGTGGATTCCAGTGGTTCAAAGTTAAATGTCTACAACAGAGCGAGGATGCTTGTGGACATGCCACTTAAAATGGGGAAATAGAAAATGGAGAAATAAAGATGAAAAAGATATTTGTTGTTGAAGATGACGAGAGTATCTGCGAGGAGCTTGTGCAGATACTTGAGGGGGAAGGCTATGAGGCACTGAGTCTCACAAGCTTTGAACACACAAAAGACGATATACTTAAGGCTGCGCCAAATCTGGTGCTCATGGATATCAATATTCCGGGGATAAACGGCAGAAACCTTGTGAAGGAGATACGAAAGGAATCTGATGTGCCGATCATCATGGTTACAAGCAGGACTTCCGAGATGGATGAGGTCATATCCATGAGCTATGGTGCGGATGACTATATCACCAAGCCGTACAATCCGACGATACTCCTGCTCAGGATAGCGGCGGTGCTTAAGCGCATGGAGGGCAGCCAGAACACGGCAGCATACAGGGATGCCGAGGTCAACTTCAGCAAGGGGACAATCAGCAAAGGTGATCTGGAGATGGTTCTCACCAAGAATGAGATGATCATATTCCAGCTGCTGCTTGCCAACAGGGAAAAGATAGTGTCGAGGGATGAGATCATGACAGACCTATGGGACAATGACGAGTTTGTAAATGACAATGCACTTACGGTGAACATCAGCAGGCTCAGAGGAAAACTGGCAGATCTTGGATATGATGATGCAATAGAGACCAGGAAGAAGCAGGGATACCGACTTGTATGACGGGTAAGTGGGGTTATATATCATTTACAGCGACAAAAGATTGGAGTAATTTTGTAAAATGAAATTTGGCTTGTATATAAAGGATAAACTTGGAATAATTGCGGGATATGCGGGATTTGTGATATTCACATATCTGCTCATGATGGCATTTCACTCACAGTTACAGATGAGGATTATGTTCGTTATCGTGGCTGTGATATTTGTCGTCTCGGTTATCGCTTTCGATTATCTGAGAAAATATAAGTTCTACAATAGTCTGATTGGACATCTGGATGAACTGGATCAGAAGTATCTTATACTTAACACTTTGGACGAGCCTGACTTCTACGAGGGCAAGCTGGTGTATTCAGCTATGTACGACATCAACAAGTCCATGACTGAGAATGTGAGAAAGTACAGGGACAGCGTGGAGGATTTCAAGGACTTTATAGAGATCTGGGTTCACGAGATCAAGCTTCCGATAGCCAGTCTGGTGCTCATGTGCCACAACAACAGGGATGTGATCCCGAGAAAATACGAGGAACAGGTTGCAAGGCTCGATGCGTATGCGGATCAGGTACTCTACTATGTGAGGGCGGAGCATGCTGCGGCGGATTACAGATTTGCTGAGACAAATCTTAAGAGTGTCATCGGAAGAGTGGCTTTGAAGAACAAGGATATGCTGCTTGATGGCGACATATCGCTGAATGTTCATGATGTGGATGAATGTGTTGTGACGGATTCAAAGTGGCTTGAGTTTATGGTAAATCAGATCGTGAGCAACAGCATCAAGTATATAGACCGGGGACAGGAAAAGACTATAGAGATCTGGACTGAAGCGGTGGGTGACGGCAAGACTCTGCATATAAAGGACAATGGAATAGGTATACCACAGTCTGATATTCCACTTGTGTGCAGGAAATCATTTACAGGGGAAAATGGTCGGAAACATGCGAAATCCACAGGTATGGGCCTTTATATAATAGACAATCTGTGCAGGCAGCTGGGTCATAAGCTGAATATAGCGTCAAAGGTGGACGAATACACAGATGTGAGTATAGTATTTGGACATAATGATATATACAAGATTGGATGATAAAAAATTGCGTTTTGTGATAGTGGGATACCAGAGCTGGTGAACTTCCCCAAGGTTACAGAATTGTAATGTTAGGTAATAATGGAAAAAGGACAATTGCTTTCAAAATGTGTAAACTGCAAATATGTTCAATGGTGAGAGCAGTAATAAACAAACATTTGAGGAGGCATTTCAATGGAAAATCCAATGGGAAATTCAATGGAAACAATATTAAAGATTGACAACATTGAGAAGTATTATGGAAACAAATCCAATATGACAAAGGCCATAGATGGAATATCATTTGATGTGGAGGCAGGAGAGTTCGTTGCTATCATGGGTGCATCGGGAAGCGGTAAGACAACACTGCTTAACTGCGTTTCAACTATAGATAAGGTTAGCAGCGGCCACATCTATGTGAGCGGCAAGGATATCACAACACTCAAGGGCAATAAGCTCAACGAGTTCAGGAGAGAGGAGCTGGGATTTATATTTCAGGATTTCAACCTTCTTGACACACTCACGGCGTATGAGAATGTTGCGTTGGCACTTTCAATACAGAATGTGCCTGCAAAACAGATAGATGCGAAGGTCAGGGCTGTTGCAAAGGAGCTTGAGATCGAGAGTGTTCTGAAGAAGTATCCGTATCAGATGTCGGGCGGTCAGAAACAGAGAGTAGCATCTGCGAGAGCAATCATCACTGATCCAAAGCTTGTGCTTGCAGATGAGCCTACGGGAGCACTCGATTCCAAGTCGGCAAAGCTGTTGCTTGAGAGACTTAAGCATTTGAATGAGGATCTCATGACAACGATACTCATGGTAACACACGATTCATTTACAGCCAGCTATGCAGGCAGGATTCTTTTCATCAAGGATGGCAAGGTGTTCCACGAGCTTAGAAGAGGAGGAGATACCAGAAAAGAGTTCTTCAATAAGATCATAGATGTCGTGACACTGCTTGGAGGTGATCTGAATGACGCTCTTTAAGCTTTCAATATCAAATATGAAGAAGAGTATAAAGGACTATGCCATATATTTCTTCACTTTGGTACTCGGTGTTGCAATCTTCTATGTGTTCAATGCCATAGAGACGCAGACCGCCATGCTCCAGATATCGGCTGACACAAGACAGGTCGTGCAGCTCATGAGCAAGATGATTGCGGGTGTCAGTGTGTTCATCGCATTTGTGCTCGGATTTCTCATCATATATGCAAGCCGTTTTCTGATGAAGAGGCGTAACAAAGAATTTGGTCTGTACCTCATCCTTGGAATGGGAAAACGCAAGGTGTCCACAATGCTTTTCATCGAGACACTAATCATCGGACTTGTATCACTTGTGGTAGGACTTCTTGCCGGAATAGGGATCTCACAGCTCACAAGTGTACTCGTTGCAAACATGTTCGATGCAGATATGTCATCATATAGCTTTGTGTTCTCGGGCAGCGCATTTGCCAAGACCTGTCTGTATTTTGCAATCATATATGTGGTGGTTATAATCTTCAACACATTTATCATCAGCAAATGTAAGCTCATTGACCTTTTCCAGAATGGAAGAAAATCTGAGAATGTCAAGATCAAGAATCCGTGGGTATCAGTTATCGTGTTCCTGATATCAGCTGTATCACTTGGATATGCTTATCATGCGGTAATTACCGATATAAATGACATGTACATGAATGATCTCTACAAGTGGATCGTGGTCGGATGCGTTGCAACGGTGCTTTTCTTCTGGTCAGTGTCCGGAATGCTCTTCAGGATCGTGTCATCCATGAAGAATGTGTACTATAAGGGACTCAATACATTTGTCGTCAGACAGATGAGCAGCCGTGTAAATACAAATGTACTTTCAATATCAGTCATCTGTCTGATGCTTTTTGTGACAATATGTGTGCTTTCATCAGCGCTTGCAGTGAAGAATTCCTTAAATGAGGGCATTGCAAAGTACGCAAGAGCGGATGTGAGTATATCGAAAACCCAGAGCAGTGATTCAATCTATTATGACGAAGACGAGATGGGTAATGACAGCGAGACAAATGATCTTTTGAAGAAACTTGAGGTGACTGATGGAAAGAGCATAGAAGATGTATATAGTGAAAATAATGTGGATCTTGGATCATACTTCTCAGATTACGTTGACGTACACACATATACATGTCCTACACTTACAATCAGAAACTATCTGGGAGATGAGGCTCTGATTGATTCTCTTGGAATAGATGTAAACGCTTTGTCTAGATTTGAGGGAACGGAGGAGATCATATCACAGTCTGACTACAACAAGGTGGCAAAGATTTATGACAAAGCGGAGATCCAGCTTGCCGATGACGAGTATGCAATCCTGGCAAATTATAGAATATTCGTTAAGATCCGTGATGAGAGACTTCAGGAGGGAAAAGAGATAGAGGTATATGGCAACAAGCTTAAACCGGTTATCTCGTATTGTATAGATGGTGATATAGAGCTTGCCACTCAGCCCCTCAACACAGGTGTGTTTATCGTGCCGGATTCAGCCATTGAAGGTGCACAGTTCGCGAAAGAGTATTTTATCGGAAAGTATGCCGATCAGGACAGGGATGTCATACAGGATAGTGATACGATCATAAGGAATGTATCAAAGAAGGATGAACTTGGCGGACTTATCACAGTAAATACCAAGGACAACGTGAAAGCAGCCAGCGTGGGAGTCGGAGCGATAGCATCATTTATAGGTATGTATATCGGACTTATATTCCTTATATCTGGAGCAGCCATCCTTGCACTCAAAGAGCTCTCAGAGAGCACAGACAACATAGAGAGATATAAGATGCTCAGAAAGCTTGGCGTGGATCAGCACATGATCAACAAGGCCCTTTTCTCGCAGATGGGACTATTCTTCGTATTCCCACTTGCTCTCGCCATAGTCCATTCGGTATTTGGAATGATGGTCAGCACGAAGATCCTTGACACTATGGGAGCGTATGATATAGCAGGTGCTATCGGAATCACGGCTGCCATCGTGGTAATTATATATGGCGGATATTTCCTTATAACGTATCTGTGCAGCAGGAAGATTATCAGTGAGTGAGGATATAACTATTATTGAAAATAATTGCACTTTTTATTGAATGAATAACATAATTATGTTATCATCAACATACGATATAAATGTGACATGTCACATTGTCTGGGCTGGTCGTAAGACCCAGGTCCAACCTAATTAGGCGGGGAGACTCCCCGCCATTTTTTATATAGAGTTGTAATGGGGAAATTCCTCAAAGGGATACATAAAAAGGAATTTTGATGGTTAACAAATGATTATTTGTATATGGATTGGAGGAAGTCATAATGAACAAACACGTAGAAAAAGCTATGGAGATAAGAAACGAGACACCGATGGTCAATAACTGTGCGCAGACCATCCTGCGGGCTTACGCGGACGAGCTCGGAATAACAGGAGATATGGCGGCAAAGCTCAGTGCTAATTTCGGTGGTGGCATGAAGTGCGGCTTGACATGCGGTGCGATCACAGGAGGACTTATGGTACTTGGCGCTCTGGGCGTTGAAAATCCATACGTGATAAATCAGTTCAGGCGCAGGATAGCAGATAACCACAATGGCATGACCGATTGTGTCGATCTGTTAAAGGCAAATGCACAAAAGGGTGGAATCAAGAAAGTGCACTGTGATGGCATGATCAGGGAGGCTATAGAGCTGATAGATGAACTGGTAGAAAGTAATGAAGGTTGAACGTAGAGTTGGAGGAAGCTTTTATGAGAAAAAAGAGGGTTGCATTTATCTGTGTTCACAATTCTTGTAGGAGTCAGATTGCCGAGGCTCTCGGGAAATATCTGGCATATGATGTATTTGAAAGCTATTCGGCGGGAACGGAGACGAAGCCACAGATCAATCAGGATGCAGTTCGGATCATGAAGGAATTATATGGGATAGATATGGAAGAAAACGGACAGTATAGCAAGCTGATCAGCGATATACCTGAACCGGATATTGTGATCTCTATGGGATGTCATGTCGGATGTCCGTTTATCGGAAGACCATTTGATGACAACTGGGGACTGGAAGATCCGACTGGCTGTGATGATGAGGCATTTAAGAAAGTGATAAAAGAAATCGAAAATAATATATTGAAGTTGAAGAAACAAATTGGAGGAGACGCGCCATTGGAATAAAGATAAGATATTTTAATGGAGAACTTTCAGTTGAGGTGAAATATATGATGACAATAAGAGAAAAAGCTGAATACATCATAAGGGATATAAAACGGGAACAGGGAACAAATCCTGTCACTATATTTAGAAATATTGCTGCCAAAGACTATGTGAGTATGCATGGCCCGGAGCACCATATACTTGACGGTGCAAGTCTGCTGGTGGCATATAAAAATGCAGGTGGAAACATAGACATTGATGTTGCTCTGGATAAACTCATGTCCGAGGGGTTGCGCATGCCGGGGGCGATGTGTGGCTTATGGGGAATTTGCGGTGCTATAACATCCATAGGTGCGGCACTTGCCATAATTGACGGCACTGGACCACTATCCGCTGATGGCACATGGGGAGATCACATGCAGTATACATCAGCGGCCATTGGTGAGCTTGGAACTATAAATGGTCCGAGATGCTGCAAACGGGATGCGATGATAGCATTCAAGAATGGAATAGAGTATGTGAACAGCCATTATGGTATGGCGTTACAGTATGAGCATAGGCAATGTGAGTATAGTGATATGAATGCGCAGTGCATTGGGGAGAGATGCCCATTCTTTATATAGGCTAACTTTTATTTTGTTATAGGCTAAGTTTTATTTTTATTATTGTTAGATTGATTTTTATAGAATTATTCATATAATAATAAATATCTATATGTGATTGTGCTTGGAGAGGCAAAATATTACATATGGAGGACAAAATAATAAAGATAAAAGAAAAAGAGTTTGATAAACTCACGATTAAGGACAACTTTATATTCGGCGCTGTAATGAGGAACGAGAAACAGTGTAAGGCACTGCTTGAATGTATATTGGGAATCAAAATCAGAAAAATTGAATATACAGATGTTGAAAAGGTAATTGAGAAGACGTACAGCTCAAAAGGAGTTCGACTGTATGTATATGTTGAAGATGATATGAACACAGTATATAATATAGAAATGCAGGCTACAAACAAGAAAAATCTTCCCAAAAGAATCAGATATTATCAGGCGATGATTGATTTGAACATTATCGAAAAAGGCAGTTCATACAATAAGATTAAGAAGAGTTTTATTATATTTATCTGTGATTATGATGAGTTTGGTTTTGGAAGGCATATCTACACATTCACAAGGATATGCAGAGAAGTCGCTGGATTGGAGTTTGGGGATGATACCACAGTTATTGTTCTCAACACTAATGGAATAGCTGATGATGTGAGTGATGATCTGAAAAACTTGCTGAAATACATTGGCGGTCAAGCTCCAAGAGGTGAGCTTGCACGATCGTTGGACAATGAAGTTCAGAATGTAAAAAACAGTGAAAAATGGAGGAGAGAATACATGACATTGCAGATGAGAGACAGAGAAAATATAGAACTTGGTGAAATGAAAAACCAAGTATTTCTGATTCGAAAAATATCCAGAGACAAAATCGAATCTACAAGTGATTTCCTTGGGGTTTCAGAATCATTCGTTATCAAAGTAATGGATTTAATTGAAGAAAATCCAGATCTTGATGATGAGGAAATTGCAGAAATGCTGGTTGATTTTTAAGAGTGAGAATATAGTAAAAAACATAGAGAACAGAAACCTTGCAGAATATAGTGCAGGGCTTTTGTTCTCTATAATTTTATGGGGAAGGCTTTGATTATGTCAATTTTTGTATCTTATTATATCACCGGGATTGCATTTTAAAACAAAGCATATTGTTAATAGCTCTGGCGAGTGCATTTCTTGTGATGTTTTCTTTATCCATATATTCTTTGCAGCAAAATGTATTGATTTTGCAATGAAATGCGGTTTGACATGCGGTGCGATCACAGGAGGACTTATGGTGCTTGGCGATCTTGTCGTTGAGAATCCTTATGTCATAAATCAGTTCAGGCGCAGGATAGCAGATAACCACAACGGCATGACCGATTGTGCTGCCGGGAGTTACTTATTTTAGGGCGAAGTTATAAGTAATTAGTATTGACACAGCAATAAACTCCTTTATAATAAATATTACAAACGTAATATTTATTATAAAGGAGTTTTGATATGATGAACTTATATTTTTTTATCTTGAAATACTACGTATGTAATATATACAAGAAGTTATATTGTATGCTACTTTTGGTTGGCATAGCCATATTGTTATGCAGTTGTTCCAATAAAAAAGCAATGACGGACGCAGAGCGGACAGTTATTGATTTTAGTATATCTGATGAAAATCAGTTTATTGCAGATTTGGATGATATATATTCATCCTGTCAGGATATGAAACGCAAGACCGAGGAAGAAAAACTGAATCAGACTAGGACCGTAATAGAATCGATGGGAAGTAAGGGGTACATAGCTGTGGATGTGGAGAATCAGATCAATATGGCAAATGCAGAGAATGCGGAGATGTTTTTATCAGAGGTGGCTGAAAACAGAGATGCGGGATGTACAATACTGCAGGTCATGTATGATAAGTCCTTTGTAAGGTTTGATTTTAAATCAGGTGGTAACAATGTTATGATAACCAGGCGATTCTATGTGTGGGAGAATAACTGTTTTGTTGAGAAAAATGAAGAAAACTATAAGGCCTATACATGGAAATACACAGACGGATATCTATTTTTTGAGAGGTACAGGATGGGAGGATATGACGGAGATTCTGCGTATACGGCATTACGAGTTGAGCCTCTGGATGAGAAGTTAAGGGTACTTAACAGAAAGTATATCAAGACGATTGGATATGATTCGAATAATTTATTTACCACAAACTGGGATGAATCAGATATGAACAAAATAAATTATTACGATATCTATGAGGCACTTTACAAAATGAAATATGGTGTGTCCAGTCCCTATTCGGAGGAGGGGGTCACATATATGATAGAAGAAGAGTTATATGAGAAGGTGTTTCAGGAGTATTTGCCTGTGTCTACAGACGTACTTCAGCATGTCAATGTGTATGATGTGTCCAGACAAATGTATCAGTACAGAACGAGGGGGATGTTTGATCACAGTGTAACACCATTGGTTCCATTTCCAGAGGTAGTGGATGCTGAGCATAATGCTGACGGAACAATAACCCTCATAGTAAATGCTGTTTCGGAGAAGGATGAGAGTGGCAGATTATTTACACATAAAATTACAATAAAGGAGAAAGAAAATGATGGATTTGAGTATGTGTCAAATGATGTTCTGACGATGGGCAAGGAGGGGATATATTGGTACAGAGACAGGCTTTCTGATAAAGAGTGGCAGGAGCACTACGGAGATACAGAAAAGACCATCACAATAAATCAGAATGGAAATGTTATTGATGATAGTCTGTTATCCGATGACGAAATGGAGAATGTTAAAGTAAATATAATAGGAATATTGCAGTCAGATGCCATAAGAAAGTTGTATGAGGATGAAGATATTTCGGATAATAGTGATTTAATATATGATGCAGTAGATATCTTAGGAAGCAGTGGACTGATATGTTTTGCTGATGATACTAATATGTATAATTATCAGCTATTTCAGTCTTTTTATAGAAATTATACAGATGGTGGAGGGCGTGATTACATTTGCGTATATAGGGTAAACAGGGATGCAAGCGTGACGGAGATGACATTTGTGTATGATGACAGCCGGATACAGATGATTTTCAACACAGCAAAATTCGAGAATCATGACTGGAAGTTTATAGCGACTGGCATACGGGATTTAAAAGATATGAAACTCACACAAAAAGGCTACTTTATATATACATATTCAAATATAATAGCTCATGGTGGGCTGAAGGAGTATTTCAGAGTCAGTCCGTTGACGGATGAATGCAGGGAACTGACAAGAAAATATGTGTATGGGCTTAGTTATGTGAATTACAATATGCTTGTTATCGATTGGGATGAGTCAAATGCATCAGATATACTTGTGCCGTGTATGTTTGATGATATATACAGACTGTACACTGGTGAAAATCTGAAACCTGATGGTGGATGGATAGATGCAGACAAATATGAGTCTGTTATGTTGTCAATGTTCCCTGTCACTGTGACGGAGCTGAGGGATAAATGTGATTACAATCCAGAAAAAGATTCGTACAGATACCATGTCATCCTTGGAAAACAGTACCCACCATTCGGAGAGGTTGTGGACTATACCTACAACGATGATGGAACTGTTTCGCTTATTGTTGATGCGGTGTGGGCTGACAAGGGATCGGACATTGCATTTAGAAATACACTTACAGTAAAACCGGAAGAAGATGGTACTTTCAAATATATGTCAAATCATATAGAGAAGATGGAATGTGACATACCAGTTTATTCTGACTGATATCCATATGCATATATTCCAAGATCACGCAGTATTGACAGAGAGATCTTCGATGCGGAAAGTCCGTCCGCTGATAAAAACTGATTGTCATTTTCTGAAAGTGATATATTCGTGGCGAAAAAGTAATCATTATCATTAGATGTAATGAATCCGACGAACCAGCCGTTTATATTTATATCATCAACTCTGCCGGTACCTGTCTTGCCATACAGACTTTTTCCATCTGAGTTTGCAATAAACATGGACTCTATGACTGTATCCACATTTGTCTTAGACAACTTCCAATCATTATTTTTCAGGTGACATAGCAGTTCTACCTGCTCTACTGGGGATATAGTCAGAGAGGATTCCAGCCAGTAACAGTTCTGAGCTGAATTGATATTCTGATTTCCATATTCAATAAGACTGAGAAAATTTTTCACATCTGTGTGGTCCATAGCTGCATCCAGATTGTCAAAATACCAGTTTACAGATCCGGTCATGGCAGATCGAAGTGTCTGATCTGTGTTCCAGGCATCAAAAGGGTAAGTGCTCCCATCCCAGCGCATAAATGAGTTGTCGGAAGTTAAGATGCCATGTTCAAGAGCCATCACTGCGTCATATATTTTATATGTAGAATCCGGTGAAGTGCGGCATAGGGCTCTGTCCTGGTTATAGATAAACCATTTATCATTTCCTTTATCGTACAGCACAAAACAGCCGCTGTAGCCAGAAAAGTAGCTGGATAGATCCAAGGATTCCAGATTCACTGGGGCAAAATTCTTGTATTGTGTATCATCCAGAGCATATACAGATAATGGCGCACATACAGTCATCAGCAATATGATAATGAAAAATGCATATATACATTTTCGTTTTTCTCTCTTGGTGACAGGTTTGAAATTAACAATAAGCTGAAGTCTTGTTTTAAGTAATTTTTTCCTGCTTTTGCTCTTGAATGATAGCGATGATGAACTACTGAATCTACTTGCAGCCGCACGGAGGATGGTCTGCCCATACTTTGCGGCATAGTTTTGACCGAGGCACTGCAATACATCATTGTCACATGCTTTTTCTCTGTCATGTCTTGCTGTATGTAATGTGTATATAACAACAGGATTGAACCAATACAGTATGCAGAATATACAGATAAACATATTCACGGCATTGTCTCTGCGTTTAAAATGTTGTAGTTCATGTAACAAAATATGTCTCAGGTCGGTTATTGTGTAATCGGATATGCAGTCGTTGATTTGCCGTGGAATATATATAACAGGGCGGAATACACCTACAATGACCGCTCCAGATAAAGCAGAGGAGGAATATAATTTCGGTTTGTATCTGCGCACATTGCAGAGCTCAAGGCATTCCGAATATATATTCAATATGACAGTATCGTCGGTGACTGGAACAGCAGATTTTTTCAGCTTGTATAGTGATATGCCTGACACTATTAAACGGATGGAAAATATGCAAACTCCGGCAAGCCAGATAATAAAAAGGAGCTTTGGATATATTGTAGATGTACTGTTTACAGATATAGCAAAGTCGTTCATCCAGTTCCCATTTGATGAAGGGCTGGTATTGATAGGCACAGGAGTAACTGTATTTGCGGCAGAAGTACTTCTGTTAAATAATGATCGTATGAAACCTATGGCCTGGAATATAAATGAATTATTTACAGGGATAAATGGAAATACGAGAAGAACCAGCACAATATATATGGTGTTGTATCTGCCGTTACATGTTAGCTGTTTTCTGAATATGAATCGAACAAATATCAGTAGCAGCAGAGATAAACTTATGGATATATTGCTTATAAAAAAATGTGTGAAAAATTGAGTCAAGCCTTATTTCCTCCCGGTGCCTTTTACATTTAATATGTCTTGAAGTTCTTTTATATCATCAGCACTAAGTTCATCACAAGCCACAAATGCAGAAACCATGTCTGATATGTGTCCATTGAAAAACTTCTTTAGAAAAGATAAGCTTTCATGTTTTCGATATTCATCCTGACTGATGATGGGGGTGTAGACAAACATGCGCCCCTTTTTCTCATAGGAGATGGCGGACTTATCAGAAAGTCTTTTGATGAGAGTCTGGATAGTCCTGGGATTCCATGAAGTGGTCTGCAATAGTTTGTCAGTAATGTCATTTGTGCTTATAGGGGCATATTTCCATATAACCTTCATAACTTCATATTCAGCTTCGGAAATCTGGGGAATGTGTTTCATAGATTATACTCCTTTAATACTACGTTTGTAATAACAGTATAAAGATTATGGGGTGGGGTGTCAATTGTGTTGTGGAGGTTTGTTCAATGTTAGTCTGGATAGGAATAATTTTTTTGATCTGCAAGATATGAAGAAACTCTCCAAAAAGGATTGTTTAGCAGAGTATACAATTTTCAAACACCGGGTAACATACTTATATACACAGGCTAAGGAGGTATATGAGATGATGTCACCAGACACAATAAAGCTGCTCAGGGAATGTGATGCCGGGATCAAGATGGGTGTTTCGTCTATTGATGAGGTGCTTGGGTATGTGCATGCGGCGAAGATGAAGAAGATACTTATAGAATGTAAGGAGGAGCACGACGCAATAAAACAGGAGATACAGAAGCTGCTGGATGAGTACCATGACGATGGCAAGGATCCAAATCCTATAGTCAGAGGAATGTCCTGGATCAAGACAAATGTGAAACTCATAGTGGATGAGTCTGACAATACCATAGCGGAGCTTATGACGGATGGCTGCAATATGGGTGTGAAGTCACTGAACAAATATCTGAACGAATACAATGCGGCGGATGACAGGGCGAAGGATAAGACGAAGAGACTCATAGAGCTTGAGAAGAAACTCTGCGAGCAGATGCAGCCTTTTTTATAAGTGCTTGTTGACTAAAAAAGTTTTATTAAATATACTTGTAAATATGAAAACCCAACATGTCTGTAGATGACGCGGATCATGTTGGGGATTTATTGTTTTAGGGGAACAGAAAAAATGATATAAGAAGGAGAAGATATATGAACAGGCAGGTTTACAATCCCTTTTTGCCGCTGAATGAGTACATACCGGACGGCGAGCCGCATGTATGGGGCGACAGGGTTTATCATTATGGATCTCACGATAAGGAGGGCGGTTATACGTTCTGTATGCAGGATTATGTGGTGTACTCCGCGCCGGTAAAAGATCTGACAAGCTGGCGATGCGAGGGCATTACATACAGGGCGAGCCAGGATCCGGCATACCCGGAGCTGAAGTATATGTACGCGCCAGATGTTGTGAGGGGGAATGATGGCAGATATTATCTGTATTACTGTATGGGCGGTGACTACGGTTACGGCGGATATACAGGTCCGATCAGTGTAGCTGTGTGTGATACACCGGCGGGCAAATACGAATATCTTGGACATGTGCAGTATAAGGACGGCACTGTGATGAAGAAGTACATTTGCTTTGATCCGGCAGCCATGAATGATGACGGAACCATCAGGATATTCTACGGAACCCAGTACGGATACGAGGAAGAGCCTGATTTTCTGACAAATGGCAGGCTGGATGATGAGGTATCTATGTTTGGAAGAACAAAGGAGGAGATACTTGGCTACAAGGACAGCATCATGGGACCGATCATGGTGGTGCTTGAGGACGATATGCTGACGGTTAAGGAAGAACCGAGGCACATCATACCTTATGCCGTGAAGGGAACATCATTTGAGAAGCATCCATTTTTCGAGGGTTCATCCATGAGAAAGGTGGGAGACAAATATTACTTTGTTTATTCGTCATGGCAGAACCATGAGCTGTGCTATGCTGTGAGCGATTATCCGGATCACGGATTTACATTTGGCGGCACTATAGTGTCAAATGGCGATGTGGGATATAAGGGAAGAAGTTTAGAGAACAAGCTGAATATGACCGGAACCACGCACGGAAGTATAGAGTGCATAGATGGTCAGTGGTACGTGTTCTATCACAGACTCACACACAAGTCGGACTACAGCAGACAGGCCTGTGCCGAGAAGATATATATAGCTGCGGATGGACACATAGACCAGGTGGAGGTTACGAGCTGCGGTCTGAACGATGGCCCGCTTGTGGCAAATGGCACGTATCCGGCGGTGATAGCATGCAACCTGACAAATGGACATATGCCACACGGCTCCAACAGTATATACACGACAGAATTCCCTAATGTGACGAACAAGGGTGAGGATAGATTTATTGCGGAGATAGAGGATGGAACACTCATAGGGTATAAGTATTTTGCGCTTGAGGACAGCAGTACATTTGGCGTGAATGTCAGATATGAGACGGATGCGAATAAGGTGGTGTACGAGGGACCTGTCAGGGTAGACGAGAGATGTGAGAATCAGGAGCAGATCAAGGATGCAAACGACCTGGCAGAAAATGTAGAAGGATACTTTGACATATGCGTGACAGAAGACGGTGAGAGTATTGGAAGAATAGATATACCTGTATCTGAAGATATCTCAGAGACAGAGTGGAGATGGTGCGAGAACAGAGTGGATTTCCCGGAGGGAGTCCACGCGTTGTATCTTGTATACCGTGGCAGAAGAAAGGTTCAATTAAAAGATATCAGATTTAGGTAAAATAATGAAAGAAGAGGGAAAATTATGAAGAAGTCAAATGGTGCGGCACTGATACCTATATACGTCTTTCTTGTCCTGTATCTGGGACTTGGAATTTTGTTTGAGTACGTGCTGAAGATTCCGATGGGATTTTACAATATTCCGATAGTGGTCGCCTTCATGGTGGCGATATTTGTGGCATGTCTGCAGAACAGAAAGGTAAGCTTTGATGAGAAGCTTCAGATCATGGCAAATGGACTTACGGACAAAAATATTATAACCATGCTGCTCATATTCCTGACGGCGGGAATATTTGTGGGAGTCGTGGGGCGGAGCAGTGCCGAGAGTGTGGCATACTTTATGCTGAGTATCATTCCGGCGAGATTCTCCGTGGCGGTTCTGTTCGTTGTAGCATGCTTTGTATCAACAGCTATGGGAACGTCTGTTGGAACAATAACACTTCTGACGCCTATAGGAGTTGCGGTTGCCGATGCGTCAGGATTTAATCTGCCGCTCTGTGTGGCGTCCATCATGGGCGGTGCGATGTTCGGAGATAACCTGTCGTTCATATCGGATACGACCATAGCAGCATGTAATGGTCAGGGGTGTGCCATGAAAGATAAGTTCAGGGCAAACTTCTGGATAGCATTTCCTGCGGCGATTGTGACGCTCATAGTAATCTTGGTTAAGTCATTCAATACTGAGATAGGCGGAGTAGTGCACCATGATTACAATATGATACAGATCATTCCTTATGTTCTGGTACTCATAGGAGGAATAGTGGGATTTAATGTGTTTGTAGTCCTGATAGTTGGAATCGTGTCAGGCTCCATCATCATGCTTGCCACAGGGCAGACGGCAGCAGTGGATCTCCTGACGAATATGGGAAGCGGTGCAGCGGGAATGTTCGAGACGAGTATGGTAGCTGTACTTGTGGCTGCCATGTGTTCACTCATCAGAGAGTATGGCGGATTTGAGGCGCTGCTTTCGGCTATAAAGAAGGTGTTCAAGGGTGACAAGGGAGGTCAGCTCGGAATCGGGCTCCTGGTTGGAGCCATGGACATAGCCACAGCCAACAATACGGTCGCGATAGTCATGGCAAATCCGATAGCAAAGGAGATGGCAGAGGATTATGGTATATCACCGAAGAGATCTGCGTCACTGCTTGATACATTTTCATGCATATTCCAGGGAATCATTCCTTACGGTGCCCAGATGCTGGTTGCAATATCAGCGGTGTCGGAGCTGGGACATGAGATATCAGCATTCCAGATAATTCCAAATCTGTTTTATCCAATACTTCTTCTTGTCAGTTCGCTTGTGTGGATGCTTATAAGAAGTAATGACAAACCACATCTGGCAAAGAGACGGTAAAGAATATAGATGGACGAGATTTCGTAATATAATAAATAAATATTCAAAAAAACACGCAAAAAAACAAGAAAAATCTTGAAAATGCGTGTTTTTTCGTTTTTATTTAAGAAATTTTATGCTATAATTTACACTTGTGAATTATAAATAAAAAACAGGAGGAGAAACATGGACGCATTCACAAACTTTTTAGGCAAAGTTGATGATATTGTCTGGGGATTGCCACTCATAATACTCATCATCGTCTGCGGAATCTATCTGACGATCAGACTTAAGTTCCTTCAGATAGTTCATCTGCCAAAGGCACTGAGATTCATGATTAAGAATGAGGAAGACGGTACAGGAGAGGTGACGAGCTTTGGCGCGTTATGTACAGCACTTTCAGCAACTATCGGTACAGGTAACATCGTAGGAGTAGCAACAGCTATAGGTATCCTTGCCGGTGGTCCCGGAGCACTTTTCTGGATGTGGATCGCAGCGCTTTTTGGAATGGCAACAAAGTATTCAGAGGGATTGCTTGCTGTAAAGTACAGAAAGATTGACGAGGATGGACACGTTCTCGGAGGACCTTTCTATTACATTGAGAGCGGTATGGGTCACAAGTGGAGGTGGCTTGCAAAGATATTTGCATTCTTCGGAGCATGCGTAGGTCTTATGGGTATCGGTACATTTACACAGGTAAATGGTATTGCTTCTGCAGTTCAGGCTTTCTTTGATCCTGACAAGGCAAATACAATATCAATCCTGGGTAATGATTACTCAATAGCCATCGTCGTCACAGCATTTATACTTGCAATTCTTGTAGGACTTGTCGTAATCGGTGGAATCCAGAGAATATCAAAGGTTTCTCAGGTTATAGTGCCATTCATGGCAGTTCTCTACATTGTGGTGTGTCTGGTTCTAATCATAGTTAATATAAATAAAGTTCCAGCTGCATTTGCAACAATAGTCAAGTGCGCATTTAAGCCTATGTCATTTGCAGGTGGTGTTACAGCAAGTCTTGCAATTGCCATGCAGAAGGGTGTTGCACGTGGTATCTTCTCTAATGAGGCTGGTCTTGGTTCTGCACCTATCGCAGCAGCAGCAGCCCAGACAAAGGAGCCTGTTCGTCAGGGTCTTGTAACAATGACAGGTACATTTATTGATACTATCATCGTATGTACAATGACAGGTCTTTCAATCGTTATGATGGGAAGCTGGCAGGATGGCAGCCTTGAGGGAATCGCAGTCACAACTGATGCATTCCAGAAGGGACTTTTCTTTATGCCAGGTCAGGTTGCAGCATTCATCCTTATGATCTGCCTTGTATTCTTCGCATTCACAACTATCCTTGGTTGGGATTACTATGGTGAGAGGTGTCTTGAGTACCTCACAAACGGCAGTAAGGTTTCAGTTCAGATCTATCGTTGGTTATACATACTTTGTGTATTTATCGGACCATACATGACAGTTAAGGCTGTATGGACTATCGCAGATATATTCAACGGACTCATGGCGATTCCGAATATCATAGCATTGCTTGCACTCAGCAGTGTGGTTGTGGCAGAGACAAAGGATTATTTTGCACGTCACAAGGAACTGTAAGGTTCAATAGAAGTAAATATTTATATGTAATAATTGGGGGAGCACCTATCAGCAGTCAGGCTAAATTTTGTCTGGCTGCTTTTTTGCTTACAGTAGAAATGACCAATATGGAGCTGGTCCTAGAAAGTAAGTTTTGCGATAGATGATAGGGAAACTCTGTATTGTAATATTTAATGGAGGAGTTTATTATGGGAAATACAATAACATTTTTACTTATAGTATTGGGAATTATGTTCTTGAGTGGCATTGCTATGGCAATACTTGCGCTATATTTCAATATCAAGAGGAAACATCCAATATTTTCAATCATATTTTCGATTATACTAATACCGCTGATTTGTATTCCGATACAATTCACTGTTGGTTTTATGATTTCACGATTTATGTTGATAATTGTATTGATATATAGTGTGGCAATGATTGCAATGGCGGTAAAAAATTTCAAAACAAATGAATGAAATTGGATATATCAATTATATAAGGTGTCTGACCGTCGAATATATGTTTGACATGAGTGAGGCTGGATGCTAATATAATATCAAAAGGTGCTACCGATAGACGGTTAGCCTGATATTATTGGATACAAAAGTAACCGCTAAAGTTTTGTCAGGACTGGGCGGTTATTTTTGTGTCTTATCATTGCTCTTAGAGCCAACGGCATAACCAAGAGCAAAGCAAGTAATGCATAAGCTGATGATGGCTATAAACAGTTCCGTTGTAAGCATAAGCACAAACCCTCCATGATAGATTTCCGAAAATGGATTTATCTATGTAAACACAGGCTATTAAACTCCTGTGGTGAAGGCTAACCGCCTACCGAATAGGGTAGCACCAAAAATATTATAACAAACATATGTTCGCTAATCAAGCGGAATATAGAGGTGTTCATGGGATCTGGCACCAAGGGGCATAAATAAGTGAGATTATGGCAAAATGGAAATTGCAGAAATAAATTGACCATCAAAATTTGAGGGAATGGAGGCGTGTTAATGAGAATTATAGACATACATGGCATGACCAATATGGAGTTGGTTCGGGGAGAAACCGATGAATGGTACTGGGCAACAGACTATATTCACGGAGATCTTTATGAGGCAGAAGAACTATTCCGGCAAGGCCATTATGTGCGGAGCAACCGCCTGTATCTTATCCACTATCCAGACGGTACGGTTTATGAGCCTGTGCCGCCTGTGGACGGTCAATATCTTGGCTATCCCGTATATGATGACGGCTATGTTGTGCTGCTGGTAGTGAATTTTTCAGAAAGCATGATACATATTCTTCGATTCTTGCATCAGCAAGAGAAAACGCAGGAAGTGGCAAGGCTGTCTTTATCTACTGTGGGAGATTGCTATAATCTCATTCTTTATACCTCTCCGTTATCGCTGACACGGCAGTCAAATGATGGGACATTTGAGATCATCTGGCCCGAGAAAGTGAGCTTTGTGATAGATGATAGGGAAACTTTCAACTTTCGTGAAGGAGATAAGCTTTACTTCAATATTTGGTATGAAGACCCGGATTACCGGGAGGAGACGCTGGTGCGTTCTTTACGGGACGGCACAATCTTAGAGCGATTTCCTGGTGATATTCGTATTATGCCAAACCGAGAATGGTGGCTTATCAAATAGCTTTATGCTGAGTTCATGTGACCTGGCGCCAATGGGCGCACTCTGATCAGTTAGATTTGATACAAAAATTAGTCATGCAAGAGGGTCTGTATTTGAGAAAATATATAGAAGAATAATACGATGCAAATGGCATCCGCAAACACATCATCAGGTCTTAGAAGATGTGTTTGCGGGTGCTTTTTTATTTGCGGGAGTTTTTTTGATTTATAAAGCAATAACAGTTGACAATAAAGTTAGCAACGACTAACATTGTGGTTGTTAAGAGAATTGGATCAGGGGGATGTAACAAATGATAGGTTCTGAGACTATAAAAGAAACACTGCACAAGACGGATTGTGTCTTATATCCGGTTGGTGACAGAAGAGATAAAGTTGTCATTGTGTTATCAGGCAGCGAGGGCGGTCTGGAGCATACAGGAAAATGGAGGGAAAAGTTGTGAAAAAACAGTTTTTTGAGATCGGGAAGGACGGATTCTATGGAACATATTACGAGAATCCAAATGGGGCTGACTGTGCATTCATAGGACTGTTTGGAGACGATCCGAATGATTTTATGGCGAAGTGCGGAGCAAAGTGGCTGCACAAAAATGGTGTGAACGCACTCTGCATATCTCCCGGAAAGAAGAATTACAGCCATGTAAATAACCCGCTTGAGAGAATAGAGACGGCTATTGCATGGCTGAAAAGTTATGGAAACCGGAAAATAGGAATCATGGGAATGAGTACGGCTGGCATGGATTCCCTGGTTGCGGCGTCGTATTTTCCTGATATCACATTGACATTTGGACTTACGGCAAGTGACTTTGTATGGCAGGGATTTGAACAGGGTAACAAAGACGGATGTAAGGAATGGCCGATACCGGGTGCATCGACTCTTTCGTGGAGAGGCGAGCCTCTTGCTTATATGCCATTTGTGTATGAGCATCCTGTGTACTGGCAGAAAATCGAGGAGGAGACAAAGGGCTCCGGCGACATTGAGCGCAGTACCTGTCTGTTTATTGATTCGGAAAAAGTCAGGGAACACACAGAAGAGGAAATGATCAAGGTTGAGAATATAAAGGGAAAGCTGTTTCTTATTGGCGCAGATGACGACTCATTCTGGGAGGCGGGCAAATACATCCGCAGAATGGATCAGCGACTGAAGGAGCGCCCGCATACATGTGAGTATGTGCCGCTTGTGTATGAGCACGGAACTCATTTTGTTCTGCCGGAATCGATGCTTCGTATGGCGCTTCCGGTTGGACTGAAATTTGTCATGAAGTTTATATTCAAGGCTGCAAAGGATTATCCAAATGAGTGCGAGGCGACGAGAAAGGATATAGACAGAAGACTCTCAGCCGCACTTAAGGAATGGATACAGGAATAAAAAAGGCCAGCTTCATCGTACCAAGACCATTGGTCAGGATGATGAATGCTGTAATTTCCATGTCACACGGATACAAGGACGTTAAAAATAGACTATAGTCCAATAGGAGAAGGGGCTTTATGAAGAAATCAAAATATACATATCTGAAGGATGGATTTGAGGGGATCTTGTATGACACAGGAAGTGAGGATGACAGACTGCTTATCGTCATCCAGGGACTAAAAGGACTGGAACTTCCTGAGAAGTATGCCGGGCTATTTGCAAAGAAGGGATACTCTGTTCTTGCCATGACATATTATGGTGCACCGGGACTTCCGGATACCATGAGGGCGATCCCTCTGGAGATGTTCCAGACTGCTATTGACCGCATGAAGGAGTACGGATCAGGAAAATACAGAAGGTTCGGTATATATGGCAATTCCAAGGGCGCGGGAATGGCGCTGCTTGCTGCTTCGGTCGTGCCGGATATAAGTCTGGTTATAGCAGCATCAACATTTGGACATATCATGCAGGGCAGCGGCAAGGCTGATCTTGATCCTTGCAAGGCGATGGTTTCCTATCGTGGAAAAGACTTTCCGTATGTGTCAAATGCACATATGTTTTCCAATTTCCTGAAAAGATGCATAAAGGAACATCATATGCGCGTGCTGTACTTCTTTGAAGAGTGGGAGAAAAATGGAACGATAGAGAATGAGATCCCGGTTGAAAAGATATGCGGTGACATTCTTTTCCTCACATCGACCCACGATGAATCTGTGCCGTCAAAGCATGACTCGGAGCTGCTTATGGAGAGACTTAAGCGTGAGAACTTTACGCACGGTTACAGGCATATAAATTCGGAGACAGGCAGTCACAATCTGGGATATTTCCCGGTGAACAATGGCGCACTGCCTAGAGAGAAGAAATTCCCGCAGGAATGTCAGAAGGCGAGGGAAGATACGCTGGAAATCATATTGAAGACTCTCAGTTCGTGGAGTGTAGCAGATTTATAGTTTAAAACTAATCGAGAAGTGCAGTTTGACGAGAAAGACAATCAATAAAAAGCGCATAATATTTTCGCAAATCAAAAGAAAACCAGGAAAAAGATACAAAATTATTAGAAATTGTATCTTTTTCCCGGTTTTTATCATTCTAGCGAAAAATTTATGCACTTTTGAATGCTGAGCAAGCTTGCTAATCCACGAATCGGCAAACAGCAAGCTAAATAAACAGCCATGCCGCCAAGAAGCAGCATCTGCCATCAATCAGCAGGGCCACCTGAGCGGCAAAGCCGCCCGCGCCCGATATTACTCAGCGGCCTTTATCTCACTGTGAAGCTCCTGCAGTGACTTCACATCGCTGTCGCCATGCGCCTGAACGTACAGGATACCCTTTGCGGTTGCTCTTGCGCCTGCAATTGTAGTCACATAAGGAATCTTTGCCTTGATGGCAGCCTTTCTGAGGTAACTGTCATCGTGGGCACTTTCCTTACCGCTTGGAGAATTGATTATCAGGTCTATAGAGCCATTTGTTATAAGGTCATTGATATTTGGTCTGCCCTCCTGGAGTTTTTTGACTTTCTCAGCTTTAACTCCGGCAGCCGTAATTATGGCATATGTTCCGCTTGTAGCAAGGATCTTGAAACCAGCTTTTTCGAAAAGCTGAGCGATTTCGATAACCTCATCCTTGTCCTTTCTGTTTACAGAGATCAGGACAGTTCCGCTTGTAGGAAGGAGAGTCTGTGTAGCCTCCTGAGCCTTGTAGAATGCCTCTCCGTAGTAGGTTGAAAGTCCGAGAACCTCACCTGTAGATCTCATCTCAGGTCCTAAGATCGGGTCAACCTCTGGGAACATGTTGAATGGGAATACAGCCTCCTTAACTCCGTAATATGGTATGTGCTGCTCCTTGAGAGCTGGAACAGGAGATGGTCTTCCTGTGAGCTCTGATGTGATGATATCAGTAGCGATAGGAACCATGCGCACGTTACATACCTTTGATACGAGAGGTACTGTACGGGATGCTCTAGGATTTGCCTCGAGAACATATACCTTGCCTTTCTCAATAGCGTACTGCATGTTCATAAGACCTACGACATGCATTTCCTCAGCGATCTTCTTTGTATATTCCTTGATAGTAGCAACATTCTCAGCAGTGATGTGTACTGAAGGAATGATGCAGGCTGAATCACCTGAGTGAATTCCGGCAAGCTCGATGTGCTCCATAACGGCAGGAACAAATGCGTGAGTTCCGTCGCTTATGGCATCTGCCTCACACTCAAGGGCGTGATTCAGGAATCTATCTATAAGTATAGGCCTGTCAGGTGTGACACCAACGGCAGCTCTCATATATCCGTCAAGGCTCTCGTCATCGTATACTACCTCCATACCACGTCCACCGAGAACGTATGATGGACGGACCATGACTGGATAGCCAATCTTGTGAGCGATCTTAAGTGCCTCGTCAACAGTAGTAGCCATACCAGATTCTGGCATAGGTATCTCAAGCTTATCCATCATCTCACGGAAGAGATCTCTGTCCTCTGCAAGATCGATGACAGCAGGAGATGTACCGAGGATCTTTACGCCGTTCTTCTCAAGGTCAGAAGCAAGGTTAAGAGGTGTCTGACCGCCGAACTGTGCGATGACGCCCACAGGCTTTTCCTTGTTGTAAATGCTGAGAACATCCTCAAGTGTAAGTGGCTCAAAGTAGAGCTTATCTGATGTATCATAGTCAGTTGAAACAGTCTCTGGATTACAGTTTACTATGATAGTCTCAAATCCGAGCTTCTTAAGTGCCAGTGATGCATGTACGCAGCAGTAGTCAAACTCGATACCCTGACCGATTCTGTTAGGGCCGCCGCCGAGAATCATAACCTTTGGCTTGTCCTCATTTATCGGATTGCTGTCAGGTGCATTGTATGTGGAGTAGTAGTAAGCGCTGTCCTTTGTTCCGCTTACATGTACGCCTTCCCATGCCTCAGTAACTCCGAGCTCGATTCTCTTATTTCTGATGTCCTCCTCAGGAATCTCAAGAATCTGGCTGAGGTATCTGTCTGAGAAACCGTCTTTCTTTGCAGTGGTGAGTGCCTCGTCAGATGGGAGAGTGCCCTTATGTGCTGCGAGTGCTTCCTCTTCCTCAACGAGTTCCTTCATCTGCTGGGCGAAGTAGTGCTTAACCTTTGTTATATCGAAAATCTCATCTACTGTAGCACCCTTTCTGAGCGCCTCGTACATGATGAAATGTCTGTCGCTTGATGGATGTGCAAGCATGCGCAATAGTTCATCCTTGCTCTTTGTATTGTAGTCCTTGGCGTAGCCGAGACCGTATCTTCCTGTCTCAAGGCTTCGGATAGCCTTCTGGAAAGCCTCCTTGTAGGTCTTACCGATACTCATGACCTCACCTACGGCACGCATCTGTGTTCCAAGCTTGTCCTCGACACCCTTGAACTTCTCGAATGCCCAGCGTGCAAACTTGATAACCACGTAGTCACCGTCAGGAACGTATTTGTCCAGTGTGCCGTACTTACCGCACTCGATATCCTTGAGGGTAAGTCCTGTTGCCAGCATGGCTGACACAAGGGCAATAGGGAATCCTGTAGCCTTTGATGCCAGAGCAGAAGAACGGGATGTTCTAGGGTTAATCTCGATTACGATGATTCTGTCAGATACAGGGTCGTGTGCGAACTGTACATTTGTTCCACCGATGACCTCAACAGAGTCAACGATCTTGTATGCCTGCTCCTGGAGTCTCTTCTGAACGTCCTCAGAGATTGTGAGCATAGGGGCGGAGCAGAATGAATCACCTGTGTGAACGCCGAGAGGATCGATGTTCTCGATGAAACATACAGTGATCATATTGCCTTCACAGTCACGTACAACTTCAAGCTCAAGCTCCTCCCATCCGAGAATTGACTCCTCAACGAGAACCTGACCTACAAGGCTGGCCTGGAGACCTCTTGCACAGACAGTCTTGAGTTCCTCCTTGTTGTATACGAGTCCGCCGCCGGCACCACCCATGGTGTATGCAGGACGAAGAACAACAGGGTATCCGAGCTGATCTGCGATGGCGAGAGCCTCATCTACAGAGTAGGCAACTTCGCTTCTTGCCATTTCTATTCCGATTGCGTTCATGGATTTCTTGAATTCGATTCTGTCCTCACCGCGCTCAATGGCATCTACCTGAACACCGATGACCTTGACATTGTATTTGTCTAAGATGCCTTCTTTTGCAAGTTCAGCACAAAGGTTAAGTCCTGACTGTCCTCCGAGATTTGGAAGAAGAGCGTCAGGTCTCTCTTTTGCAATTATCTGCTCAAGTCTCTTGACATTGAGTGGTTCGATGTATGTGACATCAGCTGTCTCAGGATCTGTCATGATGGTAGCAGGGTTGGAATTGACCAATACGATCTCGTAACCAAGCTTCTTAAGGGCCTTGCACGCCTGAGTACCTGAGTAGTCGAACTCACATGCCTGACCGATGATGATTGGACCAGATCCTATTATCAGAACTTTGTTAATGTCTTCTCTTTTTGGCATATCTTTCTCCTTATTGTAAAATGATTCTTGTTCAGAGCGAGAGCACTGAAAACTACATGAAATCACACAAAATAAAGAAGTATTTTAATGTGATTTTAAACATTGCCGGACATCGTTTATTTTCTTTTATAAAAATGCCCAAATTATTGTTATTATAAAGTATAAGAGCCCAAAAGTACATAGCTAATAAGGAAATAAATTGAAAAAATGAACTTAAATATGAAATGGATCAAGAATTAAATTAAAGAGAATTATATTAAAAAGAAACAGGGAACAGCAGATAACGGTCTAAAAAAACCGGCAAGTATGAAATGCCATACATGCCGGATAAACTGCGATATTACAATCTGTCTTAAAAAACACAGATAAAATGTCTTATAACACCTTTGAAAGAAAATCCTTAAGTCTAGGATTCTTAGGGTTGCCGAAGAATTCCTCCGGTGTACCGGATTCAAGAATCTGTCCGTCGTCAATAAATACGACCTTATTGGCAACCTCCCTGGCAAATCCCATCTCATGGGTAACAATAATCATTGTCATGCCTTCATCTGCAAGAGCCTTCATGAGATCAAGAACCTCACCGACCATCTCAGGGTCAAGAGCGGAGGTTGGCTCATCAAACAGAATGACATCAGGATTCATGGCAAGAGCACGGACGATGGCAACACGCTGCTTCTGACCGCCTGAGAGAGTAGATGGATATACATCCGCCTTGTCCTCCAGACCGATCCTTTTCAGGAGTTCCTCAGCCTTTGCATGTGCCTCGGCAATTATCTCTGATTTTGTTGTTGTGATTTCCTGCTTTGTCTGCTTTTCCTTGCGGAAGAGATTGGTGACAGGAAGCAGAAGATTATGCCGCTTTGCCTTTTTCAGATCCTGACATCTGACATAGACAGGTGCAAGCATGATATTCTGTATAACAGTCTTGTTGTTATACAGGTTGAAATGCTGGAAAACCATACCCATATGACGGCGGTGTATGTTGATATCAACCTTAGGGTCTGCTATATCAACACCGTTGAATATAATCTGGCCGCCGGTAGGATCTTCCATACAGTTCAAACAGCGAAGAAATGTACTTTTACCAGAACCTGAAGGGCCGATAACAACCATTATATCGCCTTTGTCTATGGTGATATTGATGCCGTTTAAGACCTTGTTATCACCGAAGCTTTTTTCAAGATTAATGACGTCTATCACTCTTTCTCAGGCTCCTTTCCATTAATTTGATTCCCAGGCTGATGAGAAGCACCATCACGATGTAGATAAGTGCCATGACCAGATAAGGGACCATGAATTCGTAGCTGTTACTTCCGATGTAGTTGAATGCAACGTAGAGATCAGTTGCTCCGACAAAACTTACAACTGAAGTCTCCTTTATTAAAGAAATAAATTCATTTCCAAGGGTTGGCAGAATATTCTTGACTGCCTGAGGTATAACGATTTTGAGCATGGTAGTTGAAAAACTGAGTCCCATGGCACGTCCACCTTCCATCTGACCTGGATCAACGGAGAGTATACCACCACGCATGATCTCTGAGATGTAGGCACCGCTGTTGAGTCCGAATACAAGCATAGCCACCTGAACTCCTGTCATGTGTCCTCCCACTATAGGAAGAAGAACATAGTAGAAGAGAAGAAGCTGTACAACCATAGGTGTTCCACGGAAGAAACCTACATATACACTGCAGATTGCATCCAGAACTCTAGGCAGACGCTTGTACTTTGGAATTACCCTGACGGTAGCTATGAGGGTACCGATTATTATACCGATGATAAGACCGGCAATGGCTATTATCACAGTATTCTTCAGACCCTCGACTACCTTAACATACCCGTTGTTGTCGATGAATATTTCTATGAACTTTTGTATTTTTGTAGAAATGTCTCCCATGAAATATCCTTTCAAACATAATTGGCGTTAATACTAAAATTACTAAATCCGAATTAAAATTTACTGCATTGCGTTAAGAGCAGCAGTGATGCTGGCTGCAGGAGCAGCATCGATGATAACATAGTTGAGGTTACCATTTAAAAGATCCTGAACTGCAAGAGAACCGTTCTTGTAGCCTGTTGAAGTCATAGCAAGCTTTGTGAATCCCCAGTCTGCGTCACCCTCGCAGTAGAACTGTCCGGTAGTACCTGTCTGGAAACCAATCTTCATGTCTGAACCCTTAGCCTGAAGGATCTTGTTGACATCATCAGCTGTCTTGCACTCATCAAACTCTGTATTGTCTGATGTAACGATAAGCTTCTGAGAAGCCTTGTAGTATGAATCTGAGAAGCTTACATACTCCTCACGGTCTGGCTTTATAGTAAGACCTGCCATAGCGATATCACACTTGTGCTGACCAACTGAGAGACATACAGCATCGAAATCCATGTTCTGGATAACGAGCTCCTTGCCAAGCTTGTCTGCGAGAGCCTTAGCTATCTCCATATCGACACCATAGTAGTTCTCACCCTTTGTATACTCAAATGGCTCGAATGCAGCATTTGTTGCAACTACAAGCTGATCCTTGTTTGCATCGAGTGTTGCCGACTCAACGGCAACTGGCTCGCCGTCACCGAAATAGTGATTGCAGATCTCCTCAAATGATCCATCCTCGTTCATTGACTTGATGAAATCGTTGACCTGTGTTAAGAGCTCAGGCTGATCCTTATCAACACCGAAAGCATACTGCTCGTCTGTAAGGTCAATCTCTATGACCTTTGCAGTCTTCTTTGATGATGAAGCACTCTCTGAAGCTGCCTCCGAAGAATCATCCTTGCTTCCACAAGCAGTAAGAGCTGTCATAGCCAGAACTGCTGACATTGAAATTGCTAATAAGTTTTTGAGTTTCATTTTTACATCTTCCTTTCATATTTTATCTGAATAAATATACCATTGTGTTTCAAAAAAAGCAATTAATATATGAAAAAACTCGTTCCAAAAGCGGGAAAAAGTGATATGCCTAATAAAAACAGGCTTTTATTCATGATTTATAAATAAACATTGTTATATGAATAGTATTTACTATATAATACATTTGTACCAATTAAAAAAATGAAACTCATATTTAAATATGAAGAATACAGGGAGGTAAGATTATATGAGATACGAGATCAAAGGCGGCATGATGCCTGTGGTAGAAATCATTCTGGAGGCAGGGGAATCTATAAACTGCGAAAAAGGTGCAATGGTATGGATGTCTCCGAATATGCAGATGCAGACATCAGGTGGCGGAGTAGGCAAGATGTTCACTAGGGCCATATCCGGTGAATCGATGTTCCGAAATACATATACGGCTCAGGGGGGACCTGGACTGATAGCATTCGGTTCAAGCTTTGTGGGAAATATCATGGCGGTTGAGATAGGACCTGGCAAGGAGATCATTTGTCAGAAGTCAGCATACCTTGCATCGACACCGGGGGTGAATCTGGAGATAGCTTTCCAAAAAAAAGTTGCAGGCGGTTTTTTTGGAGGTGAGGGATTTATTATGCAGAGGATTACAGGTCAGGGAATAGTGTTCCTTGAAATCGATGGTTCTGTTGTGGATTACATGCTTGCACCGGGACAGCAGATGGTTATTGACACAGGTTATCTTGCAATGATGGATGCAACATGTTCCTTGAACGCAGAGACAGTAAAGGGTGGTGCCATGAATATGTTATTTGGAGGAGAGGGATTCTTCAATACAGTGGTAACAGGCCCTGGCAGAATAACACTTCAGACCATGCCAAAATCGCAGCTTGCCGCTGAGATAGCATCCATGATACCATCCAAATAACCGCCAGAGTCATATAGTTAAGTCCACTACCAAAAGAACACTGCAGCATCTTTCAATGTCGGTCAACTTGAAAATAAAAAGTTAAATATATAATTTTGACGAAAATATAGTCGGATTTAGTATTTGAACTTAGATTTTTCAACCAAAATTTGCGAAATACTACAAACTTATGCGATTAAGGTCTAGACAACCGGAGAAATAAATTATATGATACAAGGGTTGAACGTTAGAATCGTCTATTTAATATAGAACGTTTTGACGTGCAACCCGGACATATAACTATAACATTGTTAGGTAGCAAGGGAGACTTTTATGAAAGCGTACAGTGAATTATCAAAAGAAGAGTTAATGGAACTTAGAGAGCAGCTGCTTGCGGCATATGAGGAGAAGAAGGCTCTTGGCCTGAACCTTGATATGTCAAGAGGAAAGCCATCACCAACCCAGCTTGGAGTATCTGTTGGTCTTATGGATGTTATCAACAGTGATTCTGATATGAAGTCAGAGTGTGGCATAGACTGCAGAAACTATGGGTGCCTTGATGGAATCCCAGAGGTCAAGAGACTTATGGCTGAGATGATGGGAACCACTGAGGATCATATCTTCATCGGTGGTAACGCAAGTCTTACTCTTATGTTTGACACTGTATCAAGAGCATATACACATGGAATAATGGGAGAGACACCTTGGTGCAAGCTTGACAAGGTGAAGTTCCTCTGCCCTGTTCCAGGATATGATAGACATTTTGCTATCACAGAGCATTTTGGAATAGAGATGATCAACATACCTATGTCAGAGACAGGTCCAGATATGGATATGGTTGAAGAACTTGTAAATTCAGATCCAACAGTAAAGGGTATATGGTGCGTGCCAAAGTACTCAAACCCACAGGGAATCTGCTACAGCGATGAGACAGTAAGAAGATTTGCAAATCTCAAGCCTGCGGCTAAGGACTTCAGGATCTTCTGGGACAATGCCTATGTCATCCATCATCTGTACGAGGACAATCAGGTAGAGATACTTGATATCATCGGGGAGTGTGAGAAGGCAGGCAATCCTGATATGGTATTTGAGTTTGCTTCAACATCAAAGGTAAGCTTCCCTGGTTCAGGAGTTTCAGCTATGGCTACATCACATGCAAATCTTGAGGATGCCAAGAAGCATTACACAATACAGACCATAGGAAACGATAAGGTAAATCAGCTCAGACATGCAAGATACTTCAAGAACCTTGACGGACTCAAGGAACATATGAAGAAGCATGCAGATTTCATGAGACCAAAGTTTGAGGCAACTCTCAAAGTCCTTGAGGAGGAGCTTGATGGACTTGGAATTGGTTCATGGATCAAGCCTCTCGGCGGATATTTCATATCATTTGACGCCATGGAGGGCTGTGCAAAGGAGATAGTTGCAAAGTGCAAGGAGGCTGGAGTTATTCTCACAGGTGCAGGAGCAACATTCCCATACCACAACGATCCAAAGGACAGCAACATCAGGATCGCACCTTCATTCCCTACACCGGAGGAGATGCAGCAGGCAACAGAGATATTTGTTCTCTGTGTAAAGCTTGTAAGTGTTCAGAAACTGCTTGAGGTGTAAAAGGCGACTTCTGTGCAACGACTCCGCGGGCTATATCAATTAAAGAAATACAATTAAAAAAAGTAATAATGGTCAAAAAAGATCTCATTCATATGGATGGGATCTTTTTTTGTGCGGCCATTCACATTATGACTGTTTGACCGATTTTGTGATTATTCAGTCAATAACGATCAAACGAACAAAGAAATATGAACAGCGCAAACGGTTGAAAACTTCTGATTATACACAAAGTTACAAAATATTCATAAATTAGCCATAATTTTGGCGATTTTTCATCATTGATATATCACAATTAGGTATCTATAATCTAGAGGTGATAAGAATAGGTTTATTGTGTCGTAATCTGACATAGAGAGCAGGGAGGTGGCTGGTTGTTTAATTATTATATATACAGATCCTACTTCAATGCCAGGCACAGCTTCAACGGTGACAGGGAGAAGATGCACGGGCATTCATTTACGATCGTCACATATATAGGAATGAAGGACCAGAGTGAGGATATACCTTTCTTCAAGCTGGAGGCGATAGTTTCGGCGTTCATAGATCAGTACAGAGGCAAGTATCTGAATGAGCTTCCTGAGTTTCAGGGGTGCGAGAATACGCTCGAGACGATTGGCGATTATTTCTATGAAGAACTCAGACAAAGACTTGAGAAGAATGGAATGGAGCTTTATCAGCTTGATATATCCGAGAATCCGCTCTGCGTGTATCAGGTGTCAGACAGACTGTTGCTGCCTACTATGAATATGGATACGAGTAACAGGAATTATCAGAAGATATTTGACGACATACTGAGACTTGAGAGTATGACAGGAGCAAACAACTTACAATAGATTTTACTACAAGAGAAGGCGTGATTATATGAAGAACAGAAGAACTAAAATGAAGAGACTTACAGGAATTATAACTGCGATATGCATGGTGATCATCTTTTCGGGTGTTTCCATATTCGGGAGTCAGGCACAGACACTCTCCGATGGAAATGGCGGCAGCATGGAAGTGACAACGGATGGCGAGTACATCTATCTGGAATACAGTGGTTCGTGGACTAATTACATTCAGCAAATATTTGATATATCTGTGAATGGACAGACAGCTCCGGGGGCATTATCCAAGTTGGTTATTAACACAGGCAACAATGGCGATGGTTCATCGTTTAACGTGTTAAATGCATGGTATCAGGCAATCGACGGCGCTACTGGTTATACGACAAATACCGGCGCATCGTCATCTGGCTGGGGATATGCGGATATGTCCTGGAGTGCAAAGGTGCCAGTTAGCACATATGGAACGGATGTACGGAATATAACAATAGGCTGGAATGACAATACGGCTGAGCTTGATATAGCAGGTGACAGTTCATCATCTGAGACGACTACAGAGGCTGGAAGTGAGGCAACCACGGAGTCTGCGGATAACAGTACAGAGGAGACTACTACCGAGGAAGTTACAGAGGATACCACGGAGGCTACAGAACAGGTAACAGAGAGCACTACAGAACAGACAACCACTGAGGTCAGCACATCAGAGAAGGCAACGGAGAATGCCACAACAGAAACTGGAACTACAGAAGAGATAACAGGGCCTGTCACATCAGGACTTGTGATCGATGGATATTATGGTGAGTGGAGTCAGTATCCGTCAGCGGATATAACATACAACAGTAACAATGGTTACTCGACCCACAAGGGACAACTTGCAGTGGAGAATGGAAGACTGTATGTACACTTCTCCATGAACGATCTGTATACATCCCAGATGCAGTTCCAGTTGTGGAATATCACAGTGGATGGAAAATCATGTGTACTTAATATACTCCCTGTAAATTCCAACGGATCCATAAACTGGGGTGGACAGACCAACGGCTTTGGAGCCGGAATATACAGGAATTTCGGAGTATTTGCAGGCTATTACAATGATGTGGATGGCGATGTGGCATTTACGGTATATGATCCTGTACATACTGAGACAGGCAAGGGTGATGAGATAGAGTTCTCCATCTCACTTGACAAGTTAGCCGATTACCTTGGCATAAAGCTGGATCAGGGTGCAACCATCACTGTGTCCAACCCGAATATAGGTGCAGAGGGAGTTACCATAACCGGAACACCTACAGGCCCTTGGGCCGGTGCTGCCATAGCCCTGCTCATGGCCGTAGGCGGAGTAATAGTATATAGAAGAAAGAGAATCTAACCGGCTGAATGTTATAGCAGGATGTGAATATAAATGAGAGGAGGTGCACACCGATGATGAATATAGTTTTTGTTATAGTATTGGCACTTTGGATATATATATTGACCGTGCTGAAACGTGGAAAACTGGATTTCTGGTATTTTATAACCGGAAGCATAGGACTTTTTGTGTTCATGCTCATCAAGGTGGAGCCTGTCGTTCTTGCACCTCTTCAGAAGAGCGTGTCCGCTGTTGCTGGCATGTTCGGAGACATGACCGGTATATATGAGGGATACTTCAACAAGAATATAGTGTTCATAGCGACCGGTGACGCCAACCTGTCCATGTATATAGACTACGAGTGTTCAGGAATAGTGGAGATGCTGGCATTCCTTTCACTTCTGTGGTTCTTCCCCATGTACCATACATACGAGAAGGTGGTGCTCAGTATAGTTGGACCGGCTCTGATATTTGCGGCAAATGTACTCAGGATATTCACCATATGTCTCATTGTCCATGTGTTCGGCGGAGGTTCGTACTTCGTTGCCCACAGCATAATAGGACGTCTGGTGTTCTATGCATGTACTGTGCTTTTGTATTTCTTTGTATTTACAAAGGCTCAGATCATCAGACAGAAGGTAGGAGGTTTCAGATATGACACTGATAACACAGATCTTTCATAGCTCCATACTTTTCTGGGCGGCATGGGTCATCATACCGATCGTCATGGAGATTATACCTACTATTGGCAATTTTTTCATACTGATAAAGAAGAAACTGGTGTCGAGGAAGGAGAAGGCGATCAACTTTTCTCCGGAGATAACACTTATCATACCTGTGTATAATCAGGAACATAGCCTTCACAGATGTATAAGCTCCATAGATGCGTCAAGTTATCCTAACAGCAAGATATATATACTTGTTGTAAATAATATGAGTACGGACCGGAGCTTTGATGTATTCTGCAAATGTCAGGAGGAATTCCCAGATCTGACAATGAACTGGGTAAATTCAAAACAGGGCAAGTCTAAGGCTCTCAACCTGGGGCTTTTCAACAGCTACGGCAAATACATCATACACATAGACAGTGACGGTGTGCTCCAGAGGGATGCCATCAGGAACATGGTGACCAAATTCGAGAGGAATCCTGACATCGACTGCATGACCGGAACGATCATGACCAACCCCGAAATGGTCGATGATACCGACAGATTTGGACTCAGACTGCTTAGAAAGCTGGAGTTCTTTGAATACTGTCAGGCGTTCCTTGCTGGCAGGAATTTCCAGTCGGAGTTCAATAATATATTTACTTTATCAGGTGCTTTCTCAGCATTCAGACGATCAACCATCATGAAAACCAATATGTACAATACGGATACTGTGTGCGAGGACACCCATGTAACGTTTCAGATAAGGGATGTGCTCGGAGATAAGGTAGCTCTGTGCAGTGAAGCTATATTTTATGTTGATCCAATAGAAGATATGAACAGACTATATATACAGAGACAGAGATGGCAGAGGGGCGAGATAGAGGTTGTCCACATGTTCATGAAGAACAGGATGAACGCTGTGCGAGGATTTTTCTCTGACTTCATTGTGAGACTGGTTATGTTTGATCACACATTTGCATTCCCGCGTATGATATGGTACTTTGCGCTGATATGCCTTGGAATATTCCAGGATTATCCGTTTGCGCTCATCATAGATTCAGTCATAATCATGTATCTTTTGTATGTGTTTACCACAACACTGCTATATATATGTATAAGTCTTTTTCTGAGTCCGTTTAAACAGCTCAGAAGATATTACATGAGAAAATGGTATCTTGTATTCCTGCTTCCTCTGTACAACTTTGTCGTGTTCTGGTTCAGATTTGCAGGAATAATCAACTCCATGAAGTCTAAGGGAAGCTGGAAGATGCAGAATTTCAGCGAGGAGAGACAGACGGCATGGAGCATCATAAAGCATGACTTCCGCTGGCTTGGAAGATTGGTGTACAAGGTGACAGGAAGGAGAAAATGTCATGAGCAGGAAAGCTGAAAAGAATAAGACATATAGAGGACGAGTTGTGGCAGCTTTTGCTGTTGTTCTGTTCATGATAGCTCTGGAAACCATATACTATGGTTATCACATGAAAACCAATAGAGACAACATCTTTTCAGCGTATAAGGACGACCAGCTGCAGACGGTATCTATTCTGGCTGAGAGACTGGAAGGTTTGAGTGAGAAAGATATGGAGTCAGTCATCAATGAAGTAGTTGATGTATCCGGTTCGGAATGGGCGTTCCTTATAGAAGAGGATGATATCATGTTTATCAAGGATGCGGCAACTACGGCGGAACTGTCTAACATGACTGCATCAGGTCTGGACGAATATATGAGCGAACAAAGGGGAATAGTCAGTACGGCTTCTGTTGCCGGATCTGGTTACGTTGTCGGGATATATGCTGACAGGTCATATGTTCTTTCGTCATACGGAGTGAAAGATTTTGAATTCTATATCGTAATAGCTGTGATAGCAGCCTTCCTTGTCCTTGGCGGCATGGTTATAGAATATGCCGGCAGGATAGGACATATGGGCAGAAAGGTTCAAAGATTAGAAGATGAACTTACAGCGAGAAATGAGAAATTCGATGAATATGAGAGACTTACAGAAAGCTATGGGGAAGAGTTAAGGCAGAAGGATATTGAGCCTGCAGATAAAAAATCAGGTAGATATTACGATATGGAGGTTGTGGACTCTCTGCTCTCAAAATCGACAGATCCGGAGCTTTATCCGATCACTTTCTTGTTCATAAGTGTTCAGATGGGAGATCGTTATTTTTCAAGAGATGAGATATTCGGGATAATGGATTTCATAAAGGGCTGCATGGGATCTAATCATGTGACCGCAGAAATGTCAAAGGGCAATTTTGTTGTGCTTATGTATATGACAGATATGTCAACGGCTGAACAGATACGTGATAAGATGCTTGAAAGCTGGAAAAGAACCTCAGCAAATGAAGCGGGGGCCGAGATTAGAACAGAACTCAGAGCTGTCACAGACGGCGATGATCCGAGAAAAGTATTCTACGGGGAGGAGATGAACAGATGAGATTCAGACAATACAAATTCAAATTCTACCTCAATGCCAGACATGGAATATATAAAAATGGAGTACTTGGGGAGGTACATCCTCACACCTGGGAGATCGTCATAAATGTTGTCAAGGGAAGAGATGAGACTGTAAAGTTCCATCATCTGGAGCACAGAGTTGAAGAATTTCTGAGCAGATATCAGGACAAGACTTTGAATGAGATTGCACCATTTGATATGATAAATCCCACACTTGAGAATATGTGTGAGTATTTCAAAGATGAGCTGACCGAAATACTCAACAGAAACGGCTGGATATTCCTGATGATGGAGATGAGTGAGTCACCGTCCATGTCATATGTGGTTAGTCTCATTGATGACAGCTACACCGAAGAGATGCAGACCATCAATTCTCTGGCGGACAGGATATTGAAAGAAATAAAGCAGAGCCGTGATGAGACTATAGACAGGATTTATAGCGATATGTATAATAAATAAAATAGTTGACAAAATGATCGGTATGTTTTAACATAACGGTGTTATTAAACGTAACACTGTTATGTTATTTTATATTATAATTAAATGGGTGAGGATTATGGCAAAGAAAATACAACATGACAGCGAGACGAGGAAAGAGCTTCTAAAGTGTGCCAAGAAAGAATTCATGGACAAAGGCTTTATGGGTGCTTCACTCAGAAACATATGTCAAAAGGCAGGAGTAACAACCGGAGCACTGTATTTCTTTTTCAAGGACAAGGATGATCTGTTCTGTAATGTTGTTGGACACATGCTGGACAGCCTCAATGCTGCATTGACTGAACATTTTTCATTTGAAGTTGATGAGATGAACAACGGCATGGCATCAGACCACAATGAGGGCAGTGATTTTGAGTCGGCCAGAAATATTGTGCATGAGCTGTATAAACATAGAGATGAAGTACTTCTCGTGCTTACGAAGTCACAGGGTTCCAGCATGGAGAGCATGCCAGACAACGTGGTTGATCAGATGGATGCACATAATACATTTATATGTGAGGCAATGTGTAAGGCTTACGGAACACCGATGGTTGAGAGAAATGTTGTTCACTGGATGTCACATTCCCAGATCGACATGTTCGTATTTATGGTGACACATATTGACAATGAGAAGGATGCCTTGAAGTTCGTTGAGACAGGTATGAAATATCTGATCTCAGGCTGGTATGGCCTGGTTAAGCCGTGGCAGGATTCAGAATAAGATTTGACCGGAATAGAAAATTGAAAACAGTAAAATGAAAAATGTGGTACAGGGGAATCAAATTCCCATTATGTCTTATTACAGGTCTTCCGAATTACTGGGAAGACCTAAAAAAAGGCTTAAACCATAACAGCGTTATGTATGCAAATGAACATTTGAATAGCTACTAAAGTGTAATGGATTGCTATAAAAAATAAAGTAAATGAAAATTAGAACAACGAGGATATCATAAAGGAGGAAAAATTATGTATTTGGAAGTATCAGGAGTAAAGAAGAGCTACGGAGAGGGTGGAAGTTATGTTCAGGTACTCAAGGGTATAAACACGGGTGTTGAAAAAGGACAGATGTGTGTTATACAGGGAACGTCAGGTTCAGGCAAGTCAACACTTCTGAACTGTATAGGTGGTCTTGACACCATGGATTCAGGTTCGATAAAGGTTGACGGAACAGAGATATTTGGTATGACCAACGACCAGCTTTCGGACTACAGACGTGATAATCTGGGATTTATATTTCAGTTTTATAACCTTGTTCCAAACCTCACTGTGAGGGAGAACATACAGGTGTGTGAGTATCTGACAGATAATCCGCTTCCTATGGATGACTTGATCGAGACACTGGGACTTACGGAGCATCAGAACAAGTTCCCTTCACAGCTCTCAGGTGGACAGCAGCAGAGATGCGCCATAGCGAGAGCACTTGTGAAGAATCCAAAGCTTCTCCTCTGTGATGAACCTACGGGTGCACTTGATTCAAAAACATCCAGAGATATACTTGTTCTTCTCGAAGAGATAAATGTGAAGTATGGGACAACCATGCTGATAGTAACCCACAACAATTCCATCAAGAACATGGTGCACAAGGTCATATTCATAAAGGATGGTCTTATAAGCAAAGAGTATGAGAACGAAGTGAGAGTTCCAGCGGCAGAATTGGAGGACTTGTAATATGCAAAAGGTACTTAGAAAAAGGGTTCTGAGGGATCTGAAGGAGAATGTGTTCAGATACATAGCACTTGCATTTCTTATAATTATGGGAATGTATGTAATAATTTCTCTCATCGGTGCGGGCTTCTCGATTATCGATGGCGGTGCTGAGCATGACAATGCAAATAAGATAGAGGCTGGGCAGTTTACCGTATTTGTCCCTCTGAGTGATGACGAGATAGAAACTTTGAACGATGCGGGCGCAGATGTTGAGCGGATGTTTTATGAGGATTACGATGTTATGGATGGCAAGACTCTCAGGGTATTTGCCAATAGGGAGAATATAGACCTTGTTGAATGTGATGAGGGAAGTCTTGCGGAGACTGATGATGAGATAGTTGTTGAGAAGAGATTCAGTCAGGTAAATGATATTTCTGTCGGAGATACAATACAGATAGCCGGAAATGATTTCAAGGTGACAGGAATAGGAACATCACCTGATTACAATGCTCTTTTCAAAGAAATGTCAGATACAGTTGTAGACAGCAAGGCGTTTGGAACAGTATTCGTTACAGAGGGGGCATATGATAAACTTCATGCAACAGGCAAGAGTGTCAAGACAGAGACATATCTTTATGCGTTCAGACTCAAGGGTAAGACCACCTGTGATGACGTGAAGGATGCCCTTGAAGACATCAAGGTCGACACAGACAGCATAGATGATGAGTATTTCCAGGAGTATTGGGATAGAACAGGTGCAGCCATAAATGACTTCAAGGATGGCATAAAGGATCTTAAGTCAGGCGCAAATGAACTTGCAGATGGACTTGGAGAACTCACTGATAACAACAGGGAGCTCAACAATGCGGCACAGAAGCTGTTTGACGCATACCTTGAACAGGCGTCATCATCTCTCTCAGCGTATGGTTTGGATACAGAGCTCACAGAGGATAATTACAATGACGAGATGACTAAGATTGCCGACAGTCAGGGTGGAATCGTGGCTATGAGTGTCAAGAGTGCCATGAGCGATATTGACAGCATAAAGGTATTCAAGGACGGCATAAAAGAATACACAGATGGAACTATGGATGCAAAGGATGGCTCTGATGAGCTTGCAGATGGAATGGCAGAACTCAAGAAGGAGACTGATTCATTCCTCAAGGATTACGACACAGATCTTGCAAATATTACATCATTTGTGACAAGTGATGATAATCCGAGAACAGGCGGAGCCGCTGATGACCAACAGATCAATGTACAGGCGGGATATTTCTTCGGAGTGCTTCTCATGCTCCTGTTCACATATGTCATATCGGTATTCGTTGTACATGGAATAGAGAAGGAGAGCAGCGTCATAGGTGCGCTCTATGCCATGGGTGTCAAGAGAAGAGATCTTATGATGCACTATCTGACACTTCCAGTCATAGTCACAACAGTTGCTGGTATAATCGGTTTTCTTATAGGAATAAGCAATGTGGGAATCCCTGTGCAGATGGCAGATGCATATGCGTATTATTCAATTCCTGCTATGGATGTGAAGATCCCGCCGATTCTTATAGTGTATGGTATCGTGATGCCGCCACTGGCAGCGATAGTTGTGAACTACTTCGTTATCAGAAAGAAGCTCTCACAGACAGCTCTTTCACTTATAAAGAATGAGATCAAGCAGCCGAAGGGCAGCAATGTCGATCTCGGAGACATGGGATTTGTCGGAAGATTCAGAGTCAGACAGATGCTCAGAGAGATGAGAACAGGGTTGACCGTTGTGATTGGAATGTTTATAGCCCTCATATGCCTGATGTTAAGTCTTAACACTGCAACTTTCTGTTCAAAGGTCAAGAAGCAGAATGTGGAGGATACCCACTATGAATATATGTATACATATAAGTATCCTACAGAGAATCCCCCTGAGGGCGGTGAGGCAGCGTATGCTAAGACTTTGAAGAAAGAGGTATATGGTTACAACTGGGATGTGACAGTTCTTGGACTTTCAAAGAATACTAAGTATTTTGATGTTGACCTTAAGAATGGCAAGAACAGGGTTGCCATATCATCATCATTTGCTGAGAAATATGGTTATGGTGTGGGTGACGAAATCGTGCTCCACGACGAGGAGAATGATATAGATTATGGTTTTACAGTGGACAGCGTGACACAATATACTCCGGCATTTTATGTTTTCATGACTATAGATGATGCAAGGGAGCTGTTCGGAGCTGGAAGTGATGAGTACAATGTAGTATTTTCAGACAAGGATCTGGAGGTTGATCCTGCAAGACTTTACGCAACCACAACAAAGGCCGATATAGAGTCGGCTGCTGGAATATTTGCAGATCAGATGAGAAGTATGGTTATTATGATAGTTATTATCTCGACACTTATATTCGTAGTGGTAATGTATTTGATGATGAAGGTTATGATTGACAGATCAGCATTCTCGATTTCATTGATAAAGGTGTTTGGTTTCAGGACGAAGGAGATCAGAAAGCTATATCTGGATGGCAATTTCTCCATAATCGCAATCGGAGCAGCCATATGCCTGCCACTTGCAAAGCTTATAATGAGTGCAGTGTATCCTTCTCTGGTGTCAAATGTAAACTGCGGCGTCAAGCTGACATTTGCCCCATGGCTCTGGGCTGTGCTTTACGGCGGAATACTTGTCCTGTATTTCATAATCAACAGAGTTCTTGTTGGCAGGCTGAACAAGATAGTGCCGGCTGAGGTGCTGAAGAACAGAGAGTAAAGATAGTGGCAGTATGAAATAAAAGTACCTTAAAATAATATATGATTGCGGAGGCGGTATAAATAATCGTCTCCGTTATTTTGTGTGCAAAATTTGTCTGAAAAGCGGATAGGTATTGTGATTGTTGGCGGGACTATACGGGATATATACGCGTTTTTTCTTGCACAATGTGCAGTTTATATTGTAAAATCATATATGATATGCAAAAAAGTAATAGGAAAAGAGAAGTACAGATATGGAGAAATTACTTAAGATCATTGCCGATGTGAATTCATCGGTGAACAATTTTATATGGGGAGTGCCATCCATGATATGTATCGTGGGCGTGGGACTGTGGCTTCTCATAAGAAACAGGGGGGTTCAGTTTACAAAGTTTGGATACGCGTTCAAGCATACGTTTGGAAGGATATTCAACAAGAAGGAGACTTCAGATGGTGCCATCAGTCCTTTTCAGGCCATGTGTACGGCGTTGGCGGGAACGGTTGGAACGGGAAATATAGCCGGTGTTGCTGGAGCCATCGCCATAGGCGGTCCTGGTGCGGTATTCTGGATGTGGATCTCAGCACTTCTCGGAATGGGAACAAAGTTTGCAGAGGTCGTACTTGCAGTGTTCTACCGTGAGAAGGATGTGAATGGTGACTGGGTCGGCGGACCAATGTATTACATCAAGAATGGCCTAGGCAAGAATGCTTACTTCCTGGCTATAGCATATTCAGTCCTCGGTATACTCACAGTGTTCGGAACAGGAAATGCAACACAGGTCAATACCATCACAACAGCTATAGATTCAGCACTTTTTAATTATAATCTGGCTGACAAGAGCAATACATTTACAATCAATCTTGTGATAGGAATCATAATAGCTATTCTTGTTGGTCTCATACTTATAGGAGGAATCAAGAGAATAGGAAGCGTGACAGAGAAGCTGGTGCCATTCATGGCTGCTATGTATATCATCATGGCTATAATTCTTGTAATAATCAATATCAAGAGTGTGCCGGGAGTGTTCGCTTCTATATTTGAAGGTGCATTCAATCCGAAGTCCGTGACCGGTGGAATAGTTGGAAGTCTGTTCCTCAGCATGAGAAAGGGTGTATCGAGAGGTATTTTCTCCAATGAGGCAGGTCTTGGTACAGGATCCATAGCCCATGCATGTTCTGATGTAAAGCATCCGGTGCAGCAGGGACTCTGGGGAATATTCGAGGTATTTATCGATACTATAGTTATATGTACGCTTACGGCACTAGTAATACTGTGCAGTGGAACTGAGGTAGCCTACGGACAGGCTGCAGGAGCCGATCTCACGATCAACGGCTTTGTTGCAACCTACGGCAACTGGATATCGATATTCACAGCGGTGGCTTTGTGCTGTTTCGCGTTCTCAACCATACTCGGATGGGGGCTTTACGGTTCAAGATGTGTCGGATTCCTGTTTGGAAGTAAGCTTATCAAGCCGTTCATGGTTGTGTATGCATTTGTCGCAATCATCGGTGCGACCATGGATCTCGGACTTCTCTGGGATATAGCGGACACCTTCAACGGACTTATGATCATACCTAACCTGATCGCAGTATTCATGCTGTCAGGTACAGTTGTGAAGCTTACCCGTGAGTATTTTCAGGATGGACCGGGCAAGTTTGGGGTTGAGACCGGCAAAGAGAACTGATAAATGAAAGGGACTTTTATATGGAAGAAATATCAAGTGAGATTTCTAACAAGTATGCGATACTTATCGATTCAGAGAATGTATCGGCAAAATATATTGAGAGTATATTTGATGAGCTGTCAAGGCTCGGCTCAATAACGGTGCGGAAGATATATGGGGATTGGTCAAAGAATAACAATGGCTGGGACAAGGATTGTCTGCTGTCATATTCTATACAGCCTGTACAGCAGTTTTCATACACGGCGGGAAAGAATTCAACGGATTCGGCCATGATAATAGATGCGATGGATCTTCTCTATACGAGCAATATAGATGGATTCTGTCTGGTGACAAGCGACAGCGATTTCACTAGGCTTGCATCAAGACTCAGGGAGGCTGGCAAGCAGGTCATCGGAATGGGAGAACGCAAGACTCCGAAAGCGTTCGTGAGTGCGTGTACAAGCTTCAAGATCCTTGATTCACTGGTGACAGAGGATCTCAACAAGCCGGCATCGAAGAATGCCATGCTTGAGGCTGCGGCTGTGGACGAGTCATATATCACAAGCATAAGGGACATAAAGAAGACGGTCTACAATATAATAGATGAGAACGATGACAAGGATAAGAAGACTCATATGGGTGAGATCGGAAGCCGCCTTGTGAACAAATATCCTGACTTTGACGTGAGAAATTATGGGTATTCCAAGCTGTCAACATTCCTCAGTGAGGAGTTTGACGATCTGGATATAGACAGCGGCAGGCAGAAATTTGTGTCCATCAAGAACCATATCGATCCTAAGAGTGCTGTCAAGCTGCGCATAGTGAGACTTCTCACGGAGAATTCTGACACTATGTACAATATGGGACTGCTGAATACAGAACTTAAGAATATTATACCCGGCTTCAGCATAAAGAAATATGGATACAGTAAGTTTTCAAGCTTTCTCAAAAGCTTCGGTTGTTTTGAGATCGTGGGAGACAGGGTAAAATTGACAGATAAGTAGAAAGTGTTTAATGCTTAAATATGTCAAAATTTAGAAAAAATGCCAAATAAATTAACGCTTTTTGTTGAAAATCAATAAGAATAGTGATAAATTGAAAATGTGAGTTTTCAGGTACAGAAAATTCACTATGGGGGAAGAAGTGTACGTGCATATTAAGGAGAGGCATAATCTATGATACTTATTGATACTCAAAAAGAGGAGTTTAGCAAATTAAAAGACATACGTGTTTTTGGACGTATAAGTCATGAGAACAGATTCAACAAGAATCTGCTCGTAATAGGTCTTGGGGGACTTGGAGGCAGGACCGTTTGCGCGCTTAAGGGTATGCTGATGGATAACATCACACCCGAGGATAACATTAATTTCCTCATGATAGATTCAGATATAGCAGAGATGGAGGCTACCATAGATGATAGCAAGGAGGGTGTCGGTTTCAATGCCCTTGAGGTTATCAGTATATACAGACCGGATATTGAGAATGTTCTGGAGAATGGAATCCAGAAGAATCCGATCCATGAGAATCTTGCAAACTGGATGGATCCTGAATTCCCGGCTATCACGATAGGAAGAGACGGAGCAAAGGGGAACAGACAGATTGGACGTCTGATGTTCTCGAATGCATATACGGATGTCAGAATGCTCCTTTTTGACAAGCTTCAGGATGTATACGACAAGACGACGGAGGGAACAGTCGATGTTCTGATCGTATCCGGAATCGCCGGAGGAACCGGAAGTGGAATCCTTTCAGATGTCGCATATAACATACGTGCGTATGGCAAGGCGAAGAAGTGGAACAATCTGAGGATTGGCGGTTGCCTGCTCACACCGGATGTACTGTTCGGCCATAAGGCTGTATATGAAGATACAGAGCTTGTGGCGAGACTCAATGCAAATGGATGTGCGACCCTCAAGGAAGTTGATTATTATATGAAGCTCTCCGAGAAGGATGACAACTATACATTTATCAGTAAGTCAAACAAGATGGTCATCAGGGAGAATCTCTTTGATGCCTGCATGCTTGTATCAGGTAGAAAGGACGAACAGGGCTACATACCTGAGGGATACATCACAAGGGATACAGCAAGCTTCCTCTACAGGCTAGCCAGCAACAAGTTCATTGGCAACAATGACGTGGAGAACGACAGGAAGCTTCTCAGGGATGTATTTTTTGAGAATGAGGGATATTCCATCACGAACTGGAAGATGGAGCACAGTGACGAGAATATCAAGAAGTCAAACTGCTATTACAAGGTAGTAAGCGAGGCTGACTACCATATTCCTATCAAAGAGATAGAGAATATGTGTGAGAATGATCTGTTTTCCCAGGCATATAAGGGATTGTTCAGATCTCCGTTCAAGGAGGGCAATGCCGAGGAGGATATCAAGAATGTACTCACAGAGCTCACTGTATTCTTGCAGGAGGAGCAGGGTGAGAATATCAAACTTGCCGTGAACGGTCTCATACAGTACGGTCAGATCACCAAGCCTACATATAAGATGATAAAGAAGAATACGGACGGTCTTCGAGAGGGCTTTGCCAAGAAGATGGAGAACTTTGAGAAGGAACTTCCGGTTATCATAAAGTCGATGAAGAACAAGCTTTGGAGTTCACTTGATGATGTGATATCCAAATATATGAATGAGTTTGGCCCATATGGCGCAATAGATGTCATAGGTGCACCGAGTGCCGGTGTAACAGATTCTACAAAGGGTATGATGGCTGAAGTCAGAAAGCTTGAGAAGATGATGAAGGATTATACACCGTCGGGTGAATATACCAGAATCATTGATTCCATCAAGACCATTGTTGCGAAGAGATTCTTCACTTTCCCTTCAGCGAAGAGGGAGACTGAGAATGGTTATTTCGATGCATGCATCAAGGAAGCACTTGCTGCGGAGAGAACAAAGCTTATAGATGAACTCGATGCACAGGATCTGTTTGGAGATACACTTAGATGGCTTCAGCAGAGGGCAGAGAGACTTGACGAGATATATTCACAGTTTGGAGAGGATCTGAAGAATTCCATCGAGGATCTTGCGAATAACGGTGATAAGGCTGTTGGCAATATACTCAAGAAAGCCAAGAGACATGAATTCCTTCCGACTGATTATGTCACATCCAGAAGGATAAAAGAGATGGAGACAGGGATCATCAAGCTCATGCTGGACAACGAGTCCAATATAGACAGTGGAAGAGTTGTTCCTGTCAAGGATGAGATGGAGAAGATATACAGAGAGCTGTTTTCCGGTGTGGGAGCATATGGTCCTGAGAAGATGTTCACAGTGGCATTTGCTGATAAGAAGCTAACGGAGCAGGATCTCAACGTTATGTATGGATCTCCGATCAACGACAGGAGAACATCCATCATGGAGGAGGCTGCCAGGGCGTTTGTGGATGATATATCAGAGGAACAGCCTCTGTGTGTTCTTGCTGACGGATATAAGGAGAAGCTTCTTGCAAAGAAATATATATCGGTTCCAAATGTGATGCCGTATTTCAGCAAGGCAGTCAAAGCTATACTGATGGCTCCACCTTACAATGAGAAGGAGGATTCAATAACGCTCAATCCGGGTGAGATAGAGATCTCGATCGATGATATATTTGTCGGTGTTCCGGTATCCATGATGCAGTGTGCGATGGAGATGCAGATGGCTTACAATGCAGTATATGATTACAAGGGACTTCATATTGATGAGGTGAACAAGGATATGAAGAGCTTCCCTGATTTTGTCACAATATAGGTTAGTTTATACAGCCCTTTAATATGCGAGTATTAAGGGGCTGTATTGTTGTTATGACCATGGCGTATTTTGTAGAAAGAGATTGAATTGGATTTGGATAAATATTTTAACGGATACAGAGCATATATAATGGATACGGGGGCATTTGCTGACGATGGGATATATGGCAGATGTCTGGATGCAGTATCGGAATACAGAAGGTGTAAGGTGGAACGTCTCAGGAGGCGGGATGACAGGAATGCCAGTCTTGCAGCGGGAATCCTGCTTGCACATGCTCTCAGGGAATGTGCCGGAATTGATGAACGGCTGGTCACGTATGAGAAGAATAAGGCGGGAAAGCCGTTTATAAAGGACATTCAGTTTTCGATAAGCCATACCGAGGGTTGTGTGGCGGCTGCGATAGGCAGTGAGCCTTGTGGTATAGACGTTGAGAGAGTCAGAAGGATACCGGACAGCATAGTTAACCGCCTGTATTCGGATGAGGATAAAAAATGTGTGATGTCGTGTGCACACCCGGAAATATACAGCACATGTGTGTGGACAAGGCGCGAGGCGTACAGCAAGATGACCGGAACAGGCATACTTATGAAGGATGAGGAACAGCAAATGGTCATGGACAATGCACATATGGAGAAGAAGAATATCTGGCTGGGCAATTATGCCGTATGCAGGGCTGAGTGTGACGGCCGTATGCATATGGATGAAATAGCGGATCCTGCGCATGCAGAGGGAGATATGAATATAGACTTTATAGCTGCATTTTGCGCAGCTTCTGATGGAACTTTTTCACCGGATATTAAGATGATTGATTCGGCTGATATTGTGTGTTATTATGTTTAATTAGGTGTATTAGGAAGAACTACATAAGGAGAAAAAAATGAGTAAAAAAGCTACAAAGGCGCTTAACAATAAATATTATGTCGCAAGATATAATGCGTCTAAGGTGAACGATAACCTTACAAGCAGGGAGAAGAGTGCAGAGGTGCTCAATATAGACAGGACAAGGCTTTCAAGAATAGAGCTTGGCACAGTAGTTCCGTACCCTGAGGAGGTACTTTCCATGTCAAAGGCGTATGACATACCCGAGCTCTGTAACAGCTATTGTTCAGGCGACTGCCCTATAGGAAAAGAGACGGTGAAGCCGATAAATGCGGACAGCCTTGACAGGCTCATACTTCAGTTCCTCGGATCCTCCAAGAAGATGGAGGATATATCTGAGCAGCTTATAGAGATCACCGCTGATGGAATAGTCGACGAGACCGAGGTTGCAGCTTTTGACGCTGTCCTTGAGGAGCTGGAGAAGATGTCTGTGAATATACAGTCGCTTATGCTCTGGGCTCAGAAGAACAGGGACATTTTGAAGAATAAGAATCAATAAATTGTATATGAGGAAAAGATAATGGATGACAAGTTAAGAGAAGAGATCAACAGAAGAAGGACATTTGCCATAATTTCACATCCTGATGCAGGTAAGACTACACTCACAGAGAAGTTTCTGCTCTTTGGCGGCGCAATAAACACAGCGGGATCTGTAAAGGGAAAGGCAAATTCCAAATATGCAGTGTCGGACTGGATGGATATAGAGAAGGAGAGAGGTATCTCGGTAACCTCGTCTGTTCTGCAGTTCAATTATGACGGATATTGCATAAACATACTTGACACACCTGGACATCAGGATTTCTCGGAGGATACCTACCGTACACTTATGGCTGCGGATTCTGCGGTCATGGTGATCGATGCATCCAAGGGTGTTGAGGCTCAGACTATAAAGCTCTTCAAGGTATGTGTCATGAGACATATACCTATATTCACATTTATAAATAAGATGGACAGAGATGCAAGGGATACATTTGAGCTTCTCGATGATATAGAGACTGTTCTCGGTATCAAGACATGCCCTGTCAACTGGCCTATAGGTTCAGGAAAAGAGTTCAAGGGTGTATATGACAGAAAGACCAAGATAGTGTCCACGTTCCAGGCTATATCGACAGGTGGAGCCAAGAAGGCGGAGGAAACAGATTATCATATAGACGATGAGGCTCTCAAGGAGCTTGTCGGCCCATACCTCTTTGACCAGTTCAATGAGGAGATAGAGCTTATAGATGGTGCCACAGAGGAGATGGATATAGAGAAGGTCAGAGCCGGAGAGCTCTCCCCTGTATTTTTCGGTTCTGCGCTGAATACATTTGGTATCGAGCAGTTCCTGAACTATTTCCTTAAGATGACGACACCTCCTATCGGACGTAATTCATCAGAGGGAATCATAGATCCTGTAACAGAGCCGTTCTCAGCTTTTGTGTTCAAGATCCAGGCAAATATGAACAAGGCTCACAGAGACAGAATCGCATTTATGAGAATCTGCTCTGGTAAGTTTGAGGCAGGCATGGAGGTATATCATGCTGCCAGCAAGAGAAAGATCAAGCTTTCCCAGCCACAGCAGCTTATGGCTCAGGACAGAAAGATCGTCGATGAGGCTTATGCCGGTGACGTTATAGGAGTATTTGATCCTGATCTGTTCTCCATCGGAGATACGCTCACAACAGGCGGAAAGAAGTTTGAGTATGAGGGTATCCCTACATTTGCACCGGAGCACTTCTGCAGGGTCGTTCAGCTCAACAGCATGAAGCGTAAGCAGTTTGTCAAGGGTGTAACTCAGATTGCCCAGGAGGGTGCTATACAGATATTCCAGGAGTACACTGCGGGACTTTCGGAGATCATAGTCGGAGTTGTAGGTGTGCTTCAGTTTGATGTACTTAAGTACAGACTTGAGAACGAGTACGGCTGTGAGATAAGACTTGAGCCGATACCATATAACTATATCAGATGGGTGAAGGATCCTACCATAGACGTGACAAAGCTCAAGCGTGTGAGCGATGTCAAGAAGGTTAAGGACATGAAGGGTAATCCGCTTCTCCTGTTTGCAAATGAGTGGGTCATCAATCAGGTTCTCCAGCACAATGAGGGACTTGAACTTGAGGAGTTCAGAAAGAACTAGATATACGAAGATAAGAGACCATGAAGATGATGAGTGACTTAGGGCACAAATTGGTTTTCATGGTCTTTTTGCGTGCATATATATCAGTAAAAGTGGTGCAAATATGAATAAATTGGCATGTATCTGACAATCCTAGTGTTAGACAGATAACACGTGGAGGGACATGATATGGCGCTGAACAGAGTGGTTATATGTGGTGTAAATACATCGAAATTACCATATCTTACAGAGGATGAGAAGAACATGCTGTTTGACAGGATGGAGCAGGGAGACAGCTCTGCCCGGGAGGAGTTTATAGAGGGGAATCTCCGCCTTGTGCTCAGCGTGATCCAGAGATTTGGCAGTTCAAATGAGAATCCGGATGATCTGTTCCAGGTTGGCTGTATAGGGCTTATCAAGGCGTTGGATAATTTTGACAGAAGTCTCAATGTCAAATTCAGTACGTACGCTGTGCCTATGATCATAGGTGAGTGCAGAAGGTATCTCAGAGATAACAATGCTATAAGAGTATCAAGGTCATTGCGTGATATAGCCTACAAGGCGATATATGCCAAGGAAAATCTCCAGAAGACAAAGGATAAGGAGCCGACGATAGAGGAGATAGCGGAGGAGATAAGTATACCGAAGGAAGATATAGTCATGTCGCTTGATGCCATATCGGCACCGCTGTCCCTGTATGAGCCGGTGTATCAGGAGGGTGGAGACACCTTGTACATCATGGATCAGATAAGAGACAGAAAGAATAAGGAGGAGATGTGGGTTGAAAACCTTGATCTCAGAGAGGCTATGGACAGGCTGTGCGATAGGGAGAAGAATATAGTGAGGCTGAGATTTTTTGAGGGAAAGACCCAGACGGAGGTGGCGGAGGAGATATGCATATCCCAGGCACAGGTCAGCCGCCTCGAGAAGAATGCGATAAAAAGTCTTAGAAGGTATCTTGAGGACAAGTAATAGTGATACACAATATAAATATCCCCGCTGTTATTGTAAAAACAGCGGGGATATTTATTGTGCAATACATGCATATAGTGATAGAAGATGATCAGATATCAGATGAGATAACTTGTACCGAGATCAACATCCTTTACATCGTGTCTGGTCACAAGGCCATCTTTTTCTATGTCGTGCTGTATCTTTTTCAGTGTTTCCATTGGAAGTTCGGTCATAAGAGCAACCTCCTCAAGAGAGATATCGACCTTGAGCATCTTTTCTGCCATATCGTATTTGGCTTTTGTTGTATTGTTCATAAAAATCACTCCTTGGTGTGCTTGGTTAAATCCTGCTCAGCCCATGCTAAGAACTTGTCGTTTGCATCGATCACCTTCTGCATTGCAGCGTGTCCCGGAGCACCGATTGTGTTACGCTTCTGAACACATTCTTCCATGCTGATGGCTGTATATATGTCATCTTCAAATACAGGACAGATGGCCTTGTACTCGTCGAGACTAAGCTGGTCGAGGGAGATGTTCTCCTCTATGCACTTCAGAACGAGCTGGCCGACGATGCCGTGTGCATCACGGAAAGGTACACCGTGATTTACAAGGTAATCTGCGGCATCTGTTGCGTTGGTGAATCCGTTCTTGGCTGATGCTTCCATTCTAGGCTTGTTGACTGTCATGGTGGCTATCATGCCTGTGAACAGTGCGAGACATCCCTTTACAGTGTCTATCGCGTCAAATGTGAGCTCCTTATCCTCCTGCATGTCCTTGTTGTATGCGAGAGGGATTCCCTTCATGGTTGTGAGAAGGGAGGTGAGAGCACCGTAAACCCTGCCTGTCTTACCTCTTACGAGCTCGGCTATATCCGGGTTCTTCTTCTGTGGCATGATAGAGCTTCCTGTGCTGTATGAATCATCGAGCTCAACAAACTGATATTCATTTGAGTTCCAGATGATGATCTCCTCGGAGAAACGTGAGAGATGCATCATGATGGTAGACATGGCGGATAAAAGCTCTATGCAGTAATCCCTGTCGGCAACTGAATCCATGCTGTTGAGAGTCGGACCGTAGAAGTCCAGCAGAGAAGCGGTGAGCTCTCTGTCGAGCGGATATGTGGTTCCTGCGAGGGCACCTGATCCGAGAGGACAGTAGTTCATTCTGTCATATATATCGTTCATTCTGTCGTAGTCACGCTTGAACATCTCCATGTATGCTCCAAAGTGATGTGCCAGAGTTATTGGCTGTGCCTTCTGGAGGTGAGTAAATCCAGGCATGTATGTGTCGATGTGCTCATTCATAAGTCCGTGAAGAGTAGTCAGAAGCTTGTAAATAAGCTCCTTGAGCTCGATGATCTCGTCTCTTACATAGAGCTTCATGTCCAATGCGACCTGGTCGTTCCTGCTTCGTCCGGTGTGGAGCTTTTTGCCCACATCGCCGATCCTGTCGATGAGATTTGCCTCGACAAAGCTGTGTATATCTTCGTATTCTGAAGTGATCTGCAGAGAACCGTTCTCCACATCGTTCAGTATGCCCTTAAGTCCAGCTATGATCTGATCTCTTTCCTCGTCAGTGAGAATACCGGATGAAGCGAGCATGGTTACATGCGCGATACTTCCGCGGATATCCTGTCTGTAGAATTTCTGATCAAATGAAATAGATGCGTTAAAGTTATATACTAATTTGTCTGTTTCTTTTGTGAAGCGTCCGCCCCAGAGCTGAGCCATATTAAATCCTCTTTTCTGTTATTTTTTGTTTTAGGTTGAAAAATGAGTAAATTATAAGGTAGTTTTCAAACAAAGTACATTTTACAACATAAAAGTGCGCATATCAACACAAATAAGGTTTATTTATAACCACAGGAAATGCGTGGTTGGTGCTTGCGGCGCAAAAGTACAGATGATAAAATATACAGGCGGATCACCGCAGCAAAGCAGGGATGGAGGATTGACAGGAAGTTTGGGTACAAAAAAGAAGATTCTTGGAGTTATAAGTATTGTAGTTGTTCTCTCGCTGATGATGGTGGGAGTGCGGTGGTTGTTCTTCAATGTGATCAAGAGCAGCCAGATGCTTGATGGCCTGGTGGAGTTCCGGGCGGCCGTTGTCCAGGATATGGAGGACGGAGACGAGTCGGGCATGTATTATGTAAGTAATGTGGCGAAAAGTGATGTGCACAACATCAACAAATATATAGATTCGGCATACGGCTCAGTGGATACGTACAGGATAATAATCGAGACGGGAAGATATCTGGCAATACAGCTCAACTATGAACTGTCGGATAATTATTATGCTGTCAGAAAATATATAGAAGGAACGGATATCCCGGAGGACAACATAAGGGCGAAGCAGATATATGAGGTGATCGACAGCTTTATAAATGACAACATTTCAGATGGCATGAGCGACCTTGACAAGGAGATCGCCGTGCACGATTATATAGTGGAAAACTGTGTCTATGGATATCCCGACAATAATGATGATGCATATACGGCATATGGAGCGCTGGTGCTTCACCAGAGCGTGTGCGACGGCTACGCTGAGGCGTTCTTCATAATCATGTCCTGTCTGGGCGTCAAATGTGACATAGTAGTCGGAAGCACGGAGGAAGGACTTCATGCATGGAATCAGATAGAGCTCGGCGGAGAATGGTATAATGTGGATCTGACATGGGATGACTCGCTGCCGGATATGGGCAGCTATCTGAAGCACACCTATGTGAATGTCGATGACAGCACACTGGAACTGACTCACTCATGGGAAAAGCAATTCTATAGAGAGTGTGCCGACACAGCGTATAATTTCTATAAAAAGAGGTTTTATACCTATGATTCGTTCGATGAGTATAAAAAAGGCATAAGGATACAGATGGGCGGCAGTAATGTGCTGGAAGCTGCTATATATACAGATGACGAAACATTTGACTTGTCATTTCTGTACAATTATGGCAATATAAGGTCTATAAATTATGTGGTGGAAGATATGGGCGGCTACAAAGTTGTCGTCGTATATCTGAATATGAAGTGATAAAAATAGAATTGACATAATGGCGCGGAGGTGCGATATGCGAAAAAGAGAGTTTATGGATGAGCTGAAGAAAGCTCTTGATGGAAATGTCTCAACGCAGACATATTATGACACGATAAATTATTATGAGGATTATTTTAAGAAGCAGAAAGAAGCAGGCAAGTCAGAGGAGGAGATATGTTCATCTCTGGGATCTGCAAGACTGATCGCCAAGACGATCATTGACACAGAGGGACAGGGCGCAAGCGGAAGATATTATGATACAGAATCCTCTTCGTATGATGACAGCTACAACACCCGCAAAGCCAGCGGAAGCAGTCAGAAGGGCTGGCATGTAAATGTGGACGACGAGGGCAATACAAGCTTTGCTTATGGCAAGCTTGATTTCAGTTCACCGATAGGCAAGGTGCTGACAGCGATAATACTCATTCTTGTGGCTGCACTTGTTATAGGTATAGTGCTTGGAGTTATCTGGCTGGGATTTAAGATAGTGTGGTATATCGTGATACCTGTTGTCATCATTCTGTTCATAGTGAATCTCATTATTTACCTGTTTGGTGGAGGCCGATAAAAAATAAAATAAAAAAGTGAAAAAAGTTGTTGACAAAACATGGTCACTTGAGTATACTAACAAAGGTGTCAGCGATGACACGAAGTAATATGGGATCTTAGCTCAGCTGGGAGAGCATCTGCCTTACAAGCAGAGGGTCATAGGTTCGAGCCCTATAGGTTCCATTCCAACTTCGGTTGGTCATATGGCGAGATAGCTCAGTTGGCTAGAGCATGCGGTTCATACCCGCAGTGTCGAGGGTTCGAATCCCCCTCTCGCTACTATTTGATGAGACGGAAGACATTCCGTCTTTTTTTTATTCATATAAGGAGGATATCACATGAGAGTTGGAATGGGATACGATGTCCACAGACTAGTTGAGGGACGAAAACTTATAATCGGAGGAGTTGAGATTCCATATGAGAAAGGACTCCTTGGACACAGCGATGCGGATGTACTTCTTCATGCGATAATGGATGCGCTTCTAGGTGCTGCGGCGTTGGGGGATATTGGAAAGCATTTCCCTGATACTGATGAGAAGTATAAGGGAGCGGACAGCATGAAGCTCCTGTCAGAAGTGAAGAGACTTCTCGAGGAGAAGCTCTACATCATCGAGAACATAGATGCGACCGTAATTGCCCAGAGCCCTAAGATGGCGCCGTACATTGATCAGATGAGGGAGAATATCTGTAATTGCCTGTGTATAGACAAGGATCAGGTCAATATCAAGGCGACAACGGAGGAGAAGCTTGGGTTTACCGGAGGGGGACTTGGAATAAGCTCCCAGGCGGTGTGCCTCATAGAGTCGGCATTTAATTACGCCGGAGATGATGCCGGAGCTGTCAGAACGGCAGGCTGTGGCGGATGCGGTGGATGTCCAGCGGGAATAAGATGACAAAACAGCCCATGTATGCTAGAATATAAGGGCTTAGAATTTTAAAGAACTTAAGGAGAAAAAAGGTATGTTAAATGATGGTTATGCAGAACATATAGTTAAGGCGAAGACACCTGCGGGTGTTACCTGCGGTATGGCTGCCGGAATCGTGCTGATGATCGCCGGACTTGGCGCAGCGATGTTCGTTCAGGGCTTTGGCAGTATTGGATTCTTAGTTGCGATTGCAGGTGCTGTTGTATTTGGTATTTTTGTTTCCAGAAGAGAGACGGAGTATGAATATATAATGGTGAATGAGGATATAGACATCGCAAGGATCATTGCAAAGAAGAGCAGAAAAAAGATCATGAGCTTCAGCAACGCCGATGTAAAGTTCATTGCGAAAGAGGGATGCATTTACCTCGACAATGAACTTCAGCAGGACAGCTCAATAAAGACCAGGGATTTCACATCCGGCAATAAGCAGAATCAGGATGGTGTGTATGTGTTCGTCCTCAACAAGAACGGCAAGGCTGAATTCGTGAAGCTTGAGCTCTCAGACAGAACTATTGATCATGTAAATAACTTTTTCAGAGGAAAGTATAAAGAATAAATAATATTGACCCTCACGGTTGATACTAAACTGTATATATACAGGAGGTGTCGCTGTGAGGGTCTTTGTGTGTAAGTGCTTTACTATATTTATGACGGGTGGGATGATATATTATTTCCTGGAGATATCGGCCAGGCATTATTCCCATTATTCCATGATAATTTGTGGAGGTCTTGCTACGCTTTTGTGCGGCGGACTGAACCAGATGTTTCCGAAGATGGGGATACTTGCGCAGATGCTGGTTTCCTCTGTGATAATATCTGAGCTGGAGTTCCTGACCGGGTATGTTGTGAATATAAGACTAGGACTTAACGTGTGGGATTACTCTGATATGCCGTTAAATCTTGCGGGGCAGATATGTGTGCCTTATTCTATCCTGTGGATGTTCCTGTCGCTGATCATAATATATGTGGATGATGAGATACGGTGTCATATGTATAATGAAGAAAGGCCTGAGTACAGATTAATATAAAATATGGGAAAAAGCTCTTGATTCCATAGGGGAGTGGAGTAACAGCTTTTTCCCATATTCCATGTGTGTGCATATTTAATAAATTCCGTGTGAAAATATTATGATTCAAGGGGAGTAATCTTTAAACCCTTATAAAGCTTAGTATAAAGATTACGCTCATCAGAGTACAACATTATACCACGTGAATCGCGTACGATATACGCATATTTGTTCTTCTGCACATTCATGTAAAGAACTTCATCAACGTTGAGCTCCCTGGCTTTGACCTTGGCAACGCTGACGCTGAGCGGCTCTAACTTGTACTTTTTAATTGCCTGCTGAACTGTCATAATCTACACCTCCATTGATAAATGATCATAACGTGCTTTAGTAACTATCTACAGTATATTGTAAAGATATAACAAAGTCAACTAGTAAACATGCACAAATGTGCAAAAGATCATCGAATGTTGTAAAATGTGGTGTGAAAAATCAACAAAAAAGGAGGAAACAATGATGCAAAATGCAAATTATTATCAAATGATGGAGAGACAGATAGCTGAATTTGATAGTGAAAATACACAATGCGGCAGAAAAAAACTGTTGCTGCACTGCTGTTGTGCGCCATGTTCCAGCCATTGTCTGTCGGTTCTTGCGGAGCATTTTGACATAACAGCTTATTTTTACAATCCAAATATAACGGATTACGATGAGTACATAAAAAGATTCCGTGAGCTTGACAGATTTGTACATGAAGTATATGTGGAAGGAGTGGATGTCGAACTGGCGGAGCATGAGCCGCAGGTGTTTCTGGATATGGCTAAGGGCAGGGAGGATCTTCCTGAGAGAGGACTCAGGTGCTATGACTGCTATAAGCTGAGACTTGAGAAGAGCGCGATCCATGCGAAGAAAAATGAATATGACGTATTTACGACCACATTGTCGATAAGCCCCCACAAGAATGCGGACTGGCTGAACGAGATAGGTGCAGAGATGAGCAGGAAATACGACATAGATTATTTGTTCAGTGATTTCAAGAAGAAAAATGGATATAAGCACTCGATAGAGCTGTCAAAGGAATATGGATTATACAGACAGAATTTCTGTGGATGTGAATTCAGCAGACGGGCTGCTGAGCTCAGAGATGAAAAAATTAATAAAAATATTGAATAAAAAACAAGATTTTTGTCGTGAACACAAAAATAAAAAATATATCGAAAAAAATATTGTACCGCCTTGTCAAATGTGGTAGTATTTATTAAATTAAGAAAAAAAGAGGCCAATAAATGTGGGTTATCTCAAGCGTTTCCCCGTTTTCACTCTTTTTTTTTGAGCAAAAATAGAAAAAACGAAAGGAATACGATTATGAAAGCTTTTTTGATACTTGAAGACGGACACGTGTTTGAAGGTAAAAGTATTGGCTCTACTGACGAGATAATCAGTGAGATAGTATTCAATACTTCGATGACCGGCTATCTGGAAATTCTTACAGATCCATCATATGCAGGGCAGTCAGTATGTATGACATATCCGCTTATAGGCAACTACGGTGTATGCAGAGAGGATATGGAGGCTGGCAGACCTTGGCAGTCAGGATTCATTGTTAGAGAGCTCTGCAAGACTCCTAGTAATTTCAGAAGCGAGATGACCATAAACGAATTTCTTGTTGAGAATAATATAACTGGTATAGAAGGAATAGATACCAGAACACTTACCAAGATCCTCAGGAAAGATGGTACCATGAGAGGTATGATCACAACTGATGAGAATTATGATTTTGATGAGTGCATGAAGCGTATTAAGGCATGGAAGATGGGACATGTTGTTCTCGATGTTACATGTAAGGAGAAAATATTCTATCCTGGTGACGGATTCAAGGTTGCAGTCATCGATCTCGGTGTTAAAAAGAACATCGTCAAGTCCCTCCTTGCAAGAGGTTGTCAGGTTACTGTATATCCTGCAGAGACACCTGCTGAGGAGATCATCGCAGACGCTCCGGACGGAATCATGCTTACAAATGGTCCTGGAGATCCAAAGGAGTGTAAGGTCACAATAGCTCAGGTAAAGAAGCTTTTCGATACAGATATTCCAATTTTTGCTATATGTCTTGGACATCAGCTCATGGCGCTTGCCAACGGCGGTGATACAGAGAAGATGAAGTACGGACACAGAGGTGCAAACCATCCTGTAAGAGATATGAAGACCGGCAAGGTATATATTTCAACACAGAATCACGGATATATGGTCAAGGAAGACAGCCTCGACAGAAAGATCGCAGAGGTCAGCTTCGTCAATGTAAATGACGGAACAGTAGAGGGAGTTCACTATCTTGGAAAGAATGCACAGACAGTTCAGTTCCATCCGGAGGCATGTGCAGGTCCGCTGGATACAGATTCGCTGTTTGATACATTTATGAATATGATGGAGGTGTCAAAGTAATGCCAAAGAATCCTAATATAAAAAAGGTTGTAGTTATCGGATCAGGTCCTATAGTCATCGGTCAGGCTGCTGAGTTTGATTACGCCGGAACACAGGCGTGCCGTTCTCTTAAGGAAGAGGGACTGTGCGTTGTCCTCATCAACTCAAACCCTGCAACCATCATGACGGACAAGGATATAGCAGATAAGGTATATATTGAGCCTCTTACGGTTGATGTTGTAAAGGCTATCATTGAGAAGGAGAAGCCGGACAGCCTTCTGCCGACACTCGGCGGTCAGGCAGCCCTCAACATCGCCATGGAGCTTGATGAGTCAGGTTTCCTCAGAGAGCATGACGTGCTTCTCATAGGAACATCATCAACGACCATCAAGAAGGCCGAGGACAGACTTGAGTTCAAGAAGACTATGGAGAAGATCCATGAGCCTGTAGCACCTTCAGAGGTCGTTACAACTGTTCAGGGCGGTCTTAACTTTGTCAAGAAGATAGGATACCCTGTCGTTCTTCGTCCTGCATATACACTTGGAGGTTCAGGTGGTGGTATAGCCAACAATGAGGAAGAGTTCAAGGAGATCCTCATGAACGGTCTCAGACTTTCACGTGTTGGGCAGGTCCTCGTTGAGAGATGTATAGCAGGGTGGAAGGAGATCGAGTACGAGGTTATGCGTGATGCAAATGGTACATGTATAACTGTATGTAACATGGAGAACCTTGATCCTGTCGGAGTTCACACAGGAGATTCTATAGTTGTAGCTCCGTCGCAGACACTTGGAGACAAGGAATACCAGATGCTCAGAAGTTCAGCACTGAACATTATCTCAGAGCTCAACATCAAGGGTGGATGTAACGTTCAGTTTGCTCTGAATCCTAATTCATTTGAGTATTGTGTTATCGAGGTAAACCCAAGAGTTTCAAGATCATCGGCACTTGCATCAAAGGCAACCGGATATCCTATTGCAAAGGTATCTGCCAAGATAGCCCTTGGATACAACCTGGATGAGATCAAGAACGCTATTACAAAGAAGACATATGCCAGCTTTGAGCCGGCACTTGATTACGTGGTTGTCAAGATCCCTAGACTTCCATTTGATAAATTCATCGCCGCTGACCATGATCTGACAACACAGATGAAGGCAACCGGTGAGGTTATGAGTATCTGTACAAACTTTGAGGGTGCACTTATGAAGGCTCTCCGTTCACTGGAACAGCATGTAGACAGTCTCTGGTCAAGCAGATACAAGGATATGACAGACGAAGAGGTTATAAAGCTTCTCGGACATGTTGATGACAGACGTATCTATGTCATAGCTGAGGCTATCAGACGTGGAATATCATACGATCAGATCTATGACATCACCAAGATTGACAGATGGTTCATAGACAAGATCCACAACCTTGTTAAGGCTGAGAGAAAGATAATCGAGTCCAAGGGAGATATCTCCAAGGAGCTAATGAAGGAGATCAAGAGAGTTGAGTTCCCTGACAAGGTTATCGCGAGACTCACAGGCAAGACAGAGAAAGAGATCAGACAGATGCGTTACGACTACGGTGTAACAGCACACTTCAAGATGGTTGATACATGTGCAGCAGAGTTTGATGCCATGACTCCATATTACTATTCATGCTTTGATTCTCTGGAGAACGAGGTCGCTGAGGACAATTCAAAGAAGAAAGTAATGGTACTTGGTTCAGGCCCGATCAGAATCGGACAGGGTATCGAGTTCGATTACTGTTCAGTTCACAGCACATGGGCATTTGAGAGAAAGGGTTACGAGACAATCATCGTCAACAACAACCCTGAGACAGTCAGTACAGACTTTGATATAGCAAACAAGCTTTACTTTGAGCCTCTTACAGCGGAGGATGTTGAGGCTATAGTAAATCTGGAGCATCCGGATGGAGCTGTTGTACAGTTCGGTGGACAGACCGCTATCAAGCTCACAGAGGCACTCATGGAGATGGGGGTACCAATCCTTGGAACAAGTGCAGAGAATGTAGATGCAGCAGAGGACAGAGAGCTCTTCGATGAGATCCTTGAGAAGTGCTGTATACCAAGACCTGCTGGTAAGACGGTATTTACAAGAGAGCAGGCGCTTGAGGCTGCAAATGAGTTGGGTTATCCGGTACTTGTAAGACCTTCATACGTTCTCGGTGGACAGGGAATGCAGATCGCGATCTCTGATAAGGATATCATAGAGTTCATGGATATCATCAACAGACATACCCAGGAGCACCCAATACTTGTAGATAAGTACATCATGGGTAAAGAGGTCGAAGTCGATGCTGTATGTGACGGAGATGACATACTTATCCCTGGTATCATGGAGCATGTTGAGAGAGCCGGAATACATTCAGGAGACAGTATCTCAGTATATCCTGCACAGACACTCTCACCAAAGACAAAGAGAGTCATCGCTGATTACACCAAGAAGCTTGCAAACAGCCTGCACGTAATCGGACTTATAAATATACAGTTTATTGCATACAATGATGAGGTATATGTAATAGAGGTAAATCCTCGTTCAAGCCGTACAGTTCCATATATAAGCAAGGTAACAGGAATACCTATCGTAGATCTTGCAACACGTGTTATCACAGGTGAGAAGATCAAGGATATGGGTTACACACCTGGTCTTCAGCCGGAGTCAGAGTATTTCGCGATCAAGAAGCCTGTATTCTCATTTGAGAAGATCAGAGGCGCTGAGATAAGCCTTGGACCTGAGATGAAGTCAACAGGAGAGTGCCTTGGTATATCCAAGAACTACAATGAGGCTCTGTACAAGGCATTCCTTGGAGCCGGAATCAATCTTCCAAAGACCAAGAAGATGATCCTCACAGTCAAGGACTCAGATAAGATGGATGCTATAAATATCGGTAAGAGATTTGCTGCTCTTGGATATGAGATATATTCAACAAGAAGCACATGCAGAGTTCTCAATGAGAATGGTGTTCCTGCAAAGCTCATCAACAAGGTTGAGGAGCCATCACCAAATCTGCTTGACCTGATACTGAGCCATGAGATCGATCTGATCATCGACACTCCATCACAGGGTGTTGAGAGAAGCAAGGATGGATTTATCATCAGACGTCACGCAGTTGAGACAGGTGTTACATGTCTTACAAGCCTTGATACAGCCGATGCGCTGCTCACAAGCCTTGAGACCGCTGATACCACAAAGCTTTCACTCGTGGATATAAGCGAGATATAAGTTCTGATTAAACAGATAAAAATGGGGCAAAATGATAAACAACGTTAAAAGGGGTTGTCATTTTGCCTCATTCAATTTATGCTTGTTAGCATGTGGGATGTCACAAGGCATCTTCCTTGCGTGGCATAGAAATGAATACATTATAATTGATAGAAATAAGAGGTGAAATATGCATAATGTTCCTACAGATGAGGTGTTTGTCATAGGACATAAGAATCCGGATACGGATTCTATATGTTCAGCGATTGCGTACGCCCATCTGAAAAATCAGCATGAGAACAAATACATTCCAAAGAGAGCTGGAAATATAAATAAAGAGACACAGTTTGTCCTTGATTATTTTGGTGTGCAGGAGCCGGCACTTGTGAGCAATGTAAATGTACAGGTGAAGGATATAGCATACAGAATAGTTGATGGTGTGTCGGGAGACATCACCATGAAGAGAGCATTTGAGATAATGCAGGATAACGACGCCACGACACTTCCGGTCGTCAATAACGGCAAGATAAAAGGAATCATAACTGTTGGAGATATCGCTGAGGCATATATGCTTGAGAAGGATGATAATTCCCTGTTCATAGCTGGTACAAAGTTCTCACACATAATAGATACTATAAATGGCGAGCTTGTGTACGGTGACGCCGACGAATATGTTAAGGATGGAAGAGTGATCGTGGGAGCTGCCCAGGTCGACATTCTCGAGAGACATGTCAAGGAAAATGACATAGTCATAGTGAGTGACAGGGTTGAGGCTCAGCTTGCGGCCATAAACTGCGGTGCGAGCATGCTCATAGTCTGTCTTGTGAACAGCATATCTGATGTTGTCCTGGAATTTGCTAAGAACAAGGGATGTGCGGTTGTCGTAACACCGACTGACACCTATGCTGTTGCCAGACTTATCGGACAGAGCATGCCTATCGGATTCTTCATGATAAGAGACCGTATAATGACATTCTATGAGGATGACGATATAGATACACTTAAGACGACCATGGCAAAGACCAGAGTGAGATACTTTCCGGTTACGGACGGCTATGGCAACTACAAGGGACTTGTATCAAGGCGTAACTACATCAATGCGAGAAAGAAACAGCTCATACTTGTTGATCACAATGAGAGAACCCAGTCTGTTGACGGCGTGGAGAATGCCGAGATACTCGAGATAATCGACCACCACAGGATCGCGAATATAGAGACCATGAATCCTGTGTATTTCAGAAATCAGCCACTTGGATGTACTGCTACGATCATCTATCAGATGTACAAAGAGCAGAATGTCAAGATAGATAAGCCGATAGCCGGACTGCTCTGCGCAGCGATACTTTCCGATACACTGGCATTTAAGTCTCCGACGTGTACATTCATAGACGAGGCTGCTGCAAAGGAGCTTGCAAGGCTTGCAGAGATAGACATATATGAATTTGCCATGGAGATGTTCGACGCGGGAAGCAACCTCAAGGACAAGACCATGGATGAGATACTTCATCAGGATTTCAAGAAATTCGACATTGGAGATATGGTTGTTGCTGTTGGACAGATCAATTCCGTCAATGAGAAAGAGATAGACAGAATAAGAAACGGTATGCGTGAATTCCTCGGTGGATATATGGAGCCTGGCTGTGATGTGGTCCTGTTTGCAATGACCAATATTCTTCAGGAGGGCTCAGGTATCATATGCGTGGGAGAGAATGCACAGGAACTGTGCAGCAAAGCATTTGATGTGCAGCTTGAGGATAGCTATGCATATCTTTCCGGTGTTGTATCAAGAAAGAAACAGATAGTTCCTGCTCTTGTAAAGGCGACACATCAGATATAGACAGGATCGTATATAGAAGGTAACAGTATGGATATATATACAACAAATGCGTATATAAGAGATACATTTGGAGAGAAATTATATAAGATATCATTGAATGCAGGAACCACCTGTCCCAACCGTGATGGTAAAGTCGGGACAGGTGGCTGTATTTTTTGCAGTGCCAGCGGCTCGGGAGATTTCTCTGAGGATGCAGTCATGAGCATAGATGAACAGATAGAACTGGCAAAAAAGAGAATATCAGGCAAATGCAAATGCGACAGATATATAGCTTATTTCCAGTCATATACAAATACATACGGTGATGTCGATGTTTTGCGCGAAAAGTTTCTGGCGGCTGCAAGAAGGAATGACATTGCGGCTGTATCGATAGCCTCCAGACCGGACTGCTTTGGCCCGGAGGTCATAGATATGATAAAAGATATAATAGCTGTTAAACCTGTGTGGATAGAACTTGGCCTCCAGACAGCAAATGACAGGACAGCACAGCTCATCAACAGGTGTTATGACATAAGTGTGTATGATGAGACGATGAACAGACTCAGAGAACTGGGAGTTCACATTATAGTTCATATGATAATAGGCCTGCCCGGTGAGACGAAGGAGGATATGATTGATACGGTAAGGTACATAGTGCGAAGCGGCGCAAATGGTATAAAGCTCCAACTGCTTCATGTCCTCAGGGGAACTGTTCTTGAAAAAATGTATGAGGAAGGAGTGTTCCGTGCACTGACATTTGCTGAATACGCAGATATTTTGTGTGATTGTCTTAAAGAGCTTCCTCCTGATATGGTTGTTCACAGGTTCACCGGGGATGGGCCTAAGAATATTCTTGTTGCGCCTCTGTGGAGTGCTGATAAGAAGAGAGTTATAAACGATTTGAACCGTATTATTTCGAAATTGTGAGTCTGCTAGCAGCTCAGTGCAGACTTTAAAAACAGCCTGAGATTTTCCCTGCCGTTGTCGTCAAGCTGATCACAGTCGGACAGTATTCCTGTCGCTTCCGGTGGAAGAGTCCTGCCGTGACTGTAGGCGAGGAACACTTCGCTGATGTCCATTTTATTTTTCTTTGCTATATCGATGCAGGTGAGCAGCACCAGATGACTCATATTAATACTGTATAAATTGGATATCCTGATAAGATTTATGAGATCCGGGATTCGCTCTCCGCATTCATAGTGCGAGTAGGCGGAGACGGACACCTTCAAGATGGCGGCTATTTCCTGCTGCCTTTTTCCGTGGCTGCGCCTTAGAGACTTCAGTGCGCCGCCTATCACTGCACAGTTAAAATCCTGATCGGATGAATCGTCTTCGTACACCGACGGATCAATGTTGCGTTCTTTTCTTTTTTTCATATTTTCCTGTTTTCTCCTTGAAAATAATATTTACTGTAATTGGTGGGTATAATACTGAATTTACAGTCTGGAATTTTTAGATGCTAGATTTGCCACAAATGTGTCTATCAGTTGGCGGTCGCTGTCGTTTAGAGATCTGTAATTGCCCAGCATGTCTGCTGTGCTCTGGTTGGATTCTATGGCGGTCATGTATGAATTGTCCTCCATGACGATCTGCAATGGCTTTGGATGCCCCTGCATGTATCTTGATGACAGGGTGTATGCGTATAGAAAATCGTGGTCGAGAAGCTCTGACAGTTTTATGGCCTGTTCTATATTTGGTATGTTTCTCCCTTCCTCGTAGTTGGCATATCCGGATCTGGAAATAGAGAGCGCGGCTGCGACATCCTGCTGTGTGAGTCCTGCCTTCTGTCTGAAGTATCTGAGAAGGGCAGGTAGTGGATTGGATGAATGTGGTTTCATGTTTCACCTCCTTTGAATGTTTTTTTGCATTGTACACAAAAATAGTCCGTTGTAAATCAAAATGTAATAAAAAGTGTTATTTGATGTAATAATTAATCACATGTGGGATGGAGAGTATGATATAATTATCTGAAAAAACAATCGGAGGTTACCCAAATGAGTCTTGCAGATGATCTCTTTATAAACATGTGTAAAGATATAATCGATAATGGATATAGTACGGAGGGGGAGAAGGTCAGACCAAAGTGGGAAGATGGAACATATGCCTACACCATAAAGCGCTTTGGTGTTGTCAACAGGTATGATCTGTCAAAGGAATTCCCTGCGATAACACTTAGAAAGACGTATGTGAAGTCGGCTATTGATGAGCTGCTCTGGATCTGGCAGAAAAAGTCAAATAATGTTCATGATCTCAAGAGCCATATATGGGACAGTTGGGCGGATGACGACGGTTCCATAGGAAAAGCATATGGATATCAGCTTGGTGTAAAGCATAAATACAAAGAGGGTATGATGGATCAGGTGGACAGACTGATATATGACCTTAAGAATAACCCATATAGCAGAAGAATGCTCACTAACATATATGTTCACCAGGACTTGAGTGAGATGAACCTGTATCCGTGTGCGTACAGCATGACATTCAATGTAACTGGGGACAGACTCAACGCTATATTGAATCAGAGATCCCAGGATGTTCTTGCGGCCAACAACTGGAATGTTGTCCAGTATGCGGTTCTGGTACATATGCTTGCCCAGGTCACGGGATTTAAGCCGGGAGAACTGGTACATGTGATCGCGGATGCTCACATATATGACAGACATATACCGATAGTCAAGGAGCTGATAACAAGACCTACATATCCTGCTCCAAAGTTCTACATGAATCCTGATGTTAAGGATTTCTATGACTTTACTCTGGATGATTTCAGAATAGAAGACTATGAGACGGGACCACAGATTAAGGATATTCCTATTGCGATATAAGACTATGAAGCATGGGACGGGAAGTATACAGATGGAGGACATATGAAGTTTATTGCAGCAGTAGATAAGAATTGGGCTATTGGAAATAAAGGCAGATTACTGATAAGGATATCGGAGGATCAGAGGAATTTCAGACAGACCACGATGGGGCATGTCGTTGTTCTAGGGAGGAAGACTCTGGAGGAGTTTCCGGGTGGAAGACCGCTCAAGGGAAGGTCAAATATAATTCTCAGCAGAAATCCTGAATATACAGTTGAGGATGCGGTGGTTGTCCACTCGATGGACGAACTGTTTGCAGAGCTGGCAAAGTATAACACGGATGACATTTTTGTCATAGGCGGACAGACTATCTACGATGAGCTCATACCATATTGTGATGAGGCGGTTATCACCAAAATAGACAGAGAATTTGAGGCTGATGCATTTATTTCGGATCTCGACAAAATGGACAACTGGAATGTGACGGATGAGAGACCGGGTGAGGATGTGTCAGAGGTGAATTTTACATTTGTCACATATAAAAATAGTGATGTGAAGAAATAAATTATAATAATTTTTATAATATTCACAAAAAAGCACCTTTTTTTGATTGAAAATTCACAAAAAACATTTGTTAAATGAAGATTATTGTGATACAATTTTTTTATATTTGGGAGGTGCGCTAATGAAGGAAGTATTAATTACATCGGGAACAAGCTTTGAGGGATATGATATCGTTGACTATGGAACATACAAGTTCACACAGACGATACTTAATTCCAACTTTTTGAAGGATTTCGGAACATCTATTGCGGATATTGCCACGGACAGAAGAGATATCTATCAGGAGAAGATCGATGAGATCCTCAATGAAACAATCAATAATTTCACAGATATGGTTCGTGAGACGAAGTATAATGCTGTAGTTGGATTCAGAACGGGTGTTGAGGAATACACCAACAACGTGACTGCTGTTGTTGCCAGTGGAACTCTGGTAAACATAAAGGAGCAGTACAAGTCAGAATTTGACAAGAGCAGCTTCATCAGAAATGAGATTTATGTAAGAAACTATTACGACCTGCTCGTGCCAAGGGCATCAAAGGTTGTACTTGCATCAGAGGGCAAGGGAACAAAGATTTCCGTGTGGTTCAACAACTACAATAACGACGATATAAAGGCGCTTAAGGCAGAGCTTCAGTTCACCAATATCTATGGTGACAATATAACACTGCCGGATGTTGATTTTACATTTGATAAGACCAACCTCAAGCTCCTCAAGTCGGATTATGTGGAGTGTAAGCTTCCGGATAAGTATATAAAGATGATATCCTCCGTCAAGGTATACATCAAGAAGTATGTCAAGGCCAGCGGAGTATACGAGATAGATGCAGATTCTATCGAAATTGAGATGTCTGACGTTAAGTTTAAGGCACTCAAGCTTAAAAAGGGAATTGATGCAGTAGCAAACTACAAGTCAGATGGACTTGTGTGGACATGTAACTGTGGACACGTAAACGAAGGCGGCGCAGAGGAATGTGTGATCTGTGGAAGAAAGCAGGATGAGATGAAGAACTCTATCACATTCAACTACGAGCCTATGCTTGAAGAGATGAAGACAAAAGAGTATGTAATAGAGATCAAGGATGTACTCATGAAGTACATCAAGGACATTGATACAGGAATGAGAATGCAGCTTCTTGAGATCATGGAGTCCGGTCTTAATTACGAGAAGAGCAGAGGATCCATGAAGGACTCTGTTATTGAGAAAGTTGAGAATCTCTTCCTTGGATTATAAGGATTATAAGACGATATGCAACAGTACATGGTACAGATAATAAAAAATCTTAAGGAGAAGGGTTACAGACAACTCAATCCGGAAAGTAACAACGTATACGGCAGAGCAGACAGCGATGCCGTATATATTGTTGTTATAGGCAGTAATCATAATCTTGATTCTGAGACTCTGAAAAAGTTCAATAATAAAATATTGCTTGACGTTTCTTCGGATTCGCATAGAAAAGTCAATCTTCTCAATATACTCATCACTCCAAACGGAATGTTTGATGATATGACAAAAAAGATAGTTGAAGAACTGGACAATGTCTGGCTGTTCACGGAGGATTACGGAAAGCTGTATATATTTGAGAATCAGCCCACTGACTTTGACTCACTCTATGATGTGATCGATAAAAAAACGGTGGTGGATAACCGCAGATCCCAGCACAATCTGATAAGAATCTTCGGTGTTGTAACACCGATATTACTGTTGTTAAATATTCTGGTGTACGTTGCATGTATCTTTGTTTATCAACCTACGGAACTGGCTGTGGAAGTGCTTGCGATATCAGAAAAAGGACAATATTACAGATTCCTGACATCAATGTTTACACATTTTGGAATAGCACATCTGGTTGGAAATATGGTAATTTTGATCGCACTCGGTGCGAGGGTTGAGAATATAATAGGCAGATTCAATTATGTCATAGTTTATATTGCCACGGGTCTTACTGCGTCATTTGCATCATACATAGATTGTTTTTATAATAATACATATGCTTACTCGGCTGGTGCATCCGGAGCGATATTTGGTCTTCTGGGAGTGCTGGTTGTCATAGCATTTTACAATAAGGGCCGGGTGAAGGATCTGTCACTTATTAATATGCTTATATTATTTATTCTGACACTGGTTAACGGAAAGATGTCAGAAGGTATTGATAATGTTGCCCATGTGGCGGGATTTGCGGCTGGGATAGTGGCCGGGATAGTCCTTTTGCTGACCAATCAAAAGGTTGTAAAGAATAGCCGTTTATGATAAAATAATACGATGATAAAAAGTGGGAGGCTGGGTTATGAGTACTGGAATCAGTATGTCAAGTGTAAACAAAATAAAGGAACTTGCAGACAATGGCGATTACAGTCTCGCTCTCGATATACTTGAACATCAGGATCTGTCGAAGTCACTTAGTCCACAATTTATTAGAATATGCGGCGAGGTGTATTACGAGAACAAAAGATATCCTGAGGCCAGAGCGGCGCTTGTCAAGGCACATGCCATGGCTCCGGCTGGTAACAAGATAATATATTCTTTGATAAAACTGTATTTATCCATGGGATTTACACAGCTTGCAGAGCATTATTTTGAGATATATACATTTAATCAGGCCAATAAGGATGCAGGTACATACAGACTTGAATATATGATAGCCAAGGCACACAGGAAGCCCGTGAATGAACTTTACAGCATACTGGTGTCGGCGAATGATGTTGAGACGGATGAAGAGTGGGATTTTGAGATGCTTCTGCTTCATGCGTACATAAGAAACAGGGAGAAGTTTGACAGCGCCTGTGTTGAATTCAGAGCGCATTACAAGAACTCTTCACATTTGTATATGCTGGACAAGCTCATGGGCGGCGATGTGGATCTTGAATCCATGATCTATTGTTATCCTGACACGGAGATGCCGGATGATGATCCTGAGCAGGCAGATACAAGAGCAAATGAAAATAAGATATTGGAAGAAGACGATCTGAGAATGCATCCAAAGGATGCTAAGATCATGATCATGGTCGAGGATGACGCACCTGTGACGAGTTCCATGAAATTCAAGCAGATGTGGATTAGATCGAAGGATAAAAAAGAGCAGAAAAAGGAAGCTCGTCAGGAAGAAGAGAATTCTGAGCCGAAGAAGAAATCCAGAGGTTTATTTGGATTGATGTCAAGGAAAGAGGAAGAGCTTGTCGAGCAGGAGATGGAATCTCTGAAGAACGAGAATCTTGACAAGGAACAACTGCTCGAGGAAGTTATTTCCGATACCGCTGATGATGCCGGGAATAAGGCAAAACCTGAGCTCAAGGCGATGAGCAGTGACAGTGAGAAAGCTCCTGAGGGAAAGTCACAGGATATGACCGAGATAAGCGGAGAGCTGACTCCTGAGGATGCAGCGGTGTATAACAAAGATAACGACAATGAGTATGAGGATTCCGAACCGGTGGAGGAAGATAATTATGTTATCGAAGAAGAGCCGGAGGAAGTAGTCATGGTTGAGGTTGATGGTGACGATTTTGATGACGTATCTGACAGTGCGTCAGATTGCGATTCTGAAGACGATACTGTTGTGGAGACCTTTGATTCTGAGTTCGAGGGAGACTTTGAGGATGGATTTGAGGCGGATGCAGAGCCGGAGACTTTGCCTGATGAACCGGTTGAATCAGAAACGTTTGATTTTGATAAAGCCTTTGAATCTCTTGAGGAGTTCGAGGTTGACGATGAGAATCTCGAGGATCTGATGGAAGATGCGGAGTCTCAGAATGATGTGGAAGAAACTGCTGTTGAGCCGGGTGTAGAGCAGAATGAACCGGAAGTTGATGAAGTCTCAGTTGAGATCGAACCGGAGATCGAAGAAGAATTCGAGGTAGATTCAGATTCTGAGCCTGAATTCGAAAAAGAACTTGAGGTTGGCGCAGAATTCACGATCGAGGCAGAGCCAGAGGCTGAGGAAGAATTCACAGTCGAGGCAGAGCCGGAGGTTGAGGAAGAATTCACGATCGATGCCGAAGCGGAGATTGAAGATGAATTTGAGACTGAAGCTGAGCCAGAGTTAGAAGAATTTACAATCGATGCGGAATCTGAGGAATCTGAGATGGAAGAAGTTCCAGTGGAAGTCGAACCAGAGGTGGAAGAATTTGAAGCTGAGGCTGAACTGGAGATCGAAGAAACTGAGGCTGAAGCTGAATCAGAGGTCGAAGAGGAATTCATAATGGAAGCAGAGGATAAGTCAGAAGAGAAAATTGCGATGGAGACAGAACCGGAAAAGCCAAAGAATAATGGCTTCCCGGTGTTTAAGAGCAGTCTGTTCCCTGACTACAACACAGAGAATGCAGCTCTGTATGATCTGTCGGCAGAGAAAGATATAAATGCAGAGATAGAGGCTGATGAAGCCAAGATATCGGAAAGTCTTAAGAAAGAGGAGGATCTTATCGGTGAAACAGACAGACTCCTTGCAAGACTTGGAATTAAATTCAACACGGAGTTCAATTCTATATTGAATTTTGATGATGAAGATAAAGAGGAGGCTGTGGCAGCTCCCGACGAGGAGAAGACGGATGAGCAGGCATCCTCACAGCAGGAAATGGTTGACGCTGAACCAGAGCAACCGAAGAAAAAGCCGTTCAGATTGAAGGGCTGATCAAAGAAGAAATAAAGTAGCATGATCATACATATAGTGTATTGCTTTTTTATTTGAACAAACGGAAGGAGGCGAGGGAATTGGCTGTAGATCAGACAGAAGCAATGATTGCGGCGATCAAGGCACAGCTTGAAAAGGAAAGAGCTGCAGAAGCTGCCAAGAAAAAGAGAGAAGAAGAGGAAGAACTTCTTAAGAGTGGCAGCAAGAAGAAAGATGCTGAGACTGCTAAAAGCCAACACAAAACTTTGTCCAAGGAGGAGTTAGAACGAATCGAGGCTAAGAAACGCCGTAAGAGAGAAGAGGCTCTTGGAATTGTTCATGAGGATGAACCGGAAACTTCAACTGAGGATGAAAAACAGGAAGACGTTCCAAAAGAGGGAGAGGGACTGAAGCCTGAAGATAAAAAAGAAGATAAAAAACCAGAGGGAGCTGCACCTAAGCTCAGTCTTAACCTTGGAGGTATCGCTGATGATATGTCGGGCGGTGGTCTCGGAGGCGGCCTTGGCGGCGGATTAGGTGAAGGTGGTCTTGGCGGACTCGGAGGCGGCCTTGGTGGCGGACTCGGAAGTACACCTAAGACAGAGGGAGGCCTTGGATCAGGCGGTCTTGGCGGCGGTCTTGGTAAAACACCTAAAACAGAAGGCGGTCTTGGCGGCGGATTTAAGTTCGGTGCCGGAACTGAAGGCACAGTTAAGTCAACAGGTGGAAGCAATATTGTTCTCACTGATGATGATGAAAATGCTGAGGATGAAGAGACACTTGAGTGGGTAACTGATAAGAATGCAAAGGTGAATAAAGTTAAGTCACCTAAGGGAGGCAGTGATGCGAACGGAGATCTGTTCAGCATTCTCCCAGATAGAAACAAGCAGGCTGCGGCTGGAGAGTCATTGTATGATTTTGACGATGATGACGACGATGATGACGATTTCCTTGGAGCAGGAATAAAGAACCTGTCCAATATAGACGAGGAGAGCCCTGAGGAGATAGCCAAGAAGAAGGCTGAAGAGGAGGCCAAGAAGAAAGCTGAGGAGGAAGCCAAGAAGAAGGCTGAGGAAGAAGCTAAGAAGAAGGCCGAGGAAGAGGCTAAGCGTAAGGCTGAAGAGGAGAAGAAGCGCAAAGAGGCAGAAGAGGCAAGAAAGAAGGCTGCCGCTGAAAAGGCTAAGGCTGAGGCTGAGGCAAAGAAGCAGCAGGCAATCGACGATGCCAGAAAGAACGCTGAAGAGGCAAAGAAGCATGCTGAGACCTCGAAGAAGACCATCGAGGAATGCGAGAAGACAGAGAAGGATCTCGAAAAGCAGCTTGAAGAATTTGCTGCCAAGAAACAGAACTATGATGCAAAGATGGCACAGGAGGCTGAGGCAAAGAAGAAGAACGACGCTGAGCTGCTTGAGCGCGAGGAGAAAGAGCTTGATGCAAATATTGCAAAGCTCAAGAAAGAGATAGCAGATACAAATGAATCTGCTAAGAAAGAGTCAGACAGAATCCTCAAGGAGAGCGATCCTGATACATATAAGAACAATATGATCAATGAGGCTCAGGCTGCTGCTGACAAGGCTATAAAGGCACTTGCCGACACTAAGAAGACCAATGTGGATAAGGGTGTCGCTGAGTACAACAAGGCTGTGGATGCAGATAAGAAGAAGCTGGCAGACATAGATGCAGACAAGAAGAAGTCTATAGAGTCAGCCAAGAAGAAGCGCACAGATGAGGAAGCAAGAGCATCCAAGATCATGAAGACTGCCGAGGCAGACAAGACAAAGGCTGGTGCAATATTCAGCGAGTCTAAGAAGGCTGAGGAAGAGGCTGATGCTAATCTTAAGAATACCACTGAGATGGAGAGTCAGTCACAGAAGACTCTTGATGAGCTCCAGAAGAAGCTTGAGGAGTCAGAGAAGGCTGTTAAGAATGCAAAGAACAGCAGAAATGATGCAAACACAAAGCTTGCAATACAGAAGGAAGAACTGAAGAAGGCAGAGAAGGCTGAGGAGGAGGCTGCAAAGGCTCTTGAGGCAGCAAAGAAGGCCAAGGAAGAGGTTCAGAAGAAGATTTCAGACAGCGAGGAGTTCATAAAGAAGGCTGCTGATCAGATTACATCTGCTGAGAACGACAACAAGAAGATCAGTGAGGATGTTGCCGCTGCAAAGAAGGAGAATGACTCATTCAAGGCTGCGAAGGCAGAGGCTAAGGAAGCTCTCGATTCAGCTAAGAAGTCTCTTGTTGAGGCTGAGGATCTTCTGGCAAAGGCAGAGGCTGCTGCCGAGGAAGCAGAGCAGGTAGTCGAAGAGGCTAAGATCGCAGAAGAGGTTGAGATCCAGAATGCGGAAGCTGCTGCCAAGGAAAAGACAGATAAGCTTACGGCAGAAGGAAAAGATAGAGAGACCAAGCATGAGGCGTTCCTTGCTGCTGAGGAAGAGAAGTATGCTACGGCAGAGGCAAGTGAGCTCGAGAAGGTTCAGACTACAGCTATGAAGGCTGAGAAGGAAGCCTCAGATATGAAGACAAAGGCTGAAGCTGATGCTAAGAAGCTTCTCGATGATGCAAAGAAGAAAGAAGAAGAGTTAAAGAACAAGATCGCTGAGCTCAAGACAAAACAGGCTGAGCGCATTGTTGCAAGAAAAGAGGCTGCTGATCAGGCAAAGGCCGAGGCTGAGGAGAAGAAGAAGAAAGATCTCTCAGCAATAGACAAGGTCGAGGCTGATGTCAAGAAACAGCTCGAGGATATAAGAAGCAAGGCTACTGCTGCTGCAAAGGTACTTGAAAAGGCTATAAAGCGTGAGGAAGAGTACAAGAAGCAGGAAGAGCTTCTGAAGGAAGGCAAGGTTGAGGAAGCTGCACAGGTTATCACACAAGATGAAGAAGCAACTATGGCTGCTTCAGTAAGTGAGGCTGTTGCTGCGAGACGTAAATCACTGCCTAAGGAGGCAAAGTACCTCTACAAGTATCTCGGAGTCGAGCCTGCTGGTGCACAGATCGTTAACGTTCTCCAGACTCTCAAGGTAGATCCTAAGAGATCTAAGAATGTTGTTATTCTTGGACAGCACGGATTTGGACTTACCATGGTCGGTGAGGATTTTGCAAAGTTCTATTATGATATGGGAATCTGCAAGTCTGAGGCAAAGGCAAAGGTTAAGGCAAAGGTTATAAACAGCGGTAAGCTTGCAGGAGCAGTTGGCAAGCTCAAGGGCGGATGTCTTATCATTGAGAGCGCAGGACTTATAACACCTGAGAGATTCAAAGAGATGGTTGATATGTGTTCACCTGAGAAGAATGATATTAAGATCATCCTCACAGGAGAGAAGACAGCTCTCAGCAATATGCTTGCAGCAAATATGACTCAGGCAAGATCGTTCAACAACAGAGTATACTTTGACCAGATCAATGAGAGCGGAATGATCAATGTGGCAGAGTGCTACGCTGATGAGAAGGGTTTCAAGCTTGAGAGTGGAGCAGATACAGCTATAAAGAATGCTTTGATGGCGATGGAGTCAGGAAATATCGACAGACTTCTCGGTGCTATGGATGATGCCATGAAGGCTGCTGAGACCAGAGATCCTATCGACAAGAAGATTCTTAAAAAAGAGATAAAATAAGTTTTGTGACGGATATACCGTTGTAGAATTTTGTTGAAAAAAACAATACCAGTGCTTATAATATCTGTGTTATAGCACTGGTATTATTTTGTTGTGATAAAGGAGAATTTATATGCTTTCAACTGATATTGGAGTAGATTTAGGAACGTCAAATGTATTGATCAGCGTAAGAGGTAAGGGAATTGTTGTAAACCAGCCGTCTGTTGTCGCATATGAAGTATCTACAAAAAAAGTAATAGCAATAGGAACAAAAGCCAAGAAAATGATAGGAAAGACTCCGGAGAATATAGAGGTCGTCAGACCTCTCAATAAGGGAGTTATATCTGATTATACAATAGCGGAGATAATGCTCAAGGCATTTATCAGAAGCGCAATGGAGAAACGTTCGGGAGTTGGAAGACCAAGGATATGCGTGTGTGTTCCAAGCGGTGTTACCGAGGTGCAGAGAAGAGCTGTTGAGGAAGCAGTGTACAAGACCGGTGCCAAGAATGTGTATGTCATGGAGGAACCTTTGGCTGCTGCTGTAGGAGCAAATGTAGATATCTATGAGGCAAAGGGTAATATGGTGGTTGACATAGGCGGTGGAACCACGGATATTGCGGTCGTATCCCTTGGTGGTGCAGTGGAGAGCAGCTCCATAAAATACGCCGGAGATGACTATAATAATGCACTCATCAAGTATGCCAGAAGAAAATACAACCTGCTTATAGGTTATCAGACAGCGGAGAATGCGAAGATCGCTGTTGGCTCAGTCGTAAAGCGTGATGAAGATATTGAGTATGTGATCAAGGGCCGTGATCTTATCAAGGGACTTCCAAAGGCTGTAACAATAACTGCGAATGAAACAGTGGATGCATTTGAGGAGACTACAGAGCATATTCTTGGAGCAATACACAATGTTCTTGAGACTGCACCGCCGGAGCTGGTGGCTGACATTGCGGTATCGGGCATTGTGCTTACCGGAGGAGGAAGTCTTATATACGGAATGGACAGAATAATCAAAGAGCGCACAGGGATAGAGGCATATGTATCGGAAAAAGCACTTGAGGCAGTGGCTCTCGGCGCTGGTATGTCTGTCAACCTCAGCGATAAGAAAGAAGATTAAATGTATGGAAAGAGATTATTTGCCGATCTGCATGGAGGACATGAAGAAGAGAGGGTGGACACAGGCAGACTTTGTGTTTGTCATAGGTGATGCCTATGTTGACCATCCCTCATTTGGTCCTGCCATCATAAGCAGATTGCTTGAAAGATATGGATATAAGGTGTGTATGATTGCCCAGCCTGATTGGAAGAATGACAAGAGCATTGATGTTTTTGGCAGACCAAGACTGGGCTTTTTGGTGTGCGGAGGCAATATGGATTCCATGGTGAACCATTATTCCGTATCTAAGAAGAGAAGACAGAAGGATGCGTACTCTCCAGGTGGAGAGATGGGACTCAGACCTGATTATGCCACCACGGTTTACTGTAATCTGATAAGGAGAACATACAAGGATGTTCCAATCATAATCGGAGGTATAGAGGCCAGCCTCAGACGTATGGCTCACTATGATTATTGGTCTGATAAATTGAAACATTCCATTCTGGTGGATTCATCCGCCGATATACTTTCGTATGGCATGGGCGAGCACAGCATGATAGAGATAGCGGAGGCGCTCGACAGCGGAATAGATGTGAAAGATATCACATTTGTCAGGGGTACATGCTACAGGACAAAGGATATATCCGGTGCGCCCGAGGATTCCATTATACTGCCGGATTATGACAGTCTTTCAAAGGATAGACTGGAATATGCAAGAAGCTTTTATACACAGTATATAAATACAGATCCATACTCGGCTAAAACGCTGGTTGAGGGATACGGAAACAGAGGATATGTTGTTCAGAATCCTCCGGCTTATCCGCTCACCCAGATGGAGATGGACGATGTGTATGATCTGCCATATATGAATAACTACCATCCGATATATGAGGAGGCGGGCGGTATCCCGGCTATATCAGAGATAAAATTCAGCCTGACGAGCAACCGGGGCTGCTTCGGAGGATGCAGCTTCTGCGCACTGACATTTCACCAGGGCAGGATCATACAGACAAGAAGCCACGAGTCACTGATAAAGGAAGCGGAGCGCATGACGCATGATCCTGATTTCAAAGGCTATATACATGATGTCGGAGGGCCGACTGCGAATTTCAGGCATAAATCATGCGCAAAGCAGGATAAATATGGTGTATGCACCAACAAGCAGTGTCTGTTCCCGGAACCGTGCAGGAATCTGAAGGTTGACCACAAGGATTATGTTGAGCTTCTGCGGAAGCTGGAAGCGGTTCCAGGTGTGAAAAAAGTATTTATCAGATCGGGAATACGATTCGATTATGTGATGGCGGACAGCAGCGATGAATTCCTGAAAGAGCTTTGCGAGAAGCACATAAGCGGACAGCTCAGAGTTGCGCCGGAGCATGTATCGGATAATGTTCTCAGGATGATGGGCAAGCCACAGAACAGTGTATATGAGAAATTCATTGATAGATACAAAAGGGTAAATGCAAAGACTGGAAAGCAGCAGTATGTTGTTCCGTACCTGATGTCATCACATCCCGGATCCACGCTGAAGGAGGCGGTGGAGCTTGCCGAATATGTAAGGGATATAGGCTATATGCCTGAACAGGTGCAAGATTTCTATCCTACGCCGTCCACGATATCCACATGTATGTACTACACCGGAGTCGATCCTAGAACCATGAAACCGGTATATGTACCTCATAATCCACATGAAAAGGCAATGCAGAAGGCTCTTATGATGTATAGAAAACCGGAGAATTATGATCTGGTCAAAGAGGCGCTCATAAAGGCCGGCAGACAGGATCTTATCGGTTTTGATAAAAAATGTCTGATAGCGCCGAGAAAGATGGACAGGAAATGTGAACACCAGGGACAACGTTCGTATGGCAAAAATGATAAAAGTAAGAACAATTCAATCAAAAATGGTAAAAACAGCAAAAATAATAAAGCTGTTCCACAGAAAAACATAAAATCATCCGGGCAGAAGAATGCTAAAAATGGCAAAAACAGGAATAAAAGGAAATAGCTCCTTCGCGGAGTCGTTCATTTTTGGTTGCGTGGCACATGCTTTTGTGCTAGAATTATGGCAGATTGTGTGAACCTTTAAGGTTTTTTTATATGTAGTCTTATGTCACACTAATATTTTTTAAAATGGAGGATTTGAAAATGGCAAAGAAGATTGTTTTAGCAGGCGCATGTCGTACAGCTATCGGAACAATGGGTGGATCACTCAGCACAACACCAGCAGCAGAGCTTGGTTCAATCGTTATCAAGGAGGCTATCAACAGAGCAGGAGTTCCTGCAGATCAGGTAGACCACGTATACATGGGATGTGTTATCCAGGCTGGTCAGGGACAGAACGTTGCACGTCAGGCTTCAATCAAGGCAGGACTTCCAATCGAGACAACTGCTGTTACAGTTAACGTTGTCTGTGGTTCAGGTCTTAACTGTGTCAACATGGCTGCTCAGATGATCGAGGCAGGAGACGCTGATATCGTAGTTGCAGGTGGTATGGAGAACATGTCTATGGCTCCTTACGCTATGATGAAGGGTCGTTTCGGTTACAGAATGAACAATGGTGTACTCGTAGATACAATGGTAAACGATGCTCTGTGGGATGCATTCAATGACTATCACATGATCAAGACAGCTGACAATATCTGTGAGCAGTGGGGTCTTACACGTGAGGAGCTTGATGAGTTTGCAGCTAAGAGCCAGCAGAAGGCAGTTGCAGCTCAGGAGTCAGGCGCATTTGACGCTGAGATCGTACCAGTTATGGTAAAGAAGAAGAAAGAGATGGTTGAGTTCAAGAAGGATGAGGGACCAAGACCTGGTACTACAGTTGAGACTCTTTCAAGACTCAGAACAATCAATCCTAACGGATTTGTTACAGCTGGTAACGCTTCAGGTATCAATGATGGTGCTGCAGCTATCGTTGTTATGAGCGAGGAGAAGGCTAAGGAGCTTGGTGTTAAGCCTATGGCTACATGGGTAGCTGGAGCACTTGGCGGAGTTGATCCTTCAATCATGGGTATCGGACCTGTAGCTTCAACCAAGAAGGTTATGGCTAAGACTGGTCTCAAGATCGAGGACTTCGATGTTATCGAGGCAAACGAGGCATTCGCTGCACAGTCAGTAGCAGTTGCTAAGGATCTTGGATTTGACGTTGACAAGCAGGTTAACCCTAACGGTGGTGCAATCGCTCTTGGACATCCAGTAGGAGCTTCAGGATGCCGTATTCTTGTTACACTGCTTCATGAGATGCAGGCAAAGGGTGCTAAGACAGGTCTTGCTACTCTCTGTATCGGTGGTGGAATGGGCTGCTCGACAGTCGTTAAGATCGAGGACTAATTTTAGATAATAAAGGAGATACATCATGGAGTTTGTTACATACGAACAGGATGGATATGTAGGAATTATCACAATCAACCGTCCAAAGGCTCTGAACGCACTCAACAGTGCAGTTCTTGAAGAGCTTGATGCAACATTCAAGGCAGTTGATCTTGATACAACAAGATGTCTTATTCTTACAGGTGCCGGTGAGAAGTCATTTGTTGCCGGAGCTGATATAGGTGAGATGTCAACACTCACAAAGGCAGAGGGAGAGGCCTTCGGTAAGAAGGGTAACGATGTGTTCAGAGCCATTGAGACATTCCCTATCCCAGTCATCGCAGCAGTGAATGGATTCGCTCTTGGCGGCGGATGCGAGATCTCAATGAGCTGTGATATCAGAATCTGCTCAGAGAATGCAATATTCGGTCAGCCAGAGGCTGGTCTTGGTATCACACCTGGTTTTGGTGGAACACAGAGACTTGCGCGTCTTGTAGGCGCAGGCATGGCTAAGCAGCTTATCTATACAGCAAGAAACATCAAGGCTGACGAGGCTTACAGAATCGGTCTTGTGAATGCTGTTTATCCACTTGAGGAGCTCCTTCCAGCAGCTAAGAAGATGGCAGCCGGAATCGCAGCGAACGCTCCTATTGCAGTGAGAAACTGCAAGAAGGCTATCAACGATGGCTTACAGGTAGATATGGATCAGGCAATTGTTATTGAGGAGAAGCTTTTTGGTGACTGTTTCGAGACAGAGGATCAGAAGGCAGGAATGGGCAACTTCCTTGAGAAAGACAAGGAAAAGAAGCTTAAGGTTGTTCCTTTCCAGAACAAGTAATAATTAACAGTTCTGATATTAACATTTAGAATATGTGTCAGTTTTTCTGTGAAAAACTGACATGTAGCACCAGCCATTTGCCGTAGGCAAATTTTGTATGGCTGGTGTTCAACAGGGTGGGGGATCTGATAAAGGTAAACCATCCTAAATGTGTGATATAAGTATTATGGTAGCATGTTAAACGAAACGTATATGAATTTCTCATGTTTACCGGAAAAAAAGATTTAGGAGGACATAAAAATGAAGGTTGGCGTAATTGGTGCAGGAACCATGGGTCAGGGCATTGCTAAGGCATTTGCTCAGGTTGACGGATACGAGGTTGCACTCTGCGATATCAAGCAGGAGTGGGCTGAAGGCGGTAAGGACAAGATCGCTAAGGGTTATGCAAGACTCGTAGAAAAAGGAAAGATGACACAGGAGAAGGTTGATGGTATTCTTGCCAGCATCACTCCAGGTCTTAAGGAAGACTTATGTGCAGACTGCGACCTTATAGTTGAGGCTGCTTTCGAGAACATGGAAGTAAAGAAGACAACATTTGCTGAGCTTGACAAGATCTGCAAGCCAGAGTGTGTATTCGCTTCAAACACATCATCACTTTCTATCACAGAGATTGGAAATGGTCTTACACGTCCTATGATCGGTATGCATTTCTTCAATCCAGCTGACAGAATGAAGCTTATCGAGGTTATCGCAGGTGTTAATACACCAGCTGAGACTGTAGAGAAGATCGTTAAGATCTCAGAGGAGATCGGTAAGACTCCAGTACAGGTTAACGAGGCTGCTGGATTCGTAGTAAACAGAATCCTCATCCCAATGATCAACGAAGCTGCATTCATCAAGATGGAAGGTGTATCAGACATAGCTGGTATTGACGCTGCTATGAAGCTTGGTGCTAACCATCCAATGGGACCACTTGAGTTAGGTGATTTCGTAGGCCTTGATATCTGTCTTGCAATCATGGACGTTCTGTACAATGAGACAGGTGACAGCAAGTATCGTGCATGTCCATTACTTCGTAAGATGGTACGTGGCGGCAACCTTGGTGTTAAGAGCGGCAGAGGATTCTATGTATACAATGCTGATCGTACAAAGACACCAGTTGATGCTCAGTAATAGTGCTAAGTAATATAATATATTCATGGAGGAATAATTAGAATGGATTTCGCTTTAGACAAGAAGTATGAAATGGCGCAGAATTTATTCAGAGAGTTCGCGCAGAATGAAGTAAAGCCTCTTGCTCAGGAAATTGACGAACAGCACAGATTTCCTAGAGAGACTGTAGAGAAGATGGCAAAGTATGGTTTCTTAGGAATCCCTGTTTCTAAGGAGTTAGGCGGACAGGGCTGTGATATTCTCACATATGCTATGTGCGTTGAGGAGCTTTCAAAGGTTTGTGGTACTACAGGTGTTATCGTATCAGCACATACATCACTCTGTGTTGATCCTATCGTAACATTTGGTACACCAGCTCAGAAGGAGAAGTATGTTCCTGATCTTGCTTCAGGCAGAAAGCTTGGTGCTTTCGGTCTTACTGAGCCAGGTGCTGGTACAGATGCTCAGGGACAGCAGACAAAGGCTGTACTTGACGGAGACGAGTGGGTACTTAACGGATCAAAGTGCTTCATCACAAACGGTAAAGAGGCTGACGTATATATCGTTATCGCCGTTACTGGTATCGTTGAGAAGCGTGGCAGAAAGATGAAGGAGATATCTGCATTCATCGTAGAGAAGGGTACACCTGGATTTACATTCGGTACAAAGGAGAACAAGATGGGTATCTGTGGTTCTTCAACATACGAGCTTATCTTCACAGACTGCCGTATTCCAAAGGATGCACTTCTTGGACAGAAGGGTAAGGGATTCAATATCGCTATGCATACACTTGATGGTGGACGTATCGGTATCGCTGCTCAGGCTCTTGGTATTGCAGAGGGCGCTCTCGAGACAACAGTAAACTATGTTAAAGAGAGAAAGCAGTTCGGTAGATCAATCGCTCAGTTCCAGAATACACAGTTCGTTCTTGCAGACCTTGCAACAAAGATCGAGGCAGCTAAGCTTCTCGTATACAAGGCAGCAAGAAAGAAGGATGAGTACCAGAGCGGTGCTAAGGTTTCTTACTCAGTAGAGGCAGCTATGGCTAAGCTTTACGCAGCCGAGGTTGCTATGGAAGTTACTACAAAGTGTGTTCAGTTACACGGTGGTTACGGTTACATCAAGGAGTACGATGTTGAGCGTATGATGCGTGATGCTAAGATTACAGAGATCTACGAGGGAACTTCAGAGGTTCAGCGTATGGTTATTTCTGCAAACTTATTAAAGTAATATAGGAGGTACTTAACGTGAAGGTTATAGTTTGTATAAAGCAGGTACCTGATACAAAGGGTGGAGTACAGTTCAACCCAGACGGTACATTAAACAGAGCAGCAATGCTTACAATCATGAACCCTGATGATAAGGCAGGACTTGAGGCTGCACTTAGATTAAAGGATCAGTATGGTGCAGAGGTAACAGTTCTTACAATGGGTCTTCCAAAGGCTGCTGACGTTCTTCAGGAAGCAATCGCTATGGGAGCTGACAAGGGTGTTCTTGTAACAGACCGTGTTCTTGGTGGAGCTGATACATGGGCTACATCAACAACAATCGCTGGAGCTCTCAGAAAGCTTGATTATGATCTGATCATAACAGGTCGTCAGGCTATCGATGGAGATACAGCTCAGGTTGGACCACAGATCGCTGAGCATCTTGGAATTCCTGTAATTTCATATGCACAGGAGATCAAGGTTGACGGAGACGCAGTTATCGTTAAGCGTCAGTATGATGACGGATATCATATGTTAAAGGCTAAGATGCCTTGCCTTATAACAGCACTTTCTGAGTTAAATGAGCCAAGATACATGACTCCAGGTGGAATCTTCGATGCAGTTAATGCAGAGATCACAACACTTGGCAGAGCAGACCTCGTTGATGTTGATGATTCTAACATCGGTCTTAAGGGCTCACCTACAAAGATCGCTAAGGCTTCAGATAAGGTAAGAAAGGGTGCAGGCGAGAAGGTTGTTCCTGATTCTCCAGATGAGGCAGTTAGCTATATTGTTGGCAAGTTAAAGGATAAGCATGTAATCTAATATAGTAAAGGAAAAGTGGTGAATAAAATGGGCGCAATGAACGCAGAAGAAATGAAGAACTACAAAGGCGTATTTGTCTTTGCACAGCAGGTAGATAATAAGTTAAGTGGTATTTCTTTCGAGCTTATCGGCGAAGGAAAGAGACTGGCAGAGAAGCTTGATGAGCAGGTAACTGCAGTCCTTATCGGTTCAGACGTTAAGGGTCTTGTAGATGAGCTTGCAGAGTACGGCGCAGATAGAGTTATCGTTGTTGACGATCCAGAGCTCAAGGAGTACAGAACTGAGCCATATGCACACGCACTTGCATCAGTTATCAATGAGTACAAGCCAGAGATCGTTTTAGTTGGTGCTACAGCAATCGGTAGAGATCTTGGTCCAACAGTTTCAGCAAGAGTTGCTACAGGTCTTACAGCAGACTGTACATTACTTGAGATCGGTGATTTCCCTCTTGTTGCACTTCCAAATCAGGAGCAGAAGCACAATCAGCTTCTTATGACACGTCCTGCATTCGGTGGTAACACAATCGCTACAATCGCATGTCCTGACAACCGTCCACAGATGGCTACAGTTCGTCCAGGTGTTATGCAGAAGCTTGACAAGGTAGCTGGTAAGAAGGCAGAGGTTATCGAGTACAATCCAGGATTCGTACCTAACAACAAGTATGTTGAGATTCTTGAGATCTCAAAGGCTATCTCAGATATCAAGGATATCATGGATGCTAAAATCCTTGTTTCAGGTGGTCGTGGAGTTGGTTCAGCAGAGAACTTCAAGCTCCTTGATGATCTTGCAGAGGTACTTGGTGGACAGGTATCATGCTCACGTGCAGTTGTAGATTCAGGCTGGAAGCCAAAGGAGCTTCAGGTTGGTCAGACTGGTAAGACAGTTCGTCCACAGGTATACTTCGCAATCGGTATTTCAGGTGCTATCCAGCACGTAGCTGGTATGGAAGAGTCAGACATCATCGTTGCTATCAACAAGGATGAGGATGCTCCTATCTTTGATGTAGCTGACTATGGTGTAGTTGGAGATCTCAACAAGATCGTTCCAGCTCTTACAGAGGCTATCAAGGCAGAGCTTGCTAATAAGTAATTAACAGCTTGTTTGTCGTATAGATAATTTTAGATTATCAACTATGAGGAACACGCTTCGCGAGTTTCTCAAGTTATCGCGGCAGTCGCCAAGGTCTCGTGCAAGCACGGACTTTGGCTCGTTGCTCGCGTAAATTATAAAGTCCCCCTCTTGGATTTGATGTTCAAGAGGGGGATTTTTTGAGCTGTATGGTGGTCTGAATTGTAGAATCGTTTGAATTGCATAGGGCTGTTGCAGGATGAATTCAGGTACGGAACGATTTGTGTGCGGCTACGTGAGGGTCGTGTTGAGGATATACTGGCGAAAAAATAACGTTCTGTTCTTTGCTGAGTGTCCGTTTTCATTACAAGGGATACTCTGCTCGATGATGAGTGAATAGCATTATTAGTGAGCTATAAATGAATTGATGATTGTAAATGTGAATATATGGGTCCAATATACGAGTCGGTGAATTGAGTCGATGAGAAATCGATAAATCGAAAATTAGAAATCAGAAAATAGAGATCGAAAATCGAAATACAAGTGTATTGTAAATAATACAAAAATAATGTAGTATTAATTAGTTTGAGTATAGTAGATAAAGAGAGTACGCATGTGAGGATAAGTGCAAGTGAAGATAAGTGTGTGTGAGGATAAGCACAAATGGCAGGTATAGTACATTATGCACAGCAGGATCATGCAGAGGAGAGGTACACATGAAAGAGAAAGACAGCGTCGAAAATAATGAAAAATCACCTGATAACAGGAAAAAATCTGGTGAGAAAATAATATCTGATAATAAAACAATATCTGATAATAAAACAATATCTGCTAATGGAAAGGCGTTCGTAGGTGATAGCAGAGAAAATAAGATGGGAGTGATGTCTGAGGGAAAGCTTCTGATGTCAATGTCACTTCCTATGATAATTTCCATGCTGTTCCAGGCTATGTACAATGTTGTGGACAGTGTGTTTGTGTCAAGATTCAGCATGGACGGACTTACGGCTGTGTCCACAGCATTTCCGATACAGAATCTGATGATCGGAGTTTTCTCTGGACTTGGAGTAGGTTTTAATGCGTTTATATCCAAGGCGCTGGGAGAGAAGAAGTTTGACAGGGCAAATGAGGTGGCGAGACAGGGAATATTTCTTGAAGCGATAGGATATGTGATATTCCTGATAATAGGTTTATTCTTTGCAAGGACATTCATGGAAAGTCAGACGAGAGATGCACAGGTAATCCAATATGGAACAGAATATCTCGAGGTGTGTTGCTGTTGTGCTTTCGGTATAGCTTTCCAGATGACATTTGAGAGATTGCTGCAGTCCACGGGACGTACAATGTACAGTATGATAACCCAGATACTCGGTGCTGTCATCAATCTTATACTTGATCCTATAATGATATTTGGACTTCATGGATGTCCTCGAATGGGAGTAAAGGGTGCGGCCATCGCAACTGTATGTGGACAGTGTATAGCTGGAACTCTGGCTATGGTATTCAATATCAAGAAGAATCCGGATCTCCATATAACACTCAGAAGATTCAGGCCACATGGTGAGATAATAGGTAAGATTCTCAGCGTAGGTGTGCCGTCGGTTATCATGGTTGCAATAGGTTCTGTGATGAATTATTTCCTGAATCTGATACTGTACTCATTCTCGAAATTGGCCGTTGCAGTGTTCGGAGCGTATTTCAAGGTGCAGAGTATGGCATTTATGCCTGTATTCGGATTGAACAACGGAATGATACCTATAATTTCATACAACTACGGAGCACAGAAACCTGATAGAATGAAACGCACCATGAAGCTTGGTGTGATGGTCGGTTGTTCCATTATGGTATTCTGTCTTGCTATCATGCAGGTATTTCCGGGACAGATACTTAAAATATTTGATGCCACAGATGAGATGCTGTTGATGGGTATACCAGCGGTCAGGATCATGAGCACAGCATTTATATTTGCGGGATTTTCTGTCACATGTTCGGGAATGTTTCAGGCTGTAGGAAAGGGCGTGTACAGTATGATAGTGTCTATGGCGAGACAGCTTTTTGTCATACTTCCTGTGGCATATTTTCTGTCAAAAGCAATGAACAGTGTGAATGGTGTGTGGGCAGCGTTCCCTATAGCAGAGGTTTTCAGCGTGATCATATCGACGATTCTTCTTCTCAGGGTCTATAAGAAAATAGTAAAGCCTATGGAAAGTGTTCAAAGAGATTAAAAGACGAAGATAATGAGATATGATGAGAGCAGAATAATATATACATGGCACGTGGCATTTGTATTGTGGTAGAATACTATATAGTAATATAGTTTCGTGTGATGAATGCAGTTTTGCATTTGTCATTGACAGGTGACAGAAAAGGTAATGGAAAGAGAGCGGAAATGGGAAAGTTGATATATATGGATCATGCAGCGACGACGGCGGTGAGACCTGAAGTGCTCAACGCCATGCTGCCTTATTTTACAGAAAAGTTTGGAAATCCTTCAGGCGTATACACATTTGCATCGAGAAATAAGGATGTGACAAATGTGGCGAGGGATATAATTGCTGATTCGCTTGGTGCAAAGCCTGAGGAGATCTATTTCACGGGCGGTGGTTCGGAATCGGATAACTGGGCTTTAAAGGCTGTAGCGGAAGCCTTTCAGGATAAGGGAAAACATATAATTACGACCAGGATAGAGCACCATGCCATTCTTAACACATGTCAGTATCTGGAGAAGAGGGGCTTTGACGTGACATATCTGGATGTGGATGAGAAGGGGATGGTTGATCCTGACAGGCTGGAGTCGGCGATAAGACCGGATACGATCCTCATCTCGGCTATGGCTGCAAATAATGAGATAGGAACCATAGAGCCGATAAGCAGGATAGGAGCTGTTGCGCATGAACATGGCATTCTATTCCACACGGATGCGGTTCAGGCGTATGGACAGATACCACTGGATGTAAATGCCATGAACATAGATATGCTCAGCAGCAGCGGACATAAGCTTAATGGCCCGAAGGGAATCGGGTTTCTGTATATACGGAGCGGAATAAAGCTTGGAAGCTTTATCCACGGAGGCCAGCAGGAGAGAGGAAGACGTGCCGGAACAGAGAATGTACCGGGGATTGTAGGAATGGGCAAAGCTGCGGAGCTTGCGATGCTCTCAATGGAAGATCGGATGAAGCAGGAGACAGATATCAGAGATCATATGATACACAGAATTTTATCGGAGATTCCTTATTCCAGACTGAACGGACATGACAAAGACAGACTTCCGAACAATGTAAATGTCAGCTTCCAGTTCGTTGAGGGCGAGACGATCCTCATCATGCTCGATATGGCTGGCATATGTGCTTCTGCCGGTTCCGCATGTACATCGGGTTCTGTTGATCCCTCCCATGTGCTGACAGCTATAGGGCTTCCGAAGGAGATATCCCATGGTGCGGTCAGACTGACTCTGGGATATGAGAACACCATGGATGAGGCGGATGCGGTGGTAGATAATCTCAAGAGAATCGTGGAAAATCTCAGAAAAATGTCACCTGCGTATCAGGATTTTGCCAGGAGAAACATGTAAATTACACAAGATATAACTATGTATAAAGAGGGAAAAAATTTGGTCGATACAGATAAGAAGACAGTGTGTGTTGGAATGTCAGGCGGAGTCGACTCGTCGGTTGCCGCACTTTTGCTCAAGGAGCAGAGCTACAATGTAATAGGAGTTACCATGCAGATATGGCAGGATGAGGACAGGGACGTGGTGAGTGCCCATGCCGGATGCTGTGGACTTTCTGCTGTGGATGATGCCAGGCGTGTGGCATCGCAGCTCGATATTCCGTATTACGTTATGAATTTCAAGGAAGAATTCAAGAAGTACGTAATAGACTATTTTGTGGACGAATACAAATGCGGAAGAACTCCGAATCCATGTATTGCATGCAACAGATATGTAAAATGGGAGTCTCTGCTTACGAGATGCATGGCCATCGGGGGCGATTATATTGCTACGGGACACTATGCAAGGATCATACAGCTTCCAAATGGCAGATATACTCTCCAGGAGGCCAGGGGAATAGAGAAGGATCAGACATATGCTCTCTACAATCTCACCCAGGAGCAGCTCGCCAGGACACTCATGCCGGTTGGAGAGTACAGCAAGCCTGAGATCAGAAAAATTGCAGAGGACCACGGACTTATGGTGGCTCACAAGCCGGATAGCCAGGATATATGCTTTGTGCCAGATGGAGATTACGCAGGTTATCTTGAGAATGAGGCAGGACTTAAGGCGGTTCCGGGAGATTTTGTAGACATACATGGCAATGCGATCGGAAGACATAAGGGAATCATACACTACACCATAGGACAGAGAAAAGGACTTGGACTTGCGATGGGGCATCCGGTATTTGTGGTGGACATCATACCTGAGACAAATCAGGTTGTTATAGGAGAGAACGGAGATGTATTTTCAGAAAGGCTGATATGCAACAGACTGAACTTTATGTCCATAGAGGATCTCACGGAGCCAATGCATGTCAAGGCGAAGATCAGATACAATCATAAGGGAAGTATGTGTACCATCAGAAAGATAGATGAAGATCTGGTAGAAGCAGTATTTGACGAGCCGGTAAGAGCTGTGACAAAGGGACAGGCTGTAGTGTTCTATGAAGATGATCATGTGCTTGGCGGAGGAAGCATCTGTTGACAGGGTTTTACAAAGAGTGATGGTCTGACATAAGGAGATTTCGTATGGGTGATACAGGCAGAGAAGTTTTGCGCAAAGACGTCAAAGTGCGTGGATGGATATTGTTTGGCATCTTTTCAGTGATTTTTGTTTTTATGATAATCACTATATGCTCCATGATACATAATGGAGAGTTTGAATTGAATAGTTTCACAGGACCATTGATTTTTCTGACTGTAATTTCGGTTATATGCATATGGGATGGCATTAGGATGATACGGACTCCGGAGAAGTTGCTCAACCGAGAGAATAGAAACCATGGTGGCAGAGTGTTTGAAATGGCAGACAAATTGTATGGTGATCTGGATGGCGCCGGAGGCGATTATCTTGAAAAAATGAGAAAAACAGACATTCATGATATACCACATAGTCCGTACTATACAGGGAACAATACATAATGAGATATGAAACAAATAGAGCAGTCAGGTGACTGCCGAAATTGAATTTACGGTATAAAAAAGATGGAACATATAAGCCATTGAACTGGCGTATGTGTTCCATCTTTTTATATTTATAAGTATATAAATTGATATTTTGCAATTTTATTTTACAGCGGATTGAATTCTGGCTTTCTGTTCTTGAATGTACAGTAGTATCTGTAGCCGAGTGATGTGAGGGCATCCCTTGCATATGTCTCAAAATCATAGCACAGATATTCGGGCTTATGTGCATCAGACCCCACTGTGATGATCTCACCGCCCATATCCTTGTAGAGTTTCAGGATATCCATGTGAGGATGTGCGTAACTCATATTCTTGTACAGGCTTCCGGTATTGATCTCTATACCTTTCCCTTTTGGGATGATTATTTTGAAAATCTGTTCAAGCACATCAGTATAATCTGCCATCCTAAAGATATTCTCGCCTGATGGGCAGTATCTTACTACGTAGTCAAGATGACCATATACGTCAAAGTCGTCTATCAGAGTCACGTTCTCAAGGATGGACTCAAAGTAATCGCGGATGCCTTCTATCTCTGTACGTCCCTCATAGTAAGCTGGATAGTATGGGTCGAGACCTTTTACAAGATGCGATGATCCTATGATGAAGTCCAGTTCGTTTTTGTATTTGCCTGCAATATCCCTTGCCTTATCAGCAACGGTATTCATGAGACCGAGCTCCACGCCGCTTCTCACGTCTATCTTATCTCTGTATCTGTCCCGGATTTCATCCAGCGCAGCAAAATATGAATCGAAATCAAGCTGGAAGTCAAAACCGTCCTCCGGATTGATAGGAAAGTCTATATCGTGGTGGTCTGTCAGACAGATCTTTGGAATTCCAAGTTGTATTGCCTGCTGGATTATGCTGTCCAGTGGGGCGGAAGAGTCGCTTGAGAACTCCGAATGTATATGCGAATCACAGATGATCATTTTCTGTATACCTCCGTTTATAATCATTGCGTTTCATATTATAACATAAAACACTGAAAAAAATATATAAAGTAAAGCTGTTGAGTAATCTTATTATTATCAAATTGTAGTAGTAACTTTTTTTCTATAGTCTCAGCCCATTAGTATAATTTGTTAAAACAAGTTTGTCTATTTTGGATAGATGATAACTAAAAAAATGAGATTAAGGCTTGAAATTTATACCTAAAGAATGTATGATTAGCTTGTGTATTTAACACGATTTATTTGCTACGTTCCCGCGTAGCAGATTGATAAATACTTTTATTATATTTCAAAAACCTAGGAGGAATAAAAAATGGCAGTAAAAGTAGCAATTAACGGTTTTGGACGTATTGGTCGTCTTGCATTCAGACAGATGTTCGGTGCAGAGGGTTATGAAGTTGTTGCAATCAACGATTTAACAAAGCCTTCAATGCTTGCAGATCTTCTCAAGTACGATACAGCACAGGGTGGATACTGTGGCAAGATCGGTGAGAACCTTCACACAGTTTCAGCTGATGATGAGGCTAACACAATCACAGTTGATGGTAAGACTCTTACAATCTACAAGGAGGCAGATGCAAACAACCTTCCTTGGGGTAAGATCGGTGTTGATGTAGTTCTTGAGTGTACTGGTTTCTACTGCTCAAAGGAGAAGTCAATGGCTCATATCAACGCAGGTGCTAAGAAGGTTGTTATCTCAGCTCCAGCTGGTAATGATCTTAAGACTATCGTATTCTCAGTTAACCAGGATACATTAACAGCTGATGATCAGATCATCTCAGCAGCTTCATGTACAACTAACTGTCTTGCACCAATGGCTAAGGCTCTTAATGACTATGCTCCAATCCAGTCTGGTATCATGTCAACAATCCACGCTTACACAGGCGATCAGATGATACTTGACGGACCACACAGAAAGGGCGATTTAAGAAGAGCTAGAGCAGGTGCTGCTAATATCGTTCCTAACTCAACAGGTGCTGCTAAGGCTATCGGTCTTGTTATCCCAGAGTTAAATGGCAAGCTTATCGGATCAGCTCAGAGAGTTCCAGTTCCAACAGGTTCAACAACAATCCTTACAGCAGTTGTTAAGGGTGCTGATGTAACAGTTGATGGAATCAACGCTGCAATGAAGGCTGCTGCTTCAGAGTCATTCGGTTACAACACAGATCCAATCGTTTCATCAGATGTTATCGGTATGAGATATGGTTCATTATTTGATTCAACTCAGACAATGGTATCAAAGATCGCTGATGATTTATATGAGGTTCAGGTTGTTTCATGGTATGACAATGAGAACTCATACACAAGCCAGATGGTTAGAACAATCAAGTACTTCGCAGAGTTAGCATAAGTTATTTCAAGCTATAATTAGCTTTTATAATGTAAGCTCATTTAAAAGTATTTATTAGACCTAATAGAGGGTCCGGTCTCCAAGGACCGGGCCCTTTTTTCTTCGTAGGAAGCAATTATGCGTTTCTATGTTCCCGCATAAGAGCGGGTAGGTAGCTGGGCAGAGGACAACTTATAGTTTTCTGTTCTATAACATTATTTAGGAGGAATTAGAAATGTCATTAAACAAGAAATCAGTAGATGATATCAATGTTAAGGGCAAGCGCGTGCTTTGCAGATGCGACTTCAATGTACCATTAAAGAACGGAGAGATTACAGACGAGAACAGACTTGTTGCAGCTCTTCCAACAATCAAGAAGCTTATCGCTGACGGTGGAAAGGTTATCCTTTGCTCACACCTTGGAAAGGTTAAGACTGAGGAAGACAAGCAGACTAAGACCCTTGCACCAGTTGCTAAGAGACTTACAGAGCTCCTTGGACAGGAGGTTAAGTTCGTACCAAGCCTTGAGGTTGTTGACGATACAGTTAAGGCTGCAGTTGACGCTATGAAGGATGGGGATGTAATCCTTCTTGAGAATACTCGTTTCAGAGCTGAGGAGACAAAGAATGGAGAGGCTTTCTCTAAGGATCTTGCAAGCATCTGTGATGTATTTGTAAATGATGCATTCGGAACAGCTCACAGAGCTCACTGCTCAAACGTTGGTGTTGCTGGACTTGTTGACACAGCAGTAGTTGGTTACTTAATGCAGAAGGAGATTGACTTCCTTGGCAATGCAGTAGAGAACCCAGTTAGACCATTTGTAGCTATCCTCGGTGGTGCTAAGGTTGCTGACAAGCTGAACGTTATTTCAAACCTTCTTGAGAAGTGCGATACACTTATCATCGGTGGTGGTATGGCTTACACATTCCTTAAGGCTAAGGGATATGAGATCGGTAAGTCACTTGTAGACGATTCTAAGATCGATTACTGCAAGGAGATGATGGCAAAGGCAGAGAGCCTTGGCAAGAAGCTTCTTCTTCCAGTTGATACAGTTATGATCGAGGATTTCCCTAACCCTATCGACGATCCAAGTATCAAGACAGAGGTATTTGACGCTGACAAGATGCCTGCAGACAAGGAAGGCTGCGATATCGGACCTAAGACTATCGAGCTTTACTCAGACGCAGTTAAGACAGCTAAGACAGTTGTTTGGAATGGACCTATGGGTGTATTCGAGAACCCTGTACTTGCAGCTGGTACAAAGGCAGTTGCAGCAGCACTTGCTGATACAGACGCTACAACAATCATCGGTGGTGGAGATTCAGCAGCAGCTGTTAACCAGCTTGGTTATGGTTCAAAGATGAGTCACATCTCAACAGGTGGTGGAGCTTCACTTGAGTTCCTTGAGGGTAAGGAGCTTCCGGGCGTAGCAGCAGCTAACGACAAGTAATTTGTATATCGCTGAGATATAAAGATTATACTGGTGGGTGCCGGTTCAGGCCGGTACTCATCAAAAAATACAAATATAAGAGGTAGATTACAATGGCAAGAAAGAAGATTATTGCAGGTAACTGGAAGATGAACAAGACTCCTAGCGAGGCTGTTGAGCTTGTTAACCTGTTAAAGGACTTAGTAAAGAATGATGACGTAGATGTAGTATACTGTGTACCAGCTATCGATATCGTACCAGTTGTTGAGGCAACAAAGGGAACAAACGTAGCTGTAGGTGCAGAGAACATGTACTTCGAGGAGAGCGGAGCTTACACAGGCGAGATCTCAGCAGCAATGCTTGTTGATGCTGGTGTTAAGTACGTTATCATCGGACATTCAGAGCGTCGTGATTACTTTAAGGAGGATGATGTTCTTCTCAACAAGAAGGTTAAGAAGGCATTTGAGGCTGGTATCACACCTATTCTTTGCTGTGGTGAGTCACTTGAGCAGAGAGAGCTCGGTGTTACTATGGACTGGATCCGTCTTCAGATCAAGTCAGATCTCGCTGGCGTAACAGCAGATCAGGTTAAGTCAATGGTTATCGCTTACGAGCCAATCTGGGCTATCGGAACAGGTAAGACAGCTACATCAGATCAGGCACAGGAAGTATGTAAGGGAATCCGTGATCTCATCGCTGAGATCTACGATACAGATACAGCTGAGGCAGTAAGAATTCAGTACGGCGGTTCTATGAACGCTGGCAACGCTGCTGAGCTCCTTGCAAAGCCAGACATCGACGGTGGTCTTATCGGCGGTGCTTCACTCAAGGCTGATTTCGGTCAGGTTGTAAATGCCGGAAAGTAATTTTAATTTTAAACAGGCCAAAATATATTAGTTTTAGATTAAATCTGATATAGAATATTGAAAGGGATTATCAAGTGCTTTATCACAAGGTAATCCCTTTTGTTTACGCTTAGAAAAACAAGGTGGTATATTTCAGGAACTAAGTATTGTTTTTATGAAATGGGGTTTGCCTTAAATTTATATTTCTATAGTTCGCAGGTGTTAGACCAGTATGTAATCTGAACTGTTCGGTAAAATAACTCTGACTTGGAAATGCGAGAGTCTGTGCTATCTGGGCAGGGCTATAATCAGAGTATATGAGCATGTTCCTTGCAGTATCAAGTTTTAGCATTTTTATATAATGTCCGATATTATCTCCGGTCTCTTTTTTGAACAGCCTTGACAGGTATGACGGGGTGAGATTGACACGTTTTGCCAGAAGTTCAACAGTGATCCTAGTATGCAGATGATCGTATATGTAGTCTATGCACTCTGCGACCGGTTTGGAGCATATGGAATTTTTCTTAAGGTTTCGCATTTTTTTTGCATAGTCGATGCACATGAACGCATGTAATTCAGATATATCCTCCACAGACTTCATTGTATCTGACTTTTTTATATAAAAATCACTGAGATTGTAAGCAGTTGCCACATCGAGACCACCTTCAATACAGTATCTTGCAACAAGGGCTGTTGTTATGATAAAATGATACCTTATATTGTTGACCGGCTTTTCAGATAGTAAGCCGAGTCCTTTTTTATCCTTAAGTGGTGAGGCTTTACACAATTCTTTAACCTGTTCTATATCTCCATTTTGTATTATTGAGTAAAATTCAAGTTCAGGGTTATAGGGCGCTCTATTGGTTGAATCTTCGCGTCTTATAAATTCCTGGTAGAATATTTCCTTTGAGTATTTCATATGTGTATAAATCCTTTTCAGTAAATTGTGTCAGGGTAAAAATTTATATGTTATCAAAAGTTTATAAAAGTCTTACTTTACAACTCCTCTATAATATATCATGTAAACTATATAAAAAGCAATAAAACGATATATGGCAAATGTATAAGATGTTATTATCAAAATACTTTATAAAGATGCGACGTCGTAAATATTATTATTTTATTTTTGGAGAGGAGTATTTTATGAGAAGGTTAAAACAGCTTGTGGCTATGATACTTGTAGTTTGTATGCTGATCACTCTGTGTCCATCAGACGTTAGTGCTAGAACATCAAAAGCTGCGGTAAAGTCTGTAACTGTGACAAATCTTGTCACAAATAAACTTGTACTAAAAAAGGGTACAAAGTTTCGGGTGAAACCTAGAGTTGTAGTTACAGGTAAGATCAGCAAAAAAGTAACATATGTATCATCAAATAAGAAGATAGTTACAGTAGATAACAAGGGTGTTGTCAAAGCGGTAAAATCAGGAAAAGCGGTTGTAGCAGTGAAGAGTGCTGCAAACCCAAAGGTAATGTATAGGTTTAATGTTTATGTTGGGGTTCCTACGAAGACTGTTAAATTGTCTGCAAAGGCTGTGAACATGTTTAAAGGAACCAGCAGGACGTTAAAAGCTTCAATTGCTCCAAAGAATGCCACATATAAGAGAATTCAGTGGTCATCATCAGATAAAAGAATAGCAACAGTTTCCTCGAAAGGTGTTGTAAAAGCAGTTAAGGTTGGAAGAGTATATATAACTGCGAAGGCTATGGATGGAAGTGGCAAATATGCAAGATGTAAGATTACAGTAAAACAGCCAGTTACTTCTATCAAGCTTTCAGCGGCAACACTCACTATCACAGAGGGAAGCAGTAAAACGCTTACAGCTACTGTCGCTCCTGCATCGGCAACCAACAAGACGTTAAGTTGGACATCGAGCAATAAAAAGATTGCAACGGTTTCAGCAAAAGGCGTTGTGAAGGCTATAGCACCAGGTACAGCTACAATCACAGCAAAAGCTGCTGACGGTTCAGGAAAGAAAGCAACATGTAAAGTGACTGTAAATAAGAAGGTGACTGTAGAAAATAAATACGAGTCGCAGGGGTATAAACTTTTATGGCATGATGAATTTGACGGAACAGAGCTCAACCGTGATATTTGGAATGTTGAACTCCATGAGCCTGGCTGGGTCAATAATGAGCTTCAGTCATATGTTGATTCTGAAGATAATATAAAAGTCAAGAATGGCACACTTGTTATAAGCTCAAAGAAAAAAGTGAATGAGGATGGTTCTATATCATATACATCGGGAAGAGTAAACACACAGAATAAGCAGGATTTCAAGTATGGCAGAGTACAGTTCAGAGCAAAGGTTCCTACAGGTAAGGGTTATCTTCCAGCAGCATGGATGATGCCTACAAACGAGAGCATGTATGGACAGTGGCCTAGATGTGGTGAGATAGATGTGATGGAGGTTCTTGGAGACAATACATATACAACCTATGGAACGATTCACTATGGCAATCCGCATTCAGAGTCGCAGGGAAAATATACACTTTCAAATGGAAAGTCATTTGCGGACAGCTATCATGTATTTACATGTGACTGGGAGCCTGGAAAAATTACGTGGTATGTAGATGGAGTTAAGATGCATGAGGAAAATGACTGGTATTCTACAACTGCCGGAAAAGGTACAGTTACTTATCCGGCACCGTTTGATCAGCCATTCTATGTAATACTCAATCTTGCAGTTGGCGGTAATTGGCCAGGAAATCCGGATGCAGATGCAGATTATATTAACAGTGAGAGCTTATATGTTGATTATGTGAGAGTATACCAGAAGGAGTCTTATGACGAAAATGTGACAAAGCCAGAGCGTGAAGTTATAATTCGTGATCCGGATGAAAATGGCAATTATGTAATAAATGGTGATTTTAGTGAGACCGAGGATCTGGGAGATGCAGAAAACTGGATTTTTATGGCGCAGAATGGCGGCGAAGGAACAGCGGTCATCGAGAACAATACAATCAACATAAATACAATTGATGCAGGAACGGTTGATTACAGCATACAGTTGGTACAGCCTGATATTCCTGTAGAAAAAGGTGCCACATACAAGCTTTCATTTGATGCGTGGGCGGATGAGGCGAGAACAGGCATAATTGATGTCTCAGCGCCAACCAGATCATGGGGAAGATATCTTAAGGATACAAAATTTGATATGACAACAGAGAAACAGACATTTGAGTATGAGTATACGATGACTGATTCATCTGATGACAAGGGAAGAATAGAATTCAACTTCGGCAATCAGGGAAGCGTGGCTGGTGTACATATTGCAAATGTAAAGCTGGTAAAGACAAATCAGACTGAGATAGTTGACAAGAAGACGATCCTCGCTGATGGAAACCTAGTTTACAATGGTGAATTTCAGGAAGGAACAGGAAGACTTGGATATTGGACAGTCAGCAACAATTGCGGTGCTGAGTATAAGGTGACAGGTCTGTCTGACGGAAGAAGATTTTCATACAAGTCATTGGATGAGAGTATAGATGGCAACTTCGTATTATCACAGGATGAGCTTGCGTATGCCCCAAATACAAAGTATGTACTTAAATTTGATGCTGAGACTGCAACTGAGGGAAAGAATATAATTATCACTACGGGAGATTCAAAGTTTGATGTAACTCTGGATAAAGGAATTAAGAATTATGTTTACAAGTTTGAGACCGGAGAAGAAGTGACTGACAGTTCAATCAGCATTGATTTTGGTAACAGCGGAGAAGTTCTGTTAGACAATGTGAAGATAATGCAGGATTCACTTCTTCTCAATGGGAACTTTTCAGCAGATTTTGCTGGATATGATGTGTATATAGACAGCAGTGCGGATGCAGAGTCTGTTGTGGACAGCCAGAAGGAGGACAATGCTGCTGACTTCACAATAAAGAATTCAGGTGACCAGAACTGGAAGATACAGCTCAAGCAGAATAATATCAAGCTTGAGAAAGGACAGTGGTACAAGCTTTCATTTGATATAAAGAGTTCTGTGTCGAGAACTGTTCAGTATGCGATACAGAGGGATGGAAGTACACATAAGGATAGTACAGGTGCAGAGGACTGGACACCGTATGTTCAGGAGACAGTAAAGCTTGATGCATACGATCAGGCTGATCAGAAATATGTGACTGTTTCAAACACATTCCAGATGGCCTGTGACACAGACGAAGAGAGTATTTTCAATATTGCACTTGGCGCAGGCGGAGAAAATGGTTCGGCAATTACAGATCAGCATAGAATATGTATTGATAACATTATCCTTGAAAAGACTTCGGCTCCAGAGATAGATGTGCCTGTAGGTAAGAATCTTCTCACAAACCCAGAATTTGAGATGAGTGAGGATGGTAGCCTTGCCGGTTGGGAAAATGCAGTGACTGCTCCTGGAGATGCCACAATTGAAACTGGAGATGGAAAGATCACATACAGTGTTGCAAACGTGGGTGAGGCAGACTGGAACATCCAGCTTAAGCAGATGGGATTGTCTCTTGAGCAGGGCGAGTCATATACGCTTAAATGTACATTGTTTTCTGATGTTGATAGAGTTGTAAAGGTTGCTGTTATGACTCCTTCAGCCGGATATGCATGGCATGGCGGTGAAGATGTAGTTCTTACAGCTGGTGAGGCTAAAGATATAACACTCACAATTACACCTAAGGAAGAAGTTTTCACAGATGGTATCACTGTTGATACAGGTGCCGGATTATTCTTCTCAATGGGATATGTTGAAGGATACACACTTGGAGCACATACAGTTTCTATATCAAATGTATCATTTGTAAAAAATTAAATTTGACCCCTAAAAAACAATAATATATACCCTTAGGCAGCGGCGAATCGTCGCTGCCTTTTTTCGTTGTGGTCATAGCAGGATTTTGGTGAATTTTTTTAATGATTTGACAGTCAGAATGGGTGTTTGTATGATAAAATAAAACATGATTTTCCCCAAATAATAATGAAAGGATAAAATGGTATATAAATTTATGAAAAAACTTATCTCATGGAACGTAAATGGAATAAGGGCATGCGCCGGTAAAGGCTTCATGGACTTTTTTAACAGCATAGATGCAGACATATTCTGTATACAGGAGTCCAAGATGCAGGAGGGACAGCTCACACTTGATATGCCAGGATATTATCAGTATTGGAACTATGCGGATAAGAAGGGATATTCAGGTACGGCTATTTTCACAAAAGAGAAACCTTTGAGTGAAACAAAAGGTATAGGCATAGATGAACACGACCATGAGGGTCGTGTCATAACACTTGAATATGAGAACTTCTACATGGTGACTGTATATACACCAAATTCACAGAACGAGCTTGCAAGGCTTGATTACCGGATGAAGTGGGAGGATGATTTCAGAGCATATCTGAAAAAGCTTGAGGAGAATAAGCCTGTTATAGTGTGCGGCGATATGAACGTGGCTCACAATGAGATAGATCTGAAAAATCCAAAGACAAACAGGAAGAATGCGGGATTTACTGATGAGGAAAGAGAGAAGATGACGGTGCTTCTAGATGATGGCTTCATCGACACATTCAGATATTTTTATCCGGATCAGGAAAATATCTACTCATGGTGGTCGTACAGATTCAAGGCAAGGGAGAAGAATGCAGGTTGGCGTATCGACTATTTTCTCACATCTGAGAGTTTGAAGGACAAGCTTGTCGATGCCAAGATACACACTGATATCATGGGATCTGATCACTGCCCGGTTGAACTGGATATTGACCTGTGATTTGAGTTGGATTTGAACTTGAAAAATAGGCATTATATAAGTATAATCTCAAATGAGTGAATTATGATTAAGAGGCATTTAGCCGGAATAAATAAAAAGGAGAAAAATTATGAGTAAGAAACCAGTAGTTTTAATGGTCCTCGACGGATATGGTCTCAGTGACAAGACAGAGGGTAATGCAGTAGCACTTGCAAAGACACCTGTTATGGACAAACTTATGGCTACAGCACCATTTGTGCAGGGCGCAGCTTCAGGACTTCCTGTAGGACTTCCAGACGGTCAGATGGGCAATTCAGAGGTAGGTCATATGAATATCGGCGCAGGCCGTATCATATATCAGGAGCTTACAAGAATCACAAAGGCAATCGCTGATGGAGATTTTTTTGAGAACGAGGAGATGCTTGCTGCAATAGAAAACTGCAAGAAGAACAATTCAGATCTTCATCTCTGGGGACTTCTCTCAGATGGTGGTGTTCACAGCCACAATACACACCTTTATGCGATCCTTGAGCTCTGCAAGAAGCAGAACTTTGAGAACGTATACGTTCATCCATTCTTCGATGGAAGAGATACACCGCCTGCATCAGGTAAGGGATACCTTGAGGAGCTTATCGCAAAGATGAAGGAGATTGGTGTAGGTAAGGTTGCATCTATGTCAGGCCGTTACTACGCAATGGACAGAGATAACAGATGGGACAGAGTAGAGCTTGCATACAAGTCACTTGTAACAGGTGAGGGCGTTCAGGCTGAGGACCCGGTTGCAGCTATGCAGGAGTCATATGACAAGGAAGTATATGATGAGTTCGTTCTTCCTACAGTAATCACAGAGAATGGTAAGCCTGTATCACTTGTTAAGCCAAATGATTCAGTTATATTCTTCAACTTCAGACCAGACAGAGCCCGCGAGATCACCAGAGCATTCTGCTGTGATGATTTTGATGGATTTGAGAGAGCAAATGGCCGCATGCCACTCACATATGTATGTTTCAAGGACTACGACGAGTCAATACCTAACAAGCTTGTAGCATTCAAGAAGGAAGAGATTGACAACACATTTGGTGAGTACCTTGCAGCTAAGGGCCTCAAGCAGCTCAGACTTGCTGAGACAGAGAAGTATGCTCATGTAACGTTCTTCTTCAACGGCGGTGTTGAGGAGCCTAACAAGAACGAGGACAGAATCCTTGTAAAGTCACCTGCTGTAGCAACATATGACCTCCAGCCAGAGATGAGCGCTCCAGAGGTAAGCGAGAAGCTCAATGCAGCTATCCTTGGTGGCGAGTATGATGTGATCATCATCAACTTTGCAAACCCTGATATGGTTGGTCATACAGGTATTATCCCAGCAGCTATCCAGGCTGTAGAGACAGTTGACAAGTGCGTTGGCGCTGCTGTAGAGGCAATTGATAAGGTTGATGGTGTTCTCTTTATCTGTGCTGATCATGGTAACGCAGAGCAGATGATCAACTATGAGACCGGTGCTCCACATACAGCTCATACAACTAACCCTGTACCATTTATCCTTTACAACTATGGTGAAGATGTAGAGCTTCGTGAGGGCGGATGTCTTGCAGATATCGCACCTACACTTCTTGAGGTTATGGGACTTCCTCAGCCTAAGGAGATGACAGGCAAGTCACTTATTGTAAGAAAGTAAAAAAGATGATGTGCGATGAGCGATGACAGCAAATGTAGATATATGTCATATCAATCGCGCGAGAAACAACAAATAAAAGATACGGCACCGAATTATAATATAAGATTGTTATGATCGGTGCTGTATTCAGTTGGAAGGATACATATGAAGAAGTTTTTGGAAGAGTTTAAGGAGTTTGCCCTTAAGGGAAATGTGATGAGTCTTGCAATCGGTGTTATCATTGGTGGAGCGTTCCAGTCATTGGTTACATCTTTTACAGACTGTTTCATCACACCAATAATCAACAGCATCGGTGGAGCAGAGATTGGTGGACATTTTCAGATATTCCATACAGGACAGTATATCGAGTATGGAGCGTTTATTTCAGCAGTTATCAACTTCATAATCATGGCATTTGTTATATTTGTCATCATGAAGGGAATCAATGCGATCATGGATCTTGGTAAGAAGAAAGAGGAGGCAGCTCCTCTCACAAGAAAGTGCCCATACTGTATGGGTGAGATAGATATCAAAGCAACAAAGTGTATGCATTGTACATCTGATGTACCTCCTGCCCAGGAGTAGATCAGGTCTGACCTGGATCAGCGCCGGCGTAGGGATACATACAGCATAAGAAAAGCGGCTGTGCCTTATGGTATGGCCGCTTTTCGTCAAAAAAGATTAGCAGATAAACAACAGAGTATATATAAAGGAGACAGAAAAACATGATAAAAGAGTGCCTTGAAAATGTGAGAAAGAATGTACCTCTGGTACACAATATAACAAACTATGTAACTGTAAATGATGTGGCAAATGTCATTCTGGCGTGCGGTGGAAGTCCTATCATGTCGGATGATGAGGGTGACGTGGAGGATATCACAAGCATATGTGGTGGTCTGAATATCAACATAGGAACACTTAACAAGAACACTATTCCATCAATGTACCTGGCAGGGAAGAAGGCAAATGAACTTGGACATGTTGTACTTCTCGATCCTGTTGGAGCAGGAGCAAGTAAGCTCAGAACTGATACGGCTGTTGGACTTATGAAGGAGATTAGATTTGATGTTATAAGAGGAAATATCTCTGAGATCAAAACTCTGGCATATGGTTCCGGCAGCACAAAGGGTGTTGATGCCGATGTGGCAGATGCGGTTACGGAGGATACGCTTGATAATGCAGTGATATTTGTCAAGAAGCTATCTGCTGAAACGGGATCTATCATAGCTGTAACAGGCGCAATAGACCTTGTTGCGGACGGCGAGAAATGTTATGTAATCAGAAACGGCCGTCCTGAGATGGGTAAGATCACTGGAACAGGCTGCCAGCTCTCAGGAATGATGACAGCATATGTTGTGGCAAATCAGGACAACAAGCTTGAGGCTGCTGCAGCGGCTGTCATGGTCATGGGACTTGCTGGGGAGATCGGTTATTCCCATCTGCAGGCATTTGAGGGTAATTCAACATACAGGAACAGGATAATCGATGCCATATACAATATGGACGGGGATACACTTGAACAGGGCGCAAAGTTTGAAATCAGATAATTGACGGAAGTCTAATAATTGCCTGGATCTGCATCAGATCGGGATCGAAACATATAGGAAGGACGGATAGTATGATAAATTGCAGTGAGAAAGAGCTCTTGCTCTACGCAGTAACTGACAGACACTGGCTTGGTGAAGAGACTCTGTATGATCAGGTAAAGAAGGCACTTGACGGCGGTGCAACATTTGTACAGCTCAGGGAGAAGAAGCTCGACAGAGAAGACTTCCTCGCTGAGGCGAAGGAGATACAGAAGCTTTGTAAGGAATATGGAGTTCCATTTGTCATCAATGACGAGGTCAGCATAGCAAAAGATATAGATGCTGACGGTGTACACGTGGGACAGAGTGATATGGAGGCCATGGACGTCAGAAAGATACTCGGCCCTGACAAGATACTTGGAGTGTCTGCACAGACTGTCGAACAGGCGATTATAGCGGAAAAGCACGGCGCAGATTATCTTGGTGTAGGAGCAGTGTTTACAACAGGTTCAAAGGATGACGCAGACGATGTGAGCCATGAAACTCTCAAGGCCATTTGTGAGGCGGTGTCCATACCGGTCATTGCCATAGGCGGCATAACAAAGGATAATGTGGCCGAGCTTGCGGGCTCCGGAATATGCGGTGTGGCAGTTATAAGTGCCATATTCGGACAAAAGGACATACAGAAGGCCACAGAGGAGCTCAAGGTTTCTGTAGAGAATATGCTTGATGCCTGACTAAATATATGATATAGAGGTGTACATGAAAAAAATAGTTATCAGTGATATAAAAGGTGCGATATTTGATATGGATGGGGTTCTGCTTGACTCTATGCCTATGTGGGATCATGCCGGAGAGATGTATCTGGCGGGACAGGGGATACAGGCAGAACCTGATCTTGAGAAGGTGCTTTTCACCATGACCATGATGAAGGGCGCAGAATATATGCAGAAACACTATGGACTTGAACTCAGCGCGAAGGAGATTATAGACGGTATCAATGAGACTGTGCGCGATTTCTATGCAAATAAAGTTGAGCCGAAGTCAGGTGTGCCTGAACTGCTGAGGTTCTTAAAGAGATATGATATCCCGGTCACTGTTGCAACATCCACAGACAGATGCCATGTTGAGGCAGCACTTGTGCGGACGGGACTTATGAAGTATGTTGACAGGATATTTACATGTTCTGAGGTGGGCGTGGGCAAGGCAGCCTCACCTAAGATATATGAGATGGCGGCTGAGTTTATGGGAACTCCGGCTTCGGATACATTTGTATTCGAGGACGCATATCATGCGGCGGAGACAGCACAGAACGGAGGATTTGTTGTGGTCGGTCTCTATGACGAATCCAGCAGGGACAGACAGGGAGATCTTATAGCACATTGTGATCATTATTTTAAGAGTATGGATGACATGCTGTGCAGTATAAATTCTGACAGAAGCCGTCTTGTGCCTGTCCTCACCATAGCCGGAAGCGATTCCTCAGGTGGCGCAGGTGTGCAGGCGGATCTCAAGACCATGCAGGCAAATGGCGTATTTGGTATGAGTGCGATCACAGCCCTCACGGCTCAGAATACCACAGGAGTGACTGCTATCATGAACGTTATCCCTGATGTACTTGGCGCCCAGATAGATGCGGTGTTTACCGATATACGGCCGAAAGCGGTCAAGATAGGAATGGTATCTGTTCCTGAACTTATTGATGTGATAGCTGACAGACTTGCCAGATACAATGCGGAGAATGTCGTGCTTGACCCTGTGATGGTGGCGACCAGTGGTGCTAAGCTTATAAGCGATGATGCGGTGGAGGTCATGACCGGTAAACTGTTCCCACTTGCAAAGCTCATAACGCCAAACATACCTGAGACTGAGGCGCTCACTGGTATATCGGTGAAGAGCGTAGCTGATATGGAGAATGCCGCCAGATGTATATACGGAAAGTATGGCTGCGCTGTCCTTGTAAAGGGTGGACACAGCATAAATGATGCAAATGATATGCTTTTTGACGGAGAGAATATCACCTGGTTTTCGGGTGAGCGTATTGATAATCCGAATACACATGGCACAGGATGTACGCTTTCAAGTGCGATCGCTTCAAATCTCGCAAAGGAATATGATGTAAGTGATTCAGTCAGAATGGCCAAACAATATATATCCGGTGCCCTGGCGGCCATGCTGGATCTGGGATCGGGCAGTGGACCGCTGAATCATGGTTTCGATATACGAAGTAGGTATATGTTATAAATCAGTATGTAAAAGTTAGAAATTCTTTCATTAAAAATTTTTAATCTATATAGTATTTTCACAGATTGTGTAGTATTATATTAAAACTAAATAATCTGGAGAAGAATACGATGGAGAAAGAACAGAGAAAACAGCTCGTTATTCAGATGCTTACAGCGGGCATTATCACATTCTGCCTGCTGTGGCTTCTGTTTTATATAAAAAAGTATGTGCCGTTCGGAGTACACTCACTCGCATCCAAGGATGCTGATTTTCAGTATCTTGATTTTCTGGCATATCTGAAGGATGTATTTGACGGCAAAAATAATATAGATTATTCTTTCAGCAAATCTATAGGAGGGGCCTGCATAGGAGTATTCAGTTATTATCTTTCCAGCCCGTTCAATTTATTGCTGTTGTTATTCGACAAATCTCAGCTTGTATTGTTCGTACATGTGATCATAACGTTAAAGCTTGCCTGTGCGGCGGCGACATTTGCATTTTATCTCAACAGGAGATTTGAAGAGTGGAATGATGGTTCTGTGAAAAAGCAGGCACTTATCATTTTTCTGGCGGTGAGCTATGCAGTGAGTCAGTATGGAATCGCCCAGGCATGTAATATAATGTGGCTTGACGGCTTCTATATGTTACCGCTCATAATGCTGGGCGTGTACAGAGTGGTTAACGGTGGCAGGCCTGTTATGCTTTCCGTATCAGTTGCATTGGCAGTTCTGTTTAACTGGTATATGGGCGGAATCAACTGTGTATTTGCCTGTTTCTGGTTTTTGTTTGAATTTGCATATTCAAGATTGTACAGTGGGGATACTAAGGCTGAGAAGACTGTCATAAAGGATTTTGCCGGAAAACTTGGACGGTTTATATATTCAATGCTGGCGGGAGTTCTGATCAGTGGGGTGTTGTTCCTTCCGACGATAGGTGCGATGCGTTACAGTGTAAGAGGAAGTCTTGATTTCGGCTCTCTACTCGACATGTCATTTATCGGTGATGTTTCATCTGTGATAGACGGATATTCGCTTGGTGCACAGAGTCAGAAGGGAAGCGTGTCTCTGTACTGCGGATGTCTGGCGCTGATAGGATTTATTGGAATCTTCATCGGTAAGAAACACAATGTAAAGCAGAAGATATTAGCATTTGTCACGCTTGTGGTAATGCTGCTCATGTTTTACTGGAATCCATTGTGCATGGCATTTTCTCTGTTCAAAGAGGTTGGATCATATTGGTACAGATATTCACATGTTGGAATATTCTGTATATTATTCTTTGCCGCTGAATTTTTCCTCTCGGAGGATTTGAATGCTGTAAAAAGGCGGGTTATCATTGCAAGTGCGATATTCAGTGCGGCTATGCTTGGTGTAAACTATCTGCATGGAGTCCAGGATAACAAACTTGTATGGCTGACCGATGCGCTTATTGTAGGGGTAGCCGTTTTGATAGCACTCATAAGCAGGCTTTCGAAAAACGTAGGATCCGGAAGAGTGTTCGGAATTATATTTACGGTCATTCTGTGTGCAGTGCTGACTGTTGAGACAGGATACAGCGTGATGTTGCAAATGGACAATATCCATATCGACAACGGTGAGAGTTTTGTTGAGTATGAGACGGCTATGGAAGGCCTTATAAATGATCTGAAAGAATATGATTCCGATACATACAGGATCAGCCAGACCAGATCAAGGGCGACAAGATCACTCGAAAAAAAGAAAAACAATAATGGCAAAGATACGGATGATAATTTTAAATATAAGAACAATGTCAGAGCAAATTATGACGAGTCGTTTGGTTATGGGTATTGGGCGATAGGATCGTATGTGTCAACCGCTGACAGCACAGTGCTGAACTTCCTTGTGGACACGGGATACAGGAGCGAAGGCGATAACCTAAGTGTTGTCAACATGCCGGTGCTTGGAACTGATTCACTGCTGGGAGTCAGATACATCGTATCTGATTATGCTCTGGAGGGCATGAATAAAGTAGAGGATATTGCAGACAATGCAAAGGGAGTCGATGTATACGAGAACCCATACAGCCTGCCTATGGCATTTGTATATGATTCAGGCAAATATACAGCGGCAAAATATAACGGCAATCCGTTTGAATATCAAAATGAGCTCTACAGCGAGCTGCTCGGCAGAAAGGTTGAGATCTATAAGCCTTTAAAGTACGAGACGGTTGTAAGTAAAGCGAAGAAGCGTGTATACAAGATGGAGATCCCGGAAGGCAATTACATCGCTTATGGCAATATCCCATGGAACAGTCTGTTTAACGCAAAGCTGAATGTCAATGGAATATACAGGACCAGATATGCCAGATGGCTTTCGCCGTCAGTGTTCAATATTCCTGTAAATGAGGATCGTGATTACTACAAGGTTGTGCTTCACTCAAAGATGAAGCTAGATCTGGATGATGGAGCAGAGCAGTTTTATGTTCTTGATCTGGATTTGCTGAAAAGCATAGCGGAGGAGCTTGAGAAACATACCCCTGATGTGATGGATATAGAAAATGGCAGCGCAGAATTTGTTGTAAATGCCAAGGAAGGACAGAGTTTATTCACATCTATTCCTTACTGTGATGGTTGGACAGTCAAAGTTAACGGCCAGAAGGTACAGCCGGATAAGGTGGTAGACAGCCTGTATTCTATAAGTCTTGTTGAGGGTGAGAATGTTGTTGAGATGAAATTCCATGTGAAATATGCAGGCGTAGGTATTGCCTGTTCGATAATAGGTATCGCAATGCTGGTATTTGCGGAGTTTTACAGAAAACGAAGAAAATAGTTATTGAATATATTATTTTGTTGTGTTATTATGTTTCAAGTTGGTGTTAAAATTATACACACACCATTTTTTCGGAAACGGAGGTGTTAAGATGCTGAAGACAATATTAATGGTAATTTATGTTATAGTATGTATAGTATTAGCAATAGTGGTTCTTTCACAGGAAGGAAAGGATGCGAGCCTTACAAGTTCCATATCAGGAGCAGGCGGCGGATTTGACAATTCCTACTGGAGCAAGAATAAGGGAAGCTCAAAGCAGGAGATACTTAAGAAGATAACAGCAGTTCTCACAGTTCTCTTCTTTGTACTTGCATTACTGCTTGACTCAAAGCTTTTCAACTAATAATGATTTCCGATGCTTACATATATTAACTGATATATGTAAGCATTTTTTTGCTCATTATGCAATGTATTTGTGCGGTAGGGATGCGGGCATAATGTATATAGAAAGGGTTTGTTATGGATAATAAGGATTTGGAGTTATACAACAGAAGAAAACAGACGGTATATGAATTTATATGCGATGATGATTATCCGCCTATGAAGTTCAAGGAGATGTGTACATTCCTTCAGGTCCCGGGAGATGAGAGACAGACATTTCTCGATATACTGAATGACCTCACAGAGGAGGGACTGATCATCAGATCGGCAAAAGGACGATATCAGAAGGTCGGAGAAGGAACATACAAGGGAACATTTATCGGCAATCAGAGAGGTTTTGGATTTGTCCGCGTTGAGGGCATGAAGGAGGATTTCTTTGTCCCTGAGAAGAATACCATGGGAGCGTTCCACGGTGATACAGTCCTCATACGTGCGGAGGACAGACCGAAGGGAATGAAGCAGGAAGCATCGGTTATAAAGATACTTGAGCGTGGACTAAAGAAGGTTGTCGGAGTCTATCAGAAGAATAAGAACTTTGGATTTGTCATACCTGACAATCTGAAAATAGATGGAGACATATTTATATCCAAGGCAAATTCCATGGGCGCCATGGCTGGACATAAGGTTGTGGCGGAGATCATCAGTTATGGAGACAAAGTGAAGTCTCCGGAGGGAAAGATTATAGAGATACTTGGACATATAAATGATCCGGAGAGTGACGTGCTGTCTGTGGTCAGAGCTCTGGACATTCCAGTCGATTTTCCTGACGAGGTCATGGACAGCCTCTCACAGATCCCTGATTTTGTCAGCGCATCGGAGATGGCAGGCAGAACGGATCTCCGACATCTTCAGACAGTGACGATAGATGGCGAGGATGCAAAAGACCTGGACGATGCCATAACACTCTATGAGGCGGACGGAATGTACAAGCTTGGTGTGCACATAGCTGACGTGACCCACTATGTAAAGGAGAATTCCCCTCTGGATAAAGAGGCACTTAACAGAGGTACAAGCTGTTATCTCGTGGACAGGGTAATACCTATGCTTCCACACAAGCTGTCAAATGGTATCTGCTCGCTGAATGAAGGACAGGACAGACTTGCACTTAGCTGCCTTATGGACATAGATCAGAAGGGCCACATAGTAGGACATAAGATATGTGAGACTGTGATCAATGTGGACCGTAGAATGTCATATACAAGTGTGTCTGCAATTGTCGAGGATCACGATCCAGGGGAGACCAGAAAATATGAGGAGCTTGTGCCCATGTTCGAGATGATGCTTCATGTGTCGGATCTTCTCAGAGCGAACAGAAGAAAACGAGGCTCAATAGATTTTGATTTTGACGAATCGAAGATCAAGATAGACTCCGACGGCAAAGTTGTATCAATAGGTGTATATGAGAGACGCAGATCCAATGAGATCATTGAAGATTTTATGCTTGCTGCAAATGAGACGATTGCTGAGGATTATTTCTGGCAGGATATACCATTTGAGTATCGAGTGCATGAGACACCTGATGCAGACAGGGTTGAGCAGCTGGCGCTCCTTATAAGTAATTTTGGAATGTACTTTAAGGCATCAAAGGAGAATATACATCCGAAAGAATTCCAGAAGCTGCTTGACAGGATAAAGGGTGAGCCTTATGAGAATCTTGTGAGTAGGATGGCGCTGAGGACCATGAAACAGGCGAAGTATTCAACGGAGTGCACAGGACATTTTGGACTTTCGTGTAAGTATTACTGTCATTTCACTTCTCCTATAAGGAGATATCCAGATCTGCAGATACATCGTATAATAAAGGAAAATATACATGGAAGACTTGACTCGAGGAGAATAGAACATTATAGCATGATACTTGACAGGGTGGCTGATGACAATTCGCGCAAGGAGAGAAGAGCTGAGGAAGCTGAGCGTGATGTGGAGAAGCTCAAGAAGGTGGAATATATGTCAGCTCACATTGGCGAGGTCTATGACGGATTTGTCTCGGGAGTTACAAACCGGGGAATGTTCGTGGAACTGCCGAATACGGTGGAAGGCTTTGTGAACGTGGCAGATATGCTCGACGATTATTACTATTTTTCTCAGGAAGATTATGCTATGATAGGTGAGGACACGGGCAAACAATATGCCATCGGTGATCCTATACAGATAAAGGTGAAGAATACAGACAAGATGACGAAGTCGATAGATTTCAGTATTGTATATAAAGGAGAGGATACATTTGTCAAAGGAAAGAGGAAACACTCTCATCGCAAATAACAAAAAGGCATATCACGAGTATTTTATAGAAGAGAAGTTTGAGGCCGGAATAGAGCTTGTGGGAACCGAGGTAAAGTCCATAAGACAGGGACACTGCAGTATCAAGGAAGCATTTGTCGGAATAGACCACGGCGAGGTGTATGTGTACAGAATGAATATCAACCCATATGAGAGGGGAAATATATTCAATAAAGATCCGCTCAGGACGAGAAAGTTGCTGCTCCACAGGTACGAGATCAACAAGCTCATCGGACAGCAGAAGGTGAAGGGTTATACCATTATGCCGCTCAAGGTATATATCAGAGATGGACTTGTCAAGATGGAGATAGGTCTGGCAAGAGGTAAGAAACTCTACGACAAACGTGAGGATATCGCCAAGAAGGATATGAAGCGCGAGATGGAGAGAGATCTCAAGAGTAGGAGCAAGGACTTCTGATCGTGAGCGTTTGTGGAATTTCTGTGAAATCAAACTTATTATTGGAAATATGATACAGCATGTGTTATACTAGCAGGGTGTTGAAGAAGATAAGCTGGTTCAGATATAATGTGTGTATCGGAATCAAATAAACGATAGTCTGGAGAAGGGCGTTATGAGTCAGAGTAAAGTAGATAAGAAGAAATATGAGAAAAAGCACCGCAAGGAGATTCTCAGGAAGCATAAGATCAAGAAGATAACAGCTATAACAGTTACGATTGTTGTTATCGCTGCTATAGTTGGAAGTGTTGCGGGTGTGAAGATATATAAGGCGATACCTAAGTACGTTGATGCTTCAAGCTTATCAGAATATGTTGATAAGACTTGGAAGGACAGCGGTTATGACACTCTGTTTTCTGCCACAGCCTCAGATGCTGAGGACACAGCAGATACAACTGAAGCTGCAGAAGATACAGCAGAGGCGACAGATGCAGCGGAAGATACAACTGCTGACGCTGAGTAACAGCATCTGATAAATTAAGATATATAGGCGCAGGTATCATTGTGATATTTGCTGCATATATTATATATGATCGGTTATCACTGATCTATGATCAGGGGTTGACTGGTTTCGACAGGGGTTTTGAAGCTATGGAAGCCATCCGTGGACCAGAGCCACGCTAAAAGCTGGAAAAAAAATAAACGCTAACGATAATTTAGCATACGCTGCCTAAGGGCAGTCGTCATCCTTTAGGAACGCCGAGCCTTTAGGAATGGCGTCGATTTTCGGCAAACTCCTGCATCTAAGCTTTGCGATGTAGGAAAATCCATGAAGCTACTAAGGTCTATAGCATGTTAGTGGGCGATAGGCTGAGGAAATGTTAAAGCACTGACTGTGATGGAAGAAACTGTAGTGAATGAGCTTTTGGACGCGGGTTCGACTCCCGCCAGCTCCACTTGACTGAATTAAGTCGAACAAGATATTTAATGCAACAGGGCATATAGAAATCAATCTATATGCCCTGTTTGCTAAAAAACGGATAAAATCCGAAAATTCTTCTTGCATCTACAATTTCAGTATGTTATATTAAATGAGTTGTGAAAAGAGTGATGGTCCTCTGTGCCCATATATCCGGTGGATATGGTAGTAAGAACATCAGAATATTAAGGAGGAACACAATGAACGATTACATTAAGAATCTTGAAGCTTCACAGATGAAGGAGAGCGTTGATGAGTTCAACGTAGGAGACACTGTTAAGGTACACAACAGAATCAAAGAGGGTAACAAGGAGAGAATCCAGATCTTCGAGGGTACTGTAGTAAAGAGACAGGGCGGAAGCAACAGAGAGACATTCACAGTTAGAAAGATCTCTAGCGGATGCGGTGTTGAGAAGACATGGCCTGTACACTCACCTTTCGTTGAGAAGATTGAAGTTGTAAGAAAAGGTAAAGTTAGAAGAGCTAAGATTTACTACTTACGTTCAAGAATTGGTAAGGCAGCAAAGGTTAAGGAGCTTGTTAAATAATAAAGCTTGTAACATGAAAGTAAAAGTGGCTGGAGTATTTCTACTCCAGCCATTTTTAGAATGGATGAAATGAACGGAACAAATATATTGATGATTGAAGGATAGAATTCATGAGTGAGAGATATGACAGACTCCGAAGGATAAGGAGAGAAAAAAGGCGTCAGAGAAGACAACAGAGATCATTGAAAAAGACTATGAAGAGCGCACTTGGCTGGTTCATATCGATACTGACAGCGGCTATACTTGGTTATGGTTTTGTTGCATTTGGATTCCAGACGGTATATATGGTAGGACCATCCATGGAGCCGACACTGACGGATGGAGAATCGTATCTGGTCAATAAGGCTGTTTATCTGGTGACATCCCCGGAAAGATACGATGTGGTAGCGTATCGTATAGTTGAGAATCAGGACAAATACTATTCCATCAAGAGAGTGGTAGGCCTGCCGGGTGAGACTGTGCTTATCCAGAATGGTCAGGTATATATAAATGGCAATCCGCTTGCAGATTATCCCGTCGACTGTGAGATAAAAACAGCCGGAATAGCGGAATCTGCGATCACACTTGGAGAGAATGAATACTTCCTGCTCGGAGACAATCCGGACAACAGCCAGGATTCAAGATTTCAGGCGGCTGGCAATGTGCAAAAGAGCGAGATGCTGGGCAGAGTAAAGATAAAATAGAGGTAGAGATATGAATATACAGTGGTATCCCGGACATATGACAAAAGCAAGACGAATGATGCAGGAGGATATAAAACTTATAGATATCGTCATAGAGCTGGTGGATTCAAGAATCCCATTCAGTAGTAAGAATCCTGATATAGACGAGCTTGCAAAGAACAAATACAGACTCATACTCCTCAACAAATCAGATCTTGCGGATGATGCAGTCACAACAAAGTGGGAAAACTATTATAAGAATAAAGACTTTGCCGTTGCAAAGATAAATGCCCGTGACGGTATGGGGATGAAGAGTATCAACAATATCGTGCAGGAGGCCTGCAAAGAGAAGATAGAGAGGGATAGAAAAAGGGGAATCATAAACCGTCCGATAAGGGCGATGATAGTCGGTATCCCGAATGTCGGCAAATCCACGTTTATCAATTCCTATGCGAGAAAGGCCTGCACCAAGGTTGGAAATAAGCCTGGTGTCACAAAAGGCAAGCAGTGGATAAGACTTGGAAAGAATATTGAGCTTCTGGACACTCCCGGTATTTTATGGCCGAAATTCGATGATGAGGCCGTTGGTCTCAGACTTGCGTTCATAGGTTCGATCAATGATGAGATACTCAGCATAACGGATATAGCGGTTGAATTAATTAAATTTTTACAGGCAAACTATTGTAATACCCTTGTTCAAAGGTATAATATTGAAAGTGTTGATGATCCTGTACAGATGCTGACAGGTATCGCAGAGAAGAGACAATGCATTAAGAAGGGCGGGGAGCTCGATTATGACAAGGCTGCGGCTCTGCTGATCGATGATTTTAGATCGGGAAAGCTGGGGCGTATTACATTGGAGACCCCGAAGGAAGACTAGATGAGTGAAGAAAACAAGAATGTTGCTGATGCGTTAAACGATATATTTGAGGATGACCCTGCGAAGAAGGAAAGGGACAAAGAGATCGCCAAATATGAGAAGAAGCGTCAGAAAGCGATAGATAAAGAACAGAAGAAGGCTGCAAAAAAGGCTGCGAAGGAGGCAAAGGAAGCTGAAAAGAAAACTGCCGACGATGAGCAGGAAAATAAGGAGAAGTCCTCCTGGTCCTGGGACAAAGCAGTCGCTGAGAGTTCGGCTGATGCAAAGGCGGAGACAGCAGATAAATCGGAAGAAGCATCTCAGAAGGAGACATCGGAAGAAGCTGCAGGAGCAGCTAAATCTGAGAGCTCAGATAAAACTGCAGAAGCGGTTAATACAGACTCTTCTGAAGAAGTGTACAATGAGGATGGAGAACTCGACGAGAAGGCTTTAAAGAAGCAGCTCAGGAAAGAGAAGAAAGAGGCAAAAAAGAAAGAAAAGGCCGAAAAGGAAGTCAATATTGTCAAGGATCTCATATTCCTGTGTATTTATATAATAATAGTAATTGGCATATGCTGGGCTGTGCTCACATTTGTCGGACAGCGAACAGAGGTCAGTGGAGAGTCCATGAGCAATACTCTTCACAGCGGAGATACATTATGGATCGACAAGCTTGAGTATGAATTTGACTCGCCGAAGAGATTTGATGTGGTTGTATTCCCGTATGGAGACGATGATGAGACCTTCTTCATCAAGCGTATAATCGGACTTCCGGGTGAGACAGTGTATATAGACGAAGATGGTGTTATCTATATAAATGACGAGCCTCTGGAGGGCGATGTGTATGGCAGAGAGGCTATAGCCAGCGACAAGCGCGGAGTTGCAGCCGAGGAGATCACACTGGGTGATGACGAGTACTTTGTTCTGGGAGATAACAGAAACAACAGCCGTGACAGCCGTGTGGAGGATGTTGGCAATATACACAAGAAAGACATCATTGGCAGGGCTGTATTTAGATTTACAGGCGGTTTTGGCAAGATAGAATAGGATAAGATATCAGGGGCTGTTGCCTAAAAAGTGGCAATGGTCCTTGTTTTTAGGTGGAGGACATATGGAAAGTATAGCGGAGATAAAAAAAGTATTTGCTGATGCTGATATAAGTGAATATTCGGGGCTTATCGAGAAGTATGGCGACGATGAGAGAGATGGGGTAAAGAAGATCATAGCGTCCGCTCAGAAAAAGATCAATGCTCTTGAAAAGGAAAAAGCCCGCAGCTATAAAATGTTTGAATTTGAGAGAAAATACGCTGATAAGGGATATATATGCGGTATAGATGAGGTCGGAAGAGGCCCGCTTGCAGGCCCTGTAGTGGCTGCTGCAGTCATTCTTCCAAAGGACTGTGATATTTTATACCTCAACGACTCCAAGCAGCTCACACCGAAGAAGAGAGAGGCTCTATACGATGAGATCATGGCGAAGGCTGTAACTGTAGGCGTGGGTATGGCAAACGAGAAAGTAATTGACGAGATAAATGTTCTCAATGCAGATTACGAGGCGATGAAACAGGCTATATCGAAGCTTCAGGTTAAACCACAGCTCCTGTTAAACGATGCGGTTAATATTCCGGGTGTTGATATCGAGCAGGTAGGCATAATAAAAGGTGATACGCTGTCTGCGTCGATTGCGGCAGCAAGTATAATTGCAAAGGTTACAAGGGACAGGCTTATGGTTGAGTATGACAGTCTGTATCCGGGGTATGGATTTGCAAAAAACATGGGATATGGTACGGCAGAGCACATTGATGCGCTCAAGAAGATCGGTCCGTGCGCAATACACAGAAGGACGTTTATCAAGAACTTTGTATAACAATTGTTCATCACACATATATTCATGGAAAGGTGAAATGATGTATAACAGCAGAGCAACCGGTAATGAAAAGGAAGCTTTAGCTGCTGATCATCTGGCTGGCAGGGGCTATGAGATCCTGTGCAGGAATTTCAGGGTGGCCAGCGGTGAGATAGATATAGTGGCAAAACACGATGGATATATAGTGTTTATCGAGGTGAAGTATAGGTCCGGAGTACATAAGGGCTTGCCGGAGGAGGCTGTCGATGTGCGCAAGCAGAGACAGATATGTAGGACTGCATTATTCTTCCTGAACAAATATGGATATGGAATGGACACCCCGGTTAGATTTGATGTGATAACCATACTTGGTGAGGATATACATCATATAGAAAATGCATTTGAGTATTCGGGATATTGATAGGATGGCGGATATGGATATAAAGTATATTAGGAAAGACAATTCAACACATGTCCACACGGTGGATGGCGTGGATTATATATCATTTGACAAATTGGACAGAGCCGGAGTTGTAAATGCATTCTCCACCAGGATCGGCGGAGTGAGTGAGGGATATCTGGGTTCCATGAACCTGAGCTTCCACAGAGGCGATGATGCGGATCTGGTAATGGAGAATCACCGCAGATTTGCCACTGCAGTGGGGTATGATCACGAAAAGCTTGTGTTCTCAGATCAGGTGCATAAGACAGACATATATAAAGTTACAGAGAAGGATGCCGGAAAGGGAATAATCAGAGAGTCGGATATTCTGGAGATCGATGGACTTATGACGGATGTTCCGGGAATACCACTTATGACATTTTATGCGGACTGTGTCCCTGTATTGTTCTATGATCCGGTGAAAAAGGTTGTTGCGGCGAATCACTCCGGGTGGAAGGGAACCGTCAGCAAGATAAGCGGACATATGATAAACAGATTGAAGTCTGAATATGGAACATCTCCAGAGAATCTCATTTGCGCCATAGGACCTTCTATATGCAAGAATTGCTATGAGGTGAGCGAAGATGTAGCAATGCGCTTTATAGAGGCATATACGCAATCTGAGGCGGCTCAGATCGTATTTAGCAAGGGTAATGGCAAATATCTGCTTGATCTCCACAAGGCCAACTATTACAATCTTGTTGATTCGGGTGTAAAACCTGAGAATATTGACGTGACAAATATATGTACATGCTGTAACAGCGAATGGCTTTTTTCACACAGGGCGAGCAAAGGCCTGCGGGGTAATCTTGCGGCGGTGATCATGCTCCCTGAATGATAGGGCGTTATTCATTTGCTGCAGCTTTTGATCCGTAGACAATTAATATAAAAGAGGAAATTATGGAACATATTGTAAAGGAAATACTTGAGGGAAGTATAGCCCAGGAGATGGAGATCGAACCGGGAGATAATATTCTGGCGGTCAATGACCATCCTATAGAGGATATATTTGACTATCAGTATCTCATAAATGACGAATATATAGAACTTCTCGTGAGAAAGTCTGACGGCGAGGAGTGGCTTCTGGAGATAGATAAGGATTATGACGAGGATCTAGGGATTGTTTTTGAAAATTCCCTGATGGATAATTACAAGTCTTGCTATAACAAGTGCATATTCTGCTTTATCGATCAGAACCCGAAAGGTATGAGAGACACTATATATTTCAAGGACGATGATTCCAGACTGTCATTTCTTCAGGGAAATTATATTACCCTTACTAATATGAAGGAAAAGGATATTGACAGAATAATCAATTATCACCTTGCTCCGATAAATATATCAGTGCACACTACCAATCCCAAGCTGCGCTGCAGTATGCTGAACAACAGATTTGCTGGTGCCATACTTGACTATATAAGGAAATTTTATGAAGCTGGTATTCCTATGAATGGACAGATAGTTCTGTGCAAGGGGATAAATGATGGGGAGGAATTGTGGCGTACGATCTCTGATCTTATGGAGTTTGTTCCTGTTATGGAGAGTTTGTCCGTGGTTCCTGTCGGTTTGTCAGATTACAGAGATGGCTTGTTCCATCTTGAACCGTTCAACAGAGAGGACGCCTGCGAGGTTATTGATATAATAGAACATTTTCAGAAAAAGGCATTTGAAAAGCATGGCACACATTTTGTCCAGGCAAGTGATGAATGGTATATAAATGCTGGCAGGGATTTCCCTGAGGCTGACAGGTATGATGGCTTTATCCAGCTTGAAAATGGTGTGGGCATGGTGAGACTGCTCATGGATGAGTTTGATGAAGAGTGGAGCTGCGTAGAGGGCGATGACAGAGAGTATGAGGTGTCCATGGTTACTGGAGTGCTCGTATATGATTCCATAAAGCTCCTTGCTAACAGGATCCCTGAGAAGTTTCCTAATGTGAAGGTGCATCTGTATAAGATCATTAATGATTTTTTTGGACACAGAATAACCGTGACAGGATTGCTTACGGGTGGAGATATAAGAAAGCAGCTCACAGGAAAACCTCTTGGGCAGCGTCTTATACTGCCTTCCAATACTCTTATGGCGGATGAGCCAAAATTCCTTGATGATGTGACGCTTGCAGAGCTCACAGATGCTTTACAAGTCGATGTTTGTATTGTAGAATCAAGTGGTGCTGATTTTATTCATGCAGTAATTGGCGATGATATGTAATTAATTATATATGGAGGAAGATAGAATGAGTAAACCTATAGTTGCCATAGTGGGCAGACCCAATGTAGGTAAATCAACTCTGTTCAATGTGCTTGCCGGAGAAAAGATATCCATAGTTCAGGATACACCGGGAGTTACGCGAGACAGAATTTATGCTGATATCAACTGGCTGGATTACAATTTCACTCTGATAGACACAGGAGGAATTGAGCCGGAGTCAGACAATATTATACTTAAGAGCATGAGAGAACAGGCAGAGATAGCCATAGAGACAGCGGACGTCATCCTGTTCATGACGGATGTCAGACAGGGAATGGTTGATGATGATGCCAAGGTTGCCGATATGCTCAGAAGATCCAAGAAACCTATAGTTCTCGTTGTCAACAAGGTAGACAGCTTTGAAAAGTTCATGCCGGATGTGTATGAGTTCTATAATCTTGGACTTGGAGATCCACATCCTATATCAGGTTCATCCAGACTTGGAATAGGAGATATGCTCGATGAGGTGGTATCACACTTCAATGAGTCTGCAAAGGATGACACGGAGGATGAGAGACCTAGAATCGCCATCATAGGAAAGCCAAACGTAGGAAAATCTTCTATAATTAATAAGCTTCTCGGTGAGGACAGGGTTATTGTATCAGATATAGCCGGAACCACAAGAGATGCCGTGGATACAGAAATCGTCAGAAATGGCAGAGAATATGTATTCATAGACACAGCGGGACTCAGACGAAAGAGCAAGATTAAAGAGGATATAGAGAGATACAGTATCATAAGAACAGTATCAGCGGTTGAGAGATGTAATGTTGCAGTCCTCGTAATAGACGCAACGGAGGGAATAACCGATCAGGATGCCAAGATCGCGGGAATCGCACATGATCGTGGCAAGGGAATGATAATAGCTGTGAACAAATGGGATGCCATCGAGAAGAACGACAAGACCATATATAAGTTTACAGAGGAGATCAGAAACAAGCTTTCATACATGCCGTATGCGGAGCTGCTCTTCATATCAGCCCAGACCGGACAGAGACTTCCAAAGCTGTTCGAGACCATAGATGCTGTTATAGAGAATCATTCACTCCGCATAGCTACTGGTGTTCTGAATGAGATTATGAGCGAGGCGGTTGCAATGCAGCAGCCACCATCAGATAAGGGTAAGAGACTTAAGCTCTATTATATTACCCAGGTGTCAGTTAAACCTCCTACATTTGTCATATTTGTAAATGACAAGGAGCTTATGCATTTCTCATATACACGTTATATAGAGAACAGGATAAGAGAATCCTTTGGATTCAGAGGTACACCTCTAAAATTCATAATCAGGGAGAGGAAAGAGAAGTAGTCATGGAGATGTTGATTAGAGCTATATGTCTGGTTGGGGGCTATGGAGTAGGACTCATTCAGACAGCGTATATTTACGGCAGGATAAAAGGTGTTGATATAAGAAAGTATGGAAGTGGAAATGCGGGAACGACAAATGCACTGAGAGTTCTTGGAAAGAAAGCTGGACTGATAGTTTTCCTGGGGGATTTCCTCAAAGGAATAATCGCCTGCTCACTGACACATATCATACTTGGCCAGTTAGGTATAGGTGATGCATACATGTTCGTACTGTATACAGGACTTGGAGTTGTGCTTGGTCATAACTTCCCATTCTATATGCAGTTCAAGGGCGGCAAGGGAATTGCTGCCAGCGGCGGAATGATAGTAGGTCTGTGGGACTGGAGATTGGTAGTGATACTCCTTGCAGCGTTCGTTATAAGTGTTGTGATAACAAGATATGTATCGGTTGGATCACTTACGATCATGATCGGATTCTTCATATTATACACAGTATTTGCAATTCATGGAGATTATAATTTCACATCGAATGCCAAAATGATCGAAGGAATAATCATGGCGGGAATCATAGCCGGAATGGCCGTGATAAGACATTGGCAGAATATCAAGAGACTGATAGCGGGAACGGAGAATAAGTTGTCGTTTGGTTCTAAGAAGGCTTGATGGAAAGCGGAAGCGAATAGAGAGTTATTGAATCCCCTCCTTACTGGATAAACCAGGAAGGAGGGGGTTTTTTTGTAGTGAGCAACGTTTTATAGATGTCTGGATAAAATAAAATCAGATAACATAATGAGTATACATAAAACTGAGATTATGGTTATGTGATATTTATACGCAGTGAAAAGTGTATTAAAAACCGTTGAATAGAATAATGTGAGTTTACATAACTGGACAAAAATCTAAAAATACAGTAAAAAATTGCAAAAACATCCATGTATTGTCACTATGGACTGGATTAAATGATGAAAAAAAGTTAAAATAGAAAAAGTGATTCAAGGATTGAAAAAAGAAATATAAATATTTTGGAGGTATTTTACGATGAAAATAGGTGTTCTTGGAGCAGGTGGATGGGGTTCTGCACTTGCTAATCTGCTGGCAGGAAATGGACACGAGGTTATAGTGTGGTCTATAGATGAGAGAGAGGTTGCCATGCTCAAGGAATTTCATGAGCAGAGAGACAGACTTCCGGGCGTTATACTTAACAACAGTATTGAATATACAACAGATGCGTCAAAGGCTGTTATCGGTCAGAAGATGATAGTGTGCGCAGTGCCTTCTCCGTTTGTCAGAAGCACAGCAAAGAGCATCGCTGACAAGGTGAGCGACGGACAGCTTATCGTGAATGTCAGCAAGGGAATAGAAGAGTCCACACTCAAGGCTCTCGTGGAGATCATTGAGGAAGAAATTCCACAGGCTAAGGTGGCTGTCCTTTCGGGTCCGTCACATGCAGAGGAAGTAGGCCGCGAAATACCTACAACGGTAGTTGCCGGTGCCCGTGATATAGAGATTGCAAAGACGATCCAGAACGCATTTATGAACGATTATTTCAGGGTATATACAAGCACTGATGTGACTGGTATTGAGCTGGGTGGTTCAGTGAAAAATGTAATAGCTCTGGCAGCCGGAATATCAGATGGACTTGGACTTGGCGACAACACGAAGGCTGCTCTTATGACCAGAGGAATGGCGGAGATCATGAGACTTGGACTTGCCATGGGCGCAGATGTCAAGACGCTGTCAGGACTTTCAGGAATGGGAGATCTTATAGTTACATGTACATCCAAGCACAGCCGTAACAGGAATGCCGGTTATCTCATCGGTCAGGGAAAGACCTATGAGGAGGCTATGGCGGAGGTCAAGATGGTTGTTGAGGGTGTTTATTCTGCCAAGGCAACACTGGCACTTGCCAGGGAGCATGGGGTTGAGATGCCTATCGTTGAAGCAGTCAATAACGTATTATTTAATGGCATGACGGCAAAAGAGGCTCTCACAGAGCTTCTCAACAGAGACAGAAAGAGTGAATTGTAATCGATTATATTTTATATGTTTGATATATTTCGATAGATTATGCTGCCGAAGAATAGTAGTACAAAATCACCTAATAATTAAACGATAAAGTAAATGTGAACAAAAAAGCAACAGAAAACTGTTCTTTTTGTTCACAAACTGTTTACAATTACCATGTGTTATGATAAATTTAAAGCAAGTTTGTAATTCGAAAAATAATTAGAAAAGAGGTATTACAATGGCAAAAACTACGAAAAAGCTTATAGCACTGCTGCTGGCGGTAGTTATGATAACTACGTTGATTTCGCCTTCTAATTATAGTTGGTCAAATGCGGCCGAGACGAGAGGAGGAGACGCATACGCCACGGCTACTGATTCGATAGCAATGCTGTCGAGTGCAGCAGTAACCGGAAATCTTGAAGATTATATTACTGGAGCTACGATTGCTGATAAAGCAGGTAATATATATGGTAGCAGTTCCAGACCGTCCACAACGCCGCTTCCTGTAGATCCAAATGATCCTACAAAAGCCGGTGTAGATATCCAGATGTCTATGGATATAGTGTTCCCGGAAGATGTTGTTAATAGCATATTGGAGTCTGGTGAAGATGCAACATTTACTTATACGATGCCGGATACCATAAAGTTTAATTCCGATATTCTGAATGAGGATATAACTGATGGAAGTGGTAACAAGATCGGTTCGTATTCAGTTGTGAACGGAGTCCTTACTGCGACTATCAATCATACAGCACTCAAGGGGGGAGCCCAGCTCAAGGCTTTCTTCAAGGCGTGGATCGATATGGATCTCACAAAGTACAATGAGAAAAACCAGGTCGAGAACAAATTCACAAGCACTGTGATTGTGACTGTGGATGTGGATTTCAAGCCTGATGTGGATGTGAAGAAGACCGCATCCGAGGGTAGAGTTACAGATCCTAAGGATGGATATGTATACTTTGACTATACCGTAGAAGTTTCATCCAATCATGGAAGTGCCAGTGAGGATCTGAACTTTAGTGATGTTATAGCCAACGACATAGCAGGTGTCACACCTGAAGTTACAGATATAAAGGTGATCAAGTCTGACAACACAGACTGCAGCTCATCACTCACATATAACAGTAGTACCTCTACTATAGAAGGAACTCTTCCTGCACTCGGTGCAAAGGAGTCATATAAGATAACCTATACAGTAAAGAGTAAAGTCGATGATCTTTCTCAGGACGTGATCAATCTGAACCAGAGCAATATCGCGGAGGCTAAGAATTCAAAGGTTGATGATAAGGATCAGACCAACAAGGGCTACAAATATGTGAAGGACGGTGCCACAGATCTCAAGGTTACAAAATCCTCAGATGGTGTGAGCAATTATCCTGACGATCACAAGATAGTTTACAAGTACAAGGTTATAGTAAGTTCTGAGTATGGAAGCGATGGTGATATTACACTCGATGATATTCTTGCAAATGAACTTGACTCAAAACTTGGATCTGATGCCAAGAGAACAGTACAGAATGTTACATGCAAGCTCAAGGACAGCAACGGACAGTACACGGATGTCACAGCAAATGGATATGTGACTCCTGCAACAGGAACCATAGGAAATGGTGAAACAGTTATAAATGGAAAGCTTCCGAAGCTTGACGCTAATTCACAGTATGAGATCACATACGAGGTTGTTGTCTCAGATATTGCCGATGACATCGGAATCATAAATGTACACAATAAGAATGGTGTAGACGTGTCAGATGATTCACATGACGAGCATACTGATAACGACAGCAGTACATGGTACAATGCCGGCAAGTCTACAGCATCCATAAGTAAGACCGGTTCACTGTCAGGTGACAAGTCAACCATAACATGGACAGTAACCGTGAATGCGGATAAGAAGAAGAATCTGACAGGAATGTCAGTATCGGATATACTCACAAAGAACGGAGCAGAGCTCACAGACGAAAAGACGTGCAGTGTATCCATAAATGACACAGCTGTGTCAACCACTATCAATCTTCCTGCAAGCTTTGTGGAAGAGAATGGTAAACTTTATTTGACGGATGGAACTTCAAGGGTTGAGGTGACAGAGAACAAATCCAAGATCGTGTTCATCTACACAACAGATTCATCCAAGCTTGATAAGCTGACTGATGTTTATAAGAATGTAGCGACAATAGAGAAGAACGGAGTTACGGACAGCGCCAAGGCGACTGTAGAGGTGGCCGGTGATTCAATAAAGAAGGAATTCGTATCAGAGACGGAGAACGATGATACATATACCCTTGCATGGAAGTCTACAATATCTGGCGTTGACAAGCTCAATGCGAATGATACATATACTGACTCTGTAACATATGATAATGGAGCACTTCCAAAGCATTACTTTACGGCAGATCAGATAAACGGACTTACAATAGCTGGCCTCACAGAGGAAGTTGACTACAAGGTAAAGGTAACATACGCTGACTTCTCAAATGTATGGGGGCCAAAGTTTGCAACTGTTGACAGTGTTGCAGATGTTCCAGCATCATCTGACAACTACATAATGGGATATACAATAGAATTCCTCAGAGATATAACAGGTACAGAGGAGAACCCGATAGATTATGTTATCACATATAATACGACAGTAAAGTCTGACAGCAAGTATACGGCAGTCAATAAGGGTACTCTTACTATTGATGGTTCATCCAAGACATCACAGGATTCACATCCTGTATCTGGAATACCCCAGGGTTCTATAGTAGAGAAGTACAGCTATACCAATGGCGCTGACGAGAAGGAGAGTATTGTCGGATATGACAAGGCCAACAATGTGTTCGTATATAAGGTAGTTCTCAACGGTGACTTTGCGTATGGAGATGGAGACAGACTTTCCTTTACAGATACACTTCCGGCAGGAACTGAGCTCGATACTACATACCTTAAGCGTGATATGCTTCCAGGGGGTGTAGGAGAGACTGTTGGCCATGCTGGAATATATTTTGTTTCTTATTATGCAGATAATAAGACGAGACCTCAGACAGGCGCATCTAGTTTTGTAGAAAACTTTAATGTGGCAAGCAACAGTATCAGTTTTGACATAAAGTCACTTCAGTTTTATGGCAAAAATGTCAAGGTTGTTGTCTACTATGCAGTCAAGGTCACAAAGGATATATCATCCGTTGTCGGTGGCAGTGACGTGGAATTCACCAACAATTGTTCGGCAACAGTTGTCAGAACCGACGGTTCAACTAAGACCAAGGATGACAGCGCAAAAGTTACTGTGACTGGACCGAATATTACCAAAACTGCAGGAAACTATGATAATGACACCAACAGTATTGAATATACTGTGTATATCAATGAGAAGGGTGAGGCTCTAGGCAATACAGGATCCATAACTGTAGTTGACAAGTATGACTACAGCAATGCGGCTGCAGTAAAGAGAGTATTTATCAAGGATGGTTCGCTTAAGCTTCTGTACGCAGATACAGGCGCTGAAGTTCCGGCGTACAAATACAGCTATACATATGCAGATGATACGACAGCTAAGATGTCTACACTGACACTCACCATGCCGGATGAGACAAAGTTTATCCTGAAGTATACATATACTCTTGTATATACAGGTAAGCTTACAGCGGATGTTAAGAACAGCGTTGGTATTCTTGGATCTACAAGTTCGGCAGATTCGTCATCGACGGACACGAACATCAATGATCAGGATTCATCAATGGGAACTGATACAGAGCAGTTTAATCTTTCGATAATAAAAACTGACTCTATAATGACAGGAATCAAGCTTGCTGGTGCGAAGTTTGAGCTTTACAGATATGGTGATCCAAACAACAGTGCAGACACTAACTGGAATCTCATGGTACCTGGAAGCGATGAGGAAAGAGTAACTAACGAACAGGGAAGACTTACATTATCAAGTTTGTATTATAATTACTATTACAAGCTTATAGAGGTGGAAGCACCTGAGGGTTATAAGAAGCTCACAGATCCTATATACATATATGAGAACAATATCTCATCCAGCCTGACAGGACCGAAACCTGCTGAGGTGACAACTGATTCTATTTCAGACATAGTCCTTGACAGCAAAGGTTCACAGGATTATACACTGCCAGTAGATAACACTCCTGAGAACAGAAAGATAACTGTTAAAAAGGTATGGAAGGATGCCGCAGGTGGAACACTGAAGGATATTCCGGTTGACAGCATAACAGTTAAGATCTATGCATCAACTAATCCATCAAGTTACGACAAGAATACAGATCCTGTTGTAAAGACAATTACCTTAAATAGTGCAAATAAGTGGACAAGCGATGAGATAGAGCTTGATGTAGCTGATGCAAATGGCAACTACCTCTACTACTTTGCAGAAGAGGATTTCGATAATGCTGATTACCAGGTCACAATAAGTAATAATGGAACAGCAACCGGAACGATTACCATCACGAACACCAACACAAAGGTGACAAATGAGACGATCGATATTCCTGTAACCAAGAAGTGGGATGACAGCGACAACATTCTGTCAGCAAGACCAAAGAACATCAAAGTTACACTTGCCACAGAGGATGCGGCGGGCAATATAACAAAGATTGTTGACAAGACACTTACACTCAATGATTCAAATAACTGGAGTGGAACATTTACAAACCTTGATAAGAAGGATGCCGATGGCAATCTTATCAACTACACTGTAGTTGAGGATGACGTAGAAGGATATACAAGCGATGTTCAGCTCACAAAGGATGAGAACGATGTAGTTACCGCTGCAACGATCACAAACAAGCTGAATGTTGGAAGCCTTGTTATCACGAAGTTCTTCAGCGGAGATCTCGATGATACAAAGCTCACAGAAGCACAGAAGAAGCAGATCACATTTACAATATCAGGCCCTGAGGGATACAAGGGACCTACAACTGTAACATATGATCAGTTTTACTTAGGAAGCTACGTTATCAATAATGCTCCATATGGAAAATACACTGTAACAGAGACAAGTGCAGCGTTTGATGGATATACACATAAAGTTACATATACTGTAGGTTCATCAACAGGCAATACGGCTGCGGATGTTGTTATTTCATCATCGTCATCATCACTTGTGACTGTGGCGAATGAATACAAGGCATTTATCACGGTAAGTGGAACCAAGGTTTGGGATGACAATAATAATCAGGATGGCAAGAGAGCTGAGGATATTAAAGTCCGTCTTATGAATGGAACGACTGAGGTCGCAAGTAAGACGGTTACCCCTGATGCGTCAGGTAACTGGGATTTCAGCTTTGATGATCTTCCAAAGTACGATGATAATGGCGACGAGATAGCTTACACTGTCACAGAGGATGCGGTTGCGGGTTATGATACCAAGATAACCGGCGACGTGAAGACTGGATTTGTCATCACCAACAGTCATACACCTGAGACAATTGATATCAGCGGAACAAAGACATGGAATGATGCAGATAACCAAGACGGAAAGAGAGCTCCAGAGATCACAGTAAGACTTCTTGCAAATGGCAATGAGGTTGCTTCAAAGAAGGTTTCAAAGAATGATAACTGGAAGTACAGTTTCACAGATCTTCCTAAGTATGACAACGGATCAGAGATCATGTATACAATAACAGAGGATGCTGTTAAAGATTATACAACTTTGATAGATGGATATAACATCACCAACAGCTACACACCTGGTAAGACAAGCATTTCAGTGACAAAGGTTTGGGATGATAACAATAATCAGGATGGCAAGAGAGAAACCAGTGTTAAGGTCAAGCTCCTTGCTGATGGATCAGATGTTGCAGATTCAGAAGTAACACTGAATGCCGATAACAACTGGACAAACACATGGAACGATATTCCACTTAAGTCCGGCGGTAAGGATATAACATATACTGTTGAAGAGACAAGCAATGTGCCAGGATATAAGGCTGAAGTTACAGGAGATGTCAAGACAGGTTTCACTGTTACCAATAGTCATACACCTGAGACGATAGATATCGATGGAATAAAGACCTGGAATGATGCAAATGATCAGGATGGTAAGAGACCTAAGAGCATCACAGTAAATCTCCTTGCAAATGGTCAGACTTACAAGACAAAGTCTGTTACAGAGGCAGAAGGTTGGAAGTACAGCTTTACAGGTCTTCCAAAGTACAGCAATGGTCAGGAGATAAAGTATACCATCACAGAGGACAGTGTGGAGGGATATACAGCAGCTCCAAATGGTTATGATATTACAAACACACATGTTCCAGAGACTACAGATGTCAATGTCACGAAGATCTGGGATGACGCTGGAAATCAGGACGGCAAGAGGGCAAAAGAAATCACTGTCAAATTATTTGCTGATGGCACAGAGGTTGCCGGCTCAGAGGTAACTCTTAAAGAGGACAACAACTGGACGTATACATGGAAAGATCTTGCAGTTTATAAGAACGGTACGGCTATAGGTTATACAGTAGATGAGACCACCACAGTGACCGGATATACGAAGAAGGTCACGGGTGATGCCAAGACAGGATTTGTCATAACAAACAGCTACATACCAGAGACCATCAATATAGCTGGTACAAAGACCTGGGATGATGCAAACAATCAGGATAGAAAGAGACCTGAGAGCATCACTGTAAATCTTCTTGCGGATGGTCAGTTATACAAGACAAAGACTGTTACAGCTGAAGAAGACTGGAAGTATAGTTTCAAAGATCTTCCAAAGTATAGTGGTGGCAACAAGATCATTTATACCATCACAGAGGATGCGGTCGGTGATTATGCAACCGTAATAGACGGATATAATATTACAAACACATATACACCGGCAAAGACAAGTGTATCAGTCACAAAGAGCTGGGATGATGCAAACAATCAGGACAGAAAGAGACCTACGAGTGTAAAGGTTCAGCTGCTTGCGAACGGAATAGCAGTAGATGGCTCAGAGACTATATTAAAAGCAGATAACAACTGGACACATACATGGACAGATCTTGACGTGAACAAGGATGGAGCTGCGATAGCTTACACTGTAGAAGAAACAGATATTACTGAAGGATATACTCCAGTGATAACCGGAGATATGACAACAGGATACACAGTTACGAACAGCTACACACCAGAGACGACATCAGTAAAGGGCGTTAAGATCTGGGACGACGGTGAGAATCAGGATGGTATCAGACCTCCAAGTATCACAGTCAACCTGATTGCAAACGGAACAAAGATCAAGAGTCTTGAAGTCACAGCAGCAAATGACTGGAAGTTTAGTTTTACAGACCTTCCTAAATATGCAGATGGATCAGAGATAACATACGAAGTAACTGAGGATGCTGTTTCCGAATACACTACAGCTGTGACAGGAGACGCAGAAAACGGATATACATTTACCAATAGTCACACGCCTGAAACGATCAATATAGAAGGAACAAAGACCTGGAACGATGCAAACGATCAGGATGGCAAGAGACCAGGAAAGATTACGGTAAATCTTCTTGCAGATGGAGACATATATGCTACGAAGGAAGTAACTGAGGCAGATGGTTGGAAGTACAATTTCACGGATCTTCCAAAGTACAAAAATGGCAATAAAATCACGTACACCATCACAGAGGATACTGTTGAGGACTATCAGACACTTGTCAACGGATATGATATCACGAACAGTTATACGCCAGGAAAGACAAGTGTATCAGTTACAAAGACCTGGGATGATGCTGATAACCAGGATGGCAAGAGAGCTAGAAATATAAAAGTAAGACTTCTTGCCGACGGAAACGTAGTTGCAGATTCTGAGGTGGATCTCAGTGATGCCAACAACTGGAGTCATACATGGAGTGATCTTGATATCAACAAGAATGGATCACCTATTGAATATACTGTTGAAGAGATTACATCGGTTGAAGGATATGCAACAGTTATCACAGGATCTGCGAAGACCGGTTATATCATCAAGAACAGTTACACACCAGAGACAACTTCAATAAGTGGTAAGAAGATATGGAATGATGCAAATGATCAGGATGGTAAGAGACCAGGAAAGATCACAGTAAATCTTCTTGCAAACGGAGTGAAGGTGGATGATAAGGAAGTTACAGCTGCGAACGGCTGGAAGTACAGCTTTACAGATCTTCCAAAGTACGCAGGTGGCAACGAGATCACATATAGTATCACAGAAAATGCTGTTGAGGATTATCAGACACTTGTAAATGGATATGATATCACGAACAGTTACACACCAGGAAAGACAAGTGTATCAGTTACAAAGGCTTGGGATGATGCCGACAATCAGGACGGCAAGAGAGAGAGTTCAGTAAAGGTTGAACTTCTTGCTGATGGAACTCCTGTCGTTGGATCAGAAACAACTCTCAGTGCTGACAACAACTGGACATATACATGGGCAGGACTTGATGTCAAGAAGAGTGGTGTGAATATCGTCTACAGTGTAAGAGAGATAACTGCAATTGATGGATATACAACCACAGTCACAGGCGATGCTGAGACAGGATTCACAATAAAGAACAGCTATACACCAGAGACGACATCAGTGAGCGGCAGCAAGACATGGGATGATGCGGACAATCAGGACGGCAAGAGACCTGGAAATATCAAGGTAAACCTTCTTGCAGATGGCAGTGTATATGCTACAAAGACGGTAACCGAGGCAGAAAACTGGGAGTATAGTTTTACAAATCTTCCAAAGTATAGAGATGGTGGAATTCAGATCAAGTATTCTGTATCTGAGGTTGATGTACCAGAATATACAGGTGTGGTTACAGGTTATAATATCACGAACAGTTACACACCGGGAAAGACAAGTGTATCAGTTACAAAGAAGTGGAGTGATAACGATAACCAGGACGGCAAGAGAACACCTAGCGTAATGGTTCGTCTTCTGGCTGATGGACAGGTTGTAGCTGGCTCTGGGGTAACACTCAGCGAGGCAAATAACTGGACACATACATGGAACGCTCTTGACGAGAAGAAAAATGGACAGACCATCGACTACACAGTTGAGGAGACTACAACTATAGATGGTTACACAACAGTCATAACAGGAAATGCAGCTGATGGATATGTGGTTGACAATCAGCATACACCTGAGACAATCAATGTATCAGGCACTAAGACGTGGGTTGATGACGATGATCACGATGGTCAGAGACCAGATTCGATAACAGTTAAGCTTCTTGCAGATGGTATTGGTATAAAGAGCCTCGTGGTTACAGCAGATACTGACTGGAATTACAGCTTTACGGATTTACCAAAGTACAGAGATAATGGAACCATGATCAAGTATTCTGTATCAGAGAATGCTGTTTCGGGATACAAGGCATCTGTTACTGGATATGACATAACAAACACATACAAGCCAAATGTTATAAAACTTACCAAGACCATAAATGGAGATATTACAGCAGATGATGCAGCGGCAAATGTAACGTTCAATGTTACAAACAATGCAGGCTATAGTAAGCTCATAAAGCTTACAGACCCTGAGGTGGCAAAGCTCGGAAATGGCAAGTATGAGATAACTCTTGTAAATGTGCCGGATGGTACATATACAGTTGAGGAAACATCATATGCATATGATGGAGCAGCGGTAACAGTCAGCTATACTGTGGATGGAATAGACGGTGAAGGAACAGAGGCATCCGGAATAACACTTATTGGTGGAAATACAGCCGATGTAGAGTTCGTTGATACCTACAAGCTTGGCACTGTCAAGTTCACTAAGGCTGGACTTTATAAGGAGTCATGTGCTGAAGACCCTGATGATGTAAAAATGCTTGATGGTGTAGAGTTTGCGCTCTATGAGGGTACAGATACAGAGTGTGAGAATTCTGTAATGACAGCAACAAGTGTAAATGGTGTTGTGACATTCAAGAATCTTAAGATTGGTACGTATCTTGTAAAAGAGAGTAAGACTATCGGAGATTATATTATCGATAACACAGTCTACACAGCAGAGGTAACAGAGGCAAACATTGACACTTATGCAGTGTTAAATGGTGTTCAGGATAACACACTGATAAATGATCTTCCTAGAACAGATCTCAAGATAGAGAAGGTTGCAGAGGAGAACAATGGCATTAAGCTTCCAAATTCAGTATACGGACTCTACAAGGAGAACGAGAATGGTGAGGAAGAGCTTGTCGCTAAGGCTACAACAGACAGCAACGGAGTTCTCAAGTTTGACGGTATTTTGATCGGCACAGAGTATACGATCAGAGAGATACAGGCGCCGGATGGATACTATGTATCTGAACAGCCAATATCAATCAAGTTCAAGAAAGATGAGAACGGAAAGATCACAGTTGATTCATTTGACGGTGGTTTCAATACTGACACTGGTAAAGTTACAGCCCGAGTTGATGATAATGGAAATATCACATGGCTTGAGCCTTCAGTAAAATACAGCTTTGAGAAGGTGGATGAGGACGGTAACCCTGTGAAGGGTGCAACACTCAGAATTGAAGATGCTAATGGAAAAATGATTGATGAGTGGGTAACAGATGGCAGTGTACATGAGGTAAACAAGGTACTTGTGATCGGTAAGACTTACACACTCATAGAGGTCAAGGCTCCATCTGGCTATGACCTTGCAAAGGATATTGAATTTACAGTATCTGATGATAAGGTTGCAGCCGGTGAGGATATTGTAGTGACTATCACAATGGTTGATAAGAAGACAACAACGACCGAGACTACGGAAACCACAGAGACAACCGAAACCACAGAGACAACCGAGACAACACAGACAACTGAGACTACTGAAATAACAACAGAGGACAAGAACAAGCCGGATACTGGTGACAGAGCTCCTGTTGTACCAATAGCAGTTGTGCTCTTAATAAGTCTTGCCGGATGCGGTGTTATTGTGGCATCTAAAAAGAGAAAAGATAATCAGAGCAGCAAGTAATACAAAGCTGTGACATGTCCCCCGGGAATATCACCTTATATGGTGGTATTCTGGGGGATTTTTTTGTTCATAAAACAGCAGTTACATTCATATGCTATATATAGAAAATGACCGTAGATCTATTGTGTTTACAGTAATATAATTATGTAAATAAATAGCATGTCAGGAGGATGTATGGAGGAGTATCAGGTATATCAGGATATCAAGGCGAGAACAAACGGAGAAATATACATCGGCGTAGTCGGTCCGGTGAGAACAGGAAAATCAACATTCATAAAAAGATTTATGAACCAGATGGTTATTCCTAACATTTCAGGGGAAAATGACAGGCAGCTTGCACAGGATGAACTGCCGCAGTCGGCATCAGGAAAGACCATAATGACGACTGAGCCGAAATTTATACCAAAGGAAGCTGTATCAATCAATGTTGCTGACAATCTGGATATGAAGGTAAAGATGATCGATTGCGTGGGATATGTCGTCAAGGATGCCGAGGGTCAGTTTGAGGATGGCAAGGAGAGAATGGTGAGAACGCCGTGGTTTGACTATGACATTCCGTTTTCCAAGGCGGCGGAGATAGGCACAAACAAGGTTATAAATAACCATTCAACTGTTGGGATTGTTGTGACCACGGATGGCAGCTTTGGTGAGCTTCCGAGGGAGAGCTATCTTGAAGCTGAGCAGAAGACTGTTGATGAGCTGAAGACCATTGGGAAGCCATTTGTCATTCTTCTCAACACCGACAAACCATCCAGCAGTCAGACGGCCGCGCTCTCGGCAGAAATGAGCGATACATATGGTGCAAGTGTTATTCCAGTAAACGTGGAGCAGCTCAGAGAATCGGATATTACATATATTTTTACAGAACTTCTTATGAGCTTCCCTGTCACATCTATATATTTTGAGATACCGAAATGGCTTGAGGTTGTCGATGATGACAATGAGATCAAGAGCAGCGTTATATGTGATGCAGCCCAGATAATGGCGGCTGCAGACAGCCTGAGGGATATCGATCATATGGACTACCCTGAGAACGAATATGTCAAGAGGTATAAGTGTTCCAGCATAAATATGGCGGATGGATGTGTGAATATAGACGTCGATATCTACGATAATTATTATTACGCAATGCTGTCAGATATGATGGGCGCAGATATAACAAACGAGTACGATTTTATCACTGAGCTCAAATCCATGGCAGATAATCGTAAGTATTGTGTGAGTGTCATGGGAGCGCTTGAGCAGGTGAACAATGGAGGTTATGGCCTCGTTATGCCGGATAAGTCGAATGTCCAGCTCGGAAGTCCTGAGGTTATAAAGACCGGAGGAAAATTTGGAGTGAAGATATCGGCAAGCGCGCCATCGGTACATATGATCAAGGCGAATATCACCACCGAGATCATGCCTCTTGTGGGAAGCAAGGAGCAGGCGGATGATCTTGTCACATACATATCTGACAACAGCAATGATGGAGATATGTGGGGAGTTAATATATTTGGCAAGACCATAGAACAACTCGTTGACGATGGACTTAACAACAAGGTCAGCAAGATAGGTGCGGAGAGTCAGCAGAAGCTTCAGAATACCATGGAGAAGATCGTAAATGACGGAAATGGTGGAATGGTGTGCATAATAATATAAGATTGCATATTTATGGCAGGCTATGTTAAAATGTCTAAGGTGTTCTGGTGGATGCCTTAGACATTTGATTGTCCGGGCATGGAACATTATGGTGGTTATCAATTCAGGATGGAGACGTACATATGTCTGCGATAGATGTAAAGCTTAATGTATTTGAGGGTCCACTGGATCTTCTTTTGCATTTGATAGAGAAAAACAAAGTCAATATATACGATATTCCGATCGTCACTATCACAGAGCAGTATCTGGAATATGTGAACAACATGGAGGAAGAAGATCTTGACGTCATGAGCGAATTTCTGGTCATGGCGGCGACTCTGATCAAGATCAAGTCCAAGATGCTCCTGCCGAAGGATGAGGAGGATCCTGAGGATGAAGAGGATCCTAGAGAAGAGCTCGTCAGACGACTGCTTGAGTACAAGATGTACAAGTATGCTGCCGGTGAACTGAAGGATCTGGAGATTGAGGGAAACAAGGCATTTTTCAAGAAGGCGACCATACCGGCTGAGGTGAAGAATGTCAAGCAGGAGGTCGATCCTTATGAGTTGATCTCCAAGGCTGATGTGGATCTCCAGAAGCTCAATGAGATATTCAAATCGGTTATGCGTAAGCAGGTCGACAAGGTAGATCCGATACGAAGCAAATTCAAAGAGATCGAGAGGGAGGAGATTTCCCTTGAGGAGAAGATGGCGGAGGTAAGAGAAGAAGTCAGAGGACTGGAGGGCATAAACTTCAGGACACTGCTTGAGATGCAGGCATCAAAGATGAATATCATAGTCACATTCCTTGCCATACTTGAGCTTATGAAGATAGGCGCAATAGCGATCAGACAGGAAGATATATTCGGAGAGATAATCATTGATTCTCTGGATACTATATAGAGATGAGGTAACGATGAATAACGAAGATTTACAGAATGAGGAAATAGATGAAGTAAATACCCCTTCAGAAGAGAATGAGGAGGCCAGGACGGACAAGGAGTACAGTGACGATTATCTCACATCCGCCATCGAGGCTATACTTTTCTCAGTGGGTGAGTCTGTATCGATCGACAGACTTGCCTCAGCTCTTGAGATGGACAAGAGGAAGCTTACAAAGCAGCTTGAGGGTATCATATATAATTACAACAACAGCGACAGGGGTATCAGGATCATAGATCTTGACGGTTCGCTTCAGCTCTGTACGCGCAACGAATACTATGGAATTCTCGCCAAGGTTGTCAATACACCGAAGAAGCTTTCCCTCACGGATGTTGTTCTTGAGACTTTGTCTATAATTGCATACAAACAGCCGATAACAAGGCCCGAGATCGAGGCTATAAGAGGAGTTTCATGTGTACATGCCATAAACAAGCTCATAGAGTACAATCTCGTGCAAGAGGTTGGAAGACTTGATGCTCCTGGACGACCTATCATGTTTGGAACAACAGAGGAATTCCTCAGATGCTTTGGAGTGTCATCGACAAATGATCTTCCGATGATAAGCCCTGATAAGATAGAGGACTTCAAGAAAGAAGCGCTGGAGGAAGCAGATTTCACGCTCAGTGTAGATACGACATCCGAAGAATAACAGACATGTTCCTGTAATATAATATCATGACCAATATTATGAGGATATGACGGTATATGCATATGTTTTCTACAGGAAAAAGATCACGCATAAGGCGGTTTATGTTGCTTGTTGCAGCCTGGACTGCAGCAAGTCTGGTAATACAGTTTCTCGTTGGTAACAATATATTTATAAAAGCGTATGCTGAGGAAGACAATACAGCGGATGTACAGCTATTTGCCAGAAATGCGATTCTGCTGGATGGGGAGACTGGAGATATACTATATGACAAATGTAGTGATGAGCACAGACCCAACGCCAGCACGACCAAGATACTTACATGTATACTTGCAATCGAGTGCGGGAATCTGGCGGATGATGTGACAGCTTCATCCTATGCATCCAAGATGCCTGAGGTCAGACTTGGGGTTCGTGACGGCGAGAAGTACACACTTGAAGACATGTTGTACGCCATGATGCTCGAGAGCTACAACGACGCCGCTGTAGTCATAGCGGAACATATCGGTGGCAGTGTACAGCACTTTGCGGAGATGATGAACGCAAAGGCTGAGGAGATAGGCTGCCATTCTACATATTTTATCACGCCAAATGGTCTGGATGCCCAGGACGAAAATGGCGTCCATGGCACCTCTGCGGAGGATCTTGTCAGGATCATGAGGTATTGTATTCTTATTTCACCCCAAAAGGATGAATTTCTGAAGATTACCCGAACAAAATCATACACATTCACTGATAATACCGGAAATAGAACATTTGCATGCATTAATCACAATGCATTTCTCGATATGATGCCATGCGCATTGTCAGGAAAGACCGGCTTTACCTGCGATGCTGGATATTGCTATATAGGAGCTGCGGAGGTTGAGGGACATACATATATATGGGCTCTCCTTGGCTGCGGATGGCCGAATAATAAGACTTATAAATGGAAAGATTCCAGGGCACTTGTGGCATTTGCGCAGGAACACACCATATACACGGAGCTTAAGGCGCCTGCTTCGCCTGACATCAGGATAACATATTCATCGGGGTCGTCGGCAGATGGAAGCACAGCGACAAAATGCAGGCTGAACAGGACTGTGACAGCATCTGAAGGTAGTATACAGTATGTATACAAAGTCGCGGATACATTAAAGGCACCTGTGCATAAAGGCGCTGTGGCCGGTTCGCTTGAAGTGTACCTGGACGATGAACTTATAGATGTTGAGAATGTTATTGTGTCCGAGGAGATAGCAGATGTGACATTTAAGGATGAGATAATAAAAGTTTTATATCGTGCTGCAATGTAACATTTGCCTGGCACAGGCATATCCTAAATTATCAATAATATAAGGGCGGTGCACTGAGGTATGGATATGGATTGTGTATACTACGTGGTAGGCGGTGACAGGAGAAGCTGCTATATGTCTCTCAGTCTGGCGGAGAAAGGCAGTAATGTGTTTCATTTCGATCCATATGATGCCGATCTGCTGAGACATTCGCCGGTCACCATTATTTCGGGGGCTTCAGGAGTGGGCTTTCGCAGACTGATAGAGGGCGAATGTGCGTCTCCATCTGTAGAAATGCTGAAAGCTATCATTCTTCCTGTGCCTGTTACGAGGGATGGTGAATTTGTCAACGGCAGAACCCTTCTCACCGTGAACAGCATTCTGGAATGCAGCAAGGAATTTGACATTGTGTTTGGAGGCGGGATAGGCAAATATATGTCTGATACAAACGAAAATAGTCCTTATGTATTTGATTTTCTTGCAGACGATGTTGTGGCCGAGAGAAATGCAGTTGCAACCGCGGAGGGGGCAGTCTGCGATGCGGAGGAGCTGTCTGATATTAATATAGACGGAAGCGTATGTCTGGTGACGGGATTTGGCAAATGTGCCAGGGTTCTTGCCGAAAGGCTTGCATCCTGGGGAGCAGATGTAATAGTTATGGCAAGACGTCCAAAGCAGAGGAGTGATGCGGCGCTCATAGGCTACAAGGTTATGTCATTTGAGGATATTCCGATATATAAGCATATACTGTCAGAAGTGGATTTTTGCTTCAATACAGTACCTGCGAGAGTTGTATGTGAAGATATCCTGTCTCTGCTCAGCAGACATGCGGTTGTAATAGATATAGCATCTATGCCGGGAGGGGTGGATTTTGATTATTGCAAGGAACATGATATTCCTTATAAACACAGCCTGGGAATCCCGGGTAAGCTGTCTCCAAAGACCTCGGGGATGATTCTTGCCGATGCAGTGATAGAGGCAGTGTCGGCTCACCGCTGAAATGGATTTGTATGAACTGACGCTTAATAAATAGGAGTGTATATAACATGGATTTATCAAAGTGCAATGTAGGTGTGGCAATAACCGGTTCATTTTGTACCTTTGATAAGATTAAGATAGAAATAAAGAAAATGGTTGAGATGGGAATAAATGTGTATCCGATATTCTCGCCTCACTCCGCAGAGTACGACACAAGATTTGGAAAAGCTGACAAATTCGTAAATGACGTTGAGACGATAGCAGGAAGAAAAGGCATTTACACCATACAGGAGGCGGAGCCTATAGGTCCCAAGTCCTATCTTGATGCGCTGGTCATAGCACCTTGTACCGGCAACACCATCGCTAAGCTGACAAATGGCATAACTGACACCGCGGTGCTCATGGCGGCAAAGGCGCATCTGAGGAACAATAAGCCGATCATCATATCTGTGTCAACAAATGATGCCATGGGTATGAACTTCAAGAACATCGGTCAGCTCATGAATATGAAAAATATTTATTTTGTTCCATTTGAACAGGATAACTGTGTGAAGAAGCCAAATTCGCTCATAAGCAGACTTGATCTCATCCCAGCCACCATAGAGGAGGCTCTTGAGGGAAGGCAGATACAGCCGGTTCTCATAAAGTAGTTTTACTGCACCCGATAGGGTATAAGTTTGTTGCTTATTGCGACTATTATACCCCATCGGGTGTAGTTTTGTTTTATATAATATTTTTTATACCCGTTATGGTATAAAAAATATTATATTTGATTGAAATTATACCTTATCGGGTGTAATATATAAGGAGAATAGCGTATAAGAAGAATCACGTGTAAGAGGAATCACGTGTAGGAGGAATCACATATAAGAGGTAATAACGATGAATAAGATAGCTGAATTTATAAAGACTAACAGAAAAGAAGCGGGTCTTACACAGGAAGAATTCGCAATAAGATCAGGCCTCGGACTCAGATTTGTCCGCGAACTTGAACAGGGGAAAGAAACTGTGCGTATGGACAAGGTCAATGAAGCTCTTGCAATGTTCGGCATGGAGGCGGTTCCAGGGAGAAAGGATGATTGATGGTGGATAATACTTTTAGAACGGCTTATGTATATATAAGAAATGAATTTGCGGGAATTTTATGTGAGACCGACGAGGGATATACATTTTCTTACGATGAAGAATATCTTGAGAGAGAAAATGCCAGTGCTGTATCACTTACCATGCCATTGTCGAAGGACATGTATCGATCCAAGACTTTATTTTCTTTTTTTGATGGACTAATCCCCGAGGGCTGGCTGCTTGATGTGGTCAGTAGGAATTGGAAAATAGATGTAAGGGACAGGTTTGGATTGCTTCTTGTTGCATGCCGCGATGCGATAGGCAATGTAAGTGTCATGGAGGATCGCGTATGAATTGTTTGTGCTGTGGAAAAACTTTGAAAAATGACGACGGAACAGGCTGGCATAAAGCTTGTGTGAAGAGATTCTTTGCGACGACTAAGCTGCCAGACATAGATATAGATGAGCAGAAACTAAAAGTTCTTGCAGAGGAAAGTATAAACAAGGGTTATACGGTCCCGGGTGTGCAGAAGAAATTGTCGTTACACCTGCTTTCTGAACCAGGTAATCCAAGACTTACATTGGTAAACTACCCAACAGGATATATACTTAAACCTCAGGTTGAGCAGTTTAAAGCGATGCCTGAAGCGGAGCAGCTTGTGATGTCTATGGCTGATATGATAGGAATTTCAACGGTGCCGCATGCGTTGATCAAAGGAAATGGGCAGATGGCATATATTACTAAAAGAGTGGATAGGATATTCGAGAAAACAACTGTTGAAATGCTTGCAATGGAAGATTTCTGTCAGTTGGACTATCGTCTTACACAGGACAAATATAAAGGTTCATACGAGCGATGTGCAAAGATTATAGAAAAATATTCAAGTCGTGTAGGTCTGGATATGGCAGAATTCTATATGAGAATTGTATTTTCTTTCGTGACTGGCAATTCCGATATGCATTTGAAGAATTTTTCGCTTATTGAAACAGAGGCGGGAAGCGGAGATTATGTTCTCTCACCAGCCTATGATCTGCTGCCGGTAAATGTTATTATGCCTGAGGATACAGAACAATTGGCGATACCGATGAATGGAAAAAAGAGAAATGTGAGAAGAAAAGATTTCCTTATATTTGCTGATGAATGTGGTTTAAGCCGGATATCAGCGGAGAAGATGATAAGTTTGGTAGTTAAAAATAAGGACAAAATGAAAAAGATGTGTGACGAATCTTATATACCTGAAAAAATGAAATCAGACTTCAATCATTTGATTGAGGAAAGAATGCTGATTTTGTCAGATTGATAAAAATTTAATATAATACGAAATCCCAGTAGTTACTTACTATCGAAATGTGATTCGAAATGTGACTTCTGGGATTTTTGTTGACTGACATAAGATAGTCCTGTAAAATATTTATTGTGAGACATGGAGTATCACAATATAACTTTGGAGTGTAAAGTAATATATGAGAGATCCGGAAAAACTAAAAGAGGAAATGGATGAGCGCAATAGAAAGATCCTTGACGTTGCATTTGAGCTGTTCGTAGACAAGAAGATAGAGGCGGTGAGCATGGGAGATATCGCAAGGGCTGCCGACGTGGGAAGGGCTACATTGTTCAGGTACTATCCAAGTAAGCTTGAGCTGGTCATAGCAGTATGTGCTGATCAGTGGAAGAGATATCTGGATGGCCTGGACGCGAGAAGACCTATATCGTCTGTACATGACATACCAGCCATAGACAGACTGAGATTTACCATGGACAGTTACATAGACATGTATCAGAACCACAAGGCGTTGCTGAAGTACAACGATAACTTCAACTACTATGTAACCCATGAGGGCAAGAACAATGATCAGCTTGTAGATTTTCACAGTTCACTGTATTCGGTGGATACAAGACTTCACATGATGTACGAGAAAGCGAGGGTGGACAAAACTATCCGGACAGACATACCGGAAGCAGAATTCATGCGTGTCACCGTCCACTCCATGATGACGGCCTGCGCTCATTATGCGGAGGGCTTCATATGGGGATCGGACGACAACAAGGACTACACGGACGAGCTTATAATGATCAAGGAAATGATACTTGATTATGCAACAAAAGGGATAAAGTAACAGGGTGCACAGGAGAGATTGTTATGGAAATGGAGGTATGGAATGAGAAAGGGAATACTATTTAAGAAGGGAATTATAATTGCGCTTGCTGCAACGTTAATTACGTCGTCTGCGCCAGTGCTGGGTGTAAGTGACTGGGGAGTGATGACTGCTAAGGCAGAGGAGACTACAACGGAAAAAATACCCGAATATTTATTGATGGGCTCAACACGTCTTATTGATAATGGGGAATTTCAAGATGATGAAGTTTCTGGTAATGATGACACGATATATCAGGGAACTAATTGGTACTATGACATCACGAGGAATCAGCTTGTACTGGAAAATGCGTCTATTTCTGGAAACATTACGATTCAGAACGGTGATCTTTCGATTATGTTATCCGGAACAAATACTATGAGATCAGATATGGTGATTCAAAGTATTTTAACAGAAAGCGGAATTGTGCCTACATTAGAAATAAATGGTAACAATCAGAATGAAAGTCTAAGTTGTGGAAAAATCAGTGCAGATGACTTAGGCTCAAATAATAATAATATAAAAATTATAGGAGCAACGCTGGAGACTTCCCAAATTGAATGTAGCGGCAGCTTAACGATTGAAAATAGCCATGTGGTAGCAAATGAGGAGGATCATTCAAACGTAATTAGTGGTGATAAAATTAATATAGTAGACAGTTATGTTGAAGCGAAAGCAACAACAGAACGATACGAAGGTGAGGTAATTAGATCAAATCAACAAATTAATGTATCAGGAAGCCAGATCGTGGTTAGCCGTGCTTTAGCCTGTCAAGAACCTGTATTAAGTGATTGTGACTTCAGCAACTCTGTCATCACAAAGCAATGGAACGACATTGATACCGGTGATGATGTAACGAAAACATATGTATATGGTAAAGCCGCTTTAAAAGAAGATTTAACGATTGCAAGTGGAGAAAGCATAGAATTTGAGAGTAGTGCGAGCATCACAAATCTGGACAAGCTTATTGTTGAAGATGGAGCCACAATTCTGATAGATGGAGCTGAACACAAACATAATACAAACGGTAATATTACATATATTTGGCAAGATGACAAAGAACATACAAAAGGAGTAGCATGCAAAGACTGTCCGATCGGATATGTGACTAAAGAAACGAAATCACACAATTATAATTCGCAGGGATTTTGTACAGATTGCGACGCGTATCAGCCGGCAGTACTCACTACGGACAAGTATGATATCGACAATGATGATAGTAAGGACAAGGTGTATGAGATTGGAAATACAGGTGAACTGTATTGGTTTAGCGATAAAGTGCTCAATAACAATGATACATACGGAAAAATAAATGTAGTTCTTACAGATGATATTGTTGTAAATGAAAATGTTCTGAAATCAGATGGCACACTAAATGAAGGAACGTATAGAGACTGGATACCTATCGGAACATTTTATTACGGAAAAAACCATGTGCCATTTGCTGCTCCATACAGTGGCACATTTGACGGGCAAAACCACACGATCAGCGGCTTATATTTAAAAAAGGATGATGATCGGTCTATAGGTTTGTTCGGCTGTATTGAAGATGGCAAGATTTACAATGTAAGTATTTTAGATTCATATTTCAGTGGCGCTACCGATGTTGGAGGTATATGCGGAAAGAGCCACCTTGGAACGGTCGTAAACTGCCATAATGCAGGCACCATCAATGGGACAACCGGTAATTCTCATTTGGGGATTGGTGGTATATGCGGAAGTACTTACAGAGGAACGATTTCTGACTGTGATAATACAGGTGTGGTTAATGGTGATACTTATGTAGGCGGTATATGCGGTGATAGTACAAGCCCGATCACACGTTGTTATAACACAGGTAATGTGAGCGGCGTTTATAGAGTTGCCGGGATATGTGGAAATAGTGGTTCTGGCGGTTATGCCAGCAATATCACAAACTGCAGTAATTCTGGCGATATCCGTGGATCAGGAACATATATAGGCGGTATCTGCGGGGCTAATTTTAGCGCAATATCATACTGCAACAGTATGGGTGCGGTTTCTGGAAGTGGTGGTAAGATTGGAGGTATATGTGGAGAAGATATTGATGGCAAAGGGGATATCAAAAACTGCTATTATGACAGTACCGTTTATGCTGGGGATTCGATCGGAGACAAGTATGCATATGGTGATATTACCGGAAAATACGAAAATGTAGAAGGTAAAACAACAGAACAATATAGGAACGGCGAGGTTGCATATCTCCTGCAGAACGGTCAGTCAGAAGAAATCTGGGGACAGATCATCGGAACAGACACCTATCCTGTATTACATGGCCCGAAGGTATATAAGAGCATAACTTATATAGGCTGTAACGCTTCATCTGACGTTGCCTCGGTGTCATACAGCAATGAGAAAAAGGATGTATTTGGCAAACATAACTTCGAGGATGGCATATGCAGATACTGTGGTGAGAAACTTGCGGCGACAGTCACAAAAGGTGATGAGACTTTATCCTGTGTTTCACTGCCGGAAGCAATAGGTTATGCCGAAAAAATGCCGGGTAGTGTTGTTACCGTTATGGAAGATACGAATACAGCTCTTGATATAAACAATCCTGATTCTGATTTTACTATAGACATAAATGGACATAAGATAGATGATATTAATGTAAATAACGGAAAAATAACGATAATTGCTTCCAAGACGGGAGGATACGTAAAAGGTCATTTAGATATAAAAAAAGATTCAACAGTAACAATTGGTAATGTAAAAATTTCGGGAACGATACATACTATGGGTCAATTGATACTAAATGGTGGAGATATAAACAAGATAATTCTAGCTGATGAAACAATAAAATTATACTTTAACAACAGTGATATAAAAATCAATGACGGAATATATTTGTATGGAATATACGGAGAAAAAATAATTATAAATGCAGAGCCTCATAATGTTATTCCGATTGTTCTGGATGGAATAGGTGTACAACAAGGTGCTGCATATGCTGTAGCAGGTGATGGCATTGCGTTAAAGTCAGATTGGTTCAACGCATCATCAGATGATTCTATAATTGATCTGTCAACAAGTATAGAAGATAATAAGCTTAGAATTGGAGCATTGCTGAACGATAAAGTATATGCAGAGTTAGATGAAAATAAAAACATCATCTACTCCGGAAGTGAGTTAAAACCATCTGTAAAGGTATATTATAATTGGGACAATATGTTTTCTGTACAGCTAAAAGAAGGCTCAGATTATAATGTAACGTATTTCGACAATATCAACGCCGGCACAGCGACTGCGATTGTAACAGGAATCGGTGCTTACTCAGGAACAAAGAACGTGACATTTACCATTGAGCCAAAGAAGATCAGCAGTCCAACATTTGACGGACTTAAGTCTGAGTACACATACACAGGACAGAAGGTAGAGCCTGAGTTTGCCCTTATGGATGGTGATACAGTCATTCCTTCAAGCGAATATGAAGTATCTTACAGTGACAATACAGAAGTTGGAACAGCGGCAATAACCATCACGGACGTCATGGGAGGAAATTACGATATAAACTGCAAGGCTGAATTCGATATAGTTAAAGCTGATCCGGTTATAAGTGAACTTCCGGTGGCAGATCCTATAAGCTACGATCCACACAAAACCTTAAATGAAGCAAGTATTTCGGGCGGAGTCGTAATCGGAGTTTCAGGAGAAAACATAACCGGAACATGGAGCTGGGCTGATGATTCTGTAGTACCATCGGTGGACGTTACAGACTATGATGTCATATTTATCCCAGATGACCAGAAACATTACAATTCAGTCAGGGGAACTATTCAGTTGAATGTCTCAAAGGCCGATGTAGAAGTAGTTGAATTACCAGCGGCAAGCGGAATAACATACGGTGACAATCTTGCAAAAGCTGTTATATCTGGAGGAAGAGTGTCCTTTGATGGTATTGATCAGGTTGAGATACCGGGAACATTTGCATGGAAGGATGATTCCATAAAGCCGTTTGTATCTGACAGTGACAATACGCTGTATACCGTTGTATTTACGCCGGCTGACAGTGTGAATTACAACACAGCAGAAATTGAGATCACGGTAAATGTGAGCAAGGCTACAATGCCGAATCTGCTGTTAAGTGTAGATAATACACATAAGACCGTTGGAAGTATTGCACTTCCGGGAGACTGGACATGGCTTGATGCTGATACATCGACTGTGATAAAGGCAGGCGGATCAGTGGAGGCAACCGCTGTATACGTTGGCGATGACAAGGAAAATTATGACAGCACAGAGCTGAAGATAACCATCTACAGAGCGGCATGTTCAGAGGGCAAGACTGTAAAGTATACACTAAAAGGAGAGAAGGCACCAACCTGCACAAAGGCAGGAACTGGACATACAGAGTGTTCAATCTGCGGCGATGTCATGAGCACAGGTGTATATGTAAAGGAACTTGGACATAAGTGGAATTCCGGCAGGGTGACAAAGAAACCTACATACACGGCGACAGGTGTGAAGACATTCACATGTACCGTGTGCAAAGCAACTAAAACCGGAAGTATTGCCAAACTTGCAACAACTGATATAAGCAAAAAGACAAGCAAGATCACTGTTTCCGGAATAGAGAACAAGATCTACAATGGAAAGGTACATACCCAGAAGTCTCTTGTTGTCAAGGCTGGCACAAATACGCTCAGACTGAACAAGGATTACACTGTCACCTACAGCAAGAACAAAGCGGTGGGCAAGGCAAGTGTGACAATATGTGGTAAGAATGCATATTCTGGTAAAATAACAAAGACATTTGCCATAGTAAAGGCTGCCAAGGGAAAGACATATACAGTTGGAAAGTTCAGGTACACAATAATCGGAGCAAAGGCAGACGGCACTGGCACAGTTGCAATTGCCGGAACAACGTACTCAAGGTCAGATAAGAAATTTGCATCACTGACCATCGCAGATACTGTCGTTGTAGGAGATGTAAGGTTTAAGATAACATCTGTAAGCGCAAATGCATTCAGCAGATATACGGCTCTAAAGAATGTCACTATAGGTAACAATGTGACAAGCATAGGGGCAAACGCATTTTTATCATGCAAAAACCTTAAGAAGATGACGATAAAGTCAGCTAAACTTAAGAGCGTTGGATCGAAATCCTTCAGTGGAACATACAGCAAAATTACATTTGCAGTACCTAGAAATAAAGTCACAGTATACAAGAAACTGATAAAGAATGGCAGTCCTTCTGCGAAAGCAATCTATAAATAACAAATATATAAATTGCCTGCAAAAAAAAGGCTTTCAGACCTCTTGTACATGCAGCGTATTCGCCATTTTCGATACGCCACATGTATACAGAAGGCTGGAAGTCTTTTTATATGTCAAGGACAATGGCATATTTTCTCAGCCAGTAATCAATCTGGAGAAGATATGCCATCATCTGAGGGCCTGCCATGAGCTGACCGAACCAAGGTCTGCCGTAATCCTTTGGCGCATTTATGAAGCTTTTCACATATTCTCTGTCGATGAGAGGCAGAAGAGGACTTTCCGGATCGTTTAGCACGCAGAGAAGCCTCTTTGCAAGCTCCTGTTCATAATGAGGGTCATATGACTTTGGATATGGGCTTTTCTTTCTGTACATGATCTCGTGCGGAACATAATCCTTCATGGCTTCTCTCAGAAGCTTTTTCTCACAGCCTTCGGAATATTTGTACTCCCATGGAACGTTGAACACATAATCTAGTATTCGTGGATCTGCAAATGGAACTCTCGCCTCAAGTCCGCTTGCCATGCTTGTTCTGTCCATTCGGTCAAGCAATGTCTGCATGAACATCCTGATATTCAGATAAGATATCTGCCTGCGCCGTTTTTCTGTATCGGATTCCCCCGGAAGAAGATTGATCTCGGACAGGAGAGAATTGTACAGTGATGACACATATCCCGGTATATCAAGACTATCTCTGAGGTCCGGCGACAGTACGGAGAGCCTTGGCGACAGATCCTTCATCCATGGAAATGTGTCTGAAGACAGCAGTTCATCCCTGTAAAACCAAGGGTAGCCTCCGAATATCTCATCTGCACATTCTCCGGTCAATACAACTTTGTATTCCTTTGCCACCAATGAACAGAAGTACAGAAGTGATGAATCCACATCCGCCATGGTCGGCATATCCCTTGATTCCACGGAAGTATACAGATAGTCTGCAAGATCACTGTAATTGCAGGTGAGGTATGTGTGGTCTGAACCTATGTGGGCTACCATCATATCTACATATGGTCGATCCTGCTCTGGCTGAAATGCGTTTGACTTGAAATATATGGAGTTGTCCTTGAAGTCAAATGAGAATGTGTGAAGCTGCTTTCCCTGCTCCTTAAGCTTTGCCGCACACACACTGCTGACGATTGATGAGTCGATGCCGCCTGAGAGAAAAGTGCAAATAGGTACATCTGATACAATCTGTTTTTCTATACTGTCCTTAACAAGATATCGAACTTTTTTCACTGTGTCTTCGTAGCTGTCCGTGTGTGGTGTGCTTGTGATGCGGTAGTATGTGAAGTCACTCGTTCCATATGCTGAGAACTTCATAAAATGTCCCGGTTTCACTTCGTCTATGTTCTTGAACACACCGCAGCCGGGAGTTTTGGACGGACCAATTCCAAACACTTCACACAGTCCATTTGCATCTATGACAGGTCGTATGCCCGGATAGCATAGTATCCCTTTTATCTCCGATGCAAATACAAGAGTCCTGTCGTCTGTCACTGAGTAATACAGTGGCTTGACACCGAAGTGGTCTCTGTACAGATATATTGTCTGGATATGCTCATCATATATTGCAAATGCAAATATACCGTTCAATCTATGTACAAAGTCCGGGCCATAATGTAGAAAGCAGTTGAGTATAACCTCTGTATCAGATGTTGTGTCAAATGTATATCCAAGGGCGAGTAGCTCCGATTTCAGCTCCTTTGTGTTGTAGATCTCGCCGTTGTACACTATGTATATATCATTTTCTCCGATTGTCTTTTTCATGGGTTGTTCGCCTCTTGCCACGTCACGTATGGACAGTCTGGTGTGGGCAAGCCCGCAGTGGAATGACAGCACTGTATTCTGTGCATCCGGACCTCTGTGAGCAAGCGCATTATTCATGTCGTTCAATATGTATGAGTATCGTTCATGTTCGGTATTGAAATCCCTGTTGGAGTTATAGAATCCTGCGATGGAACACATATATTTACCTCTTTTTGTGGTATCTATATATTATATTGGGGAGTTGATTTTATAGAACTTTTAGATGATATGCGGTTGTAGTATGATTAAATAAAAGTTATAATCTAAACAAGATTTTTATATGAAGGACTGACATTGCGCTTGGAGAGGCACATACAGGAGGACATATAAAATGACGATATTTAAAGATAAGACTATAACGGACAATTTTATTTTTGGCGCTGTAATGCAGAATCCGAAATTGTGTAAAGCACTGCTGGAATGCATTTTAAACATAAAAATACGGGAGATAAAATATCCAGAGCTTGAAAAGACGATAAGCAAAGGCGTAGGCTCAAAAAGTGTTCGACTTGATGTGTATATTGAAGATGAATTCGACACAATATACAACATTGAGATGCAGACAACAAATAAGAAAAATCTTCCTAAAAGGATGAGATATTATCAAGGTATAATAGATATCAATATCATCGACAAGGGCGAAGATTATAACAAGTTAAAGAAGAGTTATGTAATATTTATATGTGATTATGATGAATTTGGCATGGGTCGTCATATCTATACTTTTGAGAATACGTGCATTCAGGAACCTGCACTTAAGCTTAATGATGAAACTGTAAAAATTATACTTAATACAAAAGGCACTATGGATGATGTGAGCGATGAAGTAAAAGAGCTTCTCCACTATATTGGTGGAGATAAACCATCAAGCACTCTAACAAAATTGCTTGATGAAGAGGTTAATAATGTTAAAAGCAATAAGAAATGGAGGCGCGAATTTATGACATTGTTGATGAGAGATAACGAAAATAAGCTGTTGGGCAAATATATGCATCTGATTGATCAGGTAAAGAAGCTAGATGTAAAAGATGCCGAGATTGCTGCTAAAATACTGGGAATCAAAGAACAGCAAATATATGAGATAAAAGATTACATAGCAGAACATCCTGAGATGGACGAGGATGATCTTGCTGAACATATAGCATATTGGCTTGATCTGGACTGATAATTTGTAGATAAATGTATGTAAAGCAAAGTGCATGAATCGGTTTTTCATGCACTTTATTTTGTTATATAACACCACAGGTGTAATGCAGAATAAAGCATGCGTTGATATAATTGAATATGCTGTCATGTTATGATTATTGCGACAATAGAGCTTGGAGTTTATAGAAATACATATCCATAAGAAACAATACAGAAAGAGGAAATCTATCGTGAAAAATACAATAATACAGACTAATAAAAAATACCTTCCGGGACTGTTAAATATTGCGGTTCCGATCATGCTTAGCAATCTGATATCTCAGCTCCAGATGCTTATAGACAGAATATTCTTAGGACATGTAAACAGCATGTACATGAGCGCACTCGGTAATGTGACTTCGCCGATGTGGACAACCATGTCGTTCTGTTTTTCCATAGTGACAGGAGCGTCCATACTTATAAGCCAGAGTGTTGGTGCAGGAGATAATGAACATATAGAGGAATACTCCGGTGCCATGGTGAAATACAACAATATCATACCGATACTGTTATTTTTCTTCTGGACATTCTGCGCTGAATTTGTATTCAGACTCATGGGTGTGTCAGATGGCCTGATGCCGATGTGTCTTGATTATTCCAGGTATTATGCGCCTGTATTTCTGATAACAGGACTTGGCGGTGCTTTCAGTGTAATACTTCAGACGTCTAATTATACAAAGCCGCTTGTCATATATGGAATATTAAGATCTGGTGTAAATATATTCCTTGACTGGGTTATGATATTTGGAAGATTCGGGCTTCCGGCCATGGGGATAAAGGGTGCAGCCATAGCGACTACAATAGCGGAGTACTCTGGACTTATATTCGCAGTGATATTCGTGGTATCAAGCAAGAAGCTTAACACTAAACCATCAATGAAATGGGTGTTAAAGGCACATATAAAGCCGTATCTTTTGTCTGCGAAGCTTGGTGTCAACACAGCTCTTGAGGATTTTGCGTGGAACCTCGGTAATCTGCTGCTTATAAGGATTCTCAACGCCATAAATGAGATGGCTGCCGGAATTTATTCCATCATATTCAGTGTCGAGGTTCTGGCGGTTGTCATCATTGGAGCGATAGGAAATGGTACAATGACACTAACCGGTGAGGCAAAAGGAAACAATGATCTGGGTAAATACAAGGGTGTATGTGTCTGTGCGTATGGCTTGTGTATAGTAGTTGGAATCATCACACTCGGTGTCTGTCTTGCGTTTCCGCAGCAGATCATATCACTTTTCACCAACGACAAGAGTATAATTGCATCGTGTGGGATATATCTGATCTTTATCAGCATCAATCTGTTCGCAAAATCAGCAAACATAGTTGTTGGCAATGCGATCAGGGGCAGTGGCAACACGATATGGATGCTCATAACACAGCTGTTTGGCACGGTGTGGGTGGTTTCTGTGGCGCTTTTGTTTGTGTTTGTCCTTAAGCTTGGAATAGCAGGCGTCTTTCTTGCAGTCATAGTGGACGAGATCGTTAGATCATTTATCAATCTCGGTAAATATCTGAGGATAGTGAAGAACTGGGAAAGCACAGACTGGGGGAAAGAAAGTCTTATATGAAAGGGGATATATGATTTGATTTTAGAAACTAAGAGATTGATATTACGTCACTGGCAGGAGAGTGACGCAGATATATTATTTGAATATGCAAGTAACCCTGATGTGGGACCTATAGCTGGCTGGCCTGTGCATGAGAGCAGGGAGTACAGCCTTGATGTGATACGGAATGTATTTAATGGGCCGGAGTGTTATGCTGTGTGTCTGAAGGACAGCGGTCTGGTTGTCGGTGCCATCGAATTACTGTTAAATGGAAGGACAGATATGACAGACCGCGATGACGAATGTGAACTTGGATACTGGATAGGAAAGCCTCACTGGGGCAACGAATACGCACCGGAGGCGGCTGGGAGGCTTATAGAACATGGATTCCTTGATTTGGGCATGAGAACGATATGGTGCGGTTACTACGATGGCAATTCCAAGTCACGCATAGTACAGGAAAAGCTCGGATTTGTGTTTCATCATACCTGTGATGAAGTGGATGTGCCTCTTTTGAATGAAGTCCGGATAGGACATACGAATATTCTGACGAGAAAACATTGGCTGTCTGGAAAGATGAAGAATGCACTGTATGATCAGCTGGCCAGGGATTATTGCTGTGATGCGGCCGATATATATTCCAGTGACAATATATTCTCTGAATACAGACAGATAGCAGGGCAGAGGCAGTTCAAAGGACAGGAAAAGTGCCCGCTCAAAATAGCTGTGGTAAATGGCAAGCTGTTATTTACCGGTCGTAGAGAGATTGTAGATGAATGCAGAAAACGCTATGAGAATGCATCTGGAAAATGGTTCATGGATATAGAGAATTTTCGTGAACTCGACAATATTCTTTCCAGATACGGATGCAAATTGAAATCTGCCCACCCATTTTACCTTCCGACGAAACTGAGCGAACAGGCAGCGAGAAAAGATAATACAGATAAAACCGTTGATTCGATGATAAAAGAAGATTTTAACCTTGTCAGGTATACTGGGGATGAAATCCTGCAATTCAAAGGAGATGACAGATGGGATGAAGCTTTCTGTTTTGATGATAACACACCTGATGTGCTGGCTGTGGCTGCTGTATCAGATGGTGAGATTATTGGTATGGCTGGCGCAAGCGCTGACAGTGACGACTTCTGGCAGATTGGTATAAATGTTGTTCAAGATGCTGAGGGAAGGCATGTGGGTACATCGTTGGTATCTGAACTGACCAAGGATATACTCAGATGTGGCAAAATTCCATATTATGGAACTGGCATGTCCCATATAGCCTCCCAGAGAGTTGCCGCTGCGGCAGGTTATGATGTGTTCTGGTTTGAACTGCTGGCAAAGTAGCAGTTCCCAGCATATTCTATTTTTGTATTATGTTGAATCAATATACCGTATATGATATAATGAATTTATATCATATACGGTATATTTGTGCTTGCGGAGAGGCGGTGACGATATGGACGATCGCATTGATAATAGTGATTTTATAGTGAATGCTGGTGACAGGAATTCTGTCATTGAATACGAGCAGAACAGAATCTGTACAGATACTGCCAGAAAATTCCGGGAATGTCGTGCAGCAGAGGGAATCACCCAGGCAGAACTTGGAAAGCTTGCAGGAGTATCCCAGCCTAATATAACCAGATTTGAGAGTGGAGATTATAATCCCAGCCTGGAGTTTCTTGTGAAGATTGCTGCGGCCATGAACAGAAAAGTTTCCATATCGATTGATAATCGTAATATTGATAGCGATACAGTTGTAAGTATAGGTAATCAGGGATTTGACAGTATAAGGGAATCTGGGTATTTCTACATAGATAAGACGTATTTTATCAAGGAATGGTGGGAGTCTGGAGATGCGGTAACACTTATAACCAGACCGAGAAGATTCGGCAAGACACTTAATATGAGCATGCTGGAATGTTTCTTTTCTGTCAGATACAGAGACAAGAGGGATTTGTTCGATAATTTATATATATCGGATTATGCTAAATATATGAAGATTCAGGGAACATATCCGGTGATATTTGTAAGCTTTGCAGCGGTAAAGCAGACGAACTGCCTTGATGCCATAAGGCAGATAAAGGTGATAATAAGTGATGTATACAGCCAGTTTCCAGAGCTTTATACATCGGACAAACTTACCGATGGTCAGAGAAAGCTTCTTGCTTCTGTAAGCAGGAATATGGATGATGTGACTGCTCAGAATGCACTGAATGATCTGTCAAGCCTTCTTACCAGCCATTATGGCAAAAAGGTCATAGTTCTTCTTGATGAATACGACACTCCATTGCAGGAGGCTTATATCAATGGTTATTGGCAGGAGATGACATCCTTTATACGTAGTCTGTTCAATGCCACATTCAAGTCCAACAGGCATCTTGAGCGGGCTGTCATGACAGGTATAACCAGAGTATCCAAAGAGTCTATTTTCTCAGATCTGAACAACCTGAATGTTATAACATCAATGAATGACAGATATGCAGATTGCTTTGGATTTACAGAGAAGGAGACTTTTGCAGCACTCGATTCATATGGACTTGGAGAATGTAAAGACGCTGTGAAGAGATGGTATGATGGTTTTTCATTTGGTCATGTAAATGACATCTACAATCCATGGTCCATAACCAACTACATAGATAAGAGACAGTTTCGTCCGTATTGGGTGGCAACAAGTTCGAATGAGATGATCAGCCGGCTTCTCCGTGAAGCGCCTGCATCCACGAAGAAGAAAATGGAATTGCTTATGGGCGGCAGTGATATTGCTGTGATCTTCGATGAACAGATCGTATTTGACAGACTGGAATATGATGATAGTGCTATATGGAGCCTGCTCCTTGCAAGTGGTTATCTGAAGATCGTAAGTGTCAATTATTTAGAGAATTCGTTTGAGCCGGTGTATCATCTCCGAATAACTAATATGGAGACGCTGGGAATGTTCTGCAACACATTCAGATTATGGTTTAATCGTTCTGATACCAACTACAACAGGTTCGTAATGGCTCTGCTTGATGACAACCTCGAGGAGATGAATATATACATGAATGATGTAGCCATGACCACGATAAGCAGCTTTGATTCGGGGCGACATCCGTCTGACAAGGCTCTGCCCGAGAAATTCTTCCATGGTTTTGTTCTTGGGCTTCTTGTTGAACTTAGAGACCGATATGTCGTAAAGTCCAATCACGAAAGTGGATACGGCAGATGTGATGTGATCATTATTCCAAAGTCAGCTGATGATTCAGCTATAATCATGGAATTCAAAGTATACAGTGCCGGCACGGAAAAGAATCTACAAGATACTGTGAACTCTGCATTACGTCAGATCATTGATAAGAACTATGATGCAGAATTGTATGATCTCGGATTTGAGAAGAATCATATCAGACATTACGGCTTTGCATTTGAAGGGAAAAGGGTTCTGATAGGCAAGTAAAAGAATCGTTGACACATCTTCATGTTAATGATAAAATAATCACATCTAAGGGTCGTAAAACGACCGGGAAATAGTCAAATGCTATGACGAGGAGGAGTACATGCATCTCCCGATCAACAGAGAGAAGATGGTGGTGAGAGTCTTCATCAGGAATGTGTGGAAGGTAGCCTTCGAGCAGTGGATTGAAAGATTGCAGCATACATATTTGTCGGCTGTTGTTGAGTAGGTTTCAACGGTTTTCCCCGTTACAGGAATAAGATATTAATAATGATTACAGTGATAATTTATTATAGTATCTGATGAGTGCAGACATTTGTCTGAATTTAGGTGGTACCACGGATATGAACATATTCGCCCTAAGCGTAAAACAGTTGCGCTTAGGGCTTTTTCTATGCATGGGGTGCATATATACATCCCGAGGCGTAAGTTTAGATTATCATGAACTTTACAGGAGGTATAAGATATGGAGATCAATGGAGCAAAGATGTTTGTAAAAGCGTTGCAGGAAGAGGGGGTAGACACTCTGTTCGCATACCCTGGTGGAACGGCGATAGATCTGTTTGATGCGTTGTATGATGCAGAAGGTATCGATATGATACTTCCAAGACACGAGCAGGCGCTTGTCCACGCAGCAGATGGATATGCACGTTCAACAGGAAGAGTTGGAGTGTGTCTGGTAACAAGTGGTCCGGGTGCGACAAACCTTGTAACGGGAATTGCCACAGCCAACTACGACAGCGTGCCACTGGTATGTTTTACAGGACAGGTTCCAATGAATCTTATTGGAAATGATGCTTTTCAGGAGGTTGATATAGTTGGAATCACAAGAAGCATATGTAAGTATGCAGTCACAGTAAGAAAGAGAGAGGATCTTGCAAGGATCATTAAAAATGCTTTTTACATAGCAAGAACCGGAAAGCCAGGTCCTGTAGTTGTTGATATTCCTAAGGATATACAGCTTGCCATGGGAAGTGACGAGTATCCAACAGAAGTAAATATCAGAGGTTACAAGCCTTCAGAGGGCGTACATGTCGGACAGATCAAGCGAGCGCTTGCGGAGCTTAAGAATGCAAAGAAGCCTGTGTTCCTCTGCGGTGGCGGTGTAAATATCGCCCATGCAAGAAAGGAGATGCAGCAGCTTGCGGAGAAGACAGGTATACCTGTAGTCACAACCATCATGGGCAAAGGTGCGATACCTACTGACCATCCACTCTATGTAGGCAACATTGGTATGCATGGCAATATGGCATCCAACAAAGCTATCATGGAGAGTGATGTTCTCTTCTCCATCGGATGCAGATTCAATGATAGAATAACAGGTACTATAGATACATTTGCCAAGAATGCCAAGATCATACATGTTGATATAGATGCAGCGTCCATATCAAGAAATATAAAGGTAGATATACCTATCGTTGCTGATGCCAAGGTTGCAATATCCAAGATGCTTGAATACGCTGAGCCTCTTGATATCAAAGGCTGGGTGGATGATATTATGAATGTCAAGACTGAGTATCCTATCAACATGAACAGATATGATGGAGTGACCCCTGAGGCTATCATCAGAACCATAAACGATATGTACAGCAATCTCATCGTTACAACTGATGTTGGACAGAATCAGCTCTGGACAACGCAGTACATTGATATAGATGAGAACAAACAGCTCTTAACTTCTGGAGGTCTTGGAACCATGGGTTATGGATTTCCTGCTGCCATAGGCGCAAAGCTTGGCAACATGGATAAAGATGTTATCTGTATATCCGGAGACGGCGGAGTCCAGATGAACATTCAGGAGATGGCTACAGCTGTTGCGCTTGAGCTTCCTGTTACCCTCTGTATACTGAACAACGGCTATCTCGGCAATGTACGCCAGTGGCAGGAGCTGTTCTTCAATAAGAGATACAGCAGTACATGTCTCAGATACAGAAGAAGATGCAACAGAGACTGTCAGAATCCGGATAAATGCTGTCCAAAGTATTCTCCTGACTTTGTAAAACTGGCAGAGAGCTATGATGCAAAGGGCATCAGAGTTACAAAGCCTGAGGAAATCAGGCCGGCATTTGAGGCTGCCAGGGCAAATACAAACGGACCTACAGTTATAGAATTCTTCATCGATCCTACGGCCAACGTATTTCCTATGGTTCCGGGTGGAAAGTCACTGAATGACATGATACTTGACTGCTGATATTGATAAATTGATTTTATATTGGTAATAGAATGTACATATATATATTTGTATATTATCCAGATGAAAGGGGTATATAGAATGAGCGTAAAGAAGAGATGGATATGCCTGTTCGTAGAGAATGAGGTAGGTGTACTTGCAAGAATTTCAGGTTTGTTTTCAAGCAAATCATACAATATAGATACTATAACCGTTGGAGTAACCGAGGATGAGACAATATCCAGAATGACCATCGGTTTCACCAGTGATGACAGGACATTTGAGCAGGTGAAAAAGCAGCTCAACAGAAGTGTGGAGGTTATCAAGGTAGTTGACTACACTGATATAGCCATTCACAACAACGAGATTTTATTTGTCAAGGTCAACAGCTGTTCAAATGAGGATAAAGATGAAGTATTCAGAATTGCGAATGCATTTGGATACAAGATAACTGACTACAATAAGAAATCTGTGCTTGTAGAGTGCGTTCAGACTGATGCAAAGAATGACAATGCCATAAAACTGTTCAAGGAGAGTTTCCCTAACAGGATAGAAGTTGTAAGAGGCGGCAGTGTTGCAGTTGAAGCGATAAGCATGTCGGACAGATAGTATGACCAGAAAATAACTGTCACAATGATATTGTTGAAAAAATAGTCTGTAAAAAGATTATGAAAGGATCCGTAAAATGAAATTTGTTATACAGCGTGTAAATCACGCATCAGTAGAGGTGGATGGCAAAGTGATCGGCAGCATACAGAAAGGTTTTCTGGTTTTTGTCGGAGTATACGATTCGGATACCAAAGAGATTGCTGACAAGATGATAAACAAGCTTGTGAAGATGAGGATATTTGCCGACGAAAATGGCAAGACAAATCTTGACATAAACAGAGTAAACGGCCAACTCCTGATCGTTTCACAGTTTACCTTGTGCGCAGACTGCCGGAAGGGCAACAGACCATCATTTACTGGTGCAGGAGCGCCTGATATGGCCAATGAGATGTATGAGTATATAATTGAAAGATGCCGTGAGTTTGTGCCTGTGGTTGAACATGGAGAATTTGGCGCAGATATGAAAGTAGATCTGTCCAATGATGGGCCATTTACCATATTACTTGACAGTAATGAATTGTAATATATCCATGATTTGCCGAAAAAATTGTAATATATTGGGAAAATTTTATAAAATCTAACAATATTGTTGAAAAAATGAATATTTGTTAATATAATTACAAGTGGAGTTTCTATATGCAAAGGATAATATTATAGAGAGAACTAATACTGAAAAGGAGAACTATACAATGACAAAGGATCAGATTGAATCTAAAACCTTTAAAAAAGGACTTTTTGGATATAATAAGGATGAGGTTAACAGCTTCCTGCGCTCAGTTGCAGAAGATTATGCAGAACTTGAGACAAAGTATGCAGCTCTTGAGTCAGAGAACGAAGTGTCAAAGAAGAACCTTATGGAGAACAGCGTAAAGATTTATGAGCTTGAGAAGCAGCTCGAGCAGGCTGCTCCTGGTTCCAAGAAGGAAGCCAACGCAGCAAATGCTGAGGCTAACAAGATAATAAACGACGCTAAGAAGAAGGCTAACGAGGTTATCGCAAATGCAAAGGCTGAGCTTGCCAAGCTCAAGGAAGAGATGGAGACACTCAAGAGCGGATCAAGTGCAAAGGTTGCTGAGGCTGCAGATAAGGTTGAAGCTGCAGTTGAGGCGGATCCTATAACAAAGCTTAAGATGAAGTCGCAGGGCGGAGATGCACCTCAGAAGCTTAAGATGACACCAAAGGCTGCTCCAGAGGCAGAGCCAAAGCCGGCAGCATTCACAGGTAAGAGTGCTCAGACTGCTCAGGAGGAAGAGGAAGAAGAGCTTATCATCGGAGAAGTTGAAGAGGGCGTTAAGCGTAATCAGGCACTTATCGGCGATGGCGATGAGGATGCAGATTTCGAGTTCTTATAAGATTGGGTGTTTATATGACGTATAAAGAATGCGTGGAGTGTATTGACGGCGTTCTCAGTTCTTTGGAATTGGCGGATATTGGTGATTGTTGTCTTCAGTTCAATGTTATCGGCAATGATAGTGGGGTGTTCTACATAGATATAAGGGATCATGTTGCCAGATTAACAGAGGATTCGGACAGGGAGTATAAGGTTAAATATGTATTTACAGTTCCAGTTCTTTCGAGACTTTTGAGAAGAGTTGTCGATCCGATGTATGCGTATACTACAAGTAAATATAAGATGATGGGAGATGTGTCTTTGGGAAGATGCATCCTCGTCAAACTCTGCGAGGCTTCGGCCTGACAGATAAATAAAGAAAACCGGTGGTATCATGATAGATCCGCCGGTTTTCTCTTGTTGTATAAGCACAGCACGTGTAATTGTATAAGCGCGCAGGCTTAAAATGTATTTTTTACAGAAGATCAGCAACTTCTTTAAGAAGTCTCTCTGTCTTATCCCATCCAAGACAAGGATCTGTGATAGACTTACCATAGCATCCACCATCTACTGGCTGGTTGCCATCCTCAATATAACTCTCAACCATAACACCCTTTACAAGATTCTTGATCTCAGAATCGTAATTCCTGCTGTGGATTATCTCTTTGACAATTCTTGGCTGTTCAATAAATTTCTTGCCAGAATTATTGTGGTTGGCATCAACTATACATGCATGATTTACGAGGTTGAACTTCTTGTATGTGTCAGCAAGGAGCCTGAGATCCTCATAGTGATAATTGGATATAGACTGTCCATGCTTATTCAGTGCACCTCTCAATATACAATGTGTCAAAGGATTTCCGTCTGTATGTGCCTCCCATCCAGAATAGAGGAATGTGTGGTGATGCTGTCCTGCTATACAGGAATTCATCATAACGTTGTAGTCACCACTTGTAGGATTCTTCATACCTACAGGAACATCCATTCCACTTGCGGTAAGTCTGTGCTGCTGATCCTCAACAGAACGTGCGCCTATGGCAACGTAAGAGAGGATATCATCTACATACTGCCAGTTTTCTGAATAAAGCATCTCATCAGCAGCGGTGAGTCCTGTCTCCCTGATAGCTCTTATATGCATTTTTCTGATGGCGTAAAGGCCCTCGAGCATGTCTGATGCCTTTGTAGGATCAGGCTGATGGAGCATTCCTTTGTAACCATCACCAGTAGTTCTTGGCTTGTTAGTATATATACGTGGAATGACCAGTATCTTATCCTTAACTTCATCTGCAACCTTTGCAAGACGATTCTGATAATCGCAAACAGCATCCTCATTATCTGCTGAACAAGGTCCGATGATAAATATAAATCGGTCATCATCGCCTACGAAAATTTTTCTGATCTCTTCATCTCTTCTGGCTTTGATGGCTTTCAACTCGCTTGAAAGAGGGTATAGTTCCTTGATCTCATCGCCAGTTGGTACTCGTTTAACTAATTTCATACTCATGAAACATGTCCTCCTTTTTTCTAGCCATTGATTATATCAGAAAAACTTTACAAAATAAAGAAAATAATACTATATTGGTGGGATAAAAAGTCATATTGCCGGATAAATGCATAATATAATATATAAACAGAAACTGAAAGAGGAGTTGTATGCAGCATTTTCCGGATAGAAAAAAGATGGGCAGGAAGAAAAATATCAGAAGATTATCTGTTATAACGGTACTCATCTTTATCATATTTGCAAACACAAATGGTACGAATCTTATGGTATATGCAGAGGAACAGACAGAGACTCAGGCGGCAGACCAGACAGAAGTTCTGGAGGTGGAATCTCCAAGCTGTATACTCGTTGAGGCATCCACAGGTCAGGTGTTATTTGAGAAAAACTGTGATGAAGCCATGGCTCCGGCTTCGGTTACAAAGGTTATGACGCTTCTTCTGGCTTTTGAGGCGATAGAGGCCGGACAAATGACTCTTGATGATATTGTAACTGTGAGTGAACATGCTGCGTCCATGGGCGGATCGCAATGCTTCTTTGAGGCAGGAGAAGAACAGACTGTTGAAGATATGATAAAGTGTATTATAATTGCATCCGGAAACGATGCGGCTGTTGCCATGGCGGAAAAGGTTGCCGGAAGCGAAGAAGCGTTTGTGAAAAAGATGAATGAGAGGGCTGCTGAGCTGGGGATGACAAATGCAAGTTTCAAAAATGCATGTGGCCTGGATGCGGATGGACATAAAATGTCAGCACGGGATATCTCCATAATGTCCAGAGAACTCATAACAAAATATCCTGCCATCTTTGATTATTCAGGCATATGGATGGATTCGATCATACATAAAACACGAAGAGGCGAGAGTCAGTTTGATCTCGTCAACACAAATAAATTTTTGAATATGTATACAGGAGCAACCGGCCTTAAGACAGGTTTCACAAATACCGCAAAATATTGCATGTCGGCGACTGCTGAGAGGGACGGCATACAGCTTATTGCTGTCATCATGGGAGCTGATACAAAGGATATCAGAAACAAAGACGCCTGCAGGCTGCTTGATTATGGATATTCGATGTGCCAGAAATATACAGATCTGAATATTCTTCAGGAAAAAGAGATTTCCATAGACAATGGCACCGAAAGTTGTGTTACAATTAAGACCGACTCACAATTCACCGGGATCCTGCTTGCGGGAGAACACGCGGAGGATGTGAAGAAGAAACTGGAGATGAGAGATCCTCTGACTGCCCCGGTTGATAGTGGTGAAGAGCTTGGAAAGATGAGCTATTATATTGGCGAGAGGTGCATCGGTTCAGTGCCGATATATGCGGCGGAGAAGGTTGATTCCATGAGTATGAAGTACGCTTTCGTTAAAGTGCTCAAGTTACAATTTACATATTGAGGTTAAATACATGAAGATTTTTTTAGTTGTAGTTATCGTACTATGCATTATAACGCTTGTTAATGTTTTGATAGAGAGTTACCGCGAAAACAGAAGAATCTCGTTTTCAAATTATCAACTGCATGACAGGAGAATAAGAAAAAAAGCCCGGATAGTCATGATATCAGATCTCCACAATGCGGAATTTGGAAAGGACAACGAGAAGCTTATAAGCTGTATAGAAAAGATCAATCCGGATTTCATACTGGTGGCGGGGGATATAATAGTCGGGAAGCCGGGACTTACAGTAGATATAGGTATACATTTCCTGAATGAACTTGGCAAGCGTTTTCCTGTGTATATGGGAAAAGGAAATCATGAGATGCGCGCATCCATATATGAAAAATATGGTGATATGTGGAACAGGTTATATGAAGGAACAAAAGATAACATCACCTGGCTTATAAATGAAAGTGTTCATCTTGATGAATACAATGTCACGATATACGGACTTGACATGAAGACGGAATATTACAGAAGATTCAAAAAGCTCGATATGGATGAAGAGTATCTGCTGAATGAACTTCCACCGATAAGCAGATCCGATTACAATATACTTATAGGACATGATCCCGATTATTTTGAAGAATATTCCAGATGGGGCGCTGATCTTACTGTATCCGGCCATGTACATGGCGGACTTGTGATCCTGCCATTTCTCGGAGGCGTGATATCGCCTATGATCAGACTGTTTCCGAAATACTATAAGGGGTTATATTCCTGCGATGGACATAATATGATAGTCAGTGCAGGACTCGGACTTCACACTATCCGAATCAGAGTTAATAACGAACCGGATCTGGTGACCATCAATTTGTCCAGATAACAGTGCGTTAGCCTATTATATTTAAACATAATTAAGAGTTGAATTATAGCAATATAGCATATAATATTATGTATGTTGGACATAAGTTCGCATGGAATTATGTGCGAAGGGGAAGAGCGTGATTTTATGAACAATAACACAGATGATAACAATATAGATAAAGATAATGTGAACACTGATGCCACTGAAGAGACAGTTGCTGAAGAGACAATATTCGGAGGGACAGAGACCGAACCGGAGACTGCGGCATCGGATGCAGCCATTCCCGATGGAGCAGGAATACCGATATTCCCAGATAATGAAGCTTCTGATGAAGCGGACGAACCGGATGACAAGCCTGCAAAAAAGACTCACAGAGCTTTGAAGATCACAGCGGCTATATGTGGAGCGGTGGTCGTATGTACATATATAGTTATATCGATATGGTTCATGTTCCATTACAACTACAAGACATACATCAATGATATAGACTATTCGTTTTACTCACTTGATGATGTCGATGCATACATAGAGAGTTACATACAGGATTATTCCCTCGCACTCAAGCTCAGGGGCGGTGAGGAACATGTCATAAAACCAGAAGATATATCGCTTGATATAAAGCCGAATATAACAGCCAAGAAGATCATAAGCGAACAGAATGGTTTTATCTGGCCTTATTACATGCTAAAGAGAAAAGATTATGACCTTTACTATTCAGCGTCGTATGACAAGGATGCTCTCGAGAAGCTTTTGAAGAGCTATGACAGTCTTGATGAGTCCAAGATGGAGAAACCGGAAGATGCCTATGTTACGATCAAGGATGGAGAATCAACAATTATTCCTGAATCTGAAGGAAATTATCTTGATTTTGACAGATTATGCTGTATAATAGATGAGGCGATTGTTAAAGGTGAATCCGTGCTTGATGTATCGGAAAGTGACGCATACGAGAGTCCTGAGCTCACAGCCGACAGTGAAGAGATAGTAAATGAGCAGAAGGAACTTGCAAAGATCCTTGAGATGACCATTACATATGAGATAGATCAGGTGTCATGGAAGCTTACCAGCAAGGAATATGGCGACTGGATCAGCAACATAAAAGGAAAATGGAAATTCTCAGAAGACAAGGTGCATGAGTATGTCGAGAATATCGCAAGCAGATACGATACATATGGTGTGCCGAGGAATTTCAGAACCCATAATGGTGATGTCATCACTCTGGCGAATACCTGGTATGGCTGGATGATCGATGTGGATGGTGAGACAGAAGAGCTCATGAAGCTTCTTGAAGCCGGAGAGTCCACAACACATACACCGCCGTTTGACTGCTATGCTGCAGTTTATCACGATGGCGGCGATGATATCGGTGATTCATATATCGAATGTGATTTTGGCCAGCAGCATGTATATGCATATGTAGACGGCAATCTTGTGTGGGATTCCGACTGCGTAACCGGAAGCCTTGCAAACAATGGCAAATACAGAACACCTGAAGGTGTATATACGATCCTGTATAAGAAGACACCTGCTGTGCTTATCGGCGATGACTATGAGACTCCTGTAACATACTGGATGCCATTCATAGGCGAGCTGGGAATCGGATTCCATGATGCATCGTGGAGAAGTTCATTCGGCGGTGATATATACAAGAACAGCGGATCCCATGGATGTGTAAATCTTCCTGTATCCGCGGCAGAACAGTTGTTTAATATAGTATATGACGGAATGCCTGTCATCTGCTATTATTAAAGTGTAATTGGAGACGTACCCAAGAGGTTGAAGGGTCCGCACTCGAAATGCGGTAGGTCGGGCAACCGGCGCGAGGGTTCAAATCCCTCCGTCTCCGTTATAATTTATATAGATCCTGGTCAGGAATAATATCCTGACCTTGTTTTGTATTATGGGGGTGATGATTTGGTAACATACGATCAGTTGACGGAGGCTGCCTCGTATTTGAGACATGCGATAGGAGATGTTCCTGATATAGCCTTTATCCTGGGCAGTGGTCTGGGACATATGGCGGACGTTATTGAGAACCCTGTGTATGTGGATTACGGAGATATTCCACATTTTCCTGTATCTACAGTAGCAGGACACAGAGGCCGCTTCGTATACGGATGTATCCACGGGAAAAAGGTCCTTATCATGCAGGGACGGGTCCATTATTATGAAGGATACGATATGAGCCAGGTTGTCATGCCTGTCCGTGTCATAGGGCTGCTTGGTGTAGATAAACTTCTGCTCACAAATGCTGCAGGCGGAATATCTGAGAAGCTTGAGCCGGGCGATATCATGATGATAAGTGATCACATTTCAACATTTGTACCATCGCCACTCATTTGCAGTTACTATAATAAATTGGGTGTGAGATTTCCCGATATGACGCATGTCTACGATGTGGAGCTGAATAGCTATATCAGAGAAGCATTTGCTGAAAATGATATTGATTTCAGGTCGGGTGTATATATTCAGGTCACCGGTCCTCAGTATGAGACTCCTGCAGAGATAAGAATGTTTGCGGGAATGGGGGCAGATGCAGTTGGAATGAGCACTGTATGTGAAGCCATAGCTGCAAGACATATGGGAATGCGTGTCGCAGGTCTTTCCTCAATATGCAACAAAGCTGCAGGCCTCGGCGGAGAGCTTTCGCACGAGGAGATCATTGCGGCGGGCGATGAAGCGTCAGGAAGACTTGTTCGTATCATAGACTCATTTATACAGAAAATATAATTATGGAGATCATATATGGATGTAATATTGTACACTGATGGATCTGCCAGAGGCAATCCAAATGGACCTGGTGGATATGGCGCTGTTCTTCAGTTTATCGATGCAAAGGGACAGCTTCATGAGAGAGAATACAGCCAGGGATATATAAAGACAACAAACAATAGAATGGAGCTTATGGCGGCGATAGTCGGGCTTGAGGCTCTTATAAAGCCATGTAATGTGAAATTGTATTCAGATTCACAGTATCTGTGCAACGCATTTAACCAGCACTGGATAGAGGGCTGGATCAAAAAAGGCTGGAAGCGCGGCAAGAATGAACCGGTCAAAAACCGGGATTTGTGGGAACGTCTGCTTGCAGCAAAAGCACCACACAACGTGGAATTCCTGTGGGTCAAGGGTCATGCCGGCAACCCTGGAAATGAGAGATGTGACATGCTTGCAACAGCAGCCGCAGACGGCGATGGAAAAATAACTGATGAAGGTCTGGATCAGGCCTGAGTACGAGGAGATAAGACATGAAAAAGACAGATTTCAGAAAACTGTTTGATGATAAGATACTTATACTTGATGGAGCCACAGGAACAAATCTTATGAATGCAGGCATGCCTCTTGGCGTGTGCCCCGAGAAATGGATACTTGAACATCCACAGATAATGTTTGACCTCCAGGTTGCATATCTGAACGCCGGCACAGATATTCTGTATGCTCCAACCTTTACATGTAACAGGATAAAACTCAACGAGTATGGGCTTGCCGATGACCTTGAGGACATGAACAGAAGACTTGTAAAATTGTCTAAGGAAGCGGTCAAGGCTGCAGGCCATGGCCTTGTGGCGGGCGATATCACCATGACAGGCGAGATGCTCTATCCTATGGGAAAACTGAAGTTTGAAGAGCTGGTCGACGTGTATAAGGAACAGATAAAGGTCATAGACGAGAGTGGTTGTGACCTGCTTGTGGTCGAGACCATGATGAGCCTCGCTGAGACCAGAGCTGCGGTTATTGCGGCAAATGAAGTGTCAGATCTCCCTATAATCGCCAGCCTTACATTCAACGAGGATGGACGTACCCTGTATGGAACCGATCCTGTGACAGCAGTAAATGTTCTTCAGAATCTTGGAGTGGCAGCTATAGGTGTAAACTGTTCCACAGGCCCTGATAAGATGGTCGAGCTTGTTAGACAGATGAAGAGCATCGCATTTATCCCTGTATTTGCAAAGCCGAACGCCGGAATGCCGGAGCTTGTAAATGATAAAAGCGTATATCGGATGACCCCTGAGGAATTTGCTGAAGATATGAAGATGATAATCGAGGCCGGGGCCGGAATGGTTGGTGGCTGTTGCGGTACGAGACCTGAACACATAAAGGCTCTTGCTGATATGGCTTCCAAGATGCCTGTTCCTGAGATAAGTTCAGAGCATGTCAGATGTATATCATCTGAGCGTTCATCTCTCATAATAGATCTGGATGCTCCGTTTAAGGTTGTTGGAGAGAGAATCAACCCGACTGGAAAGAAGAAGCTTCAGGCTGAGCTCAGGGAGGGATCTCTTGAGCTTGTCATGAATATGGCCGAAGAGCAGGTAGATAAAGGCGCTTCAATACTTGATATCAATGTCGGTATGAATGGTATCGATGAGAGAGATATGATGCTTAAGGTAGTATATCAGGTATCGCAGGCTGTAAACCTTCCGTTATGCCTTGATTCCAGCTCACCAGAGGTACTTGAGGCGGCACTTCGTATCTATCCGGGACGTGCGCTTGTCAATTCAGTATCCCTTGAGAAGGTGAAGATGGAAGAGATACTGCCTCTTGTAAAGAAGTACGGAGCTATGTTTATTCTTCTTCCTCTGTCGGATAAGGGGCTTCCGGAGAGTCCACAGGAGAAGGAGGACATAATCAACACGGTGCTTGGCACTGCGTATGAGATGGGATTTACGAAGAATGATGTGGTTGTGGACGGACTTGTTGCAACGGTCGGTGCCCAGAAGGACGCTGCCATCAACTGCCTGAAAACCATAAACTACTGTTATAACAACGGACTTGCAACCATCTGTGGTCTGTCCAACATTTCATTTGGACTTCCTGAGAGAATGTTTGTAAATACAGCATTCCTCACCATGGCTATCTCTCGTGGACTTACGATGGCTATAGCAAATCCATCCCAGACCATGCTTATGAATGCTGCATTTGCTTCTGATATGCTGCTTTTCAAGGAGGAGAGCGATGTCCGTTATATTGAGAATGTCAAACCTCTTGAGCTTGCCTCACCGGGAGCGGGTGTATCCGGCGGCAAAGCAGGATCTGATCTGGAAGGAAAAAGTCAGATTTATATAGATGTTCTCAAAGGAAATAAGAGAACCATACTTGACGATGTACATGCTGTGCTTGACAGCGGAGCTGATCCCCAGTCCATCATAGATAACGATCTGATAGGTGCGATAAATGAGGTTGGACGACTCTTCGAGAAGAAAAAATATTTCCTGCCACAGCTCATATCAAGTGCTGAGACCATGGAGATGGCGATAGGTGTTATAAGTCCACTTGTTCTGAAGGACAAGGACAGCTCTGATATGCCTACCATAGTCGTGGCGACAGTTGAGGGCGATATACATGATATAGGTAAGAACCTCGTGGTTCTTATGCTCAGAAACTATGGATTTAATGTTATAGATCTCGGCAAGGATGTTCCTTGTGATGTGATAATACAAGCGGCAAAGGATAATAACGCCAGCATAATCGGACTGTCAGCCCTCATGACAACCACCATGGTCAAGATGAAGGATGTTGTTGAAGCTGTGAAGGAGAATGGCCTGGACAGTAAAGTTGTTATAGGCGGTGCAGTTATAACCGAGAGCTACGCCGAGGAGATCGGTGCGGATGGATATTCCGAGGATGCGGCAAACTGCGTGGTTGTAGTCAAGAATCTTCTGGGCATAGAGTAAATATTTGGAAAAATCCGGATATCTCACTATAAGTTTTGGGGTATTTGTAAATACACAACAAAAATTATCAGAAATAACAGATAAAAATAATTACAAAATTCACGTTATAAATTGACATTAAAGTGGTTTATAACTATAATAATTTAGTACATTTTAAAGAGACGAGTTGAAAGGTGGTACATATAGATGGGTAATATTGTTTTGTCACTGCTTGTTGACAACACATCGGGAGTTTTGAGCAGAGTGTCAGGACTGTTCAGTAGAAGAGGTTATAACATTGACAGTGTGACAGTAGGAGAGACTGAGAATCCCGCTTATTCCAGAATGACTGTTGCAGTTAGCGGCGATGAAGCCAGCCTTATCCAGATCAAGAAACAGCTCAACAAGCTTGAGGATGTAGTGGATATAGTGGAGCTTGAGCCTGGCAAGTCTGTATGCAGAGAGCTCGTTCTTGTCAAGGTTAAAGCGAATCCGTCCGAGAGAAAGGATATTATCTCAGTTGCAGATATTTTCAGAGCGAATATAGTTGACGTTTCCAAAGATTCGGTTATTATAGAACTTACGGGAACAACAACCAAGTGTGAGGCGTTCCTCAGACTGCTCGATGGACATGAGATAGTTGAGCTTGTACGCACAGGTCTCACAGGTCTCATCAGAGGTTAATACGTTTTTAATTATCCAAGTGGTAGTTAATATATAAGTCATTTTATACATATTTAGGAGGATTAAAGAAATGGCAGAAGCAAAGATTTATTATCAGCAGGATTGCAATCTTTCATTACTTGATGGAAAGACAATCGCAATCATAGGATATGGTAGTCAGGGTCATGCACATGCCCTCAACGCTAAGGAGTCAGGATGCAATGTCATCATCGGTCTTTACGAGGGAAGCAAGTCATGGGCTAAGGCTGAGGCACAGGGATTTAAGGTATACACAGCCGCTGAGGCTGCAAAGCAGGCTGACATAATTATGATTCTTATCAACGATGAGTTACAGGCAGATATGTACAAGAAGGATATCGAGCCAAACCTTGAGCCAGGTAACATGCTTATGTTCGCTCATGGTTTCAACATTCACTTCGGTTGTATCAAGCCACCAAAGGATGTTGACGTAACAATGATCGCTCCAAAGGCACCTGGACACACAGTACGTTCAGAGTACCAGGCAGGAAAGGGTACACCTTGTCTTGTTGCTGTAGAGCAGGATGCTACAGGTAAGGCACTTGACCTTGCACTTGCATATGCACTTGCAATCGGTGGAGCAAGAGCCGGCGTTCTTGAGACAACATTCAGAACAGAGACAGAGACAGACCTCTTCGGTGAGCAGGCAGTTCTTTGTGGTGGTGTTTGTGCACTTATGCAGGCTGGTTTCGAGACACTTTGCGAGGCTGGTTATGATCCAAGAAACGCATACTTTGAGTGTATCCATGAGATGAAGCTTATCGTAGACCTTATCTACCAGTCAGGATTCGCTGGAATGAGATATTCAATCTCTAACACAGCAGAGTACGGTGACTATATAACAGGTCCTAAGATCGTTACAGCAGAGACAAAGAAGGCTATGAAGCAGATCCTTAAGGACATTCAGGATGGTTCATTTGCTAAGGAGTTCCTCCTTGACATGTCACCAGCAGGACGTCAGGTTCACTTCAAGGCTATGAGAAAGCTTGCTTCAGAGCATCCATCAGAGAAGGTTGGAGAGCAGATCAGAGCACTTTATAGCTGGAACAACGAGTCAGACAAGCTTATCAACAACTAATTTCTGGTTATATATTTAAACGTATACACTTTACCCGGTAATTACTGCATGCAGTGGTTGCCGGGTATTTTTTTATGAGAGCATCATCTGCGATGGATACAGGTGACCGTCATGATATCTGAGCAGCAACACCTCATTTTACTTTGAATGGATTTTGTGATAGTATATATAAAGTATTGCGTTAGATTTGGAGGCGTATCGATATGGGTAAGCAGCTTACAAAAAAAGACATCGAAAAGATGGAACAGGAGATCGAATATAGAAAATGTGTAGTCAGGAAGGAGAAGCTTGAAGCCGTAAAGGAGGCCAGAGCTCAGGGGGATCTCAGTGAGAATTTCGAATATTATGCAGCAAAGAAAGACAAAAATGCCAATGAGCGGAGGATCAGATATCTGGACAGGCTTGTCAGGACTGCAGATATAATAGATGATACTTCAGCAGACGATGAGGTTGGAATTGATAACACGGTAACCGTTTATTTTGAGGATGACGACGAGGAGGAAACATACAGAGTTGTCACAAGTGTTCGTGCTGATGTGCTTGACGGAAGGGTGAGCAACGTATCACCTATAGGCAGGGCGATCATGGGACACAAGGTTGGCGACAGAGTTCAGGTCGTTCCAGAGAAAGGTGAACCGTATTATCTAGTCATAAGAAAGATTGAAAACACACAGGATGATGGATCATTTGAGATTAACTAGGTGGATCATATGAATTGTTTGGAAGCACAGTCAAAGATAATGGCGTTTATTGAGAATAAACTCCATGACGATGAACTCAGAGAGTTTATTAAGCATGTCAGATCATGCAAAAACTGCTATGAAGAGCTGGATATCTATTACACGCTTATAGTTGGTATGAAACAACTGGACGAGTCTGATAACATATCTACAGATTTTAAGAATGCCCTGGATAAGCATCTTGAGGAAGAGATGAACAGACTTACCACGGTAAAGAGAATAGCAAATTCCACGATACTGGTCGGAATTGCAGCCGTTGTTGCCGGACTTATATGGCTGTACAGCGGTGCTCTTGACAAGGTCTACAACTATGAACAGAATTCCAAACTCAGTGAGCAACCTGAATACTATTATGCTGAATTCTTTGGCTCAAGACTTTTGGACGATTCCCGCTATGATCTCAGTGATATCGACAGATATTACGAAGAACAAAACAAAGTCAGGGATGAAAGTACGGAATTTATGCAGAATATCAAAAAATATAATGCAAATCATAAGGGTATCGAATAGTCAGAATACTCTATGGCGAGCGGTAAATAAGAGGAGGTTTTCATGCCAGATACAGGTAAAAAGATATTGATAATAGATGGACACAGCATACTTAACAGAGCTTTTTACGGGCTTCCGGATCTCACCAACTATGAGGGACTTCACACGAATGCTGTCCTCGGTTTTCTTAATATTATATTCAGGATAATCGACGAAGAGAATCCGACAAATGTATGCGTGGCATTTGACGTTAAACAGCCTACATTCAGACATCTTGTGTACAAAGAGTATAAGGGCACAAGAAAGCCTATGCCGGATGAACTGCGGGAGCAGGTACCACTCATAAAAGAAGTCTTGACAGCGATGAACGTCACCATAGTTGAGAAGGGGGGGTATGAGGCTGATGACATTATAGGAACATTGTCAAGAGTTGCAGATTCTGCCGGATACAAAGTCGTGATAGTATCGGGTGACAGGGATCTTCTGCAGCTTGCAACAGACAATATCCTCGTCCGTATTCCGAAGACAAAAGCAGGTGGAACCACGATAGAGAACTATTACGCAGATGATGTGAAGGATCTCTACGGAGTTACACCAGTCCAGTTTATAGATATGAAGGGACTTATGGGAGATACGTCAGATAACATCCCAGGGGTTCCCGGAATAGGCGAGAAGACCGCATCCAAGATCATTCAGCAGTGGGGATCTGTGGCCGGAGCTCTTGAACATATAGACGAGATCAAACCTCCTAAAGCCCAGAAAAATCTTGCGGAGTTCTCAGAACAGGCAATAATGTCCAGGGAGCTTGCAGCGATCAAGCTTGACTGTGAACTGGATTTCAAGCTTGAGGATACCACATATGAGAACGCGTTTAATGACAGTTCATACAACATTTTCAAAAGGCTGGAATTCAAGAGTCTCTTAAAGAAGTTTGACAACAAGCAGACCGTAAGTGAACTGAAACCGGATATAACAGTGGTAAATTCTACAGCCGACTTTGCTTATATTGAGGATGCTGCAAAGAAATCAGAAGCTGTCGGTGTATACGTTGCCCACAGTGATGACATGATGCTCGGCATAGCCATTGCCTGTGATTCAAAGAATGTGTATGTGATAAACTGTTCATCTGGTATAGATCCTGATGAGGCAGTCAAATTCATATACGATCTGAAGAATGCCGGAATCATCATATGCATGGAGGATCTTAAGAGCGCGCTGAAATATGTAGATTTTCATGAATGTGACACAAATGTACTTGATATAGGAGTGGCAGCATATCTCCTCAATCCGATGGAGGATTCATACGATTACGATGATGTCGCAAAGGAATATCTTGGCAACATACTTCCTTCTGAGAAGGAACTCATCGGCAAAGATGAATTGAATATATTTACATTTATAAGTGATAATTTCCTTGAAGTATTTTCGTACAAGGCGGTCGTTCCGCTCCTTGCAAAGGATGTCGTCATGGATAAGCTTGCCAAAGAAGGCATGCTCGAATTGTACAATAAGGTAGAGCTCCCTACCGTTTACACCTTATACGACATGGAAAAACGCGGAATAAGAGTCGATAAGGCAGAGCTTGAGGAATACAGCAAAAAGCTTGAGAAGAGGATTCAGGAGCTTCACGATTCGATAATCGGTTACGCAGGAAAAGAGTTCAATATCAATTCTCCGAAGCAGCTTGGCCCTATCCTTTTTGAAGATATGGGCATACCGGGCGGCAAAAAGACCAAGACGGGCTACTCAACAAGTGTGGATGTACTTGAAAAGGTCAAAAACGAACATCCTATCATCGGAGATATTCTGGAATACAGACAGCTCACAAAACTCAATTCCACATACGCAGTGGGACTTGTGAACTATATATCGGATGACGGACGTATTCACGGAACCTTTAACCAGACTATCACGGCAACCGGAAGAATAAGCTCAACAGAGCCTAACCTTCAGAATATACCTATGAAGCTGGAGCTTGGAAGACTTATAAGAAAGGCATTTATCCCTAAGGAAGGATATGTATTTGTAGATGCCGATTACTCACAGGTAGAGCTCCGTGTGCTTGCCCATCTGTCAGGAGATGAGGTTATGAAGAATGCCTTTCTGAATAACGTGGATATTCATGCCACTACGGCATCTGAGGTGTTTGAGGTTCCGATTGGTGAAGTGACACCTCTCCAGAGACGGCATGCCAAGGCTGTCAACTTCGGAATCGTGTACGGAATCAGCGCATTTGGTCTGAGTGAGGATCTGGGTATATCCAGAAAAGAGGCTTCCGATTTCATTGCAAAGTATTACGACACCTATAAGAGTATAAAAGCGTATTTGGATGAACAGGTAGCCCACGCAAAGGAAAAAGGCTATGTGACGACTATGTTCGGAAGGATCAGGCCTATCCCTGAGCTGAAGTCATCCAACTTTATGCAGAGGAGTTTTGGCGAGAGGGTTGCCATGAATTCGCCTATACAGGGAACCGCTGCGGACATAATCAAGATCGCCATGGTGAGAGTTAACATGAAGCTCAAGGAGCTCGGACTGAAGTCACAGCTTATCCTGCAGATACACGATGAGCTTCTTATAGAGGCTGCCGAGGATGAAGTGGACATAGTGAAGAAGCTTCTCGTTGATGAGATGATGCATGCCGCAGATATGACCGTACCTCTTGAGGTGGGCGTTGCATCAGGAAATAACTGGTATGAGGCAAAATAATATGAAGATCATAGGAATAACTGGTGGTATCGGTTCTGGAAAAACCGCTGTGCTTGATATAATGCAGCGAGACTACGGAGCATTCATTATGGAGGCCGACGCCCTGGCTCACAGACTCATGGAACCGGGACAGATATCATACAATGACATAGTGGAACACTTTGGAAGAGATATTCTTGATGAAGACAGCAGGATCGACAGAGCAAAGCTTTCAGCGGTCGTTTTCAGCGATCAGAAGCAGCTCGATATCCTCAATTCCATAACTCACCCAAATGTAAAAAAGGCCATTCTTGAATCCATGGAGGAGCAGAAAAAGTCAGGATGCAGACTATACGTTCTTGAAGCTGCACTGCTTATCCAGGATGGGTATTTGGACATCTGCGATGAGATGTGGTATGTCTATGCAGACGTTTCAAAACGAATTGAACGTTTGTGCGCTTATCGCGGGTTTACCGATGAAAAAGCAAGAAAAGTCATCGCTTCGCAGGAGCCTGACAGCTATTATGAGGAAAATTGTTCAAAAAAGATAGACAATTCAGGCAATTTAGAAAAATTGAGAAACCAGCTTAAGCTGGCGATGGGAATTGAGTGTTAGATTTTTTTAGTTATTATCACGGATTGTACGGATAAAAAGACAATTTTTTTGGCTATTTCTATTGAGAATAATGGGGCAATGAGTTAAACTTTAACTATGTGTGTTTTCATTATTTCAAAGGGGGAAATAAACATGAAGTTTATTGATCAGTTAAAAGAAAAAGCCAAACAGAATAAGAAAACGATCGTACTGCCTGAGACATCAGACATGAGAACAATCGAGGCAGCCGGCAAGGTATTGGCAGAGGGCATTGCGAACATTATCCTGGTTGGAGACAAGGAAGATATCATGAGCAGAGCTGGTGATATCGATCTCAGCGGAGCATCATTTGTTGACCCTAAGAATTATGAGAAATTTGATGAATACGTGGATGCTTTTGTAGAGATGAGAAGAAAGAAGGGCATGACCGAGGCAAGAGCCAAGGAACTGCTTTTAACAAACCCATTATATTTTGGATGTATGATGGTTAAGCAGGATGATGCAGACGGTATGGTTGCCGGTGCGATCAACGCATCAGCAGATGTGCTCCGTGCAGCACTTCAGACACTGAAGACTGCTCCGGGAACAAGAATCGTATCAGCATTCTTCCTGGTTGTAGTTCCAGATTGTCAGTATGGTGCCAATGGAACATTTGTATTTGCAGATGCAGGACTCAATCAGAGCCCGTCAGCGTCAGAGCTTGCAGATATCGCAGAGCAGTCAGCGAAGTCATTTGAACTTCTGGTTGATGAGACACCTGTTGTGGCTATGCTGTCACATTCAACAAAGGGAAGCGCAAAGCATCCTGACGTTGACAAGGTTATTGAAGCTACAGAGATCGTTAACGCTGAGTTCCCTGACCTTCTGTGTGATGGTGAGCTTCAGTCAGATGCAGCACTCGTTCCTGAGGTTGCAGCATCAAAGGCACCTGGAAGCAAGGTTGCAGGACATGCGAATGTTCTTGTGTTCCCTGATCTTGATGCAGCGAACATCGGATACAAGCTTGTACAGAGACTCGCAAAGGCTGATGCATATGGTCCTGTTACACAGGGTATTGCAAAGCCTGTAAACGACCTGTCAAGAGGCTGTGTTGCAGACGATATAGTTGGAGTTGTTGCCATAACAGCTATCCAGGCTCAGGCTCAGGAGGACGGCAGAATGAAGGTAACTCCAAAAGAGAGATAGTAAAAGATAATTTTTAAAGATGATTTATTTACACATAAGTTGTGCAGGAGGATTGAAATGAAGGTTCTTGTAATTAATTGTGGTAGTTCATCACTGAAGTATCAGCTTATTGATTCTGATACAGAGGCTGTTATAGCAAAAGGACTGTGTGAGAGGATCGGTATCGACGGAAAGCTCACACATCAGACCATGGGTAAGGATAAGTATACAGTGGATGCCGCTATGCCGGATCACAATGCTGCTGTAAAATTTGTTCTTGACGCTCTTCTTGATACAGATAAGGGAGCTATCGCTTCACTGTCAGAGATCGACGCTGTTGGACACAGAATAGTTCACGGCGGTGAGAAGTTTGCGAATTCAGTAGTTATAACAGACGAAGTAATGGCGGCCATAGAAGAGTGTAATGATCTTGCACCACTTCACAACCCTGCCAACCTCATTGGAATCAGAGCATGTCAGGCACATATGCCGGGTGTTCCTATGGTTGCGGTATTTGATACAGCATTCCACCAGACCATGCCTGATAAAGCATATACATATGCAATACCTTACGAATATTACGAGAATTATAAGATAAGAAGATACGGTTTCCACGGAACAAGCCACAGCTTTGTATCCAAGAGACTGGCAGAGCTCATAGGCAAAGATATCAAAGATACCAAGCTTATCGTATGCCACCTTGGAAACGGATCAAGTATCACAGCAGTTGACGGCGGTAAGTCAGTGGACACTTCCATGGGACTCACACCTCTTGCAGGTCTTCCTATGGGCACAAGAAGCGGTGATATAGATCCTGCGATTCTTGAGTTCATTGCCGGCAAAGAGGGCAAGAGCGTTGAGGAGATAACAACTATTCTTAATAAGAAGTCAGGTGTATCAGGACTTTCAGGCGTATCAAGTGATTTCAGAGATCTTGACGCCGGCATGAAGGAAGGCAATGACAGATGCCGTCTTGCTCTCGATGTATTCTGCTACAGTGTCAAGAAATATATTGGAGCATATGCAGCCGCAATGGGAGGTCTTGATGCGATAGCGTTTACGGCAGGAATCGGAGAGAACAATCCATATGTAAGAAGAGTTTCAACAATGGATCTTTCATTCATGGGTATCGATATAGATGAGACTAAGAACGAGATCCGCGGCGAAGAGCAGAAGATCTCCACTGACGCTTCAAAGGTTCAGGTATGGGTAGTTCCTACAAACGAAGAGCTTGCCATTGCAAGAGAGACTGTAGAGCTTGTTACAAAATAAGTCTTCTGTATAACGACAGGATTCAGTTGACGGAATTGTATAAAAATTTTGCAATATTTTGTTGACAATAAATATCTGTATATGTATAATAGCAGATGTGCGATTTTTAGGAGATATTATGTTAATTGATTTATCTGAGATTTTATCCACTGAGGGATTGACTAAAAGCGTTGAAGTACATGTAGACTTTGATAATTTCCAGTTTAAGGGAATGGACTACCGGATTGGACAGGCAGATGATTTTCAACTGAATCTGTCGAATGACGGCAAGAACAGAGTCAAGGTTACCGGAAGCACTGATGTTGTCATGGAGCTTGTGTGTGACAGATGTCTGGAGGAGTTTGAGAGAACTTTCCATATAGATATCGACACAGTTATTGATACTTCCGTTTTGGATTCTGATAAGGTAGATGAGATAGATGAGTTAAGCTATTTTGAAGACTGTAATATCGATATGGACGCACTGTTGAAAAAGGAACTGATGGGTTTAGTTCCAATACAGATTCTGTGCAGGGATGACTGCAAGGGACTCTGTAAGGTGTGTGGAACGAATCTGAATCATGGTACATGTAACTGTGATGATTTTGTTCCTGATCCGAGATTATCAGTTTTTAATGACATCTTAAAGAATTGAGGAGGTGTGAATAATGTCAATTTGTCCAAAGAATAAGAGCTCAAAGGCTAGAAGAGATAAGAGAAGAGCTAACTGGAAGATGTCTGCACCAGCATTAGTTAAGTGCAGCAAGTGTGGCGAGTTAATGGTTCCACACAGAGTTTGTAAGAACTGCGGTTCATACAACAAGAAAGAGATTATCTCAGTTGCTGAGTAATTTCCAGTTCTCACTCGGTATTTGAGTAGTAGAATAAACAAGACCTTTCTTATTTTTATAATAAGGAAGGTCTTTTTTCGTGCACATATATACATAGCGGTTTGTATATTTGTACTGAAATATTTGACTTTGACAATTCAGAAATATATAATGACCTTGTGCGTTTGCACCTAAAAATAATTATATGGTGGGATATCCCATAATACACGTAAGATAGGAGAGTTTTGATATGGGCGATACAAGAATTGTAGTAGATGCTATGGGCGGAGATTATGCACCGGAGTGGATCATAAGAGGTGCTGTAGAAGCTGTGAACGAAGGGGCAAAGGCTCATATAATTCTCACTGGAAAAGAGGCTGTCATAAAGGGTGAGCTTGCAAAATACACATATGACACCTCCAAGATAGAGATAAAGAACTGTACTGAGGAGATCACATGTCACGATGCACCTGTTCAGGCAATCAGAAGCAAGAAAGACTCATCACTTACAGTTGGAATGAATATGGTGAAAAGCGGTGATGCAGATGCGATAATATCTGCGGGAAGCTCAGGAGCCATACTTGCAGGAGGTCAGCTAATAGTTGGAAGATCTAAAGGTGTTAAGAGATCACCACTTGCGCCTCTCATCCCAACAACAAAAGGATACTCCCTGCTCATAGACTGTGGTGCGAATGTTGATGCAAGACCTGAGCATCTTGTTCAGTTTGCTAAGATGGGCACTGTATATATGGAGAACATAGAGAAGATCAAAAAACCTAGAGTAGCCATTGTGAATATCGGCGACGAGGAAGAGAAGGGCAACGCTCTCGTAAAGGAGACATACCCGCTTCTTAAGGAATGTAAGGATATCAACTTTATCGGAAGTATAGAGGCTCGTGAGATACCAAACGGTGCTGCAGATGTAATTGTCTGTGAAGCATTTGTGGGAAATGTAATATTAAAGCTTTATGAGGGGCTTGCAAAAATGCTTCTTGGAGAGATAAAGAAGGCGGTCATGTCCTCATTCAAATCCAAGATCGGAGGCGCACTGATAAAAGGTTCACTCGGCGAGCTCAAGGAGAGATTTAATGCCAAGACTAAGGGTGGCGCACCGCTCCTCGGTCTCAAGGGTCTTGTTGTCAAGATCCACGGCAATTCACATAACGAAGAAGTTAAAAGTGCAATATTCCAGTGTATCAGTTTCAGCGAGACCGGTGTAAATGCCAAGATAGCTGATAAGCTGAGTGAGGAGCAGGCATAATGAAGAAGGATTATGGTGAGCTTGAAAAAAGAATAGGATACGAATTCAAGGATATAAGACTTCTGATAACGGCTCTGACACACACGTCATTTGCAAATGAGCTTAAGGTTAATAAAACTGAGTCATATGAGAGACTTGAGTTTCTCGGGGATGCCATCCTTGAGTATATTGTGAGTGACTATCTCTTCCACAAGAAGAGAGAATATGAGGAGGGAAAACTCACAAAGCTGAGGGCAAGTCTCGTATGCGAATTTACTCTTTCACAGATATCCGAGAGTCTTGGATATGGCAAATTTGTCCTTCTTAGCAAGGGTGAAGCCCAGACAGGCGGAAGAACAAGGAAATCCATTCTGTGTGATCTCTTTGAATCCGTTCTCGGTGCGATGTATCTTGATGGCGGAATGGATGTCGCCAAGAAGTTTGTCCATCAGTTCCTGCTGGATGACGTTGAGACAAAATCATTGTTCTACGATGCAAAGTCAACCCTTCAGGAATTCTGCCAGAAGAATGGAAAAGAATTAAAGTATGAGCTCATAGAGGAGAAGGGGCCTGAACATAACAAGATATTTGTATCGGATGCCATGATAGATGGCCAGGCTACAGCCAGAGGTGAGGGTTCAAACAGAAAAAACTCCGAACAGATGGCTGCATACAAAACATTGTTACAATTAAGAAAAAAGCAGGATTAATTTATGTATTTAAAGAGTATAGAGGTAAATGGCTTCAAGTCATTTGCAAACAAGATAGTATTCAAATTCAATCACGGAATAACCTGTATCGTTGGACCTAATGGTTCGGGTAAGAGCAATGTAGCGGATGCAGTGAGATGGGTTCTGGGTGAACAGAGTGCCAAGAGTCTCCGTGGTTCCAAGATGGAGGATGTCATTTTCTCGGGAACACAGCTCAGAAAGCCGCAGGGCTCCGCATATGTTGCCATAACTCTTGACAACAGCGATCACAGCCTTCCTATAGATTATAATGAAGTCACAGTTGCAAGACGAGTATACAGATCAGGAGAGTCTGAATATCTGATTAACGGTACTGTCAGCAGACTGAAGGATGTATATTCTCTCTTCTTTGACACTGGTATCGGTAAGGAGGGTTATTCAATCATCGGACAGGGCCAGATCGAGAAGATCCTCAATGGTAAACCTGAGGAGAGACGAGAGCTTTTTGACGAGGCTGCCGGAATCGTAAAGTTCAAGAAGAACAAGGCTGCTGCGGAAAAATCACTTGAAGCAGAGAGGGACAATCTCAGCCGTGTCAACGACATTCTCAAGGAGCTTGAAAAACAGGTCGGACCACTCAAGGAGCAGTCTGAGACCGCAAGGAAATACCTGGCATTTAAAAATGAATTAAAAAAACTCGATGTGAATGCATTCCTTCTCGAGACAGAGAAACTTAAAACAGCTCTCGAGGAAGATCAGAACAGGCTCACTATCGTAAACGATGATATAGATGAGAGCAAGCAGGCGTATGAACAGACAAAGGAAGAATACGACCAGATAGAGACTGCTATAGAGCAGCTCAATTCCATAATTGAGTCATCTAAAAACGAGATTCATGAGAACAGGCTTGCAAAAGAGCGTGCTGAAGGTGAGATAAATGTTATCAACCAGCAGATAATCACACTCAAAATGAACGATCAGAACATACATGATCAGATAGACCGAATCAACAGTCAGATCGAGTCCGGCGAGAAAGAACTCACAGATTACACATCCCAGAAAGATGAACTGGATGACTCTATCTCAGAAGTTGAACAGGCACTTAAAACAGCCCAGAAGGAAAGCTCCGACATGACCTCCTACATAGAGGCCTGCCAGCAGGAGATTGAGAGCTGCAAGGCTGACATCATAGAATATATGCATGAGAGCGGTAATCTCCAGGCAAAGGTCGGAAGATATGACGCCATGCTGGAGAATATCAACTTTAGAAAGACACAGCTCAACCAGAGACTTCTGCAGTTTAAGAGCGACGATGCCGAGGACAAGAAGGACTATGAGTCACTGTCATCACAGCTTGCCGAACTTGAGGCGGGAGCAAAGGTCATTCTCGCGGGATTGGACAGTGCAACCGATCAGCTTGCCCAGAATCAGAATAGAAACAAAACTAACCGTGAGCTGATCCACAACACCAACGAGAAGCTTTCGGCAACAGAGTCCAAGATGGAGGCTCTCAGAAATATAACTGAGAGATACGACGGATACGGCAACAGTATCAGACGAGTCATGGAACAGAAGCAGTGGAATCCGGGTATAATAGGCGTTGTTGCGGACATAATCACGGTAAATCAGAAGTACGAGGTCGCTGTGGAGACTGCCCTTGGCGGAAGTATACAGAACATTGTCACTGAGGACGATGCCACTGCCAAGAGAATGATCTCATATCTGAAGACCAACAGACTCGGACGTGCAACATTTCTTCCGCTTAACACCATAACAGACCGCGGTTCCGTCAGAAATGATGTGCTCAGGGAAAAAGGAGTCATAGGAGTTGCATCAGATCTTGTTGAGGTCGATTCCAAATTCAACACGCTGGTAAAGAACCTTTTAGGCAGGATCATAGTTGTCGACAATATCGATAATGCCCTGGCGGTAGCGCGTAAGAACAATCAGTCGCTCAGACTTGTCACCATAGAGGGAGAACTGATAAATCCGGGCGGATCAATGACCGGAGGTGCATTCAGGAATTCCAGTAACCTTCTCGGAAGGAAGAGGGAGCTGGATGAACTCAAGGAGCAGATCGATAACCTGAAATCAACAGCGTCAAAGGCTGCGGCTCTCGACGCACAACTTAAGACTTCAAGAGATCAGCTCAGACAGGATATAGACAAATACAACTCCGAACTGCAGCAGGCATATCTGAAAAAGAATACTCTGACCATGAGTATTGAACAGGTCAAAGAAAAGCTTGCCGAATCTGAAAGAGTATTTGTCTCGATTGAGAAAGAGGTAGCAGAGCTCAATAATCAGATAACGGAGATAAACAACAATAAGAATTCTCTTGCCGACAACAACAAAAAGCATGAAGCCATGAGGCTTGAAGCTGAGGCAAGAGTGGAAGAACTTGAGGGACAGGGACAGGAGAACAAGGATAAGCTCACCGCTGCAAACGCAAGGGTATCTGAGCTTATGATTAAGTTTAATTCCGTCAAGCAGAAAGAGGACTTCATTGTAGAAAATATCCGAAGAATAAATATGGATATCGAAAAATACAAGGAAGAACTTGAGGGCTTTACAAGCCGCGTGGAGTCATCATTCAGTGAGATCACAGAGCTGGAAGACAGGATAGCTGCTATAAAGACAGATATCGCAAGCAGAACCGGAAGTATCGCTGACAACGAGGACAAGGTAAACGAATTCTCAGTCAAGAGAGAGGAATTACAGCAGAGCCACAAGGAATTCTTTGCCAGACGAGAAGAACTTTCCGAAAAGATTGCAGGACTCGAGAAGGACTCATACAAGCTCACATCGATAATCGAGAAGAACACTGAGAAAGCAGACGAACTCAGCAACTATATGTGGGAGGAGTATGAGCTTACATACAGCAGTGCCCAGGAACTCAAGGACGATAATCTTCCTGAACTGCCGGCACTAAAGAAGGAGATCGTTGCAGTAAAGGCCAAGATCAAATCCCTTGGAGATGTCAACGTCAATGCCATAGATGACTACAAGGAAGTCTCTGAGAGATACGAATTTCTCAAGGGACAGCATGACGATATAGTCAGTGCGGAGACCAACCTTGTAAATATCATTGCGGAGCTTGAAAAATCAATGCAGGAGCAGTTTGCCGAGAAGTTCAAGGAGATACAGGTCATGTTCGACAAGGTATTCAAGGAGCTGTTCGGTGGTGGACGTGGTGCACTTGAGCTGGTTGATACCGAGGATCTTCTTGAAACAGGTATCAGGATCATAGCACAGCCACCTGGAAAGAAGCTCCAGAATATGATGCAGTTGTCAGGTGGAGAGAAGTCCCTCACCGCCATAGCACTGTTATTTGCAATTCAGAGTCTGAAGCCATCACCTTTCTGTCTGCTGGACGAGATAGAGGCGGCTCTTGACGACTCGAACGTAAGAAGATTTGCACAGTATCTCAACAGGCTTACAAAGGATACGCAGTTCATAGTTATATCACACAGAAAGGGAACCATGGAGGCTGCTGATATCCTGTACGGTATAACCATGCAGGAGAAGGGTGTATCTACCCTCGTATCAGTCAACCTTATTGAGAACGATCTGGATAAATAACAATAGAAGATATTAAACAGGAGGTATGTCATGGCAGAGGAAAAAGAGAAAAAAGGATTTTTTGCGAGACTTAAGGCAGGTCTTGCAAAGACAAGAGATAATATAGTAGAAAGCTTTACAGATGTATTCGGTGCATCCCATATAGATGATGATTTCTATGAGAATCTTGAAGAGACATTTATCATGGCTGATATGGGATATGAGACGACTGAGAAGGTTATAGAGGGACTTAAGCAGAAGGTTGAGGATTCACACATCAAAGAACCTGCTGCCTGCAAGGAACTTGTGATCAATATAATCAAGAACCAGATGTCTGTGGACGATTCAGCGTACGACTTCGAGAATAAGAAGTCCGTTGTGCTGGTCATCGGGGTAAATGGTGTCGGCAAGACAACGACCATCGGAAAGCTTGCTGCCCAGTACCGCCAGAGAGGCAAGAAGGTTCTCATGGCTGCTGCCGATACATTCAGAGCTGCCGCCATAGATCAGTTAAAGACCTGGGCTGACAGGGCACAGGTTGATATAATTTCACACAATGAGGGCGCTGATCCCGCTGCAGTTGTATACGACGCAGTGGCTGCCGCCAAGGCAAGAGATACGGATATCCTTCTCGTTGATACAGCGGGAAGACTTCACAACAAGAAGAATCTCATGGACGAGCTTGCAAAGATGAGAAGGATCATCACAAGGGATTATCCAGAGGCAAATGTTGAGGCGCTCATAGTTCTGGACGGAACAACAGGTCAGAATGCCCTTGAACAGGCAAGACAGTTCAGCAATGTAACTGAGCTTGACGGTATAGTTATCACCAAGCTTGACGGAACTGCCAAGGGTGGTATTGCGATAGCGATCCAGGCAGAGCTTGACGTACCGGTCAAGTTTATCGGAGTTGGTGAGAAGATCGGTGATCTCCAAAGATTTGACCCTCAGGAATATGTCAACGCATTGTTCGCAGATTTTGACGAGGACAGATCCGAGATCGATATGCTCATCGGCGATGACATGTAATACTACGGCATATATAATGATCATATGTATGTCAATGTACTTATATCTGTGCACAACCATATATGATTTTCAAAAGGATTTTTACATAAGGAGACATTAACAAATGGCAGAACAGAACACAACAGACAAACTGACACTTGCGAAATTTGAGGAGGCCTACGACATTGTACATAAGGTGGTTCTCCCTACAAAGCTCATATACAGTGACTATTTCAGTGGGATAACAGGCAACAAGGTATACTTCAAACCTGAGAACCTTCAGAAGACCGGTGCATACAAGATCAGGGGTGCATATTACAAGATAAGCACTCTTTCAGATGAAGAGAGACAGAAGGGACTGATAACAGCTTCGGCTGGAAATCATGCCCAGGGTGTGGCATATGCTGCAAAAGCATATGGAGTAAAGGCGACCATCGTTATGCCTTCATCTACACCTCTCATCAAGGTTAACAGAACTAAGGCATACGGCGCAGAGGTTATACTGTATGGAGACGTATATGATGAATCATGTGCATACGCTCTTGAGCTTGCAGAGGACAAGGGTTATACATTCATTCATCCGTTCGATGATCTCGATGTTGCCACAGGACAGGGCTCGGTTGCGATGGAGATCATAAAGGAGCTTCCTTTCGTTGACTATATCCTTGTTCCTATCGGAGGTGGCGGTCTGGCAACAGGTGTGTCCACACTTGCCAAGATGATGAATCCGAACATCAAGGTCATAGGTGTTGAGCCTGCCGGAGCAAACTGTATGCAGGTCTCACTGAAGAACAAGAAGGTTACAACACTTCCATATGTAGACACCATTGCAGATGGAACTGCAGTAAAGACACCGGGAAGCAAGATTTTCCCATATATACAGAAGAACATAGATGATATTATAACTGTAGAGGATAACGAACTCATCGTTTCATTCCTCGATATGCTTGAGAACCACAAGCTTCTTGTTGAGAATTCAGGCCTTCTCACAGTGGCAGCACTTAAGCATCTCGATGTAAAGGGTGCCAAGGTCGTAAGCATACTGTCGGGCGGCAATATGGATATGATAACATTTGCCTCACTTGTACAGCACGGACTTATCGCAAGAAGCAGGATCTTCACAGTTTCAACACTTCTTCCTGACAAGCCGGGTGCACTCATGAACATTTCAAAGGTTATCGCTGATCTCCAGGGAAATGTTATCAAGCTTGAGCACAACCAGTTCGTATCCATCAACAGGAATTCAGCAGTTGAGCTTGTTATCACTATGGAGGCATTTGGCCCTGAGCACAAGCAGCTCATCATCAACACACTTGCTGATAAGGGCTACAAGCCAAAGGAAGTCATGACAAAGGGAATATACAATTAATTGTAGTTGATATCGATGATTAACGATGAACTCACTTTAACCGTAAATGACAACAAAATAATCGCCTGCAGACGCGGTGACAATCTGTTCAAGGTGCTGTGCAGCGCCGGATATGTGTTCAGTGGAAACTGCGGAGGTCTTGGAAGGTGTCAGAGATGTCTGGTGGATGTAAAAGGTGCGGGCACGGTAAAAAGCTGTACCTACACTATCACTGATAACATACAGATAACCATAGGTGAGGATAACATGTCAGTCCTTGCTTCGTACAAGGGTGCTGATGAATCCAACAACGTATATAATGGCGATGGTCGTGGTATAGGCATAGCTATAGATTTAGGCACCACCACCATCGCCATAGAACAGATAGATATGTCTGATGGAAGTGTCACGGGCAGATGTGGATTTATGAATCCACAGATTGAATATGGCAGCGATGTCATATCGAGGATCCGAACAGGCTCCACAGAAGATGGACTGGCAAAGCTCAGAAGCTCAGTAGTCACAAGGATTTCCTCAGAGTTGGCCGGAATGGGGTATGCCCCTGCAGATATATCAAGGATAATTATTTCCGGAAACACCACCATGAATGCAATACTTGAGCGGCTGCTTCTGGACAATCTCGGGCATGCACCATTTGAGATCAGGAATCCTGACAGTATAACAGTATCAGGGAAGGATTTCTTTGATGATGAAAGATTTTGCAGTGCAGAAGTCACATGTCTTCCTAACCTCAGCGCATTTGTTGGAGCTGACGCATTGTGCGGTGCAGTCGTCTGTAACATTGACAGGTCTGACAAATATCAGTTGTTTGCAGATCTCGGAACAAACGGAGAACTCATACTTGCAAAGCAGGGCATCGGTTATGCCACCTCATGTGCATGTGGTCCGGCATTTGAGGGAATGCTGAGGAGAGGTGTTGCAGCTCCAACCACAGCCTTTGATCTGCTGAACAGACTTAATTTGCTACACATAGTGAATGACGATGGAGTCCTGGTTGATCAGTATATAGACGGAGGCTACAGACTTGCGGGTGGAGTGACAATTGACATGGATATGATCAGAAGCTTTCTCCTTGCAAAGGCAGCCATATGTGCAGGGATAGAATCCCTCATGGATATGGCGGGGATAACGGCAGAGGACGTATCACGTGTATATCTGGCAGGAGGCTTCGGGTGCAGTCTTAATATATCAAGTGCGGTAAGCCTTGGACTTTTTCCGGACAGTTTTCAGGGAAAATCAGAATTTGCAGGAAATACATCCCTGCACGGAGCACATAAGTGCTTGATTGATAAGAGTTTTATTGATAGAATATATGCGTTTAAAGAGACCCTGACTGCTGTGAATCTCGGTGAGCTTGAGGGCTTTGACAGAAGATATTACAGTCATATGGATCTCAGACCATGGACCGCACAGTCACATGGTACAAATAAATTACAACAGAAGAGTAGATTATGAAATTACTAAGTATAGCAAGCGGTAGCAGCGGTAACTGCTATTACGTCGGCAATAGCGATACCCATCTTCTTGTGGATGTAGGCATAAGCTGCAAGAGGGTTGAAAACGCCCTTAAGGATGAGGGAATAAAGCCGTCTGAACTCGATGGTGTTCTTGTAACGCATGAGCATATAGATCATGTGAAGGGCATAGGTGTTCTGGCAAGAAAGCACGGTGTTCCTATATATGCCACTGCAGGAACCATAGCTGAGATGAAGAAGATGACCTCCCTTGGCAGTATCGATGAGGGACTGTTTCATGAGATTCGTCCTGATGAAAAGATACTGATAAAGGATATAACCGTTGATCCGTCATCCATCTGGCATGACGCAGCGGATCCGGTATGCTACAGCCTGTATGGAGATGGCAAAAAAGTGTCCATAGCGACTGATATGGGCAATTATAATGATTATATTGTAGATAAGCTTGACAACTCAGATATAATGGTAGTTGAGGCCAATCATGATGTCAGAATGCTTGAGGCGGGACCATATCCTTATTATCTCAAGAGACGAATCCTTGGCAACTATGGTCATCTGTCCAACGAATTGTCAGGGCAGCTCATATACAGACTTCTGAATGACCATGTGAAGGGTATCATTCTGGGACATCTGAGCAAGGAGAACAATTTTGAAGAGCTGGCATACGAGACAGTCAAGCTGGAGCTTGAAAACAATTCATACGCCAACGATGTAAGGGAATTTGGGCTGGCAGTAGCCAGAAGAGACATGCCTATGGCTGCCATAGAGGCATAGGCTGATTTTTAGGAGTGAATAAAGATGGGTTCTGTATGTACAGGCTCCATCATCAACAAGGAGGATAAATGAAATGAAAAAGAGAATCATAACTGTAGTAGGTAAGGACAGCGTGGGAATCACAGCTAAGGTATGTGTATATCTGGCAAACAACCAGATCAATATACTTGACATATCACAGACTATAGTTGCAGGGTACTTCAACATGATGATGGTGGTTGATACACAGGAATCATCCAAATCAACAGAGCTCATCGCATCAGAGCTCGGACAGATCGGAGAAGAGATTGGAGTACAGATAAAGGTACAGCACGAGAAGATCTTTGAGACAATGCACAGAATCTAATAATATACAGTCTGACAGACAGAAAAGAGGATATACATGATTAGCATAAATGAAGTAATCGAGACCAATAAGATGATCTCAGACATGAATCTGGATGTTCGTACCATCACAATGGGAATCAGTCTTTTGGATTGTGTAGGTACAGATGTGGATGATACATGTACAAAGATATATAACAAGATAACAACATATGCCAAGGATCTTGTATCAACAGGTCAGGAGATATCAAGAAGATATGGTATACCAATCGTCAACAAGAGAGTTTCTGTAACACCTATAGCACTGGTTGGTGGTTCCGTATGTAAGACCACCGGAGATTTTGTAAAGATCGCAAAGGCTCTTGACAAGGCTGCAGACACCATAGGAGTCAACTTCATCGGAGGATATTCAGCGCTTGTAAATAAGGGCATGACTCCTGCTGATGAGCTTCTTATCCGTTCAATTCCTGAAGCACTCTCAAGCACAGGAAAGGTGTGCAGCTCCATAAATGTAGGTTCAACCAAAACCGGTATAGATATGGATGCAGTCAAGATTCTCGGAGAGATGATCAAAGACACTGCCGAGCTCACCAAGGAAGCAGATTCCATCGGTTGTGCAAAGCTTGTAGTATTCTGTAACGCACCTGATGACAACCCATTTATGGCCGGTGCATTCCACGGTGTTACCGAGGGAGACTGTGTCATCAATGTCGGAGTCAGCGGCCCTGGTGTTGTAAAGAAAGCCCTTGAGAAGGTAAGAGGAGAAAACTTTGAGGAACTCTGCGAGACCATCAAGAAGACAGCTTTCAAGGTAACCAGAGTTGGACAGCTCGTTGCAAAAGAGGCATCCAAGATGCTCGGCGTACCATTTGGTATAGTTGACCTGTCACTTGCCCCTACTCCTGCAGTCGGAGACAGTGTAGGTGAGATTCTCGAGGAGATCGGTCTTGAATACGCCGGAGCTCCTGGTACAACAGCAGCACTTGCGCTCCTCAACGATCAGGTTAAGAAGGGTGGAGTTATGGCTTCATCATACGTCGGAGGACTCTCCGGTGCATTCATCCCTGTATCTGAGGACCAGAGAATGATCGATGCAGTTTCCGCAGGAGCATTAACTCTTGAGAAACTTGAGGCCATGACATGTGTATGTTCAGTAGGTCTTGATATGATAGCAATTCCTGGTGATACATCACCTGCAACCATATCAGGAATTATCGCTGATGAGATGGCTCTTGGTATGATCAACCAGAAGACAACCGCTGTAAGACTTATCCCTGTTATCGGTAAGACAGTTGGAGATCAGGCTGAATTTGGCGGACTTCTCGGATACGCACCTATCATGCCTGTCAACAGATTTGCATGTGATAAGTTTGTCAACAGAGGTGGACGTATTCCAGCCCCTATCCATAGTTTCAAAAACTAATATTGGATAATGCGGTATAGGATCACAGTTCCTGATACGATATAGATATATAGAGGATGCGCACTGAATACGGAAATTCCGTGCGCATCTCTTTTGCTGTAATTGAATATTTCCATTTGGAGATATCAGATAATATGATCACAAGAAAATTATTTAAGGATATTATTTTATGAGAAGATTAGCTTTACCGGATGAAATACTGATGAAGGTTGAAAAGCCCGCCAGATATATAGGTGGAGAATACAACAGTGTTATGAAGGACAAGGACAAGGTTGATGTGCGTTTCTGCATGTGTTTTCCTGATGTATACGAGATAGGTATGTCCCATCTCGGAATTCAGATACTGTACGATATGTTCAACAGGAGAGAGGACACATGGTGTGAAAGAGTTTATTCGCCATGGCCTGATCTGGACGCGGAGATGAGAGAACATGACATCCCTCTGTTCGCGCTGGAATCCCAGGATCCTATAAGGGATTTTGATTTCCTTGGAATAACACTCCAGTACGAGATGTGTTACACCAATATTCTTCAGGTGCTTGATCTGGCTGGAATCCCACTCCGTACAAGAGACAGAAAAAAGGGAGACACACTTGTTATAGGCGGAGGCCCATGCTCATACAATCCTGAGCCTATAGCAGACTTCTTTGACATATTCTATATGGGTGAGGGCGAAGTATCTTATGATGCACTTCTGGAGCTTTACAAGGTGTATAAGCACACTGATATGACCAGGGAAGAATTTCTCATAAAGGTGTCCAACATTCCGGGATTATACGTTCCTGAGCTCTATGAAGTCACATACAAGGAAGATGGCACGATAGCTTCATTTGCTCCTAGATTTGAAGATGTGCCTGCCACGATAACCAAGACGGTTGTCATGGATCACAGCAAAGTCACATACCCTGAGAAGCCTGTTGTGTCATTCATGAAGCTCACTCAGGACAGAGTTGTTCTTGAGATCATGCGCGGATGTATAAGAGGCTGCAGATTCTGCCAGGCTGGAATGATATACAGACCAACCAGACCTAAAGATGTCAATCTGTTAAAGGGCTATGCTGAGAAAATGCTGGCAAGTACAGGACACGAGGAGATAACCTTCAGCAGTCTGTCGTCGAGTGATTACGAGGAGCTTCCGGAACTCACAGACTGCCTGATCGAGAAGATGGACAATGAGCATGTAAATATCTCTCTGCCATCGCTCCGTATAGACGCCTTTTCTCTGGATGTCATGAGCAAGATCCAGGATGTGAAGAAGAGTTCACTTACATTTGCCCCTGAGGCAGGAACGCAGAGACTCAGAAATGTTATAAACAAGGGTCTCACAAAGGAGAACATAATGGATGGTGCCCTGAAGGCCTTCAAAGGCGGCTGGGATAAGGTGAAGCTGTACTTCATGATGGGCCTTCCTACTGAGACATATGACGATATTGCCGGGATTGCAGACCTGTCGGAGGAGATCACTGAGCTTTTCTTTGCAAATATCCCAAGAGAAGAACGAAATGGACGTGTCATGGTCACCGCATCGGCATCATATTTTGTGCCAAAGCCATTTACTCCGTTCCAGTGGGCTCCGATGATAAGGCCTGAGGAATTTGTCAAGCGTGCATACTTTGTGAAGGACAGATTCCGCGCAGAGAAGAACCATAAGAGTCTTAAGTTCCAGTACCACGAAGCAGATATCACCATACTTGAGGGACTGCTTGCTCGAGGCGACAGGAAGCTTTGCGATGTAATATATGATGTCTATAAGGCCGGTCAGATATTTGACGCATGGACAGAGTTCTTCAAAAAAGAAAACTGGGACAACGCCATGGCAAAGCACGGCCTGGATATAGATTTCTACACATACAGGGACAGAAGTGTTGATGAGATACTTCCATGGGATTTCATTGATATAGGAGTCACAAGAAAGTTCCTTGAGAGAGAGTGGGAGAACGCCCAGAACGAAAAGGTAACCCCTAACTGCAGACAGCAGTGTTCCGGCTGTGGTGCCGCAAGATTTGGAGGAGGTGTATGTTTTGAAAATAAGAATTAAATACTCCAAGCTCGGTAACCTTAGATTTATAGGACACCTTGACGTTATGAGATATTTCCAGAAGGAGATAAGACGTGCCGGTCTGGATGTGAGCTATTCCAAGGGATATTCGCCTCACCAGATCATCTCGTTTGCCGCTCCGCTGGCCATGGGAATCACTTCTGATGGCGAATACTTTGACGGAGAATTTGAATCCGTTACAACATCCAGAGAGATGATCGACGCATTGAATGCCGTATCGGTTGATGAGATGAAGGTCACTGAGTGTGTACTTCTTCCCGATGATGCAAAGAACTCCATGTCAGTTGTGTCAGCATCGGACTATGTCATCTCATTCCTTGACAAAGCAGGAACTGAAGAACGGCATAATATACTGGACAGTGTGGAATCCTTCATGTCGCAGGATCAGATCGTCATTCTGAAAAAAACAAAGAAGAGCGAACGCGAGGAGAATATAAAACCTGGTATCATGACCTGCGAGCTGAGGGACGATCAGATATATATGCTGCTGTCAACCGGAAGTGAATACAACCTCAAGCCGGAGCTCGTCATGCAGGCTCTCTGCGCGTATGCGGGTGTCAGTCACAACCAGTTCCATTATCATATTCACAGACTGGAGACGTACATGGATGGCCCTGATGGCAATATAATACCTCTATACAAAGCCGGTTCACCATTCTAAGAGTCTGCCTGACCGTATATTTGAAAGATTATAAGGGGAATATCACATGAGAAAGCTGGTAGTTACACACTACGACAACAAAATATTACAGGCTGTTATACAGGATGGCAAAGTCACAGATCTTAACCTGTCAGAGGGCAGTACAGTCCTTGGCAATATCTATGTGGGCAAGGTGGCCAACATCGTAAACAATATAAATGCCTGCTTCGTGGATTACGGTGACAGACTTCCCTGCTACTACAGTCTGGATGACAATGATATTATATACGCCGATGGCAGGGAGCACACAAAGCTCAGGATCGGCGATGAGATAGTCGTTCAGATCAGCCGTGACGCAGTCAAGACCAAGAACCCTGTTGGTTCATCGGAGCTCACCCTCCGCGGGGATTACTGTGTGGTCCACACCGGGGAACAGATCGGTGTATCGAACAAGATAAGCAGCAGAAAGCTCCGGGACGAGCTTAAGGACATCGCGCGAAATACCCTCCCGGCGGGTATAGGTTGTATCATTAGGACAAATGCTGTGGATGCGGACCCTGAACTCATAAAACGTGAACTGAATGAGCTGGGCGGTCGTCTCACGCAGATCCTGAAGGCCGCAACAACCAGAAAATGCTTTTCCTGTCTGTACCGGAATCCACCGGAATATATAGAAAACATAACTTTCATGGGAAGTAATAAGCTAGATTCACTGGTAACCGATGATGAAGAAATATTCCACGTATTTGAGGATTACATAGAGAAAAAACAGCCTGGAACAATAGACTTAACGCTTCATACCGATACAGCATGTCCGCTTACGGCAATCTACAATCTCAATAAAGAAGTGGAGGGAGCTCTAAAGGAAAGAGTATGGCTTAAGTCAGGTGCCTACCTTATAATCCAGCAGACTGAGGCCATGGTAGTTGTGGATGTGAATACAGGCAAGGCTATATCAGGCAGAGATATGGAACAGCACATGCTGAAGGTCAACACCGAGGCTGCCATCGAAACCTGCCGTCAGTTAAGACTCCGCAATCTGTCAGGGATAGTAGTCATAGACTTTATAAACATGAAGAATCCCGATGATATTCTCAGGATACGTGATACCCTGATAAGAGAGCTGGCAGACGATCCTGTACCAGCCAAATTCGTAGATATCACCAAGCTTGGACTTATAGAGCTGACCAGAAAGAAGTTAAAGAGACCGCTTCACGAAATGGTTAAGCTTTGATGAAAATAAATCAAAAAATATTGTAAAAATATATCAGAAAATTATTGACAAATAATCATCTCAATGGTAGATTATATGAGTATGCCGCACAGTTAGGTATAAGTGTGTCAACAGACACCACCAAAACTGGCGAGTTTGATTAAGGAGGTATTAACCATGTACGCAATTATAGCAACAGGCGGTAAGCAGTACAAGGTAGCTGAAGGAGACGTGATCAAGGTTGAGAAGCTCGCAGCAGAGGCTGGAAGCGAAGTAACATTTGATGATGTTATCTTAGTAAGCACTGATTCAGACGTTAAGTGTGGAGATGCAGTTGCTAATGCATCTGTAACAGCATCAGTAGTTGGTGAAGGCAAGTCTAAGAAAGTTATTGTTTACAAGTACAAGAGAAAGACTGGCTATCACAAGAAGAATGGTCACAGACAGTCATATACTAAGGTTGAGATCAAGAAGATCAACGCTTAATTGGTATTGATTGTATCGATTATAAGACATGATTGATGTAGTTATTTATCAGAACAGCAATTCGGAATATATAGGATTTAAGACAGATGGACATGCGGAATATGATGATCCTGGACAAGATATCGTCTGTAGCGCAGTTTCAGCGATCACGATAACCATCCTGAACTCTGTTGAGAAGCTTTCAGATGTGAATTTCACACTTGACTGCGATCAGGAGAGCGGACATATGGATTTCATATTCACAGAGGAGCCGGATATCAAGGCACAGACTTTGATGCAGGCGCTTGTGATCGGTATATCCGGAATCGAAGAATCCTATGGCGATTATATTTGTATGACCTTTAAGGAGGTGTAATTGACATGATGAAGATGGAACTTCAGTTTTTCGCTCATAAGAAAGGTGTAGGTTCTACAAAGAACGGCAGAGACTCAGAGTCCAAGAGACTTGGCGCTAAGAGAGCTGACGGTCAGTTCGTAAAGGCTGGTAACATCCTTTACAGACAGCGTGGAACAAAGATTCACCCAGGTCTTAACGTTGGTATTGGCGGAGATGACACACTGTTCGCTACAGCTGATGGTATCGTTAGATTTGAGAGAAAGGGTAGAGACAAGAAGCAGGTTTCTATCTATCCAGTAGTTAACGAGTAATATTGGATATATATAAGTAATACTATCAAGAGACTGGAGTAATTTTTATTATTCCAGTCTTTTTTTACAGACAAAAGTGCAGATATGGGGTATACTATGAAATAGTGTGCAGATGTATCTGCAGAACTTGACACAGGTAGTTTAGACATTGAATATTCGGTATAGAATATCTGACATAGAAAGGCGGTATATTATGTTTGCCGATAGAGCCAGAATATATGTGAGATCAGGCAAGGGCGGTGACGGACATGTATCCTTCAGAAGAGAGAAATATGTTCCAAACGGCGGTCCTGACGGCGGTGACGGAGGTAATGGCGGTGACGTTATCTTTGTTGTCGACGAGGGAATGAACACGCTCACTAACTATAGACATGTAACAAAATACAGAGCCGGAGACGGTGAAGAGGGCGGCAAGAAGAACTGCCATGGCAGCAATGGTGCCGATATCGTGCTCAAGGTTCCACCTGGAACTGTTGTCAAAGATTCAGAGACAGGTAAGGTTATTCTCGATATGGCATACAAGAAGGAACCTGTTGTTTTCCTTAAAGGAGGCCGTGGTGGCCGTGGCAACAGAACATATGTAACTTCGACCATGCAGGCGCCAAAGTATGCACAGCCTGGTCAGCCAGCCAAGGAGCTTACAGTAGATTTTGAACTCAAGTGTATAGCTGACGTAGGACTTGTCGGATACCCAAGTGTAGGTAAATCAACCTTCCTTGCAAGAGTTACGAATGCCCGTCCTAAGATCGCGGCATATCATTTTACCACTTTAGTTCCGAACCTGGGTGTGGTGGATCTCGGGGATAAGAACGGCTTCGTGATCGCAGACATTCCAGGCATAATTGAAGGTGCGTCAGAAGGAACAGGTCTTGGACTTCAGTTCTTAAGACATATAGAGCGTACAAAGGTTATAATCCACATCGTGGATGCAGCCTCGGTGGATGGAAGAGATCCGATCAATGATATCCACGTAATCAATGAAGAGCTCAAGAAGTACAATAAAGACATCGAGAACCGTCCACAGGTTATAGCAGCCAACAAGGTCGATCTTCTGGATGATATGGGCTATGAGACTGTCATAGAGATGCTTAAGGAGGAATTCCCGGAGGATGAAGGATATAAGATATTCCCTATATCTGCAGTATCAGGAAAGGGTATCAATGAACTTCTCTGGTATGTCAATGACCTTGTAAAGCAGTCTCCAAGGGAGATCATCGAATTTGAACCTGAGATAGATCTGTCCATGCAGGATGATCCTGAGCTTCCATTTGAAGTCAGAAAGTCAGACGAGGAGGAGGGTGTATATATCGTCGAGGGTCCACGAATCGAGAAGATGCTCGGATATACGAACCTTGAATCTGAGAAGGGCTTTGATTTCTTCCAGAAGTTCCTCAGAGACAATGGAATACTTGCACAGCTTGAGGAGCTTGGCTGTGTAGACGGAGATACTGTAAGAATGTATTTCCTTGAATTTGATTATTATAAGTAAAGGAATAAACACGTATGAATAGCAAACAGAGAGCATATTTAAAGGGGCTGGCACAGACCATCCAGCCTATACTCAACATAGGCAAATCATCACTCACACCTGAGTTCACAGAATCTGTTGCAGAGGCTCTTGAAGCCAGAGAACTAATCAAGATCTCTGTTCTCAAGAACTGTCTTGACGATCCTCGTGAGATAGCAGCTATGCTCGGTGAGAGAACACACTCACAGGTAGTTCAGGTGATCGGCAGAAAGATCGTTCTGTACAAGGAGTCAAAGGAACATAAGAAGATCGAACTTCCATAGGGGGAATAAGCCATGCTGGCACAAAAAGCAGGACATGTAGGTATACTCGGCGGAACATTCAATCCTATACACTATGGACATATAGAGCTTGGCGTACAGGCACTGGAACAGTTTAGACTGGATAAAGTGCTTGTGATGCCCAACAATAAGCCTGGTTATAAAGATATTTCCAACGAAGTTACAACAGATCACCGGGTCAACATGATAAAACTTGCCATAGATGGCATAAAAGGGTTGGAGTATTCTGATTTTGAGCTCAGACGTCCCGGGATCACATACACCTCAGATACGCTTGAGGCCCTTCATGAGTTATATCCTGACGTTCACTGGTATTTTATCATGGGCGGGGATTCCATTATGTATTTTGACCACTGGCACAGACCTGACATCATATCAAGGCATGCAACGCTGCTTGTCACAACAAGAAGTGGAGCTCCTGAGGATATGATCAACAACAAGATAGCAAGCCTGCACAGCCTGTTTCCGGCTTCTGATATCCGTCGGGAGTACATCCACCAGCACGATATATCCTCAAGTGATATAAGAGCTGCTGTGCGGTCAGGAGAAGATATCAGGGATATGGTTCCCGACAGCGTGATAACATATATCAAGGACAATGGTCTATATCACGTTTGATCTGGCAGGTATAACAACATATATTGAATATTACTTATACTTGAACATTTGCAACAGATAGGAGATAAGATGAACAGATTTGAGATGCGTGAGCGCCTTGAAAACAAGCTCACAAAGAAAAGATTTGAACATTCACTTGGTGTGGAATATGTATCAGGCTGCCTGGCCATGGTTCACGGAGCAGATGTTAACAAAGCTTTGACTGCCGGACTTCTACATGACTGCGCCAAATGTCTGCCTGCAGACGAGAAGATAGCAAGATGCAAAAAACACGGACTTCCAATAAGCCAGGTCGAATTTGCTAACCCTGAGCTTTTACACGCAAAGCTGGGAGCATATTACGCAAGAGAAAAATACGGAGTTGACGATGAGGACATCCGATCGGCTATAGAATTCCATACAACTGGAAGACCGGCTATGTCGCTTCTGGAAAAGATTGTTTTTGTGGCTGACTATATAGAGCCGAACCGTAAGCCTTTGCCGGAGATAGATGAGATAAGAAATGAGGCATTCTCCGATATTGACGCTTCGGTGGCCCACATATTAAAGAATACTTTAACTTATCTGGACAGTGGCAGCTGTGGAGACACGGACGAAATGTCTGTCCGGACATATAAATATTATACATCATTGAACAGTGAGGACTAATATGGCAGATTCCAGAGAGATGCTCAAGATAGCATGTGCTGCTCTTGAGGATAAAAAAGCATTTGACATTAAGATCATAGACATAAGCAGAATTTCAACCTTATGTGATTATATAGTGATAGCTGACGGAACAAATAAAAAACAGGTTCAGGCACTCAGCGATAATGTTGAGGACAATATGCACGAAGCTGGATATTCCCACAAGGGAGTGGAGGGATATTCTGAAGGTGGATGGATTTTGCTGGATTATTATGATATAATAATCCATATATTTTCTGAAGAATCAAGAAGATTCTACAACATAGAGAAGATATGGAGTGACGGAGATATTGTATCTCTGGACAGCATATAAGATATTCAGCTTAAAATAAGATTGGGTTGCAAGTAAGAATTTGGGGATTAAAACATGGAGAGTAACAGGCTATTAAGCGACAATTATATCAAGATCAATCATATAGCCTCAAAATGTATGAGGCTTTTCGTGATATTGATACTTCTATATTGGGTATTTACATATATCGGGGGACAGTGCAATATTGTGATCCTGTGTTCATGCATGAGCGTGTGTTGTATTCTGACCCTTATACCTACGATTTTTATTGATCTACTTAAGAACAATGAGGGCAAATGTATAAAATATGTGGTAATTGCATTGGCTGTACTCATATGCTCCATACTCAATACAACTTTATCGTACACAGCTATGATCGTCTGGATATTTCCTATGCTTGTAGCTTCCCTTTATTATAACAAGACAATGGTTCTCTATACTGCGCTTTTATCTACAGTCGGTGTATTCGCTGCAGATATAGTCAATTACAGATTATGTGATCTTGTTATTCCACCCGCACATGATGATTTTGCTGACAATATGATACTGGTCATAGCGCCATGTGTTATAGCCATTTTTATCATGTCATTTGTATCATATTTCATAGTATCAAGAAACTCAACAATGCTCAATAATGTTATAGACCATGCTGAAGAGGTCAAAACTAATCAGAAGGAACTCATATATGCGTTTGCCGAGCTCTCAGAGAGCAAGTCAAAATCAACAGGTGAGCACATCAAGAGAGTTGCAAAATACATGGAGGTTCTTGGAAAGGCATCCGGTTTTGATGACGATTATGTTGACATGCTTTCAACCGCAGCCATGATGCACGATATCGGCAAACTGATGATCAGCGAGGAAATACTCAACAAACCTTCCCGTCTTACAGATGAGGAGTTCGCCATTATGAAGAGTCATGTATTATATGGCGACGCACTTCTCTCAAAATGTCCGGGACAGATCCTTCAGATTGCAAGAACGATCGCCAAGGAACATCATGAGAAATGGGATGGCTCTGGATATCTGCATATGAAGGGAGAAGAGATCGCATATATCAGCAGGCTTATGGCTGTATGTGATGTATTCGATGCCCTTACATCAGCAAGATACTACAAGAAAGGCTGGTCTATGGAGGAGGCTTATACCGAGATAGTAAGCCAGAGTGGTAAACAGTTTGATCCAAAGGTGGTATTATTATTCCAGGCTCATTTCAAGGAATTCAAACAGATAGCAGAACAGAATGCTGATAAGCACATATACTAAAATGTGATTACTTAAAAATAGACTAAATATACATTAAGCTAATAGACTAAAAAACTGTTTTTTATGATTTTTTAGTCTATTTTTTTGGATTTAGGCTTGAAATAAGCTAATTAATTGGTATAATGTAATTAATAAATTGATACAAATTAACTATTTTGAAGTTAATTTACTTTTAATAAGCCCCCTCTTAAAAAATATGACATAAATTGATCCCCAGGTCATATACGTAAATGTTGCTGACGTATGTTGACCTGGGGATCTCTTTCTTAATGAATTTATTATATTATATTGTAATTACATCTGCCTAAATAATCCGATAACCTTTCCGAGTATATCGCAGTGGTCTACGATAATTGGATCCATATAATCATTCTCCGGCTGAAGTCTTATATGACCATTCTCCTTAAAATATCTCTTTACTGTAGCCCCGTCATCGATAAGTGCAACCACAATATCACGATTGGAAGCAGAAGAGCATTGTTCAACAATAAGGAGATCACCATCGTTGATTCCGATGTTGATCATACTTTCGCCCTTAACGCGAAGCATGAATGTCTGATTATTGGTGTTATGTAAATATTCCGGTGGAATAGGAAAATAATCCATAATATTCTGTGTGGCAAGGATAGGAAGTCCCGCTGCAACCTGTCCAACAACAGGTATATTAATAACCTCACGCCTTGACAATGCAAAATCATCATCTATTATCTCTATAGCCCTTGGTTTTGTTGGATCACGCCTTATATATCCGTTCTCCTCAAGAGATGCGAGATGAGCATGTACTGATGATGTAGACTTGAGTCCAACAGCCTTGCAGATCTCTCTTACTGAAGGTGGATAGCCCTTCTTAAGCTGTTCTTCCTTGATATATTCCAAAATCTCTGTCTGTTTATCAGATATCTTTCCTTTTCCCATGTATATTGAACCTCCACAAATAAATTCTATTTAACATAATCTGTTATATACAAAATATGATAGCACATATGTTCTGATATTGCAAACGAATGTTCTGTTTTAATTTTGCTTTGTTTTGAATATTCTTGACCGGATCTATTCTTTCGTGGGAATAAAAATGGACACCTGATAGTGCATAATATAGTAGTATTAAGGATTCAGAGTTACAATACGAACTGCAGTCGTACAAGTGTTCGAAAATCACTTGACAACAAAACATCTGTTCGGTATAATACGAACATAGTAACAAACATACGTTCAGGAGGGATAGAGATGAATAGATTATTTAATTTCATTAGCAATAAAAAGGTGACAATAATTGTAGCCATAATCATAGCAGCAGTATTATATGTTTCGATCACACACATGGATGCATCCGAAGCTGATGCCACCAATGCCAGCACCAAGTATTACACATGTATATCCGTTGAGTCTGGCGATTCACTTTGGGATATAGCTCAGAAGTATATGACTGATGAATATACATCAACCCAGGATTATATCGATGAAGTTGTCTCGATCAACAATCTGAACAACGATTCATCGATAGTAGCCGGAACAAACCTGGTAATACCATATTATGAAGTGACTGATCTCAATTAAACAAGGAATTATATGTTCTTGATCAACGCATATAGATTCTATTAAATGATAGATTCTATATGCGTTTTATGTTTAGATTTTTGCTTAGAGAGTCGTAAGAATCAGTGAAAGCAGTGCAGTTGGAATGTATTTTGGTCTATATGTTTCTATTCGCTAAACTCAGGTTTTACGAAAAAATATAGCATATTTTATTACATTATGCTATAATCCATTTAGTCATATACATGAATATGCCCACAAATTAACATATATCAGGAGGTTTCAAATATAACGATGCCAGCCAAGCCATACAACAAACAGGTCGATGAGAATAATATATTATTGCTCAGAGATATTCTTTCCGAGTTACCACAATACGCAACGATCGCTTTTCGTGGAATTGAGAATACTACATCCACAAGAACACGCCTTGGTTACGCCAGGGATATAAAAACATTCTACGAGTATTTATGTGAAAATAACCCATTCTTTCGTGATAAAACTCCACTCGATATTACTACTGAGGATCTCAGCAGACTTGAGGCCGAGGACATCGAGGAGTTCCTGCATGCCATGAAGCTTTACACTAAAAACGGACGTACATACACCAACGGTGAGCAGGCGTTAAAACGCAAATTATCTGCACTCCGGGTATTTTTTGCATACCTGTATAAAAACGACCGTATAAGCTCAAACGCTGCAGAAAAGGTCGACATGCCAAAGATACACGATAAGAAAATTATACGAATGGAGCCAAACGAAGTTGCAGATTTTCTTGATAATGTTGAGTATGGCAGCGGCCTGACTGAACGCCAGAAAAAATATCATGAGAAAAATAAAGTCCGTGACCTGGCGCTTTTATCACTTATGCTCAGCACCGGCATGCGTGTATCCGAATGCGTTGGAATTGATATACGTGACGTTGATTTCGATAATATGCGGATTAAGATCGTTCGAAAAGGTGGCAAGGAGGCATACGTATACTTCAGTGATGAGGCAAGTGAAGCTTTGCTTGAATATCTTGATGAAAGGAAAAAACTGATACCGGAAAAAGGCCATGAGGATGCGTTATTTCTGTCCGGTCAATTAAAAAGAATATCTGTCAGATCAGTTGAGAATATTGTAAAAAAATACTCTCTTACCTCCGTTCCTTTAAAGCATATAACACCTCACAAACTCAGGAGTACGTTTGGCACTGAACTTTATAGGGCTACAGACGACATATACCTGGTGGCGGACGTATTAGGCCACTCGGATGTAAATACAACAAGAAAACACTACGCTGATATGGATGAGGACAGAAAACGTCGTTTCAGAAACGAAGTACAGCTTCGTGAAAAACGCACAATTAAACCATAATAATATTATGTTAACTTAAGGAGTATTTTTATGAAATCACAAAAGCTTTTATCATATACAAGACGAGCTATAACTGATTACGATATGATCAGTCCCGGTGACAAGATAGCCATAGGAATATCCGGAGGCAAAGACAGTCTGACACTTTTATATGCAATGTCCAAACTGAAAAAGTTTTATCCCATACCATTTGAAATTGAAGCTATAACCGTAGATCTTGGATTTAAGGATTTTGACACGTCCAGACTTAAGGAATATTGCGAGTCACTTGGAGTCAATTATACGGTTTGCAAAACTCATATAGGCGAGATCGTTTTCGATTACAGGAAGGAACCTAATCCATGTTCACTCTGCAGTCGTATGCGTAAAGGAGCCTTCAATGATTGTGCTGCAGAACTTGGCTGCAACAAGATCGCATATGCCCATCACAAGGATGACGTTATAGACAGCTTCCTGATGTCCATGCTGTATGAGGGACGCATTCACACCTTCTCTCCTGTCACTCATCTGGAGAAATCAGGTGTCACACTCATAAGACCTCTTATATACGCCCTGGAAGGCGAAATAAGAGCATTTGCACGCGCCAACGATCTTCCAGTCTGCAAGAACCCTTGTCCCGCTGACGGCGTCACAAAGCGTCAGGAAAGCAAAGACATTATAGACGAACTCAAAGTACGCGTGCCTGATGTAAAAGATCGTATATTTTCCTCCATCGAGGGTGCCGGAATAGACGGATGGTCAAGGCACTGATTAATAGCTTATGGATATAAAAAATAAATCCAATCACAAAACAAAAATGACAGTAAGCGTTTAACAAACAACCTACTGTCATTTTTTATATACAAGATTTTATAATAACATTATTATGATGATATATTACAATTTTCAATAATAATCATGACTGAGATCAATAATTGTTTACAATGTCATATAACAGATCTATCGTCTTATCTATGCCGTACTTCGAAGTATTGATACATATGTCGTATCCCTTCATCTCGCCCCATCTCTTGGATGTATAATAGTTGTAATATGAAGCTCTTGCCTTGTCTTCCTTCTTGATCATATCCTTGGCCTTCGATTCACTTATGTTGTACTTCTTGGAGATTCTGGCTGTTCTGTCATCCATGTCTGCATACAGGAATATATTCACCACGTTGTCCAGATCCCTGAGTGCGTAATCAGCACATCTGCCGACAAATACACATGAACCATCTTTCTCTGCAAGATTCTTGATGGTGTCAAATGCCGCAAGGAAAACTTTGTGGTTGAGAGGAAGCTCTGTTGAATTGCCAAATCCCAGTGAATATGGATCCATCACCAGTGAGTAAAGAAAGCTATTCGTAGGCTTTTCGTCAAAGCTGTCAAAAATCTCTTCACATATTCCACTGTTCTTTGCTGCCTCTTTAAGTAACTCCTTGTCGTAAAATGGTATGTTCATCTTTTCTGCAAGAGCTTCTCCGATCTGCTTGCCTCCACTTCCGAACTGTCTACCTATAGTAATAATCTTCTTCTCTGCCATAGTAACCACTCCCATCTTCTCGTATTCTCCATGTAAGAAATATCAAAATATATTACTTATGTACAAAATACTTAAATTCCTATATGGGTTATTATAACATTTATACAATAAACTGTAAATAAAAAAGTATAGACAATTGCACGTAATATGTGACAATTGTCTATACTCGTTTGTTACATTATATTAATTTAACAGTTTTAGCTTCTTTATAAGATCTTCAAAATATTCCGGCAGATCAGCCTTGAACTCAACGTATTCCCCGGTTGAGGGATGTTCAAAACCGAGAATACCAGCATGCAGCGTCTGTCCCTGCAGCTTAAACGGACATTTCTTCGGTCCATAAACTTCATCCCCAAGTATGGGATGTCCAATGGATGCCATATGAACTCGGATCTGATGTGTCCTGCCGGTCTCAAGCTGACACTCAATAAAGGTATACTTTCCTCCAAAACGCTCCAGAACCCTGTAATGTGTGACGGCATGTCTGCCATTTCTGGTATTGATCGCCATCTTCTTCCGATCCTTAGGACTTCTTCCGATCGGCGCATCCACAGTACCATCATCCTGTGCGATATTTCCATGGACTATGGCATAATACTTTCTGGTTATACTATGCTCGTGAAGCTGCTCAGACAGTGATCTATGGGCATTATCGTTCTTACACACCACAAGTACACCTGTTGTATCCATATCTATCCTGTGAACGATTCCCGGCCTGAATTCTCCATTTATACCGGAAAGGGAATCCTTAAAATGGTACATCAGTCCGTTGACCAGAGTCCCACTGTAGTGCCCCGGTGCCGGATGGACCACCATTCCCTTTGGTTTATTCACAAGTATCACGTCATCATCCTCATATATGATGTCGAGCGGTATGTTCTCAGGCTCAATGTCAATGCTGACCGGATCCGGCACAGATATATCAAAAATATCTCCGGTACGTACACTGTAGCTCGGCTTTGAAGCCTTACCGTTGACCTGAATATATCCGTCATCAAATAACTTCTTTATGAAAGATCTCGAATAATCGCTGAAATACCCGCTGAGAACCTTGTCTATTCTTTTCCCTGCCCAGTCGCCGCTGGCTTCGATGTTATATTCTTCCATATACTATTCCTGTCCATCTGTCTGTTTTGGGTGTATGATCTCCGAGAGCTCATCATCCTTATACTTGAACAGCACCAGAATAACTATAACAATAAAACTGCATGTGACAAATATATCTGCGACATTGAATACCGGGAAGTTAATAAGGCAGAAGTCAAACATGTCAACCACATATCCACGGGCAACTCTGTCGATCATATTACCGACAGCTCCCGATATGAGAAATACCAGTGATATCCTGAGCGGTGTATATTTCTTTTCCTGATTGCCTGCAAGCCTGATGTATACATATATAGCCGCAAGCAGGATAACAAATGTTATCGCAAGCAGGAAAACGATCTTACCTGAGAAACTTCCCCAGGCCGCACCTCTGTTCTGAACATAGTTGAGCTGGAAAACTCCGTCAATTATTTTCCTTGTCTGTCCAACCTGAAAGTTGGTGGATATGAGATGTTTCACCAGTTGATCTAAAGCTGTAAGAATAATAATGGCAAGTATAGCCATCGGTATTCTCTTTTTCATAATATCCGTTCCTCCTTTGAACATCAATGCCACTCAAATGCCTTTTTCATATCATCAGGAACGACATCGGTATTGATATATGCATCGCCAATAGTGTAAAGAAGAATAAATTTGATCTTGCCCCCAACCATCTTCTTATCGTTCTTAGTGTACTCTATGACAGCATCTGCATCGACAGGGTAGTCCTCAAGAGTAGGGAAACCAAACATATCAAATGCGTGTATGATCTTATGAAGCTCGTCCTCTGTGATGTCACCCCTGTTGTATGAGATAACAGACGCAAGGCAGCATCCGATGCCGACACATGCCCCATGACTCAGCTTAAGGTCGAGGTATCTCTCTATGGCATGTCCAAGAGTATGTCCAAAATTGAGCAGAGCTCTGTCGCCCTTCTCAGTAGGATCGTTTTCCACAACAACTCTCTTGATGTTGCAGCTCACCCTGATCATCTCCATCAGGACATCCTTATCCCTTGCAAGTATTCTGTCGTGATTTTCTATAAGCCAGTCAAAATATGCAGAATCCTTTATGAGTCCATGTTTTATGATCTCACCCATTCCCGAAATAAACTGCTCATCAGATAACGTGGTGAGTGTTGACACATTGATATACACAAGCTTTGGCATGTGAAAGGCTCCGACCATGTTCTTATATGAATCAAAGTCAACGCCCGTCTTTCCACCGATACTGCTGTCCACCTGTGCCAGAAGGCTTGTAGGTATCTGTACAAAGTCTATGCCTCTGAGATACGTTGCAGCAGTAAATCCGGTTATATCGCCCGTTACGCCGCCTCCAAGAGCCACCAGAAGATCTTTTCTGTCAAACTTTGCAAGAATAAGCTTCTCGTAGATCATCTTTACTGTATCAAGATTCTTCTGAGACTCACCGGCCTCAAATACGATAGATATCAATTCTTTGCATTTTCCATCAAGCTGAGTCCTGATCTCATCGAGATAAAGAGGCGCAACGTTACTCTCTGTAACGATACATACCCTTCTATCAGCAATTCCCTGTCCGGCTAAAAGCTCAGGCAGGGAATTAAAATCGTTTGCAAAGAAAATGTCATAGATTGGTTCATCATTCAGATGAACTGTGAGTGCATTACACATATAAACATTCTCCCTTAGTATAAAATATATTGTTAGTTTCCAAATGGATTAACAAATGACTTACCGCCAAGATTCTTTGTGTATACAGACGAATCACTTGTAACACTTCCGCCACCGGCACCGCCAAGTGTTGAATCACCCATGGCTGAGCCGCCTCCTGATCCGAGAGTTGATTCCTCACGGCCCTGTGGATCGCCGTCATAGGAGTTCATAAACGAATTCATGGCTGCGCTCTGCGTCGACTGTGAATAAGAAGCATTTGAACTACCCTCGCTTAATACATCGTCAAAATTAAGCCCCATCTCCTCATTGATAGGATTCTGGGCAAGGTAATTCATATGGGCTTCCATGAGAGCCTTGAATGCACATACATAGTCCTTGTACTGCTGTTTTATTCCATCAATACTTCCCTCTATGCGCTCAAGCTCCTCCCTGGCCTCCTGCACTATATTATTAGCCTTGATCTTGGCATCATTCTCTATCAGTCTCGCCTTATCAGTGGCGTTCTTTGTAGACTCCTCAGCATTCTTCTCTGCTAGCATGAGAGATTTCTGAAGCTTTGACTCGGTTGTTCTGTAATGTACTAAACTGTCAGTCAGAGTCTTTACCTGATTGGTAAGATCTGCATTGGACTTATACAGTTCTGTGTAGCTGAGCACAACTATGTCAAAAAATGCATCTACATCTTTTCGCGCATATCCCATTCCATGCGTGAACTTCTTCTGTTGTAAATCAACTGGTGTAAGCATATGTAATCCCCCGTAAAAACATATATTAGTAAGTTGCCTTACTTGAAAGAGTTTCCCCCTGAAGAGATCCTCCAGCCAATTCCTCCCTTAAATCACCAGATACGTAGGTTCCATTAGGTGTGGCAAGGAATATGTTGCCCGAAATAGCCTGAAACAGGCCATCCACAGCATAACTTGCTCCTCCAATGAAATCCGCTATTCTCTGTGCAGTTGGAAGATCAAGATCCTCCATGTTTATTACGATTATCTGTCCTCGATTGAGATGATCGATTATCATCTGCGCATCGTCAAACTCGTCCGGCTTGATAACAAATACTTCACTGTCATCCATTGCTCTGGATCTGCTGTTGATCGATACGAGCTTTCCATTACCTGCTCCTGACTGCTGACCATGAGAAGATCTTGCAGCTTTTGATCTGGCCGATCCATTGTCAGATGATGCAGAACCTTTGTACTTATTAAAGGACTTGAGCGGTGAAGCCTTCACTCTGGACTCTGTCTGAGGCGCATCGTAATCATCCTCATCATCGTACTCATCATCTAAGCGATCGTCCATATCGTCTTCATCTTCATAGTCATCTTCATCTTCATCAAACAAATCATCATCAAAGTCATCGTCGCTTGAATCACTTAATTTGAAATAATCAAGAAAACTTTTCTTTGTATTTCCCTTTGCCATGATTGTTCTCCTTTAAATATTATAATTTCTGGCACCGAATATTCCCGTGCCAACTCTAACCAACGTTGCACCTTCTTCAACTGCAACTTCATAGTCGTTTGTCATACCCATCGACAAGACGCTCATATCGATATTATCAATGCTTTTAGATTGTATGTCAAGTGATAAATCTTTCAATTTGCGGAAATAGACCCTGTTGTCCTCGGGATCATCCACAAATGGAGCGATAGTCATAAGACCCTTAACCCTGATATGAGGGAAATCTTTTATCTCCTGGATAAGCGGAAGTACCTCGTCGCATGACAGTCCAAATTTTGTTTCTTCCTGTGCAACATTTACCTCAATGAGAATATTGACTGTGACATCATGCTTTGCAGCCTCCTTCTCAATGGTTCTGGCAAGATTTAACGAATCAACGGAGTGTATCATACACACCTTATCTACAATGTATTTTACCTTGTTCGTCTGCAGGTGACCTATCATATGCCAGTTTACAGGTCTTGAGACATTCTCGTATTTGTCCACAAGCTCCTGAACCTTATTCTCACCAAAATCAACGGCATTCGTATCACTGAGCAATTCCTCTATATCTGACAAAGGCTTTGTCTTGCTAACGGCGATCAGAGTGACATCCTCCGGTGATCTGCCGGCCTTTTCACATGCCCTGACTATGTTCTCTTTTACTTTTTCGTAATTTTCTTTAAGCATATTATCATCTCCTGTGTCTGTACTATTGATATATAAGCTCTCCCTCTTTCATGGAATGTCCGTCCAGTAATATTCTGTCATATCTGGATATTCCATATGAAAGATCCGGCTTGATGATCGAGTAATCATCGCCCGATACGATAACCTCTATTCTTCTGAATTCCGCAGTTCCTCTTGATACACACAGAACACCATCCATCGTATACTTGGCGGCTGTGGCAACGGAAAATGTATCCTTGGAATTATTCTTCTGCAGTACCGCATCTGAATCTATACTTGACGGATCAACATAACAGAATCTCTTGTCGGTAAAATATATTATCGGTGATATCTGTTTTATTGAAGTGCTTCCCGAATTGCCATATGTTACCTGATTAAAATGAGTCAGATCTGAATCACCACTGCCTCCTGTCAGGTAATCCACAGGTATCATATATACATCTTTTGTTATTACGGATGAAGCCGGTATCTTCAGACCGCTGGATTCCTCAAACATGAAGTTGATGTCCAGAAATCTTTCATTTACATACTGCGCGATATATTTGTTGAATGATACCACTATATAATAATGACCATCTTTTTCGATCTTATCGTATGTCGATCTGATCTTTCTGCTCGAATTATTGATGGTAAATGAAGCGTATTCATTCTGTGTAACCTTGTCAAATTCATCCTTGCTGAGCGATATGGCAATATTCCATTCCTCATCGTTGATAAGCTTACATACAGCGCTGCCCGCAGAAACCTGGCCATCTGACTTGAGTGACTGTTTTGTATACACAGTTTTATCAAAAAGCTCAGGTGTCAGATTCTTCACATCGACGCTCTCATATCCATCCTGATAGTATGTGACAAGTCCACTGAATGGTGCCTTCTGGGCATCAAGTGAAAATGATGAAGAACCATTGCTGACCTGCTCAAGAGCAAGCTCCTCATAGAGCTCTAAAAGCTTGTTGTCGATGCTTGTCTTGAAATTATATACATTACCAAAATTGGATGCCGAAAATCCATTTTTGAACATCTTTATCTGATTGTTCAGACTTGTGTAATCTGCGCTCGTGAGAAGTGCTGAACCATTCTCCTGCATGTCGCTCATTGCTGCCTGCATGGAGCCCGAGCTGTCAATGGCATATATATTTGCACCCTTGGATACCTTCTCGCCATCTCTTATATAGTAGCATGGTGTTCCCGTCGCCGAGGCGGTTATGACAGTCTCACTTCTTACCGCAAGCCCTGTAGCCGTGAAATCAGTATCGTACGTACTCTGCTCAACCGTGAATATTATCGGATCAGAATCATTAACATACGCAACGACCCTGATGAGTATATATATGAATACGAATGCAAAAAGGAATGTTCCAAAGCCCGGCATTTTGAGCTTTGGAAGTTCGATCTTTGTCTTTTGTTTTTTTCGTTTTATTGTCGCCATAATATGTCTCCCGTAATTTACTCTGGCACAGAAAATGGCTGGCAACATACATATGCCAACCACATTCTATCTGAAATATAAGGCGGCATCCAGCTTATAATGCCGCAATAACGCAGTCCTTGAAATCCTCTGGTACGTCATTGACATCTGTTGCCAGACAGATCACTATATCAACATTGAACATATCGGATATGTTCTTTATCTCGTCCAATGCCTCAACGATATGTGACTCTCCAACGTATGCAACCGTCTTAAAATTATCTATATAAATCTTCTCAATATCACTGTTCTGGGAGATTATTCCTCGCACGAATCCGGTGAACGAATCCAGCTTGCTAATTCCATAGCTTGTACAGTTGATCATCTTGACTCTGTTGCTGAGCTCATAGAGATGCTTGTTGTTATTATCAAGAAATACTACCGTACCGGAAACAACCTTTACTTCATTGTTGACCTTATCTATCAGTGCCTTTGTCTTTCCCTTACCCTTATCTCCTGCAATAATGTGAATCATTTTTCATGCCTCCTGAATCTTGGTGTAAAATTTATACAAATAATGTCCGTATCATATATGTCAGATACACACATCACTTTGCCTTATTTATAAGTTCAGTCATGGCGCTGTACAGTGCCTCTTTTCCATCTGCTCCGGCTACAAGGGCAATATACTCTTCACCGGTGGAATCGTTCTTAAGCTCCATGATAAGACAGTTGAGTGCCTCCTCTGTGGTTCCGGTCTTCCACGAACCTATCGAGTATCCATCTGGAAAATTTACCTCACCAGTTAAGAATTCATTTGTCGGCTCTATGGTTACCACCTGTTCATTGCCATCTGCATCCGTGTATGTGAAATCATATGTATCAAGTGAATCTATCACATACGCAAGGTCATGCTTTGAAAATTCCTTTATTATAAGATACAGATCATACGCTGTAGTGTAATGGTCATCGTCATGAAGTCCGTGACAGTTGACAAAGTGGGTATTTGTCGCACCGATCTCCTTCGCCTTTTCATTCATCATGTCACAAAATGCTGATTCGCTACCGGCTATCAGCTCTGCAAGTATAACACCACAGTCATTGTATGATGTTATCATGAGACCGTACAGCAGGTTCTTGACCGTCAGGCTACAGCCTCCGACCAGGTCACTGGCCATGGCATCCCAATCGTCAAATGTGACCTTTCTGTTGAGAGTTACCACATCGTCAAGGGATATATCTCCCTTTTCTATGCTCTCCATAACGAGTATACCTGTCATGATCTTGGTCATACTTGCCGGATATATCTTTCCATGTACATTATGGGCCACTATGGTATCCTTGGTCGTCTCATCGACAAGCATAGCGGCATAACATCCGTTGTAGTTTGCGGCATCTATCTCCTCGCCCTGTGCTATCACAGCGTTATCGTATGCCATTCCGAGCTCCCCATACACCGGAAGATCAGGCAGCACACCTATGTCGAGCTGTCTTCCAGCTTTGTAGGTCTTGCTTCCGCAGCCGGTCAGAAGGACCATCGACAACACAAGTATCAAAGAGATACTTCTTCGCATGTATTTTCCTATTCTGCTTTGATTAAACATAATATAACCTCCGAAATATATTCAACAGCCTGATAACGGTGCTGAAATATATTTACTTGTAGAATTCACGCCAGTCAAGATCTCCTCTGTCAAGTGCCAGTATAAGAAGCTCGGCAGTTGCCAGATTAGTCGCAAGCGGAATATTATGTGTATCACACAATGTAAATATGTTATTTATATCAGGTTCATGATTCTTTGGATGAAGCGGATCTCTCAGAAAGATGACCATATCGATGTCATTGTTCTCTATCTGTGATCCGAGCTGCTGCTCACCGCCAAGATGTCCTGCAATATATTTGTGAACTGTAAGATTGGTAACCTCCTCAATAAGTCTTCCGGTAGTTCCTGTTGCGTAAAGCTCATGCTTATTAAGAATTCCTCTATATGCTATACAGAAGTTCTGCATCAGTTTTTTCTTAGCATCATGTGCTATCAAACCAATATTCATGAAAATCCTCCTAATACTTTTTCTTTTGCAAATTTATATTGAGAACCATGCCCATTCCGGCACACAAACTGACGAGTGAACTCAGTCCGTAACTTATGAATGGCAAAGGTAATCCCGTGTTCGGAAGTATGGATGTGGCAACACCAATATTGATAAATGACTGGATGCTGACCAGTGCTGCCATACCTGTTGCTATATACATTCCCTTTTTATCACCGGAACGCCTAGCAACCCTAATACATTGTAACACTATGAGCAGTAAAATTGCAATAATAATAACACTTCCGATGAAACCTAATTCTTCTCCCACTGCCGAGAATATAAAGTCTGTCTGCTGCTCAGATATGAGATTTGTATCTTTTACGGTTGCCACATCAGAGCTGTTGATCCCCTTACCGGTCAACTGTCCCGATCCTATGGCCATGATCGAGTTGTTCTGCTGATCCTGGGTGGATCCGCCTCCATACATATGTCCAAGTATACGCTGTCTCTGATATCCGTTCAGAAACTGAGGCAGGTTGTCCTGCTGGATATACCAGAAGAAGCCTCCAAAGAATGGTATGAGTATCAGTACCGCAATACCTATTATCTTGAGTGAGAGCCCCGCTATAAATATGACTATAAACAATGTTGCACATATACATATCGTGGTTGAAAGATCCGGCTCGGCAAATATAAGTCCGATCGGTATTGCAAGGAAAGCTGCAAGCTTCAGCAGCGTCTTTGCCGTGTTCAGATCATCCGCATGTTTTTCAAGAAAAACAGCCGTGCAGATTATCAGTATTATCTTGGCAAACTCCGATGGCTGTATGGTAAATGAATCGGATATCTGGAACCATCTGCTGGCTCCATGGGAATCCGCACCTGATCCTGCCACCAGTACAAGTCCCAGCAGCACTATATTTGCAGCGTATAGTACCATGTAGTATTTGCATATGAAATTATAGTCTATGAGTGATACTATTATCATTCCCAGTATACACACCCCGGCACCGATCAACTGCTTTGTGAGTTTTGTCTCATCTACGCTCACTATGATCACAGTACCCATGGCCATGGCTGCTATTATCAGGAAAAACAATTTGAAATTGTAATCCAGTATACTGTATTTTTTTTGATCCTGATCAAGACTGAATTGTTTTAAGTTCAGTTGATCCTTCTTGAATAAGTTCATAATTCACTGATCCTCGTCCTATTGTTCTGTATGTATATTCGTTATCCTTCTTCTCTGTATCCACGCTTAACAATGGAATATATGCCACTAGCATACGCTCCTTGACCTGGATATCGATATCTGATTCCTTTACATTGATGTATCTGTCTATCTCCTGCTTTATGGTATGCTTCATATCGTCCAGGAAATCCGGATTACACCCTATCCTGTCTGAAGCCAGCATGCTTATAAGCCTTTCTTTGGCATAACTTCCTGTGTTATATAAATATATCTTATTCATCCCCATATTCCTCCCTTCAGGCTCTTTTACGTCTGAAAAGCGAACGCAGTGAGCGGTTCTTCCCTGAATAATAATCTTCAACTTCAAGGGAATCATCCACTATCTTTCTGCATATATTCATATATGCATGTCCCGATTTAGTGTTGCTGCACACGACCGGTTCTCCTTTGTTTGTCGATATGACTATGTCCTCATCATCGGCGATTACTCCAAGCAGATCCACTGCAAGTATATCAACCACATCATCGACGGACATCATATTGCCCTTTTTGACCATATCATATCTTATCCTGTTGATTATGAGGTGCTGTTTTTCAATTCCATACGCCTCGAGCAGACCGATTATCCTGTCTGCATCCCTTATGGCCGAGACCTCGGGAGTTGTCACTATGACAGCCCTGTCAGCAGCAGCTATGGCGTTCTTAAAGCCCTGTTCTATACCGGCCGGGCAGTCAATGATTATGTAGTCATACTCGTCTCTTATCTCGTCTATGAGCTTGATGATCTGTTCCGGGCTGACCGCTGTCTTATCCCTGGTCTGCGCGCAAGGCAGCAGGTACAGATTGTTGTAGTTCCTCGCCTTTATAAGAGCCTGCTTATATCTGCAGTTTCCCTCTATTACATCTATCAGATTATAGACTATGCGGTTTTCCAGGCCAAGCACAACATCCAGGTTTCTGAGACCTATATCTGTATCTATCATCACCACTCTGTTCCCGAGGGACGCAAGACCGGTTCCTATATTCGCCGATGTGGTCGTCTTGCCAACTCCGCCTTTTCCTGATGTAACAACAATAACTTCACACATAATAAAAATCCTCCTAAATTTACTATCATATGTAGGTTATATTTATGATTCCTTCATCATTCGTAGCTATCATTGGCATTCTTTTTGCACCCGGAAGTCTGATTCCTGTACTTTTCGCTTTTCCTATCTGCAAAAGCTGTGGGCACATTCTCATCGCTATTATGAAATTGTTTCCAGCCGCCAGCTTACCCGCTATGGCAGCTCCCGCCAGTTCCCCAACGACCACGATATTCTTACCGGATACAACCCTGGCATCCCTGGCAACATCTCCGAGGATAATGACATTTCCCCTGATCTCAAGGGTCTGCTTTCTCCCTATGTCACCGCGGAAGATATATGGTCTTTCATTGTCACTGTGCGTTTTAGTCATACCCGGCAAAGCCATACTGACTTTTGCCTGTTGTGGTTCACGATCCCCATCATCCCGGACACCGGAACCTGTATATTGATCTATGTCAGGTTTAGCTGCAAATCTGACATGAATCTTATCAATGCTGTTTAAAAAACTGATTATCTCCTCCGTGTCTCCACGCTCCAGGGTACATCCCCTGAAAGATATACATACAGTTCCTTTTTTCTGGAAGGCACTTATATTATCGAGGATCCTGCAATACAGATCGCAGCAGATATCATTTACAGACATAGCCGCCGGTACATAGACAACTATGCCTGATCTGTCTGCCTTGATTGATAATCTGTCCATACCATCCATATCATCTGCTCCTGTCATATTATTTCCTACACACAGGTTCTGTGATATATCTTTGGTATCTCAATTAATCTGACATCTGGTTGTTTCCTGTTATGTCAAGCGTATCAAGCTTGTCAGGGTCATACATATATGCGTACACCATTCCGGCAAGCTCCTCTGCGTTACCCGATGTATATCCATGTGGAATAACACATGTTACACTGACCTCAGGGTTCTCATAAGGCGCAAATGACACAAACAATGCGTGATCCGGCCTTGTGGTATCCTCCTCTGCTGTTCCCGTCTTGCCGGCAACATTGACATTTATCTGATTTATAAGAGCCGATGGACTTGTGTGGTCACTTACCATCTGACGCATTCCCCGTTTTATGACCGCCCACTGGCTGTCCGTCAGATCAACTGTATTCTTAGGAACGTTGTCACTCTTATACACTGTTCTTCCATCTATATTTTTTATCTCGTTCACCAGTGTCAGGTCATAACAGTTGCCCTCATTGGCGATGGTTGTCACATATCTGGCAAGCTGGACAGGCGCATAGTTATTTGTACCCTGTCCGATAGAAGAACGTACCGCATCAGTATCTGACACATGCGGATCCATCTCTTCTATCTCCACACCTGACTTCTGGTCAAGTCCAAATAACGAAGCGTACTTCTGTATCTTATCTATACCCTGTGCATCCTGATATACTCCCTTGCTGTCTGTGGCAAGACGGTATCCAACCTCATAGAAGAAACCGTTACACGATACCTCTATGGCGTCAGCGAGACCAAGCGTTCCGTGTCCGCTTCTGAGCCAGCAGGCCGGTGAAGGAACAACCTTTGAGAATGTACCGTAATCAGTTATCACTGATCCAACGTCTATAACGCCCTCCTGCAGACCCGCTGCAGCAATGAGCATCTTGTATGTGGAACCCGGTGCAGTTCTCTGCATGGTTGCACGATTGTACATAGGGGTCGTCTTATCTTCTGTTATCTTGGCATAATAGTCAGGATCGATCACATTTGTGAGCTTGTTGTTGTCGTAGCTTGGGTAGCTTACCATAGCCCTTACAGCTCCTGTCGCCGGATCGACCACCACGATGGATCCCGAGCATGGGTCAAGAGCAAGCATGGCAGGTGTTATCTCAAGCTTTTTGATCTTTCTGTAAATAAATTCAAAATTGCTGAGGACTCCTGACGTAAATCCCTCGTAATCTTCGTCTGTTGTACTATTAAGGATTCCCTGGTCGTATAACAGGTATATTACCTGGGAACCTGTTATTTCACCTGATAATATCATATATTTGAAGACTCGTTTGTCGAAATCGGAGTCATCCTCAAATTCTTTGAGTACATAATCGACAATAACATTGTATATCTCATCCGTATCATAATAATCACTGCTTGTCTGAATGCCGGTTATGTCTATTACTCCCTGGCTTATGCAGTATTTCAGATACTCATATAATGATATCTTGTCATTTACATAGTTGTTATATGTGTCACTGTCCTTATCCACTGCACTGCTGTCATATATGCCGTTTGAGCTCAGCGTCTCACATATAAACTCCATATAATCCTTGTACTGATCCGAAAGATTATACAGTTCCGTGTGACTGCTCTTCAGAATGTCCGAAAGCGCATTGAGTGTGTACTGCTTGCTTGATACAAATGTGTTGTACACATTCTTTTCATTGTCAGTTGCATTCGCAGCATTAAGGGCCTTTATGTCTATAATGTTGTTGTCAAAGAATGCCGAGTACACATCCGTTATAGGTATATCCTCTTTCTCCTTGGATGTCGTCACGTTCTTGAGATTTGCAAGGAGAATATACGACAATTCCTTTTCAAGTGCGTTGTAGCAGTATTTCTGAAGATCAGAGTCAAGTGTGAGGTAAATATCGTTTCCTGCAACAGAATCAGTTTTTTCTATAATCTCAAGGACTTTTCCCATGTTGTCAACGTACATCTTCTGGGAACCGTCAACACCACGAAGCTGATCCTCGTACGACTGTTCCAAACCAAGCTTTCCAACCATATCATTGGAATCATACTGCTGATCCTCGTCAAGCTTCGCATTGTACTCCTCGAGCTCCTCATTTGAAATGTTGCCGATATATCCGATTATATGCGAAAAATATATGGCATCATTGTATACTCTGTTTGATTCAATACTCACATCCATTCCGAGCAGTGTATCCATATTCTCAGTTATCGCAGCATAGCTCTGCTGACTTATATTGTTGGCGATATCCACTGTCATGTACTGCTGGTATCTGTTGAGCCATACCTCATATCTCACGGCAAGGATCTTGAGCACATAGGCATCCGAATAATCACCCGAGATATTGAAAAGTTCATCACTTCTCATATAGTCAAATACTTCCCTTGCTGTAGCATTCTTCTGTGCATCGGTGAGGGCATCAACTGAGCTTGCACCATAAACATTCATATAAAATGTATTGAGTTGTGAGCCGCTTATCGTGAATTTCATGTTGCCATTTGCATCCAGCTTGATCGGAAGCTCCACGGACAGACTGTCTCCATTCTGCTCAAGTATAAGTATCGTCTTATAAACTATCTCATTTCTTAGCTCATTGACCGACATATTCTTCTTGTCTGCCGCCTCAGTGAGGTCTGCATTGCTGGTGAAACTCAGATTGTATGAAGATTCGTTAGATGCAAGCAGTTTTCCGTTGCAGTCGTAAATCTTTCCTCTGGTGGCCTTGACCGACACCGTCTTAAGTGATTTGTACTGGAAGCTGGACTGATATTTTTCTCCATTTATGATCTGAAGATTAAACAATCTGTACACAAGCACGCCTGACAGGCACAAAAAAAACAGAGTGACATAAAAAATACGGCTCTTTAACTTTTCTACTATAAAATCTTTGATTATCTCTAATATATCTCTGATCACTATGTCTCACTTCCTTTTTCAGCGCGTTTCAGCCGCTTGTTTATAAAGACAAACAGCTTGAATACTATCATCGTAAGTATGGCTGTGTATATCATATCCGGCAAAATAATATCCTTCATGTACAGCCCAAAACTGAGTCTGTTACGCATTACAAAGAATATTATAAATGTTATGAAATTAAATATGAAATCATCAAGTGTTATGATGATGATAGGCAGCAGTACATCCTCCACGAGGTACAGTCTGTGGAAAAATCCGTTACAGTATCCAATGAGCATATATATGATCATAAAAGGGCCTATGGCAAAGCCAAAGTACAGATCATATAAAAAGCCACAGAAAAATCCCACCAGCATTCCCTCTTTTCGACCTCTCATAAGTCCAAAGGACACCGTGAGGATGAGCATCAGATTGGGAGTCGCACCCGCAACTGAAATATATGGAAAAAGTGCTGACTGAAGCACAAAACATATTATGATTAATAATCCAAGTGTGATAACTCTTCTCAATGTCTGTTTAACCTCTTTACTTCTACTCCGAAACAGTTTTCTTGGTCTGGAGGACTATGAGTACCTCCTGTATCTTTGAAAAATCACATGCCGGAGTGATATATGCAGTCTTTGTAAGATTGTTGGAATCTTCCTCTATTTTTGTTACATACCCTATGTTAATTCCCGACAGATATTTGCTTGACACATAGGATGTGACGACCTGATCGCCGACTCCGACCTCTGCGTCCTTGTCAATGTTTTCAGCGATAAGATAGCCATTCTCATAATTGCTGACACTTCCCTCAACATTACAAATAGCCTCTGACGGTAATATCATTCCGTTTACATTTGATGTATCGTCTATGATGGCTCTTACCTTGGCATAATCATTTCCGGCCTCTGTGACTATTCCACACAGGCCGTTGCCATACATAACATTGCAGCCCTCGACAACACCATCATCTGTTCCCTTGTCGACATAGAACACCTGAAACCACCCGCCGGTATCCTTTGATATGACCCTGGCAGCAGTCTTCTTATAATCGGAATACTGGAGATCAAGCTCATAAAGTGCCTGAAGACGTTCGAGCTCATACGAATTCTGCTGGTACTGTGCCACCTGCTTCTGACTCTGTTCAAGCTGATCCTTGAGTGTTTCATTCTCCTTTAACAGTGCGTCATAATTCTGGAATGCCTCAGTTTTGCTCTGAACCCATCTGCCTATGGTATTTACCCCTTTCTGCATGGGTTGGACAAATATGTTGGTAAAATTCCTCACCGGTGCAAATATTCCTCCCGCAAAAAGAGATACAAGCATGAGCACAACGCAAAAGCCTGTGAGTCCAAGCAAAAAATATCTCGGTGTGATCTCTATTCTTTTTCTGTTCCTATTTCGTCTTCGTTTCATTATAAAATACCTCGCTCAGCTAAGCTGACATAGCAGTTATTTCCCAAAATAATATGATCTGAAAGCTCTATCCCTATCAGTTCCCCGGCTCTGTCCATCTCTCTGGTAATATCTATATCCTGACCGCTCGGAGTCGGATCTCCGGATGGGTGGTTATGCACAAGTATGATATAGACAGCATCGTATCTGAGCGCCTCCACAAACACCTCTCTCGGAGATAACATCGAACTGTTCACTGTTCCCTCTGAAATGCGGACATCCTTTATGAGCTTATGCTTCGCATCAAACATGAGGAGATACACGTATTCCTTTTCGAGATATCTTGTGTTCTCCATGAAATAATCCGCAATGCTCTGTGGGGACTGGAACGACAAAAACGGCTTAAATGAAGCCCTGGCCATTCTCCTGGATATCTCAGCCAGACATTTCATCTGTATTGCTTTTACCTTTCCAACTCCGCTTATCTCTTCAAGTTCACTCACAGTCAGGTAATTAAGCCCCACTATACCCTTGTGGACCGGATGGGCATCCAGTATCCTGTAGGCTGTGGACAGCGCATTTGCCTTCCTGCTTCCGGTTCTGAGGATGACTGCCAGAAGTTCAGCATCTGTGAGAACCTCAACTCCATACTTAAAGCTCTTCTCATACGGTCTCTCAGTCTCCGACATTTCTTTCATGGAGACCGAAAGTCCTCCTGCAAAATTCTCTTTGCAATAATTTTTATCCATATTTCCTCCTTCCGCCTCTCCAAGCTCCAGAGAAAATTTTATATGGCCGACTAATTAATCTACCATACTATAAGGTTTTTTTCTACCATTTTCTGTAATGACATTATTATGCCGTACTTGGCATGGGGATATGTAAGTCCCCCCTGAAAATATACCGCATAAGGTGGACGCATAGGTGCATCCGCTGAGAGCTCAATGGATGAACCAGACACAAATGCTCCAGCGGCCATGATGACCGGTGAATCATAGCCCGGCATGTCCCAAGGCTCAGGTCTTACATAACTGTCAACCGGCGCTGCAGCCTGGATTCCTTCACAGAATGCCACGACCCTCTCAGGAGTCTGAAGCTCAACAGCCTGAATAATATCGTATCTGTCCTCTGTGCTGTCAGGAACAGCCTTAAAGCCCAGTCCCTCGTATACATTTGCTGCAAATATCGCACCCTTAAGCGCACTTGCAGTAACTGTAGGTGCCATGAAAAGTCCCTGAGTGAGAGCCTTTGTATTGCCAAGTGAGGCTCCAACCTCCTTGCCGAGTCCCGGAGTCGTGAGTCTGTATGAAGCATTCTCCACATACTCCTTCTTACCGCATATATAACCTCCTATCGGTGCAAGTCCGCCTCCCGGGTTCTTGATAAGAGAGCCGACTACCAGATCAGCCCCAACATCCGACGGCTCTATATCCTGTACAAATTCTCCGTAACAGTTATCTACCATACATATGATATCAGGATTTACACTCTTGACCGCCTTTATGGCCTCACCGATCTGCTGTACAGACAGCGTCTTTCTGACTGCATATCCCTTAGATCTCTGTATCTCCACAAGTCTTGTGCGGCTATTGATCGCATTCTTTATTCCGTCAATGTCAAAGTTTCCATTCGGCAACAGATCCACCTGGGCATATGTGACACCATACTCTGCAAGTGACCCCCTGGACTCACGGATGCCTATGATCTCATCCAGTGTGTCATACGGTTTTCCCGCTATGGCAAGGATTTCATCTCCCGGGCGCAGATTACCAAACATGGCCGTGCAGAGTGCATGGGTTCCGCACACTATCTGTGTCCTGACAAGAGCATCTTCCGTGTGGAATACATCTGCATATATCCTCTCAAGGGCATCTCTTCCGTCATCTGTATAGCCATAGCCTGAAGAGCCGGCAAAATGCGCCTCGGACAATCTGTTGTCCTGCATGGCCTTCAGGACCTTGAGCTGGTTGATCTCACTCACAGCATCGATGGCTGCGAATCTATCCTTAAGTTTCTCCTCCACACTGTTGCAGTATTCAAACACCTTTTCATCCACATTCAGTGATCTGTAGTAATCCTTTAACATATCTTTCATCTCTGTATAATCTCCTTTTCGCGAAGCCTGTCCAGCATAAATGACAATATTTCAGACTCGCTGTCGTACTCACTTTTATCAACCCAGGTCACATGTTTTTCCCTCTTGAACCATGTGATCTGTCTCTTGGCAAAATGCCTTGTATCTCTCTTTAGCGTATATACTGCCTCATCCAGAGTGCATCTGCCCTGAATATAATCGATTATCTCCTTGTAGCCAAGCCCCTGCATTGACACCAGCTCCCTGCTGTAACCCTCGCTCACAAGCAGTTTTACCTCGTCCAGAAGCCCTGCCTCAAGCATGATATCTATCCGTCTGTCTATTCTATCATATAATTTCTGTCTGTCATCATTTAACACAAAATATTCAAAATTATATGGTGACTTCTTCTGCGACTCAGTCTCGTTATGTTCAGATATCTTCATACCTGTTTTTTTATAAAATTCAAGAGCCCGTATCACTCTTTTTACATTGTTCTCATGTATCTTTTCAGCGGATTCAGGGTCGACCTCCGCTAGCATGTCATGAAGAAATGTCTTGCCGTGGGTATCTGCAAGGTTCTGCAGCTTTTCCCTGTATGACATATCATTGTCATTTTCCTCAAAATCTATATCATACAAAAGCGCCTGGATATAGAAGCCAGTACCACCTACTATGATTGGAATTTTTCCCCGGGAATATATATCCTCCATAGCACGAAGAGCATATTTCTTGAAAAGCACAACGTTGAACTCTTCTGCCGGATCCAGAATATCTATCAAATGATGCCTTACCCCCTGCATCTCCTCCGGCTCTATCTTCGCCGTTCCAATATTCATCTTTCTATATACCTGCATGGAATCTGCGGATATGATCTCGCCGTCCACCGCCTTCGCCAGCCCTATGGACAGTGCCGTCTTGCCGACAGCCGTGGGGCCGGTGAGGATTATCAGTGGTTTCATATTCTTATCCATCATGTTAATCTCCTACACTATTCGTTTAAACTTCTTCTCAATCTCCGCCTCCGTCATGGATATGACAGTCGGACGTCCATGAGGACATGTGTATGGATTTTCAAGCTTTAATAGCTGATCTATAAGTGCGTCAGCCTCCTTGAAGCTTATCTCCGTGTTACCCTTTATCGCAGCTTTGCACGCCATGGTGGAAAGCTTGTGTATAAATGTATCTATGGTCACCTTTTTAGCACTGCTGCTTGCATCCGATATGAAGTCTATGAAAAGCTCTCTGCCATCAAGGCCAAACAGGTTGTCAGGAACAGCGTTCAGCTTGAACTCCCTGCCTCCGAAGTTCTCTATCTGATATCCCAGTGCCTCGAACATCTCCATGTTCTCATGAAGAAACTCTATCTCTGCGGCACTGAGTGTAACGACCGCTGGAGGCATAAGATACTGTGAGTATATCTTCTTATTCTTGTAATTCTCCATAAGCTCTTCGTACTTAACCTTCTCATGGGCGGCATGCTGATCCATTATGAAGAATTTACCATCGTACTCTATGAGCCAGTATGTCTTGAACAGCTGTCCTATGAGTCTATGCTTAGCACGTGCCTCCTTTGTCAGGAACTTCTCCTGGAACATATCCTGCTGTACGTATTTTTTCCCGGCTTCCTCAATATAGGATGCATCTGAAGCTGCAGATACTGTTGAGTCTTGTGTCGCCGCTGTGACCGAAGGTCTAGCTGGTGCCGAAGCTGTATATGCCGGACTCTCGTTTACCACATTCCTGTTTTGTACTATAGCTCTCTCAAGATCATTATTCCTATCCGCATATATGTAGTTTCCTGCCGGCTTCTCCGTCTTGTTATTATCTATGACGTCTGATCCTTTATTGTTTGAGCTGCTAGTCTCATCTATGATTTCTATAACCGGGTGGACCGGCTGTGATGATGTCTGTGGTTCGATCGGGCAAAGCTGCTGTGGTGATGTCTGCGTCTCCGCCGAGCTAAGCTGCTCAGGCTGACTCTGCGGTACAGTACGCTCCTCCGCCCTGACTATCGCCTCACGCCTCTTATTCTCGAACGCCTCCGGTGCCTTGCCAACATCCCTCTGCTTGAAGGTCTCAGGCTTTGGATCTTTGCCCGGCGCCACATCAGGAATGAGCTCTTTGAATAACAGTGTCTCCCTTATGGCATTGTAGGTGAAGCTGTATATATCCTGACTGTTGGCGAATTTCAACTCCATCTTGGTCGGATGTACATTTACATCGAGGAGATCAGGTCTCACCTGGAAATTGATCTCGGTGAATGGAAACTTGTGTATCATGACAAATGTCCTGAAAGCATCCTCGATCGCCTTGGTGAGCACCGCACTCTTTATATATCTGTGATTTACATAGTAGCCCTCAAATGATCTGTTGCCCCTTGATATACAAGGTCTTGCTATATATCCGGAGATCTTCATATAGTCATTTTCCGCATTTATCTCAAGAAGATTTGAGGTGATGTCTCTTCCATAGATATGGTAGATTATGTCTCTGAGTTTGCCATTGCCTGATGTGAACAGCTTGTCTGTTCCATTTGCAATGAACTTAAATGAGATCTCCGGGTGTGACATGCATATACGGCACATCAAGTCGTAGATATAGCTTGTCTCCGTGGCATCAGTCTTCATGAACTTCTTTCTCGCCGGTGTATTGTAAAAAAGATTTCTGACAATTATGGTTGTTCCACCCGGAGCACCTATCTCCTCGCTGGATATCTCCTTACCGCCATGTATCTGGTATCTGAGACCGGTCACATCATCAGCGGTCTTGGTGATCATCTCAACCTGTGCAACCGCCGCTATACTTGCAAGTGCCTCACCACGGAAACCAAGAGAAGAGATACTCAGGAGATCCTCGACTGTCACAAGCTTACTTGTGGCATGTCTGAGGAATGCAAGCTTGACCTCATCCTTCTTTATGCCTGCTCCGTTGTCGGTGACTCTGAGAAATGACAGTCCGCCTCCCTTTACCTCGACGGTTACCGCTGTGGCACCTGAGTCTATGGAATTTTCAACAAGCTCCTTGATGACCGAGCTCGGCTTCTCTATAACCTCACCGGCTGCTATCTTGTTAATCGTATTTTGGTCTAATACTTTTATCATTACTTATCGCTCCTTATTATTTAAGTCGCTCCTGCAATTCATTTAAATAAAGCAACGCCTTCATAGGTGTCATGTTGGACAGATCAACACACTTTATGTCCTCAATCACCTGTGATTCGGCAAGTGAGCCGAACATTGACATCTGGGTGTCGTCCTTCTTCGGCTTAAAATCATTTGTAACCTTTATCTCCTTAAGCTTGGTTGTTATGTCCTTGTCTATAAGTTGATTACATATCTCATTTGCTCTCGCTATGACAACATCCGGCACACCGGCAAGCTTTGCAACCTGTATACCGTAGCTTCTGTCGGCACCGCCCTTGACAATCTTTCTGAGGAACACTATGTCGTCTCCGTCTTCCTTGACCGCTATACAGTAATTATTGACAGCCGACAGCTTACCCTCAAGCTCCGTGAGCTCATGGTAATGTGTCGCAAACAGAGTCTTTGCACCGAGCAGCTCACTGTTGCTTATATACTCAACGACAGCCCAGGCGATCGCCAGGCCATCATATGTGCTTGTTCCCCGTCCTATCTCATCAAGGATGAGAAGGCTGTTCTTCGTGGCATTTCTGAGTATATTTGCGACCTCGCTCATCTCCACCATAAATGTGGACTGTCCTGATGCAAGGTCGTCGGAAGCTCCCACTCTTGTAAATATCCTGTCGCAGATGCCTATATTGGCAGATGCCGCAGGGACAAAGCTTCCAACCTGAGCCATGAGAACTATGAGCGCAGTCTGTCTCATGTATGTGGATTTACCAGCCATGTTAGGACCGGTGATGATAGATATTCTGCTCTCATGGTTGTTCAGATATGTGTCGTTTGTGATGAACATATCGTTATTCAGCATCTTCTCAACGACCGGATGACGTCCGTCCTTTATGTCGATGACTCCATCAGTATTGATCTCAGGTCTAACATACCCATTTGCAACAGCCACATATGAGAGTGAACACAGAGCGTCGAGCATGGCTATGCTGTGTGCTGTTCTCTGTACCCTTGTGAGCTCTGCAGCAAGGGTGTCACGAAGTTCTACATATGTGTTGTACTCCAGCGCAACAAGCTTGTCGGATGATCCGAGTATAACTCCAGCCAGTCTGTCAAGCTCCTCGGTTGTGTATCTCTCAGAATTGGCAAGTGTCTGCTTTCTGATGAAATAATCCGGCACAAGACTCTTATATGAATTGGTTACATCAAAATAATATCCGAACACCTTATTAAACTTTATCTTGAGATTCTTGATTCCGGTCTTTTCCTTCTCTCTGGCCTCAAGCTCTGCGATCCAGTTCTTGCCATCAGTTGTGGCATTCTTCAGAGTGTCTATGTCCTCAAGATAGCCATCTTTGAATATTCCGCCCTCTCTGATAAGTATAGGCGGCTCATCAACTATGGCACGGTCAAGAAGGTCATAGAGATCCTGCAGATCATCTATTCCATCCCTGATCTCGGTGAGCTCATCCGAATGAAATTCACCGAGAAGCTGTATTATAAATGGCAGAAGCTGTATGGACGTCTTAAATGCCAGAAGATCTCTCGGATTCGCTGTTCTTAACGATATCCTCGTCATAAGTCTCTCGAGATCGTATATGGTATTCATGTACTCACGGAGTTCGTCTCTGGTTATGACAGAGTCGTTGAGCTCTGTTATCGCGTCAAGTCTGGCTTCTATATCATCTTTGTGGATAAGGGGCTGCTCTATCATATTTCTGAGCATTCTCGCTCCCATGGCCGTTTTGGTCTTGTCAAGCACCCAGAGTAGTGAGCCTCTCTTCTGCTTATCCCTGAGTGTCTCTGTCAGCTCCAGATTCCTTCTGGATGAGCTGTCTATGATCATGAAGTCCTCTATGGAATATATATCTATTCTGTTGATATGATCCAGTGAGTTCTTCTGTGTCTCATGTAGATACTGGAGAAGTGCGCCCGCCGACAGCAGCATATCCTCCTGCTCATCTATGCCGAGACCATCTATTGATCCGACCTTAAACTGTCTTTTAATGAAATCCTCACAGGTGTCATCGTTAAAATAATGAGACGGAGCCTCCGATATCGTTATCTTCATCTTCTCCTTCATGTAATCAAAGTTCAGGCCACATGACAGAAAAACCTCATTCCCTATGATCTCCGTCGGTGAATATTTGTTGATCTCATCGTACAGCTTGGATGTGGATGAGATATGACATGATCTGAACTCTCCGGTAGTGATATCACACACTGCCACGCCATACTCATCATTACAGCCAAATATACACATGAGATAGTTATTCCTCGTCTCATCAAGAATAGCCTGGGACATATTTGTACCAGGCGTAACTATACGTATAACTTCTCTTTTTACTATACCCTTTGCGAGCTTCGGATCTTCCATCTGCTCACATATGGCTACCTTGTAGCCCTTCTCTATCAGCTTGTTCAGGTATATGTCACAAGCATGATACGGAACACCGCACATTGGTGCGCGCTCCTCCTGACCACAGTCCCTGCCGGTCAGTGTTATCTCAAGTTCCCTGGATGCCGTCAGGGCATCGTCGAAGAACATCTCGTAGAAATCTCCCAGTCTGTAGAAGAGAATACAGTCCTTATACTGATTCTTAACTTCCATATACTGAGCCATCATTGGTGTTAATGCTGCCACTTCAACTACTCCTATTCTGCTAATTCACCCATGTAATAAAATCCCTTACACTCAACAAGCTTTACATTCAGGATCTTTCCAACCATCTCCGCACACCCAGGGAAATGGACAAGTATGTTGTTGGAGAGTCTTCCGGTCAGAAGGCCGTCGCCCTTCTCGTCAAAGCCCTCAACCAGAACCGGCTGTGTCTGTCCCTTTATCGCAATGGTCTTCACATCACTTATCTCCTGCACACGCCTTAAAAGCCTGTTGTATCTATCCTGTATCTCTTCCTTTGTGGAACCATTCTCCATTCCGGCGGCAGGAGTTCCTGTTCTCTTTGAATATATAAATGTAAATGCGGTGTCATACTGTACTTTCTCAACCACGTCCATGGTCTCAAGGAAATCCTCCTCGGTCTCACCAGGGAATCCCACGATTATATCAGTGGTGAGTGATATCTCCGGAACCTTTGCCCTTATGCGGTCAACCAGTGCAAGATATGACTCTTTTGTGTACCGTCTGTTCATCGCATTCAGTATCTTTGTCGAGCCCGACTGTACCGGCAGATGGAGATGTCTGCAGATCTTTTGATTCTCCGCGATGACATCTATCAGTTCATCCGACAGATCCTTTGGATGTGAGGTCATGAATCTTACTCTCTGTATCTTCTCTATGGCACACACACGCCTCAACAGTTCCGCAAATGTGATCGGATGCTCAAGATTCTTGCCATATGAATTGACATTCTGCCCGAGGAGCATGATCTCCACCACTCCGTCGTCAGCAAGCCTCTCACACTCAGCTATGATATCCTCCGGATTTCTGCTTCGCTCCCTTCCTCTTACATATGGAACTATACAGTAGGTACAGAAATTGTTGCATCCAAACATGATATTTACACCTGATTTGAATGGGAATTCCCTCACCGCAGGAAGATCCTCCACGACCTCCTTGGCATCCTTCCAGATATCTATGACCATGCTTCCGGATTCTATCCTGTTTACAAATATCTCCGCAAGTTTGTATACATTATGTGTTCCAAATACCATATCGACAAACCTGTAGCTCTTGCTTATGGTAGTCACCACATGCTGCTCCTGCATCATGCATCCGCACAGAGCTATCTTCATCTCAGGATTCTTCTCCTTGAGGTGCTTCATGAGTCCCAGATGTCCGTACACCTTTCTGTTGGCATTCTCCCTCACCGTACATGTGTTATATATGATAAAGTCCGCATGCTCGGACTCGGTTCTAACATATCCCATCTGCTCAAGTATTCCGGCAAGCTTCTCAGAATCCCTGGCATTCATCTGACAGCCAAATGTCTGTATGGAGCAGGTGAGGTCACGTCCCAGTTCTTTGCTCCTTGCTGTGACATACTCCCTGCCTTTTTTTATGAAGTAATACTGTCTCTCCGGCTCCTCAAGCGGGGCTGGAAGCCCCAGATCTATGCCGTCAATAACTTTTTCCAAATCATTCATAATCTCTATGTATCCTTATCTATTTCTTTAAAGCTGCGTAAATCCGACTGGAGTTATTCCTCTATGCCTAGCTTACCAAGTATCCTGCCTATGTTATCCATAGTATTTTTCACGCTGGAATCCGCGGCATCCATCCTCATCTGAGTCTGTATATCCGCAAGATCAATATCCCTGTAATGATCCAGCGCCGCGATGTAATCAGGATCATTCTCAAAATGAACCTTAAGTGCCCTCATGGCATCCTTATAACCGAGCAGGCTTCTGAATTTTACTGAATTTGCAGAGAAATTCAAGGTTCCATCTATCAGATCTCCCAGGCTTACACTTGGATATATCTCTATGATATCCGCATCTGTATATGCAGATATGTCTTTCTTTGAGTCGGGATTAAGGCCACACACAACGATATTCCTGTATCCCACATCATACAGAGGCTTCACCGGAACATTGTCGGCGAGACCGCCATCACAATACTCCTTATCGTTATAAGTCACAGACTCATAGAGCATAGGCAGAGTGGATGATGCCATGACAACTGTCCTGATCTCCTCCGCATCCATTCCTGCAAGGCTTATATACTCAGCCTGTCTTTCGCCCTCCTGCACACACTCAGCTATGGCTGCATACACGGTGACCTGTCCATCAGACAGCTTTCCATAATCCACATAGCTGTCCATGAGCCTTATCATCTCTCTGCGTGACATGAATCCAGGCTTATCATTGAACATCAGATCAGGATCAACGTCAAACACCGTCTCAAAATGTATTTTCTTCCATGCCTCCTCGCTTCTGTCAGGATCATTGCACGCGAAGAGCACGGCATTTATCGCACCTATGGAAGTTCCTGATATGGCTGTAACCTTGTCCATAAGTCCATACTCTGCAAGTGCTCTGTACACCCCGAGCTGGTACGCTCCTTTACCGCCGCCACCGCCAAGGCACAGCGCATAGCTGTCAGCAATATCACCGGACTGAGTGCGTCCTGTAACTTTTCCGGCATCATCCGCCCCGGCATTTTGCAACTTATCCATCTGTATCTTCTTTTCAAGTTCAGCGATCTTTGCTGTTATCTCGTCTCTGTTCATTGACCCTCCATTATGATATAACTTCCGATTCTGTTACTATGATATGTGGTCTGATATCTGTAGGTTCACTGTCTATCTTATCAACTATCTGGAATTCATACGCCAGTGCCACCGTGACAAGCCCTGCATGCCTCGCCAGATATCTGTCGTAATACCCTCCGCCAAAGCCTATGCGGTTGCGGCTGTGATCAAATGCAATCCCGGGCATGAACATAAGCCCATCTTCGATCTCCTCAAAATCATCAGAAACCGGTTCGAGTATCCCAAAGTTTCCGGATGTAAGTTCCCCGTAGTCTGTGATCTCAATAAACTCCATGTCTTGTCCATAAACCTTTGGAACATATACATGCTTTCCGTCCGACCACGCATTCTCAACTATGAGCCTTGTATCCACTTCATTCCCTTTGGAGATGTATGCACATATATTGATGGCATTCACATATTCAGGAAGCGCTGACAGCCGTCTGCATATAAGCTCGGATCTCTGCGCACGATCATCCCTGTCCATGGCATTTCTGACCGCTTTTATTCTTTTTCTTATAACTTCCTTGCTGCCGGAATTTACACTATCCTCGCTATTCATAAGCCAGCCTATGCCTTTCTGGTAGGATCAAGATCCTGAAGTCTGGTTATGGAACCGTCCTTCTCCTTGATGTCTATATTGTTGAGCGTGTTCCTGAGATTATTCTTCACCGCAAATATATATTCCTGCCTTAACTGCTGTTGCTCTTTCTTCTCAGCGTCAGTGAGCCCCTCAGCCTTGGACTTGTGATATAATTCATTTATACGTGCGATCTTTGCCGCATCGATTATCGTCTCTTTCATAACTATATAAGATACTCCTTATTCAAAATAAATCTGACAACGTCAAAGTCATGATCTTTATATGCTGTGAACAGAGTTCCTATACTTTCTCCGTTCATTACCTTAACAATATTGTCCATATCCGCTCCGGATACTATGACCATATCCGAGTTGGAGTTGGTTGCTATCCTGGCGGCTGCGATCTTGGTCGTCATTCCGCCGGTTCCGTACTTGGAGCCTGCACCTTTACCCATATCCATAATGTGATCATCTATGCAGTTCACCTCTGGTATCAGTTTTGCATCAGGGTTACTATGTGGATCATCAGTGTACAGACCATCTATATCCGTGAGAAGTATCAGAAGATCTGCATGGATCATGGATGCAACTATGGCAGACAGTGTATCATTGTCGCCAAATGCCACGCTGTCATCCAGCTCATCGATGGCAACCGTATCGTTCTCATTGACGATCGGTACTACACCGAGCTGAAGAAGCTCATTGAATGTATTTATGGCGTTCTTTCTTCTCTCATCGGATGATATAACGTCAAATGTCAGCAGGACCTGGGCAGCTGTGCTGTGGTACTCCTGAAAAAGCTTCTGATATATCATCATAAGCTGTCCCTGTCCCACTGCAGCACACGCCTGTCTGAGCGAGGTCGTCTTAGGTCTTCTGGCAAGTCCCAGTGCCTGTACTCCGACACCTATAGCTCCTGATGATACAAGAACAACGTCCTTGTCCTGATTTCTCAAGTCACATATGATGCGCACCAGCTTCTCAAGCTTTGTATAGTCAAGTCCACCCGTCTCCTCGTGAATAAGTGAAGATGAACCAATCTTTATTACTATCTTTTTCTTGTCTTTCAAATACTCTCTATCCATTTATATTCTCCTGTGTACCGTCTGTTATTGCCTCATTGCTGAATCTGGATGCTATGGCCTCGGCCACCTTCATACCATCGACAGCGGCTGAGGTTATTCCCCCTGCATAGCCCGCGCCTTCCCCGCACGGGTATATACATGTCCCCTCGCAGCGCAGCTCATCGCCTCGTATCATACGAACAGGTGATGAGGTTCTGGCCTCGATTCCTGAGAGAACTGCATCGTCAGATGAGTATCCCGGCATCCTCTTATCAAAGGACACAACTCCTTCTATTATAGCATCCTTTATATACTCTGGCAAACAGCATTTGAGGCTTGTGAGCCTGTATTTACCCTTAATCTGAGGCTTAACACCGCCCAGTTTTTCCGTAGGAATGTCCCTTCTGTAATCTCCGAAGAGCTGCACCGGAACAGCCCCCTGTCCGGCCTCGTATGCGGCCTTCTCCCATCTTCTCTGAAACTTCATTCCCGCAAGAGGATGATCTGACCCGTAATCCTCCGGGGTAACATTTACCACAATGGCGCTGTTGGAATTCTCACCATCCCTGCCGCTGTAGCTCATACCATTCACACACGTCTCACCGTGCTCGGATGATGCATTCACTACGTAACCTCCAGGACACATACAGAATGAATATACAGCCCTGCCATTTGACGCCTGATGCGTCATCTTGTAGTCTGCCGCCGGCAGCAGCTTTGCATACGCCGGATCATCGCCATACTTCATGATATCTATATCTGCTCGCTTGTGTTCGATACGAAGTCCCATGGCAAATGGCTTTGGCTCCATCGGAACACCTTTTTTGTAAAGCATCTCCACAGTATCCCTTGAACTGTGTCCAAGTGCCAGAACAAGGGCATTTGTCCTGTATTCCTTCTCACTGCCATCTGAAAGGTTCTTTATATGTACACACACCTCATCCTGTGTGATCTGATCATAACCGGTAAAAAGTGAATCAAAATGTACCTCTCCGCCAAGTCTCTTTATATCCTCACGCATATTCCTTACAATACCAGACAGCACATCAGTGCCCACATGTGGCTTATTTATATACATTATGGACGGATCTGCACCATACTCCACAAATGTCCGCATGACCTCAGTGCGTCTGCCCGAGCCATCCTTTATGACCGTATTCAGCTTGCCGTCCGAAAAGGTTCCTGCGCCGCCCTCTCCAAACTGTACATTACAATTTGGATCAAGTCCTTCCTCACCCTTCCAGAATCTCTCTATATGCTCCATTCTCCTGTCAACATCCATGCCGCGCTCAAAAACAACCGGTCTGTATCCGGCTCTGGCAAGATACAGAGCAGCAAATAAGCCACCCGGTCCTGTTCCTATCACCACAGGCCTATAGGTCATTTTGACATTTCCCGGCTCCGGAAATCTATATTGGGTAGCATTTGTTAACATAACATTATTATTGTGAAGTCTTTTCAATATTTTTTCCGGATTCGGAACATCCACATCTATGGATGCAATATATTTCACCTGGTTTCTCCGCCTGTCATCAAGAGACAGCTTGAAAAAAATATACTCAAACTCCTTATCTGTCTTCAGCGTCTTTTTAATAACACTTCTAACATCTGCCTCTGTAAATCCAAGTTGCAGTTTTACATTGTTAATTCTGATCATCTTTTATTCTCTTTCCTGCAGACTCCCCAGCTCTCATGCCGCTTATAACAGCCCACATTATATTATATCCACCACATTTGCCGGTCACATCGACATACTCTCCAGCGGCGTATAAGCCTCTGTGTCCATCAAGTTCCAGGTTATCTGCCCTGAGCTGCAATGTGTCAACTCCACCGCTTGCCGCCTGGCTGTCCTCATAGCTGCCGAATCCATCTATGTTGAATCTCATATGTTTGAGCATATCACATATGGATGTTATATCAGCCGCATCAAGTCCGGCTGCTTCAGAAGCTTTGATACCAAGACTTTTTATAATATACCCGGCGATCTTCTCGTTGACAATACCATTGAGCATCGCCTCGACTCTCCGTCTGCCATTTACCTCGGCAAATCGTCTCATCCTGTCCGCCAGCATATCATCACTGATGTCCGGAACAAGTTCAAGTTCTATGTATGGCTTTTTGCCAGTCTCCATCAGGTCTATACACTGTATACTCATATTAAAAACCGCTATGCCCGAAAGATATCCCGATGCAAACTGAACCTCGCCTCTCTCGTGGTCATACTCCTCGCCATCACACATTAGGCGGACAACAGCCTTTGCACGTACCCCTGACATATCAGATATATATTCATGGCATTTTAATTTACACAGAGCCGGATGCGGTTTCACAAACCGTACATTCAGATCATCCAGAAGTCTGTATACTCTATCAGATCCGCCAAGCTTTGGCGCAGCCGCACCTCCGGGTGCAAGTATCACCTGGGTCGTCCTATACCCGCCTTTGTCTGTGTCTACAATATATGTACCATCTTTTCCCTGTTTTATACTCAGGACTTCCTCCGATGTGCTGTTTTCTATACCAAGAATTTTGAGCCTGTCCGTCAGTGCCCACACTATGGTAGATGCCTGCAGCGATACAGGATATATATATCCATTATCATCATAGCTGGAAACACCAAGACTTTCAAAAAAATCCATGACATCATTATGACTGTCCGTTGTTACGAACTGAAATGGGAAAAATTCATTTGCACTGGAATAGCACGACAGATCAAGCTTCGTATTTGCAATGTTACATTTGCCATTTCCCGTCGCATACAGCTTCTTTCCGAGTTTTTTGTTTTTATCTATAAGCTTTACCGAAGCCGATGGTGCTGTCTCTTTTGCTTTTATTGCGGCTGTCATCCCAGCCGGGCCACCGCCGATAACTATAATATCATAAATCATTCCGATACACCTTTCCCATAATCATTTATCATACGTTTTACAGGCTGTCAATAAACCTGTTCATGTCATCTATATCATTGAAATACACGTGCTTGTGGATCAGTTCTCTTATACGTTTGTCCAATGAATCCACTGTACGAGTCGTCTCCCTGCAAAGACTGCCAAATCTGTTGTACACCGCCACATGTCCATTATAAGTGCTCACATAGAAACTGCCATGTGGTGTTCCACCCTCAGCAGCAATCACGAGCCCTCCGTAAAGCTCCGGTTCACTCTCATTTGATATGGGTAATATATGCCCGCTATCCGTACCGTCAAATTCTCTATACACACTTTTACTGTCTCCGGATCTGCACGCCGTGCTCACCACGATCTCTCTAGTTATAAAAGATAACACAAATACCGCTATAATGATAACAAAAAAATACATAATTCTTTTAAACATACCCACACCTTCTCTTCGTAACAAAAAACAGAAGACAGGATCATTCATCCCGTCTTCTGTCCTTGTTAATATATGTGGTTTATGTCTATATTATTCCCATACAACTCCGGTCTTATTGTCGCTCTCAAATACTGTGACATAAGTCTTGCCCGGATTGAGCTGAAGCTCTTTTCCATCTGCTGTTGAATACTTTGTCACGGAGTCATCAGTTGACTTTGTCCATGTGATAGGAACGATCTTTCCATCTGAAACATAGTATCCGTCTCCTGTGCCAACGAGATCGATCATCTGTCTGTCGTGATCATCAATGCTGGTGTAGTGAGCAAACTGTATGATGATATTCTTGAATGTGAGCTGCTTTCCTGTGAGGTCATCGATCTGCTTGTCACCATACTGGAATCTGTTATATACCTTATTCTTTGAATCATATTCAAACCAAGGCTGTGTGTAAACTGACATGTTGAGTGTGAGCTTGTTTACAGACTCGCCCTCAGGAACCGTATCTTCCTCATTGAACTCAAACTTGCTCTTGTATCCCTTGTTGTGGGTAGTTGAGCATCCAAGATAATCAAGACCAGCCTTGATCATATCGCTGTTTGTGTACACATTGTGTGGAGCCTCGCGGTCTGATGATCTGTAGAAAGATACAGATCCTTCTCCACCAAGTCCGCTTATATGATCTATTCCTGTCCTGTCAAGCTCCTCCTGTCCCTGTGGAGACTGACCATAATGCATGTATATAGCATCAAACTCCATGGCAGTTGTAACATAGTAAGGTCTGCAGCTTCTGATCGAACCGACCTTCTCAAGATTGTCATAGTCGTTGAATATTGCAAGCATTCTTGTTATTCCGCCCTCAACGACAAACTCATATAAAACATCAGCCTGGCCTATGCCTGACTGAGGAATCGCATTCTCAATATTGTTGATCATTATAGCGATCGGTCTTCCGTACTCTTCCTTTCTGTCGGTGTTCCACTCGCCTGTAAGATCATTATATACTCCCTCATGGTAAGTCTCATCAACCGCTGTGGCAGACTTCATCATATCGGCCTGTGATACATCCACCTCTGCCTTAGCCTCCGTTGTAGTGACATTCTCCTCCGTTTTCTTCGAGCCGCATCCAAAAAGTGATAATCCCATCACAAGAGCGGTTGCCAGAACTAATCCCGTCTTAATTCTCCTCATAGTCTCTTGTATATCCTTTCATTGTAAGTATTTTTTCCTGCATCTCTTCCATGACCCTGCGCTCATCGTCCTCCATATGGTCATATCCTGACAAATGGAGCATGCTGTGGGCTACAAGAAAAGCCAGCTCTCTCGTCTTTGAGTGATTGTACTCAGTTGCCTGCTCATACACCTTATCAATAGATATAACGATATCTCCCAATAGCAGTTCATCTGTAGTAAGATCAAAGTAGTCACACCGGCTATCCTCGAGACCATCAAAGTTTCCAGGAATTGTATAATCAATCAGTGGAAATGACAGAACATCTGTCGCCCTGTCTATATTCCTCTGCTGGTTATTGATTTCATGTATGGAGTCATTGTCCGTGAGCAGCACGTTCACCTCGCAGGGATATGGACACCCAACGAATTCCAGCGAAGCCTGGACGATACTTGTTATGACATCCTCATAATTCTTAATATCAATATCTCCATACTCATTCTCAATATTAACTGACATATTATTTTCCTCTGTTTTTCTGAGCAGTTGTGGTTTTTCTAGGCTTTGCCTGTCTGCTCCTCTTATCCTCATATTTCTCATACGCATTTACGATCTTCTGCACCAAAGGATGTCTCACAACATCAAGACTCGTCAGATGGCAAATGCTTATGTCATCAATATCCTTTAACACCTTGAGTGCAACATCAAGACCTGACTGCGCGTCGTGTGGAAGATCCTTCTGTGAAAGGTCTCCTGTTATTATGGCCTTTGAGCCAAATCCTATTCTGGTAAGGAACATCTTCATCTGGGCAGGAGTGGTATTCTGGGCCTCATCCAGCACAATATACGCATTATCAAGAGTTCTTCCTCTCATGTAGGCAAGAGGAGCAACCTCGATCAGTCCCTTTTCCATATTCTTCATAAATGCATCAGCACCCATTATCTCATACAATGCATCATAGAGCGGCCTAAGATAAGGATCAACCTTGCTCTGAAGGTCACCCGGAAGAAATCCCAGTTTCTCACCGGCCTCTATGGCCGGCCTTGTAAGTATGATCCTTCCAACCTCATTATTCTTAAATGCCGTTATGGCTTTTGCCATGGCAAGATAAGTCTTTCCTGTTCCGGCAGGGCCCACTCCGAATACTATCATGGACTTTTCTATTGAATTGACATATGTTCTCTGTCCGACAGTCTTCGGTTTGATCGGCTTGCCGCTCATCGTGTGACAGATTATGTCCCTGTCAAGCTCAGCAAGACTCTCCTTAGCCTCCTGCGGGTGTTCATTGACTATCGATATAGTGTAGTCTACCTTCTGTTCATCGATGGACGAGCCACGGTCTGCCATCTGGAAGAGCTGTTCTATAACCTGAATAGACTTCTTCACGCCTTCCTCGGAACCGCTGACCTTAAGCTTGTCATCGCGAAGTATCATTGACACACTGTATTCTTTCTCAATCTTTTTTATATTGGCATCAAACTGTCCAAACACAGTCTGTATATAGTTTGATGCAACAGTTACGGATTCTGAATATTCGCTCAATACTTGTATCCCCTGTCATTATTATTTGTCAGTCAGGCTCCACCTCTTCGCTCCCCGATGTATTGTTTACGTCAATATATCTCGGCACAGCAACCGGAAGTCTGATACTGATATCGCCTTCAGCCGAAGCCTCACCGCGTTCATTAGTAATAATAACATTTTTTCGGACAATTTGCACCCCTTTTTCTTGCATTTTGCCAATATAAACATGCAGATGCTGGTTAAGTCTGTCTTTCTGCTCCTTCTCCGTAAGCTTACGTGTATTTACTTTATAGAATACTTTTCGCTCTATATTCACGGATAACGGAAAATACATATCGCCGATATGCAGCCGCTTTTCCTCGGCAGAAAGGTCGTATGAACCGTCGGAAGCAGCAGTTTTATACGGTGTAAACACCCGGCGTCCAATTTTTATATCTACTTTGTTTACCTTCCTGTCTGTAGTCTCCTTTTCCTGGAGCTCGCTCTCAACCACATCTCTGTATTCTACATCGCAAATACCATATATCTCTCCGGAAGCAGGTACAAATACCGTATCCACAACTTCACTGTCATCATTGCATATGTTAACTGTTCCTGATATAAGAGTATCCCCTCTTTTCACTTCATCTCCTACTAATGCAACAGGCGTCCCCGCCGATGCAACAATGGAATAGATCGTACAATCCATTGTTGCCACGAGGTCACACGGTCTGCCATCTTCCGGAACTGTAAAGACATCCACGGACTCCTTAAGCGCAACGGTAAGCTTTGTCCCACTGATGCTGCAGGACGCCCAGCATATCTCACCAAGATTATCCGTCAGCATGTCTGTCAGCTCACTCAGATCAATACTCTTTTTCCGATGTCCATAGCACGGATACTCCATCTCAATAAGATTTTCAACTTCCTCACTTGTATAATCCTCACATCCATCAATTTCTATGTACCATACATACCCTGATTCCCAGTATACAAACAGCAAAAACAATAAAACTCCGAGCAATATCGAGATCCTCTTCCTATTGCCCAGCAAAACGGTTCTCAGAGTCTTCTTCTCAGCTATTCGGATATCTATCATACATTTGTCCGCTATCTCTTCAAGTCTTTTTCTGTCATCGGAGTATATGCAGAAGTTTTCCGCCTTGCCATTCCATTTACTGTCATTCTGTTTACTGCCATTCTTTTTTCTGGTCTTCTTTACATCCCTCTCGCACCATGTACGTATTCCTTTATGGCTGCATATATTCATCAGGCGCAGAGCTGCGCGGCTGTCACAGCTCACATAGCACACACCTCTTATTTCCCTTCTAATATTCATGCAGTCACACTGTCAGCCAATCTACACTATTTATCGAACCGCATATTTTCACTTCATAGGATGCGTAGTAAGCGATCTGTAATCTTTCCCCATATATATTCAATATCCCTTTCCGGGTCTTAACAGACACTCTCTCGTCGTCAGAGTAGATCACATGTCTGAAATTCTCTATCACCAGCTCATCATTGTTGAACATGGTGAGTCTGGAGGTCGTTCCCGCCGAGTCCGGACACCAGCACGGAGGTTCAAATGCTATAACTTTTTTCGCTCTGTCTTTCATGAATACCACCATAACGCTTTTGGAACATTATATGAATACACATAAAAAAAGAGTACCGAATAAACTCGGTACTCTTAGAAATCAATTTAAAATCAAATATATATACTATGATTTATTTGTACTTGCGCTTTCTAGCTGCCTCTGACTTCTTCTTACGCTTTACACTAGGCTTTTCGTAATGCTCTCTCTTACGAATCTCCTGCTGAATACCAGCCTTCGCACAATTTCTCTTAAATCTGCGAAGAGCGCTATCTAAGTTTTCGTTCTCTTTAACTATTACACTTGACATTCTCTCACCTGACCTCCCTCCAGTTGTAAAATTATGCTACCAAATAACAACTGATTGGGTATTTTTAAGCACAAAATGTATTATATACATAAAATTCCTAATCGTCAACAGGAAAATGACAAATTAATAAAATATCTGTCACGAAACCTTAAGCTATCTGATTCTGAGCCTCTGTAACCGCCTGGGCAAGAGCTGCCTCGATTCCATCAGGATTCTTTCCACCGGCCTGAGCCATGTTAGGACGACCACCACCGCCACCACCTACAAGGCCAGCCACAGCCTTGATGATATTACCGGCATGGGCTCCCTTAGCAACTGCGCCGTCTGTAGCCATGGCAATGAGATTTACCTTGCCATCCTTTGCAGATGCAAGAACAACAACGCTGTCACCAAGCTTGCTCTTGAAGTCATCTCCGAGGTTTCTCAGTGAATTCATATCTGTATCTGGGATAGCCGCTGTGAGGATCTTGATTCCGTCCTTGTCTATAGCACTTGAAAGAACGTCTCCAGCTGCCTCCTTTGCCATCTTATCCTTGAGCTTCTTATTCTCATTCGTAAGCTCCTTAACCTCTGCAAGAAGCTGTTCTATTCTTGATGCCACACCATGGATATCAGTCTTAGCTGCCTTTGCAGCATCCATGAGCTCCTGCTCTACATTTCTGTAGTAATCAAGTGCTCCGACAGATGTAAGTGCCTCGATACGTCTTGTACCTGCGGCCACACCGGCCTCTGATATGATCTTGAATGTCTTTATGGCTCCTGTGCTGGCAACATGTGTACCACCACAGAGCTCCTTTGAGAAGTCTCCCATTGATACCACACGGACCTTCTCACCATACTTCTCACCAAACAGAGCCATGGCTCCGGTCTTCTTAGCCTCATCTACAGACATTACATCCGTGCATACAGGTATATCGAGCTGGATCTGCTCATTTACAATATCCTCAACCTTCTTGATCTCTTCCTTAGTCATCGCCTGATCATGTGAAAAGTCGAATCTCAGTCTTCCCGGCTCAACGAGTGAACCTGCCTGCTCTATATGATCTCCGAGAACCATCTTGAGTGCTCTCTGAAGAAGATGTGTTGCGGAATGGTTGTTACATATGAGTGCTCTGTTCTCAGCATCAACTGTGAGTTCTGCCTCATCACCAACATTGAGTTCGCCTGACTCAACATAACCGATATGTGCGATCTTGCCGCCTACAACCTTGACAGTATCCTCAACAACGAATGTACCGTTCTCTGTCTTGATGATTCCCTTATCACCGATCTGACCACCCATGGTAGCGTAGAAAGGTGTCTCAGGAACTATAACTGAAGCCTGTGCTCCCTCAGATACAGTATCTGCAAGAACTGACTTCTTATCATCACCCTCACCAACCTCTGTTGTGATGGCTGATATAGTTGACTTGTATGTCAGCTTGTCATATCCGACAAACTCAGATGTCATGTCAACAGGAAGCTGCTCATATACGGTTGCGTCTGCACCCATGTATGTTGTGGTCTTTCTGGCCTTTCTTGCAGTCTCCTTCTGGATATTCATGCACTCGGTGAATCTGACCTCATCAACCTCGATCCCCTCCTCCTCGAGGATCTCCTTTGTGAGATCAAGAGGGAATCCATAGGTGTCATAGAGCTTGAATGCCTTGTCACCTGAGAGAACCTTCTCACCTGCAGCCTTAGTCTCGTCTATATAATCCTTGAGGATCGCAAGACCTGTATCTATGGTCTTATTGAAGCTCTCCTCTTCCTTGTCTATCTTATTGAAGATATATTCCTTCTTCTCACTGAGTTCAGGATATGCATCCTCTGACACCTCGATAACTGTCTTTGCAAGCTCTGACAGGAACTTGCCCTTGATGCCGAGAAGTCTTCCGTGTCTTGCAGCACGTCTGAGAAGACGTCTAAGAACATAACCACGGCCCTCGTTCGATGGAACGATACCATCTGATGTCATGAATGTAACTGAACGGATATGATCAGTTATAAGTCTAATCGATACATCCTTCTCATGATCTGTCTCATATTCCACGCCTGCCATCTCACATACCTTGTCGCGGAGAGCCTTGATCGTATCAACATCAAATATAGAATCAACATCCTGAACAATAACTGCGAGTCTCTCAAGACCCATACCTGTATCTATGTTCTTCTGCTCAAGCTCTGTGTAGTTGTTGTGTCCGTCATTGTTGAACTGTGTAAATACATTGTTCCAAACCTCCATGTATCTGTCACAGTCACAGCCTACAGTACAGCCGGGCTTACCGCAGCCATACTTCTCACCTCTGTCATAGTAAACCTCTGAACAAGGACCACAAGGACCAGCTCCGTGCTCCCAGAAGTTGTCCTCCTTGCCGAATCTGAATATACGGTCAGCATCGACACCGATCTCCTTATTCCATATATCAAATGCCTCATCGTCATCCTGGTAAACCGATGGATAGAGTCTGTTCTTGTCAAGTCCTACAACCTCTGTGAGGAACTCCCATGTCCATGATATAGCCTCATGCTTGAAATAATCGCCAAATGAGAAATTACCCAGCATCTCAAAGAATGTACCATGACGGGCTGTCTTACCTACATTCTCGATATCTCCTGTTCTGATACACTTCTGACATGTTGTCACACGTCTTCTAGGTGGTACCTCCTGACCTGTAAAGTAAGGCTTAAGTGGTGCCATACCTGAATTGATCAGCAGTAAGCTGTTGTCATTGTGTGGAATAAGTGAAAAGCTCTTCATTCTAAGATGACCCTTGCTCTCCATGAATTCCAGGAACATTTTTCTCAGTTCGTTCACGCCATAATTTTGCATTGTCTAATATCCTCCACTCTATCTTCTGTCAGCCAGTTCTTCTGTAATATCTTTCCAGCTGATTCCTCTCTCTACCATCAGACACATGAGATGATAAAGGAAGTCAGATATTTCATATTTTATATCCTCTGAATCAGGATTCTTGGCAGCTATGACTATCTCCGTAGCTCCCTCACCGACCTTCTTCAGGATCTTGTCAATACCCTTGCCGAACAGATAATTGGTATAAGAATCATCTCCTGGCTGATCCTTTCTGTCGCGTATGGTATTGTATACCTCCTCGAATACCTTCATAGGATTGGTATCATTGTACTCCTTTCTCACCAGATCTGTAAAGAAACAAGTACGGCTGCCTGTATGACACGCAGCTCCTATTTGTGACACCTTGGCAAGTATGGTGTCCTTGTCACAGTCTATCGTAAGAGATTTGACAAACTGATAATGACCGGATGTATCACCCTTGGTCCACAACTCATTGCGGCTGCGGCTCCAGTATGTCATACGTCCTGTTCTGATGGTCTTCTCATACGACTCCTTGTTCATATAAGCGACCATGAGCACTTCACCGGTCTTATAGTGCTGTGTAACACATGGAATAAGTCCATCCGAATTGAGTTTGAACGCCTCAAAAGGCATGGACGATTCAAACAGATCCACATCTATATTTGCCTCACGGCAACGCTGTTTAATCTCCATTATATCCATCTTCTGGAGATTGTACAGAGAAATTGATTCAGCATTTGTCTCATTGAGCATCTCTGCCACAGCTTCCCCGTTAGTGGAATATGTAGAAACTATAACAGGAAGTGCAACATTTTCTCTTATGGATTTTACTATATCCAGATATTCCGGTACCATGTTGTTGTGAAGCAGCAGAAGTTCTCCCGCTCCAAGCGCCTTCAGTTTTCTGGCATATCCGACAGGATCATCACACTCACTAAGATCTATAGTACAGATTATTCGCTCTGAACCAAATCTGTCAGAAGCCTCAGTGACAAGCTCCGGCGTGTTCAGTGCCGCAGATTTCATACATACCTTGGATGCACCTGCATACAGAAGCTTCTTGACATCTTCAAGCTCCCTCACACCGCCACAGGCAATAAGTGGAATATCAACACTGTCACATATCTGTCTTATAATGGCAACATTGGGTTCTCTGCCATCTTTTGTTGCCTTGCTGTCAAAATAAGCTATCTCATCAGCTCCGGCATCATTGTAATATTTTGCCATCTCGACCGCATTGTTCAGATCCAGACATGGAATTATCTTTTTGCAGATCATATCATTATCCATAGTGAACCAGCACCTCCTTAAAGTGTGCCCTTGGTAGAAAGCACCTTTCCGTTTAATCTTCTGTCATAAGTTGTCGCCTCATCAAGAGCCTTCGCAAATGCCTTGAATGCGGCCTCTATGATGTGGTGATCGTTCTCCCCTGAGAACTGCTTAATATTGAGATTCATCTCAGCAGCGTATGATACTGCATAGAAGAATTCCTTGACCATCTGTGTGTCGAAGTATCCAACCCTCTCTGTGCGGAGGTTCAGATCATAGACAAGATATGGTCTTCCCGACAGATCTATGGCACACATTACGAGAGTCTCGTCCATCGGCAGGAAGAAATTGCCAAATCTCTTGATGGCCTTCTTGTCTCCAAGAGCCTCCTTGATGGCCTTGCCCAGCACAATTCCCACATCCTCAATGGTGTGGTGACAATCCACATACAGATCTCCCTTGACTGTAACGTTGAGATCAAAGAAACCATGCCTCGCAAAACTTGTGAGCATGTGGTCAAAGAAACCGATTCCTGTGTCGATCTTTGACTGTCCTTTTCCATCTATATTAAACTCGAGGGTTATGTCTGTCTCGTTTGTCGTTCTTGTACATTTGGCGATTCTAGCTGCTTTCTCTGCCATATCCCTGTCTCCTTCCCATATTCTATATCATTATGTCTTATTTTTCAAATCTTACTGCTATTGAATTGGCATGTGCTGTGAGCTGCTCAGCCTTGGCAAATGCTTCAATGTCAGTGTGAACTGCCTCAAGTGCCTCTCTTGAATAGTAGATTATGCTGGATTTCTTGATGAAATCGTCTACTGAAAGCGGTGAGAAGAACTTTGCTGTACCGTTTGTTGGAAGTACATGGTTAGGGCCTGCAAAGTAATCTCCAAGAGGCTCTGATGAGTATTCTCCGATAAATATAGCTCCAGCATTCTTCACTCTTGTCATCACGTCAAATGGATTGGCTGTGACGATCTCGAGATGCTCTGATGCAATGTCGTTGACAGCATCTATGGCATCGCTCATGTTGTCTGCAAGAAGAATATACCCGTAATTGTCTATAGACTTTCTCATTATCTCTTTTCTTGAAAGCTCATCGATGAACTTGTCAACCTGAACTGATACCTTCTCGGCAAGCTCCTCTGATGTGGTCACAAGTATGGCTGATGCCATCTCGTCATGCTCTGCCTGTGACAGCAGATCTGCAGCCACGTATCTAGAATTGGCAGTCTCATCGGCAAGTACCATTACCTCTGATGGACCGGCTATGGAATCTATGCTGACATGTCCGTATACGGCACGCTTTGCAAGAGCGACAAATATGTTTCCAGGGCCAACTATCTTGTCAACCTTAGGTACTGACTCTGTTCCGTATGCAAGGGCAGCTATGGCCTGCGCGCCGCCTGCCTTGTATATCTCATCCACTCCTGCTTCCTTTGCTGCAACGAGTGTTGTGGCGTACACCTCACCCTCAGCATTACATGGAGTTGTCATGACTATCTTCTCAACGCCTGCAACCTTTGCCGGCATAACATTCATCAGAACTGATGAAGGGTAAACAGCCTTTCCACCCGGAACATAGACACCTACAGATGCAAGTGCTGTAACCTTCTGTCCGAGAAGAGTTCCATTTGGCTTGGAGTCAAACCAGCTATACTGCTTCTGCTTCTCATGGTACTCCCAAATGTTCTTCTTGGCTTTTCTGATAACGTCCAGGAGCTCAGGGCTGACCTGTGTATATGCGTAGTCTATCTCCTCCTGTGTAACCTTCACGTTATCTGCTGTTATGTCTGCCTTGTCGAACTTCTTTGTGTATGAGAAGAGTGCGGCATCACCGTTATCCCTCACATCGTCAACTATTCCCTGTACAGTCTCTGCATAATTACCGAAATTACTTGGACTTCTCTTCAGAAGATTCTTCAGAAGATCCTTCTTTGTCTCTGCATTAAGCTTTACGATTCTCATCTCTGTTATGCCTCCGTGTGATTATCAATTTGTTATATTATCTATATATGTTACTTGTTCTCTTCCTTTATAAGTCTGTTGAGATCTTCCAACAGCTTGTGTATCCTCTCATTCTCCATCTTGAGGCTTACCTGGTTCACAACCATGCGGGCTGAGAGTGGACAAACTTCCTCAAGCACCTCAAGTCCATTCTCCCTGAGTGTGCTTCCTGTCTCAACTATATCTACGATCACCTCTGAAAGTCCAACTATAGGAGCGAGCTCCACTGAACCATTGAGCTTGATTATCTCAACTGTCTGGTGCTTACGGTTGTTGAAGTAATCCTTTGCGATCACCGGATACTTACTTGCAACTCTTATGATCTCATTCTTCTTGAGAAGCTCTCTGGCAGATGCCGGTCCGCATACACACATGTGGCACTTTCCAAAGCCAAGATCCATGACCTCATACAGGTTTCTTCCCTCCTCAAGTATTGTGTCCTTACCTACAACGCCTATATCGGCCGCACCATATTCTACATAAGTAGGAACATCTGTGGCCTTTGACAGGAAGAACTTCATCTTAAGCTCCTCGTTCACAAATATAAGCTTTCTTGTGTCGAGATCCTTCATCTCCTCACATGTTATACCTATCTGTTCAAGCAGCGCAAGTGTCTTTTTTGCAAGTCGCCCCTTAGCAAGGGCAAATGTTAAATATCTCATCTCTCCATAACCTTTCATCTAATTCAATCTATTCTCAATCAAGCCGTAAAAGTTTCTTCTATAAATTGCCATCCCACTTGGAGTGTGATCGGCTTATCAGATCGTATGCCACCGCATCGCCTGACTGCTCAAAATATATAAGGCCTGAGAAATGTTCTCTTCCCGCATACTCAATATAGTCGTCAACAGATTTCTTCTGTGACTTTCTTATGAGTTCTATCTTCCGTCCCTCACTTCTGAGCTTCATGCCGGCCTTGATCGCCTTGCCCTGATTCTCTATATCATAGAGGATGATCGTATTGGAATAATCCACATCTATGTCTATATTCTGTCTGTTCATGGCCATTATGAGCTCCTCAACAGTGAAGGCAAAACCGATAGACGGTGCATCCTTTCCAAACTGTTTAAGGAGGTTATTGTAACGGCCGCCCTTGACAACAGCGTCACCGGTTCCGTAAGTATATCCGCGGAATATGATTCCTGTATAGTAGTTGTATCCGTCAAGCATACCGAGATCAAAGCTTATGTGATCCTGATATCCATAGCACTCAAGAGCTGCATATACTCTTCTGAGTCTCTTCACAGCTTCAAGTGATGTCTCATTTGACACATATCCCTCTGCCTTGTCAAGCATGGATATTCCGCCGAACAGAGAGTCAAATGCAACAAATGCTTTCTTAAGAGATTCACTTATATCAAGCGCATCCACATATTCCTCAAGTCCGAAGAAGTTCTTGATGTGGATATACTCCTTTATCTGATTCTCCTCGTCCTCACTGATTCCCGACTCAGCCACAAGCCCCTTGAAGTAGTCGATCTGGCCTATCTCGATCTGGAAATCACTGATCCCGATCTCGTTGAAGCAGTCTATCACAGTTGCGATTATCTCAGCGTCAGCAGCGGATGAATCATCATTTACAAGCTCGGCACCGATCTGTGTAACTTCCTTAAGCTTACCCTGAAGCTTAAGTGTATTGGTATATGTGTTACCCGTATAGCAGAGTCTGACCGGAAGCTCCTCATCTGCATAATACTTTGCAACACATCTTGCTATCGAAGGTGTTATATCAGGTCTGAGCACCAGAGTATTGTTGTCCCTGTCAAAGAACTTGTACATCTCATTGGAAGGTGCTGAGCCCTTGTCTCTGTTGAAAATATCAAAAAACTCAAATGTAGGTGTCTCTATATCATGATAGCTGTATAACTCCAGAATATGGTGGAGTTCATGCATAACCTTTCTCTTCTTCTTACATTCTACATCGTAGGTGTCCCTCACTCCATCCGGGGTCTGTAACAGTTTGTCCTGCATAATCATATCTCCTTGTCAATTAAACTTTGCCATGCTTCACGTTCTTTATTTTACTTCATCGCATTAAAGTGATAATTTGCTACTTTGGTAGCATGTCAACGTGCACATTATATTAAAGCGCATTGTATTTGTCAACCTCTATCATCAAGATCCCTGCTTAGAGGTTCAAGATAATGTACCAATGCACCACCCTTGGCTCTTATAAAGAAATTGGGATCAAGTTCATTGTACTTGAAGTTGTTGGCATGCCCATTCTCGGCTCTCTCAAGATATCCCTTAAGCTCCTCGAATCTCATATAATACAGTTCATTTCGTCCCGAGAACATTATGATAAGGAAGCTTACACCGTTCTGTCTCTCGAAATCCTCCATGAACCTTATCTGATGCTCATGAATGTTGCGCATTGTAAATGTGTCAGTGGCACATTCCTTCGCATCGAAACATACCGGAACTCCCTGGACAACACCTATATAGTCGACGGTTGAATCCTTCTCGAAATACGCCAGAGTGATCTGGCTGCTGTCCTTGTCAATCTTTATCGGCGTGATAGGTGTCGGGATCTTCTGGACCAGCGCAAGGTTCTTCTGTCTGTAATATTCATTTGTGTGGTTTATCATATCCTCCAGTGTGGAGCCACGAAGTCCTCGCGAATTCCATGTAGCCATCTATTCAAACAAATCCTTTTCTATTCTTTTATACATATCAGGCTTGAATGCTGAGAAGCTCTTGCCCGTCAGATAGTCCAGTCCACCGACAACATCGGTAAACTCCACCTCGCCGCAGTGCAGAATCTGGTTTCTAAGCTTGTATGTCTGTCTAAAATATATGTTTGTCTCCCTGTCACCATACTTCTGGTCACCGATCACCGGATACCCCATGTGCTGGAGCTGTGCCCTTATCTGGTGGGTCTTACCCGTTATGAGCTTTACCATAAGCTCTGTATATTTTCCATTTGTTCTGACCGGCTGGAATATAGTATGGATCTTATCATAGCCCAAGTCCCCGGCAGCCCTGCGTATCTCCTCCACGCTGTCACTTATTGTCACAGTGTTCTTCTTATCATCCTTCACGAGATATGCCGTAATATCCTGCGTCTCCGTCATATTACCCTTGACTATGGTGTAGTAATATTTGTCTATGCGTCTCTCCCTTATGATCCTCGACAGCTCCTGGCTCCCCATAAGTGACACACCACACAGAACAAGGCCGGAGGTATTCCTGTCCAGCCTGTTGCATATAGATGGCTTGAAGGTTCTGAGCTGAGTCTCAGTTATATACTCATTGTCAAGCAGATAATCGATGACACTCTCATTGATCGAGTAATCGTCCTTCGATGCCTTCTGTGACAATACACCCGCCGGTTTATTGACTATAAGTATGTTGTGATCGTGATAGATGATCTCCGGCTTGAACCTGTTTCCACCTGTGGAAGCACCGGCTCTCACGCTGTCATCCCTGAATGAATCTATGGTCTCATCCGACAGGTAGAGCTGTATCACATCCCCCACATACACGATCTCATTTCCAACCGCCTTGCCATTATTAAGTTTTATGTTTTTCTTTCTTATCATCCTGTAGACGAAGCTTGAAGGAGCCTTGTTAAGGTACTTCATGACCAGCTTGTTAAGCCTCTGGCCGGCTTCGTTCTTTGAAATAACTATCTCTCTCATTTTTTTCTATATTCCCAGCTCATATAATCTGTTTCTGATCTTCTCATCGGCACCGACAAATTCATCTGAAGGTGCTTTGATCTTCTCGGCCTTTGCCACAAAACCATCAATGTCTGTGGCTATGATCACAACATATTTTTTCTGGTCTGCCAGAGCCTCTGTAATGATCTTCTTGAGCGCTGCCTCATCAGGTATCTTTTTGCCATATCCACCATTGTAGTAAAACAACATTCTGCCATCTCTTATGACCGCAGCAGGGAAATACAATATTCCCTCGTACCTGCTTATCGACACATCATATACAAGTGACGGATCCCCAAAGTATGATAACTTCTCAATTTTAGCGTACTCATTCTTCGTGAGTTCCTTGAACCCCGCACACATTATGTATGCCACAAGCTGTTTTGCGAGCGGCAGGGCGACGAGTATCGGTATGACTATAAATACAGTCTTTCTTGTGTCAAACATAGCCACAGTAAAGAATACTCCGGCTATAACAAACAATCCAAGTACAATGATACTTATAAGAACATTTCTCTTATGCCTGTTCATGTATCCGTGTTGTCCTTTTTCCATATCATCCTCCATTTATCTCTGGTCTGGCTGTAGAGCTATGTCCGCCTGCAGCCCATATATCTACTTCATAAATCTGATCAGCAAATTGTGAGGCAGGTATTTGCTCACAAGTCTGAACGCCTTCATGAGCGGTGAATAAACTGATATATCACTCATGTAATATGCGTCAAATAATGCTCTTTTTACGACCTTGACAGGATTTGCTCTGAGCACCATCTTGTAAGGCTTTGACTTGGTATACTTCTGGGCAACGTCAAAGAACTCTGTCTTGACAGGTCCCGGACATACAGCCGTAACTGTGATTCCCCTGCCTGCAAGCTCTCTGTTAAGTGCCCTTGAAAAGCTTAAAACCATCGACTTTGATGCCGCATATATTGCAAATGATGGCTGAGGCAGGAACGCCGCTGACGAAGCAAGATTGATTATATTTGATGGGCCTGCCATATATGGCAATGAAATATGAGTTATGGCTGCCAGCGCCTTGCAGTTGAGGTCAAGCATTCCCGTGACATCGTCCACTGTCATATTCTCAAAATGTCCCGCTATTCCATATCCGGCCGCATTGACCAGGACTCTTATTGACGGATCCTGTCTCTCGAGAAGATTTCTGTAGAATTTGATATCTGCTTCCTTTGTGAGGTCAAGCGCAAGTATCCTGACAAGCTTTCCGCTGACCGCATTTATCTCAGCCTTTACCTCTGCAAGCCTGTCCTTTCTTCTGGCGATAAGCCATATCTCGTCGACAGTTCTGTATTTCTGTGCTATCTGAATTGCAAATTCTCTTCCAATCCCTGAAGATGCTCCTGTGATTATAGCTACCTTTCTCATGACATCATCCTCCATCCCGATAAATATTTGTTTTTTAATACTCCTCTGTTGTTCTTGGCCCACCCGAGCGGATATCCATCCACGCAGACAAGCACATACCCATTCTCTATATCCTGATCATCTTCCAGCTCGACGGTCTCTCCCTTTAAATACTTTATGACCCTTATGTCATCCGCCGAAAAACTCACAACATTGTCAAACTGATCTGACTTGAGATACATCGCAAGTGACTGACTCGGTTCAAATCTGTTCTTCTTGACCTCACCGAGGAACAGTCCATGCCTCAAAAGCCTGAGTCCCTTAACATCAGGCATTCCCTCTGATATATAATAAAGTCTTCCCTTATTTTCCTCTATCCTGTCTGTCTTTATACCCGCAGACTCAGATACATGCTTTATAAATGCGATGAAATCCTCATCCGGCCTGTACGACTTGAACGAGTATGTTAAGTTTCCTCTATATGAGTCATCCTGATCCTTTTCAAACAGAGCTATGAAATGACCTTCGCCCTTCACGTGATGAGGCCACAGTCTTGAACACTTCACAAGCTCAGGATTGCCGGTCTCTCCCCAGGCCGGATTACCGTCATCAAATTTCTCATATTTAGGAAAATCCACAAGATGCATACTGTCATCTATCGACAGCAGATACTCCACCGACCTCTCATCCTCCTCGGGGGAAAATGTACATGTGGAATAAAGCAGCTTTCCGCCTGGTTTCAGCATCTTGCACGCTTCATTTAATATTCCTCTCTGCAGTCCGGCAAAAAGTTCAGTTCCGTTGTTCTCCCATGCAGTCATCATCGATGAGGATTTTCTGAACATGCCCTCTCCGGAACACGGTGCATCTATAAGTATCTTATCGAATGTATCCTCAAATGCCTTTGACAGATTATTTGGAGGTTCACTTACCACACACATGTTTCCTATTCCGAAAAGTTCCAGGTTCTTCAGAAGCGCCTTGGCTCTTGAATTGCTTATATCATTGGATATAAGTATTCCTGTGCCATTAAGCTTCGCCGCAAGCTCGGTGGATTTGCCTCCCGGTGCCGCGCATATATCTAGTACCACATCTCCATCCTCTATATCCAGAACGCTGGCAGGTGTCATGGCACTTGGCTCCTGTATATAATAGAGCCCCGCATAATAGTATGGATGCTTGGACGGCGTATACTTCCTGTGATCATAGTAAAAACCATTCTTAGTCCACGGCACAGGCTCCAGCTCGAAAGGACTTATCTTCAGAAAGTCCTCCACGGATATCTTGGATGTATTCACCCTGATTCCATGATACATATCACTGTCAAAACACTTTATATAATCCTCGTATTCATCGCCAAGCTGTATTCTGATCCTCTCGTCAAACGCCTTTGGTAAAGCCATAACAAACTCCTTTATCTTACGCTCTGGGCCTTGTAACCCTCAGCTATTATGTCAAGCTGCTTTGCAAAATTCTCAAGCAGCTCCATATCATCCTTCTTATATATAGAATAAAACTCATCCTGAATCTTCTGGATTTCTCTTGGATTTCCCACCTTGTACAGATTCTGGATATTCACAATGATCTCCGAAACTATATTCGCCTTGATATTGAACGAATTCTGTGCATCCATGATCTCTCCGCGGACATAAGACATCTCCCTGTCAAGTGCAACGGTGGCATCCGCAGCGTTCTTGAGCTTCGCCCTTATATCCTCTGGAATTCCCTTCCTGTACTTGTACTGCAATGAATGTTCTATGGTTGCCCAAAAGTTCATCGCCATTGTCCTTATCTGGATCTCCGCCTGTATGGTGGTGCATCCATTTACCGTATATACATCGTAATCAAGTATGATGTGATAGCTCTGATAGCCGCTGGCCTTGGCATTTGCTATATAATCCTTCTCCTCACGTATCCTCATGTCCTGTCTGCCACGTATAATCTCAACCACCTTGCTGATATCCTCGGTGAACTGGCACATGATCCTGATTCCGGCTATGTCATCCATCTCCTCAACGATCCGGTCCATAGGAATATTCTTCTTCTGAAGCTTATCGATAATACTGGAGACCGTTTTCACCCTTCCGGTCACGCTCTCTATAGGTGAGTACTTTCCCATACTCTTGTACTGCATTATTATGTGGTTGAACTTCACGAGAAGCTCATCAACCGCCTGCTCGTAAGGAGACAGTATCTCCTTCCAAAGCTGAATCTCCATATAAAATAACTCCTCCCAATACAAATACTACTGTGACACTCTTGTGCTCAGGAATGTAAACTCCTTCTGTCCTTTCTCATAATCCGGATACTCAGACACAAGCTGTCCCGCTATCTCATAAGCCTTATCGTAATCCTCGTTCTTCTCATAATATGTTATCTCAAGCATCAGGAGCTCTTTTCTGTATATCTTGTCTCCACTGTCAAGTCCATTTGTAATATATGCGATCGCAGACTCCATATCACCGTTATTCAGATAATATGAACCGTACATGGCATATACATACGAGTTGAATCCAAATGTCTGGACATATTTTTCATAGCTCTCAAACATCTTATCGGACTCATCAGTAACTGCGTAGCATGTTCCTATGTACATATAAAGCTCCGGATATGTCTCCGCCTGCTTCAGAAGCACATCGAGAGCACCACCATAATTTCCCTGTGAGAAATCACTGAGTGCAGTTGCCAGTTCCTTCAGATCTTTTACATTTGATCCGGTAAATGAATCCTGTATCAATTCGTTGTATGTATTTGCGGCCTCTGTGTACTGCGCGCTCTTGAGATACGCATCAGCCAGATACAGCTTTATATTCTGATCCTTTTTCTTTGAGAACAACTGATTCTCTGCCAAGGCATTGTCAAATGAATCTATTGCCTCCTGATACGAACCTGACTTGTAATATTTTACGCCCTGATCGTAAAGTTCATCCTTCTGTGACACTATTGCCGATATAGCGTATGAGATCAGCAATACAGCCACACACGCAAGTATCACCAATGCAAAAATTAGTTTATAGTTGATCTTTCTTCTCTCTTTAAATATGCTGCGTTTACGTCTAGACATATGTTATCTCCTTTGAATCACAGTATTTTTATTACACGGCATAGCTGCCGCAGTTTATACATCATTTTATATTAGCACAATCCAACAAATATATAAAGTAAAAAAGCGGCTTTGCTGATTTTCATCAGCAAAACCGCTCTCAATTCTTCTATAAATACAATATCTGACGCCGACAGGTCTGACAGATTAGTGATGGAATAATCTGATTCCTGTAAATACCATGACCATATCGTACTTGTCAGCACACTCGATAACAAGATTGTCACGAACTGATCCGCCAGGCTGTGCAATGTACTTGACACCGCTCTTGTGAGCTCTCTCTATATTGTCTGAGAATGGGAAGAATGCATCTGATCCAAGGACAACATCTGTGTTCTGCGCAAGCCATGCCTTCTTCTGCTCTGCTGTGAACACCTCAGGCTTAACCTTGAATCTCTTCTGCCACTCGCCTTCCTTAAGAACGTCCTCATACTCATCACCCATGTATACGTCGATGGCATTGTCTCTGTCGGCTCTTCCAAGTCCGTCAACAAACTGAAGTCCCATAACCTGTGGTGACTGACGAAGGAACCAGTTGTCTGCCTTCTGTCCTGCAAGTCTTGTACAGTGGATTCTTGACTGCTGTCCGGCTCCGATACCTATAGCCTGTCCACCCTTTACATAACATACAGAGTTAGACTGTGTATACTTGAGTGTGATGAGCGCGATCTTCATATCGATCTCAGCCTGCTCTGGAAGATCCTTGTTCTTTGTAACAAAGTTTGACAGAAGATCCTTGTCGATCTTGAGCTCATTTCTTCCCTGCTCAAATGTAACACCGTATACCTGCTTTCTCTCGATCTCAGCAGGAACATAGTTCTCATCTATCTGGATGATGTTGTAATTTCCCTTCTTCTTTGCAAGAAGAAGTTCCATAGCCTCATCTGTGTATCCAGGAGCGATAACACCATCTGATACCTCTCTCTTGATAAGGCGTGCTGTGTCTGCGTCACATACATCTGAAAGTGCGATGAAATCGCCGAATGATGACATTCTGTCAGCACCTCTTGCTCTTGCATATGCGCATGCAAGTGGTGAGAGCTCTCCGAGATCATCTACCCAGTAGATCTTTGCAAGTGTATCTGTAAGTGGAAGTCCAACTGCAGCGCCTGCTGGTGAAACATGCTTGAATGATGTTGCTGCTGGAAGTCCTGTTGCCGCCTTGAGTTCCTTTACGAGCTGCCATCCGTTAAATGCATCAAGGAAGTTGATGTATCCAGGCTTGCCGTTTAAAACCTTAACAGGAAGATCACTGCCATCCTCCATATATATTCTTGATGGCTTCTGATTTGGATTACAACCGTACTTTAACTGAATCTCGTTCATGATCAAATATCTCCTTTATTCTTTAATTACTTATTCTTGTTCACGATCTTTGTCTCATACTCACCTGTTGCGATGTCAATATATCTGACGAACAGTGACACCTTGTTGTCCTCATTGAGGCTGTTCCATACCTTGTCTGTGAACTCATCGATATCACCGGATATCTTAACCCACTTTGGCTCACCCTCAAAGCTTGGGAGCGGATTGCCATCGTGCATATATGTGTGAATGAAATGTCCCTCACCGGCTACAGGGTTCTCGTATGAGAATGTGTATCTGTTATTTGCAGCAGGGTTGCCGTTGTTGCTCTTAAGTATGGACATTGAATAGTCGAACACACCATTCTTTATGTGCATAACACCTGAGATTCTAGGTGTGTAGTTAGGGCCGTCAGGCTCAAACTGTCTGCTTCTGAGTGACTGCTCAAATGTGAGCTCATCGTCAAGTCCGTCATATATAGTGTCTGTCTGATCGCCATTTGTAACTATAGTCTTGTTGCCAAGAACTCTTACAGGTGCATAGATGATAAGGCTTGGATCCTCAAGCTTTGATGGATCAAACGCCTCTGTTCTGATTCCTTCGCCCTCTGTCACAAATACTCTGTTACGGCTGTTTGAGCTTCTTCCCATGATGAAATAAGCTGTCACTGCCTTCTTACCATCCTCGGACACACCGATAACGATTCCGCGTCCTGGATATGCATTTTCGCTAAGTTCCTTCTCAAGTGATAACATTTCCATTTTCTGTTGTACCTCCATGTGTTTTCTCGTACCTGTGAGCTGATGTTATGCTGCAAAGCATCCTAAAAAAGAAAGCCGGCCACCTGCGCACACAAATACATGTCTTGATATATTTGCTTGCCCAGGCGGTCGGCTTGTCTTAACAGTACACTCCCTGTAGGTAATTCCTACCAGCCATCAGCTGTCTCCGCCAGTCGTGTACCAACATATTTTTATAATATAGTAAATCTTTTGTTATTTCAAGTGTTATCTTACATAAAAAGGTGCGTTGTCATAACTTACAACGCACCCCATATATATTACTACAACTGTTATTTAATTAGAGCTTGTGACTACATCCGCCATGACAGTTCGAACAGTCGCCACCACATATGTGTTTGCCCTTTTTTCTATCCTTTACCATACCTCTGACAATGAAGAACACCATCAGAACGATTATGGCTGCCACAATGATTGTACCAAGATACTCTGACATAAGTCACCACTCCTTTTATATATTTTCCTCTATATCTTATATTAAGCGTTGAGGAACTCCTTGCTTGTCTTTACCTTCTTGTTTGGATCCGGACGCAGCAGCATGAAGAAGAACAGAACAACAAGTGCAATTGCTACTACTGACCATACACCGAATGTACAAGCTCCTGTGAAGAGACCTGCGATTCTGTATACAACAAGTGCTACAAGGTAAGCAAATCCACACTGATATCCGATTGCGAACCAGAACCACTTAGCACTGTTCATCTCTCTCTTGATAGCACCCATAGCTGCGAAACATGGTGCGCAGAGAAGGTTGAATACAAGGAATGAGAATCCGCTTGCTGTTGTGAATGCGCCTGCAAGTGCCTGGTAAACTGTACCGTCTCCACCACCGTAGAGGATACCCATTGTACCAACGATGTTCTCCTTGGCAACAAGACCTGTGATAGATGCTACAGTTGCCTGCCAGTTGCCCCAGCCCTGTGGAACAAAGATCCAAGCGATCGCATTACCGATCTTTGCAAGGATACTGTAATCGATCTGGCTCTCATCAAGCATCTGGAATGAACCATCAACAAATCCAAAGTATGTTGTGAACCATACAGCGATTGTTGAAAGTGTGATTATCGTACCAGCCTTCTTGATGAATGACCAACCACGCTCCCACATGCTTCTGAGTACAGAACCTACTGTTGGGATATGATAAGGTGGAAGCTCCATAACGAATGGTGATGGATCTCCGGCGAACATCTTTGTCTTTTTAAGTATTATACCAGAACATATAATTGCTGCAATACCAATGAAGTAAGCACTTGTTGCAACTATTGATGAACCACCGAATATAGCACCGGCGATCATGGCGATAAATGGAACCTTAGCACCACATGGTATAAATGTTGTTGTCATGACTGTCATACGACGGTCTTTCTCATTCTCAATTGTACGTGAAGCCATGATACCCGGAACACCACAACCTGTACCTACAAGGATAGGTATGAATGACTTTCCTGAGAGACCGAACTTTCTGAAGATACGGTCCATGATGAAGGCGATACGTGCCATATATCCACAGTACTCAAGGATTGCAAGTAATATGAACAGTACGAGCATCTGAGGTACGAAACCAAGTACCGCACCAACACCGGCTACAATACCATCGATGATAAGTCCATGTAACCAGTCTGCACATCCGATCTTGTCAAGTCCTGTAGAGATGAGGTCTGGAATTGAAGGAACAAATACACCATAATCAGCAGGATCGATCTCTGCCATCTGTGTCTCGTTGAAGTAATCAACTGCATCAAGATATGACATTGCATTTGTTGTCTCTTCATTAGCATTTGCAGGAACCTCTGAGTAGTAAACATCGATATCGTATGTATCGAGTGTCTCCTCATCTTCCATCTCATACTTAACGCTTGCCTCTGTGTTTGTATTTGCCTCGATGGCTGCCTTTGTGGCATCTACATCAACTGCATCCTCGTCATCTGTTACGAGTACGCCATATGCATCGAGTGCTGTTGTTGCTGCATCATAGTCACCTGATGCATCTTCATAAGCTGAGCTTCCAATTCCGAAGAGATGGAAACCATCGCCGAACAGGTTATCATTTGTCCAGTCTGTGCACCATGCACCTACTGTTGACATTGCTATATAATACACGAGCCACATGATGAGCACGAATATAGGAAGTGCAAGGATACGGTTTGTTACAACACGGTCGATCTTATCTGATACTGTAAGCTTCTGCCCCTTAGCAGCCTTCTTTACACACTTGTCAATGATCGATGAAATATATGAATATCTCTCACTTGTGATGATACTCTCTGTGTCATCATCGAAGTCATCCTCAAGCTTCTTGATCTCTGCTGAGCAGTCTGGAGCATTCTTCATCTGCTCTATGATCTTGCTATCCTTCTCGATGAGCTTGATCGCGAAGAATCTCTTTCTGTTCTCCTCCATGTCAAGCTTAGTGCTTACGCTCTCGATTGCAGCCTCAACAGCCTCATCAAAGCTGTGGACTCTTGCATTTGCTGACTTTGACTTTGCTGCAGCGATAGCTTTCTCTTTAACCTCATCGATACCTGTACCCTTGAGAGCTGAAATCTCAACAACCTCACATCCAAGAGCTTCCTTCAGGTTCTTGATGTTGATGGAATCACCGTTCTTCTTTACAAGATCCATCATGTTGACAGCCATGACAACAGGGATTCCGAGCTCAATAAGCTGTGTTGAGAGATAAAGGTTTCTCTCTATGTTAGTACCATCGATAATGTTGATGATGGCATCAGGATATTCCTGAATAAGATAATTTCTGGCAACAACTTCCTCAAGAGTGTATGGAGAAAGTGAATAAATACCAGGAAGGTCAGTTATGATAACATCCTTGTTACCCTTAAGCTTACCCTCTTTCTTCTCAACTGTAACACCTGGCCAGTTACCTACGTACTGGTTAGCGCCAGTTAAAGCATTGAATAATGTTGTTTTACCGCAGTTAGGATTTCCTGCAAGTGCAATCTTTACTGACATTGTTTACCCTCTTTCCTATTGTATTGTGCAGACGCATTTAAAGGTGCTTACGCACGGCGTCTGCGTACTTCATATTAGCCTTTTCTATCATATGTTAGCATATACTAACGTATGAACAAAAAAATAAGCTGTTACTCTACCTCTATGATCTCAGCATCAGCTTTACGTATTGATAACTCATAGCCTCTTACAGTAACCTCTACAGGATCACCGAGAGGGGCAACCTTACGAACATAAACCTGTACACCCTTTGTGATGCCCATGTCCATGATACGTCTCTTTACAGGACCCTCGCCTGCAATCTTCTTGACAGTGACAGTACTGCCAACCTTGACATCCTTTAATGTGCTCATGACATTACTCCTTTTACATACATTTCTCGCCAATCAGAATCCTGTACACACCTATACCAGGATCTTGCTGGCCATATCCTTATCAATGGCAACTCGGGAATCCTTAATATTGACAATAAGGTTTCCGGCATTCTCTGCCACGACAGTTACAACACTGCCTTCAACAAAGCCCAGTTTCTCAAGAAACAGTCTTGTTTTCTCTCTTCCACCAACCTTTTTGATCACGTTGGCTTCTCCCGGTTTTGCAAATGTTAATGGCATAATTGCACCTCCTTAACTAGCAGCTTAAACCACTGATTTTCATATCGTGGTTAGTATATACTAACATTAATTAGATGTCAATAATATTAATCATTTTGGACTAATTGAACAAAACACGGCTCTTTTATTGATAAAAAGTGCCTATTTGTCAAATTTCGTATTTCAATTATAAAATTGAATAAAAAATTCATTTATGATATATTATTTATAATTGCTACATAAATACAGATACATTTATAATGTTAAATATAAGGGGGATATATAATAATGTTGACCACGAATGAATCAGTAGAGAATTATCTGGAAACTATTCTCGTTCTCAGCCAGAAGCTTCCGGTCGTCCGAAGCGTTGATGTTGCCAACGAGACTGGCTATAAGAAATCAAGTGTAAGCGTTGCTATGAAGAATCTCAGGGAGATGTGTTATATAGAAGTAAGCGACTCAGGATACATAACTCTCACAACAGCCGGTAAAAAAATTGCAGAGATGATATATGAGAGGCACCAGCTTCTGTCTTCATGGTTCACAAGTCTCGGCGTTGCAAAAGAGACCGCAGCCGAGGATGCCTGCAAGATCGAACACGTTATAAGCCAGGAGACTTTTGAGGCCATCAAGAGGCATGTGAATTCTATAAATGAATAATATAGAATATAAGTTCTGACACAGACTGGATAAACAACAAAACAGGAACAGCGTATAGCTCCATAGCAAGCTATACGCTGTTCCTGTTTTATATGGAATATATAATATTGCTCTTAACGTACATATCCAACCAGCTCGCCCTGTCTGACTCTGGTCTCAATATCTTTTCTAGAATTCTCAACTATTCTGTCTAAAGGAGCGACTTTGTCCTTCTGGATGAGAAGAATGATTGTTGAGCCACCAAACTCAAAATAGCCCTTTTCCTCTCCTCTTCTGACATCCGTGGAATCCACATACCTGTTAACTATACGACCAACCAGAAGTGCTCCAACCTCCATATCAATGATGGTTCCCGCATCCTGCGTCCTTATAAGACAATACTCTCTGGTATTTTCTTTGTAAATGTCGTAATATTCACTGGCTATAGGGTTAACTGTGTGATATAAGCCTTCTATACGTCTGACATCAGACTGCTTTCCAGACACGTTATATATGTATCTGTGATAATCATCGACACACAGTCTGAACAGCCACAATTTTCCACCTCTGTAGTGCCTCGCAAGCTTTTTGTCCCTGAGGAGGGATGCCACCGTGTACTCTGAATCCTTTATATTGAAAGTCTGTCGTTCTGTGTCTTCTATATCATATACCGTAAGCCTGCTGTCACATGGACTCACAAAACCTTCATCGGTCATATCTATGGTCCTTGCTCCCGGCACCAGCTTTCTCTTGAAGAAATCGTTATATGAGTCAAACTCATTCTTCTGACACACAGATATATCAATATCATTTTTCTTAATGAATGGATTGATCATGATTCTGGATAATCCAGTGTCCATGAATCTTCCCACAAGCTTTGACACCTCTGGTCTGATCAGCCATCCCAGCACCATACGTCCCGCTCTGTTGCCATATAACAGGCGCAAGACTCTGTCCTGTGTCGATACACACTCATTATGTTTTGATCTTTTGTATATTGCATATTTGTTCTTTATCATATCTTATACATCATCCTTCATCGCTTCTGTATATCCGGTATAGCCAAATTACTTCTATATCTTTTATTTTCCATAGCTCCTATACACTTATAATAGAAGGGATATAAAATAAGGAATAGTTATGATATGACGTCTGACCATGTATCTTATCATAAGCCAAACTACGGCAACTGCCACAATGACAATTATCACCATAAGTTCCTTTGTGGTTGGCTTAGGGAATCTGAAATCTGTTATGAAAAGTATCATTGCAAGTATCATGATTCCATGAAGCAGAATTGGGAAAGAGGACCCAAGCAAAGGTGACGTAACGTATATTATAGGAAGCCCCACCGATATTGCGGTGATCGGCATTCCATGGAAATACTTTCTTCCATCCGACTGCTCTATGACCTCAGCATCATCATCGTCATTGTTCTTCTTCTCCTCGAGCACGTTATAGTATGCAAGTCTTATCATTCCAGCCAGACAGTACAGTGCAAGAATAACCATTCCAAACGGCGTGTTCATTCCTGAATACCAGCACAATACAACAGGAAAAACTCCAAAACTCACCAGGTCACAGAGAGAATCTATCTGGATACCAAATCTCTTCTCATCCATAGTCCTATCCTTCTTGCTCCTTGCGACTTTTCCGTCAAATGCATCAAACAGACCGGAAAGTGCAAGACACAATATTCCTATGCTAAGGTGTCCGGTAAATGTAAAGAACATGCCTGTGATAGATGACACCAGGCTCATATATGTCAAAATAACTGTATAATTATAAAATCCTACCATGTGTGAAATACCCCGTTTTTTTCTTTTATACTTGCAAAAAACACGTACGAATTAAATTATACACAATTACTTGACATAAAACCACATCTTTTTGCAAATCTTTCATACAATTAATCCTTTGAAGCTGTTTTCCATACACACGGTCCCCCAGCCTGTATATCTGTTCGGGTAACTGCCCAGTGAACCGAGAGGCTTTGCTCCCCTTATAAGCTGAGCCTTAACCCTCTCTCCGTACATATATGGATCGTTCCCCAGGACTATCCCCCATTCCATGATAAGTGCCGCACAGCCAGACACAAATGCCGCCGCCAGCGATGTGCCATCGGCATATCCGTATCCATACTCACCATAGCTGACAGTCACTCCGACACCCGGAGCTGCAATATCCGGTTTTATGGCATTATCCGACGTAAAACCCCTGCCAGAAAATCCCGTTATGGATGCATTTACCTGATCATAGGCAGCCACCGTTATTATATTTGATGCCGTACCCGGGATCGTGAGGGTTCCATACACCGAAGGATTCTCAAATGCAACCTGCCCCGTCACATAACTGTCACCGGGTAGATACGCATTGAATATCCCATTTGCAATGCTCTTCGGTGCAATCCTCACATGCCATATCCCCTGCTCTATATCCCCGGTCTCAGACTGGAAAAATACATATATGAGCTGCTTGACATTGTAAGGTGAAGGTCCCTGGAATATCCCAAGCAACTCCGTGCTCCCATAATACGCCCCGGATACTATCTGTCCCTCCGTGAGATACGCCACAAGGTCGTAGGACGGCGAATAGACGAGCACATCGAAGCTGTCGATATAGTTTTTCCATATCTGCAGGCCAAAGTTTTTCACACCGGCCGCCACCGCAATGTCAATACTCGCATAGCTTACATTTCCAAGCATACCGCTGGTATGCAGTTGTCTTCCACCGTCATTTCCTGAACCCGTGACAACACACACCTTAGCCATCTGGGCCACAGAATCAACAAACAGCTCAAGTGTCGACGTGCCATCATGGGCTCCAAAGTTATTTCCATATGAAAGATTTATCACTACCGGAGTTCCAGTCTCCATGCTGTATCTCACAAGCAGATCTATCCCCATCATTATACCTATCGTGTCCGGCAGCGCGCGTTCAAGCGACTGTTCAACGACAATGATCCGGGCTTTTCCCGCCACTCCTATATTGCTCCCGGCGGCCACAGATGCAACCTCCGTGCCGTGCTGCTCTCCCATGACACCGGGCAGCCGCCTGTCCTCATACATTTGCCCGATCTCACTTTGATCATATATCCGTCCAAGACCATAGCGGTTTGGGTAAGTCCTTTCATAATCTGTATTCTGGTTCCAATACATGACTATCCTGGAGCCGGCGTCATCTGCAAATTCCCGGTTGAGGATATTCACGCCGCTATCTATAATTCCGATACATACGCCTTCGCCTGTGAGCCCATACTTCGACATGAAATTTTCCGTTATGCAGGATACGTATCTGTCATAGGCGACACCCGCACCATAACTGTAATATTGAGCTTTATCGATATAAAGTACCCTCGGCTCCTCCTGAAGCCTTTTTATATTGTAGGAATACACGTTCACTATGGCATATCCCCCGAGCAGATAAACGCAGCTATTCAGAATATCTCCCTCAAGATCATCTATGTCACCGGAATGTCTGATTATCAGCATCCACGAATCATCGGATGCGTTATATCCAAGATAAAGACTGCTGTACGGCATGTAACCATCCGCATCCATGGCAAGTTTAAGTTCAGGACTTATTTTGTCATCCATACATATACATTTCTCATTTTTTATCATTATATTGCACAAAATATCGCTCTATGTCGCAAATTGTTTGCTTATTTCGCACTTTTTAGGATGTTTTAGCACTTTTCCACATTATCCACAGATTTATACACATTTTTCAAATATATAGTCGTATATTGAAAAACTTAACCACATTTCCATCAACAAATTAAAAATTCAATCGAAATATCGATGCTTCATTTATTGTAATACGACCATTTTCTTACCGGCCCACATATATAATTCCAATTGCACTACATGAAAAGAAGTGAATTATTTGAACTTTCTGACAAATGTATTACTAGGCAGACATTCAAGGATCACCAATGCTATCGGTTACCTGGACACAGGTAACACGCTAAGATGCAATCTCACAGGACGCAACGTCGCCGTGACTACATACGCCGTAGCCATCGAACTGGCTCCACCGGAACTGACTCCACTGCTCGATGACTACATCAAAAAACCGTCTTCCATATATGAATATGATTACCGTGATGACATTCCGGCCGGAATACACATAATTCCCTACAATACAATATGCTCCGGAAATCAGCTTATGCTCGCCATGGACATTGACTACATGTTCATCGACAGCTCATACATGGAACACAGACCACTGATCGGTATCAGCCCAAATACATTTAATATACTTCACACAGACAAATGTATTCTTTTAAGCAAATATTATATGAAAAGAGGCAAAAGACATGTTAAACACAATAAGGGGTAACGACTTCAAATTTACTGTTGCCAGTAATATTTCACTGCGCTCCCTGAAAAGCGGCAAAGATATATATTATATTGGAGGAACCGAGGTACTTCCCGCCCCGCTGGAGCCCCACGAGGAGGCCGTGGTCATAAACGAACTCACAAACAACCAGTCTGATTCCGCAAAGAAAATGCTGATAGAGCGAAATCTGCGACTTGTCGTATACATTGCTAAAAAATTTGACAACACGGGTGTCGGAATTGAGGATCTGATATCCATAGGCACGATCGGTCTCATCAAGGCCATAAACACCTTCAAAAATGACAAAAACATAAAGCTTGCTACCTACGCATCAAGATGTATTGAAAATGAGATACTCATGTTTCTCCGTCGCAACAGCAAGCTCAGAACAGAGGTGTCCATCGATGAACCGCTGAATGTTGACTGGGACGGCAACGAACTGCTTCTGTCCGACATTCTGGGAACGGATGAGGACGTAGTCTACCGTGATCTGGAGACAGAGGTAGACTACAATCTCCTCGACAATGCCATATCAAAGCTCTGTGAAAAGGAACGCACCATCATAGAACTACGGTATGGAATAAACACCATAGGTGGGGTAGAAAAGACTCAGAAGGAGGTGGCTGATCTCCTGGGAATATCCCAGTCCTACATATCCAGGCTGGAAAAAAGAATAATCAAGAAGCTTCGCAGAGAGATAATGAAGCAATACTGATACACACAGACAAATATGACCGGGAAGCTGCATACATCCGTTGTTCTGCAGTCTCCCGGTCATAATCTTTCAGTGACGATATTATGTCATTATGACATACTGACATACTGTCAGTGATGATATCCCACCATACGTCTCTTGTAATCATCCACTTTATCCCTCAGTTTGGTGTAGTCCTTTTCCTTGAGCTGCCCCTCCTCATTAAGCTTCGTAACCAGCTCATCAAGTTCCTTCAAGGCTTTATGCGCCAGATCCTTGTAATTGTTCGCCAGATTCATATCCAACTCATTCACAGCCGAATTCACCTGCTGTTTTACCTTTCTACTCATCATAATATATCACCGCCCATTCATTTCAAGATCTTATTCCCACGTATACCAAAAGAGCCTGAAACCCTTGATTCTACTCAGGTTTCAGGCTCAATATAATGCCGGCTGCGGGACTTGAACCCGCACGATGTTGCCACCAACAGATTTTGAGTCTGCCTCGTCTGCCAATTCCGACAAGCCGGCGCTTGCGACATTTGTTATATTAACACATGCCCCATTTAGTGTCAACTACTTATCATCCCCTGTTATCCTTCGCGCAACCACGACAAATCTGCCATCCTCAGTGTGTGAAGCGCATGTTGAAAGTGTGATGAGTTCATCACCGTACTCAGCCGTAACACCGCTGTCATATGATGTGTTTGACTTGACAAAATCAATATATTCATCAAATTCCGCCTTATCCGCAGCGTTAAAGAACTCATAATAATGATAGTGCTCCGTGTCATCGTCAGGATATATCTCCGATCGGAATGCACCGATGACCTCGTATGTTCCGGTCCCATACAACGTGTCAAACTTGATATTCTTATGCTTCTTATAAAAGATCTCGTCCTCATACTGAAGCAGCTCTCTGAACATTATTCCCGACTTCATGTTGTGTCCGTATATGAGAACATTGTCCGTTCTGTCATCAAACGGCCTGCAGTTCGTATCTATGAACGGTGTACCCGGATCACTCCAGTTCTTATCGAAGTCCAGATGCAGATAATAATCGTTGTCATCGGGAGTGTACATGACCGGATAATCTATGGTCGTGCCATCGATCGTGAGCCATCCTGCAATATCACTGTTCTTCTCGTATAACTTCTCGAATTTCTTGAGTATCTTCTTCTCGCCATTGTCCTTACTTTTATCCGAGACCTCCACCGTAACCTTTTCGGTATCATCCCCATCGGTATCGAGCATTCCTTTAAGATCATTGAAGTTATTCTGCGCATTCTTCGCAATATAATAATACCTTCCAAGATACGCACCGCTCCCAACTGCTATAAGTAAAAAAACGACCAGCAGTATGTCCAGAACTATATCCTTTGCTGTTCTCTTTTTCTTTTGTTTTGATCTGCCTGCATTCTTTTTATTCATGTCTTACCCTCAAAAGAAAACTAAAAAGGCTTCTGTACATGCATACAGAAGCCTTTTGTTGATTAATAATACTTCTTGTTTCCCCACAGATTCTTTTTCTTAAGATCAACATACTCTGAATATGCCTGTTCAAGTATCTGCTTCTCGTTAGGAAATTTCAGAAGGTGGTAGGCTTCATGGTATTTGTAGTAACCGGAATCCACGAAATACTCTTCTCTCTGTGGCTTGCTGTAATAGCTGTCAGACATCATGAGATACCAATGAACATCCTTATTTACCACATCAAATGCCGTGTTAAAAGTGTAATTGCTCTTTCCCACGTATTTGATTATAGATGCGCTTACACCTGTCTCCTCTTTCACTTCTCGCAAGGCGGTCTCATCGTGCTCCTCGCCCTTTTCAACAGTTCCCTTGGGGAGAACCCATCCTTCGTATTTGTTCTTGTAATTCTTATACAACAACAATACTTTTCCTCTGAAGATTACCACCCCTCCACAGCTTGTTGCTTCTATCACTGCAATTCCTCCTGTTTCTTCCGGGTGTGTAATTAAAACTTGAAGTCAGTATATCATATGTCAAATTATTTTTAAAGTAAATATGATCACGTATTAAGGGCATACGCATCATTTTGTGCAATTATTTCACATAATTATAGTATGCGTCAAAGAGCTGTCTGGCAATATACTTTGCTGAAGCTCCAGTTGAGCTTGCATTCTCAACTATGACACATACGACAATATCCGGATCATCAACATTTGAGAATCCAACAAACCACGAATGTGAATCCATGTTGTCGTTGAACTCCGCAGTACCTGTCTTTCCGGCTATGGTATATGAGCAATCTGCAAATGCATCCGATGCCGTACCATATGATGTTACGCCAAGCATCAGATCCTTCAGAAGTCTTGCGTCAGATGCAGATATGATCTTACCGTAGGTGTTCGGCTTGAATGTCTTTACAAGATTGCCATCGCATGTCTCTATCCTGTCGATGAGATATGGGGACATCATGACTCCTCCGTTTGCTATGGTGCTCATGATCATGGCACTGTGCAGAGGTGTTATAAGTGTGTCGCCCTGTCCTATGGCTGTCTGCGGTATCTCCGAATCATCTGAGGTTGCATTTAACTCGAATACTGATTTTCTGTAATATCCGTCATAAGGAAGATCCTTGTTGAACAGAAACTTCTCACACAGATCCTTGTACGACTGCTTGTTGAGCTTCATTCCTATATTGGCAAATGAAGTGTTACATGATTTCGCCAGTGAGTCCGCCAGATCCACAGTTCCATGAACCGCATAATCTGAGCAGTGTATCTGTACTCCGTCAAATATATCCTCGCCCTCGCACTCATACGAATATTTCTGATAATTGCTGTTCTCATGAATATACTCCAGAGCCGTGAGTACCTTGAAGGTTGAACCAGGTGGATACAGACCCTGTGTTGCACGATTCAACAGATAAGAGCTGTCAGAATCCTGTGAATCCTCTATCACACTGTCTATATAGTTCGGATCAAAATCAGGCTTTGAGACCATGGCAAGGATCTTTCCAGTATTCGGTTCCATGACCACAACAGCGCCGTCATTATATCCCAGCGCATCGTAAGCCGTGCTCTGAAGCGTGGTATTCAGTGTACTTATGACATTGTTTCCCAGACTCTTCTCATTCCTGAGCTTGTTGTATGTCTGCGTGATTATGTTCTGGTTTGATGTCAGGAGATAGTACGCGGAGCTCATCTCAAGTCCCGCCTGTCCGTTGCTGTCATATCCGACAACATGTGCGAACACATTGGAATATGGATAATTTCTGTACTCGTTTCCATCATCATCCGTCAATGTCTCCGCAAGGACATTTCCATCGCTGGATATGATGCTTCCCTTCTTTATCTTCTCCGCATAGAGAGACTGTCTCCCATTGTATGAATTGGCGATGAATGTTCTTGAATCCCTCACCATAAACACGATAATATATGCAAACATACAGATAAATATTATGACAACAAAATATGTTATAACCAGAACAGGCACATTCTTTTTGTCATTTGTCTTCTTGTCAAGAATGTCACTATTCTCCCCAGAATTCATCTGAGTTCGTCTCTTTCCTGTCGTATCCTGTCTTTGCTTTGCGCTGGACTGACTTTTTCTGTTTGCGTTGTTTTTCACCGCTGTTTGACTGGTCCCTGACCGCGACTGGGGTCTCTGGCCACTCTTCCCTGCTGATACTTTCCTGTCTGACATTTTTATCAACTCCACTGTTCTCTAATACACATATACCCTGAATTATTCCAAATATAATGAGTGTGCTGACAACCGAACTCACTCCATAGCTCACAAGCGGCAGCGTCACACCCGTAGATGGTATGAACTTCACAACACCGCCAACGTTCAGGAATATCTGGAATATGAAGCATATTGTAAAACCAAAGGCTACATTCTTATAAAAAGCATCTCTTATCTTCATCGATATATTGATGAAATATATGAAGCAGCTCAGATACATAAGAAGCAGGCAGAGTCCAAATATAACTCCAAGCTCCTCACATATCGCAGCAAATATAAAATCACTGGACACGACCGGTATCGATGTCGGAAGTCCCTGGCACAGACCCGTTCCCTCGAATCCGCCCGAGCCTATCGCAAACAGACTCTGTGCAACCTGATATCCACTTCCATCTATATATTCGATCGGGTTAAGCCATGCATCGATTCTCATGGTGACATGGCTGAAATGATTCTTCAAAAGCATATATCCAACCACAGCAAGAACCGAACCTCCGAGGCCTCCGCCTATAAGTATGCTGTGCTTACCAGTGGCAAGGTACAGCATCATGACAAATACCATGAAGAAGATCACCGCACCACCGAGATCCGTCTCAGCCACCAGAACCAGCATGAAAAGTCCTGCTACACAGATCGTTTTCATCATATCCTTAAAGTTCTTTGCCTTTTCAAATGAGCTGGCAAGGAAGAATACGAATATGATCTTGACGATCTCCATAGGCTGCATCGATATTCCGCCTATGCTTATCCAGTTGTTTGAACCATATTTATCAACTCCCACATGCGGGATGAACACCGTGCACAGGAAGCCTATACCAAACACCGCATAGAATATATTCCATTTCTTTATCTGCGGGAACTTTACCACGAACAACGGCACAAATGCCGTCACCACCAACATGATCGTGGCAAATATAAACTGCTTCTTCGCCAGATCAAAATCAAGTCTTGTCAGCATGACATAACCTATGAGAAGAAGGAATGACATATTGTTCGTTATAAGTCTCGATGAGCCCTTATAAATGGCATGATATGAAACCATATATGTTATGGATACTATCATCTGTAGCAGATAAAATATAAGTATGCTCTTCTTCTCATAATGCAGATATAATGTCAGATAGCAAAGAAAATGTATCATGAACACATAAAATATCTGCACATTAAGCGCCCGCCGTTTCTTATCGGCAGGCACAGGCTTTAAAACCGTAAAGCATTTTACGGTGTATAAAACCATAAAAAATATGATCAAATACTTCGCTATCTCCGTTACTATTGTTATCATGTTTCCACCTTTATCAAAAAGTCTTAATCGATTCCTTTGTAATAATGTCCCCTGGTATACTGATCTACAGACATGGATACTGCTTTTTTCCCTGACATGGCAAGCTCCAGACTGTCCATTATATCCTTTACTTTATTAGTATCCTCAATTGTAAATTCAATATAACAGTCTTTATCTGAAATACCGGTTTCAGCCAGTCTGTCTATCATATTTGTAGGAACACCATTATATATAATGTTATAGCAGTGCGCACAGTCATTTCTGACATAGAATCTGTTTCCCCTGTCATCCGTCAGGACATTCCGGGACATCTTCCTTGAGGCACAGCCGTTCATGTAATTGCCTGCTATACAGTTTGCAGTGATCATAACCTTCTGATGACCATAGAGCTTTATGAGTGTATCATATGAAAGACCATGTATCTCATCAAGTGTGAGCTCGTTTGAGCACATAAAGCACACATCACCCATATTCTCTCTATAGAAATCAAACGCATTATCATTATACGCATAGAGACTGGCATCTGCGATCACGAGTCCCTTATAGTCCAACTTCTTTAGAATTCCCAGCTCGTCATAATTTCTGATCATCACACCGTCAAATGAACCAAGTTCACCGGAAAGGCCTGAATATCTGTCAAGCTCTCTCTGCCGCAATACCTCAGGCAGAGCAAGGATCACTCTGAATCCGGCCTGCTTCAATTCATCTGCATATTTTCTGACATTATAATCTACTATTACATTGCTGACCCATTTATAATTCTTAACAATATTTACATGGTCAGCGTCCGACACTCCAACTGTAACACCGTGAACAGTGTTGTTTTTTACATTTTCAAGAGGTCTTTCAGCGCCAGGCAGGCCAGTTCTTACTGCACCGCCATCCCGCCTGTAACTCTGTGAGATCTGCAGTCCAAGCTGTTCAAGCGCCTCCCGCCTCAGGTTGTTCACTGCGCTTATCTGCACAAACAGGTTGTCAGATACATCAGCAGTTATATCCCCGAGCACATAATCTGTACCGCCTGTCTTTTTGATCTTGTCAACTATCTGCGACTTCGTGACAGGCTTGTTAAGTGCCTGTGTACACACAGGCCCCTCGACTGAGACAGAACACTTTCCTTCTACAGTTGAAAGCTTAAGCTCTAATGGCTGATCCGCATACGCACTGACATGTGCAGTGAGCTCTATCTTCCTGCCGGCATTTATTATATTATTCTGTATATCTTCCAGAAGCTTACCGTTTCTTGTACGGTATACATCATTGAACTTTGCAATGCTCCTGAATGACTTCGCCTTAAGTCTGACATTCTTTCCCGCTTTTGCCGCCACATTGCATGTGAGCTCCACATCACCATTTCTGCCTCTTATCTCAAGGACATCGCCTGCGGATACATTCTCGTCAAGTTTTATATCCACATATGGCTTTTCTACTGCATTCACACGCCCAACCTTAATTCCTGTGTGGTTCGGTCTGCTGTTCGCAAGCATCTTTTTGCCATTGGATGTGTAATAATAACCTGAGCAGAATCCGCCCCTGTTATATATGTCGAGAAGCTTCTTCTCCTGCTCCTCTGCCAGTTTCTCCACTGATTCGCCCGCCAGATAAGCATCTCTGACCTCACGGTACGCAGTCACGGTTGCAGCCACATACTCTGGCTTTTTCATTCTTCCCTCTATCTTGAAAGAATCAATTCCCGCATCTATGAGCCTGCTCAGACTCTTCAACATGCACATATCCTTCAGGCTGAGCATATACTCATTTACATCATTTGAGGTATACTGCTTTCTGCACGGCTGGGCACACCTTCCCCTGTTACCGCTTCTTCCTCCGGCAAAGCTGCTCATCAGGCACCTTCCGGAATAGCTGTAACACATCGCTCCGTGGACAAATGTCTCCACCTCTATATCAACATTTTTCTTGATCTCTGTGATTTCCGACAATGACAATTCTCTCGACGGCACAAATCTGGTCATGCCTATGCTTTTCAGAAACGCAGCGCCCTGTGAACTGGACACGCTGAGCTGTGTACTTCCGTGCAGTGGAAGGTCTGGAAACGACTTGCCCAGAACGGAGACAACTCCCATATCCTGTACAATTATCCCATCCACGCCCTGCCTGTAATAAGGCTCCACATATGATGGGAGCCTTTGTATCTCTTCATTCTTAAGCAGTGTGTTGATCGCCATATAGACCTTCACTCCGAATCTGTGACAATAGTCTATGGTATCAAGCAATTCTTTTTCATCAAAATTACCGGCAAATGCCCGGGCACTGAACATACTGCCTCCAAGATATACCGCGTCTGCATATGCATTGACTGCAGCTTTCACCGCCTCCGTGTTGCCCGCCGGTGCCAAAATTTCAGTCTTATTTAACATTTTTCTCCGCTTCAAGTTTTATGATCTGTCTCTGAAGTTCACTTATCTTCTCTTTGTATTCCTCTATCATCTTCTGTGCAGACTCATACTTTATCTGCACCTCGATAACCTCATGTCTCAGATCATATATCTGCTTATCCTTGTCGTCATCCTCGGTGAGCATCTGATTGACCTGATCCTTTGCCTTAAAGTAGTCATCGGCTATATTCAGTGCAAGCAGAACATTCTGATACTCTGCGTTAAATCTCCTGTACGCCTCAGATGACTGACATTCTGCTATCTTGCCATTGATATATGTCGCCACATTCTGGAGATAGTCCTCGCTCTCCTGTCCGCTCAATGTATATACTTTATTGTTGATTACCACCTTGATATCATTCTTCTGTGCCATATCCCATTCTCCTTTACTTATCCTTTATAAATGCATCCAGTCCAAAATGTCTGTAACATAGATCAGTGACAACTCTTCCCCGGGGAGTTCTGTTTATGAATCCATTCATTATGAAATACGGCTCATACACATCCTCTATCGTGCCCGGATCCTCACCAACGGCAGCCGCCAGTGTATCCAGACCGACAGGCCCTCCTGCAAATTTCTCTATCATTGTCATTAATATATTTCTATCATTCACGTCCAGTCCCACGGAATCGACCTGAAGCTTGTCCAGAGCGGCCTTAGCAACATCGTGATCTATATGGCCGTCATGACACACCTCAGCATAATCCCTGCAGCGCTTGAGAAGTCTGTTCGCAAGTCTCGGTGTACCTCTTGATCTTCTTGCGATCTCAAGTGCACCCTCCTCGTCTATGTCAACTCCAAGAACCTCCGCTGACCTCATCACTATCTCTCTCAGATCGTCATGGGTATAAAATTCCAGCTTGTCCACCATTCCAAATCTGTCCCTTAGGGGAGCCGACAACATTCCGACCCTCGTCGTTGCACCTATCAGTGTAAATCTTGGCAGATCAAGTCTGATCGACCTTGCACCTGCGCCCTTGCCTATCACAACATCTATTGCGTAATCCTCCATAGCCGGATAGAGCACCTCCTCAACCTGTGTGCTGAGTCTGTGTATCTCATCGATAAACAAAATGTCGTTGTCCGACAGATTATTGAGTATCGCGGCAAGCTCACCGGGCTTTTCTATGGCTGGTCCCGAGGTGATCTTGATATTTACCCCCATCTCATTTGCCACAATGGTCGACAGCGTCGTCTTACCAAGTCCCGGCGGTCCATACAGAAGCAGATGATCCAGTGGCTCATTTCTCTTCTTCGCCGCCTCTATGAATATGTGCAGATTATCCTTGACCTTTTTCTGTCCAATATACTCCGACAGATACTGAGGTCTGAGATTATATTCACTTTTCTGTTCTTCTATGTCCAAGCTTTCTGTTGAAATAATTCTGCCCATTTTTTCTACCTATCTGATCAATAATCTATATCATAAATCTGAGTGCCGCCTTAAGGAGCTGCTCCTCATCCATGTCCGCTGAACCATCTACACACGAAACAGCACGTCCCGCCTCAACACCTGAATATCCAAGTGCTGTGAGAGCCGATATGACATTTGTTCTCACATCGCCTGCAGCGGTCTGCACAGCAACCGAATCATTGTATGCTGCATCTATCATATCCTCCATGCTCAGCTTATCCTTGAGCTCCAGAATGATCCTCGAAGCGCCCTTTGCCCCGATTCCATTAGCCTTTGATATGGCCTTTACATCCTCAGATATGACCGCAAGCCTGAGCTCGTTCACGGTGAGTGTTGACAGAAGAGACATGGCTACCTTTGGCCCCACACCGCTCACTCCCAGCAGTATCTTGAACACATTGAGTTCATCTGCGTTCTCAAAGCCAAACAGACATATCTCATCCTCGCGTATATACATGTATGTGCTTACTTTTATCTCTGAATGTACCGGTGGAAGCTTCTCCATAAACTTTCCGGATACCATGAGCTGATACCCTATTCCACCACACTCGATCACTATATAATTGTCACCCTTTATTTCAAGTGCTCCTCGAATATATGAAATCATCCGTTAACTTTTCCTGTCCTGTAATATATGACGGTATCTCAAAATCGCATAGAAACCGACACTAAATCTTCGTAATTATATCATATTATTTATCAATTGTGAATATATGTTTGCTTTTTTGAAAAACGACAGCTACTATATATATTGCAGAACAATGCATGTTCTATAATGTACCTTACGCAAGGAACCAAAAGGAGCCATTATGATAATTTTTAAATATACTGAAGACATAAATGTAGATACAGCTCACATATCGGACGAGCTGTCGGATATACTCTATTTTGATATAGAAACAACCGGCCTCAGCGCCAAACGTTCGGATCTCTATCTGATCGGATGTTCATATTTCTCAGACAGTGCATTTCGCACCCAGTTGATATTCAATGACAACGGAACTTCAGAGCCTGAAATGCTGTCCCATTTTGAACAGATCCTAAAGAATCACAAAATACTGGTGTCATACAACGGCGATACCTTTGACATCCCCTACTTGCTGAAAAAAATGGAGCAATTCGACGTGGACACTACGCTTGACAATATACAGAGCGTGGATATATATAGAACAACCAGAAAATACAAAAAGCTTCTGCGTCTGGACTCGGCTAAGCAGTTTGACATAGAGCATCTGATTGACTTCCAGAGAAATACTTTTATATCAGGAGGCGATCTTATATCCGCCTACAAGCATTATCTGAGTTCTCACGACGAATCTCTGCTTGACGATATGCTTACCCATAACCATGACGATATAAGAGGGCTTATATCTATATCTGAATTTGTGAATATCCCTCATATTCCTGATGACTTTCAGATAGATGATATATCCGATACCATCGATTCAATAACATACAACTGTTCCATTCCAAAGCTTCCATGCCGCATAACGGAATCCCTGAATGGAATTCTTGTAAATGCATGTGACACACATATGCATGTGGTCGTTCCAAAGACCCGGGACACCGAAATGAAATACTTCTTCAAGGACTACAAAAATTATTACTATCTACCTATGGAGCACATGGCCATACACAAATCAATGGCGGCTTATGTGGACGATGCCCACAAGGAAAAAGCGACAAAGGACAATGCTTTCACCATCAAGACCGGCAGCTTCATACCCTGTCCACCAGGATTTCACGGAGAGATATTCTATGATACAGATCTTAAAGGAAACCGTTTTCTTTCGGACAGCACCGAATTACACGAAAAATGTGATCAATCCCACGCCTATATCCTTGCAGTCCTGAACAAACTATTCTGATATAAATATTCTGGCATAAAAAAACCGTAGTCATTATCGACTACGGTTTTCTTAACTGTCTATATATCAGATTACTCCTCTGTGTCCTCTGCTACATCATCTGTATACTCTGGAGCTGGAAGTAATTCCTTTACGCTGAGACTGATCTTCTTGTCATCTGCATTGCACTCAACAACAACTGCCTCAACCTCATCGCCTACCTTGTATACATCCTCTGGCTTGTTAACATGCTCATATGAGATCTGTGATACATGGAGAAGTGCGTCAACACCTGGCTCAAGCTCGATAAATGCACCGAAATCAGCCATTCTTGCTACCTTACCTGTAACTACTGTTCCAGGAGCATACTTCTCTGCTGCGTTAAGCCATGGGTTTGTATCATCAAACTTAAGGCTGAGAGCAATCTTCTCGCCGTCAATGTTCTTGATGAATGCCTTAACAGTATCACCAACCTTGAGAACTGACTTAGGATCGTCAACTCTTCCCCATGACATCTCTGAGATGTGAAGAAGTCCATCTGCTCCACCGAGATCTATGAATGCACCGAAGCTTGTAACGTTCTTTACAACACCCTCAACTATCATTCCAACTTCTATTCTATCAAACAGAGCCTTTGCAGCCTCTGCCTTTCTTGCTGCAACGATCTGCTTTCTGTTACCAATTATTCTTCTCTTCTTTGGCTGGTACTCTGTGAGTACAAACTCGATATCCTGATCAAGGTACTTGTCAAGATTCTTCTCGTATGTATCTGAAACAAGACTAGCAGGGATAAATACTCTTGTCTCATCGTACATAACGTTAAGTCCACCGCTTACAACCTGAACAACCTTACCTGTAAGGATCTCTCCTGACTCAAGAGCAGCCTCAAGCTTCTCATTAGCCTTCTCTGCAGCAACTCTCTTGTATGAGAGAAGAACTGATCCCTCGCCATCATTTGTCTTAACAACCTTGGCTGTTATCGGATCATCAACATGTACAAGCTCTGTCAGATCTGCATTAGGTGTGTTGGTATACTCGCTTCTAGGAATAATACCATCTGACTTGTAGCTGATGTCTACCAGAATCTCATCAGGCTTAACATCGATAACTCTACCTTCTACTATCTCTCCTGTCTTGATTGAGACTCTGCTCTCATCATTCTTTAATAATTCTTCAAAATTCATCTCGTCCATCCTACCATGAACCTCCTTAATAATTTTGTTTGGGGTAGATGCCCCAGCTGTAATACCTACCCTACTAACGGATTCAAAAGTAGTCAAATCCAAATCAACGAGTGTCTGTATATAGTAAGTATTCTCACATTCTTTTTTACTAATCTCATATAACTTCTGAGTATTAGAGCTGTTCCGACCACCTATAACAATCATGGCATCTACCTTTGATGCAATCTCCTGCGCCTCCCTTTGACGCACGGACGTAGCATTACAGATAGTCTTATAAGCAGTAACATTATACAATTTATTTCGAATAATATCAACAATATAATTAAATTTTCTGTAATTAAAAGTTGTCTGACTAACTATCGATATATTATCCGCTGTTTTGACCTCTCCGTCAATATATTTTCTTACAAAAGCCTCAGCCTCCTCCTCGGAACCTATGACTACCGGAGGCTCTACACACCAGCCCACGATTCCTTTCACCTCGGGATGGCTTGAGTCGCCTATGATGACGACTGTATTTCCTTTCTGTCCTTCCTCGCGCACTATGTTGTGTATCTTCTTGACAAATGGACAGGTCGCATCTATCACCGTATTCCCACCAGCCTCCAGAATGTCATATATCCTTTTCTCAGCGCCATGGGATCTGATTATGACCTTGCTGTCTTTTATCTCAAGCAATTCGTCATCACTGTCGATCACCTGCACTCCGTGCTTTGTAAGATCACCAACCACCTCTTCATTGTGTATTATCTGACCATAAGTATACACATTTTCCTCGTCAGCATGTTCGTATGCTGTATCCACCGCACGCTGAACGCCAAAGCAGAATCCGGCACTCTTTGCAAGTAATATCTCCATATCTAAACCACCTGTATTACATTCTCTCTCTTGCAAGTCCGACTATAGTGTCTGTAACCTGCTCTATCGTCATATCTGAGCTGTCGATAAGAACCGCGTCATCAGCCCTCTTTAAAGGAGCTGTTTTTCTCTCCATATCCTGCTTATCCCTCTGGATTATATCCTGCTCTATCTTCTCTATATCAATATTCTCAGCGCCCTTTGCGACAAGCTCGTCATATCTTCTTTTGGCCCTCACTGCCGAAGAGGCGGTAAGGTATACCTTGAGCTCTGCTGAAGGAAGTATATTTGTTCCTATATCCCTTCCATCCATGACAACATCATTTGAAGCAGCGAGATCCCGCTGGAGTGACAGAAGCTTTTCCCTGACGCATGGAAGTGCAGATGCCTTTGAAGCCATATTACCAGCAGCCTCAGTTCTCAGCTTTCCTGTTACATTCTCGCCGTTAAGGTAGACCTGCTGTGCTCCATCCTCATATTTTATTTCCACGGAAATGTCCGCTATGCTTTTCTCCACCAGGTCTTCATCGCTGGCAGATATATCGCTTTCTGTGAGATATACAGCCACCGCCCTGTACATGGCACCTGTATCCACATATATAAAACCAAGCTCGCCTGCCGCCTTTTTTGCTATCGTGCTTTTGCCTGCACCTGCAGGTCCATCTATTGCTATATTCATATCTTCGTCTCCCTGTAATTAAATTGACTGTCGTCCACGCCTATTGTAAACTCTCGGAAGCAGAAAGTCCAGCCAGATATCCAGTCGACCACGCCACCTGCAGGTTAAATCCACCTGTCAGCGCATCGATATCCAGCAGTTCTCCGGCAAAATACACGCCCCCCACAAGCTTAGACTCCATGGTGGAAGGATTTACCTCTTTTACGCTCACTCCGCCTCTTGTGATTATAGCCTCATCATATCCCCGAAGCCCCACAAATGTAAGTCTGAATTCCTTCAGCACATCTATAAGTCTCTGTCTTTCTTCCCTGGTCACTGAGTTGACCTTCTTATACGGATTGATACCGGATCTCTCCACAACCACATCTATCATCTTGATCGGAAGCAGATCTCCAAGAGAATTCTTGAAGTCTTTGTTTGCATATTTCTTGAAATCCTTGATGAGTCTGGCATCAAGCATATCTCTGTCCATAGCCGGCTTCAGATCTATGTACATGTCTATATCTTTTCCAATATACCTGTGTATATATGCGGAGGCCTTGATCACCAGCGGCCCACTTATGCCAAAGTGGGTAAACAGCATCTCCCCCTGTTCGTCAAATATTTTCTTCTTTCCACTGCTTATGTGAAGTGCCACGTTTTTAAGCGACAGTCCCATCATCATGGAGCAGCATTTCTCTTCTATCTCAAACGGAACCAGTGATGGACTTAACGGCTTTATCGTATGACCCATATATTCTGCCAGTCTGTATCCGTCTCCGGTAGATCCCGTGAGTGGATACGATCTTCCGCCGGTACAAATTATAACAGCATCACAGTATATCCTGTCATTGCCTGTCCCGCCGTTATCTCCTGATACGTCAACACTCTTTATCCTGCCATCCTCTATATTGATTCCTGTAACCTTCGTATTCAAATACAGACTTATATTTTTATTTCTGTTTATAAGAGTTTTGAATGCTCCTATAACGTCTGAAGAATGATCGCTTTTCGGGAACACTCTTCCTCCGCGTTCTATCTTGAGCGGACATCCGGCTTTCTCCAGATAGTCCATTATCATATTGTTGTCAAATGTATAAAAGGAGCTGTACATAAACTTGCTGTTCGTGACCACTGAATTAAAAAATCCGTCAGCGTCACATGCATTTGTCACATTACAACGTCCCTTACCTGTTATAAATAACTTTTTTCCGATCCTGTCATTCTTTTCAATGAGAATGACCTTATTCTTCTGTGCCGCTGTCAGTGCAGCCATTACCCCTGCAGCTCCTGCACCTATAACCACTATTTTCCCTGTCATATTATCTCCATATATTAAACAAAAGGACAGAGACTCCGCTCGCGGAGCTCCGTCCCTTTTTATGATCATTTATATATCTGACCTTATGAATTCAGTTATTAAACTGGATAAGCTGTGCTGTCCTTGTCAGCAAGTGTGACATCGACCTTCTTATCCTGAGCCTCTCTGTACTTGAAGAAGTCAGTTGCAACCTGTGGGAACAGTGCATATGTGAGTACATCCTCATCCTGCTTCTTGTACTGGATCATCTCCTTCTCAATCTTGTCGAGCTCGTTCTCAAGAAGATCTGCTGGACGACATGTGATCTGCTCCTCATCGCCGATAACCTTCTTCTTAACCTCTGGATCAACAGGCTTTACTGACTGACCATACTCGCCACGTACAAGTGCCTTTGACTCCTTTGTACACATCTTGTATCTCTCGCCTGTTACAACGTTGAGAACTGCCTGTGTGCCAACGATCTGGCTTGAAGGAGTAACAAGTGGTGGCTCACCATAGTCCTTACGAACTCTTGGAACCTCCTCAAGAACGGCCTCAAACTTATCCTCAGCACCCATCTCCTTGAGCTGTGATACAAGGTTTGAAAGCATTCCACCAGGTACCTGGTAGAGAAGTGTCTTAACGTTAACGCCAAGAACCTTTGGATTTAAGAGACCGCTTGCGATCCACTCTTCTCTGAGTGGTCTGAAGTAGTCTGCTATCTCAGCCAGAAGCTTCTGATCCAGACCTGGATCAAACTCTGTTCCCTCAAATGTCTTGGCCATAACCTCTGTTGCAGGCTGTGATGTACCAAGCGCAAGAGGTGAGATTGCTGTATCGATGACATCACATCCAGCCTCTACAGCCTTGAGGTATGTCATTGAAGCTACACCTGATGTGTAATGTGTATGAAGCTGAATTGGAAGGCTTGAACCATCCTTGAGTGCCTGTACAAGCTCTGTAGCCTTATTTGGAACAAGAAGTCCGGCCATATCCTTGATACAGATTGAATCTGCTCCCATATCCTCGATTCTCTTTGCCATATCCTTCCAGTAATCCAGAGTATATGCATCACCGAGTGTATATGAAAGAGCTACCTGGGCATGTCCACCCTCTTTGTTACAAGCCTTAACTGATGTCTGAAGGTTTCTAAGATCGTTCAGACAGTCAAATATTCTGATGATATCAATACCATTTGCGATTGACTTCTGTACGAAATACTCTACAACATCATCTGCATAATGACGGTATCCGAGGATATTCTGTCCTCTGAAGAGCATCTGCAGCTTTGTATTCTTGAATCCATCTCTGAGCTTTCTGAGTCTCTCCCATGGATCCTCCTTAAGGAATCTGAGTGATGCATCAAATGTTGCACCGCCCCAGCACTCTACTGAATGATAACCAACCTTATCCATCTTGTCGATGATAGGAAGCATCTGCTCGGTTGTCATACGAGTAGCTATAAGTGACTGATGCGCATCACGCAGTACAGTTTCCGTAATCTTTATCGGTTTCTTATCTGCCATTTTATCGTCCTCCTATATAATTTCATTGCCTAAATTCTTAATTAAATTCCAAATATTGCAAGGAATGTACCAGCTGCTACGGCTGTACCGATAACACCTGCAACATTTGGTCCCATAGCATTCATCAGAAGGAAGTTTGTAGGATCATACTGTGCTCCAACCTTCTGTGATACTCTGGCTGCCATTGGAACGGCTGATACACCAGCAGAACCGATAAGCGGATTAACCTTGCCCTTTGTCGCCCAGCACATGAGCTTACCGAAGAGAACTCCGGCTGCTGTACCAACTGCGAATGCGACAAGACCAAGGAATACTATCTTAAGTGTACTCATCTTAAGGAATGCCTCTGCACTTGTAGAAGCACCTACTGAAGTACCAAGTAAGATAACTACGATATACATAAGAGCGTTTGAAGCTGTCTCTGTGAGCTGCTTAACAACGCCGCACTCTCTGAAGAGATTACCAAGCATCAGCATACCTACAAGTGGTGCTGTTGTTGGAAGTATAAGAACTACCACAAGTGTAACGATGATAGGGAAGAGGATCTTCTCGATTTTGGTTACAGGTCTGAGCTGTGGCATTCTAACAAGTCTCTCCTTCTTTGTTGTGAGAGCCTTCATGATAGGTGGCTGTATAACAGGTACAAGTGACATATATGAATATGCCGCAACTGCTATAGGTCCGAGAAGTGTTCCACCCATGCCGAGCTTACCGGCAAGGTAGATAGATGTAGGACCATCTGCACCACCGATGATCGATATAGCCGCAGCCTCTTTGCCGTTGAATCCCATAAGGAATGCAAGGAAGTAAGCTGTATAGATACCGAACTGAGCTGCAGCGCCGAGCAGGAAACTCTTCGGGTTCGCGATAAGCGGACCAAAGTCTGTCATGGCACCTACGCCCATGAATATAAGTGAAGGTAAGATACTCCACTCGTCAAGCAGGTAAAAATAATGTAACAAGCCGCCCTCTGCCATAATATCTGGGAACATGTTTACAAGAAACATACCAAATGAGATAGGGACAAGAAGAAGTGGCTCAAAACCCTTTCCGATCGCAAGATACATGAAAGCAAACGCTATAAGGATCATAACGTAATTCTTCCAGTCAAGACTTGCAAAACCGGTCTGATTAGCTAAATTTGTCAAAACGTCAACTATTGTGCTGCCCATTTAGTTGTTTCCTCCTATAAGATTTATTCTAATTCAAGCAATTAGTTGAGTGTTGCAAGTGTGTCGCCTGACTCAACACTAGCGCCTACTGTAACATCTATGCTTGCGATAGTACCATCTTCCGGAGCAACAACTTCGTTTTCCATCTTCATAGCCTCAAGGATGAGGATTACCTGACCCTTCTTTACTGAATCGCCAACATTAGCCTTTACTGCAAGGATCTTACCAGGCATAGGTGATGAAACCTTAACGCTTCCTGCGCCGCCTGCTGCTGGTGCTGGTGCTGCAGGAGCTGCTGCTGGTGCAGGTGCTGCCACTGGAGCTGCTGCTACTGGAGCTGCGCCACCTGATAATTCTTCAACTGATACATCGTATGATGTGCCATTAACTGTGATTCTATAATTCTTCATAACAATTATCCTCCTATAATTATCTCTTATTCTTTTTTCTTGGTCTTACAACCAACTTATCGTTACTTGGATAGTTTACACGAACTCTTGTCTTTCCGCCCTGTGCCGCCATAACCGCTGCTGATATAACCGCAACAAGCTCTGAGTCGTTCATAACGCTCTCACCGGTCGCTGTGTTGACAATGTCTACTATTCCAGCTGGAGCAGGTGCGCTTCCTGCAGGAGTCTCATCCTCCTTGTCAACATTTAATGTTGCAACGCTTCCAAGAGCCTTCTTTGCCTTCTCAGCCTTTCTCTTCTCTCTTGTCTCCTTGTCCAAAAGAGCCGGAACATACTTGAGAAGTGAAATTATGAATGATATGAAGATAAGTGCTATAAACACGATACCCATACCTATGAGGGTATTTGCTCCCGCATCCTTCATCTTGTCCTTAAGTGTCTGATTAGCAGCAACTTCAAATTCGGAAATCTTGTATGGATAAACACCATTTGATGCAAGCATCTGATCAGCCTCTTCTTCTGAATACTGATTCTGAGCCATCACTGAATACTTCTGAAAATTGTAAGTTACCGAATTGTCTACAAATGTTGCCTTTACTATAGCTTCTTTTTCTGCACATTCTGCATATAATGTAACAACAACCTTGTCATCAACTTCTTGTATTGTTTTATCATCTTCATCTTCGAGATTGACCGGCTTAAACTGCTGGAATTTACCATAGTCAGACTCAATCGTTGAAAAAACCTTTAATGCATCAGCAGTCGTTTCATCTACCTGACCGCCATTTGCCTCTTCATCTACATAGAAATTATATACATCTTCAACCTGCGCAATCTGCATGTAATTCGTAGCCTGTGTTTCTGCTATCTGAACCAATGTGTTTCCGTCATAGTCAAATTCTACTTTCTTGTCTGAAGACGAACATCCGGCAAGTGCAAATGTAACAGCTAACATAGAAACTATCAATAATAACTTTTTCTTTATTATCTTTTCCATTAAGTTGTCACTCCTTTATATTGTTCCATGCTTCTTGAATGGTCTGTCCTCACTCTTTGAAAAAAGCATATCGAGTGCTGCTATAACTCTCTTTCTTGTTGCATCAGGCTCGATAATGTCATCCACATATCCTCTTCTTGCTGCTGAGAGAGCTCCTGAAAGCGCCTCTGTGTACTCTGCCTTCTTATCATTGATATAAGCAAGCTTGTCACCGGCTGCTGCGATCTCATCTTCATACATGATCTTTACAGCCATCTCTGGATCCATTGTTCCGATAACTGACTTAGGCCAAGCAAATACAACATCAGCTCCGATAGCCTTTGAACACATAACTGTGTAGGCTGTACCATATGCCTTGTCAAGCATAACAGTTACCTTTGGCACTGTTGCGTTGGCATAAGCGTAAGTAAGCTTTGCAACAGCCTTTGAGATAGTCTTCTCTTCCTTTACAGTTGCTGCAAATCCCTTGATGTTTACAAGTGTGACAACTGGGATGTTGAATGAATCACAAAGCTTTACGAAATCCTCTGCCTTATATGCACCGGCTGTTGTCATGACATCCTTCTGGTTTCCGACAACACCGACTGTCTCACCGTTAAGTCTGATAAATGCAGTAACAACGTCATCTGCAAAATCCTTCTTGAGCTCGAATACAAACTCATCATCAGTGATATCTGCTATAACAGCCTTCACATCCCCTGCCTTTGTAGCAAGATCTGGAATGATTCTGTTCACATCATCCTCACATACTGCGCAGTCGCCATCATCCTCATTGTTTGATGGAAGAAGACCTACCATAGTTCTCACTGCACTGAGAAGCTCTGCCTCTGTGTCGTATACTGCGTCAACATTTGCTGTGTTCTCTGCAACATAATCTGCTGCTGCAGTGTCAAGCTTCTCTGCACGGTTCTCATCCAGTGCATTTGGACTGTTAACAAAGAGCTTAGCTCCTTCCTTAGTCATGAATGTTACGTCTGTGAGATTAGGTATAAGTGCTGCACCACCACCGCATGTACCAAATATAGCTGTGATCTGTGGTATTACACCTGATGCAAGAGTCTGCTTCATGAATACCTCTCCAAATGCATTAAGAGCATCTGTAGCCTCCTGAAGTCTGAGTCCGGCACAATCGATCAGCCCGATAACAGGTGCACCCATCTTCATTGCCATGTCGTAAAGGTTTGCGATCTTCTTGGCATGCATCTCGCCTATAGAACCGCCGAGCACCTTTGCATCCTGGCTGTAAACATAAACTAAATTGCCATCGATCACTCCATAACCGGTTATTACGCCGTCTTTTGGAGTATCCTTGTCCTGAATGTTGAAATCTGTATTTCTAGCAGTTACATATGCGCCGATTTCAACAAAACTTGAGTCATCAAGTAACATTGAAATTCTGTCACTTGCTGACAAGCTTGGTGTGTTGCTCATTTTTAGCCCTCCGTTTAATTTATTTTAGGACTATATATAGTCCAATTTTCGCCGAGTATAATTGTAAAGCCTTTGTCGTCATATTTCAAGTAAAATCGAAAAAACCACCAAAGGTTTATCGGCGTTGTAAGCGATTATTTTTCAAAATAAAACAGGGAATCTGTGTAAAATATACCCTCAAACAAAAGTATACCCCAAATTCCCCGTTGAATTATAAAATCTGTTTTATTTTTTACTGTTTTAGTCCTTGAGAACTTCTCTGTTGTGATACAGATAATCTCCAAGAGATATAAGTGTCAGTGCAAGTGCAAGGTAGATGAGCACCTGATCAAAGATGTAGAACACCTTGAGATCAGCTATCAGAAATCCTACCATGATCATCTGAACCGTTGTCTTGATCTTTCCCCACCATCCGGCAGCAATAACAATTCCCTTTTCTGCCGCAATAAGTCTGAATCCGCTTATTATGAAATCACGCGCTATGATCACTATAACGATCCATGCCGGGATCCTGTTCAGATCCGACAGTGCTATGAGTGCCGAACATACCAGCAGCTTATCTGCCAGAGGATCCATGAATTTTCCAAAATTGGTGACCAGATTGTATTTTCTTGCAATCTTTCCGTCAAGCATATCCGTAAGTGATGCGGCTATGAATATTCCAAGTGCCACCCACTTCGACCATCCCGGTGACATATATAAAAACACGAGAAAGAATGGAATCATTATAGCTCTTAGTATTGTCAATTTGTTTGGTAAATTCATTCTACTATCACTCCTGTCAAGTCATATTCATTTGCCTCGGTTATCTTCACATCCACAAATGAACCGGATATCAATTCATATGGTGCGCTGACGAATACTATTCCGTCAACCCCCGGAGCATCTCTGTAGGTTCTTCCCACATATACATCATCGTCGACCAGATATCCCTCAATGAGAACCTTCTGGGTGCTTCCGATCATCTGCTGGTTCTTCTCATAGGAAATTTCCTGCTGAAGCTCCATGATCTCATCGCGCCACTTTGCAGCCAGCTCTCCATCCACTTGATCCTCGTACTCCGCAGCCGGAGTGCCCTCCTCAGGCGAATAAGTGAATACTCCAAGCCTGTCAAACTCGCACTCGTCAACAAAGTCGACCAGACCATCGTGCAGTTCCTGTGTCTCACCTGGGAAACCAGATATGAGCGTGGTTCTGATGGCTATATCCGGCATGGCTGTCCTCAGTCTGCCGACAAGCTCCACAATGTCCTCTCTGCTGGTTCGTCTGCCCATTCTCTTAAGTATCGCATTCTCAGAATGCTGGATAGGTATATCGACATAATGGCAGATCTTCGGATTCGTGGCCATAACCTCTATTAGTTCATCTGTTATCTCCTCCGGATAACAGTACAGAAGTCTTATCCACTCTATGCCTTCTATCTCACTGAGTTTTATGAGAAGCTCTGGAAGCTTCTTCTCACCATACAGATCAACTCCGTACAGCGTAGTCTCCTGTGCCACAAGGACAAGCTCCTTTATACCATCAGACGCAAGCTTTTCAGCGGATGCGATCAGGCTGTCCATCGGCACGCTTCTGTATCTGCCTCGTATGTGAGGTATTATACAATAAGTGCACAGTTTATTACAACCTTCTGCGATCTTAAAATACGCCATCGACGCATTTGTCGTTACTATTCTCTCGGCAATCGGCCTTGGAGTATAATTTATATCATCTACGATCGACTCCTCGTCGGTTCCTATTGCCTCAACTATCTTATCGTAATTGGTCGCACCAATAATGACATCGATCTCCGGAAGCTCCTTCATTATCTCGTCCTTGTATCTCTGGGACAGACATCCCGCAACGATAAGCTTTTTTAGTTTTCCGGTTTTCTTCAGTTCTCCCATCTCGATGATGGTGTTGATGCTTTCCTCTTTTGCATCGCTGATGAACGCACAGGTATTTACAACTACTACATCTGCCTCTGTCTCATCATTTGTAAGCTGGTGGCCGGCTTTGTTCAGCAAACCGAGCATGACCTCGCTGTCCACCAGATTTTTATCACAGCCTAGTGATATGAGTAATACTTTCATCTGTTCTCCAATAATTTTGCACTTGTTCTTAGTTTATATTTATTGATTCCACGCAGTTTGACATGAGCATGGCTATGGTCATAGGGCCGACTCCGCCAGGTACAGGAGTTATCGCTCCGGCAACCTCCTTGGCTGATTCAAAATCCACATCACCGCAGAGCTTATTATTCTCATTCCTGTGGATTCCCACATCTATAACTGTTGCGCCTTCCTTGATGTAAGATGCATCGATCATTTCTGGCTTTCCTATTGCCACCACGAGTATATCAGCACGTCTGCACACTTCCTTGAGATTCTTTGTTCTGGAATGGCACACGGTTACGGTTCCGTTCTCGCGGAGCAGCAGCATGCTCATAGGCTTGCCTACTATATTGCTTCTGCCGAGTACCACGCACTCCTTACCCTCTATCTCTATTCCTGATCTCTTGATGAGCTGGATAACTCCGGCTGGTGTACATGACACAAAGCCCGGCTGTCCTATGCTGAGCGCACCAACACTCATCGGATGGAAGCCGTCCACATCCTTCTTTGGAGATATGGTCTTTATGACCTTATCCTCATCTATATGCTTTGGAAGCGGGAGCTGTACAAGTATTCCGTTCACCTTGTCGTCAGAATTGAGCTTCTCTATAAGTGCAAGAAGCTCCTCCTCAGTTGTCTCCTCTGGGAGCTCGTATGACAGTGAACCTATTCCTATATACTCACATGCCTTCTTCTTGTTGCCAACATATACTGATGAAGCAGGATCATTGCCGACCTGAATAACAGCAAGGCATATCTCTACACCCTCTGCCTTGAGTCCCGCAACCTTCTCCTTGAGCTCATCCTTTATCTGTTTTGATATAACCTTACCATCTATAAGCTTATACATTTATCTGTCCTCCTAGAATAATCCGACGATCTTGCCGTCATCATCCACATAAATTCTCTCTGCAGCCGGAGCCTTTGGAAGTCCAGGCATGGTCATGATCGTTCCGGTAATCGCTACCACAAATCCTGCTCCTGCACTGACATAAACCTCACGGATATTTATATCGAATCCTGTAGGTCTTCCAAGCTTCTTTGGATCATCTGACAGAGAATACTGGTTCTTTGCCATACATACAGGGAAGTTACCAAATCCCATCTCCTCGATCTTGGCGATGGCCTTGCTGGCCTCTGCGCTGTATGTAACACCATCCGCGCCATATATCTCTGTAGCGATACAATTTATCTTATCCTTTATTGAAAGGCTGTCATCGTAGAGCACCTTGAAGTTGCTCTTCTTGTTCTCCAGCGTGTTGAGCACCGCATTTGCAAGGTCTATACCACCCTTGCCTCCCTGCTCCCATACATTTGCAAGGGCAAAATCACAGTCTCTGTCCTCGCAGAACTTCTTGACAAAGTCAAGCTCTGCCTGACTGTCTGTGACAAATCTATTCAGAGTTACAACAACAGGAACACCATACTTCTGAAGATTCTCAATATGCTTCTCAAGATTTACTATACCAGCCTTAAGCGCGTCAAGATTCTCCTCTCCGAGATCTGCCTTTGCAACTCCGCCATTGTACTTGAGGGCTCTTACTGTAGCAACCAGAACCACCGCATCCGGCTTAAGGTTGTTCATACGGCACTTGATATCGAAGAACTTCTCAGCTCCGAGATCTGCGCCAAATCCTGCCTCTGTTATTACATAATCTGCAAGCTTTAATGCTGTCTTTGTAGCCATTACACTGTTACATCCATGTGCTATATTTGCAAATGGTCCGCCGTGTACGATTGCCGGTGTATGCTCAAGTGTCTGGATAAGGTTTGGCTTGATGGCATCCCTTAAGAGCGCTGCCATAGCTCCTACAGCCTTGAGATCAGCCGCTGTCACAGGCTCATTGTCCATGTTGTATGCAACGATTATTCTGCCAAGTCTCTCCTGAAGATCCTTCATGTCACTTGCAAGACAGAGAATAGCCATGATCTCCGATGCAACTGTGATGACAAATCCGTCCTCTCTAGGCACTCCGTCGACACGCTTTCCAAGTCCGACAACTGTGTGTCTGAGAACTCTGTCGTTCATATCCATACATCTCTTGAACACTATTCTGTTCACATCTATTCTCAGTGCATTTCCCTGCTGGATATGGTTATCCATCATGGCTGCAAGGAGATTGTTTGCAGATGTTATAGCATGAAAATCTCCTGTAAAGTGGAGGTTGAGATCCTCCATAGGTACTACCTGTGCATATCCGCCGCCGGCTGCACCACCCTTAATTCCAAAACATGGTCCAAGTGATGGCTCACGAAGTGCGATAACCGCCTTCTTTCCAAGCTGTCCCATAGCCTCACCAAGTCCTACAGTGATTGTCGTCTTTCCCTCTCCTGCAGGTGTTGGATTGATGGCTGTAACGAGGATAAGCTTTCCGTTCTCGTTGCCCTCAACCTTCTTTATAAGCTCATCTGAGAGCTTTGCCTTATACTTTCCATAGAGATCGAGGTCATCCTCTGATATTCCGAGCTTTGCAGCAACCTCCCTTATGTGCTTCATCTCAGCCTTCTGTGCAATTTCAATGTCTGTCATCATAGCTCTTATCCTCCGCTTTTTATAAATTAGTGTCTATATATTCATCAAACTGTTCCTGAGTCATCAGGATCTTTCTGGCCTTTGTGCCCTCCTCCGGGCCAACTACTCCCGCAGCCATCAACTGATCCATGATCCTTGCGGCTCTGTTAAAGCCTATCTTGAACGTTCTCTGAAGCATACCTATAGAAGCTTTTTCTTTCTCTATAATGAATCTTCCCGCTTCCACGAAATATTCATCCTTATCACTGGCTGAAGCCCCACCTATCGCTGTGGCGCCTGATCCACCATTTCCGGATATTGATTTGGATATCTCATCATCATATGTTCCCACGCCATTGTTCTTCTTGAGGAAATCAACAACCGCTGTAACCTCATCATCCGACACAAATGCGCCCTGTACTCTGACCGGCTTAGGATAGCCTGTCGGATAGAACAGCATATCTCCCTTTCCAAGAAGTTTCTCTGCTCCTACCATATCAAGTATGGTTCTGGAATCAACTCCCGACGAAACTGCAAATGCTATTCTCGATGGAACATTTGCTTTTATGAGACCTGTTATGACATCAACCGACGGTCTCTGTGTTGCTATGACAAGATGTATACCCGCTGCTCTGGCAAGCTGTGAAAGTCTCACTATAGCATCCTCGACTTCGCCGTGGGCAACCATCATAAGATCTGCAAGCTCATCCACTATGACCACTATCTGTGGCATCTTGGTCAGCTTTTCTCCATCAGCTCCCGCTATAACGGCATTTTCAACCTTGTCATTATATCCCTGTATATTACGTACACTGTGCTCAGCAAAAAGCTGGTATCTTCTTGTCATCTCCATGACTGCCCAGTTGAGTGCCCCTGCCGCCTTCTTTGGATCTGTTACGACCGGTATCAGGAGGTGTGGTATGCCATTGTAGCATGCAAGCTCAACCATCTTAGGATCTATCATTATGAGCTTTACCTCCTCCGGTGTGGCTTTGTACAGTATACTCATTATAAGTGTATTGATACACACTGATTTACCCGAACCTGTGGCTCCGGCGATCAGAAGATGTGGCATCTTGGCAATATCCGTTGCGATGACCTGTCCACTTATATCCTTACCAACCGCAAATGCCACTTTGGACTTGAGGTTCTTGAAATTATCTGATTCTATAAGCTCCCGGAACGCCACAATTGAGTTCTCCTTGTTAGGGACCTCTATTCCTATGGCTGCCTTGCCAGGTATCGGTGCCTCTATACGTATATCCGCAGCCGCAAGGTTGAGCTTTATGTCGTCCGCAAGGTTCAGTATCTTGCTGACCTTGACACCCTGCTCCGGCTGCATCTCAAATCTCGTTACAGCAGGACCGCAGCTATAGTTTGTTATGGTTACATTAACACCAAATGTCTCGAGGGTATTCTTAAGCTTGATGGCTGTCTCCCTGACATGGGCATCCCTGTTGGAATTGTTCGCCTTTTTAGGCTGGGACAGCAGATCTGCCGTTGGAAATTTATATTTTCTTCCCTCCTGATACTGCTTTGAGCTCTCAGTCTGTACTGCCGGCTTCTTTTTGCTTTGAGCCGCGGTATCCGTCTTCTCCTCCTCCGCAAATGCAGAGTCGTAGAGCGGATTGTAATCTGACACACTCTCTGGATGCATATTGCCATTTACCGCTCCCGCAAGGACATCCTCCGCATCATCAGTAAATGAAAGTATCTCTGCATCCTCCATATCAGTGTCCACAGCAGCCAGCTTTGGTTCTTCAGGAGTTACGACCACCGGCTTTCTTCTCTTCACAGGTGCAGGCTTCCGTACCGGTTTATGCACAGGATCCTCTCTGTCTATCTGAACTGGATTGACGATCTCCTCTCTGTCGGTCATGACGATCTTCTCTATATCATTGTTAAATTCATCATAGGACATATCCACAGCGCCATCTCCAGGAGTGAGCTCGTGGACATCCTCCATGGCAAAGAAATCCCTGGCAGGCTCCCTCTCTACATTCTTCTGTGTCTTAGTCTTCCTTGGCTTGACCTGCGTTGCAGCAGTCCTGTCGGAAGCTCTGTCATCCTTGGAATTATTACTGCTGTACACATTGAGATTTGCCATCGATGGTCTCACTCTGCGAACCGGAGTATCATTTACATCATGTGAGTAATAACCATCGTCATATCTGTCACTTTGATACTCCTCATCTTCATACTGTTCGTCATCATCGCTTTCTCTGCGCTCACGGATAGATGCTATGAAAAGTTTGATCTCGTCTATAACTGATATCTCCGTTATGAGAATGAACATGATAACCGCAGCTATAAATATTACTATGCACGCACCCGGAACTCCAAGCAGTGTCCTTATCGCAAAGAATATTCCTCCGCATATAACTCCTCCGCCTGATCTGTCCTTATACCCATCCATGTACAGAACCTTGACCGACTCAAAGGTCGATGAATATATAGCCTGAAATACCATGGACAACAGGATGAGCACAACGCCAAAATATACAACCTTTTTGACGATCTTTCTCCTGAAATCATTTGATATAAGATAGGCAGCCGACACAAACAGATATACCGGGAATATGTACTCGCTGAAACCGATTATTCCAAAGAAAAATCCCGATACGGTATCTCCCACTATTCCGCAGATCCTGAAGTTTGCAAGCAGCAGAAATACCGAAAATGCAAAGAGAACTATGAGTATGATCTCACTTCTCATCTGCTTCTGCCTTGCCAGTTCCTCTTCCCGGGCTTTGCGTTCTATGGCAGCCTTTGATCTGGCAGATGTTTTTTTCGATGCAGTATTCTTCTTCGCAGATGTCCTGTTATTTGATCCGCCTTTTGAAGAGTTCTTTGCCACAGTCTTTTTAGACGCAGCGTTTTTGGACGTGCCATTTCTTGATGTATTGTTCTTGTATGACTTTTTATTACCAGCAGCCATTTTCTACCTCTATTCTAAATCTTAAGCAACAAAATACCATATTACAGACACGATTCCCGCGATCATACAATATATGGAAAATCCCTTAAAATTCTTTTTCTTGACCGTATAAAGCATAAATTTTATACATATGTATCCGACAATGCCGGCAACGATCATACCAACTATGTAATTAACGACATCCGCCCCTGAGATTGATGCCTTAAACAGATCAGGTATCTCCAGTATGACAGCGCCAAGAACAGCCGGTATGGACATTATAAACGAATACTTTACTGTAAATTTTCTTGTGTAGCCGCACGCCATACCTGCAGTTATCGTACTTCCGGATCTGGATATTCCGGGAAGTGTGGCAACAGCCTGTGCCAGTCCAACAAATATGGCATTTCTGTATGTAGCCTTTGCCACACTTTTCTTACCAGCCGGCAGTCTGTCCGCAAAATACAGGATAACAGATGTTATACACAGACAGATACCCGGTATCAAAAGTGTATCTCCCGCATGTCCTATAGCTTTGTCAAATGGGACTGCGATCACCGTCGTCGTAAGAGTTGACACGAGTATGAGCATAACAAACTTTCTGTATGCCGTACACACAATCTTCCTATACGGATATATCTGTCCCTCCTTCGAGGTCTTGTTCTTTATGAAATTTACCAGATTGACACAGCAGTCTCCAACTATCTTGAGTCCCTCTATAACAAGCTTCTTTATATCTGCCCAGTAGACTATAAATATGGCAACCAGCGTGCCAAAATGGAGCAGTATGTCAAATAATATACCCGTATCGGTCTTCACTCCAAAAATATTCTTGAAAATAGCCAGATGTCCCGAACTGCTGACTGGAAGAAATTCTGTAGCTCCCTGTATTATTCCCATCAAAATTGCCTGTAATAAGCTCATGACCGACCTCCCTTGATCGATGTTTATACAATATCCTATGGAATTTTACTATCATTTTCTTAATTAATCAAGTCATACAGCGTTTTTAAAGCCGCCGACATACCACCGATCCTGTCTATAACCCTTTTTTCGACAGCCTGTTTTCCTATCAGGACCGAGCCCACATCCTTGGTCAGCTCTGTCGTGTTAAACATAAGTTTCTCCAGTTCTTTTCTGTCTATAGATGAGTGATCCACTGTGAACTGTATGATCCTCTCCTGCATCTTCTCTATATATTCAAAGTTCTGCTTAACTCCAAGCACCGCCGTATTTGTCCTTATTGGATGAACTATCATCGTTGCGGTCGGCACTATAAAAGACACATTTCCCGACACCGCCAGAGGAACTCCTATGGAATGTCCGCCGCCAAGCACGATATTGACGACCGGCTTTGACAGGCTGGACAACATCTCAGATATGGCAAGTCCGGACTCAACATCGCCTCCGACCGTATTTATCAGAGTCAGGACTCCCTTTACATCTCCGCAGTTTTCTGCCTGGGCTATCACCGGAAGCAGCTTCTCGTAGCTTGTACTCTTCATACCGGCAGGAAGCTTGTCATGCCCCTCAATCTCTCCATATATTCCACATAACAGGATATAACCTCCACCTGGAACATCCATAACATGTATGTTGTCAGTGAGTTTTAACCTCTCAGCGATCGATACCGATTCCACTTCGCCTGCACCACCTTCCAACCCCGATCCACTCATTCCGCATCAGGGCAAAAATTAAGAAGGGCTGAGCCCTTCTTAACTTAATATGGTATAAATAATGTATTTATATTCATTACATTACAAGCACGATATCGTTTGTATCAGCAAGCTTGTCAGCAGGGATATAATTGGTCTCAAGTTTCTCACCATTTAATGTGAGGCTCTGGAAACCGCTCTCATGTCCATCAGGATTCTGAACCTTGATTGAGAGCTTCTTACCCCTGAACATCTTCTCGATCTCGAACTCCTTCCAGTCTGATGGGACTGAAGGCGCGATCTTGATTCCGCCAAAGTCTGGTCTCATACCCATGATACCCTCAACGCAGCCAACCATACATGTGGATGCTGTACCTGTGAGCCAATGTACATGAGCGCGACCCTCAAATGGACTTCCAACAGACTCTGTGAACTGTCCATGGCAGTATGGCTCAAGCTTTCTGATCTCTGCCTTATCATTCATGGATGCAGGAGAGCTCTCGTTGAAATACTCAAACGCTCTGTTTCCATGTCCCATGAGCGCCTCGGCAAGTATTATCCAGCCCTGTGGCTGTGAGAATATACCCGCATTCTCCTTTGTTCCTGCATTGAACAGAAGCATGAGTGCTCCGTCAAATGCATGCTCTCTGTATGGTGGGAACATAAGTCTCACACCGTACTCTGTGTTAAGCTCCCTGTGAACAGACTCAAGGGCGATCTCAGACTGCTTTCTTGTGGCAAGTCCGCTTATAACTGCCCATGACTGAGGATTCAGCCACATGCTTGCCTCAGGATCATTCTTTGAACCGATGACCTGTCCGCCTTCCTTGTATCCACGGATGAATCTGTCATCCTCCCAGCACTTCTCCTGAATGGTCTCACCCATCTTGTACTGAATGCTGTTGATGTAATCTATGTACTCTGCATCATCCTTCATCTCAGCAAAATACTTGATAACTGTCATCGCATAGTAGAGCTGCATTGCAACAAATGTTGACTCGCCTCTCTTTCCAAGTCTCAGGCAGTCATTCCAGTCTGCCCAGAGTCCTGCCGGCATACCATTATCTCCAAGTCTATTCATGGAGAAATCTATCGCTCTCTTAAGATGCTCATAAACTGTACCCTCATCCTTGTTGGCAAATGGAATAACCTCGTCTATGAAGTCAAGGTTGCCTGACTCAGCAATATACTTATATACAGTTGGGAACAGCCAAAGTGCGTCGTCTGCACGGTATGCAGGATGTCCTGTCTCCTGTACATATGATGGATCATCCGGTGTATCCTCATGACCTGCGTTATGTGTGAACTTTACAAGTGGAAGTCCACCGCCGTTGTCAACCTGTGCTGACAGCATGAATCTGATCTTCTCAAGAGCCATCTCAGGTGCAAGGTGGATAACGCCCTGGATATCCTGAACTGTATCTCTGTATCCATATCCGTTTCTCAGACCACAGTATGAGAACGATGCAGCTCTTGACCATATGAATGTCATGAAACACTGGTATGCATTCCATGTATTTACCATGTTGTTGAATGAATCACTAGGTGTGTGCACCTGGAAGTTGTTGAGCTTTGAATGCCAATACTCGATCAGCTCGTCAAGCTCCTTCTGACATGCTGCGGCAGGATCTGCGTATCCGGCTATGACAGCATTTGCAGCGTCATTGTCCTTCATTCCGACTATGAATGCAAAATCCTTTGACTCGCCCGGAGCAAGTGTGAACTTTGTCTGGAGTCCACCGCAGGCATTGCTGTTGTAGTTGAGCTTGTTGCCAAGATCTCCATTTATAACTCCGATCGGATTGCCGTAGCCGTGATATCTTCCAAGGAACTCCTCCTTGTCACCACAGTATGATGCAACATCACTTCCGGCAAGTGCAAAGAATCTTCTGTTTGCCTTACTTCCATTGATCTCAGCCTTCTCAACATTCTCATTGATGACCTGAAGGATCTTGTTGTTATCCATGAAATATGTTCTGGTTATGAACAGTGTATACTGGAGATTTACCTGATCCTGCTCATAATTGCAGTCATTGGTAAACTCACAGTATCCGATAGCTGAAAGGTTACGAGGCTTATCAGAGTTGTTGGTAACTCTCACCTTCCACACTTCATGTGTCTTGTTAAGTGGAACATAATACAGCACCTCTGACTTGATATCAGAATAATCTGCATACATCTTTGTATATGCCGTTCCATGGTGACATTCACTCTTATACACATCAAGACTCTTGCCTACCGGCTGCCATGATGCTGACCAGTAATCCTTTGTGTCATCATCGCGAAGATATACATATCTTCCAGGCTGATCAAAGCTGTTAAATATGTATCTCAGTATTCTTCCGTTTGCTCCTGACTTCTCAAAGCTGTAGCCTCCTGCGTTGTTGGAGATTATAGCTCCGTATTCCGGTGAACCAAGGTAGTTTGCCCAAGGTGCCGGGGTGTCTGGTCTGTCAATTACATACTCTTTGTTCTGTTCGTCAAAATAACCGTATCTCATATGTTCCCCCTTAAATCTGCATTTATTTTTTAGTTTGTTCATGTATGCCTTTATTTACTACAATGCCCCGGAACCGGCCATATGACAGACCGGCTTCGAGACATCAAATTTACCCTTATAAAAAATATCCTTATTATAGTTTAGCTCAGAACTGTTATTTACTGTACATCCTTGAGACTCAGGCTTATTCTTCCTGCTCTCTCGTCGATCTTGATGACCTTAACGTCAACCTCATCACCTACATTTACAACATCCTCAACCTTTGCAACTCTCTTGTCTGAAAGCTTTGAGATGTGGATGAGTCCATCCTTGTTAGGTGCAAGCGATACGATAGCTCCACAGTCGATAACTTTTACAACCTTACCATGGTAGTTCTTGCCAACCTCAAGAGGCTCTACGATCATGTTGATCATCTCGATAGCCTTGTCCATACCTGCCTGCTCTACGCCACAGATAGAGATTCTTCCCTCATCATCGATATCAATCTTAACACCTGTCTCCTCTATGATAGTGTTGATAGTCTTACCTCTCTGTCCGATAACCTCACCGATCTTCTCTGGATCTATCTTGATCTGCTTGATCTTTGGCGCGAACTCATTGACCGTTGGTCTTGGAGCTGCGATGGCCGGCTTCATACATGTCTCCATGATGAAGAGTCTTGCCTCACGTGTTCTTGCGATAGCCTCCTCAACGATAGGTCTTGTAAGTCCGTGAATCTTGATATCCATCTGGATAGCTGTGATACCCTCTGTTGTACCTGTTACCTTGAAGTCCATATCTCCGAAGAAGTCCTCAAGTCCCTGGATATCTGTGAGTACGATGTAATCGTCGTCTGTATCACCTGTTACAAGTCCGCATGAGATTCCGGCAACCATAGCCTTGATAGGAACACCGGCAGCCATGAGTGACATACATGATGAACATGTTGATGCCATTGATGTTGAACCATTTGACTCAAATGTCTCTGATACGGTTCTGATCGCATATGGGAACTCTTCCTCACTTGGAAGTACAGGAAGAAGTGCTCTCTCAGCAAGTGCACCGTGTCCAATCTCTCTACGTCCAGGTCCTCTTGAAACCTTTGTCTCTCCTACTGAGTATGAAGGGAAGTTGTAGTGGTGCATATATCTCTTGGATGTAACGTTCTCGTCAAGTCCGTCAACTCTCTGGATCTCAGAAAGTGGAGCAAGTGTACATACGTTACAGATCTGTGTCTGTCCTCTTGTAAACATAGCTGAGCCGTGGACTCTAGGAATGATGTCAACCTCAGCAGCAAGTGGTCTGATCTGGTTGATAGCTCGTCCATCAGGTCTCTTGTGATCCTTGAGGATCATCTTTCTTACTGTCTTCTTCTGATACTGGTATATAGCGTCTGGAAGGACTGCAAGCCACTCCTCGTTGTCTGCAAATGCCTCCTCAAGCTTCTCTGTGATCTGTCTGATGTTCTCCTCACGAACCTGCTTCTCGTCTGAGAATACAGCCTCCTCCATAGCCTCTGGAGGAACGATCTCCTTAATCGCTGCAAAGAGCTCCTCTGGAACTGCACAGCTTACATATGAATGCTTTGGCTTTCCAACCTCAGCTACTATCTCATTGATAAATGCGATGATGTCCTGGTTGATATCATGAGCCATGTAGATAGCTTCGATCATCTTAGCCTCAGGTACAATATTTGCACCGGCCTCGATCATGATAACCTTCTGTGATGTAGATGCAACTGTGAGCTTCAGATCACCCTCATCCCACTGCTTCTGTGTTGGGTTGATGATGAACTCTCCGTCGATGAGACCTACCTGTGTCATGGCACATGGTCCGTCAAATGGAACGTCTGATATACATGTTGCGATAGATGATCCAAGCATTGCAACCAGCTCCGGTCTGCACTCTGGATCTACTGACATAACAAGGTTGTTGAGTGTTACGTCATTTCTATAATCCTTAGGGAAAAGAGGTCTCATAGGTCTGTCGATTACTCGTGATGTGAGGACAGCGTTCTCTGATGCCTTACCCTCTCTCTTATTGAATCCTCCAGGTATCTTTCCTACTGAATATAACTTCTCCTCATACTCTACTGAAAGTGGGAAGAAATCGATTCCGTCTCTTGGCTTCTCTGAAGCTGTACATGTTGAAAGCACTGTTGTGTCACCGTACTTGATAAATGCAGCACCATTTGCCTGTGCAGCTACTCTGTTGATATCAACAGTGAGCATTCTGCCAGCGATCTCTTTCTGGTATCTCTTGAATTCCTTACTCATCTCAAAATCTCCTTGATTTAATATTTATTTGTATTGTGGAAGACGTCGAAACAACTATAAAAAACACCATGTCTTATAACCTTTTTGCCATCTTTCACCGATGATCCATGATATTCTTTATAGAAGTCTCGATATGTCATTCCACAATCTTTTAAATTTTATCATACGAATATAAAAAATACAATATCCAAACGCCTCTGTTTACACTATTTGATACCATAAAAATGTGTCCGGGCAAATAAAAAGGAATCATGCGTGTACACATGATTCCCATAATTGTTATTGTATTAAGGCTCAAATAGAAATTACTTTCTAAGTCCAAGGCTCTCGATGAGCTTTCTGTATGCCTCGATATCCTTGCTCTTGAGGTATGCAAGAAGGTTTCTTCTCTGACCAACCATCTTAAGAAGACCACGGTTTGAGTGATGATCCTTTGGATTAGCCTTGAAATGTCCGTTGAGATCGTTGATTCTTGCTGTAAGAAGTGCGATCTGAACCTCTGTTGAACCTGTGTCGTTTGCATCCTTGCCGTACTTAGCTACGATTTCCTGCTTCTGCTCTTTTGTTATCATAATAACAATCCTCCTATAAAATAATATACATGACTGACACCGGGCAAAAGGCCTAGAGGTGTCCTCAAACTAAGTGTCAGTTGACCTTGTGTAGGATAACATATGTGTCTGGTTTTGTAAAGAGGAAATTAATCCGCAATTTCATACTGCAAAAATGCATAGTGCAGCCTTGTTCCTTCCGCTATACTTTCCGGAAGCAGCGCCCTTGCAACGAGCTTTGTCTCACCGCCAAGATCATTCTCATCAGCAAGATTTGCGTAATCTCCGTCTATCGATTTTACTATATAATATTTCTCCATTTTCTTGACCACCTTATGTCCGGCTGTGCTTTCAGCCGTGTTCTTTCATTCATTTCATAGATATTTTAATATATAACATATTTCATTACAACCCCGGCCGGTAATATTCCCGGTTTGACATTCACCTTATACGCTTTCACACTTTACAGCATCCCAACTTATTTCTTGTTATCACAAACTTATCTATGCTATAATAGTGCGCGCGGACATTTGCGCTGCAGGATTCTGCAGTTCATTTGCCGAATAGAGAGCGGCAGGTTTCGCCGCATTTGAAAGGAGATATATTATGGCAGGTTCCACCATAGGAAATAAATTTACCATCACCACATGGGGAGAATCCCACGGAAAGGCTCTGGGAGTTGTCGTTGACGGCTGCCCTGCCGGTCTTCCACTGTGTGAGGAAGATATACAGGTATTTCTGGATCGCAGAAAACCCGGATTTTCACAGTTCTCAACGCCTAGAAAGGAATCCGATACCATAGAGATACTGTCAGGAATTTTCGAGGGAAAGACAACCGGAACTCCTATATCCATGATGGTGAGAAATACATCCCAGCGCTCCGGGGATTACGGAGATATCGCCACATATTACAGACCAGGCCACGCAGATTATACATTTGATGAAAAATATGGCTTCAGGGATTACAGAGGCGGCGGCCGTTCATCGGGACGAGAGACCATCGGCAGAGTTGCAGCCGGTGCGATCGCCTCAAAGATACTGAAGGAACTCGGTATCACCATAACTACCTACGTATCTTCCATCGGTGATGTACATATAGACAGGAACAATTTTGACGCTGACTATATACTTAAGAACGACCTCAACATGCCGGACCCGGATGCCTACGAGAAGGCATCAATCCTTCTTCAAGACTGCATGGCGGAGAACGATTCCATAGGCTCTGGTGTTGAATGTATCGTGCATGGAATGCCGGCAGGTATCGGTGAACCGGTATTTGACAAACTGGATGCATGCCTCGCAAAGGCAGTTATGTCCATCGGAGCTGTGAAAGCTGTCGAGATTGGCGACGGCACCGAGGTATCCACTGCAAGAGGCTCATATAACAATGATGCATTTGTCATGAACGGTTATAACGTAGACAAGGAGACCAATCACGCCGGAGGTATTCTCGGCGGAATGAGCGATGGTTCAGACATAATCATCAAGGCGCATTTCAAGCCGACCCCATCCATCGCATCCACACAGAAAACCGTTAACAAGTCCAGGGATAACATAGAGGTCTCGATCAGAGGCCGCCACGATCCTATCATTGGGCCGAGAGCTGTTGTGGTCGTCGAGGCCATGACCGCCCTGACGATCCTTGATCTTATATTTGAGAATATGTCATCCAGAATGGACAAGATAATTGACTTTTATAAGTAATTGTCAAACAAACTGAAAATTGCGACAAACAATAATGCGATAAAATGTAAGTAATAAAAAACAGATGTGATATGATCCAGGGTGATTCCTCAAATCATGCCACATCTGTTTTTTATTTATCTATCTTATTTTTCAATCCATCATTTATTCAGTCCATCATTCTGACCTTGTTGCCTATAAGTCTGGCGCCAAATTCTACTCTTCCACCTTTTTAGGCTTGTTGATGATGTAAAGTCCAATTCCCACTATCAGACCACCGCCGATGATATTACCAAGCGTTACAGGGAGGAGATTTTTACTGAAGAAATGTCCCACTGTGAGCTGGTCACTTATCTGCTGTGCGGTATATCCATAGAGCTCGCATGCCTTGTCCACGTACTTGCTGTTTGATGCAGCCATCAGACCTGCAGGTATATAGTACATATTTGCAACGCAGTGCTCAAAACCTGACACGACGAATACCATTATCGGGAAGAAGCATGCAAACAGCTTTCCAATTATATCCTTAGCCGAAGATGACATGAGAACCGCGATACACACGAGAACATTACACATTATTCCCGACATGAACGCATTGCAAAAATCAAGGCCTGTCTTACCCATAGCCACCTTGATGGTATAAGCGCCAAGGCCGCCTGCTGAATTATCAAACTGACCGCTTCCATATATAAGAGCTGCAGTCACAACTGATCCAAGCATATTGCTGAGATATACAATAACCCAATTCTTGAGCATCTGCACAAGCTTTATCCTACCATCAATAACCGCTGTTATCATCATACAGTTTCCGGTAAACAGCTCTGCACCGATAATCGATAACATCATGAGTCCTACAGGGAATATACATCCTGCAAGAGTCTTCGCAAGTCCGAAATTGTCCACCGTATGCACCGCAAGGTTTGATCCCTCAGCTCCTATCGCAATGAACATTCCTGCAAAGAATCCCATCATAATCATCTTGTACAGCTTGAGATTTGCCTTTCCAACAGCACCCTTGAGATTATTCTCAATGATCTGTGCCGGAACGTAGTAATTGTTTTCCATGATTTAATTGTCTCCTTAGTTTATAAGTTATTTGTTAGGCCCTCGGATATGCCTTTGCATATTCTTCCTTGAGCTTACTCTGCTTATTTGTAAGATATATCTGGGTTGTCGCAATATCCACATGTCCAAGCATCTCTTGAACAGACTTTATATCCGCTCCATTCCCCAACATATGCGAGGCAAATGAATGCCTTATCATATGAGGTGTTATATCCTTATCTATGCCGGCCTTAGCCGCATAATACTTTATTATCTTCCAGAATCCCTGTCTCGTCATAGGTGCACCCTTGCAGTTGAAGAATAGATAATCACTGCCTCCACTCATATCATCGCGCACCTCAGTAATATATCTGCTGAGGGCTCTCTGAGCAACCTCCGCAACCGGAACAGTCCTCACCCTGTCGCCGTCGTGGCACTCAATGAACCCAAGCTTTATGTTGACATCCGTGAGTTTCAATGTCACAAGCTCTGTAACACGTATTCCTGTAGCATACAACAGCTCCAGCATCGCCTTATCCCTGATCTCCTTTGGAGTCTTGTTGGTAGGCTGGTCGAGAAGCTTGTTCACCTCACTTATGGTAAGCGTCTCAGGAACCTTCTTCACGATCTTCGGAGGCTTGATATTCTCCGTTGGATCCTCATTCACAATCCTCTCCCTCATGAGATAGGCATAGAATGACTTTATGGATGCAATGTTACGTGACACCGTAGCCATGGACATCCCCTGTTTTTCCATTTCCAACACATACGAAGTGATATAAGTTTCATTAATATCATCAATCCTCGTTATGCCCTTCTCGTCAAAATACCTGTAGAATTTTATCAGATCTCTCCGATATGATGCAACAGTATTCTCACTGGATTTTTTTACATTTCTTAAATAATCAACATATCTGTCTATGTATTGTTCCACTAATTTATCCCCTTAGTTATGTAGACTGAATTATATTATAAATATAAATGTAAATAAAATCAAACACTATTTTAACAAGTAAAATCAAGGCTTCACGGCATTTTTAGCAAAAGTACAAAATGCGGTACGCAATCTAATTATGTATACTACATATTGACATAATTCTTTTCAAAAATATTTCACATTTTTTAATTCTGACAATATTCCTGCAAATTTTCTATGTTTCAAATTATGTGATTGCGTGTTTATGAGCATTTCTTACCCCAATATGCGTAGATTGCAATTATAGTTTTGGAATCCACTATCCTGCCATCTCTTATCATATCGAGTGCATCGTCAAGGCCTATCTCCTCGGTCTCTATAAATTCATTCTCGTCCAATGCACATGTTCCTCTGGTAAGTTTCCTGCCTATATACACGCAAGTCTGTTCATCACTTGTACCGATAGCCAGAACTGTTCTAGTCACATACTCCACAACCTTCGCGGTAAACCCTGTCTCTTCCCTGAGTTCTCTTCTGGCTGCATCTTCAGGAGACTCTCCCTCATCGATAAAACCAGCCGGAACCTCGTAGGTTATATCATCAATAGAATTCCTGTACTGTTTTATCAATATGATCGATCCATCGTCTTTCACCGGAAGGATGCACGCTCCCGGATGGTGCTTTATCAGATCATATACAACATTTCTGCCGTCAGGCAGTTCAAGATAGTCGTTATATACATCAAACACATGCGCCCTGTAAGCCACTTCAGTTTTTATTTTCTTAAATTTTTCCATTTATCGATCACCTATCTTCCCGTTTTCATAGTTCATCATGCATACAAATTACGAGACATATACACCTCAATTATCTTCAAGCACCGGCTTGATGTTATCTTCATTATATGACAAATCATAAAAAGGGTTTGTAGATCATCTCTACAAACCCTAATTTTTATTTTGCGTAATCTGTCACGCGTGACTCTCTTATAATATTTACCTTAATCTGTCCAGGATACTCAAGCTCGTCTTCGATCTGCTTTGCAATATCTCTAGCCAGCAATACCATATCAGAATCGCTTACATGCTCAGGAACTACCATTACACGAATTTCTCTACCTGCCTGAATAGCAAATGTCTTATCTACACCCTTATGAGAATTAGCAATATCCTCTAACTTCTTAAGTCTTGTAGTATAAGTCTCCAAGGTCTCTCTTCTTGCTCCCGGTCTTGCAGCAGAAATTGTATCTGCAGCCTGTACCAGAAGTGCTATCAATGACTCAGGCTCAACATCACCGTGATGTGATTCTACCGCATTGACAACAAGCGCTGACTCTTTGTACTTTCTACAAAGATCTGCACCGATCTGAACATGTGAACCCTCCATCTCATGATCAAGTGATTTACCTATATCATGGAGTAATCCAGCACGCTTTGCAACCTTGATATCGACACCTATCTCTCCGGCCAACAAACCACACAACTGAGCTACCTCAACAGAGTGCTTCAATGCGTTCTGTCCGTAGCTTGTTCTAAATTTCAACTTTCCAAGAAGTCTTACCAGCTCTGGATGGATTCCGTGAATTCCTACCTCAAGAGTAGCAGCTTCACCTTCCTCGCGCATCATGTTTTCAACTTCCTTCTGCGCTTTCTCAACCATCTCTTCGATTCTGGCTGGATGGATTCTACCATCCACGATGAGTTTCTCAAGTGCAATTCTTGCTACCTCACGTCTTACCGGATCAAAGCTTGATAAGATAACTGCCTCAGGAGTATCGTCTATGATAAGATCTACACCTGTGAGAGTTTCAAGGGTACGAATATTTCTACCCTCTCTACCAATTATCCTACCCTTCATCTCGTCGTTAGGTAACTGAACTAATGAGATCGTTGTCTCTGAGATATGATCAACCGCACATCTCTGTATTGCATTGACAACATACTCCTTCGCCTTCTTGTTCGCTTCTTCTTTAGCTCTGGTTTCTAATTCCTTGACCATAACTGCTGTTTCATGCTTTACTTCATCTTCAACAGTCTTTAATAAGTATTCTTTTGCTTGTTCAGAGGTCAAACCTGAAATTCTTTCAAGTTCCTGTAAACGTTTCGCCTGTAACTCTTCAACCTTAGCCTTCTGCTTGTCCAGCGCGCTTTCCTTGTTAGCTAAACTAGCTTCCTTCTTCTCAACTGCCTCAGTCTTCTTATCAAGATTCTCTTCACGTGCAAGAATTCTCTTCTCCATACGTGAAAGTTCTCCACGTCTGTCCTTTACTTCCTTTTCAAGGTCATTACGTGTCTTAAGGGAATCTTCCTTTGCCTCAAGCAGTATCTCGCGCTTCTTAGCCTCGGCGGTCTTCTGAGCTTCGTCAATAATCTCTCTTGCCTGTGACTCTGCTCTTCCTATCTTGGTCTCTACTATGTTCTTGCGATATGCAATAGCGATAAACCATGTAGCAACAAGCAGTGCAACTACAACAACAGCGATTATTCCCCATACTATTGGTGAATTCACAGGAGCACCTCCTTATTAAGTTTTCATTGTACAAGAATACAACTATTTAAGTTTAATATTTTTAAGATGTTATGTCAAGTAATATCAGAGACAATATTTCGTATACACTCGGAAACCTTACGCCTGTCAAAGCCCTTGCTGTACATGTATGCATAGACTTTATCACGCTTTTCAGTCAGTTCTTCCACAGTGTATTTTTTTTGTAAAATGTGTGTTATCCTGTTGCTTTCGTCTGATATGTCTGAGTCTTCCACAGCCAGATCGATAATATCCTGGCCTATATGCTTTGCCTGCAATTCAAATCGTATGACACGAATGCCTTTTTTAGCGGAGTTTCTGCGTATATATCCACATGCATACCTGTAATCATCTATATATCCATACGACTTCAGTTTGTCGATGGTCTGATCCACGATCTCTTCGTCGTAATACAGATCCTTAAGCTTCTGCCTGATATCGTATTCACACTTGTCCGAAAATTTTATGGAGTTCACAGCCTTGTTCATGGCACGTTTGAACAGATAGTCCCGTCTGAATTCCTCAAGTTTACTCCATTCTATCTCACCGTCACAGGCAAGATGTAATCTTCGTATATCCGATGCATAGACCGATGAAAAAGGCTCATAGTCCACAAACAGACAAAACCTTTTATCATCGATCTTCCTGATATCAGTGACAGTTGCGATCCTACTCATCTGCTCCATCATCTACAGTGTTCTCGGCAGACTCTCCGGCAACACCAACCGCCTCTCTTACCTTCTGCTCTATCTCATCACAGATAGCTGTATTGTTCTCAAGATATGCCTTCGCATTCTCTCTTCCCTGACCTATCTTATTGCCGTTGTATGCGTACCAGGCACCGGACTTATCCACTATGTCGTTCGCAACAGCAAGATCAAGAATATCTCCAACCTTAGATATACCCTTGCCGAACACGATATCGAACTCAGCCTCCTTGAATGGAGGAGCCACCTTGTTCTTAACTATCTTAACTCTTGTTCTGTTACCTACGATCTCACCGCCCTGTCTGAGCGTATCAATTCTTCTTACGTCAAGTCTTACGGAAGCATAGAACTTAAGTGCACGACCACCTGTTGTAACCTCAGGGTTACCGAACACAACTCCAACCTTCTCTCTAAGCTGATTGATAAATATGACAACACAGTTGGTCTTGCTGACAACAGCAGTGAGCTTTCTGAGCGCCTGTGACATAAGTCTGGCATGAAGTCCCATATGCGAATCGCCCATCTCTCCGTCTATCTCTGCCTTTGGTACAAGTGCAGCAACAGAGTCCACGATAACGACATCAACCGCTCCCGATCTGACCATGGTCTCTGTGATCTCAAGCGCCTGCTCTCCGCAGTCAGGCTGTGATATGTAAAGATTGTCTATATCTACACCTATGTTCTTGGCATATGTCGGATCAAGTGCATGCTCGGCATCTATAAAGCCTGCGATTCCGCCTCTCTTCTGTATCTCAGCAACAATGTGAAGTGCTACCGTCGTCTTACCACTCGACTCAGGTCCGAACACCTCTATGATTCTTCCTCTAGGCACACCGCCAAGTCCAAGTGCTATATCAAGGCTGAGGGATCCTGTAGGGATCACATCTATATTCATATTCGCATTGGAATCGCCAAGCTTCATCACCGAACCCTTACCATACTGCTTCTCTATCTGTGCTATAGCGGCATCCAATGCCTTTCTCTTATCATCAATATTTACATTACCGGAATTATTCGCCATTGTATCTTCCTCCTAAACATATGTTCGATTATCTTTTAATATAATATTAGATTATTGCCACTTTGTCAACCATAAATTGGCTGCCTTCACTTAATTAATCAATATCTGTCTGGTATGTGGGGATCATCGGCATCAGAACAATGCCGCATCTTGAATTTTTCACTTAACATCTTTATGTCCGTCATTATAACACACTTTACAGCCATTAATTATTAAGATAGAATAAACTTTACCGACAAAGGCATTATAAATCGTGACAGGTTATAAAACACGCATTTCAAGGAGGAGCCATGAGCACAGTAGGCATAGTTTGCGAATACAATCCATTTCACAAGGGACACGAATATCAGATACAGCAGGCGAAGCTTCTAACTGGTGCCGAACATGTCATATGCTTTATGAGCGGCAATTTTCTTCAGAGAGGCGTTCCTGCCATAGCAGATAAGCACACAAGAACCGAGATCGCTTTGAGATGCGGTGTAGACGCTGTGTTCGAGATTCCATTTGTATACGCATCATCAAGTGCCAGAGACTATGCACATGCCGCAGTCTGCATGATGAACGCTCTTGATGGCATAGACTATATCTCATTCGGCGCAGAATGTGATGACATTGATCTTCTGCAAAAAATTGCCGAACTCACCGTCAATGAACCGCCACAGGTATCGGAATCCATAAAAAAATCCGTATCTTCGGGCATCTCATATGGATCAGCCAGAGCAGCCGCCATCTCCGAGTATCTGCAGAACCAGAACCTTACCGGTTATACCAGCGCTGATCTTGACCGTATCCTGGCAAGCCCGAACAACATTCTGGCCATAGAGTATATTGCTACTCTTATACAGACAGACTCCAGGATCAAAACTGTCCCGATCAGAAGGATCTTATCAGAATACAACAGCACTGCCACCGACAACGACATCTGTTCGGCCTCAGCCATACGTGAGCTACTCCGGTCAAGTGATGTTGAAAGCTTAAGGCGCCACATTCCTGACAGTTGCTACAACATCCTGCAAAACGCGTACAGAAAGTCATTTCCGATGTTCGACGACGACCTGTCTCATCTCCTGTCAGCACGAAGGATACTTGCTCCGTGCACGGATGACATCGTTGACATGGATAGAGATCTCTGCAACCGTCTCTCCAGGCTTGACGCAAATCTATCCTTTACTGAGACCGCAACAGCACTTAAATGCAGGAATTATACTCTCACGCACATTCAGAGAGGTCTGCTGCACACCATCACAGACCTGAGATGTGATGACTATTCCCATTTTAAAGAAAACGGCTGGATAGCCTACATCAAGCTTCTTGGACTAAAAAAAGATGCAGGTACCGTGATAAAAAGCATGAAAAAGGCTTCGCAGGTACCGATCATAACCCGTTCAGCCGAGATATACAAAAATACAGATTCCACAGGTCTGTCCATGTTCTCATACGACATAAAAGCCGCAGACATATACAGAAACATGGTATACAACAAATACAAAATCAGTATAAAGACCGATTTTGAACAACCTGTCATAGTTATATGACATATTCTTATTTATCATATTTGCTCTATAAAATGAATACAATTGGCATATGAAGAACGTATGTTATATAATTCTAACAGCTTCAATTATAATATTTGCATGTTTAAATTCAGACATCATCAGATCCGGATGCACCCAGGGGTTACAGCTATGGTACTCATCCATTGTGCCTATTCTGCTCCCCTTTATGCTGCTGACCGGTGTTATAACCAGCTTTCTCAGATCGATACAGGTATCAAAATGCTGCGCATATGCGATCATCTTTATAATAGGCCTGCTATGCGGTTTTCCCACAGGCACGATCATCATAGCTTTCTTTTACCGAAAGAGGATCATCTCTGAAAACGTATGTCAGAGCCTACTCCCGATGTGCAACAATATAAGTCCGATGTTTCTTTACAATTACATATACAGGGATCATTTGATGGAATATATATCGTTTGCACGGCTGATCGAGGCTGTATATCTTCCACAGATCATTTATACTGTAATAGCGCTTACTCTGTCATGTATGTCATCCCACCGCTCCAGCACTTCCACGGAGCTGCTTACTGCCGCAACAGTCCAGGTATCATCAGACAACCAGAGCCCCAATTCAGGGAATCCAGAAAATACGTATTCTGACATAATAAGCAGCTCGGTACACAATATAACTGTGATCGGTGTGTACATGGTCATATTTGCCATTGCAGGAAATCTTATGTGCAGATACTTTTCAGGCGATGCATGCACCATCATATCCGCATATCTGGAGATAGGCAGCGGTGTTCCAATATTATACGGCATGGATATTTCCACAAAAATAAAGACAGCCCTCATTCTCTCACTCACTGCCTTTGGAGGGCTATCAGCCTTGTTCCAAAGCCGTGATATGATAAGAATATCCGGGCTGTCATTCATAAAATACACAACAGGGAAAACAGTATGTGCCTTCCTGTGTTTCATTTTCTATATGATGTTTCTGTAAATACATCCTGTATCATCTGGCGTGATTACTCGTCGAGGAACTCCTCATCATCCTCATCCTCGTCGTCATATTCATCATCATCCTCGTCATCATAATCCTCATCGTCAGAGTCGTCTGATGAATACTCTGTCTTGCCGTATACATTGTAATCTGTGTTGTCATCATCAGCAAATGCTGAATCGTCAGCACTTGGCTGTACCTGCTCAGGAACGCCATTGATCTGAGCTATGCTTGAATCAAGCTCTGCCATATTGTCAGCAACTCTTGCCGCATTGTCCTCAAGAGACTTAATGAGATTCTCATAGTTTGCTCTCTCTGCCTGAAGCGTTGCATTTATATACTGGCTGATCTCTGTGAGCTTGTCCTTTGAATAGTACATAGAACCTGCTCTGACTTCCCTGGCATCTGAATTCGCCTCAGCGATGATCTGTTCAGCCTGACTTCTCGCCATGTCTGTTATCTCATTCGCTCTGATGTTGGCAAGCTCAACTATCTGGCTCTGATCAACCAGCCTGTTTGCCTCTGCAACAGACTCTGTGATGATAGAATCAGCTCTCGCTCTTGCATCTGCAAGTATAGCCTCCTTGTTTCTCATTATCTTCTTACATCTCTCTATCTCATTAGGCAGCTTGAGCTTGAGTTCGCCCACCATCTGCTCCAGATCTTCCTTTGGTACAATAATCTTACTGGATGACAATGGCTGATACTTACAATTGTCAATAAATATCTCTATCTCACTGATCATCTCTTCAATACCTTTTCTTGCCATGTTTTTCTCCTCCTAATAATCTATCCAAAAATTCTTCCTTCGTCTGTCAGTCTCTGTCTGTCGAATATCGGTCTCTCAATGTATCCCTGATCTCCTCCGGGATAAAATCATGTACATCCACACCAAAGCTCGCATACTCCTTGACCACGCTTGAGCTAAGGTACGAATACTCAATACTGGTTGCAAGAAAAACCGTGTCAATATCCGGGGCAACTTTCCTGTTGCTCTGGGCAATCTGTAATTCATACTCAAAATCCGACACAGCCCGAAGGCCTCTCACTATGACCTTCACGTCGTTCTGTCTTGCAAAATCCACCAGCAGTCCTCCAAAACCCATAACTTTCACGTTCGGGATATCTGAGACTACATTCTTTAACATATTAACACGTTCTTCCAAAGAAAACAATGGAGATTTTGCGGTATTATTGAGCACCCCGACTATAAGCTCATCAAACATTTCCGCAGATCTCTTAATTATATCCAGGTGGCCAAGTGTCACCGGATCAAAACTTCCCGGATAAATAGCTCTACTCATCTTCCAGTCTCCTATATATAAATGTATGTTTATTGGTCTTATATTTCTTCGTCTTATAAAGCTCCAGTCCCAGATCATCAAGATAATCAAAATTCGTGTCAAGATCAGACTCCACAATGACCATTGTGTCATCATCCATCAGAGGTGAACCTGCAAGTCTTTCAAGCACAGCCTTTTCCAGAAGCTTTCCATATGGCGGATCCATAAATATTACATCGAATGCCTTCCCCTGTCTCTCCAGCATCCCCACTGCCTGAACTGCATCCGCTGACAAGACCTGTGCCCTGTCGGCAAGCTTCGTAAACGCAAGGTTTTTATTGATACACTCTACTGCCTTTCTGCTGTTCTCAACAAATACTGCCATGTCTGCCCCACGGCTGAGCGCCTCTATTCCAATAGCTCCACTTCCGCTGAACACATCAAGGAACCGGCATCCCGGAATATCATTTGAGAGCATATTAAACAAGGTTTCTTTTATCCTGTCCGTTGTCGGTCTGGTATCCATCGAATCAACCGTCACCAACTTCAGACTTCTTGCACTGCCGGCAATAACCCTCATATTAATCTCCTATCTATATGTACTGTTTATTGTAAACGTTCTCCGCCAGACATTCTTATACCATGCCTTCTGCGAAATTACAAGAAGAGCTTCCAATCTTCACTCTATTTTCCCATTATTCTGTCTCTCACGTATTTTCCGGTGTCAGACAGATCTCCATCGGATAAGCTGCCCGTGGCTGTTGAATCGGACTTTATAAGTGCCGATGTCTCATTCTTGTTACACAGACTCCATGATGAATAGCTGAGATTATTCTCGTTTATAAGCTTGAACCACTCGTCAGATGAATCGTAATCAATACCTCCATTGCCCGATGCATCGCACAGGCTGAACTCACTCACAAATACAGGAAGTCCGTTGTCCAGAGCCGTCTTAACCTTATTTCTCAGGTCATCCTTGTGGGTAGCCGCATAAAAATGCACTGCGTACATGATGTTGTCATAACCGGTTATCGGATCCTGTGACGCAATATCGACATCCTGGCTCCAGTTTGGAGTTCCCACGATTATCAGAGCATCTTTGTCGTTTGCCTTGATGACCGGTATTATGGTCTCGGCATACGACTTGACACTGCTCCACTGGGTTCCACCATTCGGCTCGTTGCAGATCTCATATATGACATTCTCCTGTGCCGCATATTTCTTAGATACCTTGTCAAAGAATTCTTTTGCATCATCTATATGATTATTCGGATCACTATCGCTTAGTATGTGCCAGTCAACTATGACATACATGCCAAGCTCAGTCGCTGCACTAACTCCTTTGTCAACAAGAGCAAGTATCTCGTCCTTATCTCCGCCACTGCAGTATCCGTAGCTGTCTCCTGTATCCGTATACATCGCAAGTCTTATAAGATTTGCACCCCAGTCATCCCGCAGAGTCTCAAAGGCTTCCTTATTCACATAATCAGGGAACCATGTGATTCCATGGGTGCTGACACCCTTAAGCTGATATTTGTCTCCATTCATGTCCACTATATCCGTTCCTTTTACCGAAAGTTTTCCATGTGTTTCAAATGGGATCTCTCCCGGAACATTTGTATTGTTTTTCTTCTCAGTGGCAGCGGATTCTGTATTTTTCCCGCCTCCGCTTATTTCATTGCTGTCGGTCTTCTCAGGCGCTGAAGCTACCATCTTAAGACCATCTCCGCTGTACTGTGTGTCATTTACATACAGCACGTATTTCTCAACGGCGAGGTCATCTGAAGAGAAATTATATCCGAGGTTGATACTGCCCTTAGCAGGTATCTCCTGGGTGTAATCCACGGCCTTTATTGACACTGTTTTGCCTGATATCTTGTACTCTCCGCCCCATATCTGATCTACAGCCGGAGTTCCCTTATATGTAATCTCAAGCTTCCAGTCCTTTGCAGACGCAGATGTGTTGTTATATATGTTGATGCTCTCTGTAGCACACTTTTTGCCATCTGCCTCCCACGTGGTATCATGTCCTATCTCAGCATAGAAATCGCCTGCAATATCCAAGGATTGGTCATCCTGTTTTTCTGACGACTCAGTTGTACTGCCCGTATTGTCAGCACTTTTCACTTCTTCTGTGCCTGCAGAAGTCTCCTGCAGCGTTTCTTTCTTAACAGAATCACCTTTCTTTCCCGAAGCGATCACATATCCCATAACCGCTATAATTATCAGCAAAATGCCAATAATTATTCCCATAACTATCGTTTTCTTATTTTTCATGGTATACCCCCTTTTTTTTATTTATAATACAGGCATAGTGTACAGCCTGTCATCCCCTTTGTTTATCAGTTTCGCATCTATCTCCTGTCCATAGCGGTCGTATACGTCCTGCGCCGCCCTAAGCATGTCAGCATGATTGTATATATCCCCAACCTTGAACATCAGCTCCCCGCTCTGTCTTATTCCAAAGAAATCGCCCGGGCCCCTCATCTTGAGATCCTCACCGGCTATATAGAAGCCGTCATTTGACTTCTCCAGAACATTCAGTCTCTCCATAGTATCCTTATCCTTTTTTCCGCTCATGAAAATACAGTACGACTGGAGATTTCCTCTTCCTACACGTCCCCTGAGCTGATGGAGCTGCGCAAGGCCAAAACGCTCTGCATTCTCCACCATCATAACTGTGGCATTTGGATTGTTTATTCCAACCTCTATGACCGTAGTTGAGACAAGAATGCTTATCTTACCATCCGCAAAGTCCTGGAGTATCCTGTTCTTTTCCTCCGCCTTCATCTTACCGTGCAAACATACCACCGAAGTGTCAGCGCCATATCCATCCCTGATGGACTTCTTCAGCTCCTCCGTATACTCGGTCACATTTGCAACATCGTCCAGAACTTCGCTGGCCTCCACCATCGGGCAGACTATATATATCTGATGCCCCTGTGAGACCTCCTTCATGATAAAGCCGAGAGCCGTCTTCCTGTAGCTCTCATCCACAACGCAGTTCTTGATCGGGATTCTTCCCGCCGGGAGCTCATCTATAACTGAAATGTCAAGATCGCCATACATGATGATCGCAAGGGTTCTCGGAATAGGTGTGGCACTCATAACAAGCGTGTGCGGAGCTTCTCCCTTTGACGCAAGTCTCTCGCGCTGCTTTACACCGAATCTGTGCTGCTCATCAGTTACAACGAGCGCCAGTCTTCCATACTCCACCTTGTCCTGTATGAGGGCATGTGTTCCGACCACAACCTGCACATCCATATTCTTGATGCGGCTGTACATCTCTCTTTTCTCTTTCGCTGTCATGGAACCCGTCAGGAGTCCCACAGATATTCCGTATGGCTCAAACAGCGAACTGAGCTCCTTGTAATGTTGAACCGCCAGAACCTCAGTCGGTGCCATGATCACTCCCTGATAGCCACTTGCAGCCACTGCGTATAATCCGGCTGCTGCAACTATGGTTTTTCCTGATCCGACATCCCCCTGAACCAGCCTGTTCATGACATGTTCAGAGCGCATATCGTCAAGCATATCACGCACCGCATTCATCTGCGCCCCGGTAAGCCTGAACCTCAAGTTCTCAATAAACGTCCTGACCTCCTCATCACAGTTTATTATACATGTATTTTCTGCATACACATTGTCGTCTTTTATCCTGTGAAGGTTTGATATAAAGCTGTAAAATTCATCAAATGCCATCCTCTTCACAGCCCCCTTGAGCTTCTGCTCATCCTGAGGAAAATGAATCGAGTGGATAGCCTTTTGTATACCCATAATATGGTACTCATCAAGCACATTGTCATGCAGGTAATCCTCAAGCCTGTCTATGGCTTCCTCTGCGCCTCTCACAGCCTTCTGTATGGTCTTTGAGGTTATACCGGGCGTTACCGTGTACACCGGCTGCCAAACATGCGTAAGTTCGCCATATTTATCATCAGTGTAGTATTCCGGCTGCGTCATGGTCATCATACCGCCCTTATAAGCCACATTTCCTACAAACACAAACTCCTGACCTATATGAAAGAAATTACGCAAAAAAGGACAATTAAACCAGGTAAGTTTAATTGTCCCAGAGAAATCCTTTGCATACAATATTACTATGGTCAGTCCATGTACTTTTCTGACCTCCGCACGGCTGTTCACAACAGCCCTCACGGACTGCCTGCTTCCCGCCTGCAGATCTGATATATCCACCGGATCCTCATAGGTGACATATGTCCTGGGGTAATTGAGAAGCAGATCGTTCACCGTCTCTATCCCAAGCCGGGCAAATGCCGACGCAGTCTTGTCACCTATGCCTTTTATTGTCTTTATGGAGTCATTCAATTCCATACATACACCTCTTCACAACGGATCTCACAGATACACAGAAAGTTATTCCACAGATACTATATAATAGTATATCGGCTGTCCGCCATAGTAGCACTGCACATCAACGTCCGGATATGCCTCCTCCACTCTGCCAGCAAGCTTCTGCGCATCCTCCTCAGACACATCAGCACCATTATATATGCTTATAACCTCTGAATCCTCATCGACCGCATCTGCGATCAGTTCAAATGTTACATTCTCTATATCATTTCCAACACTGACAAGCCCCTTATCGCCGATACCCATGATATCGCCCTCCTTGATGGCCTTTCCATCGATCGAGGTATCTCTTACGGAATAAGTTACCTGTCCGCTTTTGACATTCTTGACAGCCGACTTCATGGCAGATCTGTTCTCGTCCACATCGACTGTACTGTCGAATGCGATCATGGCGCTTATGCCCTGAGGAGCATTCGCGGTTGGAATCACAATTATATTCTTATCTTCACACAGAGTTGCAGCCTGATTAGCCGCAAGAACAACATTCTTATTGTTCGGAAGTATAAATATATTCTCGGCATTCACATCATCGATCGCATTGAGCATATCCTCAGTGCTTGGATTCATGGTCTGTCCGCCTTCTATAACACGGTCTGCTCCAAGCTCTTCAAAAAGAGTCTTGAGACCATCACCCATGGATACCGTAATAAATCCATACTTCTTACGAGGCTCCTTATGCTCCTGCTTTCTGTGCTGTCTCTCTTCCTCCTGCTTCTCGGCCTCATCGCGCTCTGCCTGACCGATAACACGCTCATGATGCTCTATCCTCATGTTGTCTATCTTCATATTAGTAAGGTATCCAAGTGTAAGACCCTTTTCAAATGCCTGACCAGGATGGTTGGTATGCACATGTATCTTAACTATATCATCAAGAGATACACATACTATCGAGTCACCTATAGACTCGAGGAAGCTCTTCAGATCATCCTCCTCAGCCTCGCCATATGGCTTCTCAAGATTGATAATAAACTCTGTACAATATCCAAACTTTATATCCGCTGTGGATATGGAATCGTTGCCTGCGCCTGTGGATGTTCTTGCCACATTCACTGTTCCTGTGTTCTTGCTGAGTTCAACTGTAACTCTGCCCATGAGACAGTCGACAGCACCCTTGAGCACCACCATGAGTCCCTGTCCACCTGAATCGACCACGCCGGCTTCCTTCAGAACCGGAAGCATCTCAGGAGTGGAATCAAGAACGGCATCTCCATATTCAATAACCTCGTCACAGAACTGTGCAAGGGACATATCTGCATCAGCACACTCCCTTGCCTTGGACGCCACGCCCTTGGCAACTGTGAGAATCGTTCCCTCCTTAGGCTTCATGACAGCCTTATATGCAGTCTCCACAGCCTTCTGAAAAGCATCTGCTATAACGTGAACATCTATGGTCCTTGCGTCCTGCACTTTCTTGCTGAATCCTCTCAAAAGCTGTGACAAAATTACACCTGAGTTACCTCTGGCGCCTCTGAGCGAACCTGTGGACATGGCCTTTGCTATGGACTTCATATCATCAGGTGCCGCCTCAACCTCCTTCACTGCAGACAGGATTGTCAGCGTCATATTAGTTCCTGTATCTCCGTCAGGCACAGGGAACACATTAAGTTCATTGATATATTCCTTGTTCTTATCAAGATTATTGGCACCGGCAATAAATGCTTTCTTCAGTGCAAGCGCATCAATCGTATTACTCACTTTACTCTATCCTCCAAACTAATCAAGTACTTTAACATCTTCAACATAGACATTGATATGGCTGACCTTAAACGACGTAAAATCCTCTACCTTGTACTTTACCGACTGCATAAGATTGTCTGTGACAGCCTTTATACTAACGCCATAAGCAACAACTATGTGCAGCTCAATGACTATATCACCATTCTCATCAAAACGTACATTTACGCCCTTAGAAACATTGTCTCTGCGGAGCTGCTTTACAATTCCGTCCTTGACACTGACTATTCCCATTCCTACTATTCCAAAACAGTCAAGGGCTGTAAGTCCTGCAACCTGTGCAACAACACTCTCATCTATACTTACTTTACCGTTATCGCTATTAATATATTCCTTCATACACGACTCCTTTCTAACAAAGTCACAAGTGTTCATCATATCTACCGACTTATAAACACAATTACTCATCAATTATAGCATAAATCTAATTTTATTCTATAGTATTTCTTCATTTCCAATAAAAAATAAATATTTTGCTTGCATATGGAAAAATAATCTGCTATTATATGTCTTGTTGTGAACTTAGGAAGAAAGTTAGTTTATTCATTGAAGGAGGTGCTATTATGGCAAAATGTTCAATTTGTGATAAAGGTGCTCATTTCGGTATCAAAGTGAGCCACTCTCATAGAAGAGCAAACAAGATGTGGAAGTCAAATGTTAAGGCTGTTAAGGCTGTAGTTGATGGTACACCAAAGAAGATCTATGTTTGTACATCTTGCTTAAGATCTGGTAAGGTCGAGCGTGCATAATATTTGCATAATATCACCGATTCAGTTCTGGTATAAATAAGAGTGATGATCCTCAAGGATCATCACTCTTATTTTTTTATCTGCAGGAGAATATATAAGATAACAGCAATAATATAACGATTATGAGAAATTCCACAAATCCACTTATGAAATATCCTATAACCACTCCCACCGCTGTGAAGAAAAACGCAAATCCTGTGAATTTTTTCCAGATAAAAAATCACCACCATAATGATTTATTATCATTATATGTGGTGACTTTTTAATAATGCATTTCCCAACGCACTGAATCTTACTTATATTATATATTCTGATATTTATTATTCTGTGACAGATTCCTCTGACTGTGCGACATCATTTATCGCCTTGTCAACATTCTTCTCTTCCTCTGTCTTGTCCTTCTTGAACAGACCCACGACCTTATCTACGACCTCTGGGGCCATGTCTATGATCTTTGTTACGGCATCCTGGTTCTTGAGATTTACAAGTCTCGTATTTCCTCCTGAGACGACAAGAACAGCAGACGGGCTCATCTTTGCTCCGATTCCTCCGGCAGCTTTGTTGCCGTCCTGCTTATTGAACGCTCCGGCAGCCATACCAAAATTGACATCTACAAGAGGAATAATGATCGTGTCACCGACATACACAGGCTCTCCAACCACCGATTTCGATGATATAAAGCCATCCATTCCCTTAAACATAGAACCAAGTGTTCCCTCAATATTCATATTTGCCATATCAATTTCCTCCTGATATCTTTTTTAATCGAGCAATAGTTATCTTGACATTCTTGTTCCAGATCACCTTCAGCACGCTCCAGCCGATTGTTCCAAGTCTTATCCTGCCCTTCATGAACAGGTCTCCTTCCAACCGGGCTTCAGAGAAATCCGGTGTTATATCTATATTATCATAGTATAGCGGGAAAAGCAGGCTCATATACCCCAGGCGCTCACCTGTTGTTGCCGGGTCATCCGCACCATATATGATCTGCCCCTTAAGCTTTGTGGGCTTAAGATGCTTTAACACCTTTATCAGTTCAACCTTGAAAACTCTCATGGCTTCCTTTGTTCTGACATTGTGTACAAGCTTAGTATAGCCATCTTTTTTCTTTTTCAGACTGGCAAACTTCTCTGACAGATCTTTGAACTTCGATACAACCGTCTTTGCCATACTGTCTATCCTTCTGCCCAGCCTGATGAGCGGCCCCGGTACGGGCTCCTCAAATTCGCTGTCCTCAAGAAGAAACTGCCTGTCCTCCGGCTCCACCGATGGATAGTCTTCATATCCCGGACTGTCAGAAGCTTCTTCCTCTGTCCCAGCCCGACTGTATTCCCCGGGTTCAGAATATACCTCTTCTTCCGGCTCCGGTATGGCACTTTTTTCGCTGCCCATGATGGTTCCGCCAAACAGCCTCAGCCTGTACCGAAGGCCGTCCGAATCATACAAAACCTTAAAACACAGGACAAAACCAAGCCATCTGGCAGAGAACTTCGCAAATATGTCATCATCCTTCTTCACATACGCCCTGTATCTCACCGGCGCAAACAATACGAGAAGTGCAAGAAGCACTACCAGTCCCACCAGCGACAGGATAACTATGAGCAGTATCTTCAATATCAACCAAACAATATGCATGCTCCATCCCCTTAGACCCAGAGACTATCTGGTCACGATGCAAAAAATCTCTCCACATCAACATCCCCGGTCTTCTTATATATATCATCTATTATATCCCTGACAAGCAGTACAGCCTGGAATCTGCTTGGAGCTGCACCGACAATATGTATAGCATCGCCCATGTCAGTGTAGATCTTCTGCCTGAGTTCATTCAACTCATATATCTCCAGAATCCCATCTCCAAACAACGGAAGTGTGATAACGAACACTCCAGGCACATATTTTACTCTGTGGAAGCGCCTTATTCCTCTGACCATCCTTATGATCTGCCGGTCCCGGGCTCCACCAACATAAAACTTATCATCAATGACCATATTCAATCACCTGTAATAAACAGTTTATTCTTCCATCATCTGCTTTATAACAATATAGTCCGCAAGAAGTTCACTCTTTTCCCTGCATCTCGAAAGAGATCCGTTTACATATTCCCTTATCTCATCAGTGGTGTTGAAGAAAACAGGTATGTTGGAGAGTATCTTTGCCATGATGGCTCTGTTGACTGTCATTGAGTTGGCAGCAAACAGATCTGCAAACTCATTTGTCAGCTTCTCCTTACATGCAGCTATATAATCAGCATCCACATTGAGTACGCCCATCACAGCTATATTGTCTATATCCACAAACATACTTCCCGAGAGAAGCTTATCCATGATCTCCAGATCTCTGTATGTATCCTGAAGCTCATTTGCGGCAATATCATCGGTGTAACCGGTTGATATGTCGTACACAGCGGACTCAAGCATTACCTTATGCTCTCCTGCCTGCTCCTGTTCTCCGACGATATCGTCAAGGAGTGCATATACATCCTCAAGATGCTCTCCGTCGTCAGCGACAGCCTTCTCTATGACAGTCATCGCTTTCTTACAGCTCTCAGATACGCCTTCCTTTGAATCCAGCGCAAGCATCATAACATAGAGATCGTTTACAAGCTCTATGATGAGCATATATTCAGTCACAACCGAATTCAGGAATGCTGCACTTCTGTCCAGCACATCAGTGAGCTTTCTGTAACCATCGTAATCAAGAGCAGTGTAATCACCGGCCTTTAAGACCTCAAGCGCCTCATGTAGTTCATGGTACTCTGTCTCAAATCCCTCTGGAAGTCTTATGAGAGCAGTATTCTCGATCATCTCAATAAACTGGTCAAGAGACTCCTTCTCCACTCCATTATATATATCAAGAGTTTCTCCCAGAATGTCATAGAATCTGTTCTTTGTCATACGTATCGGGAGCTGTCCTATGATGGACTGCAGTTTGGAGTTGATGGCAACCTTGTCCTGATCTGCGAACACAAATCTGTATATCTCTTCTGCAAAGTCACTGACGCCCGCCTCATCGAGCTCCTTAAGCTCCTTCTGTATCTCCTCGTCAACATTCTCCGGATAACTGTATTCTTTCCTGTTTAAAATATACTCATACATCTCAAATGCATCCGTGTATGATGTGAGCACCTTCATCTTGGCTGTTATGGTGTTCCTGACATCCGATATAAGCTTCATGTCAGCATCCTCGCACACCGTCTTATCTCCCACAACAAAGTCGCCTATCAGCTTGTCGATCACAGCCTGGCACTGAGCGATATATGGATCATCAGGGACATCCCCATCCATATGCATGTCCTTGAGTGTCAGGTAATTCAAGGTGAATTTGTGGCATGCATATTCATAATTTGCTTTCGATGCCACCCCTGCAAACAGTGCAAGATTCCTGTCCAGATCCTTCTTTCTCTGTATATCGGTTATAAGCTTCTTCTCTTCATTATACATAATAAACTTCCTCTTTTATCTTCTTTATAAATCTTTGATCATATATCCTAGTTGTGTGTATGAGTAAACAGATGATCCTGACAATACTCCTTGTTACCTGTACACTTTGAGCAGTACCTGAACTGCAGATCAGGATAATCTTTGTCCGTTCTTCCACACACAACGCATCTGTGTCCGATATTCTCCTGTTTTGCTGTCCGCACCTGCCTGTTATAATTCCGCCGCCTCTTCATCTGCTTTGGCGAAAACTTTCTGAAGTTCTTCGTGCTCAGATAGAATATCACAAAGCTCACAAGTGACATGGCTATGTTCACTCTTCCCATAAATGTCTCATTGATGAAGTAATACGCTATAATGACGATATACAGTATCGAGAGATACTTCATCTTGATCGGTATGATCATGGCGTATAACACGCTCATGTCAGGATAGCATACCGCTATAGCAAGGAATATGGACATCAATATATAATATGTCGATGCATATGCGAAATAACCAGTCGAGCTCGCGTAATCATACCTTATGATATAGGTACAGAATATGTGTGCAAGCATTATACCGATCATGGTAAACAGCATGGAGCTGAACATGTACAGATTATAAAGGAATGTTCCGATAGTACGTTCCAGCAGAGATCCCAGACTGTAGTAAAATATCAGCATGATTATCGTGAATATATCGACACCGAATACCGGTGGTGTGATTATCCATGTGAAAAGTCTCCACACCTGTCCATGCATTACCGCCGCCGGATCAAGTGTCAACATGAACAGTATCTTTGGCTGGAACATGAACAACAGATATCCTATACCGTAGCCTATGATGAGGTATAATGTGAGGTTTCGAATGGAGTATCTGCCAAACTTCTTCTCGATCTTACTTATTATATTCATAGAAAAACTCCTGTCATACTTTTTTAAACTACACCTTTTGAATTATATAATATAAAAAATGAGTTTACAACAGTAGAATAATTAAGTTTTTCTAACCTGGCGGATAACAGCAAAATAGCTGCCAGCTATAAACCGGCAGCCTGGACAGATATCATACAGCCATGTGCATCCATCTACTTCTGAAAGTCCACATACTTTATCTCCATGTCCGCGGCAAGGGCCATCTTGTAGAGATCCGGATTGAATTTGAACAGATCATCCGGAGATACTCCGGTATTCTTAAGGACATCCTCAAATGTATCTCCATCCTGCACTGTATATATAAGAAAATCTTCCTCCATGATCACGGGAATACACACTTCATCCCCCGGCTGCATATTGTATACGTTGATGTACGGGTTTGCTGATATGATGTCGCTGAGCTTTACCTTGTATATCCTGGACAGCTTATACAGTGTGTCCCCTCTCTTCACTACATGGATAACTCCGTTACAGGTATCAAAATTCATAGCTTACCCCTGAAAGGCTTTTTTATAATATATTCACCTCCGATGATATAGTTACCTGCAAAAAACTTTTATTTTTACATTTTCTGGTAATGGTTAAGTTTTTATAAAGTCATTGTATTTTTTTAAACCCTACACTATAATAAAGTAGCTTTATCGGCAGAAATGTCGAAATCAAACACATTCAACACACAAAAGAAATTGGAAGGGTTGTTTTATGTACACATTAGGAATTGATATTGGATCAACAACAGTTAAGGTTGCTGTCCTTGATAAGGCGGGCAAGATACTTTTCTCCGATTACAAAAGACATTTTGCAAATATCAAAGAAACACTTAAAGATCTTGTACAGGAAGCAAAGGATGCCCTCGGCGAGAACGAGGTCAATCCATGTATAACCGGTTCAGGTGGACTGGCTCTCGCCCAGCTCATCGGTGTGCCATTTACACAGGAGGTAGTCTGTGTATCAGAGGCACTGCAGGACTATGCACCACAGACCGACGTTGCCATAGAGCTCGGCGGTGAGGATGCCAAGATCATATATTTTACAAACGGAATAGAGCAGCGTATGAATGGTGTCTGTGCCGGAGGTACAGGCTCATTTATCGACCAGATGGCTACACTTCTGCAGACCGATGCATCAGGTCTTAACGACTATGCAAAGGATTACGATACCATCTACCCTATCGCTGCAAGATGTGGTGTATTTGCCAAGACAGATATACAGCCACTCATCAACGAGGGAGCTACAAAGCCAAACCTGGCCGCTTCCATATTCCAGGCCGTTGTCAACCAGACTATATCCGGTCTTGCATGTGGTAAACCTATCAAGGGCAATGTTGCATTCCTGGGCGGTCCTCTTCACTTCCTCCCGGAGCTGAAGAATGCATTTATCAGAACTCTTAACCTGACAGGTGATGCCATCATAGATCCGGGACACTCACATCTGTTTGCAGCCGTAGGTGCCGCCATGAACTCCAAGCCTGAGGTATCCATGACACTTTCAGAGCTTATACATGCACTCTCACAGGAGCTCAACCTCTCCTCAGGTGTAGAGAGACTTGCGCCACTCTTTGAGAGCGATGAAGATTACGAGAAATTCAAGGCAGATCACAACAAGTACGCCGTAAAGCGCGGTGATCTCGCAACATATAAAGGAAACTGTTTCATCGGTGTCGATGCCGGTTCAACCACCACAAAGGTTGCACTTGTCGGTTCTGACGGTGAACTGCTCTACGACTTCTACAGCAGCAACAACGGAAGTCCACTTAACACCACCATCAGAGCTATAAAGGATATATACAGCAAGCTTCCTGAGGGCGCAGTGATCGCAGGCTCATGTTCTACTGGTTACGGTGAGGCTCTTATCAAGCAGGCTCTCTCTCTGGATTTCGGTGAGGTTGAGACAATAGCCCATTACACAGCCGCAGCATTCTTCGACCCTGAGGTCGACTGCATTCTTGATATCGGCGGTCAGGATATGAAGTGTATCAAGATCAAGAACGGCGTTGTAGATAACGTTATGCTGAACGAGGCCTGTTCATCAGGATGTGGATCATTCATAGAGACATTTGCGAAGTCACTGAACTATGACATAGCAGATTTTGCGCACATCGCCATCACAGCGAGAACACCTATAGACCTCGGTTCAAGATGTACCGTTTTCATGAATTCAAAGGTTAAGCAGGCGCAGAAGGAGGGCGCATCCGTGGCTGATATATCAGCCGGACTTGCATACTCTGTTATCAAGAACGCCCTGCTCAAGGTTATAAAGCTCACGGATCCTAAGGATCTCGGCAAGAACATTGTGGTACAGGGTGGTACCTTCTACAACGATGCGGTTTTAAAGAGTTTTGAGGTCATATCAGGAAGAACAGCCATAAGACCTGACATCTCAGGTATCATGGGTGCTTTTGGTGCTGCCCTCATCGCTAGGAACAAGTACAAAGAGGGATTTGTCACGACTATGCTCCCTATCGAGGAGATAAGAAAGCTCACATATGAGAGCTCCATGACAAGATGTAAAGGATGTACAAACAACTGTCTCCTTACAATAAACAAATTCTCAAACGGCAAGAGGTTCATCACCGGAAACAGATGTGAGAAGGGTGTAGGTCTGAAGAAGAACGCAGACAACATCCCTAACCTCTTTGAATATAAGCTTGGAAGAATATTTGGCTATGAGTCACTTAAGCCTGAGGAGGCAAAGCGCGGCGTGATAGGTGTTCCACGTGTACTCAACATGTACGAAAACTATCCTTTCTGGCACACATTCCTCACAAAGCTTGGATTCTCAGTTGTACTGTCTCCAAAGTCATCGAGAAACATATACAGCCTGGGTATCGAATCCATACCTAGTGAGTCAGAGTGTTACCCTGCCAAGATCTCACACGGACACGTTATGTGGCTGCTGAAAAATGGAATCAAGTCCATCTTCTACCCATGTGTACCATATGAAATGAACGAGACTCCTGAGGCAAACAATCACTACAACTGTCCTATCGTTGCTTCTTATGCAGAGAACATCAAGAACAACATGGAGGAACTCAAGGCTGACGACATAACATTCATCAGACCATTTGTGGCCCTGGACAACGAGGAAGCTCTCGTAAAACGTATGTACCGTGAGATGTCCAAGTACTATGATGTGACAATGGACGAGATTGGAAGCGCCATACATGCGGCGTACGCAGAGGCAGAGAAAGTCAAGGAAGATGTACGTGCAAAAGGCGAAGAAACCCTCAGATACATTGATGAACATGACATGCTCGGCATAGTTCTGGCTGGTCGTCCATATCATCTGGACCCTGAGATCAACCATGGTCTCCCAGAGCTCATCAACTCATACAAGATTGCTGTATTTACCGAGGATTCAGTCGCACACCTTGGCAAGGTCGAGAGACCTCTTATTGTCTCCGACCAGTGGATGTACCACTCAAGACTGTACAAGGCAGCCAACTACGTCAAGACCTGTGACAACTTAGAGCTCATACAGCTCAACTCATTCGGCTGTGGTCTGGACGCTGTAACAACTGACTGTGTCAACGATATACTTACCAAGTCAGGCAAGATATACACTGTCCTCAAGATCGATGAGGTCAGCAACTTAGGTGCAGCAAGGATCAGAATCAGATCCCTCATAAGCGCGGTCAACTCAAGACATGAACAGCACTACAAGACATGTCCGTCAAGCAGTGCCATCAACAGAATAGAATTTACCAAGGAGATGAAGAAAGACTATACAGTTCTTGCACCTCAGATGTCTCCTATCCATTTCGATCTTCTTGCACCTGCATTCAAGTGCATGGGAATCAACATTGAGATCCTGCCGGATGCAACCAAGGAGACGATAGATGTTGGTCTGAAATATGTAAACAACGACGCATGCTACCCATCTCTTATCGTTGTAGGACAGATGATGAGCGCCATAACATCAGGAAAGTACGATGTAAACAAGCTTGCTGTCATCATGAGCCAGACAGGAGGCGGATGCCGTGCAACCAACTATGTTGGATTTATCAGACGTGCTCTCTCAAAGGCTGGTTACGGACAGATTCCTGTAATAGCGTTGTCAGCCCAAGGCTTTGAGAAGAACTCAGGCTTTAAGATAAGCTACAAGGTAGTAAAGCGTGCTATGCAGGCTCTGATATACGGTGATGTGTTCATGAGATGTCTGTACAGGACAAGACCTTATGAGAAGGAAAAGGGCTCGGCAAATGCACTCCACGAGAAGTGGAAGAAGATATGTCTGGAAAGTCTCACAAAGACCGGAAGCAATGCAGTTTTCAAGAAAAATATACAGGGAATCGTCCACGACTTCGACACTCTTCCACTCCTTGATATCAAAAAGCCTAGAGTAGGTATAGTCGGAGAAATCCTAGTAAAATTCCTGCCATCAGCCAACAACCATCTGGTTGACCTGCTCGAGGCAGAAGGTGCAGAGGCAGTTATGCCGGATCTTCTGGACTTCTTCATGTACTGCTTCTACAACAACAATTACAACTATGAGTTCCTCGGCAAGACCAAGAAGGGCGCCATAGTCAGCAACACTGTTATAAAGGTTCTGGAGTCTTTCAGAAAACCTGCTAGGGATGCACTTGAGAAGAGTAAGCGTTTCGAGGCCCCAGCTCATATTGAAAAACTTGCCGAGTATGCAAGGCCTATCGTATCCATAGGAAACCAGAATGGTGAGGGATGGTTCCTTACAGGCGAGATGATCGAGCTCATAAAGAGCGGTGCCCCTAACATCGTGTGCGCTCAGCCATTTGCATGTCTGCCTAACCATATCGTAGGCAAGGGTGTTATCAAGCATCTGCGTGAAGCATATCCTGAGGCAAACATCGTGGCAGTCGACTATGATCCTGGTGCATCCGAGGTTAACCAGGTCAACAGAATCAAGCTCATGCTTGCCGCTGCGAACAAGAATATGAAGAAATAAATAATCTCATATTATAATTTATATAATGCTAAAATGGCACATCACATACAGAATAATATTCCGTATACGATGTGCCATTTCACGTTTTAATTCAAGTTATACCCAGAGGCTTTACGCTCTCCTCCTCCAGCTTATTCTCATCCCGCTGTGATCCTTTACACGAGCTTCCTGTAAATGGGGTTATTCAATCTCTTAGTTCATGAACAACTGATCTACTAGATCCAGGCTTTTATCCTTTTCCTGGGAACCAGATTCTCTATCTCAGGGTGATTATCGATACGTCCTGTGCCCACATCTCTCCTGATCTGTCTGAAACCCATGTCGTAGAATTTGGCAGATATATCAGAAACAGAAACCACTCCTTCATATCTAAAGCATTCCCTGACTGCCCTTGCAAATATATCCGGCTTCTCCCCAGCTATCATCAACATATCTCTAAGCTTATCATTTAATGGAGGTTTTTCATATGATTTCTTACAGACCATTTTATGAAACACTATACAAAAAGAAACACAATGCATAATCACATTGCAGTTCTCCCACTGATACTAGATTTATATATATTATTTTATGCTATGGTATACTCCTTCCTGCTGCAATCCTTGAAAAGCTCGTCATCAAGCTTTCTCTGTATCTGCGAGCGGATAAAACGTACTCCCATCCGGTTTTCGGCTGCCTCCTTTGCAAGCCTGTGTTTTGTTTTTGCCGACAATTTCAGCCGCACCCCGTAATAGTCGGCAAGCTTGTCAACCGGGCTGATACCCTTGGTATTTAAGATGGCGTAGAAATCATCTTCTGTCATCTCACGCAGCTGCACTATAGTGGCTATACGTCCCGCGACCTCACTTCTGACATTTGCATACTGTACCAGGTCTTCCTGAGTGAATGTGCTTTTATAACCATCAAATGATTCGTCAGCGGGGGCAGATTCAAACCCTATAGGTCTGCTCTTGTTCACCGCCATATTCTTTGCTCTGACCATAGAATCAAATGATCCTAGAAATACAAAGCTTACATTTGATGTATCTATATCAAGGGTGGGTTCATTGCCCGATGGATTGCCATCGAAATGGACCAGGTCACCCTCAAGAACCTTCAGCAGTTCATTCTGGACTATGTAGCTGTAATGCCTGTCGTCTGCATCTTCGAACATCTTGTCAGCCTCATCGAGCGCCTCCTTGAGCTGTCTGTATTTCTTTTTTCTGAAATCAATGTTTTCCCATTCCTTTTCAGATATCCTCAATTATCTACGCCTCCTAATTATATTTATCCGTTCTGTTATTCCTGACCGTCAAATCTGAAGCTGAGCTGAGTCTGCTTCAGTGACTTCACTTTTCGTTCTGTGATCTTGTCGTACTCACAGACCGAACCGCAGAGAAGCGGTGACGCGGGATCATAACATTTGCAGTTGGCCTTCACCGCATCCGGCGAGTAATTCGCATAACAGTATTTGCATCCATTCAGACAGGTGTTGTATGAACCAATCTCCACGCTCTCCATGCAGCCGCACTCAGGGCGCTGGGACTTATCCTTTGCCACCTTTATGTCACAACCTATAATATCCTCTATGAGCTTCTTGTCTATGCAGCAGTTGTGTTCAATTCCGCACTTCTCCAGATCCACCACCTCTGCACAAGTAGCCATCGACATTCCATGTGATCTTGCAATGTCCGCTATCGCCTTTGCAAATGCTTCCAGATCGTCGTGACTCATCTCATAGCTGTCCACAACCTGCATATTTTTCCTGTTCTTGGCATATATATCGACGAAGCTGATGACGCATTTCTCAGTGCAGCCATCTAACGCCTCCGCAATCTGTGTAAATGCCCTTATGTGGTAATCTGGCGTATATTTCTTCGTGAATACTATCGGGTCATATCTCCAGATGACCCGCTTTTTCCCTATCTTTCCGGCAAGCTCCTGAAATGCAGGAATGAGCTGTCCCTTTTTATCAGGCAGATTCGTCTCCATATCCTTGCCGTAACCTGTCAGAGTGAACTGGAAATAGTATTTGTAAGCATCCAGTTCCGAAAGCCTTGGAAGCATCGGTATGGGATTCTTTGTCCAGAACACAATGCAGTCAACCACCTCAGGTGAGAGGTCTATCCTGCTTATCTGATGCGCATTCATAGGATTCCTCACATACAGAAATCCTTCCTTTATTCTATTAAAAAACCATTCCGAGTAAAATGTCGGTATGTCCGTTCTTCTACTGGCACTGAGTATCATATTTCATTCCTCCGATCAACAGCTTTTCTGTCAACAAAATAAAGTATAATATAATTTCCCGTCTGTTATCAATATCATGTTTTTGTTGATTTTACACCTGATTATGTTTTGTCCCGTACAAATTACGAAGCAATTTTCAATATTGATTTTTGGGATAGAAATTTTCGTATCCATGTGCTATTTTGATACTTTGATTTGTTTTATATATGAGAACTCAATTGAGAAGGAACAAGATTCCTGATTCTCTCATACATACAAACCACGGAGGTGATGACACTTGAAGCAGCAGCAACTGCTTGAACTATATGACAATTACTCGGACAATGCATTCCGTCTGGCCATGAGTTTTCTTGGCAATATAGTGGATTCCGAAGACATTGTCCAGAATGTATATACCAAGCTTATAGAAAAAAGTCCTCACATATCAAAGGGATGTGAGAAGTCCTATATTCTCACCATGACCGCAAATATGTGCAGAAACCATTTGAAATCAGCGGCAAACAGACTGAACAGCAGCTATGAAGAGCTGGCAAACGATGATCTCACAAGTGGCTTCAATATGGAGGAACAGTCAATGTTTGCAGCCATAAACAGGCTGCCCGATACATACAGCACGGCCCTGTATCTGCACTACTACGAGGGGTATTCATTCAAGGAGATCGCTAAGATGCTTCATTTGTCAGTCTCAGCAGTCTCCATGCGGATATCCCGCGGAAGGGATCAGCTAAAAGAATTTTTAAAGGAGGAATAGATCATGAATAATAAAGATATAAACGAATTATACAAAGCTACCATGGATAATGTGACCATGCCCCAGGATGACAAAGACGATCTCAGGGCAAAGCTTGCCGAACAGGCTCAAACCGGCAGATCTGGTCACAGACTCGCCCGCGTCGGCAAATATGCCGCCATCGCCGCTGCCGTGTGCGCAGTTCTTCTGTGCATCCCGGCGACAAGAACAACCGTCTCAGCAGCCATAGACTACATAAAGCAGACCTTCCACCTGGCAAATGGTACCGAAGTGACATACGAGGAAAACAGTGAGGGAAACTCCATACAGTTCACCATATCTACAGATGATGTCAACGGTTACACGAAAGTTGAAAACGGCCGTCTCTACCTTGTTCTCGGAGATACCAAGGAAGATATCACCGACAAATGCGGTCCTGACAAATATTTCCGTCATGAGATCAAGAACGCGGACGGCTCACACAGCGTCATCCTCATCGGAGGTACACCTGATAGCTGCGGCTGGTGCGAGCTCTTCTTCGACAAGAATGGAAAATATGTATTTAACAACATGAACGTTGAAGACTACAACGACCCATGGCTTAATGACGCCCTGCATGCCGAGGGTGTTGACACCGGCAATCCTTATCTGGATGACACAACAACTGAGGATTCTTCTGACAGCGTATATAGTGTAGGCCAGTCTGTAGATGACAACGCCTCAGGAAATGCTACTTATATTGAGCAGTAATAAGTTTAAATTGTCTAATCTAAGCTATTTCACTCTTCAGGGGAACTTTCCCCTGAAGAGTATTTTATTTAAATAAGGACACAAAATTATCGCCAATTTGACGTTAAAATAAAAAAAGATACAACTTATTTTGAAATTGTATCTTTTTTAAGATTTGAAACAAAAAGCCGATAGTTATGTATCCTTTTTTATGAAAATCATGCTCCTAGAGAAAATCTTCCAAGCTAAATACACTAAAGGAATTTCTCTCTACAGTCTCATAGGAATTCCCTTGTCCTGAAGGTATCTCTTCAGATCTCCTATCTCAAGTTCTTTATAGTGGAACAGAGATGCCGCAAGTGCTGCGTCCGCACCGCCCTCTGTCAGGGCATCGTAGAAATGATCCTTTGTTCCCGCACCGCCTGAAGCTATAACCGGTATGTTCACGTTGTCTGCTATGGTTCTGGTGAGTTCTATGTCATATCCCGCCTTTGTACCATCGCAGTCCATGCTGGTAAGTAATATCTCTCCTGCGCCAAGTTCTGCGGCCTTCATAGCCCACTCAACCGCATCTATTCCGCAGTCGATACGTCCGCCGTGCTTGTATATGTTCCAGCCTGAACCATCATCACGTCTCTTGGCATCTATTGCAAGAACTACGCACTGGCTGCCAAACTTGTCAGCGGCATCAGCTATAAGCGTCGGATTGTCTATGGCTGCCGAGTTTACGGAAATCTTATCTGCACCCTCACGGAGTATTGCCTTAAAATCATCGACAGTTCTTATTCCACCGCCGACTGTGAACGGAATGAAGATTGTCTCAGCAACTCTTCTTACCATGTCGACAACTATATTTCTCTGGTCTGATGAAGCTGTTATGTCAAGGAAAACAAGCTCATCAGCGCCCGCCTTGTCATACGCTGCACCGACGGCAACCGGATCCCCGGCATCTATAAGATTTACGAAATTTACGCCCTTTACAACTCGTCCGTTCTTCACATCAAGACAAGGTATTATTCTCTTTGTATGCATGTCCTACACCTCCAGCTCTATAAAATTCTTCAGTATCTTAAGTCCAACCTCTGAGCTCTTCTCAGGATGGAACTGACATGCAAATACATTGCCGTGCTCTACAGATGCATGAATCTGTGTTGAATAGAATGTGGACGCTGCCACATCCTCAGGATCATTTGCCTTCAGATAATATGAATGAACAAAATAAACATATGGATTCCCAGGAAGCCCCTTAAAAAGTCTTGCCTTTGGATTTATCTCAAGGTTGTTCCATCCAATCTGTGGTATCTTAAGTCCCGGTGCATCCGGTATGCGGAGTATCTCACCGTCAAGAATTCCAAGTCCTGTTGCCTCCGGCGACTCCTCGCTGGTCTTGAACAAAAGCTGAAGTCCAAGACATATTCCAAGAAACGGCTTGCCTGCATCCACAACATCATAGATGACATTCTCAAGGCCGTACTCCCTGATCTTTCCCATAGCGTCCCCAAAGCTTCCAACTCCAGGTAAGACAACCTTGTCACTCGCCATGATCACATCTCTGTCCCTTGTGATGACAGCCTCCTCGCCGAGATACTGGACTGCCTTCTCAACACTCTTTATGTTACCTGCATCGTAATCCAAAATTGAAATCATCTGTCTCTGTCCTTTCAAGTCTAACATCTTTTGATCTATATTATATCTCTTCCCACTGGCACACAACTTCTATCTGTCACTGTAGTAATATCTACAAGCAAGAATATATACGTTATCATCATCTATCTTGTATATTATTCTGTCTTTATCATTTATTCGTCTACTCCAGAAGCCAGTCAGATTTCCAGTTAATGGTTCGGGTTTCCCAATGCCTTCATTTCCATTTCTGCATATATCTTCTATCAGACTATTTATTTTCTTTAGTGTCTTTCTATCCTCCGTCTGCCAATAGACATAGTCTTTCCATCCATTATCAGTAAAGACTTTATTCATCGGCAGATACCTCCGTCAGATCATGAACAGCAAAATTTCCTTTCTCAAGCTGGGTCTTTGACTCCATAAGCCAGTCATAGTTTGCTTTGTTTCCCATCACATATACATTTTCCATCAGATTGTTATATGCCTCTTCTGAAAGCATAACAACATTTTTATTATCCTTACGGGTTACAATCATGGTTTCATAATCATCTGTAACTTTATCCATATACTTTTTCATATTGTCGCGTAAGTTTGTATAATTAACAGCTAACATAAGAACACCTCCTCAAATTCATGTACAGTTTTCTGTACTTATATTGTACTGTACAGAAAACTGTACGTCAAGTACCTGTATTATCTTATGCCTATGTTATAATAGATATTCTGCTCTCGCATGTAATTCTTTAGAACCTCAGCTTGCTTCCCTTGCCGCCGCGCTTGCCCGGCTTAACTCTGGTAAAGATTATCTCGTTATCTCCAACCTTGAAGGTATCCTTTGTGCTTCCCACAAATACCGACTCAAGGACATCGTCACCCTCTAAGTTGATGAGCTTGACTCCCGCTGCGCCCTTGCCCTTCTCAGGAATCTCCGCTGCGTCAACTCTTATGTAATAGCCCTTCTCTGACTGTGCGATTATGAAGTCGCCCTCGGAGATTTTGCCGATATATATGATATCATCACCAACTTTTGAAGCATTTGCAGCACGCCTTGTGGTGTCAAATGCGGAGCCGTCAACAACCTTGGCAAGCCCCTGCTTACTGACGAACAGCAGCTTGTCAGTCACAAAATGCTCTATGCAGTCCATGAACAGGATATTCTCGTCACCATTCATGTTGCAGAACTCGAACACCTGGATTCCCTTGTCGGCAAGACGTCCTATGAGGCTTCCTCCGCCCTTCTTGCTGGTGTTCTTCTTCGCCTGAAGCTTAATGATGTCTGCAACCTTGATCGTATACACCTGATTATTGTCAGCAAATACCGCTATCCTGTCAAGATTCTGACACTTAACCGCAAATCTGTAATCCTTCGTGATCTGGTCGATGTTCTTCTCGTATACATTTGCATCTACAACCTTGATGTAATAGAATCTGTCGAGAAGTACAGCCACATCTGTAGCCACGACCTCAGCCTTCTTCACAACAACAGTTCCATAGTTATGAATCTGAGTCCTTCTAGGTATGGCATACTTTGCCTTGATCTCAAGCATGTCATCTATCATCTGCTGCTTCATGGCATCCCTGGACTCCATAAGCCTTGTGTACTTCTTGATGAGCTTCTCAGCGTCTGCCAGCTCTTTCTTTAAGGCATTGATCTCCAGACCAATGAGCTTTTGAAGTCTCATGGCAAGTATCGCATCCGCCTGCTTCTCTGTGAAGCACAGGAACTTTGCGTCCGCCTCTGAGCCCTTGAATCTGAACTTGATATTCGATGTATCGCCGTGCATGAGACACGCCTTTGCATCTGCAACCTTTGTACTTCCGCGGAGTATCTCTATGATCAGGTCTATGCAGTCAACCGCTGTGAGAAGTCCCATCTTGATCTCCCTGATCTCCTCCTGCTGTGCCAGAAGCTTTCTATACTTCGTGTCATACAGACCGTACTTGAAATCTGTGTATACCTTCAGTATCTTCTTGAGTCCCATGACCTCCGGCTTGCCGTTGTTGATGCAGTTGATATTCACGCCAAATGTATCCTCAAGGGCTGCCTTCTTATATAATATATTGATGATGTTCTGTATCTCCTCGTCAGAAGTTCCCTTCTTCACATCTATACACAGGCATTCACCGTTCTTGTCTCCTCTGTCCGCGATATCCACGACCGCTGGAAGCTCTCTGTTTCTGACAAGCTCTGCGACAGTATCAAGGAACTTGGCAGTACCTCCGATCATTGTATATGGAAGCTCTGTGACACATATACTCTTTCTTCCGTATCCGATATCCCTGACCTCTACCTTACCGCGCACCTTGATCTTGCCAAGTCCTGTGGCATACACATTATACAACTCCTCAGGTGTTGCATTGATGATTCCACCTGTGGCAAAATCCGGTCCCGGCATGAGCGCAAGCAGATCCTCAAGCTGTATCTCAGGATCATTCAGATATGCAACTGTGGCATCTATGACCTCACCGAGATTGTGTGTAGGAATATTTGTCGCCATACCTACTGCTATACCGGTTGAACCGCTCACCAGGATATTTGGCACCTGGAAAGGCAGGAAAGTCGGCTCTGTCTCCGTTCCGTCAAAGTTTGGTATGAACTGATCCTTGAAGAACGGAAGATCCTTCATGCACACATCCTCTGTATACTTAGATATACGCGCCTCAGTGTATCGCATGGCAGCCGCACCGGAACCGTCCACCGCGCCAAAGTTGCCGTGTGGGTCAACAAGTGGTATCGGCAGTTTCCAGTTCTGTGCCATATTTACAAGTCCTTCATATATGGAACTATCTCCGTGTGGGTGATATTTACCCATTGTATCTCCGACTATTCTCGCACATTTTCTATGTGGCTTGTCGGAGCCTGCAAGACCATCCAGTGAGTAAAGTATCCTTCTCTGGACAGGCTTTAATCCATCCCTTACATCCGGGAGCGCTCTCTCTGTTATAACCGACATGGAATAATCCACATAGGACTGTCCCATCTCGCTCTCATAATCTACATTTAATATCTTTTCCGACATGATCTATCCCTTTCATCATACAAACTGTGAAAACGCGCTGCTAAGCATTCCCAAATATCACTTTTATATATCTAGCACCGCATCCGCACTGTGTGTCTCTATGTACTCTCTTCTAGGCGCAACCTCAGTTCCCATGAGCGTCTGTGTGAGCTGATTTGCCTCAACACGGCTGTTCACTGATACCTGCTTTAAAAGTCTTGTCTCAGGATTCATGGTCGTCTCATAGAGCTGGTCTGCATCCATCTCACCGAGTCCCTTGTATCTCTGGATCGTGAACTTGTTCGTGTGTGTCTTTCTGTACTTTGCAAGCTCATCATCTGAGTACAGATATTTGATGTTCTTGCCCTCGCCAACTCTGTAGAGAGGCGGAATAGCTATGTATATATGTCCCTCGCTGATAAGGTCAGGATAAAATCTATAGAAGAATGTAAGCAGAAGTGTCGCTATGTGGGCACCGTCCACATCGGCATCAGTCATGATGATTATCTTGTCGTAATTCAGCTTGCTTATATCGAAATCATTGCCGTAGCCCTGCATGAAGCCACAGCCAAATGCATTGATGAGTGCTTTGATCTCGGCATTCTCAAGCACCTTTGCAACAGGCTTCTTCTCCACGTTGAGTATCTTACCTCTAAGTGGAAGTATTGCCTGATACTTTCTGTTTCTCGCGGTCTTGGCTGAACCTCCCGCCGAATCTCCCTCGACTATGAATATCTCGCATTTAGACGAATCTGAGGACTCCTGCTTTGCAAGCTTGCCATTTCCCTCAAATGAAAACTTGTTTATATTGATCTTGGACTTCTCAAGCGCCTTTCTCTTGGAGAGAGCCACCGCCCTGTCCACTATATCCTTCAGCACATCATAATTTCTGTCAAAATAAACTGTGAGCTGTTCCTTCACGATATCGTCGACGGCCTTTGACACGTCCGTGTTGGAAAGCTTTGTCTTAGTCTGTCCCTCGAACTGAGGATCCGGATGCTTCACGGATATGATAGCCTGCATGCCAGATCTTATATCTGCACCTGTCAGATTGGAATCCTTCTCTTTCAGAGTTCCAAGCTCATTTCTCGCATAATTATTGATAAGCTTGGCAAATGCTGACTTGAATCCTGTCACATGGGTTCCACCTTCAGGATTCGTGATATTGTTGGTAAATCCTATGATATTCTCCTCGCCGTCCTCCGTCATCAGAAATACTATATCTGCGGCGATTCCGTCCTTCTCCCCCGATATGGCGACAACCGGTGATGTATGTGTGAGTCCCTGGGATATATCCTCAACAAATGCTGCAAGTCCCCCTGGCTGATGGAACACTATAGGCTCCTCGCCATCCCTCTTGTTCTGGAATGTGATCGTAAGATTCGGATTCAGATATGCTGTCTCTTTAATCCTCTGCTTGATGGCGTCCGCCTTGAACTTTACTGTCTCAAATATTGTATCATCAGGATAGAGTGTTACCGTCGTACCTGTTCTCTTTTCCCTGAGTTTTGTCTTTGGAAGCATACCATCAACAAGTTCAGTTGTCGGTATTCCCTTCTCGTATGTATCGTGATAGAGGTAGCCATCCCTGGCAACATCTACTATAAGCTTGTTAGACAGTGCATTTACAACTGCAGAACCTACTCCGTGAAGTCCGCCGCTTATCTTGTAGGTGGAGCTGTTAAACTTGCCACCTGCATGCAACACTGTGTATACAACACGCTCCGCAGGAATTCCCTCCTGCTCATGTATATCGACAGGAACGCCTCGTCCATCGTCAGACACGGTTGCCGAGCCATCCTCGTTGATGCTCACCCATATATTGTTGCAATACCCCGCCAGATGCTCATCCACCGAGTTGTCTATAAGCTCCTGTATGAGGTGGTTCAGTCCGCTTCGCCCTGTGTTGCCGATGTACATTCCCGGTCTCAGTCTTACCGGCTCAAGTCCCTTTAACACCTCAATGTTTTTTGCACTATATGACATAATCTTCTCCCATTTTATAAATATATTTGCAGATGCCAGAATCCAACAGAAAAAGGAAACCCTTAGAATTATAGCCTAAAAGTTTCCTCCTTGCAAAGTATTTATTGTTCTGACGTGTTATCTGCGCTATTCTCCGGTATCATTTCCGGTTCGCCATCATCCTGCTGTATGATATCAAGGTCGAAGTAGAATACCACTCCATTCTCCACATTGTAAACACCATAGTTCTTGTTGTGAGCCGCCATGGACGCCGCAACTATAGAAAGTCCAATACCGCTTCCACCATACTCTCTCGTCCTCGCCTTGTCCACCTTGTAGAACTTAATGAATACCTTATCAAGCTCATCGTCAGGAATGTTCGGTCCCTCATCATATACAAATACTCTCAAGTTGCCTGTGACGAGTCCATCCTCAGTCCTTCTCGGCTGATCATAGTCCTTATTCGCCGTCCACACTCTGACCTTGCCTCCATCGTTGCAGTAATGAAGTGCATTTGTAAAATAATTGGTGAATACCTGCTCTATCATGAACTCATCTGCATATACGTTGCACACATCATTCAGCTCATCCGCCAGCTCAACTTCCGCATGGTTCTGATCCACCAGAATGGATGATGAATCCACTACATTCTTTATGAGTGCATCTATGTCAAATACCACAGGATGAACCCTGTCCACTCCAAATTCAAGCTCATTCAGATCAAGTAACTGTCTGACAAGCTTATTCATCTTGCCAGCTTCGTCCAGAATGACATCACAGTAAAACTCCTTGCTCTCATCATCCTCTATAACATTGTCCTTAAGGCCCTCGGCGTATCCCTGTATGAGAGCTATAGGAGTCTTGAGTTCATGGGACACATGGGACAGGAACTCCTTCCTCATCTCATCTATCTGTACCTTCTCATCAATATCCGTCTGCAGCTTAGCATTTGCCTGTTGAAGCTCTGTCAGCGTGTTCCTCAGCTGATATGACATCTCGTTCATACTGTCCGCCAGCTCACCAATCTCATCGTTGGATGCGTGATCCACCTTCACATCGAGATCAAGCTGTGCCATACGATTGGCAACCAACGCAAGATTCTTTATCGGCTTTGCAACCGCATTGCTGATAAAATAGATCACGGCAAATCCAAGTATCGCAACAACCGAGAATACAAAAAAGAAAAACTTTAGTGATATAATTATCGTTGAGTCTACGCTGGAGATTGGTTTTCTGATTACAACCACAAAACCATTGTCAAGAAATCCTACCACATCATAATAGCTGTTTCCGGTATTTTTATCATTTGTGATCTGTATATCATATTTATCTGTCTTTTCAATCTGCTTTCTCTTTATCTTCGGATTATCCGGATTTTTGCCACCACTGTAATTGAAGTAGTCCGCTATAAATGACAGGTTGTTATATACCGCAGCCTCCTCGTTCACCGTCGTGTACACATGCATATTCACGCTGTCGAAGATAAATATCATCGCACCTGACTGATTGATCACATCATTTGCCAGCTCTTTACTGTCTATATCCTCATCCCGGCCGAACAGTTCATTGCAGGAATTGTACGTATCAAGCAGCATCTGTTCCATGCCGTGATAGAAATACTTCTTGATAAAAAGCATGGTTATGGCACACGACATGACAACCATAAATAGTATAGTCGCCGCAAGCGATAAAGTTATCTTTGTTCTGATAGAAGTTCTCTTTGATCCGGTCATCACTCCACCTCAAATTTATAGCCCATTCCCCATATGGTCTTGATATATTCGCCCTTATCGCCCATCTTGCTTCTGAGCTTCTTGACATGAGTATCTATGGTTCTGGCATCGCCAAAGTAATCATAATTCCACACATTGTTAAGTATCTTCTCTCTCGACAGTGCCACACCTTTATTCATGATAAAATACTGCAGCAGCTCGAACTCCTTGAAGCTGAGTTCAACAGGCTTGCCATCTATAGTCACCACATGAGCCGACAGATCCATCTCAATACCTCCGGCTACAAGCTTCTCATCTGAAGCGGCATCCGTTGTTCTTCTGAGTATCGCTGCAACTCTGGCAACAAGTATCTTGGGACTGAACGGCTTCGTTATGTACTCATCTACTCCCAGATCAAAGCCCTGGAGCTCATCGCGCTCATCTGCCTTCGCGGTAAGCATGATAACCGGAACCTGTGAGAACTTTCTTATCTCCTTAAGAGTCTCCCATCCGTCCATCTTAGGCATCATGACATCAAGTATTACAAGAGATATATTCTTGTCATTCATGAATATATCCAGGGCCTGTTCACCATCTCCGGCCTCAAGAACCATATACCCCTCTCTTGTGAGGAAGTCCTTGACAAGCTTCCTCATTCTGCTCTCATCATCAACCATAAGAACCTTTATTGAATCCATATCGTACCTCCACATATAGAATAATATCCAATTTATCTCAATATAACATTGATATTTGTAAAAAATGTGAACTGAGCATATTTTTTACAGTATACCACAGCAAAAAAGCAGTGAACACACTCATGTATCCACTGCTTTTCAAAATATTCTTCTATATCTTAAATACTACTGCGCTGCCTCTGTTGTCTCAACCTCATCTGTCATGGCCTCGCTTGGATCTATAGCCTCTGTGTTGGCCTCTGTTGTGCTTCCTGCCTCACTGGTTGCAGTTGTTGCTATCTCGCCGTTCAACGTTACATTCTCCTTCTGGGCAAGTGCATATACCGCGTCATTGTATGCTGTATACTTGCTCTGGGCGTCTGAGAGAAGCTTCTGTGCCTCTGTCTGGATGTCCTTGTTCTTATCCTTGACAGCAGCCTCAACCTTCTGCATAGCCTCATACTGTGCATTCATGGCATCATAATACTGATCCTTGAGCGCCTTCACCTCATCGGTCTTGACTTCTATAGCCTGTACGTTGTCAAGAAATGTCTTATAATCTGGAAGCAGATTGTCTGTCAAATCCTTGAGCAGAGCATCTGTATCAACAGCAGTTCCCTCAGCAAAATACGAGTTGAACTTCTTCATGATCTCCGCTTCCTCTGTATCCATCTTAGGGATATCTGTTCCAACAAACTTGATGAACTCATCCTTCACCTCTGATGCAGCCTCTGTGGTTGCCGTCGTCTCGTCTGCCTTCTTGTTTCCACATCCTGTAAATGAGAATGCAAGAACCATAGCCATCATAGTCATAAGTAATCTGCGTTTCATAATCTTTTGTCTCCTTGTTCTTCCTTGTATTTGTGTATGCCCTGCAGTCGCGTCTCCACAAGGTTATGGCAGAATTCGAATAACCTCGAATTCTGCCATCTCTTAGTATACCACCTTAAGACCACAGGTGGCAACCTGCTATTTTCTTCGTTTCTTTTTCTCTTTAGGAGGATTCTCGATCATATACTTCTCGTACATGTCCGGCCTGTTCTCCTTCGTCCTGGTGATAGACTGTTCAAGTCGCCACTCATTTATGAGCTTATGGTTGCCCGAAAGCAGTACATCCGGAACCTTCTTCCCCATGAATTCAGGAGGTCTGGTATACTGCGGATACTCAAGCAGATTGTTATAAAAAGTCTCTATCTCAGCACTGTCCTCGTTATTCAGAACCCCTGGAACAAGACGAGACACAGCATCCACGATAGCCATGGCTGGAAGTTCTCCGCCAGTCAGCACAAAATCGCCTATGGACATATAGTCATCGACTATCATCTCAAGGACCCTCTCATCTATTCCCTCGTAATGGCCACACAGAAGAACTATGTCCTCCTTCTCCGAGAGCTCCTGTGCAATACCCTGATTGAAGGTTCTTCCCTGCGGAGTCATATATATGACCCATGGTTTTCTGCCAAGCTTCTCCACCAGTGCCGTGTATGCATCATACACAGGCTGCGCCTGCATGACCATGCCTGCGCCTCCCCCGTATGGGTAATCATCCACATGATTGTGTTTATCCTGGGTGTAATCTCTTATATTTATAGCTTCTATATGAAGTTTTCCCGACTCTATGGCCCTTCCCGTGATACTCGTTGAAAGTCCATTCATAACCATCTCGGGGAAAAGTGTCAAAATATAAAAATTCATAATCTACTCCTGATATTTGAACTTAGGTTTAAACCTTTGCCTGTTCACGCTCTTATCTCTCTGTCTTATGAACCGAATCATCCGCCTCCACCATCTCAAATGTCCTGACCTTGACTTTCCTATTCTCAGTGTCAACATCGAACACGAAATCCGGTACTACAGGTATAAGGATCTCGCTGCCATCATCCTTCTTAACGACAAATACATCATTTGCCGGAGTCTCCAGCACGTCGTCAAGGATTCCTATGCGCTCGTCATTCTGATCATATACATCAGCGTCAAGGACATCACAGATGAAGAACTCTCCATCCATGAGAGGAACTGCATCCTCCCTGTCAACAAGTATGTCATAGTTCTTAAAACGCTCTATATCATTTATGTTATCGTATTCTTTGAACTTAAGAATAACCATATTTTTCAAAAATTTGCAAGATGTACAATTAACCTCCAAAGTCTCTCTGCCATTTGACAGATAGCACTTCTTCAAGGTCTTGAAACGATCATTGTCATCCGTTGTCGGATATACCTTAACCTCACCCTTTATACCATGGCTTGAGGTTATCACTCCTACTCTGAGTCTGTCTTCTGTGTTATGTTCCATGCTCTCTCCTATATAAATATGGTAGCACGCTGAGGCGCGCGTAGGTCATCAGGCCTACGCCTGTGACATATTAAGTGGTAGCGCGCTGAGGCGCGCGTAGGTCATCAGGCCTACGCCTGTGACATATAATATAAGGGGGAGTATAAACTCCCCCTCTTAACTCGGTAATAAATCCTCTGTCATATGAAGATTAAGAAATACCACTTATCCTGCCTATGCAGTTCTACTTAATATCAACGACAACCTTCTTATCACCCTTTGAAGCAGCTGCCTTGACAACTGTACGGATGGATTTGGCGATTCTGCCCTGCTTGCCGATTACCTTACCCATGTCTTCTGGTGCGACAGTAAGGTCTATCTTTATTATGCCGTCTTCTTCAGTCTCGGTTACAGCTATCTGCTCAGGATGATCTACTAGGGACTTTGCAATGATTTCTACTAAATCTTTCATCTCTATACCTCCCAAATGGAACACCAGCCATGCAAAATCGACTTCGTCGATGGCTGGCGCTGCATATCAGCTTTTCATAGAAAAGCTGATACATCCGTAAAATTACTTCTCGATACCTGCCTGCTTTAATAACTTTGCAACTGACTCAGTTGGCTGTGCTCCTGTAGCTAACCACTTCTTAGCAGCCTCCTCGTCGATCTTTACTACAGATGGCTCCTGGTTAGGATCATATGTTCCGATTTCCTCGATGAATCTACCATCTCTTGGTGATCTTGAATCTGCTACGATTACTCTGTAGAAAGGATGCTTCTTATAACCCATTCTTCTTAATCTAATCTTTACTGCCATTGTTCTTGTTCCTCCTAAATATTAATTATCTTAAGCCAAAAGGCATTTTAAAACCACCGCGTCTTCTCTTTCCGCCCATCATGCCTGACATCTGCTTCATCATCTTCTTAGACTGTTCAAACTGCTTAAGAAAACGATTCACATCTGCTATCTGGACACCTGCTCCATCTGCGATACGCTTCTTTCTTGACGGCGATATCGGATCCTGGAGTGAACGCTCTCTAGGTGTCATGGACAGAACGATTGCTTTTGGTGTTTTAGCAGCGTTCTCATCTATCTCAACATTCTTCATCTGACTTGCCATGCCTGGCATCATCGAAAGGATCTCCTGCATGCCGCCCATCTGCTCAAGCTGAGCCATCTGATCAAGAAAATCGTTGAAATCAAAACTTGCTTTGCGGAACTTCTGTTCCATCTCTTTGGCCTTCTCCTCGTCGATGGCCGACTGGGCTTTCTCAATAAGTGACTCTACATCACCCATTCCGAGGATTCGGCTCGCCATACGATCCGGGTAAAATGGCTCCAGATCGGTAAGCTTCTCTCCCATACCTGAGTACAGGATCGGCTTGCCCGTTACTGCCTTGATCGACAGTGCGGCACCGCCTCTGGTATCACCATCCAGCTTTGTGAGGATGACACCATCTATACCTATCTTATCATTGAACGTTGTCGCTACATTTACCGCATCCTGACCTGTCATGGAATCCACAGTCAGTATGGTGTAGGCAATGTCCAGATTCTCCTTTATCTCTGCAAGCTCGTTCATCATGTCCTCATCAACATGAAGACGTCCTGCGGTGTCAAGGAACACCAGATTGATATTGTTCTTGGCTGCATGCTGTACAGCCGCCTTCGCAATATCCAGTGGCTTGTTGTTGTCTCCCATGGCAAACACAGGAACTCCAACCTTCTCACCATTCACCTGCAGCTGCTTGATAGCCGCCGGCCTGTATACATCACATGCCACAAGAAGTGGCTTCTTGCCTTTGTTCTTGAACTGATATGCAAGCTTTGCCGCCGTGGTGGTCTTACCTGCTCCCTGAAGTCCACACATCATGATGATCGTGATCTCATTGGATGGTCTGAGCTTGAGCTCTGTCATCTCAGATCCCATGAGCTTATCCATCTCTTCCTTAACGATCTTGATGACCATGTGTCCAGGATTCAGACCCTTTAAGACTTCCTCTCCTACAGCTCTGTCACTCACCGACTTGACAAATGACTTGACGACTTTGAAGTTAACGTCAGCCTCAAGAAGTGCTCTCTTGACTTCCTTCATGGCCTCCTTGACATCGTCCTCTGTAAGTACGCCCTTGCTTCTCAGCTTCTTAAATACGTTCTGCAGTTTATCTGATAAACTGTCAAATGCCATAGACATTCTCCCTTCTGATATTATCTATCATCAGAAATCTTCGAGTATCTTATCTGAATAATTCACTATATCTTCAATTCTGCCCGCAAGCCGTTCATCCGAGTTCATCGCCTTGAGCTCATCCGCACATTCCTTGATCTTCTGAACCTGTTCCTGTGCCTTCATGAACTTATGTACCAGCATAAGCTTCTCCTCATACTCCTCGAGGATCTTGTCACAGCGCCTTACCATATCATATACGCCCTGTCTGCTTATGTTGTTGAGTCTCGCTATCTCTGAGTAAGACATGTCATTGTTCACGACATCCTCGTACACGCTCTTCTGATGCTCTGTGAGCAGCTCACCATAAAAATCATATAACATAGACTGTCTGACTATCTTCTCCATAACGCACCTGCCTGTAAAGTATTTTTGCTTTACCATGGGCTATTCTAATACAGGCGGGATGGGTTGTCAAGTGTTTTTTCTTGACAACCTCACTAAAATTCTAAACTATCTGCATTAAGTAAAAAATATTTCATTCCCATAATCACAAATCCTTCATCATTTCTATACGGCTTTTTCGTTCCATTTACTATAACAATCTTCTTAAATGAATCTGGAATATTCCTAAATGAATTAAATTCCTGTGTCTGTTTTTCTTCAGAAACCATATCATAGGCTACTTGAATATAATATCTCTGACTACCCTGATTCACTACAAAATCAACCTCAAACTGCTTGCGAGTAGTTTTTCCATAATCATTCTTTGCATACACATCTACGATACCAACATCCACATTGTAGCCTCTAATAAGCAGTTCGTTATAAACTATGTTCTCCATAATATGAGTAGGTTCCTGCTGTCTGAAATTTAACCTGGCATTTCTAAGTCCCACATCTGAAAAATAATATTTTAAGTTAGCACCCACATATTTTCTTCCCTTAATATCATACCGTTCCGCTTTAGAAATCAAAAAGGCCTCCGCCAAATAATCAATATGATTAGATATAGTCTTATTGCTATAATTGATACCCCGTTCACTTTTGAAAGTATTTGATATTTTAGTTGGATTGGTTGGTGCGCCTATGGCAGAAGCAAGAATATCGACTAAAGTTCCAATTTCATCAACATTTTTAATGTTATTCCTCTCTACAACATCCCTGATATAGACATTGGTAAAAATATTTTTTAGGTATTCTGCCTTTTGGCGTTCCACAGAAAATTGTGCTACCTGTGGCAAACCACCATATGTCATATACTCTTCCCAAGCTTCGTCATAATCTCCATCATACGCACTATAGAACTCAGCGAAAGATAATGGATAAATTCTTATCTCATCACCTCTGCCTCTAAATTCAGTTACAATATCACTGGATAAAAATCTCGAATTACTACCGGTCACATATACATCAATATTGCTAATCCTGAGCAAACTATTCAGCACTTCCTCAAATCGTGGCATAAACTGTACTTCATCCAAAATCAAATAATACCTCTGATCATCTTTCATTGCATCCTTAATGTATTGATAACACTTTTTCGGATCCCTCAGTTCTTCGTTTTCGATACCATCTAATGCAATCGCAATAATATGTTCATTATCTACACCATTCTTTAATAAATAGTTCTTAAATAATACAAATAATAGAAATGACTTTCCACATCTCCTGATTCCTGTGATAATCTTTATCATTCCATTATCTTTTCTTATCTTCAGCTGTTCAAGGTATGCATCTCTCTTGATTTCCATTGTTACACTCCTTGTTTTTGTGTATGGACACATTTTTTAGTAATATTATTTTACTATCCCGTGTCTACTTAATCAATACCAACTACTATTTTATGTGTATTTTCACGTTTTTATGTAGCAGTCAACAATAAAAATATAAAAAATATCTACCCTATACAGATTCAGTTTTTTATTATCTATTTATATCCGCCTCTCTACTATCAAATAATTATCCAATTTGTATACATCTGATAAAACAGCAAATGGCTATGCGATTAACGCATAGCCATTTACGTATTATGTTGTTTCCCAAGTAGCGAAACAACTCTGTTATCATCCCCACTTAAGGCAGGCACTCCTTTGTTTAATAATATACTCAACACTATTTTATGTCAATATCGATGAAAATTTTATTTTAATATACCTTCCTAACCTTCTCCACGCCATAAAGCTCTTTGAAGTATTCCAGATCGTCATCCGACTTTATCACCATCACACCCACAAAGCTGCCGTCCTGTCTGTTCTTAAAACCTGCGACCTGCTCGCCGGTGCAGATAGAACACCTGATGACAGCCTCATGCATGTTCTCATCATATGGGAACCTGTTATCTGCATCACCACGTCCAATTTTATGCCTTGTTATTATATTCCTGATTCCCATTATGTCATCTTCTTTCTCTGTCCGGAAATCTGTCTGTCAAACATCACATCACTTACTTGTCACAGGCAGCAGTATTATCTTCACACTCACTGCTCGATCTGTCCCAGTATATACGGATCCTTGATCTTATTGTCCTCCGCAAAGAACAGTATCTTCGTGAGTACCTCCGATGTCTTTGGATCATCATCCACAAATGGCAGGAATATTCTGCCACGCCTCTGTGAGTGTACAGGAAGTATATTTATCATAGGTCCTGCCTCCTGATGCACCACTCCACTTCCAAGGTGAACTGTGTAATTTGCGCGCTTGCCCTCTATCACTGCGTGATTCTTTGTAAATGTGACATTTGTCAGCTTGAAAAGTGGCATAGTGAATTCTGCTATCGCCTTTCGCATCTCAACAGTTGAGTGTGAGGTCTCAGGATCCACGCCTCCTGCATGCGCCACGGAAACAGCCATGTCCACATCCCTCATGACCTCAGAGAATATGATGTCTGGGATATCCTTGATTCTCATATTCTTTCCTGTCTTTCTATCTGAGAACACCACCCATTCGAGGGTCGGTGACTCTATATCCGCAGGTGAGAACCAGTCTGCAAGCGCGTATATCTGTGCTACTATGTTCTCCTTGTAATACACTTTCTGGAGTCCGTCCTCTATGTCTGCTACCCAATGTCTTGACCTCAGACAGCCAAGTGTCTTCTTCGGCTGGATCTGATTGCCCGCGTATCTGAGGGAATGTTCCATATTCATTTCCTCTTCGGTCTTCACATAGAGTTCTCTGAACACCTGCTTGAACGGCTGGACGATCTTGTTGTCAAATACATACTTTTGTATGTCGTGCCACCTGCCTGCTGTATACATGTGGAATGGGTGTGCAACTGTGAGCTTGGTGTCGTCTGACAAATGTTTGTTTTCATCACCAGCGGTTGTTTCAACAAACACATTGAATCCATCCTCAGTTGCAAATCCAAGAACTACATTCTGACTAGGTACGCCAGCACTTTCGCCTCTTGCATTATCTAACTGCACATCACCAGCATCGCTGTTATTCCTCAAATCAATATTCTTGCTATCATAAAGTTCATTTGCCCCTGACATAATACTGTCAGCCGTACTATCCAGCTCTGCCTTCACGCCATCCGGCTCCGCCACCTTGAACACCAGCGCAGCCACCATGTCATGTATAACAGGATTCTCCAACATGCCCCTGATCTCAGCCCAGGTGTATTCTTCCTGGCTCTCCATGGCATCCTCAAGCATTGCCTTTGTACGCCTTGACTGCTCCGCCATCTGCTTCTTCGCATCCATCAGAGCCAATACATACTCATCCTTCTTGATCTTTGCCGGAACGGACTTTAACTGTTTGCCGTTCTTCTCACAGATGACAGCGCATTTGCCGCCGTCCTCCATTTCAAGCCATATGGTCACTTCTCCGACCTCATGCGGCTGAAAATATTCCCTCATGCCCTGAGCTACAAGGCTTTCCATACGTAGGGTAAGTCTCGTCACGTCCTGATATCCGGCATTGATCGCCATATTGCGCATAGCTGTAGAAACTGCTGCCGCCTCGCTGGCTCTCCTCTGTGCTCCGAACTGCTTGCTCTCCTTCTTGAACTTCTGAAGGAACATGTACCTGTCCTTTATCTGCTCCTCATTCTCTATCGGCAGGATTCCCACCGCCATGAGCAGATCTTTGTTTCTCTTTGCCTCGATCTCAGCCATCAGCTCGGGCTCAACATATTTGCCAAGTGCCGCATCCGCATATTTTCTCGCTCTGGTATGCTTTGCACCGTCCGAAATGTATTTCGCCGCCTTGTATATGAGCTGGAAACGTTTGTCACCCAACCTTTCATAGACTTCGGTAAACCACGTCCTGTCAAATGCGCCGTCGTTCAGCTCATCCACCTCAAGCGGTGTAAATCTCGCTATCATAGCCTTTCTCTTGTCATCAAATGACTCGTTCATGTGCGCCATGAAGTAATAGCATCCCGCAGTAAATCCATCCCATCCAAGATACTCTCCAACTATATCTATCCACTCTGGAGAATACATAGCCGCCTCTATAAGCCTGGCATCACTTATATCCGTACCTGTAAGATAGGCCTTCAAAGTCTCCGCACTGTCATTTGCATCAGGCACACACGCCTGAAGAAGATGCGACATACTGTTCTTCTTACTGACCTTCTGACGATTATAGTAATAACCGGTATTGAAATACGTTGATCTCTCCAACGTCTCCTTGCCTAGGGCTGACAGTATCCTGACAAAATACTCCGCTCCGAATATTCTTGTAAGCCCGTATATATATGGAGAGAATTCTGTCTCCGTGTCTCCCCTTGTGAGCTCTGCAGAAAGCACAAGCTCTGACATATCAGTGTACAGCTTCTTAGCTATATCCAGCCTTTTCTCGTCCGTCTCCGAGAACTCTCCTTCCGGACTGTGAAGAAGTATCTGCCGCACACTTCTCAGCCTTTCACGCTCCGTATATCCCCACTCATAGCCTCTGGTCTGCACCTTCCTGTTGCGCTCCGTTATAAAACGCATCACGTCAGATACACATTTGAGGCTCCTATCCAGGGAATTCCCCTCAAATGCCATCTTGTACATATAATCCCTGGATATAATGCCACGACTGTATGCGGCAATATAGTTCAGGAGACCAGGAACCGGCATGACACTTCCTGTGTGTACCCAGTAATATGAATTTCTATCATTTACAACGTCTGAAGGTATATTAAAGTTATGACACTTTGCAAGGGCATAGTTGTATGGAAACAAATGCCTGAAATCCTCTTCATTCTGCCTTGCCTCGTCAGAATCTTCTTTTACGTCCAATATATCGCTGTCACCATCGATCGCAAGCCACCTTGTTATTATCATGATCTGCTCATTTGTGAGCACACTTCTGTGATATACCTTTGAATCATCACCAGATATACTGCTGCCACCTTTATTCCCGCCAAATGTATATATGAGCTCATCGTTTCTTCCAAGCAGATAGTCTGCTGCCACAACGGCAAGCCTCCTCTTGTCACTATCCATCACATATCTTCTATACAGAAATCCAATTACAGCTCTGACAATGGCAAGATATCCGAATGCCGGACATTCTTCTATATATATATTCCCAAACATATCCAACATAAAGCTCTCGCAGTACTTCTTGAAATCCTGTTTGTCACTGTTGTAGCCATTCAGATACACGTAGAGCTGCATGCACATATACGGAGTCTGAATATTTTTCTCGTAGAAATCTACCCACAATTCCTCACATGCCACCTTGTCACGGTTCACATATATTTTCCCACCTGCCTCACCAAGCAGGCCGATCTCTCCGTCAGCCATCTCATACTCATCATTTTTGTGCTCATCCACAAATGCATCAAATTTTCTTAATATATTTATAACTTCTGAATCAGATGTCGTGTCTTTCTTTTTAGGCACAATCTTTGATTTGAGTTTTGCAAATGCACCCTCGCTCTTGGCAGTCTTGCACAGATTATCATTTGCAATCCCGCTTTCAGGGAAATACTTTTTGTACAGCTCAAGGCACTCAGCCAGATAACTCTTGTCAAATATCGGCTCATAGTCCGCATTTACATCATAAAGTCCATACCCCTCATCTGCACCAGCCCGGTCTGTGCCAACATTTTTTATCTCACGTATAAGAATCTGCTCCTTAGTTGTAACACTGGATCTTCCATTCGCAGACTCCCTCTGCATAGCGTCTATATGACCAACACAATCTGTAAAAAGGTTCTGCCTGTTCTCATCATTTTTGAGCTGGAGCAGCAGATCAAGTCCCGCTGTTCTCTTCTCCTCCTTGGAATCTGCGAGAAGTCTTCCGATGAGATCGTCCATGTCATCACCGTCAAGTTTATAAAGTATAGACAGTACAGTCTCCCTTATGTCTGACTTCTTGTACTTGAGCATATTCTCAAGCTGTACATAATTCTCCGGCGAAAGTTTCATATCCTTAACGATCATCGCCGCCTTGTTTCTGGTATATGTCTCCTTGTCGGCAACCGCATCCACCAGTATGGCACGCTGTCTGTCATTTGCCGGCTGCCTTACAAGCAGAAGCAAAAGCGCATCTCTGCTGTACCTTGCGGAATCTATCTCAGGAACCATCTCCGCTATGTAAGTGATCTTGTCCTCATCCCTGAGAGCGCTTGCACAGACCGCAAGTCTCATGATGATTGCAGATCTGTCCAGATATTCGGCATTCCATGGAAATACACACGGATCAAACTCAAGCCTCTTCTTTGGCATGCGCTCAAGTATGCCCATGAGGATATCGTACATCTCCTGACATTCTTTCCTGCTGTCAAAATATTTGTCCACCTCGGCAAATGTCATTTTCTTAAGTTCATTGTTGTACGATCTGCCGTCTTTATATATGAGACTATTCATATAAGGCTGGTAATCCGACATGAAGCTTGGCATTATGACCGCCATGGTGTCCATCTCGTCTGGGAATCTCTTGATAAATTCCTTTGCAACGCTGTGTGTGTACACCTTTCCCAGACTCATTGCCCTGATATATGTGCCAAATACTAGTCTTTGGTGTCTGCTGCCATCAAGCGCCAGCTTGTTCATCACATGGCATGCCTCGTCCACATCAAAGAAACCATAGCTCCACAGCGCAAGATAGATCTGCATGGCATCCTCGCCGGATAAAGCTTCACGCCTTGCATTTTCATCATTCAGATATGTATCTATAAGAAGCAGCTGTTTCTTCTGTATGCGGTCAAGCTTGCTCTCCTCGTCAGCCACAAGTCCTGTCCAGGTGGCTACAGCCCTCATGACAGATGAGAATCTCAGAAAATCATTCTCCTTTATCACATGGAACAGGGTCATAAATGCACCTGCCGTTCCATAATCCATATTCTCACATATCGCCTGCCTAAGCCCCTCCTGAAGCTTTGCCGCAACGAGCAGCTTGCCTACAGCCTCATGGAGTCTTGTGTTGGAGCTCATATATATTCCCCTGAGGATATTTGTCGTGAGCCTTGACTGCGCACTCTCACCGAACATGATGTCCATGAGCACTTCCTCAAGCTCTGCATTCCCCCTGTCGAGCTCCGCCTGTATCCAATATTCAGATACTATTCTATACCCATTGCTGTTGCCATCCCTGTAATAGCACAATATATCCTGTGGCATTTTCTCCTTGTAGAGAGATACTATGTCGCATCCGTATATCCCCATGGAGTGATATTCATTCATGATCCTGAAATATCTGTCAAGAAATGCCCCATACCTCTTCGTACGCATGGTTCTTCTGTAATAATACTGGCTTGTCTGCCACTTGATTATGCTGTCTATAGAAGTGTAGAAATCCTCCATCAGATGATCCGGCACCCACCCCGGCAAATGCTTCAGCTCCTTCCTGAAGAATTCCGAGGGTATATTCTTTTCATTCTCAAGAAATGTCTCAAGTCTCTTGCCAATCATCGACTCTTTTACATCTCCATAGTAATTATCCATCTCCTTAAGAAGCTTCTGCGCATCCGCACTGTAGCTCTTCCTGAGCTTCGTGGAATTCTCGTCAAATACCTCTCTCACTTCATCTGCGATTCTCTTCTGCTCCTCAAGCTCAAGTCTTGTCTTCTTGTCCTCCGCCATTGTAACCCCTTTCTTTTGTCCACGTATCATCTACGCAAATCATGCCCTTGCATATTCCCATATTTTGCGCATATACTGTTCGCGTTCCTGTTCGCTAGTAGTCTTTGACCAATACTTTGAATCTACGATCTTTTACTTACCACATTCTGCCCGCCAGCATTGTGAGGCGGATAAATGTGATCTCATCCCCTTCGTTAAACTCCTCTTTCCTGTTCAGCTCCGTTAATTCATCCATACCGCGGAACACTCTGAACAGCCCATCCTCAAATCCCTGAATGGCTGTCTCTACTGCCTCTTTCACATCCGGTTTCTTCTCCCCATAGACGATCCCGAATGCTATCTTTCCTATTCTTCCCATGTCATCGATCTGTTCATCTGTCAGCACTGCATCGCCGCGATCCATGCGGGATATGTACTGTGCCACGCATATCTTTACTGTCTCTGTTATGAGTTCCCGTAGCGTACTCGGTGCTGTGTCATATTCAAATGGGACCTTGTGCACTGTGTTCTTTCGCTTGCCAAGCTGTTTTATGTTCATGTATAAAGTCATGTGATTCCCCCCGAAAGTTTTACTTAGTGTCCGTTAAGCCACATTAGCACTTTCTTTGAACTTATATGGTCTAAGTGTTTTGTAGAGCAAATAAAAATTTATCTTTTCATGTATATTGATTATCGAACGTATGTTTGTTATAATATAAGAGGTGCTACCCTATTCGGTAGGCGGTTAGCCTTCGCCACAGGAGTTTATAGCCTGTGTTTACATAGATACATCCATTTACGGAAATCTATTACGGAGGTTTGTGCTTATGCTTACAACGGAACTTTTTATAGCCATCATCAGCTTATGCATAACATGCTTTGCTCTTGGTTATGCCGTTGGCTCTAAGAGCAATGATAAGAAATAAGACAAAAAAGTAACCGCCCTGTCCTGACAAAACTTGGCGGTTACTTTTTTGTAATTGCAATATCAGGGCTAACCGTCTATCGGTAGCACCTCTTTACACTTATATTAACATTCAACCGCTTTTATGTCAAATATATCGTTTTTATTATTTAAGTATAATCATAAACACTTATTTATCATGCTATAAATTATACACCACGTAATATCAAAAGCAAACAAATAAAACTCCACCCAATCATTCCGGCTCATGTATTTACTTAAAAGCCTTGCCAACAAAACCCAAATGTTATATCGTCTCATATAAACAAGTACAAAAGGGGATTTCAAAAATGAATTTAAAACTTACAAAACCGGAAAACGCCACCGTTCCCGCATCATATGACGTAGATAGGAATAGATCAGAGCAGCCTTCCGATACGAATTTAGAGCAGATACTGTCACTTGATTGATGGAAAGAAAAAGCGCATAGAATACAACAGGAATATATTCAGCGCAGAACTTGCCGGCGTGCCGCGAAAGCGCAAAAACATCTTTTCCATATAAATGCAAATGGGCCATATGACAGTCAGACATACGTAGACGAGCTCACAAATACCGCCTTTCAGGATAAAGTCCTGAACTTTTATACCTTACAACCCTATATTTTAGAAAACGAGAAAATATTATCCCTAATTCTACAAAACAGGTTGATTAAGGATAAAAATTCGACCGGCTCACGGGCAGGAACAAGTCCTAATGCAATTGCTCCATTCTCTCCCTGAGCACTTCCTCCTCAGTGTATGTGTGCTTTCCAAGAAGTTTATCTCGTTTTCCGCCAAATGTCTTATTCAACTTACCCAGATTGAATCCAACAAGGAATGCGGCAATAACCGTACCGGCGCCCACGCTTCCAAGACTGTGTATGCAGATCAGACATGTTACGACCGACACAGCCACCATAGAACAGTCAAAGCAAATCTTTACCTTTGAAAATTCAATGTGTGTGACCTCTGAGACAGCCTGCATAACACCCTCCCCGGCAAGTGGGATAAGATTCGCCGGCAGATAAAAGAATATTCCGCCTGCTATGAATACGGTACTCACAAGCATCAAGGCAACTCTGACAACTATGATATCTGTTGACGGCAGAAATGTCGCAAGATAATTACAGAACGTCGTAAAGTATCCAAATACTACTCCAACCACTATCTGAAGGAGATTTATCGGTTTAAAATTCTTTCGAAGGATAACGATCTGTATAAGCACCAATGCCGCATGGAATATGATGGTCGCTTTTCCCATCTCTATTCCCCATACACAGGTCATGGTATATGGTATGGAACTCACCGGCGACACACCGAGATTGGATTTTACCGACAGTGCAATTCCTATAGTCATAATAAACAGTCCAACGAAATACATTGGAATTCTTACCTTCATGTTCTTCATCTCTTACGCTCCTCTTTTCTGTTGTCTTTTTCGCTGCCCTTCATATTGTCGTACACCCTTACAAGAAGTGACTGCAATTCTTCCGTCTCTTCCGCGGTAAATCCCCTCAGTGCCACAGATTCAACTAAGTCAAACTTCTTATTGAGCATCTCCACATACTCTCTGCCCTTATCTGTCAGATACACATACAGGGATCTCCTGTCCCCTGTCTTAGTGCACCTCTGTATGTAGCCCTTATTCTCCATGCCAGAAAGTACCACAGTTATCGATGCCGGCTCTATATGACATCCCGCCGCGATATCCTTCTGGCACGCCCCATCATGATCCTTCAGATAATCCAGCACCTTAGGTTGTCCCATGGTGAGCTCTGTATCCTTTATCTGGCTCAGCAATGCCTTCTGTACCATGAAATGATCTGCCATTAGCAGATAATGTATGGATTTCTTATGTTCATCCATTCGGATTCTCCTCTCATTTTAGTTATAATTCTAATTATTAGAATACTAACGATATTATACACATATTTTTATATATGTCAAATCGCCACTCATTCAGTCTGCACAAAAAAGATCCGGGAGCATCTGCACCACTCCCGGATCTTCAATTATTATATATTTTATTAAGCCCTTTGTTATTTCTTTATGACTGCCTTCTTAGATACTCCTCTGTTCAAAAGTATCTTTTTATAACTCTTAAGCTTTTTTGCAGGCACCTTTACAGTAAGCTTCGCATATGTACCCTTGAATGCCTTGGCTCCAACAGTTTTTCCTGTCATCTGTGTATTCTTTATCACAACCGTCCTGAGCTTCTTACATCCATAGAACGCCCTGGCGCCTATGGTCTTAACATTTCTGCCAAGAGTAATCTTCGTAACCTTTACATTCTTGTTGAACGCCGCTTTTCCTATGGCTGTAACCTTAAATGTCCTACCTCCAAGCTTTATCGTATCAGGAACAGCAACTGTCTTTGTCTTCTTGACAACAGACACGAGAGTTACAGTACCCTTGCCATTCAGGAATGCATTTGTGATCTTGTATCTGTAATTACCGTTTGTATAAGTCTTACCCACAGCCGCAGTTATGTCAAAATACTGTGTCTTGCTGCCACTGTAATTACCGATTCCGGTTATCACGACCTTTGCCTTGCCGAAGTCCTTATTCGACGAATAGGAAATTCTGTAATCCCTGCCAACCGCAAGTGTTCTCTTGCCGTAGGTAACCTTCACTGCAGGTGTTATCTCCTTGCCTGTATATATAGCCGACTTTGTGATCGTCACGGCAGTTTTACTTATTGCCTGCTTATTTATTGCAAATGTAAGAGTCTTTGATCCCTTATATTTGCCCTGACCTTTGACAACGGCCCTGGCTGTACCTGCATTGGTATTGTTGCTGTACGAAACCGTATAGTCAGTTCCTGCATCAAGTGTCTTTCCTCGCGACACGACCTTCACAGCAGGTCTGACCGCTGCGCCTGTGTATGTAGTCTTGTATGCTGTATCGCCTGTTGCAGCAAATGTGATGCTGGCATCAACGCTTATATCCACGACAATCCATGTCCACACAGCCTTAAATGTTATATCCTCTGATACAGCGCCGTATACAGAATCAGCATTATAGCTTGTTCCGGCTTCATTCTGCCATGCCAGCACATATCCATCCCTCGATGTCTTGTAATCAGTACCATCAGACATGGTGATATTTATTTTCGACAGATCAAGAGTTGATCCCTTGTTTACAGATGACGCATACAACTGGTTGCCATTCTCATCTGTGAACACAACCTTTACCATGGTTACACTGTCACCCTTGCTGTCTACCGGATCCTTGGAATAAGTTGGAGCTCCACCTATTGACACATCGCCATCAACAATGATCGTTCCATCATCTGACTTTACGCCAAATGAATTTCCACCGACTGATCCGGATGCATCCGCCGTAACACTTCCACCAACCAGTTTGATAGAATTGTCTGCTGAGATTACCGACTCCCCATCGCCAAGTCCTGATGACTTTGCATCAACAGAGCCTCCGGTGATCTCCACATCCGATGCCGATATTGCAGAAGATACGGAATCTATGCTGTTGCTTCCTCCAGCTATCTTCACCGTTCCTGCAGATTCAATTCCCTTGCCGTCGGACTTTATCTGTATATTGTCTATCTCGATATTTCCATCTGCCTTGATCGCAGCCGCACCCGGTGTCGCCGTTGATATCTTGGAAGATGTATCCTTTCCAGATACCTTTACATCCGCTGCGTTACTGTTATCGCTTACACATGTTATACCATCAGCAATCTTATTTTCTCCGCTTACCTTTATGACAAATGTTCCAGAATTGCCCGGACGAACCGTGATCTTCTTTACAGTAGCATTGTCCACGGTTATTCCACTTGCATTTCCGGTATCAACAATTACATCCTCACCATTTCCTGTGATCGTGTAATCCTTATTCTCGGTAAATGAAACTGATATGATTCCACCAGACTGTGATACCTTTACAGTTGGATTTTCCTCACTGTCTGTGAATGCTCCAACATATCTGCTGTCATTCAGTCTTCCGATGTCAATTACGAAAGGATCTGATAAAGGTGTAGTCACCTCAAGTGCCTGGCTGATCTGACCAGACTTGACATTTGCAGTTTCTTTTACCCTGCCATGTACATAATATGTAGTAAATTCCTTGAGTCCGGTAAACTGAGCACCATTCTGCCACGTAAGCTTTGATGCATCAACATCCTTCTCACTGGATATTGCATACTCGATCTCACCTACTGCTCCTGACACCTTGCCGCTGACGGTCACCGAATAAGATGTTACTGATGTCTTTGTCAGAGTAACAACGGAGGTATTTTCTCCCTTTGCCACTGTCGCTTTGAGTGTTATGTTCACTAAACTATCCTCTGCTGATATAGTAAGTGTATCACTATAGCTTCCGGCGTCGAGTCCATTTACAGGTTTTACAGCTACTGTAGTTTCCTGACCTGCAGATATCTGACCTGCTGGTGATGAAACTATCTGGAATGCTGTTCCACTCTTAAGCTCAGCTCTCACACCTGTAAGATTATCCTCTCCGGAATTTTCCAGAACTATGTTCTCTGAATCTGATATCTGATACCCGTATACCAGCTTGTCCCATGATAAAGACTCTGTCTTACATGAAAGCGTTCCAGGTGTGCGCACTGTAACTATACACTCAGCCTTAACGCCTGAACCATCCTTCGCGGTTGCTGTGATGGTTGCCGTTCCGGCCGCAAGTGCTGTTATCTTGCCATTCTGTACCGATACCTTTGTCCTGTCAGAGCTTGTCCACACAAGTGAGCTGTCTGTCGCATCCACCGGTGTGACTGTGGTTTTTATCTGTCCACTCTCACCTACCTTCATAGTAAGCGCCGTTTGGTCAAATGTGATTCCTTTGACTGGTATAACCTGAGTTTCCGTAGAAGACTCTGTAGTCTTTTCTGTTGATGAATCTGTATTGGTCTTTGTTGACTCTGTAGTTGCCTTGGTTGACTCCGTGGTGGTACTGCCACCTGACTCTCCGCTTATCGTTCTGAGCTCTGGTGACACCTCACTCTTTGGAACCACCTTCTGAACTGCCCTTTCCTCGTCAGTTCCGCTATTCTTCACATAGAGGTAAAGTCCGGCTGCGGCGCCCACAAGTCCTGCGTTGTAGTCAAGAGCTACCTCCGTATACTGATATTCATTTGCATTATCATCAAAGCTTGTGCTCGATCCACTTGGTCCGCCAACCAGTGCTCCGGTTAAAACGTGTGCCATGTCTGTATATTTGTTTGATGACACGTCGCTATATCCACTTGCAGCCCTGTGGTGTGGATGTTTTACAGAATACTTGTTATACCCAACCACAAAGCACTTAGAACCTGCATTGTTTCCAAGGATATATTTCATCTGACCATTTGCCCAGGATGAATAATCCTTCTTACTGTTGATCTTATCATACATAAGACCTGTCATCTGATGGGCAGCGTTATATCTCGCTGATCCCCATGAATCAATAAGACAGTAATTATTATCATCTGCCCTTGTTTTACCACTTATAATCCCTGACTGATTTTCAACAAATGCGCTCTCTCCTTTAAACTGTGGACTGTAGAGCAATGCCAGTGGATCCACGCTGTTCCAGCACAGCGCCCAGTTAGGGTTAGATTTGTTTCCATAGACGCTGTTGTATTTATCTGCATAAGTATTCTTTCCTGTCGCTTTATAGAGAAGTGCTGCAGCTAATGCATAGTCGTCATCCCATGAGCCTGATGCATAAAAACTATATGCAGGTCCTGCACTTGTCATCTTTGCCTTTGTATCAGCATATGTAAATAACTTCTCCGCATATGTAAGTGCCTTTGCATCCTTATAATTCAGATAATATGCCGCAAGTGCCGCCGCTGTCTCTGAAACGATATCTGTACACGTATCCGAATCAGATGTGAATGTTGCCTGTCCACTTCTTGATGACTGCTTTTCCGGAGCTCCCCAGTATCCATGATCGACATTTCCATCACCGACCTGATAACAGAAAGCCTGAACCGAGCCATCACTTCCAAGGACTGTGCATCCCTCGAAATAATCAACGAATCTGTCCATGATCCTCTTATAGTGTGCCTCTGTAGCAGTATCCGCAAATGCCTCGGCAAACTCCATGTGCGCAAGTCCTAGAACTGTAGCCGAATATGCCTGTGGCAGACCAAACTTGGCATGATCTCCCGCATCATGGTATCCACCGCTGACATCCACAGTCTTTCCATTATATGTTGTTTTTGCATCCTCAGTATGGCAGTTTGATCTCCAAGAAAACTCACTCTTTGCAGATACATCACTTCCGCACATATTCGCATCATAAAGATACAGTGACTCCTGAAGAAGCTTTGCATAGTTGTACTCAACATCCGTATTGATCTCGCCTGTGTTGTCCCCGGCTCCGCCAGATGATGATGAAAGCGAACCGATAAATGAGTCAAATGCACCTGACTGTGAGCTGTAGTACACCTTGACACCTGTTATAGACACACCGTTTGCCGTACCTGTGTAGCCAAGCTTTGAATAGCTCACGCTCGAACCTGCATTTACTGCACCTGACTTCTTGGATGTGTTTGGATATATGTACAGCTTTCCATCACTGAATACACCCTTGAGGGCTGACCAGCTGCTGTAATCCTTAACTGCAGTTACCGAGCCACTCACATCAGCCACCGCTATCCAGTCTGCTATGTATGAATTGCTCTTGTTATTTATCGTTATCTCTGTCTCGTAGTAGCCGTCTCCCTTGGCTGTTCCATCTCCATCGGCAAGGCTTGCAGTTACGCTTGAGCTTGTGTTTCCTATAGAATCAAGATCCGCACTTCCTTGTCCGCTGCCTCCCGAACCGCCAGACTCACCTGTTGAACCTGAACCGCCTGAACTATTCTTTGTTCCGGCAAGAACCGCTGATACAATTCTGAACTTTATCGTACTGCCCGCCTGAAGGTTCGCCACCTGTATTCCAAATGCCACCTTCTCCGTGCTGGTTGTGCTGATAGATGACAGATCAAGTACGGTCTCAAACTGACCGCTCTTGGACAGATCTATCCACTTGTCATTATTCGACCAGGAAGATCCATATGATGCAAATGGCATAACTCCCGCATTCTGTCCACTTGCAGCGGTAAATGTGTCAACCGCATATGTGATCTTAAGCGTCTTGTATCCCGCATCCGCAATAGCCTTCATGGATGCCAGATCTGATGAAGGCGAAAATCTGATCTCCGCCTTTCCATAATCACTCCACTCATCTGTTGCCGCAGTCACCGTCTTCCAGCCGGTGTCCGGTTTCAGATCCTTTGTGATGCTCTCTGCCTTAGCTGTGATCTCCGGCCATGTTATATTGCCGATGATCATGCATAAGGTGAGAACATATGCCAGGATCCTGCTCGCTGCTTTCTTTCTCATTTCCCTTTTCCTCCTTGTACTTCCTTTTCTACCAGAAAAAAATACCCTATTATTAAAAATATAGCACAGAAAACATCTTCATGCGACCCAATAATCCGTCATTATTTATCCGCATAATTACCAATGTTTTCTGTGCTATTTTACCAACACCTTGTTTCCAAGTATTCTCTTTGAATTCTCTATGTCATTTGTCATCTGGGCCTTGAGCTCATCCAGGCTTCCAAATTTCTTCTCGCCCCGGATCTTCTCTATAAGCTCCACCTTGATGATCTGTCCGTATATATCCCTGTCAAAGTCAAAGATATTCGTCTCTATGGTGATATTTCCCTTGTCGTTGACTGTAGGATTGTCTCCTATGTTGGTGATTCCCATATAGACTCTGAAAGGATCCTCATGTCCCGTATGCTTCCCCCGGATTATCCTGATCCTTGAAGCATACACACCAGCCGGCGGGTACAGCTTGCGCTCCTCCGGCAGCATATTCGCAGTCGGTATTCCTATTGTCCTTCCAAGCTGTTTACCGGACACCACTTCACCTGTCATACTGTACGGTCTACCGAGCATCGGAATGACCGACCTCACATCTCCCTCAGAAATATTCTTCCTGATGACAGTTGAGCTGACCACCTCGTCATCCTGTTCCAGCTTGTCTATGACTATGACCTTATATCCATACTCGTCCGCATAGCTTCTGAGGGTATCCACATCGCCCTTTCTGTCTCTGCCGAATCTGTAATCGCTTCCAACCACCACATATCCGGCTCTCATCATACCCACCAGTATATCCCTGATAAAAGCCTTCGGCTCTGTGGCTGCAAATTCATCGTCAAACGGATACTCAACCAGGACGTCAACACCCGTGTCAGAAACCACCTGTGCTTTCTCTTCAGATGTATATATGGTCTTCATATTACTTACATCAAACACATGGTTCTCCCTCATGTCAAATGTGAACACGACACCCATATAGCCTTTTTTCTGCAGTTTGAGCACCTGTTCTATCAATAACATATGCCCCTGGTGTATGCCATCAAACTTTCCCAGTGCAACCGCCGTGCGCTCTGTGCTATTTAGTTGTATCTTCTTTGTATCCTTTATATGAATCATAACTGTCTGTCCTTAATTGCTCACCGGAAACATCTTAAATGGCACATACTGCCTCTTCTCATCACTGTATTCATACAGTGCCGCAAATCTCCCGTTCTCATCGTACACCTTGACATATGTGTCCCTGTATATCTGATCTTCCATAAATGAATCCGCAGAAAGTTTATTGCCATTTGCAAGGAGTTTCTCACCCTTTGCTGATATATGGAGTTCTGGAATATCCGGCATAAGCTTGTCTGTTGTGAGCACATGCTGCATGAGTGTCCCGTCATCCCTTGCCTTCTCCACCTCATCAAGTGTCAGACTTTCCTCTATAGTAAAGCCCTTCACCTCGGTTCTGACAAGCTTCTCCATCACCGCACCGCAGCCAAGCTTCTCTCCTATATCCCTGCACAGGCTTCTGATATATGTTCCCTTGGAACAGCTCACATCGAATGTCACCCTCGGAAGTTCTACCGACTGTACGGTGATACCATGTATCGTGACCGGTCTCGGCTCTCTCTCTATAACCTGTCCGGCCCTCGCCAGCTCATAGAGCTTCTTACCATTTACCTTGATGGCTGAATACATAGGCGGGATCTGCATGTAATCGCCTACAAAACTCATCACCGCAGCCCTGACTGTCTTCTCATCAGGATATACATCTGTCACATCTGTCATGACTCCTGTCACGTCTTCGGTGTCGCTGGTCTTTCCGAGAAGCATGGTACATGTGTATGTCTTGTTCTTCTCAGTGAGCAGATCGCACATCTTCGTAGCACTTCCCAGACACACAAGAAGAACTCCCTCCGCCATGGGATCGAGAGTTCCGGTATGACCTATCTTTTTCTGTTTTAATATACCACGGAGCTTTGCCACCACATCAAATGACGTGAACCCCTGCTCCTTATATATATTGATAAATCCATCTATCATAACTATTTCAAATCCAATCCAAAGTCTTTTACATCAGTCCGCTGTATCAGTACCTGTTCCAGATCACATCTTTTCTGCAATTTATCAGCCAAGCTGTTTCTCTATATCCGCAACTATCTCCGCAACTATCTTTTCCGGATCACCTGACATATTGCAGCCCGCAGCCTTTACATGGCCGCCACCACCGTGACTGCACGCGATCTCACTCACGTTCACGATATCATTTGCCCTGAGGGATATCTTGTAATTATCCTCACCAGCCTGATACATGAAGAAAGCAACCTCAGTACCTGATGTCAGTCTGAGCTGATCCACGATTCCATCCGTATCCATCTTGCTGGCACCAAATCTGTCAAAGTCCTCCTTTGTCAGAAGTGTATGGGTTATCTTTCCATCTGCAAACTGCTTCATGTTGAGAAGCGCATAGCCCAGAAGCTTATTCTGTGTGAGCGTCTTCTTGTAGAAGGTTTCATCTATGACAAAGCTTGGTCTTGCCCCCTTCTCTATAAGAATTCCCGCTATAGTCATGGCTGCCCTTGTTGTATTGCTGTGCTTAAACACTCCCGTATCGTGGACTATTCCGGTATACAGGCACTCTGCACACTTCTGATTGATCTTATCAGCGTCAAGGAGCTTGAATATGGCTTCCGCAGCAGAACACGCACCACTTTCCACATAACATACATCTCCAAAACCCTTATTGGACACATGGTGGTCTATACACAAGGTTCTCTTCGCAGTCTCATAATATCTGACAAATGGTGTGAATCTGTCCATATCTCCGCAGTCAAGCGACATAAACAGATCATAGGTCTCGTCATCTGCCTCATGCTTTACAGTAGATGCACCATTCAGGAACATGAATACATCCGGGAATTCCTGAAGATATACCTGAACCCTCTTGTCAGGGTAATTGCTTGTAATATAGTTATACATTCCAAGTGTTGAACCTATACAGTCACCATCAGGATTGATATGTCCTGTTATGGCTATGCTGTCTGCGTTCTCTATCTCCCTTATAAGATCGTTCATGATATACCTCCTTTTAAATTCTCATATTATATCCTACTCTTCAAACTCATCTTCACTCTCTGAGTTTTCATCTGTACTCTCGTCAGCATCGCCATGCTTTCCGAGAGCCTCATCTATCTTGTGGGACATACTGACACCATACTCTATGGACTGGTCCATGATAAATGTTATCTCCGGTGTATTGCGCAGATTTACAGAATGAGCAAGCTCTCTTCTGATATATCCCATTGCGCTGTTCAACCCTGCAAATGTGGAATCAACAGCATCCTGGTCACCCAGGACACTGATATATGCCTTACAGAACTTGAGATCAGGTGTGACAACCACATCAACGACCGAAGTCATAGGTGATATTCTTGGATCCTTGATCTCACGGCTGATGATCCTGCTGAGTTCTCTCTGGACCTCACCGTTGATCCTGTTATTCTTTACACTGTTTTTTCTCATATCTATTACTACTTTCTAGGCACCTCTACCATCTCGTATGCCTCTATCTGATCTTCCTCTGCAACGTCCTGGAAGTTCTCGAATACCATACCACACTCAAAGCCGGACTTAACTTCCTTGACATCATCCTTGAATCTCTTGAGTGAAGCAAGCTTTCCTTCAAATATAAGATTGCCCTCTCTGGTAATCCTTACGCTGCAGTTTCTGTTGATTGTTCCGTCGAGAACATATGAACCGGCAATGACACCGATACCAGAAGCCTTGTATGTCTGTCTGATCTCTGCGTGTCCGATGACCTTCTCCTCATATATAGGATCAAGCATACCCTTCATTGCTGAATCAATATCCTCTATTGCATTGTAAATGACTCTGTACAGACGAACATCTACCCCCTCGCTGTCAGCCATATCCTTTGCTCTCGCATCCGGTCTGATATTGAAACCGATTACGATGGCATTTGATGCTGATGCAAGAATTATATCTGACTCGTTGATAGCACCTACACCTGCATGTATGCACTTGATAACGACCTCGTCATTTGAGAGTTTTAAGAGACTCTGCTTAACGGCCTCAACTGAACCCTGTACATCTGCCTTGATGATGATCTTGAGCTCCTTGAGGTTGCCGGCCTGGATCTGGCTGTACAGATCGTCAAGTGACATTCTCTGCTTTGTATCTGCAAGAAGCTTCTCCTTACCCTGCGAGATATATGTCTCTGATATGGTTCTTGCTTCCTTCTCATTGTCAACTGCCATGAATATCTCGCCTGCATCAGGAACTGTGTTGAGACCCTGGATCTGTACAGGTGTTGATGGAAGAGCCTCTGTAACTCTCTCACCTCTTGAGTTGGTCATGGCACGTACCTTACCATGTGACGCTCCGACAGCGATGTAATCTCCAACATGGAGTGTTCCCTTCTGTACAAGCATTGTTGCAACAGGTCCACGTCCCTTGTCAAGCTCAGCCTCGATGACGATACCTCTTGCCTTTCTGTTAGGATTTGCCTTAAGTTCGAGCACATCCGCTGTGAGGAGGATCATCTCAAGGAGATTGTCAATACCTTCCTTAGTATGTGCAGATACAGGGCAGAATATTGTTGAACCGCCCCAATCCTCTGGGATCAGCTCGTACTCTGTGAGCTCCTGCTTAACTCTCTCTATATTCGCACTTTCCTTATCGATCTTGTTGATCGCTACTATGATCTCGATTCCGGCAGCCTTTGCATGGTTGATAGCCTCGATTGTTTGTGGCATAACACCATCATCGGCAGCTACAACAAGGATAGCGATATCTGTACTCTGTGCACCACGCATACGCATCGCTGTGAACGCCTCATGTCCAGGAGTATCAAGGAATGTGATGGTCTGGCCATTTACATCGACAACAGATGCACCGATCGCCTGTGTGATTCCACCAGCCTCGCCCGATGTAACCTTTGTCTGTCTGATCGCATCAAGGAGTGATGTCTTACCGTGATCAACGTGTCCCATAACGCAGACTACTGGAGGTCTTGGAACCATGTCCTTCTCGTCCTCTTCGTCCTCCTTCAGGAGTTCCTCGATCACATCTACCTTCTCCTCTTCCTCAGCTATACAGTTGTACTCAAGTGCGATCTCTGAAGCCTCGTCAAATGGAAGCTCTGAGTTCACATTGACCATCTTACCTGCGAGGAACAGCTTCTTGATAAGTGCTGTTACAGGAGTCTTTACCGCATCAGCCAGCTCCTTGAGTGTTACAACCTCAGGAAGTGTGATGGTTCTGATTGCATCCGGATCCTCCTGCACAGTCTGCTGCTTCTTCTGTGGCTTGTTCTTCACATTCTTCGCAAGTCTGCTGATATCAGCCTCGACCTCCTCAGGTGATCTTCTGTTGCCCTTACGTGGCTTGTTCTTATCTCTGTTGTAGTTATCTCTGTTCTGGCTCTTTAAATCCTTACCCGGCATCTCCTTCGCATCGAAGTCCTTGCGTTCTCTCTTGAATGGTGCTCTCTTCTGAGCTGGGCTGTCATCCTCGTCATCCTTGCCAAATGGCATATTGATACGGTTGCTGAAACGGTTGCCACCATCTCTGTTAAAGCCTCTTCCGCCCTGGTTTCTATCCCCATTGCCGAAGCGTCCGCCACCCTGGTTTCTGTCTCCGTCTCTGTTAAACCTTGGTCTGTCACCCTGGCCGTCCCTGTTAAATCTTGGTCTGTCACCCTGGTTTCTATCACCATCTCTGTTAAACCTTGGTCTGTCATTCTGGCCGTCTCTGCCTCCTCTTGGTCTGTCACCCTGGTTTCTGTCGCCATCTCTGTTAAACCTTGGTCTGTCGCCCTGACCGTCTCTGCCTCCTCTTGGTCTGTCACTCTGATTTCTGTCCCCCTGGCCATCTCTGCCGAATCTTGGTCTGTCACCCTGATTTCTGTCGCCCTGGTTCCTGTCGTTGCTGAATCTGGCTCTGTCTGAACCGCCCTGTCTGTCGTTGTTAAATCTGACTCTGTTACCGTTGTTATTCATCTTGCCGCCGTTCCTGTCCTCCCTGGCAAATCTTACATGATTGCCAGAACCCTGTCTGGCTGCTGAATTGTCATCCCTTGAAGGATTCTGCTTCTGCGCGTCCGCCTTTGGCGCTGCAGCAGGCTTTGCTGTCTCAGGCTTTGGCTGCTCTGTCTTAGGCGCTGCCTTTGGAGCCTCCTGCTTTGGTGCTGCAGGCTTTGGGGGCTCAGCCTTTGGAGCCTCGGCTTTTGGCGCAGTCTTTGCTCCAAACTTAGCCTTGATTATTCCAACCATCGAATCGTCCAGATTGGACATATGACTCTTGATTTCTATTCCCTTTGCGCCAAGTGTATCTATGATATCTTTATTTGAAATGTTTAACTGTTTTGATAATTCGTGTACTCTGATTTTAGCCAAATGTTACACCTCCATGTTTTCATTTACATTCATGTACTTTATGATCTGATTCCCGAATCCCTCGTCAAGTATCGCAATGGATGTTCTCATCTCATTGCCACTGTACTTGCCAAGCTCATCCTTTGTCCCGTACTCATAATAAGGAATCCCATAATAATTACATTTCTGGTCGAAAAGTTTCTTCGTATTGTCAGAAGCGTCCTTCGCCACAATGACCACGTACGCGCTCTGATTCTTAACTGCTTTCTCTACTGAGAAATTGCCACTGCACAGCCTTCTGGCTCTGGCACACAGAGAAATTAACGAGTAGATCTTGTTATTCTTCAATGTCACGCAGCTCCTTGTCTAATTGTTCATACACCTCAGCAGGTATGCTGACCTTGAAAGCCTTCTCAAGTGCTTTGCTTCCAACCGCCTTCTTAAGGCACTCGGATCTCTTGCATATATAAGCGCCTCTTCCGTTGAGCTTGCCGGTTGCATCAACTGCGAACTGCCCGTCATTGCTTCGGACTATCCTTATCAGCTCACTCTTCGGCATCATCTCACGGCATCCAAGGCATTGCCTCAGAGGTACCTTCTTTGCCATCTCATCACTCCCTATTCTCTATCATGTGCCACTACATCAATGCAAATGATTACTCTTCGTCGTTTGTGTCTACTGTTTCATCTATGTCAAATGAAGCAGCATCGGCATCTTTATCTTCGCTTACTTCATCATAATATTCATCGTCGTTATAAGAATCAAAGTTCTCATCGTACTCATCCTCTGGCTGCTCATCAAAGTAACCCATCTCCTCAGCCTTTGAATGGCTCTTGATATCGATCTTGTATCCTGTCAGCTTTGCTGCAAGGCGGGCATTCTGACCCTTCTTACCGATTGCAAGTGAAAGCTGTGTATCAGGTACTACGACAAATGCTGTCTTCTCATCAAGATCAACGGATACGTCCTCAACATCTGAAGGACTGAGCGCATTGTAAATAAACTCAGCAGGGTTCTCACTCCAAGGAATGATGTCGATCTTTTCACCGTTCAGATCTGCAACGACAGCATTTACTCTGTCACCATTGATTCCTACGCATGCTCCAACTGCATCGACGTTCTCATCGTTTGACCATACTGCGATCTTAGATCTTGATCCTGCCTCTCTGCAGAAGCTCTTGATCTCAACTGTTCCGTCTGCGATCTCTGTTACTTCCTTCTCAAAAAGTCTCTTGACGAGCTCTGGATGAGTTCTTGATACAGTGATCCTTGGTCCTCTGTTTGTCTTCTTGACCTCTGTGATATAAAGCTTTATTCTGTCGCCTCTCTCGTAGCTCTCTCCCTCGATCATCTCTGATGGCTTTAAGAGTGCCTCTGTCTTGTCATCAAGGCTCACATTCACGCTGTCTCCAACCTGTCTCTGAACGATTCCTGTTACGATATCCTTCTCCTTCATATGGAAGTGATCGTATATAGCTGCTCTCTCGTTCTCGTTGATCGCCTGAACGATGACATTTCTCGCACGCTGGGCTGCGATTCTTCCAAAGTTCTTAGTTGTGATCTCTATATTTACTGTATCACCTATCTCGTACTTGCTGCTTATCATCTTGGCCTGCTCCAGTGTTATCTGGCATGCAGGATTCTCAACTTCCTCAACAACCTCTTTGGCTGCATATACATGGCACTCACCAGTCTCTCTGTCCAGTGAAACTGTAATGTTCTCGTCTGTATTGAAATCCTTCTTGCAGGCTGTCTTGAGTGATCTCTCTATAGCCTCAAGCAGAACATCCTTGCTAATGTTTCTCTCCTTCTCCAGCTGGTTCAATGCTTCAATGATCTCTGACACCTTTTTATCCTCCTAATATATAAATGCTAATCGTATCATGGAAATATCTTTTCTCGTTATCGTTATCTCTGTCTCATCCTCAAGCTCAATGGTAACTGTATTCTCATCATATGCCTTGAGCACACCCTCGAATTCCTTTGCACCATTCACCTTGGCAAATGTCTTGATCTCCACGACCTTACCTATGCTTCTCTTGAAATCCTTCTCTTTCTTCAGTGGTCTCGTAAGCCCCGGTGAGCTGACCTCCAGTATATAGGCATCTCCTATATAATCATCCTGGTCAAGCAGGTCTCCAAGTGCTCTGTTCACTATCTCGCAATCACCGATCGTGATGCCACCTTCCTTGTCTGCATACACTCTGAGGTAATAATCACTGCCTTCCTTGACGTACTCCACATCAACAAGCTCCAGATTGTTCGCCTCAATGATCGGCATCACAAGTGCCTCCGTCTTTGCTTCAATATCCGCTCTCTTCGTAAATACGACCACCTTTCTGTAAAATATTATCCCCACAACAATTGAGAGTGGGCCAAGGCCCACTCTCATGCTGCAATCTATAACAATCTCATTTATTGTATCATAATTATCAAATAATTCAAGTACAAATATTAACAAATATTTATGCGTTTCTTCTGGCTGCGTCCTCACGGTAATATTTGTCAAGCACCTTGTTCGCCTTCTTGTCGTCAAGAACGCATTTGTTGGACAGTGCAACCTTGACGAGTTCATCCAGTGCTTCCTCCCTAAGTGCCGTGCTCTTGATGTTGACATTTGCAAGCTCTGTGTACGCTCCCATCTTTCTTGTGAGCGCCTCGTACTCCTCTGGAAGCATCCTGTCTATCATATTCCTGATCTGCTTGGATACCGCCTGGCTGTTGCCGCCTGTTGTGACTCCCACCACAAGATCTCCGCGGACGATAACGCCTGGAAACAGGAAGCTGCTGAGCTCCTTGTTATCAGCCACATTTACCATGATGCCCCTGTCATTACAATATGTACCTATCTTGGCATTGATCTCCGGGCGCCTGGTTGCCGCCACAACAATGTCTGCATTCTGCAGTATGTCAAGTGCCACGTTGCTCTCATGTACATTTATCCCCTTTATCGCTTTTATATCATCGCACACCTTCGGCGCAATGACCGCTATCTTCGCTCCGAAATACAGCAGCGAATTGATCTTTCTAAGTGCTGCCTTACCTCCACCTACAACTATTACTTTCTTGCCCTCAAGATCGATGTACATTGGAAAGTATGCCATATCTTATCTCCTCCGAATATTCTATAAATCTAGTCATATACTTACTGTGAAAGCTGCTTAAAAAACTTTCACAGCAAATTATAAATGAGGAATTAAGAAATGGCAATTACAAATAACGTTGGTTCACTAAAAATTCAGATAACGAACAATAATTTCTTTCCCGTCGAGGGTGCTTCCGTATACATAAGCCCTACGGGAATGCCCGATTCCACCTCAGAGGAATTTGTCACCGATAAAAATGGTATCGTCATCGATGAAGAGCTTCCCGCCCCCGATGTCGCCTACAGTCTGGAGCCTGGCGAAAACCAGCCATACTCGGAATACAACGTGCTTGTGAACGCTCCCGGATACAACGAGCGCTTCATCTCCGGGGTTCAGATATTCTCCGGTGAGAACGGGATCCAGAACATAGAGCTGACACCATCCGATGGAAGCGATACGAACCCTACCGTTCTCGACGCCCACACCCTCTGGAAGCAGTATCCACCCAAGATCGCCGAGGACATGATAAAGCCGGTGAATCCATCAGGCGGCATAGTGTTGAGCCGCGTCGTTGTACCTGAGACCATAGTTGTCCATGACGGCGCCCCGGCGGACTCCACCGCCAGGGACTACTATGTTCCATATAAGGATTACATAAAGAATGTTGCCTGCAACGAGATATATTCCACCTGGCCTGATGCAGCCATCCGTGCAAATGTACTGGCGATACAGTCATTTACCCTTAATAGGGTCTATACCGAGTGGTACAGGGGAAAAGGATACGACTTTACTATCACGAGCAATACCGCGTTCGACCAAAAGTGGGTCTACAATGCAACCATATTTGAAAATGTCTCCCAGATCGTCGATGAGATGTTCGCCAACTATCTCTCAAAGCCCAACGTTACACAGCCACTATTCACCCAATACTGCGATGGCAAACGTGTATCCTGTCCGGGCTGGATGACCCAGTGGGGGTCAAAATCCCTGGCAGACGACGGTCTCACCGCCATCCAGATTCTCAGATACTATTACGGAGATACAATATACATCAACACCTCGGAGACCATATCCGGTATACCTTCATCATATCCGGGCTACGAGCTGACCATCGGCTCAAGCGGCGACAAGGTCTCCCAGCTCCAGAGGCAGCTCGCCAGGATCGCACTCAACTATCCCGCCATCGGTACCGTAACCGTCGACGGCATATATGGTCAGGAAACCGCTGATGCTGTGAGAAAGTTCCAGCAGATATTCAATCTTCCGGTTACCGGAGTCACCGACTATAAAACGTGGTATAAAATTTCACAGATATATGTGGGAGTTACGAAGATTGCGGAGAATGTGTAGCACCGCTTCACACACTATGGCATGAAAACACAAAAAAACTGAAATCATAATGATTTCAGCTTTTAGCAGTTCGTAGGGGAATCGAACCCCTGTTTTCGCCGTGAGAGGGCGACGTCTTAGCCGCTTGACCAACGAACCATAAGTGCTTGTATCCTGCCGCTTCGCTTGCGACCTGTTTAATATAACAGAAACGAAAGCAGAATGCAAGCACTTTTTTTATAAAATTGCAAACTTTTTTCAGATTATTGACTTAATTTGTTCCGCCAGCCTACATAAAGTCAAACAGCGAAAGCTGATTTGTCTCCGGCATTCCGTCCAGGATGCCCAGCTCACTCATCTTCTCGATGGTTCCCTTGCCGATCTTTGCACGCTCATTGATCTCCTCCTTGGAGAGGAACGGCCCCTTCTGGGCGGCATCGTAGAGCTGCTGTGCAGCCTTCTCTCCCATTCCTTCTATGGATGCGAAGGATGGCATGATCTTGCCGTCTATTATCTGGAACCTGTCAGCCTTTGCCTTATATATATCTATTGGAACAAAGTCGTAGCCTCTTGCGTACATCTCGAGAACTATCTTCAGATCCTTGAGCTTGCCCTCGTCCTTGGCTGATCTCTTGTTCTTGTCCACCTTGCTTATCTCATTGATATGGAAGAGAACTCTCTCCTTGCCAAAGCACATCATCTCATAGCTGAAGTCATCAGCTCTGATACTGAAGAATGCTGTATAGTATTCAAGCGGATAATTGACCTTGAACCAGGCAATTCTCCACGCCATCATGACATAGGCCGCCGCATGGGCCTTCGGGAACATGTACTTGATCTTCTGACATGACCATACGTACCAGTCCGGTACTCCGTGGGCAGCCATCTCCGCCTTCCAGTCATCCCATTTGTCACATTTGCCCTTGGCCACTATTCCCTTACGAACCTTCTCCATGATGTTGAATGCAAGTCCGGCATCAAGTCCCATGTGTATCAGATAAACCATAATATCGTCACGACAACAAATGGCTGTCGATATGGTACACTTGCCCGACTTGATGAGCTCCTGCGCGTTGCCCAGCCATACATCGGTTCCATGCGCCAGACCCGCTATTCGCACAAGATCTGAGAAACATGTCGGCTTGGCATCTATAAGCATCTGCATAGCAAAGTCCGTTCCGAACTCCGGCACCCCCAGGCTTCCAAGAGGTATCCCATTGATATCCTCCGGTGTGATCCCCAGCGACTTTGTGCTGTGAAACAATTCCATGACATCCTTGTCGTCAAGTCTTATCTTCGTGGCATCAAGTCCCGTCAGATCCTCAAGTCGCCTGATCATGGTCGGATCATCGTGTCCAAGAATATCGAGCTTCAGCAGGTTATGATCGATTGAATGGTACTCAAAATGTGACGTTATGATATCCGATGTCACATCATTTGCCGGGTGCTGTATAGGTGTAAATGAATATATCTCCTCATGTCTCGGAAGAACTATCATACCACCCGGATGCTGACCCGTGGTTCTTCTGACACCGGTACATCCCAGAGCCAGACGCTCCATCTCGCATCTTCTCTTTGTGACCGTTGCATTCTCCTCAGCGTACTTCTTCGCGGCCTTCTCATCCATTCCGGACGCCTTGGCCTCCGCCATGAGATCCTCCTTGGAGTGATCCTTGAAGTAATTATACACATATCCAAATGCTGTCTTTTCCGCAACACCACCTACGGTTCCCGCCTTGAATGCCTTGCCCTTGCCGAAGAGTACCTCGGTGTATGCATGTGCCTTCGACTGATACTCACCCGAGAAGTTCAAATCGATATCAGGCTCCTTGTCTCCGTTGAATCCAAGGAATGTCTCGAATGGTATATCGTGTCCTTCCTTTATAAGCGGTGTTCCACAATTCGGACAGTCTCTGTCCGGCATATCACATCCGCTCATTCCCGAATACGACTTTACAAGCTCTGAATCAAAATCCACAAAGTGGCATTTCGGACAGATATAGTGAGCCGACAGCGGATTTACCTCCGTGATACCGGCCATTGTTGCGACAAATGAAGATCCAACCGAACCTCGGGAACCAACCAGATATCCGTGGTCATTGGAATCCCACACAAGCTTCTGTGCGATGATGTACATAACCGCAAATCCATTTGAAATGATGGAGTGCAGCTCCCTGTCCAGTCTCTCCTGAACCTGAGGTGGCAGGTCTGGGCCATATATCTCATGTGCCTTGGTATAACATATATCCGTAAGTGTCTGATCCGAATTCTCGATGATAGGAGGCGCCTTGTCCGGTCTGACCGGCTCTATCCTCTCTATCATGTCCGCTATCATATTCGTGTTTGTGATGACGACCTCCTTGGCCTTGTCACTTCCAAGATACTGGAACTCTGCCAGCATCTCCTCCGTGGTACGGAAATACAGCGGTGGCTGCATATCAGCATCGTCAAAACCCTTGCTCTTCATGATGATCGCCCTGTATATATAATCCTCAGGATCAAGGAAATGCACATCACAGGTTGCGACCACTGGCTTGTTAAACATCTCTCCGAGCTCCACGATCCTCTTGTTGTATCCGATCAGATCGTCCATGGTCTTTGGATTCCTTGTATCCCTCGTCATGAATTCATTGTTGCCAAGCGGCTGTATCTCAAGGTAGTCAAACCAGTTGACCAGTCTCACTATCTCCTCATCCGACGCATCATCAACTATGGCACGGAACAGCTCTCCCGCCTCACAGGCAGAGCCTATTATCAGACCCTCTCTGTATTTGTTGATGAGACTCATCGGCATACGCGGCCTTCGCGCAAAATATGTCAGATGAGACTCAGATATGAGCCTGTACAGATTAACTCTTCCTATCTCGTTCTTTGCCAGGATAATTCCGTGATATGTCTTATCCTTTTTGATCGCATCAGGTGAGGTGCTTCCAAGGACATTTAGATCATCCATGGTCTTAACATCTCTCTCCTTCAGCATGTCGAGCAGCTTGAAGAATACTTTCGCCGTGGCCTCCGCATCGTCTATGGCTCTGTGGTGATGCGCATTCACGACCTTGAGTTCCTTACACACTCTGTCCAGAGTGAATTTTCCAAGCTCCGGCAGCAGTATATGGCTGAGCGTCATGGTATCCAGAACCGTGTTGTCGAACTTAAGTCCAAGCTCCTCCGCATTCATTCTCACAAATCCCGTATCAAATGACGCATTGTGGGCAACCACGATATCGTCACCGCAGAACTCCACAAATCTCGGAACGATCACATCGAACATCGGCGCATCCTTTACCATATCATCATTGATGGATGTGAGCTGTTCTATCTGGTATGGGATAGGCACACCCGGATTTATAAACTCCGAGAATGTATCTACGACCTCTCCGTCCTTCACCTTGACCGCACCGATCTCTATGATCTTGTTGTGCTTCTTGGAAAGTCCCGTTGTCTCTATATCAAATACCACGTATTCCGAATCAAGGCTCTGATTCCTTGAGTTCTTGACCAGATCCTTCAGGTCATCGACAAAGTAACCCTCGACACCATATATGATCTTGAAATCTTTTCTGAGTCCCTTTGTATGGTTTGCTATAGGGAAAGCCTGAACAACACCGTGATCCGTGATCGCTATGGCAGGGTGTCCCCAGTCGCTGGCACGCTTCACGATGGTCTCTATATCGACCACACTGTCCATCTCGCTCATCTTGGTATGCATGTGAAGCTCGACACGCTTCTCAGGATATGTATCCATACGAGGTACACGGAAGTCCTGAATGTGCTTCATACCGAGCACTCGGCATATCATAACCTCCTTGGCATACGAGTCGAACTCGGCAAGGCCCTTCATCCTATAGAACTTACCCTTCTGTATCTCCTCGCGGTAGACCTCCATATCCTCAGGACTGCAGAACATCTTGAAGCCTATGGTGTCTGTGAAATCTGTTATATATCCCGTCAGTATGATCTTGCCATTTCGGAGCTCTCTCTCCTCAGTGCTCATGATCTGTCCGTGGATGACGACCTCTCCGATACCATCGTTGATGCTGGATATCTCAAGCAGCTTGCCCTCCACATCTCTTCCTATGAACACCTCTGGATCATCTGAATATCTTCGCCTTCTTCCGAACTTCTCCTTTTCACCGCCATTTTTCTGGCCTGAATCGCCGCCGGAGGATGCAGGAGCAGCCTTATTCTCATCAGGCTTGTGTCCCTCGCTCTTCTTATTCTTATCTTCCTTCTTCGACACTCCGAGCTTATCCTTGTCCACGGCCTTTCCGTCCACGATGATGTCGCCATGATCCCTGAGGTTGTTCAATATGGCATCTATCTTCTGCTGCTCAACAAGTGCACTGGCTCTCCTCAACTTCTCCTTGTCCGCCTCACTGTACTCAAATGCAACATTGACATTCAGGTCAAATCTCTCCTGGAACATCTCCTCCATATACGCCTTTATTTTCTCAGCGTGTATATGCGCTATCTTACTGTCCTCTATAGCTATGGTTATCGCGTCTCCGTCACAGTACAGTTCTCCTATCGATCTGGATATAAGCCTGTAGCCCACATTGCTGAATGATCTTATATCGTAGAGTATGCTGTCCTGATATGCTTTGACTATTGCTTCGAGATTGTACTGTGTAGAAAGTGTATAGTGCTCCCGTATCTGGACCGTATACCTTTTATTGCCAAATACAAACTTACGGATACACTCCTCCGCCTTTTCTATATTCGGTCTGCTTATTATATGTCTCGATCTTATGTCAACCTGCAGGATATTTTTACTGTCATATATCGTGACTTTTGTCACATACACCTCGGTGAACAGACCTGCAAGCTCCTTAGTCATCTCCACTCCGGGGAACACCGTCATGAAGAGCTCCGCCTGCTCATTTCCGGCATCTGAAACCGCCGTTGCAGAGCCATCATTACTCTCATTTCCACTCACTGAGCCTTCCGGTGTATCAGCATCAGCCTCGCACCCCTCGACCATATCGCCACCAGTGCCATCACTGACCACGTCTTCGTCCTCGGCATCTTCCTCCATATCATCTGCGATATGCCAGTCCGAGTCGTGAACATCCGCCTGGGTGTACGATGCGCTCTCCTGCTGCATATCAGCATACATCTGGCTCTCATACATCTCCTGTTCAGCCATCTGGGCTTCATAATCCATCTGAGTCTGCATCTCATCGGCATACATCTGATCTATATTCTCTTGTTCCAAAATACGATCTTCGTTGTTCAATCCTATTCACTCCAATTATCTAACTCGCGCTTCAACGCTGGTATAAATTCATCCTCACTGAGTCTGCCAACTATCTCACCCTTCTTGATGAGCAGTCCGCAGCCCTTGCCTCCTGCAATTCCAAGGTCGGCTTCCTTAGCCTCTCCCGGGCCGTTCACCACACAACCCATAACTGCGACTTTAATATTGAGATGGTCATAGTCTGACACAAGCTTTTCCACCTTGTTTGCAAGTCCGATAAGGTCGATCTCAGTACGTCCACAGGTCGGACATGACACAAGCTCTACTCCGCCCTTTCTGAGTCCAAGAGCCTTGAGAATAAGCTTTGCTGACAGGATCTCATCCACCGGATCTCCTGTCAGGGACACTCTTATCGTATCGCCTATTCCCTCATGGAGTATGATTCCAAGTCCCACCGATGATTTGATATTTCCTCTTGTGACGGTTCCTGACTCCGTGATTCCCACATGCAGAGGGTAATCTGTCTTGTCCGCGATGAGCTCATGGGCTCTCACGCACATCATAACATCAGACGACTTGATGCTTATGACTATGTTGTGATAGTCAAGCTCCTCGATCATGCGCACCTTGTCAAGAGCGCTCTCAACTATTCCCTCTGCGGTCACTCCGCCGTACTTCTCCACGAGATTCTTCTCCAGAGAACCACTGTTTACACCGACCCTTATAGGAATATTTCTCTTTCTGGCAGCCTCGACTACCTTTGCCAGCTTCTCCTGTCCTCCGATATTTCCCGGATTTATCCTGATTTTGTCCACACCATTTTCTATGGCCTTTATGGCAAGCCTATAGTCAAAATGTATGTCGCCCACAAGCGGAATGTGGATCTGTTTCTTTATAGCCGGGATTGCATCTGCTGCAGCCTCATCGTTTATCGTACATCTGATTATGTCACATCCGGCCTTCTCAAGCTGGAGTATCTGTGCAACCGTAGCCTCCACATCGCTCGTCTTTGTGTTGGTCATGGACTGTATAAGTATCGGATTGCCTCCGCCTATAACCCTGTCACCTATGTGGATCTCTCTTGTCTTCATATATACTCACAGCGCCAGTACATAAGCACTGGCGCCTTTCCTCCTTCTTTAATTGTCTTTAACTGAAAAATACATTCTTTATATCATTGAACAATATTACGACCATGAGGATCATGACCAGCACAAATCCCACAAATGTGACTATGTTTTCCTTGTCCTTCGGAACCTTCCGCCTGGTTATAAGCTCGATCAGCAGGAACAGGAAACGTCCTCCGTCAAGTCCCGGTATCGGAAGCATATTCATGATTCCAAGGTTGGCCGAGAGAAGCACTATATAGTTCATCCAGTTGAGGAGAACCGTAAGGACATCGACCTTTGCAGCCTCATTGAACGTATCGTTCATGGACTTTGCCACACCCACAGGGCCGGACACCTCATCTGAGCTGACCTGTCTGGTGACTATGAGCTTAAGGCTCAGGAACGTGGCCTTGACCCAGTATCTGACCTCATAGGCAGAATACTTCATCAGCTCGCCAAAATTCTGTGGCAAGACATAACCGCAGCTTACGATTCCCACCTTATAACCTGCACTTGTCTCCACCGGATATACAGTCGTATCGTACACCGTGCCATCCTTCTTCTGCATCTTGAGGTCTATAGGAGAACCGTCCCCGTATATCTCAAGATATATCTGAAGCTCCCTGAAGTTCTTGATCTTGCTTCCGCCGATCTCAAGGACGGTATCTCCATCCTCTATCCCGGCCTGCTCCGCAGGATAAACTCCATTGAACTCCTTGACAACATCCGCATACTCGCTTTCCTTCGCCATCCCGCTGTCGTACACCCTGCCGATAGTCGCAGGATCTGTACCACAGAAGTGGATTATGACCGCTGAAAAGATAAATGCTATAACTATGTTCATGAACGGACCGGCAAGGACCTCCGCCATACGCACCCATATGGACTTCTTCTCAAATGCGTTCTCGTCATCCTCATGACCTTCCTCGCCTTCGCTTAGCAACATACAATAACCGCCCAGAGGTATGAGTCTCAGTGAATACTGTGTATCCTTCTTGGTAAACGAGAAGAGCTTTGGGCCAAGTCCCATGGAAAACTCAATTACCGATATATGATTGATCTTTGCGACAATAAAATGTCCAAGCTCATGAAAAAATATTATCACACCAAATACTAGAATTATGAGAATTATGTTCAATCTACCACCTGCTTTCTACAAAATCATATACCCAGCGCTCAGTGTCAAGTATCTGTGACACGTCAGGGTTTTCTATAACTGTATGACTCGCCATACACTCCTCTATTATCCTGTATATATCGAGGAAGCGTATCTTCCTGTCAAGGAATTTTGCCACTGCGCACTCATTTGCCGCATTGAATACAGTCGGCATTGAACCGCCATCTGCTATGGCAGAATACGCATACTTTAATCCCTTAAATGTATCCATGTCCGGCTTCTCAAGAAGAATCGAGTTCATAGTCCAGAAGTCCAGTCTGTCACCGGCCATGTATCTTCTCTCCGGATAACACAAAGCGTACTGTATCGGAAGCTTCATGTCCGGAGTTCCAAGCTGTGCTATGACTGCGCCATCCCTGTACTCAACCATCGAGTGGATTATGCTCTGTGGCTGGACTACCACCTGGATATTCTCCGGCTTCACATCAAAGAGCCACTTTGCCTCTATAACCTCAAGTCCCTTGTTGACCATGGTTGCTGAATCTATTGTTATCTTTCTTCCCATACTCCAGTTTGGATGCTTGAGCGCATCCTCCACCTGAACATTCTCAAGAAATGCGGTATCCTTTCCCCTGAAAGGCCCACCTGACGCTGTGAGCAATATCTTCTCCACATCGCCGTGCACATTTCCCTGAAGGGACTGGAATATAGCGGAATGTTCGCTGTCAACAGGCAGTATCGCTACATTCTTCTCCGCCGCCAGCGGCATGATGATATGTCCCGCTGTCACCAGAGTCTCTTTATTGGCAAGTGCTATGTCCTTTCCCGCATTTATGGCTGCTATAGTCGGTCTTATTCCGATCATGCCAACTATTGCCGTGACAAGGATGTCTGATGATGAAAGCTCTGCTATCTCTATCAATCCGTCCATGCCCGCAACAACTCTTATGTCAGTGTCCGCAAGGCACTCTCTGAGTCTCGCAGCATTCTCTTCGCTCCATATTCCCACAACCTCAGGCGAAAACTCCCTCGCCTGTTTTTCCAGGAGCTCTATATTACTTCCGGCGGCAAGCGCCACTATATTCAGATCTTCCTGAACCCTAACTATCTCAAGGGTCTGTGTTCCAATTGAACCTGTAGAGCCAATTATCGCTACATTCTTCATGTTATCCTCCTGTATCCGGATTTACCGGATCATCTATCCGAATATAATAGGCAGTATCCAGTGAACCCACTGGGCACTGCCCATCATGTATCCTACAGCAGATATACAAGCAGATAATAAATTATCGGTGCTGTAAATATTATGCTGTCAAATCTGTCCAATATTCCTCCGTGACCCGGAATCAGCTTTCCGTAGTCCTTGATGTCGTTATTTCTCTTTATCGCAGATGCTGCCAGATCTCCAATAACCGCCGGAAGTGCACCGACAGCGCCGACAACTGCAAAAAGTAATGGCGCATAGTTCATGGTGTCTACATACTTATCAAACAGTATGCCAAACACTGCTCCGAATACACCTGCTCCAACGATACCGCCGATAAGACCCTCTATGCTCTTCTTAGGGCTGAGCACAGGTGCCATCTTGTGCTTTCCGAAGGCTCTTCCCACGAAGTAAGCACATGTATCATTTATCCATGAGCTGACAAATATCAACAGGACAAGTACCAGTCCATGCTCCATGTTTCTTATGAGATATACAAATGACAGCATGACACTTACATAGAAGAAATCCATAAATGCCGCCATGATCTGTTTATCGCTGTATGTTGGGAATGTCAGCACATACACAGCAAGCATAACCAATAAATATACGACCATCATAGGAACAATAATGTCCATACGATCCAGGTATATGGCTATATAATACAGAACTGTCGCCAGGTAACACACGATTCCCGGAGTCTTCTTGTTCACTCCGTATACTCTGAGCAGCTCCATATTGCCCACAAGGGATACCAGAGCCATAAGGCCGCATGTTACTATCCCTCCAAAATATAATGTGATGGCCAGTATCACTACCAGAACCGCACCACTTATCACTCTCTGTTTCATTAACTAATATCCTCCGGATAACTATTTTGCATCTCCGAATCTTCTCTCTCTCTTATTGTAGTACCTCACGGCTTCTATCAGAGAATCCATGTCAAAATCAGGCCACAGTGTATCTGTGAAATAAAACTCAGAATATGCAAGCTGCCATGGGAGGAAGTTGGATGTTCTCTCCTCACCGCTTGTCCTTATTAGCAGATCAGGATCAGGCACACCCTTTGTGTCGAGATATTCCGCAAACAGGCTCTCGTCAATGTCATCCGCACTGATCTTTCCCGCATCGGCATCCTTCATGATCTTCTTCACCGCCCTGACAATCTCATCACGTCCACCGTAGTTTATCGCTATATGGAACTGAAGTCCTGTATTCCCCGCAGTCTCCCTCTCCAGATCATCCATCTTCTGAACTATATCCTCCGGGAGGCCCTCGCGCTTACCTATGAGGTTAACCTTCATGTTGGCGTTGTTAGATCTCTCTATACTGTCAACCAGGTACTTTCTGAAAAGATTCATGATACCTGTGACTTCCTCAACAGACCTCTTCCAGTTCTCCGTGGAAAAAGCATACACTGTGAGATACTTTATTCCAAGCCTATCGCAATTTTCACATATAGCCTCAAGAGCCTTCGCACCCTCTGCGTGTCCATAGTTCCTGGGAAGAAATCTCTTCTTTGCCCATCTGCCATTTCCATCCATGATCACAGCCACGTGCTCCGGCACATTAAGTAATTCTCCGTTAATCTCTCTCTTCATATTCTCTCCGCATTCCATTTTAGGGATACATCATATCCATGATTATTATACTGTCATGATCTCCTTGGATTTTGACTCAACAGCCTTGTCGATCTGACCAACGTACTTATCTGTGAGCTTCTGGATCTTGTCCTCGTTGTCCTTGAGCTCATCCTCGCTTATGTCTCCGTTCTTCTCCATCTTCTTGATGGCATCGTTGGCATCACGTCTGATGTTTCTTATAGCGACCTTTGCGCCCTCACCCTTCTTCTTGATATCCTTGACGAGCTCTTTTCTTCTGTCCTCTGTGAGCTCTGGGAAGTTGAGGATGATGTTTCTTCCATCGTTGTTAGGTGTGATTCCAAGATCAGAATTCATGATAGCCTTCTCTATCTCCTTGACAAGTGATGGCTCCCATGGTGCGATGACCAGTGTTCTGGCCTCTGGAACAGTTATATTTGCAAGCTGCTGCATAGGTGTTGGAACTCCATAATACTCAACCTTGATCTTGTTGAGGATGTTAGGGTTCGCTCTTCCTGCTCTGATGGTAGCATACTCAGCCTCAAGATTCTCAACTGACTTCTGCATCTTCTCTTCGTACTGTGTTAACATGATTCATTCCTCCTGGATTATATATTTTTCTTATTATTTTCCCTTTTATTCCGCATTCACATATGTTCCGGTGAAACCGCCTGTAACGGCTTTCACTATGCTGTTCTCATCATTCAGGCCAAACAGCATCATAGGCATCTTGTTCTCCATAGCAAGAACTGCTGAGGCAAGATCTATTACTCCGAGCTTGTTATCTACTATATCGCTCATCTTCATGCTGTCATACTTCTTAGCGTTCGGATTGGTCTTTGGATCACTGTCATATACTCCATCGATGGCCTTACCTGAAAGAATGACATCTGCCTGAACCTCTATTGCCATAAGCACTGTCGCCATATCTGTTGAGAAATATGGATGGCCGATTCCACCTGCAAAAAATACGACATCTCCCTGCTCCATATATGCGATTGCCTTGTCCTTGTCAAAAAGCTCAGTCATATTACCACATACAAATGGTGTCATGATGTGTGTCTTTATTCCGCAGCTTCTGAAGCTGTCCGCTGTGTAGATACAGTTCATGACAGTTGCCAACATTCCTATGGAATCCGCCTTAACTCTGTCCATGTTGTCTGAAGTTCTTCCTCTCCAGAAGTTTCCTCCTCCTATTACTACACATACCTGTATTCCCTTGTCTACTATCTGCTTTACCTGATTGGACACATCTCTGACTGTCTCCTCGTCAAAACCATGTTTCTTATCACCGGCAAGAGCTTCACCGCTCATCTTGAGCAGAATTCTGTCCATCTTCATATCGCGATCCATCCTTTGTGTTCATATTTTATTATTCATATTATATATCGTCATATCCTAGCATGATAACCCATGCAGACATCTGCCTGACGACCTGATTCATTATAGCACATACCCTTTACATTTCAAAGTAAAAAAGAAAGGCACATATCACTGTGTACACGTGCATATGATATGTGCCTTGCTGTTATGCTTATTTCTGTTATATGTCACCCGACATCCTGCTTTCAGATCCCAGATATCATCAATAGCCATCAGAATAATCTGACTCCGTCGATACAATGGAATCCACATCATCCTGAACTGTAAATGTATCAAGATCAAGCTGATTCTCACAGCCTGAATCATTGATGATGTTGTAGCTTATATTCTGTACGGTAGCTGACGGTGTATAATTCATGTCGTCGAACAGGAATCTGTGAAGTGCTGTGACATTCGTTGCGAGATCACAGGCAACGACATAGCTCACCTCATCCATGGTAGGACTGGCGATGGTAAACGGGAATCCTGTTGTAGTAGACAGCTTGTAGTTGAAGCAGGATTTTGCCATATCAATGATCTCTTCCTCTGTAAGGCTTGATGCAACATCATCCACAACCACGTTGATACAATCAAGCAGCTTGGAGATTCCTGCTGTCTTTGCCGCCTCTATCATCTTGGAGATAACTGTTCTCTGTCTCCATGTTCTTGTTATATCACCCTCATCTGTACTTCTGATTCTTGAGTAGGCTGTAGCCTGCACACCGTTCAGATGAACGACACCTGTGTCATATACATAATCTGAATAAATACCATTTACACCCATCTGCTCGTCAATACACTGGTTGAGCTTATAAAGCTCCTCCTCCTTCAGCTCTATATCAATTCCACCCAGGGCATCGATGGCTTCTGTGAGGGCTGTGAAATTGACCGCAACGTAATCTGTTATATTCAGGTCAAGGTTCTTATTTATCATATTGACAGCGCCCTGTGCTCCGCCGTATGCGTATGCATGAGCTGCCTTCTCGTATGACTGGCTGTCATTACAGAGCTCAAGGTAAGTATCTCTGTACAGTGAGAGAAGCTTGACCTCCTGTGTATCATTGTTGATGCTACAGATGATTATACTGTCTGAACGCACTCCTTCGTCAACCATGCCTGCATCTCTGGTATCTATACCAAACAATGCGATGTTGGTGTATCCTGTCATCTTCTTGACTGTTTCTTCATCCAGATCCTCATTTATATGAGTGTCCTTCAGCTCTTTGTACTGCATCTTGTTATATGTGTTGTTGATGTACGACTTCACAAACAGAACGCCTATGACTATGGCTGCAACAACCTCGATTGCAAGTATGATTCCCCATACTCTGTTCTTTTTCTTTCTCTTCTGATCCTTCATATCCTGCTCTTCTTCCGCATATTCATCTTCATAATATTCATCATCCGATGTATAAGCTTCCTCTTCTGATGCCGCATCCTCTTCATCGTCTGCGCCCGGTCCAAATGCGCTGTCGGAATAATCATCCTTTGCAATACCGGTTCTGCCATGATCATCTGAATAATCATCGGCATCGTCATCGTAATCATCTTCATCGTCAAAAAGCATCTCTCCGGCATATCTGCCCTTAACACGCTTCATATCATCGTCATCATGACCACTCATTTTATTTCCCATATTTTTCTCCTAAATATCGAATGTATCTGTCAAAATTTAACTCATATAGCAATACATTTTACTACAAATATCTCATCAATTCAACGGGATACACATAATTCACACATTTTTATACTTGATCAGTCAGCCAGGATAAACTTGTCCACCACCGGCACAAGTCCGTCCTCGTCATTTGACAATGTTATATAATCGGCATGTTCCTTCACTATGTCCTGTGCATTTGCCATGGCGACTCCCACCCCGGCATACTCTATCATCGTGAGGTCATTATATCCGTCACCGCACGCCACAAGATCCTTTCTGTCCATATCAAGGACCTCAAGAAGCTTCTCAAGGGATGTTGCCTTGTGAACATTTGGCGGCATGATCTCCACAAAATATGGCTCCGAGCGGAATATGTTAAGCTGATCACCGAACTTTTCTGCTAGCTCCTGCTCTATCTTCTCCGCCTTGTCAGGATCTGCGGTAAGAAGACATTTGTTGAGAGGGAAATCGATATATTCCCTGAAGTTATCTATCCTCATGATCTCCATATGATTGATACTTGCCTCAAATGTCATGTATCCGTCTATATCAGTTCCGGTTATAACTCGGTCTCCATCGTATGTCACCATTCCGCAGCCCGCTTTCAGACAGTAATCATATATATCCCTCACCACATCATTGTCAAGCACAGCCTGATATACCACCTCACCGGTACTGTAATCGACGATCCTTCCGCCGTTGAAAGCAAGCACATATCCGCCAAATCTGTCAAGCTCTATGGTGTCTGCTATCTTCCTTATTCCAGGCAGTGGACGTCCCGATGCTATCGCAACGATATGCCCCTTCTCCTGTGCCTCTATTATTTTCTCCAGCGTTGCCGGAGTAATATCCTTCTGAGTATTTGTCAGCGTTCCGTCAATATCAAGTGCCAGTAATTTTTTACTCATTTTATCCTCCATAATGTTATAACATAATTTGCTATATATTTTCTCCTTGATGCTATATAATGTCATAGTTAGGATGCCGTTACGTCATCCTGCCGCCCATTTCTGACTTTAGGAGAAATCACATGGATATAAACATATACGTTAATCAGAAAAAAATCAACCCTTTGTATCAGAAAGCCATCGCCGAGTACGTCAAGAGACTTTCTCCATACTGTACTCTGTCTATAGTATGTGTTGCAGGGAAAATTAAATGCACATCAGGGAAAAACACCACAAACTACTGCATATCCGGCTCCGATACCATCTCATCTGAGGACTACGCAGCCCGCATCAACAGTCTGACTTCAAGCGGTACCTCAAAGATAAACTTCTACATAGGGTACGATGAATCACTCACAGCTGATATGGAAAATTTCTCTCTCTGTTCAGTACAGCCGTCCGCCGAGATGACTGCCCTCCTGCTGTCCGAGCAGACCTACAGGGCATACACTATCCTGAACAACATAACCTACCACAAATAATCCCTGTCAGCTCCGGCTTATGATCGCAAGCTGCTCCGCCAGCGTCACCCTTATGAGCTGATGCGGAAATGTCATATCCGACACGCTCATCCTGTAATCAGCCCTCCTCACTATATCTGCAGCAAGTCCAAGAGATCCCCCTATCACAAATGTAACCGTGTCATGTCCGCGCTCCGATGCCCTGCGGACCTGATCGGCAAGTCCTTCCGTGGTCGTCTTCTTTCCTTCTATACACAGTGCCATAACATAGTCGTCTCTCCCGATCACATGTCTCAGCCTGTCCGCCTCGGCCTCAATGATCATGGCATTTACCTTGTCGCCAGCCTTCTGAGGTATCCTCTCGTCAGGAACCTCGCATATCTCCAGACGTCCTCTCTTGTCGATCTCCTTCTTATATTCATTTAACATCTGCGTAAAATGCTGTTCCTTTATCCTGCCGACGCAGGCAATCCTGTATATCATATGAACTCCTTCAGATCAGGCCTGATCAGCCCTCATCCTGTCAAATATCTTCAGTTCTTCCTCTGTATTTTTCTGCGTGCACACACTTACTCCAATGGTGAACAGCAGACTCACTGCAAATCCAACCACGTCACCGCTGATACCCGAGTATGCCGCCAGGCTGCCTCCGTTCACAAACGGGAGATATTTCCACATAACAAATGTGAGTATTCCTGCTATTATTCCAGCATACATGCCTTTTCCGGTCGCATGCCTGTACGTCAGTGTACAGAAAAGAGGAGCCGCAAGTGCCGCCGCACACAATCCCCAGTTTTCGGCGATCATATGCTCTCTGTTGAATTCAACAAACTCTGCCACCAGGAAAACGCAGCATCCGGTCAGCACAACAACACCTATATCTATAAGAAGCTTTGCGATTCCACCGGCTCTTGAGATTGCAGGAACAAGCCCTCTTATATGTTCGCATATATTTCTCATGAACGATTCCAGCATTACGACAACCGCCGCTATAAACACCATAAGCGCGGCAAATCTGAACACATACGCATAGGTTCCCGTTCCAAGCAGCTTCTTGAGCATCAGGTTGTACACCTGGAATGAGTTCATATTTGCCCATGCCTTCTCAGGATAGAGCACCGGTACGACCAGAAGTGCCAGTATACAGCTTGAAAGTATTGTGAACCCTTCAAAGATTACAGCCCATATTCTTCCGACATCGAGCTCCTTGATATCCCGGATATTTAAGACACCCTTGTACATCAGCGGCATGGCTATACATCCAAGTCCTACTCCCGTCATGGATATCGCACTTCCTATATCCACTGTTTTGCCATCGTAATACAGTATATTCAGATAAATGCTGGTTCCCCCTGCAAGCCTTGATCTCCTGTAATTGTCAAGTATCTCCCTCGCATCCATCCTGTAAAATACCAGTCCGATCATCGTCAGACATACGATTATAACCATTATGAACACTATTGTCTTGATTATTCCCATCAGCTTATTGTCAACCAGTATGGTGGCAAGGATGAGAAATGACACTATGATGGCAAGGCTTATGCTCTCCGGCATGTCCATAAAATAGGCGACAACCGATACGATAACCTTGAGAACAGACACCAGTATCAGGCAAAGCGTCACTATCCATATGACGGACACCAGATCTTTCAACTTCCATGACCCATATCTTGCTGCGAACAGCTCCGGAGCATTGTGTATCTTTTTAGGGGATATCTCAGCATACGAATTCATACGCTTTGACAGAAATATCCATCCGACAACATTGCCCACGAACAATCCCATGGCCACAAGGCACTGTCCTGCACCATGTATTACTATATTAATAGGTAGCAGAAATATGACCCACAATATTACATCATTGGCGCATACCTGCCCTGCGGTGGACACACCGCCACAGTTCTGCCTTTTGATTCCAAATACTCTCTTATCACTAAAAACAGACATGTATCAGCCACTCCATTCTTTTATCTGAATCTTCGTTATCATTTTTATATAATATACCCTGCTCATTCTACCACAGTTGAAGTTTTGCCGCCACCATCATATTTATTGTGACATTTGCCGAAATGTTACCATCAATTGCATTATTTTTTCAATAGTACAAAAACTAGTGATGTGTTATAATTTGAACCGTATGGGCTTTTACATATTTATTACATATTTTTTACCTGTCAGAAACACAGGTAAAATTCATTTTACTCAGGAGGGCTATAATTTTGGATTTATTTTCTATTTTAACATTGCTCGGAGGCGTAGGTTTATTTCTGTTCGGAATGAATCTCATGGGTGCCTCGCTGAAGAATCTCGCCGGTGGCAGTCTGGAAAAGGTTCTTGAGAAACTTACAACCGGAAAAAATCAGTTCACGGGAACTATCAAGGGTTTTACACTCGGTACAGCCGTAACAGCCATCATTCAGAGTTCGGCAGCAACGACCATCATGCTCATCGGCTTTGTAAATGCCGGAATCATGAAGCTTGGGCAGGCCATACCTGTCGTGTTTGGTGCCAACATCGGTAGTACCGCGACCGCACAGATCCTTCGTCTCGGAGATCTTGCGGAGACTAATATTCTTCTTAAACTTTTAAAACCGTCATCATTTGCTCCTATCCTTATATGTATAGGTGCATTTATCATACTATTTACAAATAACAACAAGAAACGTGATATTGCAAGTATTCTTGTTGGTCTTGGAATCCTCTTTCTCGGCATGAATACCATGGAGGGTGTATTTGCGCCACTCAAGGAATCAGAGAGCTTCCAGAATCTGTTCACATCGTTTAATAACCCATTACTTGGTATTTTAATAGGACTTGTGCTCACAGCCATCATACAGAGTTCATCTGCATCAGTAGGTATACTCCAGGCCATTTCGTCCACAGGCGTCGTTACATACGGAACAGCCATTCCTATCATTATCGGTCAGAACATCGGTAAGTGTATGACCATTATCCTCGGGGGAATCGGTGCGAACAAGAAGGCAAAGAGAGTTTCTCTCTCATATCTTCTCTTTAACATATTCGGAGCTGTGTTCTTTGTTATTGTCATATACGGACTTCAGCTTTTCATAGACATGCCTTTCATGGACAAGGTCGTAAACCGTGGTAACATTGCAAACGTCCACTTCCTGTTCAACTTTATCATAAGCCTGATACTTCTGCCATTCTCCAATCAGGTGGCAAAACTTACAGGAAAGATCATCAGGGACGACGAGGAGTCCAAGATCGACAAAGAGCTCGCCACACTGGATCCGAGACTTATCGCTACCCCTTCCATCGCTATTTCACAGGCAAGAAATGTCATGTTTGCCATGGCTGACTGCATAAGAGAGAACTTTGCAATAGCATGCAGACTCATCAGTGATTTCAATGAAGAAGATGCCGCCAAACTCGAGGAGAATGAGGATTTCATAGACAAATGTGAGAGCTCACTCAACAACTTCCTCCTCAAGGTAACATCACAGAACAACATGTCCAGATCCGAACGACTTGATGTGTCTGAGCTTCTGAACAGTCTGAGTGATATGGAAAGGATTGGTGACCACTGTGAGAATCTTCTCGTTGTATCGAGAAATATAATAGATCAGAAGATAAACTTCTCAGATCAGGGAATGAAGGAGATCCATACAGCGCTCAAGGCGACTAACAATATTATTGATATGACTCTGAACGCCTTCAAGGAGGACGATCTTCAGGCAATATCAAGAATAGAGCCACTTGCACAGACCATCAGCGAGATAACAGAGCTTATAAAGGATCACCACGTTGTGAGACTTCAGATGGGCGAATGTGGTATCCCTGGAGGATTTGCACTGGTTGACATTCTCACAAGTCTTGACAGGATCGGAAGCCACTGTAAGAACATCGGCCTTCACATTGCCAAGAAGATCAGGGGTATCCATATGGACGAGATGCACGGACACATCTACATCACCGGATACAAGACATCTGAGGAATACAAGGCTCTGTATGCATATTATTCATCCATGTATGCCGATCCGATAACAGAAGGCTTTGATGCAAGCATCCGCGAACTCCGTGAGTTAACAACACCTGATGAACCTGATAACAAAGCTAAGGTTTCCGGCGACGAGCAAAAGAATGAGTCAAGGAACAACCAGAAGTCCGACCTGAAGAAAAAGTCATCAGCAAAAAACAAAGTAGCCGACAGGCACGAAAAGATAAAAGAAAAGATAAATGAGAAATATCCTGAAAAGGGTAAAAAGAACTCCAAGAAAAAGTAAAGGAATATAACAAACTGCTATGTGAAAAAGCTCTGCACAGATAATACACTGTGCAGAGCTTTTTCGTTATATTTATATTGTAGTTTATATGCCTGGTCTTTTAAACCATATCAGTCACGGCTGTAATTGACGATCATATAGCCATCTTCTATCTCTATCCTTGCATCCTCCGATACAACCCGGTTGCTCACTCCAAGGCTGTCTCCTATCTCAAATGTACGATTCTCCACGTTGTATTCAAACCCTGTAAGTGTTACCCCCGTGACGCATCCACCGTACGGTATAAAAGATATATAATCGTATCCCTCCAGCCGGCTTATTCCGGCACTGGAATTTATCATGGTTATTACATTATGGTCATCCTCTATATACGCATTTACGCCTTTATCTGCACACTCCTTGAGCAGTCCTATGTTTGCCATCGTATGGTCAAGTCTCGTTCCTGTGGCCCCCGATATATAAATATCCGTAGCACCTTCCTCCATGGCATGCATGATGGCTACATGAGTATCCGTGAAGTCCTTGTGTGTGTCCAGATCAACAAACTGTATGGAGTGCATCTTTTTAGCCATCTTCCTGTACACGCCCACAGTCACCTTGCTGGCTGAATCGAAGTCACCCACGATCACATCTGGTACTATTCCTATCTTATTGCAGGTCTCTATACCCTTGTCCACAGCTATCACTCTGCTGCTTTCAAGGTGTCTGTCCATGATTCCCTGAAGTGAATACAGATCAACTCTGCCTCCGGATATTATAATATAACTTTTCATATCACTATTTGCCCTTTATTATCTATGCCTCATATTTCTCAAATACTTTGAGAAAGCTGCAGCTGTTCTCGTAGGCATCTCCGCCAAATACCGCAGAACCGGCAACTATGACATTTGCACCGGCTTCTATGACGTCACCCACATTCTTCAAATTGACTCCACCATCCACCTCTATATTGAGCTCAAGGCCTCTGTCATCTGCCATTTTTCTGACCTCAGCCACCTTTCTGAGTGCTGAAGGAATGAATGACTGTCCGCCGAATCCCGGATTGACACTCATAACAAGTACCATATCCAGATCGTCTATCACATAGTCAAGCACTGATACAGGAGTTGCCGGATTGAGTGCCACTCCGGCCTTCATTCCAAGCTCATGTATCCTGGCAACGGTTCTGTGCAGATGCTTACAGCTCTCTGCATGTACGGTTACCCAGTCAGCACCTGCCTTCTTGAAATCCTCAAGATATCTGTCCGGCTCCTCTATCATGAGATGCACGTCAAATATCATGTTCGTCTCTTTTCTGAGACACTTTATGACAGGCGCACCAAATGATATGTTCGGAACAAACGCACCGTCCATAACGTCAAGGTGCAGCGCAGGAACTTTCGCTCTGTCAAGCTCCGCAATGCCGTCCGCAATATGTGCAAAATCAACTGACAATAATGAAGGTGAAAGAATTATCATTACCATTTCCTCTTTTCTTTTAAGTCGTTATATATCATTACATAATCTTCGTATCTTATACGGCTTATCTCTCCGTCCGCAACCGCCTGCTTTACCAGACAATCCGGCTCACTGACATGATTGCACATGTTGAATCTGCACTTTCCCGTATATGCCGCAATATCCGGGAAATACTCCTTGAGATCCTCCGCCTCTATGGAATCAACATAGAGCGATGAAAAGCCCGGGGTGTCCATAATATATGTCCTGCCGCCAATGTGCATGAGCTCAGAATGTCTCGTGGTGTGCTTGCCACGCTTTATCTTGTCACTTATAGCGCCTGTCTGGGCCTCCGCCTCTGGCTTGATCGCATTGAGAGTAGACGACTTGCCGACTCCCGATGGCCCCGCAAACACCGTTGTGCGGTCTTTTATGATCTCCCTGAGCCTGTCTATGCCCTCGCCTTCCCTGGCACTTATGAAGATTGTCTCATACCCGCTCTTGCTGTATGATCTGCAAGCCTCCATATTGTCCGGCGAAAGATCCGTCTTGTTAAAACAAATGATAGTCTCAACACCGCTTTTCTCCATGCTGACAAGGAATCTGTCAAGTAGGTTAAAGTTCGGCTCAGGCTCGCTCACGGCAAATATTATGATCGTCTGATCCACATTTGCCACAGCAGGTCTTATTAAAGAGTTAAATCTAGGCAATATCTCAACGATATTACCTAGATTGTTCTCAGGATCAAGTATCTCTATATTCACATTATCTCCGACAAGGGGCTTGACCTTTTTGTTTCTGAAGATGCCCTTCGCCTTACATTCGTACAAATGTCCATCCTCGGCGTCTATATAATAGAATCCACCGATTCCTTTGATTATCTTTCCTGATATGATCTCTGCCACTACTAATTACTCTCCTGTGTAAATGTAGCGGACAAACCGCCCGTGTTAAAGCTTGATGTGACATCTATTCCCTCTGAATCCGTGATGGTCACAGAGAATGATCCCTGGTTGCTCTCAAGTCCTGTAGGACCCTCAACTCCATCTATATTGATAGGGAAGTCTCCTGCACCAGCCTTGCCGCTGTATACAGAGAATGTCTGTCTGCCTATTGTGTATGAGATGTCAACTATCACACTTCCAAATGTATCAAAATCAAACTCTATATTCGATATTGAACCGCTGAAAGATACAGAGTATGTAACCTTCTGAGGTCCCTTACTGACAACATATGACACGGTAGTTCCCTCGTCAACCTCAGTGTTGACCTCAGGATCCTGTGATATTACCTGGCCTTCCTTCACATCATCGCTGTACTCATAGCTTGGATTGCCTACCAGGTTGACCTCCTGAAGCTTATCTGCTGCATCTGCCTCAGACATACCCTTGAGGTTAGGAACTGCGATCTTCTTCGTCTCCTTACCGTTACTGATGATTATCTTGACTGTTGAGCCCTCCTCAACCTCTGTTCCGGCAACAGGATCTGAGGATATTACATGATCCTTCTCAACATTATCATCGTACGCATAGCCATGTGTCACCTTAAGTCCTGCCTCCTCGAGCAATGTTGTGGCCTGACTGTCCTCATATCCGAAAACATCCGGCACCTTGGTCTTTTCCTTGCCCGATGACACGTAAATAGTTATCTGTGTATCCTTTGTTATGGATGTTCCATCATCTATACTCTGTGATATTACATAGCCCTTCTCAACTGTGGCATCTGTCTTCTCCACAAATGTATAGTTGGTGAAGCCATTCTTCTTCATCTGCTCCTCAGCCGCAGTCTTATACAGACCTACTACATTGACCATAGGTACTGTCTCCTGTGCAGTTGTGTCGTTCGCTCCCTCTGTGGTTATGACATCGGTGCTTTCCTCCGTCTTACCCTTACCGCCCAGAATATTCCAGCCGGCTATCTTGCCTATGAGAAGTATGGCAAGTATGGCAAGAACCACCGCGATGGCAATACTTGATACCATGATTATCTTCTTAAGTCTTGGATCAAGCTCCTCTTCTCCATCGTATTCCTGCTCCTGTTCTCCATCATCTGCCACTGACTCGTCCGTATCATCCTCTTCATCGTCGTCATCTGGGAACAGATCGTCGAACTGTGACGGCGGCATAACTGGCACGTTAGCCTTGATCTCTGACGTTCTCGGACTTACAGGTGGAATCTCCGTAGTATCTGCCTTATCGACCTGTCTTCCGGTCTTGATCATCTCCATCTCCTGCTTTGTCATCTCAATGGTAGGGGATGTAGGAACGCTGGTCTTAGGCACCACTATACAATCTATATTAGGATTCTCTTTTACTCTGTTGAGATCAGCTATAAGCGCATTTGCTGTGAGATATCGTCTCTCCGGCTTCTTCTGTGTACACTTTCTTATGATCTTCTCAAGGCTTGTAGGTATATCCGGGTAATACTCCCTAGGTGATACCATCTCGCCCTGAATGTGCATCAGCGCTATAGCCACATTGTTCTCGCCTTCAAATGGAACATGTCCTGTGAGCATCTCATACATGGTGATACCGAGTGAATAAATATCACTTCTCTCATCTGAGAATCCGCCCCTTGCCTGCTCCGGTGATATGTAGTGAACACTACCCATCGCATTTGTCGTGGTCGTGCTTGACGATGCGGCTCTTGCGATTCCGAAATCAGTAACCTTCAGCGTGCCGTTGTTCGACATGATGATGTTCTGAGGCTTTATATCTCTGTGTATCGTGTGATGCTCATGGGCTGCCTGAAGTCCCTGGGCTATCTGTATGGCAAAATCGATCGCCTGCATAGGCTCTATTCTGCCGTGGGCCTGTATATATTCCTTGAGGGTGGTTCCCTCCACAAGCTCCATTACTATATAATATATTCCGTTGTCCTCACCGACATCGTATACATTCACAATATTAGGATGTGACAGCCCCGCCGCAGACTGGGCCTCTATCCTGAACTTTGTAACAAAATTAACGTCTGAGCTGAACTCAGGCTTAAGCACCTTTATGGCAACATATCTGTTTAACACATGACATTTTGCCTTATATACCTCTGACATACCGCCAGATCCAACCAATTCTATGATCTCATAACGACCGCTGAGCATCGTTCCCGGATTTAACATACCAATTTATTCCTCCCAATCTATCGCAGCTACAACGGCAGATATATTGTCCTTGCCGCCGTAGTAATTCGCTCTCTCCACCAGCTTCTCACCGACTGTCTTAAGATCATCCGACTCTGATACAATGTCCCGAATCTCGTCGTCCTCTATCATGTTCGACAAACCATCAGAACATAGAAGGATCTTATCATCCGCTGAAAGTTCTACTTCAAAGAAATCCGGAACCACATCATCACCTATTCCAAGTGCTCGGGTTATAATGTTCTTCTCTGGATGATTCCGTCCCTTATTCCTGTCGAGCTGACCATTCCTTATCAGCTCCTCAACCAATGAGTGATCAAGTGTGACCTGTCTTATCTCATTGTTAACTATATATAATCTGCTGTCACCTATATTCGCGACATACATGATTCCATCATCGATCACTGCAGCTACAAATGTCGTTCCCATACCTGCGTAATCCTCCGGATTGCTGAGCGCAAGCTTATACACCTTGTCATTGGCATATATTATCGCCCTCTTGAGCAGCGATACAGGATTGCTTATCTCGCTTTCACTTATATATTCAACTGCGGCTTCAATCGCCGTTCTGGATGCAACGTCCCCGGCCTTATGACCGCCCATGCCATCCGCAACTATGTACAGATTGCTGATAGCCCCTATTGGCTCATCTGTATAAAATATGCTGTCCTGATTCATGGAACGCTTTTTTCCAACATCTGTTATTCCAAATGATTTCATATATTCTCTCCATCAGCCTAAAATATTATCTGATACGCCACCTTGCCTATTTTAGCACAACACATAAAAAAGAACAAGACGAACTATTTATCCGTCTTGTTCTCCTCCTCATATTTACGGCGGAGCTGTCCGCACGCTGCGTCTATGTCACGCCCCATGCTTCTTCGCACCGTAGCTGTTATCTGGTTTCTCTCCAGAATATTTTTGAAATTCTCAATGGCGCTGTTATCCGCCCTCTCGTAATCCCTCTCCTTGATCGGATTTACGGGGATGAGGTTCACATGGCAGTTTCTTCCCCTTATGAGACGCGCCAGCTCGCATGCCTTCTCAGGGCTGTCATTCTGCCCTTTTACAAGAGAATACTCAAATGTTATCCTCCTGCCCGTCCTATCAAAGTAATAATCACAGGCGTCCAGAACCTCTGCAATGCTGTATCTGTTGGCTATCGGCATGAGTGCCCTTCTGTCCTCGTCATTTGGCGCGTGAAGCGACAATGCAAATGTAATGGAAAGCCCCATATCCGCAAGCCTCTTTATCTCAGGCACTAAACCGCAGCTCGACACTGTGACATTTCTCTGGCTTATGTTCAGTCCATTCTCGTCCGTCAGCATCTCTATGAACCTGACAAGATTGTCAAAGTTATCCAGCGGCTCTCCTGTTCCCATCACGACCACATTTGACACACGCTCACCTGTTATCTTCTGGATGCTGTATATCTGTGACAGCATCTCGGACGCTGTGAGATTCCTCACCAGCCCGCCTATGGTCGATGCACAGAACCTGCAGCCCATACGGCAGCCCACCTGGGATGATATGCACACGGAATTGCCATGCTTGTACTTCATGAGCACGCTCTCTATGACATTCCCATCATGGAGTCTGAACAGGAATTTATTTGTGCCGTCATCCTCTGAAATGAGTCTGGTGACAACGCTCACACCATATATTCCATATTCATCCATCTTCTCTCTGAGGCTTTTCGGCAGATTGGTCATCTCCTCCGTTCCGTCCGCAAGCTTCACATGAAACCACTGATATATCTGCTTCGCCCTGAATGCCGGCTGACCGGCACCGGTGACCCAGTTCCTGAGTTCTTCCATATTCATTGATTTCAGATCCGGCTGTCTAATATCCTTATCTTCTCTATCCTTTACTTCCATACTCTGTCCAATCTTTTATACATGTTCTATCTATTTTGTACGCACGAACTTCGATATGAAAAATCCATCACACTCATCGACTCCCTGTAACAGAGTTACATATCCTTTATCGCCGCCGTGCCCCGGTACAATCTCATCTATACTCACAGTCTCAAAATCATGATTTTCCGCAAACCACTTAACATTGTTCTGATTCTCCCTGCTGTCTATAGTACATGTCGAATACACCAGTGTTCCACCCGTTTTCACATATCTGGATACAGTGTCAAGAATATCCCTTTGAAGCTGTGCCAGCTCGTCTATGCTGTCACCTGTCACATTGTACTTGATATCGTTCTTCCTGCCCATTATGCCAAGTCCCGAACACGGAAGGTCTGCTATTACCACATCAGCCTTTCCGACAAGGTTCTCATCAAGGTCTCTCGCATCCCATGCCTCGACAGTGACATTTGTCAGTCCAAGTCTGTCCACGTTCTCCTCTATGAGCTCCGTCTTGTTCTCGGTGAGATCCCTTGAGATAACCCTTCCTGTCTGTCCCGCAAGACTTGCGGCATACATGGTTTTGCCGCCCGGTGCTGCACACACATCCACCACCAGATCTCCATTCTGTATACCTGCTGCCCTTACAGCCAGACACGAACTCTGATCCTGTACAACAAATTCTCCATCCATGAATCCTGGGATCCTTCTGACATAATCATATCCCTTTATAAGAAGTGATGTGTCATTCAGGCTTCCTCGCACTGTCTCTATTCCAGCGGCCTCCAGCTTCCTCTCGACTTCATCAACGCTTATCCTGTCTGTATTCACCCTTATGGATGTCGGACGCATTTCGTAGCTGCTTCCGAGTATCCTGTCCACCGTTTCTCTGTCATAGTCCTGCAGCAGTATCTCCACAAGCTCCACAGGAACTGAATATTCAACCGAATAGTATTCCAAAGATGATGTGTTCTTATCAGGGTATTTTATACCATCCCTGTTTCTTGCGATATTTCTGAGCACTCCGTTGACAAAGCCTCTGAGGCTTCCAAATCCATGATCCACCGCCAGCTTCACCGACAAGTTGCAGGCAGCCGAATCCGGAACAGAGTCCATAAAGAACAGCTCGTAAGTTCCCATCCTGAGGACGCATCTTATGAGCGGCTTGCACTTGTTCACCTTTGTTTTGGAGAACTGGTTTATTATGTAGTCCAGCTTTATCCTCTGCTCTGTGACTCCCTCGACCATTCTCGTGATGTACGCCCTGTCCTGTTTGCTCATGAACTGGTTGGCGCAGAGTGCCGTTCCAAGTGCTATATTTGAAAATGTATGATTTTTCTCTATGTCCAGTAATGTGGTCAGAACCACCTCTCGAGTCTTTGTATCCATTCTACCTCTGTCCATTCTTCATCAGATATATTTGATCAGATGTGCTCTCCGGCTGTGAGTTTATTGCCCGCAAGGAACGCCGCCGCATCCATAGGCTTCTTGCCCTCAGGCTGCAATCTTGTTATCTGGAGTGCATCCTGTCCACACGCTATGGCAAATGCCTTCTTGGTCACCATGGTTATCTCACCAGGTGCAAAACCCTCCTCACGGCTCACTACCTTTGTCCCATATACCTTGACATTCTTGCCGCCTATCCTTGTGTATGCGCAAGGCCATGGCTGAAGGCCTCTCACAAGTCTCTCTATCTTCTCTGCCGGCTCACTGAAATCTATATCGCCCATGCCCTTGTTCAACATGGAAGCGTAACAGCTCAGGCTGTCATCCTGAGGTGTCCGGACCGCAGTTCCATTCTCAAGTTTTCCAAGGGTTGACAGTATAAGCTGCGCACCGCTTGCCGCAAGCTTGTCCGTCAATGTCTCTCCAGTGTCATCGTCACCGATAGGCACAACCGAATGTTCTATCATATCTCCGGTATCAAGTCCCTTTGCCATGTACATGGTGGTGACTCCGGTCTCCTTCTCGCCGTCAATGATCGCCCACTCGATAGGAGCCGCACCGCGGTACTTCGGGAGCAGCGATGCATGGATATTGACACATCCGTACTTAGGAATATTGAGTATGCTCTCAGGAAGTATCTGTCCATATGCCGCCACAACTATCACATCAGGTGCATACTCTCTGATGATGTCCACGTTCTCCTGTTCACGGAGCTTCACCGGCTGATATACCGGAATATCATATTCCATTGCCTGTACCTTCACCGGTGTCGGTTGAAGCTTTTTGCTTCTTCCCTTTGCCTTGTCCGGCTGCGTAAAGCATGCCACAACGTCATGTCCCGCTTCCACTATTGATACAAGTGCGTGCACGGCAAAATCAGGGGTTCCCATATATATAACTCTCATCTGCATGTCCTCCTTGTTATAGGTTAAGTATCTCTTAATTCTGCTCTACCTCGTGAAGGCCATCCTCGACAAGATCCTTGTAAAGCTTTCCGTCAAGATGATCAAGCTCGTGGCAGATAGCTCTCGCCAGAAGTCCCTCTCCCTCGACTGTAAACTCCTCCATATTATCGTCAAATGCCTTGCATATTACATGCATAGGTCTTGTGACTGTTCCAAATTTTCCAGGAAGGCTGAGACATCCCTCCTCACCAGTCTGCTCTCCATCTGATTCTGTTATCACAGGATTTATAAGACAGAGTGGATTGTCATCGCCGACATCGATAACAACTATCCTCTTGAGGATTCCAACCTGAGGTGCGGCAAGTCCAACTCCATTTGCCTCATACATGGTATCAAACATATCATCTATGAGTGTAAGTGTTCTGTCATCCATCTTCTCAACCGGTCTGCACACCTTTCTGAGTATGTCATCTCCGTCATATCTTATATTTCTTATCGCCATGTCCACAAATCTCCTTTTCACTAATACATATTTACCGGATTCAGGTCAAAGAATACGCTCACATCGTTCTCTCCGTTCTCCTTAAGCCATTCCTCGACATAATCCTTGACATCCACCAGCATCCTGTAATCCCGGTGTTTTATATACAACACCCGCCTGTACACATCCTTTATCTTTGATATGGCCGGTTCCGAAGGACCGATCACAGACAGATGTCCTGCATTTATATATTTTCCCCTTATAAGAGAATACATCCTATCCATTATATTGGCAAGCTGTTCTTCGTCCATGCCCGTGCCCATTATGACCATCATATTCCACTCCGGCGGATACCTCATGAGTGATCTGTACGCCTCCTCGATATCGTAGAATGCCCTGTAATTCTGGGACGCTGCCGCAGTTATGGCGTAGTTGTCCGGCTTGTAGGTCTGTATCACAACCTTTCCGGGCACATCACCCCTTCCGGCTCTTCCCGCAGCCTGGGTCAGCAGGTCAAATGTCCTCTCACCGGCTCTGTAGTCTCCGCTGAACAGTGTGAGATCCGCCAGCAGCACACCCACAAGTGTCACTCTGGAAAAGTCATGTCCCTTGACTATCATCTGGGTTCCAATGAGTATGTCCGCATCGCCTCTTCCGAAGCTCTCAAGTATCTGCTCATGAGAATTCTTCTTCGAGGTCGTATCCCTGTCCATCCTTAAAGTCCTGGCCTCCGGGAACAACCTGTGTACCTCCTGCTCGACCTTCTCGGTTCCGACTCCATAGCCTCCTATGAGCTTTGAACCGCACGCCGGACATTTGTCCGGCTCCGGCATTCTGAATCCGCAGTAGTGGCACACAAGCATGCCCTTCTGTGTATTATTTCCAGAGTGCAGTGCCATGGACACGTCACAGTGCGGACATTTCACTGCCTCTCCGCAGCTCCTGCAGGATACAAAGCTGTTATATCCCCGCTTGTTGATGAACAGTATGATCTGTTCCCGCTTGCTGAGCCTGTCCGCTATATCATTTGCAAGCTCGTCGCTTATTATGGATCTGTTGCCCCGGTGGAGTTCATCCCTGAGATCTACTATGCTTGTCTCTGCCATGACTCTGCCCTCAACACGGCTGTCCATGGTCCACAGCCTGTACTCACCCGCCAGTGCACGCTTGTAGCTCTCCACGGAAGGAGTTGCGGAACCGAGTATGACACTCGCCCCCTCAAGCCTTGCACGTTCTATGGCAGTCTCCCTTGCGTGATATTTTGGCGGGCTGTCACTCTTATAGCTGCTCTCATGCTCCTCATCTATTATTATAAGTCCCAGCTTCTCAAATGGGGTAAACAGCGCAGACCTCGGGCCTATCACCACATCCACATCGCCCTTCCTTGCGCGCTCAAACTGATCATACTTCTCCCCGCTGCTGAGCTTTGAGTTGACCATGGTCACACGGTCACCAAAGTATCTGGAGAAATATGTCAGTGTCTGATACGTGAGTGCTATCTCAGGTATCAGCACGATCGCCTGTCTGCCCGCGCGGACGACTTCACGGATACACCTCACATACACCTCAGTCTTGCCGCTTCCCGTCACGCCATGAAGAAGATATGTCCTGTGTATACCCTGATCTGCATCACTTACGAAATCATCGACTATCCTCTGCTGGTCACTGTTAAGCTCTATATCAGGAGCCTCAAATGCCTGCTGCCTCACCGCGTCAGACACCACATCCCGGTATCTGCTGTCCTCAACGATACGAACGACACCTTCGTCCTCCATGGCCTTAACCGCCTGATGTGACACATTCAAAGTCCCGGTGGCCTCCGTCATTGGGAGCTCATGTCTCACCATAAGCTCGCGGAGGAGCCTGAGCTTTGCCCTGGCATTCTTCTTCATATATCTGTATTCCCATGTGTCCACATCCTCGCATGAAAGGACAACATATCTGACCACCACGGACTTAACCGTTTTTTTCACCGGCATCACCGTCTGGATGGCATTTATCATGGTGGAGCCGTAGTTCTCCTTTATCCACGCCGCAAGGGCAAGGAGCCTTCCCGGAGCTGCCACGCCGTCCTCGCACAGAGAATCTATAGACTTTATCCTGCTCTCATCATATTCCGTGGAATCCGATATCCCTATGACATAGCCTTTTCTCAGATTATTTCCCTTGCCAAATGGAATGTTGACCTGACTTCCTATCTGTATCCTGCCGGCAATATCGTCAGGAATAGCATATTGAAATGTTCTGTCTATCGCCTCATGGGATATATCAATTATCACATCTGCGTACAATCCCCGCATTTTTCTCCTCCAATATCTGCCGTATCATTTCTCTCTCGTCCATTTGTGTCCTGCGTCCCTCTATATCCTGATATGTCTCATGGCCTTTGCCGGCCAGAAGGACTATATCATCCCTGTCCGAAATCTCCAGAGCGTATCTTATAGCATCCAGACGGCTGCATATCTTTACATATTCTCCTCCGCCCTCGAGAACCCCGGTCTCAATATCCGTCATTATCGCCTCCGGGGATTCAAACCTCGGGTTATCACTTGTTATGACCGTCATATCCGCCAGCCTGCCCGACACAAATCCCATGCCTTTTCTGCGCCCGGCTGATCTGTTGCCGCCGCATCCGAACAGACATATAAGCCTCTTCGGCCTGTACTGTCTGAGGGTGGTCAGTACATTTTCCAGGCTCACGGCATTGTGGGCATAATCGATGAATATCCTTGCGTATCCCGGAATCTCCACCGGCTCGAGTCTGCCCCTCACCTTCATATCCGACTGCGAATCCTGCATTACCTCCATCGGTATCCCGATGATCCCGCAAGTGGTTACCGCAGCAAGAGAATTGTACACATTGAACTCTCCCGGTATGCCAACAGTCATGTAAGTGCTCTCCCCGTCCGTTCTCTCACACTCATAGCCTATCCCCATAACTCTATGGAGAATGAGCCTGTGTATCGCTCCCGCCATACACACATTGCCATCCCCGGCTGCAGTGTGATTCCTCACACCATAATATACCACTTCAGCCCCTGCATTCACAGCCTCGGCAGCAATACACCCAGAATACATGTCATCTGCATTTATCACCGCAGTCTTACACTTTGAGAACAGGCTTCTCTTCCATCTCCCATACTCGGCAAATGTGCGGTGTTCATTCCGCCCAATGTGATCCGGAGCAAGATTTGTATATACGCATATATCAAATTCTACCCCTGACACACGGCCGTGCATAAGCCCCTGTGACGATACCTCCATGACGCAGTATTCCGCACCATTTGCCACCATGTCTGCAAGCTTGCGATGGAGATATATCGTTCCCGGAGTGGTGTTCACAGATGGTATCTTCCGGATACAGTCATCGATCTCTATGGTTCCCACAAGACCGGTTCTACGCCCCCATCTGTCCAGCATAGACTTTATCATACATGCGACCGTGGTCTTTCCCTTTGTCCCGGTCACACCTATAACCTTCATACTTCGTGACGGAAAATTCCAGAAATTATTACATATCATTCCTATACCGTGGCGATAGTCATACAGTCTCACGATCAGTACACAATCGGTATCCCCCCAGCGTCCGGCTGACCGCTCCGCAGGTATGCCGATATCATCTGTCATGACTATACACGCTGCGCCCCTTGCCACGGCATCATCTATATAGCGATGTCCATCTGTTCTCGCACCTCTCCGGCACACAAAAAGAGTTCCCTGTGTGACATCTCTGGAATCATCTGCCAGATCCGTAATCTGACAGTCAATGTCCCCTGCCAGGATCTCATAGACCGTGCCTTTTAGAACATCTGACGCCCTCATGATACACCTCCCGTCGACATATTCCTGTTTATTTAGAATATGCCACATCCGGCACAGTTGTGTATCAGAAAAATAGGAGGCTGTGCTAAAAGCTCCAACCTCCATTCTTCTCACTTACCGCTATATATTCCGGTCTGTTAATCCTCGTCTGCTCCGACGATCTTTACCTTTCCATGGTAAACTTCATCTACAGCGATGGATAATGGCTTCTTCTTTGGGTCTGCTGCCACCATAGGCTCCTGGCCATCAATGATCTCTCTTGCTCTCTTTGCTGTTGCAAGAACGATTGAATATCTGCTGTTTACTACAGGCTGCTCACCTGGCTCAACCTCTGCATTTACTACTGACATTAAGTCTGTGTATGATGGATGTAACATGATATTATATCCCCTTTCTTATATGATTATTGAAATATTCTTCTAAACTGCTGTCCACTGTTATCCAGTCTAATTTATCAGAGTTTCTTTATCTCTGCAAGCTCTTCTTTTATTCCGGCTATATATCCAAGCTGATTATCTCTTCTGCAGCCATAGCTTCTGATGACTGAATCCACGGTGTGTATACACTCGTCCAGATCATCGTTGACTATGATGTAGTCGTACTTGTCCATGTCCTCAGCTTCCTCTGTGGCCTTTCGGAGTCTCTTGATTATGGTCTCCTCCGACTCTGTTCCTCTTCCTGCCAGTCTGCTCTTAAGCTCGCTTATGCTTGGAGCTGATATAAATATGAGAAGCGCATCAGGGAACTGCTTCTTGACATTGAGTGCACCCATGACCTCTATCTCGAGTATGACGTCCTTGCCATCAGCAAGCTTCTCCTCAACATACTTCTTTGGAGTTCCATAATAATTCTCTACATACTGTGTCCACTCGATAAATCCGCCGTAGTCAATGAGATTCTCAAAATCCTTGCGATCCATGAAATAATACTCTCTTCCATCGACCTCACCCTCTCTCGGTGATCTTGTCGTCGCCGACACTGAAAGGTTATATCCAAAATCCGACACAAGTCTCTTGACAACTGTGCCCTTTCCAACTCCTGAAAAACCGGATATGACTATGAGCGATCCACGCTTTGTACTCTTATCTGCCATCATCATTACCTCTAAAAATTATGTATTCTATTCCAGATTCTGTATCTGCTCTCTGACCTTCTCTATGTCAGTCTTGAGCTGTATCGCCTTGTCTGACACATCAAGTGAATTGGCCTTTGAAAGTATCGTGTTCGCCTCTCTGTTCATCTCCTGTGCGATGAAATCCAGCTTCCTGCCGACGCTTCCGCCATCCTCCAGAATCTTCTTCGTGCTGCTGATATGGCTCTTAAGCCTTACAGTCTCCTCGTCCACACATATCTTGTCCGCATATATAACGACCTCTGTGGCGATCCTGTTCTCATCTATAACAGGATTGTCAAGAACCTCTGTGATCTTGTCCGTGAGCTTGCGTCTGTACTCCTCCACAAGTTCAGGTGATATCTCCTCTATATAATCAACGGCAGCTCTCATTCCGTCAAGCTTGTCGATCATGTCCTTCTTAAGGTTCTCTCCCTCTGTTATCCTCGACTGCACGAACACCTTCGCAGCCTCGTCAAGGGATGTCTCTATTATCTTCCACAGCTCATCCTGGTCAACCGCCTGCTCCTCAACCGTGAACACGTCAGGGAAGCCTCCAAGCTGTGCAGGTGTTATGCTGTTCTCAATTCCAAAATCCTTGGACATCTCCTCGAAATATCCCATGTACTTCTCGGCAACGTCCTTGTTGTACTTCAGCTTGACATTGTCATCCGAGAAATCCTCGTATGTGATGAACACGTCAACCTTTCCTCTCTCAATATATTTTTTGAGATATGTTCTTATGTTTGTCTCAAAGAAGCTTATCTTCTTTGGGAGCTTTATATTGATGTCGCAGAATCTGTGATTGACTGACTTCATCTCTACAACTATCTTGTATGCATCAGTCACCCTCTCGCTGCGGCCAAATCCTGTCATGCTTTTTACCATATCTGTCTCCTAATATTCCCAGGTTATATGTTGTTTTCAATTACCTGATAACAGATAATATATTATACTTCACACCTGTTTAAAAATCAAATTATTTATTGTACTTCCTCTATTCCCGCAATCCTCGGCTCTGCGATCATCGAGTAATTCGTATGATATATTACAAATCCAGGCTTTGCCCCCGCAGGCTTTTTGATATTTCTGCGCTCGGTATAGTCTATCTCCACCTTCGGTGCCGTCCTTCCAGACGAATAATACGCTGCAAGTCTTGCCGCCTCCTCATATGTAGAATCAGGAAGTTCTCCCGCACCCTCAAGTCTCACGATGACATGGGAACCCGGCATCTTCTTAGCATGGAACCACATATCCCCACCATTTGCGAATTTAAATGTGAGCTCATCGTTCTGGATATTATTCTTGCCCACATACATATGGAATCCATCGCTGGATATGTAGTGCAGCGGTTTCGACTTTGCCTTTTTCCTGTCGCCCTTGCGTCCGTAATGTCCCTTTACATATCCGCAGGCTACGAGCTCCTCCTTGACCTGTGCCAGTGAATTCTCATCTATCGCCATATCAAGGAACGTCTGTACCGACTGAAGATGCTCCAGCTCACTCTTCGTCTCGACAGTGAGCTGTGTAAGTGCCTCATAAGTCCTCTTGAGCTTGTTGTATCTCGCAAAATATCTCTTGGAGTTATCCATAACAGATATGGTCTTGTCAAGCGGGATCTTTATCATCTCGTTAGTATAGTAGTTGAGAGCCTCAAAACTGTCCGCTCCCTGTTCTATATTGTAACCATATGTGTTGATCAGTTCTCCGTACACACGGTACTTTTCCCTGGATTCAGTGTCCTTTAACTGAGCGAGCTGCAGGTCGTATTTCTTGCTCGTTCTCTCAATGGCATTCGAGACGATCTTTCTGAGATCCGATGACTTCTGTCTTATCCTTGTGACCGCACTCTTTCTGTAGAAATACTCATCAAGCACCTTTGAAATGTCATCCCTTGATTCTATGGTCTTGTCGCTGTACATCGACAGATGCACCGACGAGAACTCCACTGGAGTGTAACCGTCCAGTATGATTTCAGGAGTATAGTTCCCGTTCCTTATATCAGATACTATCCCGGCAAATTCATCATAAAGCCTTGCGACATCCGCCTCGCTCATGCTGTCCACAGGCATGTTGCCGTCAAGTCCTGCCCTGTAGGTTATCTCACTCGCCACAACCGGTGAAAATCCGGTTATGTTCTGGTATATCGCCTTTATGATATTCGTAGGGCTCGAGCTCACACGCTCTATGAAGTCCCCGCGCTCTATCTCAAGCGGGGATACCTTTCCTCCCGCCGGAGGATACTCATAAGTCCTGCCCGGAAGAACCTCCCTCACTGAGCTCACCATATGGGATATATGCTTTATGCTGTCGATGATGACATTCTCATCCGTGGCAAATATGATATTGCTGTGCTTACCCATGATCTCTATGATGAGTTTCTTTCTCTTTAGATCTCCAAGCTCGTCCAGATGCTCGATGACCATGACAACTATTCTCTCAAAGCCCGGCTGATACACATCAACTATCCTTCCGTTGTTGATATGCTTCCTGAGGAGCATACAGAAATTCGGCGCTGTCATAGGATTCTCCTTGGCGGACTGCTGAAAGTATATAAGCGGGAGGCTTGCATCCGCAGACATGAGCAGCCTGTAATTCTCCCTGTTATTCTTTATTACTATGTTGAGCTCGTCCTTCTCCGGCTGATATATCTTATATATCCTTCCGTCGATGAGCTTCTCCTTCATGTCTCTTACCACATTGGATATCACTATTCCGTCAAACGCCATATCTGTCTCTCCTATATCCCTGAAAAAAGGCAGAAAATGCAAATTCATTCTCTGCCTCTTCCATATCTACTACCACATTACTGCTATCCTGATCCTACAGTGAATTGTAGAGATCCTTATATATATTCGCTGAGTTGTACCATGAGTAATCCTGTCTCATGCCACGCTCCTGGATTCCATACCATGCCTCTTTGTTGTTATAGTACACTTCCTTTGCATAGTTTATGGCATTGAGGAGCTCATATGCATCATAATTAGCAAATGAGAATCCTGTTCCTGTACCCTCGAACTGATTATAAGCCTCAACAGTATCTGCAAGACCACCTGTCTCTCTTACTACTGGAACTGTGCCATATCTGAGTGCCATGAGCTGTGTGAGTCCACATGGCTCAAATCTTGAAGGCACGAGCATCACATCGCAGCCTGCATACATCTTATGAGATCTCTCATCTGAATAATAGATGTTCGCTGATACCTTTGCAGGATGTATTCCCTGATAATACTTGAACATGTTCTCGTACTTGCCGTCACCGGTTCCGAGGACGATGAACTGTACTCCGTCACAGCATATATCGTTCATGATCCTGTCAACCAGATCAAGACCCTTCTGGTCTGTGAGTCTGGATATGATTCCTATTACAAACTGATTCTCATCCTGAGGAAGTCCACATTCCTTCTGCAGTTCGATCTTGTTGATCTTCTTGAGCTGTCTGAAGTTATCCACGCTGTAGTTCTTATATACCTGTGGATCTGTTGCAGGATTCCATACCTCGTAATCTATACCGTTGACAATGCCCCAGAGTGACTGCCATCTGGCACTTAAGAGCCCGTCAAGTCCCTCTCCATAATATGGAGTCTGTATCTCCTTGGCATATGTGTTACTTACCGTTGTTATCTTATCTGCATATACAAGTCCGCCCTTGAGCATGGCAGCATCCTTCTGGATCTCCAGCTTGTCCGGTGTAAATACATAATCAGGGAGCCCTGAATACTCCTGAATGGTCTTTATATCCCACTTGCCCTGGAACTGGAGATTATGAATAGTCATAACAGACTTCATGCTTGTATAGAACATATCTCCTGCAAACAGAGTCTTGAGATATACAGGCACAAGTCCTGCCTGCCAGTCATGACAGTGAAGTATATCCGGCTGGAAACCGATCGATGGAAGGATCGAAAGCGCTGCCTTTGAGAAATAACAGAACTTCTCGATATCCCACTTTACATCACCATAAGGTGTAAATCCGTTAAAGTAATACTCGTTATCTATGAAATATACCTTGACACCCTCATACTCCAGATACATAACGCCAACATAATCATTCTTGTAACCGATGTCCATATAAAAATGCGTTATATACTGCATCTTCTCCCTGTACTTGTTCGGAATACAGAGATAATTCGGCATGATGACTCTCACATCATACTCGTTCTTATCAAATATCTTTGGCAGTGTTCCAACTACATCCGCAAGACCACCCGTCTTTATAAATGGCACACACTCTGATGCTATATATGCAACCTTCTTCATCAAATAAACCCTCCATGACATTTAGACATTAAATCCTTGTATATTATATCACACGGGTATCCATAATTCAATAAATCAGTGTATCTATATTGTTGCATTTGCCACATTCCGCTGATATACTTTTAGCATGCAGCCGCACGCAGATACGGCTGCGATCACAATCCAGAAAACAGGAGATTTTCAATGTTAGACATCACCATCACCGAGACCAGGGACTTCGTGAAGAAGCTTCTGATGGACAATACATTTGACCGTTTTCTCGCCATGGAGGCATTTGTAAAAAGCGGGATAACATACAGCTTTGACGGAAGGGTAAACAAGGATTTCTATGACAAGGAGGAGCTGGAGCTCATGGCTTCCACATCCTACGCCTCATGGGAGTCCATAAAACCACATGTATATAATGTTATAAGAGGAAAGAAGCTGCCACTGAGCTTCAAGATAGTGCTCGTGCTCTCCCAGCCGGACATCATGGATATGCTTGAGAAGAACCATCTCACCATACCGGTATCCGGTGTGGCAAATCTCACCTTGAACGTCTACTATGACGGCATGAGCATACAACTCACATCCATGGCGACCCAGAACATATTCACCATGGATAAGACCCTTGAGCATGTGTGGGATGCGGAGATCAGGGATTTCCTTAAGACTGCCGGAATATATTTCACCGAAAGCTGATTTTTTGAAGAAATTTAATATGATTTTTGAAGATCCGGCACCTCATCTGATGCCGGATTTTTTTACGCGCCGCCCCCTGTTAGCACTCATTTTGTCTGAGTGCTAATTTTTTCTTGACTTTAGTTCCCAGCTGATTTATCATACCTTTTAGCCTGATGTGTCAGTGTACATTTCTATTAAGATTGAACACAGATCGAGGATGACACATCTTTCATTGAAAACCATTATATTTTAAGGAGATGTATACAATTATGAAGAACGGAAATTTATCGATCAACAGTGAAAACATTTTCCCTGTCATCAAGAAGTGGCTGTATTCAGACCACGATATATTTGTCAGGGAGCTTATATCAAACGGCTGTGATGCCGTGACAAAGCTTAAGAAGCTGTCTCTCATGGGCGAATTTGACGAGCCGGATGAGCCATATCGTATAGATGTGACCACAAGTGCCAATGACAAGACCATCACATTTACCGATAACGGTATCGGTATGACTGAGGAGGAGGTTGAGAAATATATCAACCAGATCGCTTTCTCAGGAGCCGAGGCATTCCTTGAGCAGTACAAGGACAAGGCAACAGAGGAACAGATCATCGGCCACTTCGGACTGGGCTTCTACTCCGCATTCATGGTTGCCGACAAGGTCACCATCGAGACAAAGTCATACAAGGACGGCGAGGACGCTGTATACTGGGAGTGCGAGGACGGCCTTGAGTACTCCATGAAGAAGTGCATTAAGGCTGACCGAGGTACTACCATCACCCTTTATCTGAACGAGGACAGCTATGAATTTGCAAATGAATACAGGATCAAGGAGGTCATCGACAAGTATTGTTCGTTCATGCCTGTTGAGATCTACTACACCAACGCAGACGAGCCACAGGAAGATCCTAAGGATGCTACTGTAGACGTGGATGCAAAGGAAGTCAGCGACACAGCAGATAATGCTGAGGGCAGCACTGACAGCAAAGGCCCAGACGCAGACGATATAAAGACCGAGGAGAAGAAGCCTGAAGCTCCTAAGCCACTCAACACCACTACCCCACTGTGGGCAAAGCATCCAAACGACTGCACCGACGAGGAATACAAGGAGTTCTACAGAAAGGTATTCCACGACTACAAGGAGCCTCTGTTCTGGATACACCTGAACATGGACTACCCATTCAACCTGAAAGGTATCCTGTACTTCCCTAAGATCAATACACAGTATGACAACCTTGAGGGAACGATCAAGCTGTACAACAACCAGGTATTCGTCGCCGACAATATCAAGGAAGTAATTCCTGAGTTCCTCATGCTCTTAAAGGGATGTATCGACTGTCCTGATCTCCCACTGAACGTATCACGTAGTGCGCTTCAGAATGACGGATTTGTCAAAAAGATCTCAGACTACATCACCAAGAAGGTTGCAGACAAGCTGTCCGGCATGTACAAGACACACAGAGAGGACTACGAGAAGTACTGGGATGACATCAACCCATTTATCAAGTTTGGTTGTCTGAAGGATCTCAAGTTCCTCGACAAGATGAAGGACTTCTGCATCTACAAGAACCTCGAGGGCAAATATATAACTCTCCCTGAGTATCTTGAGGCAGGAAAAGAAAAGTACGAGAACAAGGTATTCTATGTAACCGACGAGCAGGCTCAGTCACAGTACATCAACATGTTCAAGGCTGAGGGCATGGACGCTCTGATCATGACACAGACCATAGACAGCCCATTCATCACTCTGCTTGAGCAGAAGAACGAGAATGTTCACTTCTACAGAATAGACGCTGAGCTCTCTGACAACTTTGTCGGCGAGGAGCTCTCAGAGGAGACTGCAAAGGAATACAAGGATAAGCTCACAGCTACATTTGAGAAGGCTCTCGACATGAAGAACCTGAATGTAAAGGTTGAATCCCTGAAGGACGAGAACACATCTTCTATCCTCACCCAGCCTGAGGAGACAAGACGTATGCAGGAAATGATGAAGATGTACGGCATGGCCGGTATGGATCCATCAATGTTCGGTCAGGGCGAGGGCGAGACACTCATCCTGAACAGCAACAACAAGCTTGTTAAATACGTTCTGGACAACCCTGACAGCGACAACACAGCTACGATCTGCTGCCAGTTATATGATCTGGCCGTACTTGCCAACCGTCCACTGTCAGCAGAGGCAATGACCAAGTTCATCGCAAGAAGCAACGAGATCCTTGGAATACTTACAAAGTAATATAATCTGTCTGCCGGTTTACGGCAGCAGATCCTAATGGATAACTAACACAACAAAAAGCAGCAGCCCGATATGTCTTTGATAGCATATCAGGCTGCTGCTCTTTTATTCTATTACACTCCCTAGTGGGCAAGTATCTCCACTCCATGTTCTGTCATAACCAGTGTGTACTCCCACTGTGCCGATGGTGAGCCATCCTCCGTGTAGATAGTCCAGCCGTCATCTGCATCCTGATATACATCAGGGCCGCCCATGTTGATCATAGGCTCAATGGTGAACACCATTCCCGGAGCAAGCACATAATCCTTGCCAGGCTGTCCTATATGACTTACATAAGGCTCCTCATGAATTGCAAGACCTACTCCATGGCCGCCTATCTCACGGACAACCGAATAGCCCTGCTCCTGTGCAAATTTGTTGATGGCATATCCTATATCTCCTATGGTCACATATGGCTTGCTGCACACCTCAACACCTATATCAAGAGCCTTCTTTGTATCCTCTACAAGCTTCTTCCATGCGGGATCAACATTTCCCAGCATGAACATTCTTGATGAGTCTCCGAAATATCCCTTGTACTCTGTTGTACAGTCGATATTAACTATATCTCCATCCTGGAGAATAATGTCATCACTTGGAATGCCGTGGCATACCACATCATTTACCGATATACACACACTCTTAGGATATCCCTCATATCCAAGACATGCAGGAATAGCATCTATGGACTTTGTATAGTTATAGATAAGGTCATCCAGCTCTCTGGTAGACACTCCTATCTTGACAAATGGAGTTATGTAGTCGAGCACAGATGTGTTGACCTTTGAAGCCTCCCTGATTCCCTCGATCTGCTCTGCGTTCTTGATCATCGCATGTGTAGGGATCTTGAATCCTCTGTTCTTCATATCCTCAAGCTTATCGTCAAGAGCCAGGTGACAGGTCTTGTATTTCTTACCACTTCCGCACCAGCACATATCATTTCTACCAAGTTTCATAATTAACCTCTTTCTTTATTGCATATATTTTCATTACATACCTATGGTATTAGCCACAAATACTATAATACGTTTTTGAGAATAATTCCACATTTTAATATGATAAATATTGTCAATTATCCTCGTCTATCCCCAGATACCTGGCAACATATGTATAATACCCCGACTCTGTTATGTTGTCAGCTGCTGTAAATTTATCCGCGACATATAGCTGCATCGCAATGAAACTGTCATCCGATACCTCCGCACCCGTGTGGGATGTCAGCGTGTCCGTGACTGCGTTATATTCAAATGCATCCGTTATAAAGCTTCTGTCCGGGAACAGCACCAGTCCTGTACTGTCTGACAGGATATCCCTTCCTATGATGAGCCTCGAATCATAATCCACTCCCATGAGATTGAGCATGGTCGGCAGGATATCTATACTGCTGCACACCTTGTCAACTCTCACCGGCTTCTCCATCGACGCCGACCATATGACAAGTCTGCTCCTGTACGCCTCAAGACTGTTTCCAAAGTTCTCCCCTGCCAGTTCGTCCACAACGTCCATATTGTCATACGGTACATGATCCCCCGCCAGGACGATAACAGTATTGTCCAGCAGCCCCTTCTTCTCAAGTTTCTTCATCATATATTCAAGCATCTTTTCCATTTCGTACTGGGATGCCAGATATGCCTTTGTCGTATCCAGGACATAGTTAAGGTCACTGACCACAGTCTTGTTCTTCTCCGCCATGGCATTTGCCGCACCGTATCCATATGGCACATGACCGCTGACCGTCAGGTAGTACAGGTGGAACGGCTGCGTCTCTGTATACTTGTCAAATGTCTCCTCCATCATGACAAGATCCGACTGAGGCCACATGTCCTGTCCGTTCTCGTCAGTCTGGTACTCAAGCCCATTACCGCTGGCTATCCACTCGTATCCCAGCGCCGGATGGGTGATATTCCTGTCATAATATGTATAGTCGTTGTCATGGAATCCGTAACAGCTATAGCCGAGTCTCTTGAGCGTATTCGCCATGGAAAACAGCATGCCATTCTCATTGTCGGCAGCCCTGCACATACTGAGGTATGAACCGTTCTTAGTCGGGCTTCCCATCAGGTTTGCATACTCTCCGCCTAATGTTGAACCATACCATAGCGGCTGATAGTAATTTTCAAAGACAAAGCCCTCGTCCGCAAGTTTTGACAGTGTAGGGAACAGACCGGAATCAAGCGCATAGCCTGAGAACCCCTCCGCAGTTATCCATATGACATTATAGCCCTCGAACATACCTGTATATTCATTCTTATTTGTCGGGGGTATATTTGCAAAATATTCGCTGAGCGATGAAACCGCATCATTTCCCGCAAGGTCATTTATGGCATCAAAATCCAGATCCAGGACATTCGGGGATGTGTCGATCACAACCTCCTCTGTGGTCGCTTCCGCGACATCCACCGTCTCGGTGGTAATCTTCTGCATCGTTGTGCTCTCTGTGGAGGCAAGTGAGTCGATATCTACCTCACCACCCGAAGCAAAGTTTATCCTGCTCTGTGCTGAGCTCTTGCCTGCGATACCCTCTCTGACATCCACCACAAAACTCTCCATGACGCCGAGCTTTTCAACAGAGAGATCAACCGATGTATATTCCTTGTATAAATTGTACGGACTGTACACATCCGAGGCCACAGCCCACATCACAAACAGTGTTGTGGCATACACCAGAGCTGTTCCGGCGGCACCTATGAGGTTCACCCACCACCTTCTCCTGTCAAATGCCATAAATGTCCATATGCACACGATCATTATGAGCACCGGGACAGCCAGAAGAATAACGTCCACTATCTGTGCCTTTATATTGGATATGACCGTGTCCGCATTGTCCACAGCCTGATTTCCGAATTTTATGGTTCCAATAACAGACAGATAGTTGTTGAAGACCGAATGATATACGTACTGGGCGATGAAGATCACACCCGTAAACAACGTGAACAGCGTTGCAAGTATCTTATTGATGACCGGCGGAAAAAATCCTGTCAGCACGCTGAACACGCCTCCAACCACCACCGCAAATGCTATTATAGCGGCTATGTTCCCATCATCCAGGCTGAAATTCATGCCGTGAAACAGCAATTCATAATACAAGATCAACACAGTGAACAGTATCCACCCCGACCATTTTCTGAAATATTCTCTTACATCCCCAAACATCGCCTTAAAAAACTTTATCATACGTTGGAATCTCCCATATAAACAAAAAAAATAAAGATATGGCCCTTAACTCCATATCTTTATTTTATATAATATTTTAAGACTTTTTACAATATTTTAAGATATATTATATCTACTTTACACCGTACTGATCATAGTAAGCGTCGATAGCGGCCTTAAGGGTGTCATCTATGATAACTCTTCCCTTATACTCTCTGTTGTAAAGATGCTCCACTACCTCTGCCATTGTTACGATAGCTGTTGTCTTGATTCCGTAGTTCTCCTCGATCTCTGTCAGCGCACTCTTCTCGCCCTGGCCTCTCTCCATTCTGTCTACTGAAACCACAAGACCCATGACATCCACGTCGCCCTGTGCCTTGATGATAGGAAGTGTCTCCTGAATAGATGTTCCGGCTGTTGTGACATCCTCGATGATGACAACCTTATCGCCATCCTCTATAGGACTTCCAAGGAGTATTCCCTTGTCGCCGTGATCCTTTACCTCTTTTCTGTTTGAGCAATACTTGATGTCCTCATCGTACATCTCTGCTATGGACATAGTTGTCGCAACTGTGAGAGGTATTCCCTTGTATGCAGGACCAAATAACACATCAAAGTCCAGACCAAACTCTGCATTTATAGCCTCAGCATAATACTCGCCAAGTCTCTTGAGCTGGGCACCTGTTCTGTAAAAGCCTGTATTGACAAAAAATGGTGTCTTTCTTCCACTCTTTGTAACGAAATCTCCAAACTTGAGTACGTTACAGTCAATCATAAATTCGATAAATTCCTGCTTATATGCTTCCATTTTAATAAAACCTCCTGTATTTACAGGGGTTCCGGGGAACCCCTTATTCTCAAAATAGCCTTACTACACACTTACTACACACTTTTGAGCTTACACAGCCTTTTCCATCTTCATCATCTCTGTAAACAGTGTATCCTCTGTCACATGACAATACAAATCCATTGTCATCTGCAAGGAGCCATGTCCGAGAATCTTCTGTAATGTCTTTGGCTGCATTCCGTTCTCAATTGCTCTGGTTGCAAAAGTATGTCTTAAGCAATGTGGTGAAAACATCTCATAGTCAGGATGCTCTTTTCGAATCCGGTTTACAATGGCACCGATTGCCTCCTGCACTATGAACTGTTGTGTAGGTCTGTTGTTTTTCGTAACAAACACCAAGTCCCTGTACTGTTCCTCTGTTTCGATTCCCTTAAAGAGAATCTTCTGTTTTTGAATGCGCTGTCGTTTCAATGCCTCCAACGCCCTCGTGGTTAATGGAATCGTTCGTCTTCCATTCTTGGTCTTTGCATCATGCATCTCAAAAATGTACTTACCATCTTTTTGAAAATAGCACAATGTGTGACGCACATACAGTACCTTCTTGTCAAAATCAATGTCCTTCCACTGAACACCACAAAGCTCTCCAATACGCATTCCGGTTTCTATGGCAAGCACAAACAGATTATAGTAGAAACTACTCTGTGCCTCACCTAAAAACAACTCTGCTTCACTTACTGTCAGTACACGTCTTTCCTTCTTATCTTCCTTGGAAATCACCGTGTTTAATTGCTTTGCAACATTTTTTGTAAGTAAATCAGAGTCGATTGCTTTTTCCAGCATATCCACCAGAATCTTTTTCGTGTTCTTTCTGGCATTATCAGAAACAAGCTCATTGAGTGCATTCTGCATGATAATCAGGTTCAATGATGTCAGCTTACGCCACCCAAGCTCCTTCTGTATCCGCTTATAATGTGTGGCATAGGATTCCCTAGTGGAATTCCTGCAATTCTTCTTACAGGTATTCATCCAAATCTCATACCACTCATCAAGGGTTACATCCTTGGTGACAACATTCAGTGCCTTCTCATCCTCATACTGTTCCTCACGCATCCTTTTACGAAGTTCATTCAGATTGCTTGCGTATATGGTCTGCGTCTTGCCGAAACGATTCACAAATCGTCCCTGATAAAGTCCATCACTCTTTCTCTGTGTAATGCCTTTACCAAGTTCTTTACCTTTTATGGATTTACCCATATCTGCCTCCTTCCAGCGTGTATATACGTTGAAAGGAACCATCAGTCCACCCAATTGTAGCATATACACACTTAATTTTCAATTAGTTTCATGGTTATTTAATAAATTCATTGTCTTTTTATGAATCAAATTTCCTAGCATCCAATCTGATTCAAAAGCCATTCATCCAGCTTGCCCTTGTGAGCATACAGTCTGTTTCCGATGCGAACCGCGAATACATCAGCATTTTCAGCCAACAACTCACGTGCCTTTGTCTGACCAATCCCCAAATAAGAGCAAAACTCTTTTACAGTCAATAAAGCCTTATCCTTCATTCTTCTACCTCCTCAAAATCCTATTTCTAAGCCAAACACAAATAAATTTCTGTTTTTTCTCCAAAAATACAGAACATTTGTTTGTGTCATGTTATAATGGTTATGCGCATACCATTTCTTTTCAAAAGTAATCGTTTCTTATCAAAAACTATTACTCTCTCACTTATAGAAGATTTAGAAGGGGTTTTGCGGAAGTGTTTTTAAAAAAAGTTGCAAAAAATTTTAAATATGTATATACAAGGCAGGTTTTACGGATAAATGAACATTAGAAAACATCAGGAATTGATGGACTTCTGGGAATATTCTCATAACTTCGACAGCGAAGACGGAGCCTTTTCCATAGATGAGGATATTACCTTTGAGGCATCCCAGCAGGAATTACAAATTGAATTAGAGCATTTTAATGAAATGGATTTGGAACAGGAATTACATCCCATAAAAGATGATAATTTCCAGCCGAAGGATGAGCACCCCAATAAGACCATGTTAAAAAAGGAGCTTCGTGCCATTGCTTTAAAGCGACTGGAGGACGGTGCCCGCACTGTTTCGGATTTTGAGGAAGTGATAAGGGAATGGGACCTATTAGATTCCAACAGAGAACGCAAGGAGCGATATCACGAAATCGGCAGAGAAAACCTAGACAGCAAGAAGGATGTGGCACCACTTGCCATTGTTATCCCGGCTCCCATCAATCATGCTTACTGGCGACAGCTTATGAAAGGGGACTATATAGACATTATCTCTAACTGTCCTTTTGAGATGCACAACTCCCTTTCCGATGAGGACTATTCCAAGATTATTTATGACTTAAAGGACGACCATAAGGAGTTGATATACTTCCTATATCTTAGAGATTTCACTACCAGTCAGCTTGCTGCTTTACGTAATCAGAGCGACAGAAATATCCGTGGTGTCCGCTCTACTATTCTTGGTCAGATTGAGAAAAAGGTTCTTATGATACTGGTGGACAGGCAGGGAGAGGATTTTCCTTCTACCAATGGTAATCTTACCATGGAAGAACTGGACTTCCTATTAAGACATGAAGAAGAGATCCCGGCTACTATGGAAAAACTGGATAAAGAAAAGCTGGCTCTACTAAAGGAAATCGGTGTAGTGGTAAGAAGAATTGCCAGAGAACAGGAAAACCAGGCAAAGGAAGAAACCAAGAAACGCAAGAAAAATAATCGATCGGATCGTAAAAAAAAAGTTTAAATATGCATACAGACGTGCTATGATAGTAATAGTTTTTGCACAGAAAGGAATTACTATGAAGAATATCTTTCAGAAATCCAGTTCCAACTGGGTGAAATATGATAAATACGAATGGCGAACAGCCGCAAACGGAAAGTGTTATATTACACCTTCTGCGGATGCCAAGCCATCCATCTACAATCCTATCAAGGATTATGAGAAGCTGGTGCTGACCGCAATTAACATCGGTACTACTGCCATGAACAAGGCAAGTGAAGTTGAATTAAAAGAAGCCATTATGAGCTTTGTATCCGAATACGGTATGCTGGGACTAATGACTGCCCTGCCTACCACACCGGATTTTATTACATATGAGGCAGTCTATCTGCCAAAGAATCATTTTATCAAGGAAGGAAGCATCTCTACAGAGAAGTATCTGTCCTACTTTTTCCCTTTTGACAAGATTGATTTTCGCAAGAAAAGTGTGGAATCAAGTTGGAGTACTGACTGCGTAGAGATGATTGCTTTAATTATGACCATGAAGAATAAGCCGCAGGCTGTTATGATGAGTTTTCAGAATGAATATGCCGAGCCCTATGAATGGCTTGTGGAAGTATTCCGTGACTGGGCATTTACCTTCTTCTCCAGCTTTCTTTATTATCTGGACTACGACAGACTGGATAAGAATGAACGTAACCTATACCGTCAGGGAATGGCTGCTTTCGGCGGTGTGGCACCTACCTACCGCATAGAACTACGGGAACGCCCTACCATTGTCTGGGACTTCAATTCCTTATTGTTATGTGTACAGATGATGTTTTCCTTTATGCTGACGGATGAAAACTCCACCATGAAGGTATGTAAGCACTGCGGCAAAGCATTTGTTGCCACCAGACCGAATATGGAATTCTGCTCACCACAGTGTAAAAACCAATACAATGTGTATAAAAGCAGAGCCAAAAAGAACGATACACCAACATAGGAGGACTGCGTATATGAATCATTCCAATATTATTATGTACACAACCGAAGACGGTTTGACGAAAATAGAAACTACCTTTGAGGATGATACTGTGTGGCTTTCCATTGACCAAATGGCAGAGCTGTTTCAGCGTGACAAATCAACGATATCACGTCACATCAAAAATATTTTTGAAGAGGGAGAATTACAGCGCATTTCAGTTGTTGCAAATTTTGCAACAACTGCCGCCGACGGAAAAACCTACAATGTCGATTACTACAATCTCGATGTAATCATCTCCGTAGGCTATCGTGTAAAATCCCACCGTGGTACACAGTTCCGTATCTGGGCTATGAGAATATTAAAAGAATACATGAAAAAAGGATTTGCATTAGATGATGACCGCTTAAAAAGACTTGGCGGCGGCAATTACTTTGACGAATTGCTTGCCCGTATCAGAGACATCCGCTCCTCTGAAAAGGTATTTTGGAGAAAAGTTCTGGAAATCTATGCTACCAGCATCGATTACGATCCTAGTGCAGAAAGCTCCATCCTATTCTTTAAGCAGGTGCAGAATAAGATGCACTGGGCAGCACACAAGCACACAGCTGCAGAAGTTATTTACCAGCGTGCCGATGCTGAAAAAGATAATATGGGACTTACCTCATGGGCTAGTGACACCATCCGTCGCCCCGATGTAGAAATTGCAAAAAACTATCTTACCCAGCAGGAATTGGATGCTTTAAACAAGATAGTTACAGCCTATCTCGATATCGCCGAGGTACACGCTCTCAATCAGGAACCAATGTATATGAAGGACTGGCTGGAAACCATTGACGATTACCTGAAAATGACCCGCCGTGATATTCTTACCAGTAGCGGTCACATCAGCCACAAGCAGGCACTTGATAAGGCTCATGCCGAATACACCAAGTACAAGAACCGCTTGGAAAACACCATTTCCCCAGTTGAACAGGACTTTATCAAAAGCATTGGTACATTGGAAGAGATTGCAGATTCCGACAAGAAATAAATACCCAAAAATACTTCAGGCGGGCCTAAACAGCCCGCTTGCAACAAAATCAACTTCTTGGATTTCCTAAATCAAATTTAGCAATCGCTTCATCCAAGATTCCGCTCCATTCAGCCAATCCGCATTCATTAAATTTCTGAATCTCGGAATTAATCACGTCTAACAACATTTCCAGCTTTATTTGGTTCCGGATTAGGCTTTGAATATAACCAATGGTTTATAAAAACAGATTTTTCACTCATCTTATTTCTCATGCTCCTATGTTTTATCTCATCTCGGCACACACCATTTCACCCTTAGAATTTACATCCACATCTATCTCATGTCCACCAAATACATAACCATCATCGTATCCTACAGTATAAGAGCCATTCTGATTCACAAATATATATTTCATTCGACCCTTTAATGCGTCTGCAAATTCTTCCGGTGTAGAAAAATGAATTTCGCATTCATCTTCATATTCTTCCACGCACTCCAATGCAGCATCATACAGATCCTCATCAGATGCAATATACGATCTAAACACCTCATCCTTTGAAGCAATATGCTCTGCAAAATCTCTGGCAACAGTCAAAGGCTTTTTCCAAGTTGCCTTACTGTCCCACTCTACCTCAATATAAATTGTGATGTCATTACCTGCAAAATCATACTTACCTTCAAACAGACCTTCCGATTTTTCTAACACCAATTTCCCCAGCACCTCATCCTCTAAGACAATTGGTGCCAGATACTTTTCCTGATTTTTATCAAGCTTTGTTCCGGATGCATTTTCTTCCAAAACCTCTCTGATGTACAGAAATGCAAGTTCTCCGAAGTAACTATACTGTAATCTTCCTGCCACCTTATAAATGACACCCTCTTTAAATCTGTTAAAATATCCGCTGTTTTTCTCCTGTGCATCATGTTCCTCGTTAGGTATAGGCCATGTCATAACCTTTATCTTCTTCACCATACTGGCAGCGTTTATATCATAGATTGCAACAGCAGAACGTGTAATAATATAATACTTGTGACTCTTGTCCCATCTGGACGAGTCACCTTTTCCAACAAGAACGTAATATATGCTCTCCTCACCCTCAAATTTATTATCTTCCTGATAGATTTCATGTATATCCATAGTCGCTCCTCCACAATAATCAAATCTATTTATGCCGTTGTACACCAAAATATATAATAAAACATTTCCTTTGTTTCTATAACCCAAGCATTGTCAAAATCTGTTATAGTACCTGTTAAGGTTTTTATGGGTTCTCCTATTTCAAAGGATACTTTTCGATTCATTCCCTCAATAATTTCATGTAGCCATTTTACAACATCGTCTGTAGCATCTACAAAAACACAGTTTTTATATTCTTCAGCATCACAAGAAAAATCATTCTTTATCTGATAGTCCAAAGCTTTTTGAATAAATTCATCAATGCTTGATGTTTCATTTTTTCCTGCAACTACTATACATAAAGTCTGTTCTGAAACCTCGCAATTAAAGGCAAGATTACCAAATTCTATTCCGAACATTTAATCACTCCAATCCATAAATCACAACACTGCAACATACCCAACCTGTAGTTCCTTACAATAAATCGGAGGCGATATATTTCGAATCGCATAGTGCAGACATATCAAGCGCTAGCGCTTTTGCAACTGCTGTCAGCACAATATCAGTAGCACCGGTATATGTATATCTGTCTTCCGCTAATGACTCATAATACTTTACAAGCTTTCTGTGATGCTTGTCCTTTACAGTGTTCAAATGCCTTAAAAACAAGTCAGTTCTTTCTGCATCAGGAGCATTGTAAACATCTACAATCCCTCCATTTTCTTTACTAAAATCTCCGAAATACCCCTTATCCCTATAATAAAAACCTTTGGAAGAATAACACTTTCCTTCAAAATATAAATTACGGATAATATCCAGACGAATATCTATGTATTTTTCTTCAACCATTTTTGTTTTAATAAAATCCACTTGCTCAGAATCAACATCAAACAAATATGCTAATGAGAGTAAATTAGCCACATCGTCATATGTTAGGTTCCCTTCACAGTACAGAACCTTCTGTTTATCATTTTCTATATATTCCAAAACATCATGCTTTATCTCATCAATTTCATACCCCAATTGATATTTAATCAAAATAACAGATAATAGCTTTAAGCCTATTGCAATATGAAGTCTTGATGCATTCTCTTGGTTAAGATTATCTTTATATCGATTAATTCTTTTTTCAAGATTTTCTAATTCTTTCTGATAGTATTCCTTTGACTTAAAATCATCTTTTATTCTATTCATAATTTTATCCCTTCATTCCGACTAATAAATTTTTCTTAATACTCTCCCGGACATACTTCTATTCCCAACGAATATTTTACCTCATTCAATAGCTCTTCCTCAGTTAAGTTATACGGAAAAGGCTCTGCATCCTCCATAGCATTATTCATAAGTTCATCATATGTTCCATACTCTATCACAATAAATGGTTTATCCGAAAAACAAACTTCATCCACTCTATAATACTGTCCATTATACTCAAAAGTCGGTCTGACAGAACTGTTTTTCACAGCATCATTTCCTCTTCCGTCAAGAAATGACACCACAAACCGTATTGCGGCTCCGTAAAATCATATTGCAATGATTTCTCCCAATCCTTTGCATTCAAAAGCGTTAAAATATTCTTATCTTCTCCATTTGTTCGGTATGTGCTGCAGCGACACTTCATGCCATGAAATTCTACAATCATTTTTTTACATCCTTACTATTTTTTGTTCAACCATATTACTCAATTTTTAGCCTCTACCAAAATATAAAACTTATATTCCTCGTTCTCAATCCACATGGAAGTCTTTGTAATTTGCACATTTAAAGGGCACTGGTCATCAAATACCGTATAACATTTCGTTCCCGAGCCCTGATATACAGCCTCTCCGTAATATTCCTTTTTCATATATGTAAGCTTCAGCTTTAATGCTTTATCAAAAGTAGACCATGCATTCGAATCATTTTTCAGATATAACTCCTTGCACCTTTCTGCTTCCATTACCATATCCGAAAAATTCAACAGCTCGATTTCTGTATTTTTATCTATTTTTAATTTTGTCTTCTTAAAGCCATTTATCACCTTTACCTTTGGAACAGATGGCACTTTTGCTTCTACTTCTGCTTCAAAAGAAACGTTTTCTCCACATTCCTCATTCCAAAACACATTCGCCTGACCGGACCATTTTACCTTAATCAAATCCTGCGTAACATCTAAAATATCAATTTTTCCTGATGTGACATCCTCGTGCTCTAGCACATACAAAGTTCCTGCCTCTTCGCCCTTGTTATTATAAGCCTCATTCCATTCAAAGCTTTTTCCTATTAATTTATTTGGTTCTTTTACTCCGATATGAAAACCATTATTATGATACAATCTAATGGTTCTAAGCTCATAATCCAAATCTTCACCCTCATAGCTTCCGTCTATATCCAGAAACATGATTAATGATTTGTTATCTTCTGACATCTCAAAACCTACATTAGCAGCAGTGATTTTATATTCATAATTATTCAGTTTCAAATACATATCGATCCCTCCCGGCATTGTGTTGCTAAATTTCTAATTTTTCATTTTGAGATAAAATGTACTCCACTGGATTTTTGCAAAACCGATTTGCTCTTGATTTTTTCATAACCCCAATTATCTCTTCCATTCGTGGTGAGTAAATCTTATCTCCCACAAGAAACATTGCACCGATTTCTTGTACATATTCAATCACTGAAATTAAGTTGGTTTTCGTAAGACTTCGCAAATCCAATCGACAGCTTATTTCATCTAATATGTTATCAATGTATATGAACTCTATACACGTTTCATCCGATTTTCCATACTGGATAATGTCTTTTGACCAACTATCCTCCTGTTCAAGAAACTTAAGATTATGCGGTGGTTGAGGTATCCCTTTCCACGAAATCATTTCATCATGACTTAATCTATCAAAATTTAATCTTGCCGGTATAATATTGCATTGAAACTGCCATATCGCCATGTTAAGTCCACCCACTATCATCTATGTTATAAACATTTATCATAATCGTCAATGTATTTATATTCATTATAGTTCCATAGTCCCCACATGCCACTGGCTGTATGTAAATTCTCTTTGTACATATTCGAATTTTCCCTTCGTATATAAGTTTTACCTTGTATGATTCATGAAATAATTATCCAATAGCCTTCTAATATAGGATGGTGTCACAGGTACTTCCGAATCAAACGGTGGATATTCCAGATTTATCTTCTTATCTTCTGACAAAATGTGAATTCTTAATCTTCCATTATCATCAGCACGCACAAACCAATAGAATATATTTCCTTCATATTCTATTTTTCTTTTCCCTTTCTTTGCAACCATACTCAAAACCACCAATCCTATTAAACCATTTTTTTAATTTCTCCATACCAGCTCATCAGCTCTGACACAGGTGATATTCCACTCTTGGTATAGTTGTCATAACGATAGGATGCATCGAATTTATGCGTAGCAACATCAAATTCCAGCTTATATTCATTGGGACATTTTTGTTGATAACTATCACACAATTCAACCAGCTTATTAATATCTTTTGTTCCAATTGATAAAAACTCGTCAGAAGCTTCATCATCAGCAAAATTCCCCGCGGGTATAACATCGTTTCCTTTCACGAAAATGGCATTAAACATTTTCTTTGATGTATCTTGGTAAATGTAGATATATATTTTATCAACATTTCCGTTTGTATACTCCATACATAGAGATACAAACTCCGCCTGTAAATCAGTAAACGCGTCTTCAAAACCTTTCATCACAATTTTCTCCTTTATCCACGTATTTTCTCCAGTTCAAATTTTAAAACACAATCTCTCCAAGGTCCGGATAGCCCTTCTTAAGCACATCCATATTCCTTTTTAGCAGCGATAGTTTATCCGGCTGATTACTCTTAAAATAATCCGTAATAACTTGAAGTAGTGAAAGAATTTCCTCTCTTCGGTATGTGGATTGTGATATAGTCGCTATGGCGTAATAATATCCTTCCACCGGCTCCACTTTATTCTTCCCATCAGAGAACGGATACCTATTTTCTTCCAATGCTTTCATAATCACATCTACGATTCCACATCCTCTGAAAAAGGTAACATTCTCTGGTAGTCCTTTAATTTGATTAGCGCATGACTAAAAGAAGCTATCTTCTTACAATACTTCCAGATCTTTTCCTTATTGGTGTCGTCTGTATGAGACATAAGGATATAGGTCATAGGCTTTGTAATTATCATTTTTCTTTTGTCATCAAATATACCCTGTGCCTGTAATTCTTTAAATGATAACATTTCAAATGTATGTATAACCTCTCTCATTTCCTCTATTGTAGGTGCAGTGTCCTTCATGATAAGTACCTCCGTTTCAAACGATTTATAACACCATTAAAGTTTCTATCGCTAATCACTCAACTTCATGTAATCATCTACCGGAATTCCACCCATGCAGATAATTCGTACATCATCCCATCTTTCTTTTAATGATTTTCCTCTATAAATTGTTGCATTCACTAATTCATCTGCTGTTAAAAATTCCGTTCCATTAGGAATATCACACAATCCAGCCCAGTAGGGTTTATCGTACTGTGGAAGGCAACCTATATAGTGTTCTGGTTCACTTATTTCACCAACAAAATAGAAGGATGTTTCATTCATAATTTCGCCTTTTCTCAATTCTGCCAAGAAATAGTTAAAATCTACTGCATTCAAATTATATTCTGTATGGTCCATATACTATATCCTCATAATAAACAACCATCACCGACGGCAACAAAATCAAAACCAAATCAGATGGATAACAAAAATCCGACCACTTTGTACAAAAAAGATTAATTGGCAATTGCAAGCCATTTTCACAGTCATAATATACCAATATCTTGTCCACATTTAATTCACTAAAAAATGTTTCAAAAGCTTCTCTGGTTTTATCTTCATTCTTTCCCCACTGGCAATCTTTAATTAATACTGGAGCACTATGATGAACGATATCGTTTATGTATGCACTCTCTTGAAATATTTCCTTTTCACAAATCCGAATCCATTCCTTCTCTACTTCATCCTTGGATATAACACTTATTGTAGATAGTTCCTGTTCAGATAGTACTGCATATTTTTCATCGCTAAATCTCCAATAATATTTGAAATCTTCAATACTCAAATAATCACCTGCTTTTTCTGCAATTTCTTTAACTCATCAAAGGTATAATCCATATATTTTTTACCGGGTTCCAGAATAGAATTTGTCGTTGCCGGAATCACCTTTAGCAATTCATTCACATCAATGTCTTTCGGAAACGAAACAATATCCCCGTGTTCATTTTCGTCCTTATGTGCACAGAAGATAAATTCTCCAGTCTCCCAATTGATAGCAAATGTGTTCATATTTCCAACAGCATCCATATCCATCAGTTCTTCATGATTTGCTATAAAATTTTCATATATAAATTCATATAATGCATCCTTATCGATTTTAATGATTCTACATTCATTTTCTTTCATCCATCACACCTCACAAAAAGCTATGTAATCCTATGGTAGTTATATGTCTCTGGTTCTATCCACAGCAATACAGCAATCCATCTTCGACCGTCTATAGTTCGTCCATCCATTCTACTGCAAACGCCGGTACTCATAATATTTTCAAACAATTGCTTATTCCCTTTTGCCGGAAAACGTAAAGGCACACATGGATAATATTTCCCATCATTGTAAACTGTTTCTTTATGACTGGTATCTATACAAATTTCGCTGGAATAAGATAATGCAAATTCTTTTGCTTTTTGAAATACTATTTCGTAGTCTATATTATCAGGTAACACTCAGCTCATCCTCCCAAAACACATATTAAATCCATTCACCATAAAACCAAATATGCGACTTAGCACAATAGTCTTCATCATTAAGCTCTTCTAAATAACCTATCTCCGGTAATTCTGTCATGATTCCTCTTTCCTTCATAAAGGAACGCTTAGTATCTACCAGCGTCCATATCTGATAAGGTCCTTTCCTATCCCAAAAAGAATGATAATATTCCTCGTCATAGAAAATAATAATCTGGGACTCCCGTACTTCCGGATAGGTTATGGCTGCTACCACCTTGCAAAAGGGTATATCCTTCGGTTTGTTATCAATAAATTCCTCAGTCTTTTTAATCCATTCCTTACAAAACGCAGTCTTTATCTTACCGGAGGTTTTTGGCTTTGAAAGCCATGGTCCGCATGGAACATGAAAATGCTCAAATTTATCCTCTACATCTTTGAAGAGTAAATCATTTGTATTTTTAAATGGCTCTATTTTATCCAGCCAGCTTAACAATCTTTTAAATTTTTTCTGCTGTCCTCTGGATTTGCTTCGAATCATATATATTGACATTTTACTTTCCCTTCTTCCATCTCATCTGGCACCATCCATCCACGAACCATATGCCATCTCCGTAAAATTAATCCTCTTCAGGCCACTCCCAATCACTCCTGCGACCGATATAATCATTTGGTATGCCCTCATACTTATCCAATGGTAGCTTTTCACCCTCTACTGTAAGCTCCATATTTTTACAACACCTAAGCCATTCCAGTTTTTCCAAGGTGTCATATATTCCGGAATGATATACATCTATTATCAGCTCTGCCAAAATATCACGTTCAGTATCATTAAGCTTTTTTAATATGTCATTCATGCCCATTTGCTCTGCATCGGTTCCCGGCAGCTTGCCCTTTTTCACACCTCTGGCATCGGCACAATCCTTTGACATATTGGCAAGTTCATCTATTATTTCCTTATACATTTCGGTTGCTTTATCCATGTTCAATTCCTCCACTACTTTGTTCCATGCTCCACAATCATTTCCAAATTTTCAAAAGCATTCAAAAACACCAGTTTTGCTCTTTCTAAAAGCTTATGACATATCTCCGGCTCCTGAAATAGAAAACTTACACGAATTTCTATTTTTTTAACATCAGTATATTTTTCTTCATATTGTCTTGAATCTATGTACCAGATATAGGTATTAAGTTTCTCCTGCAACAACAATAAATGACGATTCATATCTGACCAATCCATTCCATCTGCTAAAAGAAGTATTAAGATGGAAGTCTCCTGTTCATACGCCAAACCATCTATGGTATCTGTATTTTCAATATTCAATTTCTCAATTTTGTCTTCCACACCTAAAACCTCACTCCCAATTAGCATTGCTCTTTCAACATATTCTGTCTAATTTCCCTTGCATTTTCCTTCAAATAGTGATATTCACTTTTATCCGCAAGATCCAGATAATTTTCAAGCTCCTTTGAATGAATAATATATAACACATGAAGCACCATAATCTTTTGGTATTCTGATGCGTAATCATCATCCTTATATTTATCTCTCCACCAAAAATCTATTGCGTACTTCTCTGCCTTGTCCGGATAGAGATATGCTAAAGATTTCAAGGCAAGACGCTGTGTATATTCGTTATCCACCTGTAAAAAATCGAATATCAACTCCCGTATTTCATCCTTACCATTATAATCCTTTAGGGTCTCCGCAAACTGCCATTTTGCATTTATATAATCGGTGGACAGTACTTTCCTGCATAGGCATACATACCACTCAGGGTATTTTAATAACATGCCTACAATAAGGCTACCTTCATTATCCCTTGCTATCCCAAATAAAATATCATCAAGCATTTGCTCCGAAGCTTCATCACAGGATGTGGTCTTAATTATTTCAAAGATAATATTGCACATATCATCAAATTCAACTAAGTCGATTTCCCATTCACCATTGTCGTGACTTTCGCTCCAATCCGGATAGTCTTTATTCGCTCTTTTTATAAATTTGGCAATACACTTATGCAATTTTCTTTCATAATTATCAAACATATCTTACCTACCAATCAATAGCTTTATAACACATACAACTACGCTACTTGTACAACCTACACTTTACCATGTTCAGGAGGTTCATTCCACTTATATTTTCTATATTTTTTATTAAAGGGCGAACTGTAAATTACAACAATTCGCCCACAACATAACAATATAGCAAATATTACGTTTTAATAATTACTACCTTGTTTCTCTACTCTTCTGTACGCTGATACTTCTCGAATCATCTCTTACACCATAGTATTTCTTACGATACTGATATTCAGCCATAAATTCATCATACACAGTCATCTTATAACGGATACTATTCATCTTCTCTCTCGTATATCCCATACGCTGACAGTAAGCATTATATTCTGCTGTATAATCATCTGTAGGCACAGGTAGAAGCGAAGCACGTTCTTCCATAGACAGCTTAGTATAATCAATCGTTTCCGGAAAAACCTCTGTATCTTCTGATACTTTTTCTTCTGTCTCAGGAATTTCAACATCTGCTTCCTCTGATACTACAATAGCCAGTAGCTCGTCTATTGAAGCAGTCTGAATAGCTGCGATCTTAGAATCCTCTACAGTCTCAGAAATCTGCTCTTGTATTGCTTTCTCTGCGTCCTTCACTTCCGCAAATTCCTCATAAGACATAATATCTTCCTTTGCCATCTCCAAAGTCACATCTGCTGTATCTTGGTATTTGATATCTTCCAAATAATCCATATACTCCCACTTCCACTTATGGGTAGAACTGGAAAGCTGGCTTAACACCATATCCCAAAGTTCTACTGCTCTGGCAGCTTTTTCATGATACAGTTCTACTGCCTGCTGTCGCTCAAACTCATCTTTGGTCATAACCGGTGCTGTAAGCTCCCCTTCCATGAATCCGGCTGCATCATTTACATTTATAAACTGTGATTGCAGATAATCCACATAGTCTTTATTCCAGTCCTCTCTTGCAAGCTCTTCACTACAATAATCCTGACAAATACGATTTCTGTCAAATGCCAGTTTTCTTTTCCGCGCAAGAAGCTCTCTCTGCTTCTGCTCCTCCTGTAGCTGTTTCTCCTTCCTTGCAGCCTCTTCTCTGGCAAGTGCCTCTGCTTTTACCCTTGCTACTTCCTCAGCAATGCGACGGGCTTCTTTTTCCGCATTACGCTCTGCCACAACCTTTGCAATTCTTTCTACAAGGTCAGCTTTGCCATAACCTTCTCCCAGCTTATTTCCTCGAATACCCTGCTTCATACCCGACGTGGAAAATGTCACTGTTTTATTCGTAACACGAATCTTCCAGTTATACATAAATTGCAGACATTCAACCATTTGCTCAAAGGAATCCACGAAAGGCAACAGCTTGTCTATGGTATCCCGAATCAATTCTCTGTTAGAAGTGACACCAACACCGTCCTTGGCATTCTGATTCATCAGATTCTTTTCCACCCAGTAGTTGTCCGTGTGCTTCTTAGCAAGCAAATCTACCTGTCCTAAACCCAGTCGGATACACTTCTCCATTACCCACTTTTTTGCATGGAACATCATCTTCCCGGTGCTTTTGTGCTTACAGCCCAGCTTCCATTCACAGGGTTTCTCATGCCACCTGCTCTGCTTTCCGGCATACTTTCTGACAGAATTGATAACCATGTGAACGTGCATATTCTGACTGCCATTGTGACCATCCGGATGAACTGCCACCACTGCCTGATGCCCCGGTGCGAATACCGAAAGCCATTGCTTGCCAAATTCCAACGCCTGCTCTATGGTAATGGGATCATTTGGCTCAAAGCTGATGATATAGTGATGCGCCTTTACATCCTTTACGGAATTATTCTTGCCATACAGACGATTGACCTCGATACATTCTGCACCAAAGCTGTCCACATCACAGTTCACACCTACAATCAGATAATTCTCACGCTCTTGTATTCTGCCTTTTTCATACAACACAGGCTTGTTGGTATATTCATCAAACTGGCAGGTAAGATACTCCACCGCCGAAGAATAAAATCGGTTCTTTACTGAGATATGCTTCAAAATCGCCATTAACCTTCACCATCCTCTCCACTTTTGCGCCTACGCTTCTTTCCACAGGCAACATCCTCCAATGCAGGAAGTATTTTAAATTTCAAATCCAACAGCTCCCTTATGGCTTCCTTCAGTTCATAATAAATGCTGTAAAAATCTCCGCCACCATTTAAGTGCTTTGCTATCTGGTTCAGGTTGGAACCAATCTTGCCCAGCTGCATGGAATACTCCTTCAGCAGACTGGTATCACCATAACAAGGAAGCTTTCTTCCTAATGCACACCGTCTGATATATTCCGAGGTGCTAAGCCCGGTCTTTCTTGCCTTCGCTTCAATCTCTTCCTTATCCTCTGCCGAAATACGCATGGACATCAGAACCATATTCTCTTTCTTTTTATCTGTATTTCTCATAAATTCCTCCATTCCGATACACAAAAAAGCAGGTAAATAAATACCTGCTCCCTCGTACCTACAAAATATAAATTTTTAATTGCTACTCCAATAGAATAATTAAACTGCCGGATACGTCAGAAGATTTTCCCCGATGCAGATTCTGCATCTCCCCTCCCGTGCATAGCCTCGCTCCCCTAAGGTCGCTCACCAATGCGCTCGTTGCACTCACGGATATTTCCTTTAGCAGTCTGTTGCGGCTCGTTATAATTCGCTCGCCGAATATATGGAAATGTGTCATACACCTGTCTTACAGAAATCTGCTAATCACATTTCTCATAAGAAATCCTGCTATAGCCTCCGCATCATTTTCCTTAAGAAATCCTTCTTTCGCTGATGCGTGCCGACCTAAGTCGGCATGGGCTCCGGATACGTCGCATAAGGTAGAGCAAGTTCCGCCCTGTATATACACGGGCAGGAACTTGTTGGGGATTTGACATCCCCAAGCCCTAGCTTTTTCGCCTTATGGACATAAAAATAAAGCCTGCAAGCAGACTTTATTTTTTGCCAAAGGCTTGGCTGGCTTCGTAAGAATTTCGTATCACAGCTTTTCCCATAGAAAAAGAACTGTCTTACAGATAAGGTCATTTCCTCATACAAGGCACCTTTTTGTAAGACAGTCCGTCATACTGTGATTTTTCATTTTCTTACTCATCATCCATATCAAACAGACTTCCAAGCATATCTTTTGTGGCACTATCCATAGCATTGGAAGTATCTGCGGCAAGTTCATTATCGGGAACCGTTGGCTCCGGCACATTAGCTGCTACAGCAGAAGGCATTACATTCGGTACAGCAACTGTCATACCATTAGGAACTGCACCAGACATCGGCAACGTAGCCATAGGAACAACTCCCATATTCATCTGCTGAGCCATTGCTCCCAGAACTCCGGCAAACATATTGTTAGCCATATTCTGTGAGGACTCCTGCACCACCTTGGTAAATTCCTCTGCCATGCTTTTGATTGCCTGCTCCATCCATTCTGTGGTTTCCTTTTCCCGAATGCCCCTTTGCTCACTTTCCATAGCAGAAAACAATGCCTGCTTGATAAGCTCTGTCTGATTCAGATATCCCGGCTGGCTGGATTTTGCCTCCAGCCACGCAAGGATTTTTCTGTCACTTTCACATTTCGGATTCAACCGAAAAGATATTGCATTTCCCATAAAAGCCTCCTATCCCAGATTTTCTGCAAGATAACGGTAGCCGATGGCATTGGCTTTCACATCCGTTACATACTGGATGTTTCTGCCCTGCGCTCTGCCAAAACGCTTCATCACACAGGTGCCACCGCCCACATACACAATATTCTCATGCATTAAATCCACCTTAATCTCCCGAAGCTTCGCTTCCACCTCGTCTGCATACTGCTGTAAGCCCTTCTCAATAAAAGGGATAAAGTCAGCATTTACATTGGACTGCTTTCCACGGATAACATCAACAATGTCATCCTCCGGCATTTCACACTTTAACTTGGGAAGGGCTTCCTTTTTGATACGCTCAATGGTGGTAATCAGTCCAAGCTCATAAGTACAGGCATCCTTATCCATAGGGATTCTGTCACGGACGCTTAATATATCCAAGGTCCAGGAGCCCAAGTCCACACATCTGAGTCTGTCCATATCTCCCATACGGTTCGCAATAGCTGCATAACACTGGGCATAAATCTTTACCTTATCCATGAAGAAAGAATAATGCACTCCCTCAAAGGTAAAAGAAATACGCTCCTTATGCCACAGATAATCACGAAACTCCTTACGCTCCGCACCAAACAAGGTCAGAGGCACACCTGCATATAATTCCACATGAGAAGCCGCTGTCTTACCCTGATACTGCAATTCCTTGGCAATCCCTGCAAGGGTCAGCAGAAAATAGTTCTCATTCTCTGTCTTGGTTGCCTGCTTTCCAAGTCTGCCCTGTCCTACGATATACTTTTTCCCTTTATACTCCAAAAGTCCGTTCTTGGTAAGAGGCTCATAATCCACCGGAACTATAGAAGTCTCCATAAAAGTATGCTCGCCCTTAATGGAACTCCAGCCATGATCCAGTGCAATTTTAACAGGTGCCATAGTTGTTTCAGTCATAAATAAATTTTCTCTCATAAAATCCTCTCTTTCTCCGGCATAATAACCGGTCTGCATAATATTTTTGTTTTGTGTTGCAGTCGCTCCTGCATTAGTGATACTTGTAAACAATCTCTCCATAAATAACCTCCTCCGCAAGCTGTTTTGCCTGCTCTCTTATTTTCCACATTTCCATAGTGGAATGTGCATCCTTTGGCTTATGCTTCACCAGATACTTCTCTACAATCCTATCTAACATCTCATAAGCCTCCTCATTTACTTCCTTTGCCCTAATCAGAAGCTGACCCAGCCTAATATGATGACGATACCTGTCAGGGTGGTTTTCCTTCATATAACAAATCCACAGATGACCGTATTTTCCGATATCGGCGGCTGCTACAACCGAAGCCGTATCGGATTTCGTATCAGTATCATCCATACCGATATTCGGATACAAAATACCATCCACCTCTGTATAAGTACCTCCCAGCTTCTCAAACAATGAAATTTCATTACTCATAATCTTAACTCTCCTTCCATAATCCATTTGAATTTTTGATAATAAAAAAAGCCCACATACCTGCATTTCTACAAGTACATGGACTTATACTTTTATCATCCTCATCTGATGATTCCTATTCGTTTGTACTACACACTTTACTACACACTTTTTATGATAAACTACACACTTTTACGATAAGTTACGATACTTTTGCGATTTCTGTAAAAGTGCTGTAAGCCTTGTAAATACGGCGTTTTTCGAGGTTTGGGAGAGTCTTCAAAACAGGACAGCCAAGAATTCTATAAATTCCTTCTTGTACTGTTCCATGTCTCTGCGAATCCTCCTGTTTTCAGGCTTTTTTGCCCTTTTTCCTACACATACTACCATAATCCATATAAAGATTCAATTATTTATTGGTGTACGGCTGTGATATGCCTCTTTCCCTGCACATCTCCACATACTTTTCTTTCTCCAGCGGCCTGCTGCACAGATACCCCTGTATACAAGCCAGTCCTATGCTGCTGAGCACATCCGCCTGATCCTCGGTCTCCACACCCTCAGCTATACAGAACATTCCCAGTTCATTGAACATGTTTATGAGATGACACATAACCGTGCGATCCACCGGATTGACAGTTATGTCATTTATCATGCTCTTGTCGAACTTGATAATGTCAAATCCCATATGGGCAAGCATAGCGACATTTGAGTATTTTGTTCCAAAATCGTCCATCGCGATCCTGAAGCCCAGTTCATGTATATTGTTCGAAATGTTCACCAGAGTATCATGCTCCTGCTCACTGACCGACTCCGTTATCTCTATCTCGACCACATCATGCGGTATTCCGTACCTGTCAACCACTGCTGCTATCTGCTTGGCCACATCGCTCTCTATAAGCGACATTCTGGAAAAGTTACAGGATACCGGGATGTATGGCATTCCCTCTTCATGCCATTTTGCCAGATCTCTGCACACATTCTCAAGCACGTAAAAATCCACATATTTTACAGTCCTGCTCTTCTCAAGCCTGTCGATAACATCCGCCAAGTCATCATTTCCGGAATATCTTACAAGGGCCTCTGCCCCACATATCTTTCCTGACGGATACAGCATCTTCGGCTGATAAAGGACATAGAACAGTCCTTCCTCAAGCTCCTTCTTCACCATATCCTTTTTCAGCGTATTCCACTTCACCGAATGACAGTCCTGCTGTTCATACCACCGCTGCTTCTCGGAATACAGGAGATTTGCCGCATGATCCTCCATCCTGCGGACATCAATATTGCAATCTGTCCAGACATAGCCACAGCATGCCGTGAACTCACCGTAGAGCAGATTTTCCCTGAGTCTTGAAGCGTATACATTGAACTTCAACTGCTCAATGTTCTCACATATGATGATAAAGCTGTCATAGCCCATGCGGAACACCCTGTCGTCCGGGAACGTCTTCCTTATCCTGCCGACAAGCTGCAGGATCACATCGTCCGCATAATCCGGACCGAACATCTCCGCGATGCCCCTTATCTCATTGATATCCACAGCAACCAGTCCAATACTGCTCAGATTCTTTCTGCCTCTTATATAGTCTATGTAACTGTTCCTATTAAAGCATTTTGTCTGCTTATCGTGGGTGAACTCAAACTGCTGGTCCTCCTTCAGATGTCTCTGATATATCTCACTTCCGATAAAAGCAGCGAAGTTCTTCATGAGTCTTATGTTTCCATTGTGCTTCTCCGGATTGAACACAAATACCCTGCCGAGCAGTTCATCGTCCACTATGATCGGAACCGCATACAGTGACCATATCCTGCTGTCACTCAGCATCCGTGCAAATTCTGTTTCAGGATTCCTTAATGGATGGGAACGGTCCACTATGAGAACCTCGTCCCTGAGGACTTCCTTCTCCAGTTCATCCCTCATTTTCTGTGTGACAAGAGCCTTCAGACCATCCTCTATCGACTCCTCATCTGATGATTTCCAGTAATAAAGCTCCCCTGTGCCATCCTGTCCATACTCCACAAGGCAGGCGTTCTTGGAATTGTAGAAAGTTCCCATCACCTCGAGCAGACTGGTATATTTCTCCTCACTGCTCTGCTTTGAAGTTATATTCGCCATGAAATTGACAAGGGCATCCTCTATGTCATAGCTGTCCGCCAGAACCTGTGTTGTCTTATCTATGTCAGACACGTCAACTGCAATCTCAAGCCGGCTCTTTCTTCCGTGCCAGTCAACTATCTTATCCTTCACCACATACAGTCCCTTTGCCTTGCTGTTGTAGTGATTCCATACATAACTCTGTCCGGGAACCAGTATCTCATTAGAACAAAATGGGCACTGGTCATCACCGCCCTGGGTTATCTCAAAGCACTTTTTACCCTTGTAAGAATCGTCGTTCTCCGCAATTCCAAGACTTCTCTTCGCCGCCTTGTTGAGGAAATACATCTCGTGGGTCTTCATGTCAGCAACATATGCTATATCAGATATCTCATCCAGCATAAGACCTTCGTCATCATTGTATGTATATCCGCTGTGATGCGAATCACATGAATGCATATCCGCTGAGTCGGCATAGTCACAGTAACGGTTCTTGCCGCCCCTCTTTGCTGCGTACAACGCCTGATCCGACTCACTGTATAGAAGGTCAAAATCTATACCACCCTCTATCCTGTGGATACTTATTCCCATCGACATAGTATGCGGCAGACTGCAATTGATCGTGGTGAGTCTGGTCTGTATATTCTCAGCCAGCTTATACACGTCCTCTCTTCTGTCGACTATCGGGATAAACAGTGCAAATTCATCGCCGCCCAGTCGTCCTGAGAATCCTCCGGCTGCCGACGCAACCTCCTCCAGCGTCACTGCAACATCACACAGAAGATCATCTCCCGCATAATGTCCAAATGCGTCATTTATATGCTTAAAGTCATCTATATCCATGATATAAAAAGCGCACAGTTCACCCGGGAAAGACTCTAGCATATCCGTAATCTTGTGCTGAAATGTGACATGATTGTAAAGTCCCGTCAGAGAATCCCTCTCCGCCCTGAGCTGAAGCTCCTGACTTCTTATCTTCTCATCGTTTATGGAGTAATATTTGCCGAATATCTTGCGAACCTTTTTCTTGGAGTCCCTGAGAGGAACAAAGAGCACTCTGTACCACTCACATTTGCCTCCGCCATCCAGATCAAGGCGCAGATCACCCATCAGCCTGTCACAGCTATCCGCATCCGCATCAAGGATCTTTCTGAACATGCCGGTCACGGCGTCTCTGTCGTCAGCGTGGACTATCCTGTTAGTGTCGATACCCTTATAGAAATTCTCATATTTCATGGTGGTGACCATCTCACCATCCACGACCTTCTCATTTATCAGAGTATCCGTCGGGACATCGTACACGATTATGGATTCTCCGCTTCCCTGAAGTATCAGCCTGAGCATCTCAGACTGCGCCTTGTTCTCCAGCTCCGCTTCCATCTTGCTTGTCACATCGATAAACACCGCACACAGTGCGATGATTCCCTTTTTTATGGACATGACAGAAAGGCAGACCTGTATCCAGAAATATCCCCCGGTATTCACATCCGTAAAGCGGATGTCACGCACCGTGGTCTTGTTACTCGTTATGGTCTCCAGTATCTGCTTCTTAAGGGCAGACCGATCCTCTGGAATGGCCAACATCACGTAGTCACTGGCATATCCACTCATCTGATCCTCGGTCACATTGAACAGCTTATAAAAGCTTTTGCTCATGTACCTGACAGCCGGCTTATTCCCGTGAAGTTCAAATATACCCACACCGCCTGCCAGATTGTCAAGAGTCTTCTCCAGCATCCTTGCGTGATCAGATATCTCCTCGCTGAGCTCCTCATTTCTGCCAAGCGCCTCATCCAGTTCCATGCGGAGTTTTTGTGCATATTTTTCAATATCTATGTTATCTTCCATAACCCAACACCCCTTAAAACTCTTACAGAAGACTTATATCGTTCTATTTTACACAGCCTATCAGCTCATGGATATCGCTGATGGAATTCTTCTTCATATACTCCTCAATACCCTTTATGATCTCCACTGTTGCATAAGGATTGTGGAAGTTGGCCGTTCCAACTGCCACCGCACTTGCGCCGACCATAATCATCTCAAGGGCATCTTCTGTGGTAGCCACGCCGCCCATTCCGATGATAGGAAGCTTTATTGCATTTGCCACCTGGTATACCATTCTGACTGCTATCGGATGGATCGCAGGGCCTGACACACCTGCAGTCTTATTTGCCACTGCAAATGTTCTTCTGTTCACATCTATCTTCATACCTGTCAGTGTATTGATGAGTGATACCGCATCAGCACCACCAGCCTCTGCAGCTCTGGCCATCTCTGTTATGTCTGTGACATTCGGACTCAGCTTCATGATGATAGGCTGCTTTGCCGCTGCCTTGACTGCCTTTGTTATATCGTAGAGCGCATCCGGCTGCTGGCCAAATGCGATTCCGCCCTCTTTTACATTCGGACATGACACGTTGATCTCAAGCAGATCCACATCACAATCGCCAAGCTTCTCAACGCAGTCAACATAGTCCTCCTTGGACTTTCCACACACGTTTACGATGATCTTTGTATCATAATCCCTGAGGAATGGTATATCTCTCTTCTTGAACACATCGATTCCAGGATTCTGAAGTCCTATGGCATTCATCATGCCGCCGTAAGTCTCAGCTATACGAGGTGTCGGATTGCCCGGCCATGGCACATTTGCCACGCCCTTGGTGGTTACTGCACCGAGCTGTGAAAGATCCACGAACTCGCTGTACTCCATGCCTGAGCCAAATGTTCCTGAAGCTACTGTTATTGGATTCTTGAGAGTCACACCCGCTATATCCACTGACATATTGATCTTATCTGACATTACAGCTCCACCTCCTCAGCGTAGAATACAGGTCCATCCTTACAGATCCTTCTGTTGTGCACCTGTGAGTGCTCATCTATATCCTTTGTCTTGCATACGCAGGCAAGACATGCGCCCACGCCGCACGCCATCTTCTCCTCCATGGATATCTGGCACTCGATGCCCTTCTCCATGGCGTATGCCTTGATTCCCCGAAGCATAGGAGTAGGGCCACATGCATATATGACAGCACCGTCCACGCCGTATTCCTTTATGGCATCTATTACGTTGCCCTTCACACCGTGCTGTCCATCCTCAGATGACATATACACCTGTGCGTATGGCTCAAATTCCTCGTTCAGGAATATCTCATCCCTGTAGCCGAGCACGACTGACTTCTCACAGTCAAGCTCTTTTGCAAGCTGTAACATAGGTGGGATTCCTATACCTCCGCCTATCAGGATCGCCTTCTTGTCGGACTTCATGAAGCCGTTGCCGAGAGGCCCCAATATATCGACCGTATCTCCAGCCGCAAGCTGTGAAAATTCCTTTGTTCCAAATCCAACCACTCTGTATACAAGGCGGAGTGTTCCCGCCTCCCTGTCTATTCCGCAGAGGCTGATAGGTCTCGGGAGCATCTTGCTGCCATCGTGAGTATATACAGACACGAACTGTCCTGCTATAGCCTGTGAAGCTATCTCTGGAGCTTCAAGCACCAGACTGTATACATCAGTGGCAAGAGTCTCCTGGCTGACCACCTTTGCTGTCATCTTAAGTTTGCCCATAGTCTTCCTCCATCATCATTCTATTATCAGTGTACGGCGGACAAGCCCGGCTTGCCGCACACATTCCGGCTTAATTACGCATCAAGTGCGCCGTTGATATCCTCGATCATGTCAACTACTGCCTGTCTTGAGGCATCTGCATAGTTCTCAGCACCAAACTGTGCATACTTGTCCTGCTTGTAAGCAGCTATGATTCCTCTTGATGAGTTGACGATCGCACCGAGTCTGTCCTCATTGAAGTAGTGTACAAGGTCTGCAGCCTTACCCCCCTGTGCTCCGTAACCCGGAACAAGGATAAATGACTTTGGCATAACCTTTCTCAGCACCTTGCCCATCTCAGGGTATGTGGCACCGACAACAGCTCCAACCGCTGAATATCCTGATTCACCTACAACATCGCTGCCCCATTTGTCAACCATATCTCCGACTATCTCATAGAGTGGACGTCCATCCACAAGTCTGTCCTGGAACTCACCTGATGATGGATTGGATGTCTTGACGAGAACGAATATACCCTTGTTCTCCTCCTTGCACACATCCACAAATGGCTTGATTCCGTCTGTTCCAAGATACGGGTTTACTGTGATGAAATCCTCATCAAATCCAGCATATGTCTTGCTTCCCACCTGTACCTTTCCGATATGACCAACCGCATATGCTGTTGATGTTGAACCTATATCGCCTCTTTTTATATCTCCGATAACGACAAGTCCCTTCTCCTTGCAATAGTCAACTGTCTTCTTGAATGCCTTGAGTCCCTCGATTCCGAACTGCTCATACATGGCTATCTGTGGCTTAACTGCAGGTATAAGATCATATGTAGCGTCAACTATTCCCTTGTTGAACTGCCATATAGCCTCACCAGCGCCCTCAAGTGTCTCGCCATACTCTGCAAATGCAGCTTTCTGGATATGCTCCGGTACATAGTTGAGCATTGGATCAAGTCCAACTACTATAGGTGCATTTGTCTTCTGGATATTCTTTACTAACTTGTCTATCATGATATTTTCTCCTTAAAAATTATTTTTTCTCTAAAACTGTTCCTCGTCACAGGCATAGCTCCCGATGATCGTAAACTCCTCCGTCTCGTTCATGAGCTGGAACACTAAAGCCTGTATATCCTTCTTCAGTAAATTGGCAGACAGCTCCACATAGAATCTGTAATTCCAATGCTCCTGCCTGTTTGGCGCCGAGTGTATCTCTGTGAGGTTCACCCCGTAATCAGAGATCATGGACAGTACGCTGCTGAGACTTCCGCTCTTATTCTTACATACGAACATCACCTTCAGCCTGTTGTGGTTCTCCTCCACTATGAGGTGGTCTGCAAATGTGACAACCTTCTTGTTGTGTCCATTCTCATTTACAATGTTACATCTGTATATATACAGCTTGTTGTTGGTGAGCACCTCGTGAAGCGCATCCGAAACTCCGTAGCTTATGTCCTCAAGTATTCCCATTCCGGCGTCTACCTTGCCAGTCTTTATGAGCTCATACACCTCATCGTATGAGTCCACCGCAATGACCTTGTCCCTCGAGCATCCCTGACAAATGTACAGCTCCGGCTTTATCATCGCCACCGCATCTATGTCAGGCTCCTTCACATCATACTCCACATCCAGGCAGTTCCTGAGCTCCAGAGTCCTTCCATACTGGTACTTTCTGCTTATCTCCATGATTCTCTTGATAAGCGCCGTGTACTCCATCTTGATGTTATCATCCACATCCCCTGTGAGATTGGATATGATGGCCTCCTCGCGGTCTGGCTTATATATGTCATCCTCGGTCTCTGCCTTGACCTGAGCAACATTGTCCGCAAGAACCATTCTCTCCTTGAAGAGCTGCTTGATCTCCTTGTCGACCCGGTCTATGTTCTTTCTAACATCTGCTAATGTCATTCTGCATCCTCCAGTCAGCATCGGTAATGTGATGCTCATAGTCTTTTTTAATATACCATCTGCCCCACTCTAATTCAAGGCTGCCAATACTAAATGCGCTCTAAAAAGGCCACAGGAAAAGGAACATAACCGCTGCCACCAGCACTATCCCTATCACAAAGCCCATTATTATCCTTCCCCTTGTGCTCTTTGATCCCCATATAATAAGAAGAGCTGCCAGTGCGCCGCACATATCTATAAGCACATCCGTGCCCCTGCCTGCCCTGTCAGCGACAAAGAGCTGATGAATCTCATCGGAGCACGCATAGACAAATGTTATCACAACTGACCATATATACACGCCAGCCGAAGTCATCCTTCCGCCGGCCTTTCTGACCGCCAGGGCCAGCAGAGCCAGAAGGATTCCATATTCCGTCATGTGTGCACCCTTTCTGACCATGATCTCCACCACTCCCGTCATCCTGTCAACCACGGGCGCGGAATCATTTCTCACCTTCTGGAACAACCCCACTATAAAGTCTGTCATGGGGTTGCTCACCGCCGACGAGTCATCTCCTGTTCTGGACGACATGTAAAATATGAATATCATCCACAGCACTGCCGGAATTATATATATGTACTTTTTCTCATTCTTTTTTGTTTTCTTTGCCATAAAATCACCACCATGAATGAGTATACCATAAAAAATGTCTAATTTTTTTTGATTTTGCCTTTTTTACTTGAAATATTAGTTTTTTACCTGTACTGTAGAAAAGTGAGGTATTGAAGTGGTTATGTATAATTCATAACAAATAAAAAAAGTGAGGTAACATTATGGCAAGAACAAAGAAAAAGGGGAATCCCATCGTATCAGCAGTTGTTTTCGGTATATTCGGAATAGTTCTTTTATTCCTGGGTATACGAACATTTATCGGTTTACACGGAAAGCTTCTAAACGTTACTACATGTGACGAATCGGAAGTTAAACCGGGAGTGTATGTGGAGGGAACACTCACCTACGGATACGGAGCTTACATTGAGAAGACTACAACGTACAATCACGTGGTCACCAAGACCGACGGATACTACTATCTCGTTGATATCTGCGACAAGAATGAAGACGGCTCAAAAAGAGACACATCCAAGTGGATCGGAATATCGATCTCCAAGAGTGATGACGCCAAATTTGACGCGATCTCATCTGCTGACGATGCAGAACCAGTCTACATAACAGGGGTCATCCGCAAGAACAGCGACAAGGTGCAGGGCTTCCTTGACGACTACATCACCAAGTATGTCGACGCATACGCACAATATTATGGATACACTCCTACAAGTGAGGACTATGCGACCGCAAAGGCAGAAGCTTTTCCTTACTATATAGAGATGGTTGACTCTTCAGATTACATATTCAAGCTTGTCCTCGGAGCTGTATTCCTACTGGCAGCAGTGATCATGATCCTGAAGGCAACAAGAAGCAAGAACACCATCAGCGCATCTGCACAGCCAGCAGGCACAGGTTACTATGACGGTACAGGCGATTTCAACGGCGTGTACACTCCGGGCAGCACAGGCAGCCCAAATAACGGCAGCTATACACAGCAGTATGGCAGTACAGACAGTGGCAGCTACGGCACTGCAGAACAGACACAGGCACCGCAGTCTTACAGTGATCCGTTCTACTCACAGCAGCCGGCAGCTTCAGAGCAGGATGCCCACGCATCTAATCCTTATACAACAACAAGCTCAACTACATCTTCCTCTTCCTTCAGTCTCAAGAAAGATGAGTAACAATTAAATAGCACACATAAATCTAAAAAAGTATATGCGGATCGCAGCCTGACTGCTTTCCGCATATACTTTTTAAATTTATGTGTAAGACTGACTATCCTTATGAATAATCTTTACCTTCTTCTTACTTACCGAAGTATCTGTCAAGAAGTCCCTTGAGAGCCTTGCCGTGTCTTGCCTCGTCTCTTGCCATCTCATGAACTGAATCATGGATCGCATCCAGATTGTTCTTCTTAGCGCACTTTGCAAGATCTACCTTTCCTGCTGTTGCACCGAACTCGCAGTCAACTCTCCATGCAAGATTCTTCTCTGTTGAAGCTGTCATGTTCTGCTCAAGGTCTGATCCAAGCATCTCTGCGAACTTAGCTGCATGCTCAGCCTCCTCGTACGCTGCCTTCTCCCAGTAGAGACCGATCTCAGGATAGCCCTCGCGATGTGCTACACGAGCCATGCAGAGATACATTCCAACCTCTGAGCACTCTCCCTCGAAGTTAGCCTTGAGCTGCTCGTAGATATACTTCTTGTCCTCATCGCTGATCTCTGGATTGTTCTTAACTGTCTCAGCATATACGCCAAACTCATGCTCTGCTGCAAGTGTGAGCTCTCCCTCTACCTTCTTGAACTTATCTGCTCCTGCGTGACAGATAGGACACTCTGCTGGTGCCTGCTCTCCCTCATAGATATAACCGCATACTGTACATACAAACTTTGCCATAACTTAATTCTCCTTTTCTCTTTTAAATAATCTAATCAATATCCATCATTGATTGTTAAAATATATTCTGTCTTCTTTGTTGATGTTTATTTATCAACTATGTCTTATTATACCTATTTTTTGATCAAAGTCAACCCTTATTGGGAATAATTCTTAATAATTTTTTAGTAGGTTGTTGATTATATATACAAGACTTGTAAATTATATACATTACATTATTGAGATTACATCCTGTTAAGGTCCAATATAAATAGAAAAAGAGGATCGATACATTCATATATCAATCCTCTTATACTATTCTGTATATTCTCTATATGTCGCTATATAGCATCATTATCCGGCTAGCTCTGTCCCAGCATTATCTTCTTGAGAAGATATTCATATCCCGTGATAGGTATAGGCTTGCTGTAGTAATACCCCTGAATGTAGTGGCATCCCCACTCTCTCAGGTATTCCTTCTGCTCAAATGTCTCAACACCCTCCGCAAGACTTCTGATTCCCAGATGCCTTGACATGGCAAGGATATCCTGTGTCATGAGCATGTCCTTGTTGTTCGGCTCGCCGGTGGCTATTCCGTCAATAAAGCTCTTGTCTATCTTGATTATATCCAGCGGCATATCCTTAAGAAGTGCCATACTGGAGTATCCTGTTCCAAAGTCGTCCATGGATATCTTGAAGCCCTCAGCCTTCAGATCCTTGAGCACCTTTATCAGATACTGCACGTCAGCGAAATCTGCACTCTCAGTTATCTCAAAGTCTATAAGCGAGTGATCCACTCCGTATTCATCGACTATATCACACAGTATATATATAAGATCCGGTCTCGATATCTGGTGTCTCGAGAGGTTACAGGATATCGGGTAGAGCGGGTAGCCAAGCTCCTTCCACTCCTTGAACTTCTTGCACACCTGTCTCAGCACATATCTGTCTATGATGTCTATAGTTCCGTCAGTCTCAAACTGCGGCACGAAATACTTCGGCGAGAGAATATCTCCGCCCTTGTAGAACCATCTTATCAGAGCCTCAGCACCGGTCAGGGTGTCGTTCTGTGGATTGTACTTCGGCTGAAGATATACCATGAGATCCTCATTCTCTATGGCATCCGGGAGCTCCAGCTTGTACTGCTGTGCCATGATGTATTCCTTCTTCATCTCCGATGTGTATATCTTTATCTCATTTACATTGGTCTTGATACACTGGAGGTGTGCCATCTGCGCCATGTCCTCAACGCGCATTGACATGTTGAGTTTCTCGAATTCATCATAGAATACGATACCACAGCTATAGAATATCTTATACTTCCTGTTCGACGGAAGCTGTCCTATCTCCTCAAAGAATGTATATAGCCGGTTCATTATCTCATCCTCCGGCATATACTTTATAATCATGGCAAAATCGTCACTCTCACACTTTGCAGAGTACAATATCCAGTCCTGCTTGGTCATAGCGTCACATATATATCTGAACAGATCCTTCGCCACCTCACGGCCCATAACGTTGTTGATGAGCCTGAAGCCCTTTATGTCGAATCTGGCAAATATAAACTGATCCAGTCCTATATATTCACACTGCTCAAGCTTCTCCTTGAGCCATGTCCAGTTGTAATGTCCGGTGGCAGGCTCCCTGTATGCTATCTCATAGAGATCTCTCTTACTCATGTTGTCAAGAGTCAGCATCTCCTCCGTCTTGGTCTTCTTGGACCATACCGGAATCTCCACGCACAGACTGTCTGCGCTCTCCATGTAACATATATATGGAAGCTTGTGGTTAGAAACAATGTGCAGCTTCTCCGTCTCTATATACAACTTGGCATATGAATACGCCATGGTCATGAGTCTCGGTATATCCTCTATCAGAGATATATCAAATCCCTTTATATCCACAACGTCGAATCCCGGAACCGTGATGCTCACACAGTTCTGAGGAACCATCTCCATATCACTGTATCCTATCTCCACTCCTCCACACAGACGCGAATATCCGGCGTCCATCATCTTCTCAGGCATATAAAACAAAGCCCTGTTTGCCAGCGGCCTGTATATGTTGCTAAAGCACTTGTACCAGTCATAGCCATTCTCCTGACAAAAATCGTCAAATCCCTCTGACTCTCTGGACCTCAGCACGTAAAGTTTTCTCTTTGGTTTGTATGCCTTTGACCATTGATGTTCCATAATATATCAATTACCTCTGTTCTGCCCTAAGGCCATAGTATTGCAATTTTCAATCTTTTTCATTCTATCACATATCCATCTTTTGGGCTATACTTATTATTTTTTTGTTCTGGAAAATAAATGGTTAAGTTTCGATTTTTTTCGTTGAATTTTTACCATATTTTTGTTAGCATAGATAAGGTTTTTCAATTATAATTAATAGGAGGCAAAAACGATGAAAAACAGGTTATTTCTAGGTCTCGGTACAGTCATCTCAGTTCTTGGACTGTCACAGGCAAGTGCCCTGGCGGCAGACAGCGAATCCGGTACTGAAACACTCGGTGCTACGCTTCCACTTACATGGTGTATACCATTTGTGTGTATGCTTCTGTGCATAGCTGTTATGCCCCTTATCGCCGGTGAGTGGTGGGAAAAACACAAACAGTGGGCTGTTGCGGGCTGGTCTCTTTTATTTTTAATTCCATTTGCCATATTCCATGGCTTTGGTACGATGGGCGAACAATTGCTCGAGGTAATGATCGGTGACTATCTCACCTTCATTGTATTGCTTTTTGCCCTGTTCTGTGTGGCAGGCAATATATCTCTTGAAGGCGACCTGGTGGGAACACCTAAGCTCAATGTTCTGCTTCTACTGATAGGTACTCTGCTGTCAAGCTGGATCGGTACTACCGGTGCAAGTATGCTGATGATCAGACCTATCATAAAGGCAAATAAATGGAGACGAAGAAAGGTTCAGATCATTGTATTCTTCATCTTCCTCGTTTCAAATATTGGTGGCTGTCTCACCCCTGTCGGTGATCCTCCACTTCTGATGGGATTCATGAATGGTGTTGACTTCTTCTGGAGCCTCAGACTTGCAAAGGTCATGGTTGTCAATCTCATCATCCTGCTGACTGTATTCTTCTTTCTCGACACAAGAGCGTACAAGAAGGATATCGCAGACGGCAGACAGAAGCCGGTATTCGATGCGGATACCAAAAAGCCAATCAGACTTAAGGGCGCTCACAACATTATATTCCTTGTAATGATCGTAGGCGCAGTTATCCTCAGCGGTGTTCTTCCTATGAAGTTTCCTGCATTTGCAAAGGGTATCAATTTCTGTGAGGGCGTAACGCTCTCATGGGCTGCTATCATCGAGATCGTGATCATGCTCGCAGCGGCTTTCCTCTCATTCAAGACAACGAGCAAGAAAGTCCGTAAGGCCAACAACTTTACATGGGATGCTATACAGGAGGTTGCCATACTGTTCATAGGTATATTCATCACTATGATCCCTGCACTCCTGATTCTCAAGGCACGTGGTTCTGAGCTCGGACTTACACATCCGGCACAGTTCTTCTGGATGACAGGACTTTTATCAAGTTTCCTTGACAATACACCTACCTACCTTGTATTCTTCACCACCGCTGCTTCAAGTGGATTTACAGAGGGTATAAGCACTGCTATGGGTGTAGTTCCTCAGGTCATGCTGATGGCTATCTCCTGCGGTGCCGTATTCATGGGAGCCAACACTTATATAGGAAACGCACCTAACTTTATGGTACGTTCAATAGCCGAAGAAAATGGTATCAAGATGCCTTCATTTGTAGGCTACCTCGTATGGTCAGTTGCTATTCTTGTACCAACATTCTTCATAGACACATTATTATTCTTCTTGTAATCTAAGGGGGTTTTTGTATGAACGAATATGTTGTAAAAGGTGATAATAAACTTACGGTCGGCATTGGCTGGGATGCCAAGAAGGTCGACCTCAAGAAAAAGATTAAGATTGCCATAGACAATATCATGAGCGCTACATCCGAGGACACATATGACCTCAACCTTGCAGCGATCGTTGAGCACAATGACGGCTCAGATCCCGAACTGGTATTCTGGGGTCACAAGTACAGCAGAAGCGATTCTGTAGTCCTGAAGGGCGATGACAGAACAGGACAGAAGGAAGGTATCGACGAGGAGATGCGCATCTACCTCGACAGAGGTGAGAACGTTGGACGAATCATCCTCTTCCTCTACATCTACAACGGCAACCTTCACAAGCAATGCCTGGCAGAGGTGGACAACGTATTTGCGCTGATCAAATGTAAGCATACCGAAAAGGTATATGTACGTGAGGACGCAATATTCAAGGCATGTGAGGATGCCAAGCACAACAACTGCTATGTATTCGGCGAGATTCTCCACAATGGAGATGAGTGGGTTGTAAGGGAGAGATCCCAGTTCCTGCCATACGACAAGTCCGAGGATATATTTGAGTATTACACATCAAGACATTACGTTCCTGAAGAAGACGACTAATATTTAATGCAGCTAAAAGCCCCCTGCCTCCGGTGTAAATAACCGAAAGCAGGGGGCTTTCTTCATTGTGATCTATAATTCTATATTGCGCTACTTTATATAATTCTCTATAGCTTTTGAAGCTCTGTATCTGGAGAAGTTAAAGCTTCTGATATAGCCCTTGTCGTCATTCTCCTCAAGCATCTTCTCAAGCCTCTCTCCCACCGTGTCGTCTCTCCAGTAGTAGGTGTCCTCGCTATATTTCGACATCACTTCCTCCATGACCATTTCGGGCGTAATGTCTTTGGTCCTGAAATAATCGATCAGATATGGAACTCCGTCATTACCTATATCCATCACATACTCAAGATCCACTTTCTTGCCATCGTGTGCCTGACTGATATTGTACCTCGTTATCACTGCGCCAGGTCTGATAAATGCATACAGCGTGAACATCACCAGAACCGTCATAAATATGTATCTGAACAGCGGCATATTTCTCCAGAACAGGCTTATGATAACACCGAGCATCACTATAGACGTGACTATCAGCGCCCATATGGTATTTATTCTGAGGTATGTCAGATCATATTCCGCAATGTACATGGACAGCCTCACAGCTGATGAGGCAATCATTATATATGTACATATGCACATCATGAGCAGTGACACGTTGAGCACCAGACTCTTTCTGAATATAGCACTAAATATCAGCACCATACACACATTTACAACCGCTACAAAGAGCAGCTGGAAGAAGCCCTGTCTTGCATACTCTGCGTATGTCATATCGTCTGGAAGTCCTGCGCTGTTCATGAACAGATACACTATCTGAACAACGGCAAATATCAGATAGAACGCTGTGAGCACTATCGTTATAGTTATACCTGTCACTGCATTGTACTGCCCCTCCTTCGGAGCATTTGCACCAAGATCTCTGCGGCCCGCCTTGACAATAAATCCATATACAAACAGGAATATCACAGCGGCAAACAGAACTATCTTCACTATATCCCACGAGAAGAACAGTTTGCCAAATATGTCCTTTATGACCTTTGCAAACACAGGATCTGCCGAAGACAGCAGATTGAGCACGATCACCAGTATCGGAAGTGCTATCACACATCCAAGAAGTATGTACATCAGCTTGGAATTTCTCTTTTTGCCGGTTATCTCACGCTCCGCCTTTCTGTCGGCAAATGGCATGTTTACATACCCTATCGAACCAAAGAACATCTCGAAAAATGAGAATATTCCCTTGAATATCCCCTGCTTTTCAGTGTCATTGAAGTATGTCATAACCGCATACATCTCTGTAGCGATTATTCCCACATTACATCCAAATATGATATATCCCTCGTCTGTGAGACTCAGGGCAACCGACATCATGAACACAAGAATATAATATGGGATCAGTATACTCTGTTTCGACAACGCAGCTCCAGTGGTCATGGCCTCACGGTCTGCACCGATGTTCTTCTCATATCGTACCATGCATGTACTGATAAACACTATTGATACTATCGAAAGCACAGCCGACAATATACTCGACCAGTTGCTGTACAGACATGCCGCACATATGATCGCATATACCAGTACCGGAATACCAAACATCCTGAATCTGTTCGGAGACACCGCAGGATTTCTCCTCTGCGGCGGTCTGGCATTCATGTTCATATAACCCTGAGGTGGCGGCGGGGGCATCCCCGGGCCTCCATTCATGTTCATATACCCTTGCGGTGGCGGCGGGGGCATCCCCGGGCCTCCATTCATTCCATTGTTAATATTCTGTTCGTTCATCCCAAACCCTCCATTTTTTCACCTTGAACCACTTTGAGCTACTCTACAAGTGCCATCTCATCAAGCCCCACGATCCTGTCCATACACACCGGTGCTGTCAGCCTGTAGGCAAAACTTGCAGACTCGAACAGGCAGTATAATTTGCCATTATACGAATATATCTGCTCCAGCTTCTGCGGAAGCTTAACCACCTGTCTCGGTGTCTCTGTTCCGTAATTCACACTGGACAGCTTGCCTGTATCTGTATCGTATACCTCTATCCTGGATTCATCTATACCATATGATATAGAGAATATTATCTCATTTTTGTACACCTGAAGCCCCTGCACCCTTCCTGGTATATAGAAAGCCTCGTCCTCCTCCGAGGATATGGCGGTGCCGCCATTTACGATCTCGTAGCTGGCTGCCATGCTGTAGCTGTTCTTATCCTTTCGCCAGTAGCCCGCATATATATGTCCGTCATATATCGTGATAAATGACGTTGCAGGGAACATGACGCTACATGTGTTCCTGTATTTTATCGGCTTTCCCTGAGCCACATCGTATTTCTCTATGGAGTCCAGCGTAAGACTTGATATGGATGCCTTCCTGCTCCTGTCCTCATCCTCATCAATCATATACGAGGAAACCCACAGCACATTATTCTTCGTATCATACGCAAGTCCTCCGGCATGTGTCGTGTCCTTGAGAACCAGTGTTTTAATATATTGCCCGGTCTGTGTATCAAGAACAAATATCACAGATTTGTGTTTCTTCGTCTTGCAATATGCACTGACAAATGTATACTCCTTCGTAACTGCCAGCCCCTGTGGCGTCATGGACGTGCAGTTCTCTATCTTCCTCGACTCACTGCCTATCGTATCAGCATACGCAAGTCCCGGAATGATCATCATGCCATAATCGGTATCCCTGTTCTGGGCATACATACCCATATGATAGAATTCCGGTTCAGTCGACATCTCCCATATCTGCGAAAAATTCGACTTGTTGTCAACCGCATAGGTGCTGGTTCCGGAATCATTTCCCGATATCTCGAAGTTTCTGCAGTACACTCCGCCATACAGCCATATCACGCAGATTCCCCCGACATAACACCATGCAAATATCTTCACAAGTATCCTTCTCGACTGGACCGTCGACAAAAGTGCCGCCATGACCATCTGACTGATAATCGTTATAAGCATCATGGCATTCGTCAGCATATCTCCATGGCTGACTATCTGAAGCGGTACGCCTATCATCATAATCCAGTAGGCCTTCTGTTTCACCTTAATTCTTATTACACCATTCCAGCCTTCCCGCTTCATGCCCCACACCTGCAGTGACTGCCATACAACCACCAGGCCATATACGATGCACGCCACAAGCAGGAGCTGCCTGAGCACAGCAACAGCCGTTATCTCAAGGGCCTCACCATTTCTGTAAAATGCCATATAGTACACACCCTGTGCGAGCTGCCATATCCTCCACGCCATCATGGCGAACATCGCAAGCGCTGCAACAAATGCAAATGTGTTGGTAACAGTTCTTCGTCTGACACCCTCACGGTGTTCCTTCATCTGTTTGCGCAGACGTTTCTTTGCCCTTCCCAGCTCCTTTATGTGCTTTTTACACTTTCTGATCCTTCTGCGTTTATAGAACAGCACCTTGTACGGCGCGCGTCTGTTCTTCAGCTCTTCATATTCTTCCCTAAGTCTGTCATACCGTTCCGACTCCTCATGAAGATCCGTTCTGGTCGCCCTGAGTGCAGAACGACACATAACGTATCCCTCAAGATCTATCTGTGCCTGTTCTTTCAGCTTTTCAGCCTGAAGTTGAAGCTTCTCTTCTCTGTTCAATTTCTTAGCCCTGTCTGTCATGAAAATCCGCTCCTGTCCATCAGCCTCTTTACTCAAAGTACCGTTTTATTTTGTCCTCCACCAAATTCGAGCCGATCACAATTATGATCTCCTGCCCGTTCTCTATAGGTCTCACCTCGGTCTTTTTTGCCGTGGCGTTGAGCTCTATCCATCCGGTGTCATTTACAGGGAGAAAACCCTTGATTCTAAAGACATCTCCGCATTCCTTATCCGCAAATATATCCCTGACTATCGTCTCAAGCCGCTCCTGAGGCATGACCTTATTCATGATATATACCGAGTTAAACACATCACTTTGTTTGAACCATAATTTTACATAGTCGTTTAATTTGTATCCGGTTGACATAAAACCTTCAAAGTCATCGTCCGTGAAATCATCCCAGTTCTTCTCCAGAACATCATCGCCGAACTGACGCTTACACTGAAATTCGGTGAGCACTTCATTGATATATTCTATTGTGCTCCTCTTCTCATCCTCCGATGCATCCTGAACCTTGCTCATCACCAGAGTTCCACAGTTCGCAACCTCAGACGCAAGCACATATCTGGACTGTCTGCTCATATCCCGGTCAAGTCCGGCATCGACTATGGAAATGATGCTTCCCACCTCATACCATCTGTCAAGTGGCTCCTCGTGGAGGACGTCAAAGAATTCATCCACATCAAATATTCCGGACGGTTCAACAATGACTCTGTCATAGCCGCTCATCCCCATCGCTATGAGCTTTGTCTTGAACCTTCTCTTGTGACAGTCCTCGCCGCAGCCACCTGCCACCATCTCAGCATGACAGTTCTCGCCCATCACATCCTGAAGAAGCATCATGTCCACGTTGACTGCACCATAATCATTTTCAAGGATTCCGACATTATATCCTTTGCCAACAAGGTAGCTCACATACTTCTTAATAAATGTCGTCTTGCCTGAGCCCAGAAAGCCCGTTATCAAATCTATCTTTACCATATGTCCACTCTCCTTATCTACGCGCGTTACCAGCTTGATCTCACATGAAATCCGCTGTCATTCTCCAGAGGTATCTCCCTGACATCCATATCCTCTATAAATATATATCTGTCATTTCTGAGAACTGCTATCACCTTGTCTATAGCCTCAGGCAGCCCCTCAGCCTCCATCTCAACAGAATCATCATATCTGTTGCACACCCAGCCGGTGACTCCGTACATGGATGCAGCATAGCTCGCCCTGTATCTGAAGCCAACTCCCTGCACTCTTCCTCTGAATGTATAATGTCGTCTTATCTTGTCCATATCTATATGTCCCATCTCTGTTATGATCTTCTCATATCTTACATTTTATATCCTGCTGCCCGCATCTTACACATCATGTTCAGCATCGTACTTTTCTGCGTCATACACGATATTTCCGCCACAGATTGTATAGTGAACCCTTCCCGGGAGAGTCCATCCGGCAAATGGACTGTTGGATGCCTTTGACGCAAAGCTGTTCACTGTCCACTGCTCATTCTCGCCAAATATGACTATATCCGCAGGAGCTCCCTCTGCTATCTTGCCCGGTTCCATGCGGTAAAATTCTGCAGGATTCCTGCTCATTAGTTCCATGAGCTTCATGAGTGAGATATATCCAGGCTGTACAAGGGAATATATTCCAAGGGCAAGAGATGTCTCAAGCCCTGTTATTCCACTTGGCGCCTTGTCAAGCGGTCTCGCCTTCTCCTCACTGCTGTGCGGGGCGTGATCCGTCACTATCATATCTATTGTGCCATCCTGTATTCCCTCTATAATCTGTCTTCTGTCTTTCTCGGTTCTGAGTGGAGGATTCATACGCGCCATGGTTCCGTACTTCAACACAGCATCCTCTATAAGGGTGAAATGATGTGGAGTTGCCTCCGCATGTACGTCCGCTCCAAGCTTCTTTGCAGTTCTCACTATATCCACGGAATTGCCTGAGCTTATATGCTGTATGCACACTGATGCACCTGTGTGAAGTGCAAGGACGCAGTCCCTTGCAACCATAATATCCTCCGCTGTGCGGGATGCACCGCCGTATCCAAGCTTTTCTGATACTTTTCCCTGATTCACTCCCGGCTGTACAATGAACAGCGGATCCTCTTCATGAAGACTCACCGGAAGATCAAGATCCCTTGCCTTCTCCATAGCCTCAAGAAGAAGCTTCTCATCCATGATTGGGATTCCGTCATCGGTAAATCCTGCTGCACCTGCAGCCGCAAGACTGTCCATGTCCACGAGTTCCTTGCCAGCAAGGCCCTTTGTGACTGTGGCTGTCTGAACTACATGTATTCCGGTCTTTGCACCTTTATCCTGTATATACTTGAGAGTCTCAAGGTTATCCACCGCCGGCTTTGTATTCGCCATACATACCACCATCGTGAAGCCTCCTCTTGCAGCGGCGGCGGCACCTGTCTCGATGTCTTCCTTGTACGTAAATCCCGGATCGCGGAAGTGTACATGAGTGTCTACCAGTCCCGGTGCAACTACAAGTCCATCTGCATCGATGACCTCCGCACCCTCTGCCTCCAGATCGTATCCTGTCTTAACTATGTGATTGCCGTCGATGAGCACATCCATGACCTCGTCTGTATGGGTGACCGGATCAATGACTCTTCCATTCTTTATCAATAACATTTGCCTGTTCTCCTCTATATAAATATTTTATTACTGTCTGTATGTGTTCTGCGGATCATACTGTGATGACTGACCGTAATGTGGCTGCTGACCGTAGCCGCTATACTGATTATTCTGCTGTGACTGCCAGCCATACTGGGTCTGCTGGCTGTAGCCATTCTGCTGATCGTACCGCTGTGGCTGACCATAGCCACTTGACGGCTGATTGTACTGTCCTGGCTGTTGAGTATAGCTGCCCGGCTGGTTGTACTGCCCCGGCTGCTGGCCATAGCCACTCTGCTGACCATACCGAGGCTGCCGGCCATAGCCACTCTGCTGATTATTGTACTGATTCGTCTGGCCGTATGCATTTGGCTGGAAGGTATTCTGCCACTTGCCATATACATTTGGCTGATTGTACTGCATGTTCTGTCCGTACATATTTGGCTGATTATATCCACACATAGGTATATATCTGAAGTTATACGGATTCACCCATATAGGATTTACCGCTATGATATGATCGTTCTTTGCCGCATGGGATATGAGCAGGAACATCAAAACCACAGACAGGATCAGAACCAGTATGCACAGGATCACGCTGGTGTCATCAATCGACAACACAAAATCATACAGTCCGTGTATTCCCATGGTGCTAAAATACGCTATCAGCATATTGCCTGCGGCACCCTCGCCCTTGTTCGCATTCTCTCTCGCCTTTGAGTAGAAATATCCCATGATAACGCCGCATGAGCAGTGAAGTGGGATTGCTGTCACAGCCCTCAGGATTCCGAGTCCTATTCCACCCTGGAATACATACAGGATATTCTCCAGTGTTGCAAATCCGAGCGACGAGCACACGCCATATATAACGCCGTCATAGCTGTGGTCAAAGTTCTTATTTTTCCATGTAAGTATTAACATTCCAAGGAATTTGCCCAGTTCCTCGATCATCGCCACTATAAAGAAGCAGTTGACCAGCTCATAAACCGCCGTTCCGGATTCCAATCCCATATAGTATAACAATACGCCCCCAACCAGCTCCACGACTACTGCCGGTATCGTGCTGACAGCTCCCAGAACCGCAAGCCATACTAGTAGACTCATTGGATCCCTGCTATTCTTATTTCTTCTGACTACAAATAACAGCAGTAACACCGAAGGTAATACTGCAAGTCTCAATGCAAATGCACTCATCCTTTACTCTCCCTGATATTTTCTTCCGTATAGATATATATACATATTAAAGATACCATTTTTAGCGTGAATCCACAATAAGCAGAGGCCTTTACCGACATTTTATTTCATTAATTAACTTTAATTTAGCCTAAATACAACTCAAGGCAGGTCATTCCATTTCAGAAGACCTGCCTTGAACCAATTTTCAAATGTATTCAGTTACGACTTACTGTGTGACATCAATATCTCCGCTACTAGTCTCAATATTGCACTTTCCATCTGCTCCCTCAACCGAGTCCGGTACATTTACATCACCGCTGGATGTCTTTGTATTGTATTCATACTTCATTTCTGAGCCAATACCGATCGATACATCACCACTGGTTGTCACGACATTGATCTCAGAAGCATCACAGTCTCTAATCATTACGTCACCACTTGACGCACGACCGTTTATACGTTTTGCCTTTATACTGCCAGATGTGATATTGCCACTGGCGGTCTTCAGATCAATATTATCCATCACCACATCACCAAGACTGACGTCACCACTGTTTGCTGATATTCTTGTATCCTTTGACGATACACTGTCAAGCTTAATGTCACCACTGCTGGTCGCCACTGTCAGAGCATCTGCATTTACCCCCTTTACGATCACATCGCCGCTGGCGGCCTCTATATCGATATTGCCTATTGCCAGATAATATTCCATATCCATGTCACCGCTGCTGGTCACGATCTTCAAATCATCGTACTCCGTGCCGGCCAGATACACCGTCACGGACGGCCATGCTCCAGAGTACATACCAATGGAAATGTTAAATGCCGCGTTTCTACTGTCATCTGCGGTTATCCTGAGCACGCCATCTGATATATCTACATGATGTGTCAGATTCTCGCAGTCATAATACTCCACATAACTTGTATCTCCACTCGCCTTCTTCACGGCAACATCCACATCTGATGCGCTTTTTACATCAATTGCAGTGAATTTATCTTTTATATCAACAGTCTTCTTTACGTAATTAACCGGCTCCGATGTCATGTGTGCCAGGTTAACTGTCACATTCGGCCATCTGAATCCATTTACAACAAGTGCTGAGATCACAGTGATAATTCCAGCCACGATCATGATCGATGCAGCTATAACAGCTTTCTTTGTTCTACTCATGCCTATTTCTCCTTTACAAACATTCTCTTTATACCATTCACACTGGCCTTGCAGACCTTAAATATACCAACCGTAACAGGTTTGACGGATACAACAAACAGTATCGCTATACCTATTCCAATGAGTGCTGCTCCAAGCATGAGAACTGCTGTGTATGGGCTGTTGGCTATGAACAGCGGTATGGCACATATCAGTCCGCCTATTCCCGCTGCCACAAAGCTGAGCACAACTGCGTAGAATGAAATAAGAAGTGCAAATGCAACTATCCACAACGTGAGCAGCAATACCAACGCCGTAATAAGAAGTGGAATCCACACCGGAGAACCAAGTACTATGAGTACGACCTCCCATGCCTTGAGCTCGTGCTTTGGCTTGATCTTCTCCTTCACAAGCTTCGTGAGCGGCATCTCCTCAAGTATCTGCTCCACAGCAGCCTCCGGAGATCCCATATCCGCCACAGCCTCCTCCTCGGAAAGGCCGTCTTCCACACGGTCATCTATCATCTCACTGTAATAATCCATAAACCTGTTCACATCATCGGCCGGCATCGCACTGATCCTGCTTCTTATTGCCTCCAGATATTCCTGTTTATTCATCTCTGACTTCCTCCTTCACAATAAATCTGTATATGGATTCCAGTTCTTTCCACTCTTCCTTGAACTCTTCTATCCTGGCTCTTCCGGCATCCGTAATATGATAATACTTTCTGAGTCTTCCGTTATGCTCCACGGAATGAACCGTGAGCAGTGCTCCCGCCTCAAGTCTTCTGAGGATAGGATAGAGTGTGGACTCTGATATCGTCACATACGGCTTCATATCTTTGATGATCTGATATCCATAGGAATCCTCGTCCTTGATGGCCGCAAGCACACACACGTCGAGCATCCCTCTCTTCAATTGTATATCCATCGCTATACCTCCTTACGCAGTATACTATACGTCGCATAGTATCATATGTCAAGTAGTATTTTCAGCACTCTACAAAAAGGAACAACAATGGGGTCAGGCACCTTTTACATAGATTCTACATTAATGTATATGAAACATAACAAACAGGGCGGGACATCCCACCAATGGGATGTCCCGCCCTGCTTACAAATTATATTCTGCTATATCTTAATCTGACACATGATATGTTTTCCATTATAGTATGTCGATGACATACTCCTTGCTGAACGAATGGCCAGCCTCAAGACTGTTTGAATACTCACGGTCCGCCAGATCTCCGTCATATCCCTCGCGGTCACACCTGCCAAACCAAGGCTCTATGCAGACAAATGGCGCATGTTTCTTTGCAGGAGACCATATGCCTATCTGCGGCACATCAAATCTCAACTGCAAAACCGGCGCATCAGATGAGTTCCTTAATGTAATCGTATTTATACCCTTACCATCCATGATCAGGGCATCCTCATCAAACATCTCATCACGCAGCTTTAAGACTCCATCTGTCAGTCTGTGCGTAACTGTTCTATCTCCAAGAACTCCATTTGCTGTCAAAAGACCACATTCAATCTCGTTCTTACCTGTGTGCATATCCAGAGAATAACCGCCGATGCCTCCCTCACATGCAAATGCAGGATGAGCACCGATAGAAAAATGAATCGTGTCAGTTCCCTCATTCACAACGGTCCACATAACATGTACAGATGAACCTTCAAGTCTGTATCCTATACAAAGACTGAAATCAAACGGATAGCTCTTCTGCCATGTATCATTCTTCTCAAGCACAAACAGCAGTGTATCACCAGTCTGGCCAGCCACTACAAACTCGCTGTCCCTTGCAAATCCGTGCTGAGGTATATTCTCATAAACCACCCCGTTATGTCTGTAACGCTGTCCTTCAAGCTTTCCCACAAATGGAAACAGCACAGGAGAAACTCTTCCCCAATACTCAGCATCACCGCACCACATGTATTCTCTGTCTGTCTCGATACTCTTCAGGCTCACAAGCTCAGCGCCGTGAGTATTCACCTTTATAGCGATCTTATCATTTTTTAATTCAACAATACCCATCATGTCCTCCTATACTCCAGCCAGTCTGGCTGATCATAATTTGCAAATAATATTATACACTTTTATAACATTATAACACAGGTACAAAAAAATACGGTCGCTTAATGAACTAATAAGCAACCGTATTTTATATACTGTTTCTCGGCATCCGCACCTCGTTATCCAAGCGCGATCATTCTGTTGATGCAGCGGGAAGCTCCCTCCATCACCTCATCAGAAAGGACTATCTCTTCGCCACCTGTGCCCTTTAATACATTCAATATGTCAACCAGGGTAGTAAGTTTCATATTATGGCACATCAGCTTTGAAGAAATTGGATAGAACATTTTGTCAGGGCACTCATACTGAAGATGCTCCACAATACTGTGCTCTGTACCGATGATAAATTCTTTTTTCTCTGACTTTCTGGCATATGCCATAATTCCTGTGGTTGAACCTACATAATCAGCCTCTGCAACTACATCCGGCCTGCACTCAGGATGGACAAGAAGTTCCGCATGTGGATGTAACTCTTTTGCCTTCAAAGCATCATCTAGGGTAACCGCAAGATGTCTAGGACATCCGCCGTTAAAAAATGCAAATTTCTTTTCCGGCATCTGCTTTTGAACATAGTTTCCAAGATTCGGATCTGGAATAAAAAGAATCTTGTCGTTATCAAGCTTGCTGCAGATCTGCACTGCTGATGAGGATGTCACACATACATCACAGGCAGTTTTCAATTCAGATGTCGTATTAATATAGGCGACAACCGCATATCCCGGATACTTCTTCTTCATCTCATTCAGCGTTTCAAGGTTCATCTGTTCAGCCATCGGACATCCGGCTTCAGGATTAGGCAGATACACCTTCTTATCAGGGGACAGTATCTTACATGTCTCCGCCATAAAACGCACACCACACATTATTATATTTTTGCGGGAATCCTTGCTCGCCTCAACGCTAAGTCCATATGAATCTCCCATATAATCTGCAACTTCAAGAATCTCATGTCCCTGATAAGCATGTGCCAGTATGCAGAAATCTTTCTCACTCTTCAGTCTGATTATCTCTTCCTGTATCTCTTTTATCGTCATTTTATTCTCTCCAAATCATTCTGTATTATTTCTCCCACTCCTGCCATGGAACAAGAAATCCTGTCTCCTCGAGTTTCTGCTCTATAGTGTCCAGGATCTCTTCACTAGGAGCCTCTATCAGATGGTAATGATATCCGTTCGTAGCATTTCCAAGCAGGGACGACTGGCTGTTTTCCAATCTTTTCATAAATTTTGCCACGTCGTATCTGGAAGCAATATTCATCTTTGCAGTAACACGATTGTACACTGTATGACTTATACTTACATTCTTTACAACACCGCCATAATCAACTATGATCGTGAGTTCTTCCTCAGTCCTGTCATAACCATGTTTTACTTTAAACTCTCTCTGACATTTTGATTCATTCTTGTATATATAACCCCTGTTAGTTGCAATTATGCCATCATCAGCCGCCCTGATCACTGCAATGTCCTGCACTATTATCTGTCTGCTGACATCGAATTCTGACGCAAGCTTATTTGCCGGAACAGGAACATCTGAATTCTTCACAATGTCAAGTATCCTTTCCCTTCTCTCTTTTGCCTTCACTTTATTCCTCCGCATGAAGATTTTTCATCGATATATCCATTATAGGTGAGCTGTGTGTAAGCGCACCGCTTGATATATAATCCACTCCCAATGATATCAGTCTCTCTATGTTCTCTTTTGTAACATTGCCTGAACATTCTGTCTCCGCACGTCCATCGATCAAATCAATCGCAGCTCTCATCTGATCCGTTGTCATATTGTCAAGCATAATGATATCGGCTCCCGCTTCAACAGCCTCTTTTACCTGATCCAGTGTCTCAACTTCAACCTCTATCTTGCGGACAAATGGTGCATACTCCTTTGCCATTCTCACTGCATTGGTTATACTTCCCGCAGCGCCTATATGATTATCCTTAAGCAATACTCCATCCGACAAATTGTATCTGTGATTGCTGCCTCCGCCGACTCTGACTGCATACTTCTCAAATATACGGCAATTAGGTGTGGTCTTTCTGGTATCCAGCAGAGTAGTCCTGCTTCCTTTAAGAAGTTCTGCAACCTCATGGGTATACGTAGCTATACCACTCATACGCTGGAGATAATTAAGCGCAACCCTCTCGCCAGAGAGAAGAACCCTGATATCACCAGTCACAATTCCCATAAGCTGGCCAGCCTTCACCTCATCGCCATCTTTGCAGAAGAACTCAACCTCAGTGCTGTCATCTAAGAGTGTGAATACTCTTGCATATACATCAAGTCCTGCAATGATTCCATCCTGCTTGCATATCAGGTCGACCTTTCCTTTCTGTGCCTTTGGCATCACCGCATTTGTGGATACATCCTCACTTGTGATATCCTCCTGTAAAGCCATCATTATAAGCTTGTCCGCATTCAATTTCATTGTTATCTGATTCATTCTCAGCCTCTTCTTTCCGTTTCTGTCAAAACTATATTCTTATATTCTCTAAACAAACCATCTATATCTTCATATTCAGACAGATCTATGTTGTCTTCTCCACAGCCTCTGTGTTCTCTGCTGAACATGATATCATCTGCCGCTCTCTGTGCAAAAACAAGCGACTCAAGTAACGAATTGCTTGCCAGTCTGTTTCTGCCATGCACTCCATTACATCCGGCTTCTCCTACCGCGTACAAGCCTTCCATAGATGTCCTTCCGGCGAGATCTGCCTTCACTCCGCCCATGTGGTAATGCTGAGCCGGCACAACCGGTATCGGTTCAACAAGCACATCATATCCCTCATCCTTACACTGCTTGTATATATGTGGAAAATGCTGCAAGATCACATCTCTTCCAAGCGGTCTCAGATCTTCCCACACATGCTCCGTTCCATCTATCTCCATCTGTTTCCATATTGCACGGCTGACTACATCACGAGGCTGCAGTTCATCTGTAAACCTTTCGCCCGCCTTGTTAAGAAGCCATGCGCCTTCGCCTCTCACAGATTCAGATATCAGAAACCTTCTTCCCTTATTCCGGCTAAACAGTGTCGTCGGGTGAATCTGTACATAATTCAGATTCTCTACCTCTACACCATGTTTTAAAGCAATTGCTATGGCATCACCTGTTATATGGGCAAAATTCGTTGAGTTCTTATATATACCTCCGATTCCACCACACGCCAATACAACATTGTTGGATCTAAGTATGCTTATGTTCTTGGCCTCATCAGCTATAACCACGCCACCACAGGCATTGTCATTGCAGACGATGTCGAGCATAGTCGTATACTCATATATCTCGATATTTGATTTCTTCTTTGCGCATTCCAGCAAAGTGGATGTAATCTCTTTGCCGGTAATGTCCTCATGAAACAATATTCTAGGCTGGCTGTGAGCTCCCTCCTTGGTGAAGGCAAGCTTACCGCTCTCATCTCTCTCGAATCTGACTCCAAGCCTTACCAATTCTCTGATAACAAGATTAGATGATCTGATCATCAGATCGACGGTCTTTTTATTATTCTCATAATGGCCGGCTCTCATGGTGTCTTCAAAATAATCTTCGTAATCTTCCTCACCCCGCAGCATACATATGCCGCCCTGGGCCAAAAAAGAGTCGGACTCATCAGCCCGCCTTTTTGTGATAATACAGACTTTTTTTGTCTCTGGAAAATTCAACGCACAGAACAAACCTGCAGCGCCAGTTCCCACAATAATAACATCATATACAGTGTTCATCATTTCTCCTCTTCAAGTAGGCATCATATTATTCTTTATAACCTGACTTGCATATAAACATAACATATGTAAACACATATGTAAAGATATATGTAATGTTATGTGTAAACTTTTGATGTAAACCTTTTTTTGATGTGAGTTTTCGAAATAATGCACACCATAAGTCTCTACTTTAAGACTTTCTTTATCTGTTTCTCTGTAGCTATCGGGTAGATATCATCCATATGCTTCACTATCCTCTCCCATGACTCCTCAGGGCTCTCACCATATGCAGACGTCACGTGGTCATATCCCCACAGCTTCTCCGGCATGGAATACACAGCCACATTCCAGCCGTATTCCGCGCCCTTCTTGTTCAACCGTTTTCTGAAGTCACATGCACACAGATAGGTCTGCATCTGGAGCTGTGTCATCGTACCCTCAAAGCCTTTCTCTCCGCCCTTGCCAAATCCGGCAAGCTTCTTTATATCGAATGAAAAAAGTTCTGTATTGTACATACTATCCAGCTTTTCTGCCGCAAATTCCGCATCGCTCTCCTCGTCTATCCGGTCATCCATGAACAAGTCCATGATCTTCTTCTGCCTGAATGATGCAAGCTCATCATCCCATCTGGCATCGAAATCATATCCAGCTCTTCTATAATTTGCAAAATACGGGAACCATTTCTTTGAGATAAATCCCGCCTTATTGTGGAAAAATTTGCCGTATGCGATGTCGCCTCTTCTGGCTATGATCTCACGCCACACCCAAGGATCCCTCTGCGCATCCTCACTCCACCAGTATTTCTCCGTGGTTCGCTCTTCCACCGAAAATCCAGGTATCTCATTGCGGAAAAGAGGCAGGAATCCCACTTCCTCTATATATCCGATAAGTTCGTCCACCGTGTGCAGGCACTCCGGATCATCCTCCGAAACTCCATACATGATCCATGTTCCGTCTTTTGATTCCATAAACTCTCCTAAATTATTCGCCCCTCAAGGTGATCCATCTCATGGAGCACTATCTGGGCTATATATCCGTTGAACTTCATACGCTTTTTTTCAAATGATGCATCCTGAAACTCTACTTCTATGTCTCTATACCTTGTCACCTTTCTCGTGCCGTCCAGAGACAGACATCCCTCCTCTGTCTCGTAAGCCCCCGACTTTGACAGGAGTACCGGATTCAGCATGACAACATTGGCAAATCCCATACTGACGATGATTATCCTCTTCTTATATCCGATCATGTTGCCCGCCATGCCGACGCACCTCGCCTGATTTGCCGCTAATGTGTCCTGCATATCTGCTATGATTCCCGCATCCATAGTCGTCATCGGAGATGACTTCTGGCTGAGAAACATCTGATCTCTTACTATCTGTTTTACCATGGTCTATTACCTTTCCTTATCTACTCACCATTCTTCACGTACAGGAATAATTTCGACTTGAGCAGCTTCTTCGGCGTTGCCGAGATCTCGCATATCTCCTCGTATATGCGGTTGCACACGATAAAATACGCAGCCAGGGCAGTCAGCACATTCTTCTGATTTGCGCTCTGGAAATTGTACTTTCCCGTCTTCTCATTCTTCTCGCTTCTGGCATGTTTTACCAGGTTATAGTCATTCCACCAATCCGCGATCCTGCCATCCACAAATGCGCTGAACGGCTTCAACTCGATATCTTCAAATGTGTCTATCGTCCTCACTGCGTCAAGCCTGATAGCCGGGAATTTCCTAAGCACAGGAGTAAGCCTGTCATGTATATTGTACTTCTTCCTGTAATCGTCCTCCTCTACCATCTTGCAATATATCTCAATCAGAGAATCAATATTGCTGCAGATGTTCAGAAACATATTTATGTATCTGCTTGAAAATGTCGGGAAGTTGCTCTTGTGAATGTCCACATACTCCGAACTGATCCTGACATCCTTCTCAATGATCTGGTATTGCTTCCAGAAAATGTTCAGAAATTCCTTCTCAGTTATGACAACTCTGGTCTTCTTCACCAGAACATTTACCCACAAGTGTCCCTGACCTATCCTGTCAAGCCTGACGTCCTGACTCGTCCACACATCCTCCAGCGATGCGCCTGAAACCAACGCCACCATATCGCAGACCCGGGCCTCCGTATAATTGGCAAATGTCCTTCCATCATCCCGCGTCCGTTCACTCTTGCCGTACTTCCACGAAGCATACAATACCCCGCCGACCCTGAGCGCCTTCATAGCCTTCTCAAGGATCTTGTGCATATCACTCTTTGCAACATGGAGCAGCGAAGCACACGCCCACACAGCGTCAAATTCATTCTCATAGTTCATGGCCTCAATGCGCATATGTACAGCCTCTTTTCCCGTCAGCTCCTGAGTTTTCCTGCACATAGCCTCAGACGCATCCAGAGATACGACATCATATCCCTTGTCCAGAAAATATTTGCTGTCACGGCCACTGCCGCAGCCAAGATCAAGAATCCTGCTGCCCGGCTTGAGATGTTCCTCAAATCGCTTGTAAATGTCCGACATGTCTGCATTTCTGGTTACCTCTGAATATCTGTCAGCATGTGTGTTGTAGTATTCTATTGTTCTATTTGTGTTTTTATCATCCATTAAAATCTGACCTCTTCCGGTTCGTTGGTGGTGAGGTTTCGAATCCCCCTCCACCTTCATATGTATCTACAGATTATTTGCCTTCCGCAGCAGCTTCTCAAATGACTCCGCAAATCTCTGGTCATCCTCTTCTGTCCTCTTCCTCGGCCCTTTGATATGATTCCTGCTCGATGCCCTTCTCGCTTTCTTATTCAAATGTCTCTCCATAAGCATCTGATCGATATTCTCATTTGTATACCACTTTCCCGATTGGTGTATCGCAAATGCACCTTTTTCCAGTGCCATCGCAGCCACGCCATAATCCTGAGTTACAACTATATCACCTCTATGGCAAATGCTTATCAGCTTGTAATCCACCGCATCCGCTCCGGCACCGACTACTACAACCTCACTGTAATCAGATGTGAGGACATGGTTCGTATCGCATAGAAGCGTTATCGGTATGTTATATTTTGTTGCTATGTCTTCTGCTATGCCTACTACGGGGCAGGCGTCGGCGTCTATGTATATGTGCATGGGTAAGTCCTTTATATTACTTTGTTTTTATATTATGTTATTATTTTACATTTCCCGTGGCTATAGTTCAATCTCTATAATATTTTATTGAAAAAACTATATATCATCTATAAATCACTGTTGATAACGTTACATATATCATGTATTACAATATTGAATTCCATTATGTATCTATTAATTTCTAAAAACAGAATTGAGTTCTGGCACCATGATATAGAATTTACATTCCACTATGTATCTATTAAATCCAAGCGTTTGTGATACCGACATAAAAATTAAGTCCTTATTTACATTCCACTATGTATCTATTAAATCGATACACCAGACAGGTTACCTCCGCTATTAATGCGTATTTACATTCCACTATGTATCTATTAAATCTATGCAGAGCTTACAGGTGCCGTGTATCGGATGTTATTTACATTCCACTATGTATCTATTAAATCTTGTTGAATGGGACCATGTAATAGTGTCCGAGCTGATTTACATTCCACTATGTATCTATTAAATCCCTGTCATCGTTGCGGTACTGGCGTCATCTGGATTAATTTACATTCCACTATGTATCTATTAAATCGCAAATAACAGGGTCATTGTACTGTGTAAACAAAACGATTTACATTCCACTATGTATCTATTAAATCTTGAGTATCGACCAAAACCCGCTTGCGCTAGGATCTGATTTACATTCCACTATGTATCTATTAAATCGATAAGTTTTCTTGGGTCGTTCATGGTGATTCTGAATTTACATTCCACTATGTATCTATTAAATCTGTATATTTGATGTTCTTAATCACAAGTTCAACGCATTTACATTCCACTATGTATCTATTAAATCCAGTATATCGTATTCTGTGTGATTTTAAGAAATTTTAGATTTACATTCCACTATGTATCTATTAAATCACGATGTTAGCTAGGTGCGTTTATAACAGATACAAATTTACATTCCACTATGTATCTATTAAATCGAGGCTACCGAAATCTCGGCAAGAGCGAAGGAAACACATTTACATTCCACTATGTATCTATTAAATCTGGCTTGACGCTGAAAAGTATGATCCAAACATCGAAATTTACATTCCACTATGTATCTATTAAATCGATTTCTGTCACCTTCGGTATTGCGTCGGTAACTATATTTACATTCCACTATGTATCTATTAAATCTATACGCACCGCCCTCTGAACCATTCTTTAATAGCATTTACATTCCACTATGTATCTATTAAATCATTAGTCTCAAGCTGCCTTTCAAGTATCGACTGTTTCATTTACATTCCACTATGTATCTATTAAATCCAGTGCGTAGCGGCTCAGAGTCTAACCAGACCCAGTACAAATTTACATTCCACTATGTATCTATTAAATCACATATCCGTGTTCGGTGTACAGCCAAATCCCACTTTATTTACATTCCACTATGTATCTATTAAATCCACCATCCACATAGTATAGTATATATGCTTGCTTGAATTTACATTCCACTATGTATCTATTAAATCACCTGTCCCACTCGCAATGTTGATGTTTGGTAAATTATTTACATTCCACTATGTATCTATTAAATCTCATATAACTATAGATAATAGTAATAAAGTTATTGAATTTACATTCCACTATGTATCTATTAAATCGTGACGCTCTTCGTGTTTGATGAAGTGGGGGCTATCATTTACATTCCACTATGTATCTATTAAATCGGTGTTCGGCAGTGGAAAGACTCTGGATATGACGAATTTACATTCCACTATGTATCTATTAAATCTGGGCGTATCTCAACGCACTCGGCGGTTTCTCAGATTTACATTCCACTATGTATCTATTAAATCGGAATTTAAGGACTATTATATACACTATAGCTTCATTTACATTCCACTATGTATCTATTAAATCTAATCCCATGATAAAAATATTCCATCTCTTATAGTATTTACATTCCACTATGTATCTATTAAATCAGTTCCATCCCAGGTAGTTCGTGAATATAGACTGTATTTACATTCCACTATGTATCTATTAAATCATGTTTTACCTCCTGTAATTACTCAAATACGATCATATTTACATTCCACTATGTATCTATTAAATCTATCGCTTATAATTGACCTCATACCACTTAAATAAATTTACATTCCACTATGTATCTATTAAATCCTAGCTCTGATTGTTGGAATTGAATCAAAGTTAGAATTTACATTCCACTATGTATCTATTAAATCCGCTTGTTCCCATGGTCTAAGTCCAAGTTCTTCATGATTTACATTCCACTATGTATCTATTAAATCTTATAGTGCTTTCATCGGTAACATGCTTTGTTCCCCTATTTACATTCCACTATGTATCTATTAAATCTTGTTAAGTCGGCGGTAGCAGACTACAAACAGGAAAATTTACATTCCACTATGTATCTATTAAATCAATCCCACATAAGACCCACTACGTTTGACTTACTATATTTACATTCCACTATGTATCTATTAAATCCTTTTGAGGCAATTTCTACAGCGGTTTCAAATGTATTTACATTCCACTATGTATCTATTAAATCCGACAGAAGAAGTTAAAGCGTTTAATAACTTTTTGATTTACATTCCACTATGTATCTATTAAATCGTATAAGACAAACGAGAAAACGCATTCCATTCAGAAATTTACATTCCACTATGTATCTATTAAATCAGTATGATGATACATACATTAAGCATATTCAAGACATTTACATTCCACTATGTATCTATTAAATCGGTTTCTTCCTGTGACCTTTATGCAACTATTATGTTGATTTACATTCCACTATGTATCTATTAAATCTAAAAGAAAACTGCACAGATACTTTAAAATATTCATTTACATTCCACTATGTATCTATTAAATCAGTCTGAATAATCAGCTATGTCTGTGCTGTATGTATTTACATTCCACTATGTATCTATTAAATCGTAGTAATAGTGCTTGTCCTGTCATAGTTATAGACATTTACATTCCACTATGTATCTATTAAATCGTAATCTGCTCTAGGATGTTTCCACACTCAAGCTGATTTACATTCCACTATGTATCTATTAAATCCGGCAACAATATATGACATCAAGACGGGGCTGGGATTTACATTCCACTATGTATCTATTAAATCTGACTTCTTGAGCTTGTTAGCCAGCTTAACTGCAATTTACATTCCACTATGTATCTATTAAATCGTGGCATTATCGACAAATACTGCTTCAGTTATTACTGATTTACATTCCACTATGTATCTATTAAATCCCGCTGTATCTGTATAATTCAATATATATTTGAATATTTACATTCCACTATGTATCTATTAAATCCAACTATAACAACCATACCACCGGAGGACAACTATTATTTACATTCCACTATGTATCTATTAAATCTGACTTGCGGAAAATGGAATGACATTCTATATAAGATTTACATTCCACTATGTATCTATTAAATCCAATACTATACACATAGTATATTATATATGCTTGCATTTACATTCCACTATGTATCTATTAAATCTTGATCGCTTGATTAATATTTAACTTGCTTTGAAATTTACATTCCACTATGTATCTATTAAATCTTTCATACTTTTCTGTTCCAATTCCAAGTTTATTCGATTTACATTCCACTATGTATCTATTAAATCCTTGTCCTTCCTTATTGCAGATAGTCATATTTAACTTTATTTACATTCCACTATGTATCTATTAAATCGTACAGAAGTTAATTATTAACGCAATCGGTCAGACAAATTTACATTCCACTATGTATCTATTAAATCGAATGTAAGAGATTTCATTGGCGGTGATGATTCCAATTTACATTCCACTATGTATCTATTAAATCCGAATTGACAGAAGATGAATCAGCCGCCCAGGACGATTTACATTCCACTATGTATCTATTAAATCGCGCAACAGGTGCAAGGCGTACGGGCGTATATATAATTTACATTCCACTATGTATCTATTAAATCAGCGATCGTTGAAGATCTTAAAAAAGCTGATATGCTATTTACATTCCACTATGTATCTATTAAATCATCAATTTATTGACCGTTTTATCTTTTTTTACGTAATTTACATTTCACTATGTATCTATTAAATCCAAAATCAGACAGCAACACCAGTTTATTCTCTTCAAGATTTACATTCCACTATGTATCTATTAAATCGTAAACATGTTAGCAAAACGATATAAGTCAAATTCATTTACATTCCACTATGTATCTATTAAATCATTGATTATATTATTAATGTCGTTTTTATCCAGTAATTTACATTCCACTATGTATCTATTAAATCTTCTGAGTCTCTTTCGTGTTCTCCTCCTCATTCTTATTTACATTCCACTATGTATCTATTAAATCCAAAATCAGACAGCAAAGTGAGTTTATTCTCTTCAATATTTACATTCCACTATGTATCTATTAAATCTGTTGAGCGTGTATATCGTGTATATACACATAGCTAATTTACATTCCACTATGTATCTATTAAATCATAATCAGCGCCGCCACCTGTGTTGCAACACTTTCATTTACATTCCACTATGTATCTATTAAATCATATGTCATGTGTATATCGTACTCTAATTGTGTGTCATTTACATTCCACTATGTATCTATTAAATCGAACACGGAAACGTTTTGTAAACCTCACTAAAGCTATTTACATTCCACTATGTATCTATTAAATCGACGCAAACGTTCGGCAAATGCTTTTTTAACATTGCGATTTACATTCCACTATGTATCTATTAAATCAGTAATACGCTTTTATAATACTTCCGACTGAGTTTGATTTACATTCCACTATGTATCTATTAAATCATATGACGACATAGGCACTTGAGAATATACAGAGCAATTTACATTCCACTATGTATCTATTAAATCGCGGTTTTGAGTTTGCCGTTATTTGCGACAGGAATATTTACATTCCACTATGTATCTATTAAATCACATACAAGCGATATAACATGCATGATGTTAATAAATTTACATTCCACTATGTATCTATTAAATCCAGTTTTGAGCTTGCCGTTATTTGCGATAGGTATATTTACATTCCACTATGTATCTATTAAATCTGTTGGGCTTATATATTACTGATTGCCCCGTTCCCGATTTACATTCCACTATGTATCTATTAAGTCCATTTAAGCAAGCACAATTATACCTACCTCATATATTTACATTCCACTATGTATCTATTAAATCTCTACGGGTCATTGACTTTGTAATCATAATAGCTTTAATTTACATTCCACTATGTATCTATTAAATCATTACTCTTTGCCGTGGAGATACAACATATATAAACATTTACATTCCACTATGTATCTATTAAATCTCATCCAGACAAATATCTTAGCTGCCATCATGTAAATTTACATTCCACTATGTATCTATTAAATCAAAATCAGACAGCAACACCAGATTATTCTCTTCGACATTTACATTCCACTATGTATCTATTAAATCCGATACTACTAAGACAGTAACAGCTTATAACAAGTATTTACATTCCACTATGTATCTATTAAATCCCTAGCTAGTACACACGTAGTAATCAATACTACATGATTTACATTCCACTATGTATCTATTAAATCGCAAGTAATGACGTCATCGAGGGCATACGTAAGACATTTACATTCCACTATGTATCTATTAAATCTATCTGCCCTCGGAGTACATCTCTACATTGTCCTTAATTTACATTCCACTATGTATCTATTAAATCATTCTGGGCTTTGGTATCTATCAAATAGCTACCATATTTACATTCCACTATGTATCTATTAAATCTTAAACATTTTTACCACATCATAACAAACGGTGCGGATTTACATTCCACTATGTATCTATTAAATCGTAATGCAGAGATTTACGTGGATATCATTCAAGACAATTTACATTCCACTATGTATCTATTAAATCACGAAGTATGAGGCAAGTCAGATAATGCGAAGGCATTTACATTCCACTATGTATCTATTAAATCAAGGAAAGGTGAAGTCCTGCGGATGCCTTGCAAGAGATTTACATTCCACTATGTATCTATTAAATCCTAAAGCAGTCGAAAAAGAAAACGTATTATTAGACAAATTTACATTCCACTATGTATCTATTAAATCGGATGATACTGTATTACCATCAGCATCTTTATATACAATTTACATTCCACTATGTATCTATTAAATCTCAACTCATCAACAATGACATATTTGTCAGCTTCAAAATTTACATTCCACTATGTATCTATTAAATCTATATGTATATGTCCATTCGGGATGCTCAGGGTCATTTACATTCCACTATGTATCTATTAAATCAGGAACTGTACAACAAGGCGGTTGAGAACGACCTTGAATTTACATTCCACTATGTATCTATTAAATCAAAGACACAAAAAAGCGAAAAGGAAAGGTATTCTTTTATTTACATTCCACTATGTATCTATTAAATCTAATTCATAATTTGAACACTACCCATACAACCAACACATTTACATTCCACTATGTATCTATTAAATCACAGTAGCATATTCTAATGACATTGCCCCTTTTAAATTTACATTCCACTATGTATCTATTAAATCGTAGCGACAGAGGCGACAGATACATTTGATGTCAATTTACATTCCACTATGTATCTATTAAATCACAAATGTATTTGTTAATGCCACAAATCTTACTTGCATTTACATTCCACTATGTATCTATTAAATCGTGGTTGTGGGGCTATATGTACGATAATAAAAAAATTTACATTCCACTATGTATCTATTAAATCGCATGACAATAATATATTCTCGTCCTGTCTCCATCAATTTACATTCCACTATGTATCTATTAAATCGAGATAATTTTTCATATCTATCGTAATTCTCTACATTTACATTCCACTATGTATCTATTAAATCAAATAACAGGAAGTCTTTACTGCGTAAATAAAACGATTTACATTCCACTATGTATCTATTAAATCCAAAAATGTGTCTAGCTCATCCGTAACTGGAGTTTATTATTTACATTCCACTATGTATCTATTAAATCTGCCTTGAGCTCATCAAATATCTTAGCATATGTTGTATTTACATTCCACTATGTATCTATTAAATCAAGAGACAGGCTGCATTGTATCATGACAATAAAAATTTACATTCCACTATGTATCTATTAAATCGTTCTGGTCATTGTTTTGATGCTTCTGGAATGCCATTTACATTCCACTATGTATCTATTAAATCGACATACTTATCAGTTTCAAACGGCGATGATATATATTTACATTCCACTATGTATCTATTAAATCGATGTTATACCGCCATGGCAAAGAGTAATCGACAGATTTACATTCCACTATGTATCTATTAAATCTGTGACACAAAACGGTGATGTTACTAACACAAACAGATTTACATTCCACTATGTATCTATTAAATCGTGTAGTACATACTAGCGATAAAGCAAATGCAATATTTACATTCCACTATGTATCTATTAAATCTCTTTGTTACAATATAGAGCCATTCCAACCTCAGTTGTATTTACATTCCACTATGTATCTATTAAATCGGTGAGTGTAATTAAATTTGAGTTTAACATATACAGATTTACATTCCACTATGTATCTATTAAATCCCGTACCGCAACACCTTATCATTTCTCAAGCCTATTTTGTGCTTTTTTGTCGACCTACCATCATTCATGGTAACAAAATATGTATACATCAGAAACTTTCTTTATTCACCGCATAACTACTACATTGTCGATGTCCCTGTATTTTTACAACATTTCAGGTCGACAACACAGCAGGCATCAGATAAAGAAGCTAGTTGCGTCATCTTTCACTCCCCAGAATTCTTTATCTAGCCATCTTTCCTGACGACTTTTAAATATGATCACCGAATCCTGTTGCTTATCAATATATTCATCCAGTTCTCTCTGCAACTTTACAAGTTGCACCTTTGAAATTTCACCTTCAAATACTGAATTTTGAATATGTGTCAGATATTTCTTACATATCTTGAATACATGTGACCACCGTTTCCGGCCATTATCGTCTAAGCTAATATCGTATACCAGTACAACGTACATTTCTCACCACCATATCTTAAATCCTTCATACTGTTTCTCTCCAATTAAATGTTTGATCAATTTATAAGCCTCAAGTCTCATCAAATACTGATACGACACCTGACGGCCTAATTCTTTATGCATGATTGTCTTCTTCAAACTCTTTTCTAATTCTTGAGCAATGAGCCTTGAACTCTCCTTTTTCAAATGTAAAAAGTTTAGTTCCTTTGTAAAACTATCTTCTGTGATCTGACGTCTGTTCAATAATGAAAATATTAATCTATCACCTATAAGTGGCTTAAATACCTCTGATATATCAAGGCACAATGAGAATCTTCTTACACCCGGTTCATGCAAATAACTTATAGTTGGATTTAACTGGGTTTTATATATCTCACTCAATACCTTTGAATATATAAGCGAGTTTACAAACGAAATCAACGAATTTATCATATTATCTGGTGGATGCATGACTCTTTTATCAAAGTTAATCTCCTGATCTACTATAATATTCCAAGCCGAGTAGTAACTTTTTCTTATATTACCCTCTATTCCCATCAGTTCTTCGATTGTATTAGATCTGTCAATTTCTCTTCTCAAACTATCAATTTCCCTCATTTGTTGAGAAACAGCTTTTCCACGGCCATTATAATATCTCAGATTTCTGTATATATTATCAGCCGCTGCCTCAATAAATTTCTGGGCTATAACCATACGCTTTGTATAATCAGTATAATGTTCTACCTGTTTCACAAGCATATTTCCTGCAAGCAACTGCTCCCTCGGATAAAAACTGCCTGTGTAGAAATTATAATAATTAAAAAAATGGATTGGTATTCCATATTGAGATATGTATGTCAGGAAAGTTGTGTTAAATGACATTTCTGACATTATGTATATATCATCTATACGCTCAATCGGAATATCCCGCTTTTCTCCCTCATACGATGTAAATCTTAATGTATTGTCTTTACGTTTAAGATCCCCATCGTTATATACATAAAAACTTTGTCCCATAAAATCCCCCTTTAAATAAAACAGAGATCATGATATGCACATTTATTACAGATTTTTTTCTCCTCAAATGCAGGAGGAAATTCTCCTCTGGCTATTATGTCTATATCTTTTAATATACTGTCCAACTCAGTTTTGTCGCTATCGCTAAGCTCCACAACTAGAGTTTTCTTTATCAAAGGATAATCGATTTTTGCTTTCAGATTACTTACCCCTCTTTTCTCCAAATAATATAAGTAATATTTAACCTGCCATATTCCCGCTTCCTCAATCGCTCTGCTCTTTTTTATCTCGTGTAATTCATTATGGTCTTTTATAAAATCAATATTAATAATATTGTCTATATTTACATGTTTCTCATCGCGTTTATAACTATCCTCATCCAGCAGTTTTCCGAGTTGAACATTCTCATTATCTCCTTCCATCTGTATCTCATTACTGAAATACCATAACTTTCTTTTACACACAAAGTAATAATAGACCATAACACCTGTGATACGATTCTCCATATGCACATCCTCCTACAGGAAATTATCCTCGTCATTTTTATTGAACAGATCCAGACCTACTCCTGTGCCCGTTTCCTCATCAAATTCATAACGCATCGATGTTCTATGAATATTTGTACCTTCAATACATGTATCTATACCTTCCACACCATATTTGCTCGAATACAGATTAAGACTTAGTGTCCTGTCTAATATGTCTGATCTTATCAACTGCCTAATTTCTCTATCAACTCGCGGCGTTTGCAATAACGCTATCTCTTTTTCTATAATATCGCAGTTATTATAATATTCATCATCAGGAATAAGTGTAATACTGTTTATTTCTCTGAAATCATAATCCACATCTTTCTTGCTCTTGTAATCAAGCGGTTTCAAGTTTTCAAATTTATCTAGATTTTTCTTTATTGTATCAAAGTACCATGAACCTTCTATCGCATTAATATCATATACCTCATTTATATAGTTTCTTTTGTCTGTCTCTGACATCAACTTCCCATCATATCTTCGCAAAGTCTCCACTGATCGATCATATATAACCCTATCATATATTCCTCTCTTCTTATCATTCTTTACACCTGAGTTATTTACATATACATATACATTAGGCTGATCCGTACTTATATATCCCGCTCTATTGCATCGTCCCATTCTCTGTAATAGACTATCCGCAGTTGCCATCTCAGTGAAAAGTACATCAAAATCTATATCAAGACTGGCCTCTACTATCTGTGTTGTAATCCAGATTCCTATTGCGGATTCATCTTTCGAAAAATCCATTATCTTATTTTCCAGTATCCTTCTATGCCTGTTTATATACCTTGAATGGAGTAGATCACAACACATTCCACTTTCAATAATATCCCTATATAATTTCTGTGCTTTTGTAACTGTATTACAAATTACAAGAACCTTTTTCTGCTGCCCCTCTTCAACGATATTATCAATGTCTAAATCTCCATCCACCATCTTTATACGATGTCTATCATTAATAGCACTTGCCGAGAAATCCTGATATACATAATCCCTGTCTTCCAACAAACCATACTTGTTCATAAAATACGACATAACTGGTGGAAATGTAGCCGTTATAATTGAGAATTTTCCGCCCATCATGTTTATCTCTTTAAGTCCGTATATCAGTGCTGCAACTATCTTGGGTGAATACGCCTGTATCTCATCAACTATGAGTTTTGAATACTTCAATGTTGCCGCAAATACTTCTGTACCAGGAAATTTATACACAAATTTCAATAACTGATCAACAGTACACACTGTAAGTGGATATGCAAGTAGTTTTGCTCTCTCATACCGTTTCTGTTGATCACCAATAGCATCTGAATTGCTGCTTGAGTAATAACTCAGACTATTTGAATGAAGTATAGCTGTATTTTCAAATTCATATTTATATTTAATTCTCTCATATATTGCATTTGCCGATACCCTAAGTGGCAATGTATAAAATCCTTTATCGCCGTTCAGCCAAAGTAATGCTGCTTCAGTCTTTCCTGAACCTGTAGGTGCTATCACCACAACATTTTTGTCAGAATTATCCTTCATGTATTCCTGGGCCGGTCGAAGAGATCCCTGCATCTTCATCTCTATATTTTTGCATAACTTCTTTTCAAATATATCAACACCGAGCTCTGCTTCCTCATATCCAGAACTGACCGTCCAATCGAACTTGTTCAACATGCCTTTAACAAGCATATACTTGCACCATATATTCTCCGAAATACTTATTGATTCAAGTTGAACATCCGAAGCATCTGAAAATAATAGTTTATTTCTATTAGTTCTTTTCAAATTAAATCTTTCTTCACCCAGATATTTCTCAATCTCATCTATATACCATTTCTCAGCATATTTTTCTATATAACTATTAGTGTATACATCATCTCTATCATGATGATAATATATTGCAGAAACCAGTATCCTAAAATCATCTTTCAGCAATTCTAAATTATTTCCCATCATTTCTGCACATATTTTTTTCTTGGAAATACTTAATGCACTCAGAAAACCATGTGGAATCTGCGCCACATCACTAGCTAAATGTATGTTTGGATTGACTATAGACTGAAATACTAAATTCACCTTACCAACATCGTGCCATTCACAGGCTTTCATGACCAGATACTTTTCCTTGTCTGTAAAATATGTTCCATATATACCAAAGAATTTTTCTGCACATGACAATATTTCCTCTGTGTGTGCTGCCAACGTTTTTTGTTCTTTATCAGATAACTTTGAATCAATATTTTTCAAATAAATTTTTAATTTATCAATTAATTCATAGTATTCGTTTTCATCATATTCATTTATCAAAGCAATGGTATTTTTTATAATTTTATCTATTTTATCTTTCGGCAAGCCCTTCTCAACCGATTTTGCATAATATTCCATACTACTTCCCCCCAATAAATCCAAAATGTAACTATTAATAGACTAGAATCATGCCAATGCTACAACAGCTCCCATATCATCGACACACACCTCTTCAAATACAGTCCCCTTTGTCATGTGATATACCCTAATCTTACCGCCTTCCCTCTTCCAACGACGAAGTCCCTGTTTTGTAATCTCATACTCTTTGGTGAGTGTATAAACAGTTCCCGCCATCTCAATCTCACTACTTACCGGCACGTAGATATCATTAAGAGTTTCTATCTCCTCATCTTCACTTAACGTAACTTCTCTGACTGACTGTATATCCAGCAGGTCTTCATATCTCCCGAGAGAAGGATATACGACAGGATTTTTTAGTCCCTCAAATACCCTATCATAATCCTGCTCCTCTGGGACTACATGAATGATCAATCTGCTATTACATATCAGTTCCACATGAGCTATGCCTTTAAATGCTCCGTATTTTTTATCACCCTCATCAATACAGATATTATGGCGTCCCGCCTCATACTTTGAATCCATAGAAAATGAATATCTTGTATATAGTTCCGACACTGATCCAGAGTTCGTTCCCTGAATACTTACCTTCATTGGATGATACTCTTTAAATCCGCACACAGCATGTACCATTCCAATAACCGTTGAGTATGGAGGCATAGGATACGACTCTTTTATGATAAAACTACTAGGTTTCCTGTAATTAGCTGTATTCTGATAACATTCGATCCTAATTGCTCTCTCCATAATATTCATCAACTTCCTTCTTTAAATGAGTAAATACTTCCGCTACCGTAACTGCATTGATCGTATCTTTTATCTCTTTATCATTTGTGAATATACCACTCATAACTCCTGCCATAGTGTTGTCTTTTACATCATCATTGCTATTGATAACTTCAGATATCATTCTAACATTCAAGCAAGAATCCTCTACCACAATCCTGTTCTCAAAGAATGGATTCTTTCTTGAATATCTTCCGCCAACTACAAACACCGGATTCAAATTCTCTCTTCTTCCCTTTATGTCTCTATAAAGGAACATCACTGTGTCCAGGAATTTCTTAACTCTATCTGCTTTCTCCTCGGAAGGAATATTTATATCACCATCAACACCTATTCTATCCAAATCTATTGTTATTGTATATGTATACAAGGACCTGTGGATTTCACTCTGAGCTATGCCATTTTCAAGATTCTGTCTTCTTGCAAGTCCCATGTTTGTGAGGAACTCAAGATCGCTTTTATATGGCTCAAGTGCAACTGCATTACTAAGCCTTACAACTGCACTTCTTGTCATGGCGCCTCCCTTTTTATCATCCTCCTTTGAACTGGTCTTCATATAACCAAAAAGATCTATTTCAGGATAATCCACTATATTGGCTGATGGAGCAAACTGTACAACACCACTCTTTCCATCAACTGGGGTTGTATCCCATCCAAGCTGCTGTATCATGTTATATCTGAGTGCCTGCCTTGATATATATGAATACTGCTCATAATTTCCCCTTGTCATCTTTTTTAATGTACTGATGTTTCCTACACCCTCACCATAATTCGCACTCTCGGCAAGGAATACCATTGTAACTGTTAATCCATTTCTACTCATTAGTAATCTCCTCCTTCTTCTCATAATGACTACCCTGCAGTCCTAATAAAAATGCGTAGCCATATTCTTTAAACCTGCTCTGATCTCCAATGCACTCTACAAACTCATTAGGTACCTGTAACCTTGTGGAACAATATACTCTTAATATAATTTCCATAAATTTATTTGCATTTCCCACAGACAATGCATTTAACAGCTGATACACAGTTCCTCTTATACACGAATCATCTGTAGCACCTTTCGCCAAAAGCAATGCTTTACGCAATTCGTAACCACGATCTCTCACACTGTATCGACTCATTATTATTCCTCCTTTTTTCTTATATGTATCAATATTATGAACATTTGTTCTAAGTTGCACATCATAAACATTTGCCGCTGTGTAAACTACCCCATTTGTTTCAATAGCTATTTTCAGTAATGTATTCAGCAAATCATACTGACTTCTATATCTGAGAATATTCAATATTACACTTTCGTGAACATTTATATAATCTGGTCCATTCTTGACATATGGATGCTTACTAAGTGAATCTATACTGTTTTTTATCCCTTTATCATTCAATATAGACAGCACATTCTTGCTGATAACATCAAAGGTATAGGTATCCGCATCATTTATTCCCCTTGTTATAACCTGTACATTACTGAGACCTTTTGTCTTTATTCCCAGCAAAATATTTATGGTTCTTGCTATCCATGAACTATATCGTTCTTCTTTCTCTGTGTCTTTCTGTGATTTTATACTTTCATGACTATACTTGTTATTTGCAGCCAGCAAATTATCAATATCACTGCCTACATTCACAAATACATATCGTCTGCCAATTATCAAAAATCCAAGAGGTGCTAAAGCATATATATACGCACAAACCGGACACAGAAATGCATCCACTTTACAATTCCAGAATGCAGATCTCTTTCTGCTCAGATCATCTGCCATATCTTTCATAAAAGCTATAGAAACTTTCTCTTTTCCGGATATCAGATTGCCGCAGTCTATGCATATATCCTTTTCCTTATCATGTGATTTCTTTATATATTCCCTTAACGGCACTGCAAAGTCAGCCTCAAACACTTCCCTCATATTTTTTGCTGCATTTGCTCTAAGCAAAAAACATTTGCCATCCCAGAAACGATTTATGTAATTGTATAGTGCACTTTTCATTACAAACGTCTCTTCACATACCGGCTGTTTCAGAAAGCGCAAAAGTTCTTCTAGTCTTCGCTTTACTTCCTTGACATCCATTGTATCTTTTAACTTTTGTGCCTGTAATTCCTCATATGGCTGAATCACATCAAGCTGATCTTTTACGCTGACAAATCCTGATTTATAGCTGTTTGAAAGTAACTTATCATTGATAAATTTCAACTTTTCTTTTACATCTTTTAGTTTAAAGTTATCATTCTCAACTACTGCAAGTATACCGTTTATCTCGTCTATAACAGCCTGATACACGGAATAATCTCTATAATATTTTGTGAATGCTTTAAAATATATATCTGTCCAATCGCAGCTCAAAGCAAAGTCTCTGGAGATCCATATTGCCTGTCTGTCTGGTGTATATCCGTAATCTTTATCCTTTTCTGCACAGATAACATCCTCAAGTATGTAATTAAGCCCCACAATTCCTGCATTCTTTAAAAAATCTCCTAAATTTATGACTATACTGTCCACTCTTCACCCTCCTTTCTACGCGAGTATATCAAATTTACCTTTTCCCTCAGATCTCCTTGCTCCAATTCCTGACATATACAATAGATTCAACAGAGTACTGTCTCCCTTGAGTTTAAATATACCTAACGAAGCATTTGTGTTCCTACCAAACACAGGAATCACTACTTTCTTTGCTTTGATTGGTTCAATCCCAAAACTGTCAGATTTTATAGGTATGTTCATCCTATTGATAAAAGTATCTATATTCTCCTTAAGCGTCTGCTCGAATCCATCCGTATTGTATACATAATACTTATCGGAATTATCATCTGAATTGTGTCTTCGCACAATCAAAGGACTAGACATTCTAATTATTATCTCGTCATCTTTAATCTCATTCATATTCTGAATATACATCGACACCAGCTGCATGGAATTACCCGCCATAGGATACTTCTGAAATTTCATTCCCTGAAATGCGTTGAAGAACATCGTAAGTTCCCCCTGATCAGAATCAGAGAAAAACATTGTAAATTCATTCTTCTGTAACTCTATCCCATCTTTAACAAACACGGCACCAGGAAGATTAAACGAATATGTATATGTTTTTATTATTGATCTGCTTTTATCATATAAAGCACTAAACATATCTTTCGAATATCGTTCTGTCGCCGCCTTAAAAAAACTGAGCATAAGCCGATCCATTTCCTTTGGCAAATGATTATTCTCCAATTTAAAAAGAATTTTTAGTTGAAACATTTATATAATCCACCTCCTTTCCTATGTTTTATTTTTAACACAAATTCCATCATTCGTCAATACATATTCCTTATAAAATGTATCAATGGATTACTTTTGTTTCTATCTTTATAAACACCATATTTATCTTTTCCTATTTATTATTGATATCTGCGATTATTTAATATATAATCCAACTACATTGTGGAATGTAAATTTGATGCATTTTATATGTAATTTACTAATTGTTACATTTTGGGACTCCCACAATGTATAAAAGCTTGTATAAAATACAAGCTTTTATTATAGCCCATATTTTAGTTTTACAAATAGCATTATTACTGCGGTTTTTGATTTCGTATACATCTTCTATATTATACAATCATTTTTCCTAAATGTAAAACCTCTTATCCTTTTATAACCTCTTTTTATATAATTTTACATCATCCTATGTCCGATTTTCTCCACACGAAATAGCCTTCTTAACACCCACTCCCCTCCACAAAAAATACCAGCAACGCACGATCATCAATCGCCCATTGCCGGTATTTGCTCCACCAAATCAGGTATGTAAATATATGCAATTCTATGCATACCTCCCATCCTCACACTCTTTCAAGTGCTATCCCTATCTTCAGATTTCTCTCCGTTGCCATCTTGTCAAACTTGATGACATAGCACCCTATATCTCCCCTGATACCGGTTATAGTGCCCTCGCCGAACACCTTATGTTTCACCCTGTCGCCAGGCTTAAGTTCTGTGTCTGGAGGATATATGTGAGCCTCATTTGCCGCTATATAGCTCTTTGTATCATCCACCAACCTCTGCGGGAGTTCATTCACATAAGCGATGGTGTCCCGATCTATGTTGAATATGAATCTCGATGGATACCTGAACGAGTCATCATAGTTCAGCCCCTCGGCATCGCTGATGTACAGACCGCGCTCCGCTCTGGTACATGCCACGTATGCCATGCGTCGTTCCTCCTCGAGCATTGCCTCAGTGTCCACGTGCTTGCTTGGGAATATACCTTCATTTACACCACACACGAACACATATGGGAACTCCAGGCCCTTTGCGGTGTGTATGGTCATCATCGTCACAGAATCCTTGTCCTTCTCCCTGTCATTGTTCGTGTAGAGAGCTATGCTCTGCAGATATTCCTCCAGCGTATTCTCCTCACCGGAGGTCTTCTCATATCCGTCTATCGACTGCTTCAGCTCTGCCAGGTTGTCCAGCCTTTCCTGTTCGCCTGCCTGTCTGAGCATCGCCTCGTAGCCCGTGGCGGCCATGAGCTCTGTCACAAGGTCTGACAGACTTTTCTCCTTATATGTCCTCCTGAAATTTTCTATGATATCGACAAAGGCTGAAGCCCCTGTCGACTTAACAGTCTTCTCCTCCAGAAGATCCTGAAGACCGCTGTACAGTGAGCATCTGCGAGTCTCACAGTACGACTTCAGCATCGACATTCTCTTTTTGCCAAAGTTCCGCTTTGGTTCATTTATCACCCTGCGAAATGACAGATCATCCGCGTATGCCACCATCCTGAGATATGCCAGCACATCCTTTATCTCCTTGCGTTTGTAGAACTCCGTTCCGCTGTAGAGGATATACGGGATCTTTGTCTTGATAAATGCTTCCTCTATGCTTCTCGACACGAAATGTGACCTGTACAAAACGGCTATGTCACTGTACTTTGTGCCCGCCTCAACCAGTCTTTTTATCTCATTTGTCACCCACTGGGCTTCATCCCCGGTGGTCCTGGAATGTACGTACAGAGGGCATGCCTCAGACGGCTTCACAGCCACAAGCCTGTGGGGCAGTCTGTTCCTGTTTTTCTCGATCAGTGAGTTGGACACCGCCAGTATGTCAGGAGTTGAACGATAATTCGTGTCGAGGAATATGGTCTGTGTATTCTCATGGTTCTTGTCGAATTCCAGTATGTACTCTATCCTTGCCCCGCGCCACGTATATATAGTCTGATCCGGATCGCCCACGATGAAAAGATTCCTGTGATAACCGCTGAGTATCTCCGCCAGCGCATACTGGTTGCCGCTGACATCCTGAAACTCGTCCACCATGACATACATCATGCGTTCCTGCCATTTGCGGCATTTCTCCGCATCGGTTCTGAGGATGTGGAGCGCAATGGTTATGAGATCATCATAGTCAAGTCCATACACCTTCTTCTGTTCGTACAGGTATCCCAGAAATACTTTTTCAGGTATGTCTGAAGCCTTCTCATAATCCGCCAGCAGTCTGTCGTTGCTTATGTCCGCCAAATATGTGATATGCTGCATCTCGTTCTTCATAGCCGATATGTGATCCCTCGCCATGTCAAATGTATATGTTCTCGACTGTATATGGGCATTCTCGTACACCGTTTTGAGTATATCCTCCGTGTCCTCGTTGTCCATCACCACAAAGTTCTGGGGATAATTGATGGCATGGATATCCTCCCTCAGAAGCTTCACACAGAAGCCGTGAAATGTGCAGATGTATCCCATATCACTGTCCCCGATCATCTGTCTGATACGTTTGCTCATCTCCCTCGCCGCTTTATTTGTAAATGTTACACACAGTATATTCGATGTGGATATTCCAAGCTCGTCCACCAGATACGCATATCTGTATGTGAGCGCCTTTGTCTTGCCGGTTCCCGCTCCCGCAATTATGCGCACATACCCTTCTGTGGTGGTCACTGCCTCCTTTTGCTGTTCATTCAGTTCATCTATAAAATTATCCATACAGTCCTCCATATATTCGCAAACATATGTTCAGTATAGCAGATTATATCTTTCCTGTCACTACACTCATGTTTTTACACCAGAACGATCTTCACATAAAAAACAGGACAGCCACATCATCTGTGACTGTCCCGCCAATGCATCAACGCATTTCATTTATTTTGACTTTTTGTATACCGCTTTCTTAGGAGTGTTCATTCCCTTCGCCTTGAGCTTCTTTGCATATGCGTCATATTTCTTCTTAGGAAGATATATCTTCACATTGCTCTTGACACCCTGGAAAGCATTCTTACCGATAGTCGTTATCCTTGTAGACTTTATGGTAACTTTTCCAAGCTTTCCACACTTGCTGAATGCTGCACCGCCTATGGTCTTAACGTTTCCTCCGATCACAACCGTGGTGAGATATTTGCGTCCTGTAAATGCTTTCGCTCCTACAGCCGTAACATTGAAGTTCACTCCACCAATCTTGACACTGGATGCAACCGTGAGTGACTTGAACTTCTTGTCGTTCTTCTTGCTTGTACTTCCAACAAGTGTCACTGTTCCCTTGCCATTTGAAGCAGCATTTGTCACCTTGTATTTCAGATAGCCAGGCACGCCCTTCTGCGAAACTTTGTATATCTTGCCCTTGCCAGCCTTGATAGCAAATGTCTTGCTGACGGAGCCTCTGTAATTACCCTTACCAGTGATCTTTACTGTCGCTGTACCGATATTCTTGTTGTTCTTGTACTGTACGATGTAATCCACACCATTCTTCAGTGTTGTTTTGCCTCTCCTCAGCGCAAGCGATTTAACAGTGATAGATGATCCTGTGTATGTATATCCATTCTTTTCTATACCGCTTACGACCACATTGTTCTTGGAATTTCCTATGTCTATTCCAAGGGCAGCTACTGACTCATAACGCTTGTATCCACACTTGGTACAGGTAAATGTCTTCTTACCTGCCGCTGTGTCTGTAGGCTTGGTCGTTATCGCGCCCTTGTCCCATGTGTGATTTGCCAGGCCTGACTTCTCTCCACATGAGCACTGATACCAGTGAGATCTGCTGTCGCTCTTGTACTTATTGCCGTAATCGTGTACATGCTGCTCCGGCTCTTTCTCGATGGTGATCTTTACATTGAATACAACTCCATTGTAAGCCCTGTTCCATCCTGTAACTGATGTCCAGTCATAATTTGCTGTGTCCGCAGGCTTGAAACAAAGCTTGTATGTATTGCCATCCTCAACCTTTGTCGTTCTGTCTGTATACCATGTGTATACTCCATCCTCGCGCTCTGGAAGCTCTATGTCTGCAAGAGTCATATTCTCCTTAGCACTCAGTGAATCTATCGCCTGAGTAAATACTGCATTTGCAGGAAGAATCTGAACAGTTATCTCCACATGCTCTGCTCTCTCGTATACATCCTCATCTTCAGGTACAAATGTTGCAAGGAAAGTCTTTGTTCCAACCTCTCCCACAGATTCATCTGCATTCTCCCAGATGAACATTCCACCTGTTGTCTCAGACAGGAGTATCTTGCCAACAGTGTCTCCGTATGTAGCTGTGACATTCTCAGGAACTGTAAATACAGGATCCTGCTTTCTCACATACACTGAAAGCTTCACTGCAATTCTCACACTTCCGTCTTCCAGTTCCTCATATGTTCCCTCTGCTGCATCGATCTTGCTCCAGTCATAGTTTGCTGTGTCGTCTGGAACAAAGTATGCATCGTAGGTCTCGCTTGTTCCGGCCTTGCCTACCTGCTGTGTTCCATCTGCCCACATGTACTTTCCTGCTGCCGATGTTGGAAGCTCCACATCCGCAAGGGTCTTGCCGGCATATGCGTCGCCCGCCTTTCCGGCAGTAAATGAAGGTATTCCCTTCTCCACGCTGGATATGATCAGTGTGAACTCAGCCACTGTCTGATTCTGTCCTCTCACCGTGAACTTGACTGTCTGTGCCTCAGCACTTGCAGTCTTCGGCGTTCCATATACCTTTCCATCGTATATCACAAGTCCTGCCGGAAGTGTCTGTCCCTTTGCAAGGGAGTATGACACATATCCGTTGTCCACAGCTTCATCATTCTGGATCTCTATGGCTGTCAGATCATATAATGGCTCATCCTTTGTGGTTGTCTTTCCAACCTGCGCCTTAACTGTATCCTCTGTCTTTGCGAGAGTTATATTTACGGCCTCCTGCTTTGCCATATTTACCGTAACTGTTGCCGGCTCATATGTCATGACGCCGCTCCAGAGACGGTTGTTACTTGTAGTCATGGCTGTGTCATCCGGTCCAAATACAACTGAATCCACCGCCATTCCATCTATCGGCTCACCGTCTATTGTGATGTAGAACGACTTGCCACCCTGTATATAGAGTGCATCGTCACCGTCAACACCTGACTTCTTCTGACATCTTGTTGCCGATGAACTCTTCTCTATCTTTGCATCGCCATCCTTAAAGCAATATGCAGGATAATCCACATCCAGCTTGTAGAAAATGGCGCTGTAATTTTTCAGTGCGTACACCATATCCGGGATCACTGTGGTGAGTATGCTTCCGCTTCCAAGACTTGACGTATATGCAAGCTGCTTCATATTACCATAGTTTACGATCATTGCACTGTTTGTGAGGTTGCCAAATGTAAACTGTGCATCAGCTCTGTTGATGAGCTTTGCATTTGTATTCAAGGTGATCCTCTCACTATTTGCTGCTGTGATATCCCCGTAGTTATCTACTGTTGCTGAAGCCTGAACATTTCCTTTCAGATTCCATGCACCTCTGTTGACCAGTGATCCTGTCATAGTCAGAGCGCCGTCCACATTCCATGTGCCAAGGTTCTCAACATCGCCGGTAACTGTCGCTGTCGACGTATTTGTAAGAGCTGCGCCCTCGGCGATGGTCAGCTTTGAATCCTTGAGGATCTCAAGCTGTTTTACCTCCACCTCTCTGTCAAGTGTGTAGTCTCCGCCTATAGTTAATTTGCCGGCGAGAGACATATACAGTGAACCCAGACTCTCAACCTGGTAATTGTCAGCGGTGCCCTTTACAGTAGCTGTGGACTTTGCATTCTCGTCTACATACTCTACCTTGCCAACCTTACCGCCTGCCGCAAGTACAAAGTCACCTGTGACAGCGCCCTCTGTTCCTGCCTTGACGTATATATTTCCAATGCTGTGACCATAGTTAAATACCAATGCCTTGCTATGCTCATTGTTGACGTCATTTTTTCTGAGTTCTCCTGACTTTATCTCGGCATACAGATCTCCCTTCACATCTGACTGCTGGACAAAGTTGTTGCACTTCTCAGCGCACCATCTTCCATCAACCACACAGTTCACATTTCCGGATACGGCTGTTCCCGACACTCCGTTGAAGTAGGAGCGCTTGTTCATGTAATCCGCACCGTATATAAATGTATTGTAATGATCAGTTATACCAACTCTTATATCCACATCACCGGATACTGATCCACCCGATGTAACATACATATTCTCAGACTTGGTTGATTTCGGTGTGTACATCTGTGCAGACTTTGCAAATGTGAAGTCTACCTTCTCCGCATTTGTATTGTACGCACCGTATACCACGCTTCCTGCTCTTCCGTCCTCTGCCGCGAAGGTCACTGTCTTGACATCAGCGTTTCCTGCCGCAGCTACAGTGCCTGACACATAACCGCTCATGATCGTCATGGTTACATTTCCATCTATCGTCACTCGGTCTGCCTTGCTGTCAGTTGAACCCGCAGCACATATATTGCCGACATTTCCGCTTCTGAGTGTCACCGATATGTCACCAGTGTATTTATTTGCTGTGTCCGTATAGCCTGATATGCTGTAGCCTGACAGATCATATGTAACCTCTTGGTCTATTCTGAGTGGTCTGTTGTCGTCTGCCACTCCATTATGATCAGCATCCAGATATACTGAGCTCTTGCTGCTATCCGACGGATCAACTATTATCACTGCTGAATTTCCACCGAGATCAATGGTCTTATCCTCTGTGTTCACAGATACACCAAGCTTGTTGATATCAGGTATCTCCGTGCCTGCCGGCAGTACCTTGAATACCACTGGGAAATCAACCGGTGTTCCATTTCGTCCTGTTATGACAAATACTACTGTGCTTTCACCTGCATTCTTGGCTGTTCCTGTTATCTTACCCGACTCAAGCACAAGTCCTGATGGAAGTGTCGAACCGCTCTTCAATCTGTACTGCATGTCAGTTCCATAATTCTTTGTGGTATCTCCTGTAACCTTGAGGATCGTGAGATCGTACGCTGGTGAATCCGCTGTGTACTTGGTCTCCGCCGCCAGAATCGGATCTGCGTATTCCTTACTGATGTCTATCTGGTCTGCCACATAATCCACTACAATAGACATAGATGAATCCGGGCCTGTCACCTTTGCACTTCCGTTGCTTCCCTGTACCGGCTCGCCGCCATTTGCCGACACATAGGCTGTGTAACCCGGCACATCGGTATAGCTAACTGTGATCGCCTGTTTGCAGGCAACATATTTGACATTCTCATATTCAACTACATATGACTGTGCAGCCAATTTTGCTGATGTGTTGTCCATGTTTGTTGAGCCGCCTGCATAGCTGTAATACACTCCTGTCCAGCCGCTGGCATCTATATCATCTGCAAATTTTCCTGCTGCCACCCACACACCTGTGTTGCTGAACTGGTCTGAAGGACACTTGAGCGTACCCTTCTGATATACTCTTGCCCAGCCTGATGTCATGTTGACCTTGCCCACATCAAACAGCGCATCCTCGCCTATTGTGAGTGTCGTGTCATACTGTGTCATATTGAGAGCCGCAAGCTTCGTATCTCCATTCACAACTGCCTTGGCATACTTTGAATAACCAAGCCTGTCAGCGGTCAGCGTATCGTTAAATACTGCGGATGATCTCTCGTTCAGTGACACATAATCCGTTACCTCAACAGGAGCATTTACATCAACTGCCGCACTGTCATAGATTATCAGAGCCATTGCCGTGAGCTTCTTATTCACAACGTAGGTTCCCCTGATAGTTACGATATCCTTGCTGTTTCTCATGAATGCACCGGTATATTTTGATGTTGTATCCGCTGCAAATCCGCCCTTATCTACAGTGTTCTCTGCGATCTCATATGCTATGGTTCCATCCACGGTTGAATTCGACAGAACATACATAGTTGCTGCCTTACCACCACGGATATTTATACTCACCGCATCGCCGCCTTTATATGAAAGCTCTGAATCCTTTGCACCGTATATTGCTTTTACATTCCCCCCCGTCATGGTGATCCTGATGCTTCGTCTTATGGCGTTGTCCTCGACACCTGTTATCGTGTACTCCGACAGATCTCCGGTGTACAGAGGTGTCTTGCCATCTGCCTGTCCATCCTGATTGTCGTCCACGTATATCTCTGTATCTGTGTCGTCCTTTGCCTGGATGACCACTGATGTTCCGTTGAGACATATAGTCTTCTCATCCTCATCAACTGCGATTCGGCCATCCTGGTTGTCCTGTTTCTTCTCCTCATTTGAGACGATCACGTTCAATGAGAGCTGTGCCTTTGAACCGTTTCTTCCTGTCACATGGACTATGACATTTTTTCCGTCTTCATAAAGCTTACTTGCCGTTCCGACGATCTTGCCATCGATCAATGTAAGTCCCTCAGGAAGACCATTTGTCTCGTCGATCTCGTATGTGACCTCGCCCTCTCTTGCGTCGTTTGATATGACAAGATCTGCCATGTCATAGAGAGGTGAAGTTGCTGTGTATTCTTTTCCAAGCAGTGCCGATGGATCAACAGTTGTCTTGGATACCACGATCTGCTTTCCTGTCGTTGCGATCGTCACTGTACAAGGCTCGTTCGGCATGCTGAACGTGTACACGCCATTTGCTTCAACCGCTGAATTTTCCGCTGTGTCGCTCTGACCTCTGAAGGTCACCTTGTCAAGAATATATCCCTTGTTCACGGTCGGTGTTATCTTGACATCTGCGCCGCCCTTGACATATGTACCATCAGGATCAATATACTGTGACGTCTTGCCTGTCATGGTGTACGTTGCGGCCTTCTCGTTGGACACAACATCCAATGAATAATTTACATTTGCAACATCCCCTACAGCCGAGTCCTCTATTACGCCCCCCTTTGAGAATATATTTGGCAGATACCCATCAGTCGCCTTAAATGTTCCCTTGAGGATTCCACTGTGGAGTATGTTTGAACCGCCTGCTGCATATATACCCTCATTTGCAGTTACCGTTACCCCCTTGTTGATAACGATCACGGCATTGCCCTGGCTTCCGTTCTCTGTGAAGTTACCAAAGTAAATATTGTCAGCAGTTACATCCTTGTCTATCACAAGATTCTGTCCGCCATAATATATATTCTGTCCATAGGTTATAACAGATGAGCCGGTGGTATTCATGCTTGGAGCCATATAATACTTCTCCGGCATACTGCACTTGTCATCAAATGTAACTTTTGCATCCTTGTTATTACCTATATACATCTGGAAACTTATTCCGTCTGCATTTGTAAAATCTGTGTTGTTGATCTTTATATCAACAGGAACTGTATTCTCGGTTGAACCGGAATAGCTCTCATTTGCCAGATAGAAAATATTATTTCCCGCCAGTCCATTTATACTGCTGTCTGACAACGTTATGTCAACCTTTGTTCCGATATTTCCGCAACTGTAATCACCTCCGGCGAGTCCACATTTTGCAAAATGTATCTTTGCTATATCCGCCTTGAGTTCCCCTGCCAGTGCAAAGTTGCCCATCATGGTAAACATGTCGCTGCCCGCGTATTCATACGAGTTCACAAGCGGATCGCCATTTTCGTCTACTATGGATTCATCATTCATGCCATCCACATTGACCGTCATATTTCCCAGACAGCTACCGCCGTATACAAGCTGTGCTGAACTGCTGATAACGTTGCTGACGCTTATGTTAAGATCCTTACTGATGCTTCCGCCCTGCTCTACATTCAGAGATCTCGTAATGCTGCAGCCCGAAACTATGGCATCTACAGAACCATTTACCGTCACATTTGACAGCTCCAGAGCTTTTACATAGGCTGCATTACAGTTGTAAAGTTCTGCCTTTATATCACCTTTTACACCTGTGCTCAGATACATGCCATTTAATGTATCTGTTGTTGCCACAGCCTTCATTACAACGCTGGCAGAAGTGATACCGGAACAATTTGAAATTCCATATACCCTGCCGCTGGCGCCAGTGATATTCTCCATGTTCACAGTATACGTATATGTTCCTTCTTCCTCCGGCTGAGTCTGACTGAACGAAACCGAATTCATGCCACATGTTGTGTAACCGGCAGCGCAGTTCTTTATATCTATATCAGCCCTTCCGCCCAGCATACCGCCATACATTCCATATATGGTGTTGAACTTTGCTCCTGAGCCATCAATGCTGACATTTACATTTCCCTTTATATTTGTATTATTGGTGCCATACACAGACATCTCTGATCCAGACTGGCTTTTCAGCTTAAGGTCCAGATTTCCAAGGATAGTCGCACTTGACGCACCATATACACTGGCACTTCTTCCATCCTTTACGGCTGATATTCCGTCAAATGTAAGGCTCACGTCACCATCAACCTTTGCCCCCTGGGAAACTCCGTTCAGGCTGTCTACCTTGGAGTCAGTCACCTTGGCCGTCAGTGTCTTACTGAGCACAGCTCCATTCTGCACGAGATACACTGAATTGGCGCTGGCTCCTTTCATATTGAACACTGCATCGCCATTTATAGTGTATGCCTTTCCTGTGTAATATCCATCTGTAGCCAGTGTGACAAATGTGTTGCCGTCACAGCTATAATTGATATTCTCCGTGATGTCTCCATCTATGGTCGATGTGCTGAGACCATAGAGCGTCTTTATCTTAACTGACTTCTCCGTGTCTATCAGTACACCACCAGTACAATATGTCCTGAAAAGTCCATACAGACTTTCAACTGCCGCGTCGCCCTTCACACTGATAGTTACCGCAGTCATGTTCTCCGGAGTCTCAACAGTGCTCTCAAATGCTCCATATACAACAGGCAGTTCAGCACCGTCTATGGTTATGGAGATCGGCGAACTGCCATTACCATGATAGATTCCATATATATTGCCATATTGTATGTCCGTGCTTCCATCCAATGCGAAAGCTTCCTCGCCCTCATCAAGGATTCCATCCCTGTCTTTGTCATTGTAAATATTTAATAACTGCTCGCTGTCAGTGGAATTCGGCGACTGCTTTATGATTACCGAATTGCCGTTGAGCGTGACACCTGATGGTGTAGAGCCTGACGACTCATATACATACTCCAGCCCCTTTCCCGTATTCGCAGCTTCAGACTGTGTTCCGTCCGCCGCAAATGCCGTTATTCCCGATGCCATGCCAATAGCAGCAAGCACCGACAAGGCCGTTATACCTCCTCGTAGCCTTCTCTTTCTCATCAATTACCCTCCCTTAATTAATTGTTTCGCAGACCATTCCCGCTATAATTGTGCACTATAGCAGAAAAAGTCTTGCAAATATGTAGATTTTTGCCACTTTAACCATTTTACCATAGCAAAGTTGCAAATACTATCAACAAATTCACAAGACTTTTTTATGCATTTTTATATTTTCTGTTATAATTCCGCTATCTTCTCCTGTTGCCAAACAATAATACAAGTCTGAGCAACTGAAGTGATGCTGATACCATGGCTGCCACATATGTCATAGCTGCCGCTGTGAGTACACTTCTTGCACCCTTGAGTTCATCCGGATAGAGATACCCGCTGCCCTCCAGTATCGCCATGGCTCTTCTCGATGCATTGAACTCCACCGGAAGTGTCACAAACTGTAGGACAACAACCAGTGAGAACAATATGATTCCGAGTGTTATAAGGTAATCAACCCTCGGAATGAGAAGTCCTATAAGTATGAGCGGCCATGATATGGCTGAGCCTATATTTGCCGCTGGAATGATGGCTGACCTTATGGTGAGCGGTGCATATGCATTTGCATGCTGTATGGCATGTCCGCACTCATGGGCTGCCACGCCTATCGCTGCGATGGATCTGGAACCATACACGCTGTCCGACAGATTGAGCGTATGCTCCTTAGGATTGTAATTATCAGTCAGATCTCCTGAGATGTGATGTATTGACACATCCGTTATCCCCGCATTCCTGAGTATCATGTATGCGACCTGGTCCGCTGTGTAGCCTGACCGCGATCCCACCTTCTCATACTTCTTGTATGTGGTCTTGACTCTTGCCGACGCTATCATGCAGAGCACCACGCCTATGAGAACCAACAGATATGTTGGGTCAAAATAAAATCCATAATATGGCATATATATCACCTTTTCCTTTCATGTATCCCTGACGGGGGCTTTTGTTTTCCACTATCCTATAGTATATATTGCGCTTCGTCAACAGGTGTGGATGATTCTTCATATAAATTTCATTTTTGCCGGAACTAATTTTATACTTCGTTTTCCTGCCATTTTTCTTATGTCATTTACCTGCAGCTATCTGCCAAGCATCTCATTTACCTTATTCTGCACCTTGACATGATCATACCCTGCCTTCTTCAGCCTGTTCTTTCTGTCATCGCCATTTCCCCAGTCGCCGGCTATGACCTCTCTGGCTATCTCGTCAATAGATTTCTTCTGTGAGAATTTCACTATAGCGTTCACCTTCTCCTGAACTTTATCGTAATCATATCCCGCCGTTTTTAATCTCTTTTTTCGATCCTCGCCGTTCCCCCATCTGCCCGCTATGACTTCCTTCGCGATCACATCTATGCTTTTCTTTTTTCTATTCTTATAATTACTTTTCCCGCTATTGCTGTCAGAGCCTTTCCCTTTCGTTTTTCCCTTATCACTGCCAGTCTTTATCGCAGCACATTTTCTCCATGTCGCTTTGTCTATATAAGACTTGTTCAGGTCAAGATTTCCTTCATACCCCGGAAGCCGGCCTACAGAAGTGTATTGCCTGATAGAACAATCATACTGCCCCTCATTCCACGGATGCTCCTGATATCCAGTCTGCTCATAATCAGGATACTGAGCGACCCACAGCCTGTAGCCAAGATTTTTGACATTTTCCATGGCACTCTTCTGAATATATATCAGCGGTTTTACCCTAGTTTTTCTGTACACATAATCACACCACTCCTTGCACCATGCCCTGTCACTTCTGCCAAACTGTGGGTTGTTCTGCCCCTCCCAGTCAAGCACGAGTATGGCTTTGCCCACATATTTCTTACTGTATGCAAGGAAATACTCAGCCTCCCTGTGGGGATCGCCACCATTTGCATAGTGGAATGCCCCCAGAAGTTTTCCCACTTTAATCACCTGATCACAGTGCTTTGCAAAAAATCTGTTCTTGTAGTCCGTGCCCTCCGTCGCTTTCACTATCACAAAGTCACAAGGCACCTTGGTTATATCTATAGTATCCTGCCACGCTGATATATCTATACCATCCATGTAGCCCTTTAATGGGACCTTATTAGAAGCCATAAAATTGTCTCCTGAATTTCTTTGTCTGTATATAATATTCCAGACATTGAATCAGGAGACAATCTTAGGATCATTATTCCGAACTTATACTTATCTGTCTCGTATTACATGTACCACTGTCATGACGCCTTTATTCATGCCACTTTTCCTTATCTCCGCCCTTGTAAAACCGCTTGAATATCGATATCAGGTAGTCCCATCCCCGGGTACATATAATCGCAATGACAAATGCCCCGAAAAACGCAGCCACAGGATAATACCACACAAATGCTATGTGATAAAATGATAGTCCAACAAAAAGTCCCACCTCACACACAATGACACTGGTGATCAGAACCTGAAAAGAGGTAGGGATCTTCTTCAGCACTCCTACCTCTTTCGTAAATTCCGTTATTATCGATATCAAAGTGCAAAGAACCGCAACAACTACAAGATATACTGCGAATCTGTCCATGCGTATTCACCTCCTTGTCCATGATATAGTTTAATGTATTCCGGAAGGTGGTATGTGGTTATAAAATATTATTGTGTTCTTAAATCTCTTTTTAAATCCAACCTCGCGTTAATGCGAGGTGTTTTACGTTATATAGGAATCTCCAAAATGTATATATATCAAAATTACTTCTGTATGAAAATAGAATAATGTATTTAACCGGGCAGCCGAGGGGTGTTACACCATATCCGTTCGAGTCTTGGAAGGGAGTGGTGCCTTATGAGTACATATGAGGAATTCATGGTTATATTAACCGTTGCGATACTTATTGTGACAATTCTGAATCATAGAAAATAAGAAAAACACCTCAGCCGACTAAGCTATGAGGTGTTTCATCTTAAAATGGTTTTTGCCGGACGGATAGGACGTATCTATCGCTCGGCTGTCTTGTTAAGTATATTATACAATATTTTTGACGTTTGTCAAAAATAAAATTCTGAAGTGCAAGATCAAATGCCGCATGGGACTTACCAAATCGTCTGGCATGACTGACACTGATACAATTAGCATTTGTACATATAACTCTGTTCAGATATTCAAGCAAACCTGTCTTATCAAGATACAATTCACTATTCTTGTCCTTTGTAAAACTGTCATTACTTGGATTAAAATAAATGCCCATCTCATGCCCTCCTTGTTTATTTCAAATGTCTTATATATAATTCTCAGAATTCATTGATATAGGCCTTTTCTCTGAAATCGGGATATTAATTCAACCTCTTTCCGAGTTGCCATAAAGCTGTGCCCATCCTCAAGTGTTATATTTCCAAGTTCAATGTTCTTATCTATGCTACCCCTTATATCTGTTTTTATAAGGCTTTTCAACGATGCTATATTTTCTGGAGTGCGTAAGTATCTTTTTAAATGTGCTGTCAAGTATTTTATGTGTCAATCTATATTACTGCCTACTGTTTTTTCTTCCGATTGGTAGCCACACTTTAGCCCTAAATCAACCATAAGTCAATAGATTTTCACAAATGCGCGTATAAGGCAATTTTTCGCGAGATTATTTTAAAATTATAACTTTTTTTACTTTCTTCTCGCCATCAAAATATTCTACTACTATAGTTCTATCCATTTTAATCACCCCTTCCATTTGATATGTAAGGCAATTATAATACCGAATAAATATAAAACTAGTCTTGACAAAATAAAACAAAAGAGTTGCTGTAAAATCCCTTAGCAACTCCCGTTTTCCAACTAATGCTGAATATCAAAGCAATATTTCATATGTATGGCTGTCATCATCATAATATACAAGCATGCCAAATTTGTATTCATCAAAATTGATTTCAACCTTCAAAGAATTTAAAAATCAAAAAAATAGAGAGCCTTTAGATCTCTCTAAAAGCCCTCTAAATCGTTTAAATACTAGGTTTTTATTTAGAACTTACCAGCGTTAGCTGCTTCCTCTACGCTAACAGCTACAGCAACTGTAGCACCAACCATAGGGTTGTTACCCATACCGATAAGTCCCATCATCTCTACGTGTGCAGGAACTGATGATGAACCAGCGAACTGTGCATCACTGTGCATACGTCCGAGAGTATCTGTCATACCGTATGAAGCAGGACCTGCTGCCATGTTATCTGGGTGAAGTGTACGTCCTGTACCACCGCCTGATGCTACTGAGAAGTACTTCTTACCCTGCTCGATACACTCCTTCTTGTATGTACCTGCAACTGGATGCTGGAAACGTGTAGGGTTTGTTGAGTTACCTGTGATAGATACACCAACGTTCTCCTTGTGCATGATAGCGACACCTTCCTGAACATCATCAGCGCCGTAGCACTTAACTGTTGCACGGATACCATCTGAATATGCCTTCTCGTATACTACATTGAGCTCAGCCTTCTTGTAGTCATACTTTGTCTCAACATATGTAAATCCATTGATTCTTGAGATGATCTGAGCTGCATCCTTACCAAGACCGTTAAGGATAACTCTAAGAGGTTTTTTACGAACCTTGTTAGCCTTCTCAGCGATACCGATAGCACCCTCAGCTGCTGCAAATGACTCATGACCTGCTAAGAAACAGAAGCACTCTGTCTCCTCCTCAAGTAACATCTTACCAAGGTTACCATGTCCAAGACCAACCTTACGATGATCTGCAACAGAGCCTGGTATACAGAATGCCTGAAGACCCTCGCCGATAGCTGCTGCTGCGTCTGCTGCCTTTCTGCATCCCTTCTTGATTGCGATTGCTGCACCTACTGTATATGCCCAGCAAGCATTCTCAAAACAAATTGGCTGAATACCCTTTACCTGATTGTAAACGTCAAGTCCAGCGTCCTTTGTGATCTTCTCAGCTTCTTCGATTGAGCTGATTCCATAGCTGTTAAGTACAGCGTTTATCTGGTCTATTCTTCTTTCATATGATTCAAATAATGCCATTGTCTCGTTCTCCTTTCCTCTATTTCCGACTACTCTTTACGTGGATCGATGATCTTAACAGCGCCCTGCTCTGGCTTAACACGTCCGTATGAACCTGAAGCCTTCTCCCAAGCTGTGTTAGGGTCATCACCCTTCTTGATAAAGTCAGTCATCTTTCCAAGAGAAACGAACTGATATCCGATAACTTCGTCATCTGCATCAAGTGCTATTCCTGTTACATAGCCCTCTGCCATCTCAAGGTAACGAACACCCTTAGCCTTTGTTGCATACATTGTACCAACCTGTGAACGAAGACCCTTTCCAAGATCCTCAAGTCCGGCACCAACTGCAAGTCCGTCATCTGAGAATGCACTCTGTGTACGTCCGTATACGATCTGAAGGAATAACTCTCTCATTGCTGTATTGATAGCATCGCACACAAGGTCAGTGTTGAGAGCCTCAAGGATTGTCTTACCCTGAAGAATCTCAGCTGCCATAGCTGCTGAATGTGTCATACCTGAACATCCAATAGTCTCGACAAGAGCCTCCTCGATAACACCCTCTTTTACGTTAAGTGAAAGCTTGCAGGCACCCTGCTGTGGTGCACACCAGCCTACACCATGTGTAAAACCAGAGATGTCTTTGATTTCCTTTGAGTAAACCCACTTTCCTTCTTCTGGGATAGGAGCTGGCTCATGCTTTGCACCCTTTGCTACAGGGCACATGTTTTCAACTTCCTTAGTGTAAATCATTGTGAAACTCCTTTCAAAATATGAATTCTTAAAAGCGGTTCCGAATTCTCTAATTCAAACCATCAGTGGTATTTTCTCACAAAACAGTTATGAAGTCCATAGCTTATTGAAAATTTTTGTCGCATTTGCGTGTACTTTATCAAGTACAGCGCGCCTTATTGAGAAAGTTTTTAACAAGGCACAGTTGTCAGGGTTCATATGTCCGCTTATATCATTTGATCGTAACCATATTCACTTGAACATATGTATTTATCTGATATACAATACTTCTGTCAGGGCACATTCAACCCAGACATGCGCCGCTCCAGGCGCTGCTCAGATACATGATATAAAAAATAAAAACGGAGGTTTTCAACATGAGATTTATAGATATGCACCTTCACACCACCGCTTCCGACGGCTCCTGCACCCCATCAGAGGTGTGCCAGCTTGCCATTGACAGGAATCTTGCAGCGATCGCCATAACCGACCACGACACAGTGGATGGCGTAGCAGATGCAATCACATATGCAGATAACTGGAACAGCACTCTTCCTCCGATCCAGAACAGTGATTCCACCAACTGCTCTGGCTTTTCTGACAGCAGTGACCATCATATCGAGGTAGTTCCCGGCATAGAGATGTCCGCCATCTACAACGGTGTGGAGATCCACATTCTTGGCTTCTATATGGACTACAAGAACCCTGAGCTCATCTCCCGTCTTGCCGCCATCAAACAGGCCAGATACGACCGAAACGAGCAGATGTGTGAGAGATTCCGCGCCGACGGAATAGACATGACCATGGAGAAGCTGCAGCATGGTAATCCTGATACTGTCGTCACAAGAGCTCATTTTGCCAGAATTCTCATAGCCGAAGGCATATGCAGGGACATGAACCAGGCGTTCAAAAAGTATCTGGGCAAGAAATGCAAATATTACATTCCAACACCAGACATACCGGCCGCCGATGCCATAAGACTCATAAGAACCTACGGCAAGGCTGCCTTCATCGCCCATCCCCTCATATACGGATTTGGATATAAACAGATAGAGGACATGCTTGAAGAACTGAAGCCATATGGCCTTTCAGGGCTTGAGGTCTACCACTCCTCCAACAATGCCTATGAATCCGGAAGACTTAGGGAGATCGCCAGAAAACACGGGCTCCTCATATCAGGAGGTTCCGACTTCCACGGCGCAGCCAAACCCGACATATCCGTGGGAACCGGAAGGGGCGGCCTTCGGATCACGGAAGCTGTATTTCAGGATATAAAAAAAGCGGTCACTGTATAATGACCGCTTTTTTATTTACTCTGATGATACCTTTATTATATCTTTGACTTCTTATCCTTATCATCATCTGTGACTGTTGATGATCCCTGCTTCTCAAGCTCTGCAACAGCGCTCTTGTGCATCGGTATACGACAGTTCTTGTTGTTACCAAACTCTACGATGATAGTTGAATCATCAACCACATCAAGGATGGTTCCGTAGAAACCACTGGTTGTCATGATATTATCACCAGGCTCCATCTGTGAAAGCATCTGGTCTGTCTTGGCCTTCTGCTTCTTCTGTGGTCTGATCATCATGAAGTAAATGATTGCAGCAAATATGGCAATATATACAACAATAAACATAACTGATGAACCGCCACTGGCCTGTGTTCCTGTTGACGATGATAAAATTGTTGAAAGTGAATTCATTCTCTGGTCTCCTTTTTGATTACTCTTCTCCACCAGCAAGGCTCTCAAGCATCGATTTCTTATATGACTGATATCTTCCTTCTTCTATAGCCTCTCTGATGTCTTTCATCATATTATTATAAAAATACAAATTATGCAAGACGCAAAATCTCATACCGAGCATTTCATTTGCCTTGAGCAGGTGTCTGATGTACGCTCTGCTATAGTGCTGGCATGCAGGGCATCCGCAGCCCTCCTCTATAGGTCTGTCGTCTGTCTCAAATCTCGCATTCTTGAGATTCATCTTGCCATGCTTCGTGTACACATGGGCGTGTCGTCCATTTCTGGATGGATATACGCAATCGAAGAAATCAACACCTCTGTCGACCGCCTCAAGTATATTTGCAGGGGTTCCAACACCCATGAGGTATGTCGGTCTGTCCTCAGGCAGATACGGAACGGTCACATCGAGTATGTGGTACATCTGCTCTGCTGTCTCTCCTACTGCAAGTCCTCCTATGGCATATCCCGGAAGATCAAGCTCGCTGATTCTCTTGGCGTGATCTATTCTGATATCCTCGTATATGGCACCCTGATTGATTCCAAACAATAGCTGATTCTTGTTGATCGTATCCGGCAGACTGTTAAGTCTCTCCATCTCATTCTTACATCTGACAAGCCATCTGGCTGTTCTCGCAACAGAATTCTCCACGTACTGTCTGTCAGCCAGTGCAGGGGCACACTCGTCAAATGCCATGGCTATTGTAGATGCCAGATTCGACTGTATCTGCATGCTCTCCTCAGGTCCCATGAATATCTTGCGTCCATCGACATGGGAATTGAAGGTTACGCCCTCCTCCTTGATCTTCCTGAGTCCCGCCAGGGAGAATACCTGGAATCCGCCTGAATCAGTGAGTATCGGTCTGTCCCAGTACATAAACTTATGTAAACCGCCCATCTGCTTGACTATCTTATCCCCAGGTCTCACATGGAGATGATATGTATTTGACAGCTCGATCTGACATCCTATGTCCTTGAGATCCGTTGTTGCCACAGCTCCCTTTATGGCTGCTGCCGTTCCAACATTCATGAACAGAGGTGTCTGCACTGTTCCGTGAACAGTCTGAAATTCAGCTCTCTTTGCCCTTCCATCCTTACAAAGTATTTTGTACATTGTTATGTAAACCTTTCTTTTTCATTCTTCCGAATCTTACGCTATACTTTAGCGTACTCTTTATAATGCACCATTTAAAGTATATTTGCAAGCAAATTTACAATCCACAGGCATTTACCGCCGAACTTGACCGCATACCGGATGAATACGAGGACTTCCGATACAATGCAGGCAGATTACAATTTTGACAGCCACATATCTTACATACAAAACGGCACCTGTAATTTCACTTACAGGTGCCGTTATATCAATCTATAGGCTTTCAGTTCTGTTAGCTCCGTGCTAAATCACCACTGAATTATCTGACTTATCACTGCTTCTCCTTCAGCGTAGCTGTAGCAGTCTGCTTCTCGTAGTTACCATTGTTGTTTCTGTAGTATACGATAGTTACCTTATCGCCAGGATTGCAGGCCACGATCTTGTCGTGGAATGTCTCCATATCTGCTATGTCCTCACCGTCAAGGCTGCAAATGATATCTCCTGACTGGAGTCCACACTCCTCTGCTGCTGAACCCTGCTCAACTGATGAGATATATACACCCTCAGGCATGTTCAGGAGCTGTGCGTACTGGCTTGTGATGGTCTGGGCAGATATACCGAGGTAAGCCTGTCCTGATGTTGTTCCATCATTTGACACATTCTTGCCTGCTATCAGGTCATTGATTATATCCTGTACATCTGATATAGGAAGTGCATAGCCCATACCCTCAACGCTTGTATCTGAATACTTGGCTGTGTTGATACCGATCAGCTCGCCCTGCATGTTGACAAGGGCACCACCACTGTTACCAGGGTTGATGGCTGCATCTGTCTGAAGTACCTTTACTGTCTCATCTGAAGCACTTATCTCTCTGTTAAGTGCGCTTATATATCCAACTGTAACTGACTGTCCATATCCAAGTGCATTTCCGATTGCCACGCACGGATCACCCACTGCAAGATCATCCGATGAACCTACCTGAATCTCCTTTATCTCATTCAAAGTGTCATCCGATATGTCCGAAAGCTTAACTGTGACAACTGCTATATCATTGTTCTCAACGTATCCCTTTACCACCGCATCTGCACTCTTGTCATCGACAAATGTAACTGACAGTGACTTAGCATTCTGTACCACATGATAATTAGTTGCAAGATACAGGTACTGGTCATCCTTGCCGATGATGATACCTGAACCGGCTCCTGTTGACTCCTGCTGATATGAATTGAACCAGTAATCATATGTTGTTACGTATGTTCCTGTGATCGATACGATGGAAGGCATAACCTTCTTGGCAACCGTTGACACATCGTACACTGTACTTGTCGTGTCTGATGATGCCTGCTTGAGCTGTGGTGCATTGTTCTCTGTTGAACCCTCAGCACTCTGCTCTATTGTGGTCTGCGAATCTTTGCCGAGAAGCTTATCCGATCCATATCTGACCCCCTGGAATACAACGCCTGCCACAAGTCCGAATACAACAGCCGCTGCAACCACACCTGCTGCCTTCTTGCCAAATCCGCTCTTCCTGTTCTTTGGCTTCTTATCTTTTGCCTTCTTCTGTCTCATATTGTTATCTGAAGGCTTTCCTGTTCCAATATTGTTCATTGGATTGCCTGCCTGATTCTGATAACCCTGATTCATTCTCTGGCTGTCATACCATGCTTCCATGCCATTTACATTTCTCTGAAAACCTGAATATGAAGCGTTCTGTGTACCGACTGTTTGAGCATTCTGCGGTGAACTCTGTGCGCCGGCAGTCTGAGCGTTCTGTGCTGAGCCATGTACACCGGCTGTCTGATTGTTCTGCGCTGACTGTGCGCCCTGAACATTCTGTGTCTGCTGTGAAGCATTTGTTGAAGGTCTGTCAAATCTTGAATCTCCTCTATTGTTCATATAGCTGTAATGATACAGACCATCCTGCTGTGGTGCCTGACCACTATTTCCATTCATCTGGTTCTTGTTTTCCTGTTCCATCTCTATCATCCTTTCGCATCTTTATTATCTTAATTCCTGTAATCGGTACCTTTCTCTTTCTTACAGTTGTTACTATACGCAGTAAATGTGTCATATTTGTGTCTTTATTGTTTTAATTCTGTGCACAAATGTTATATACTAGTCAGGTACGATCTCAAATAACCCTTATGGAGGATAATATATGTTTAGAGTATGGGGAAAACTTATAAAAGATAACCACCTCATGAAGGATACCGTGATATGCATATCCGACTACGAGATGACGCGTACCCACAAGGTATACAAGGCCCTTGAGGATATGTGCTACGAGTTTGACCTGGCAAAGCCGGTGTGGCTTAAGAAGAATAAGGATGAGTTTATCCACCACGCCAGAACCAGATTCACAGCGGATAACTTTGTGGAGGATATAGATTTTGACTACCTTGATTTTCAGGTAATAGAGGAGGAATACTAGATGTTTTCTGTCTCTTCAGTGAGCAAAAGCTACGGCAAAAATAAAGTTCTGACAGATGTGTCACTGTCCGTATCCCCGGGTGAATGCATCGCCCTTCTGGGAATCAACGGATCGGGTAAATCCACCCTGCTGGGAATACTATCCAGAAACATAAAGCCAGACTCAGGGTGCTTCGGTTTCGACTGTCAGGCAAATGCTGCTCTGCTCCCACAGGACAATCCACTCATACCGGAACTCACAGCCATTGACAACATCAGACTGTGGCACCCCGGAAGCAGGAAAACAGTCATGAACTCCCACAATATGAGCATATGTCAGTCTCTCGGTGTGGATTCATTTCTGGACAAACGTGTCTCAAAGCTCTCCGGTGGAATGAAGAAGAGGCTAAGCCTTGCCATCACGATGATGTCTGACCCGGATCTGCTTCTTCTCGATGAACCTCTGGCCTCGCTTGATCTTCTATGCAAGAATGGGATACTGAGCTATCTCCAGAATTACATATCACATGGAGGAAGTGTCATCATCGCCACACATGAGACATCTGCGCTGGATATATGCAACAAGATATACACACTGAAAAATGGACACATCCAACTGGCCATAGACAGAAATATCTCACCCGGATACACCTCACCTGAAACCTACATCAATCTGATCAGATCATAGCTTTATCTAAAGGAGTTTTATGTTTTACCGACTTATACGAACTGATTTGAAAAGAATAGCTCATTATGGAATATACATGGTAGTCGCAGCATTTGTCATGATGACGGTTTTCCTGTGTCTTGCGTTAAACGCGAACTCTTTTATCTACTCTGATGACCGCTCCGAACCACTTTCAATCGGAATCGTGATGAGTGCAGATTCAAAAACCGCACAGATGGCATACAACACGATATCTGATATGGACAGCTACCACTCATCATGTGTATTCACAGAATTTTCAGACAAGGATACAGCCCTTTCAAGGCTCTCTGACGGAGACCTGTTCGCTGTGATCTACGTCCCTGACAATATCATAAGCGACATCATGGACGGAACGAACACACCTGTCGAGGTATACTATTCTGACAACCGGTCCATCGATACATTTGTGCTGAATGACCTCTTCCGCTCCACATCCTCCATGCTTGGCATATCCCAGGCGGCCATATATTCGGTTCAGGCGATAGGAAGGAACATGGAGCTTCCCGAGGATATTCAGGACACGCTCAGCAACGATGTAAATGCCATGTTCATGACTAAGGTTCTTGACAGGACTGCCAACTTCACCGTCGACAAGATAAATGCAACCAGAGCAGCAAATACCACCGACTTCTACACAAGTGCGGCGGTTCTTCTCATGATGATGCTGTGCAGCGTTGTTTTCTTCCCATTCCTGCTCGACCTCCCAGCCTCTTACATAACAAAGCTCAGGTCACAGGGAATTGGCAAAGTCAGACGCAATGTCAGCAATTTCATATCCATGTTCATATGGCTGTATATCCTTTATATAACTGTATACATGGCTCTCGCCCTGGCATCACTGTTTATCGATGAACTGCATGTAAATATCCACATGAGCGGGATACTGTTCGGAATCGTCATAGCTACATGTGTCGCGGTATATACGCTGCTCATAAGTCTGGTTCCCGCAGGGATACACGGCTGCACACTGCTTCTCACTGTGGTCACTGTCATACTGGCCTATGTGAGCGGCTTATTCATACCGGAAGCCATGCTTCCAAACTTTGCAAAGTATATATGCCATGGATCGCTGCTCAATAAGCTTGTGCAGACACTGTGCATATATTTATCATAAATTTACGGAGATACATCTATGAACCATATAAGACAGATAAACTTACTTATAAAGAGAATACTGTGCCGTCCCGCCATGATCGCCGTTCTGCTGGTCATCCCCGCTGTGCTGATCGCTGTGAGCTTTCTGCCAGCCAGAAAGCAAAGCACCGAGATCGTGTCCGGCGTGTATATTGAAAGTTCTGACGAACACACGGATGCTTTCCTGTCGTATCTCACATCGACATCCACGGGATTTACCTTCAGGCACTATGAATCCCTGAAAGACATGAAGGATGATGTAGCATCCGGCAGGATCGACTCCGCGTACATGGTTCCTGATGGTTTCAGTGAATCAATGATCCACTCTGACGGGAAACGCCACATAACCGTGTATACAACCGATGGAAGTTCATTCCAGTCTGTGTCCGAAGAATCCGTGTATGCCGCCCTCCTGTATGCATATGCGGCAGACATGTCTGTATGTATGCTCCAGGATCGTTATCTGGCAAATGTCCCATACGACGAGACCCAGATGGCAGAATACATCAGTGATAGATTTAAGGGATATATCGAAAATGAGGACATTTTCACCATCGAGAGCGGACTCACCGGAAAATACACGGCATCGACAGATATTGCGCCAAACAATTTTCCTGTGGAAATATTGGTTTACATAACTTTGTTCGTATGTTCTCTCCTGGGACTTCAGAACTATCTCCGAGATCTGGACTGTGGGGCTTACTCTATCCTCTCCTCCAGAAAAAAAGCCGGATTCTGTGTAAAAAATATAGCAGCGGGAATTATTCCCGCTGCCGTTATCAGCTTTATATCCTTGATCATATATTCCGGCACCAATGGCTGTCTCAATGTCCTGCTGCATATCGCCGCAGTGTCAGTCATCAGCCTTGCTGCTGCACTCATATTCAGAGTGATATTCAGGCGCTATAAGATATTTACTATAGCTCTGCCATTCATCATCATCTGTACTCTTCTCCTGAGTCTTCTATCAATGCTCTCGCAGATGTAGACTCTGTGATCTGCTTTACCAGACATCCATAGCTGTCAGCCGGCACCGCCACATTGAAGCACACATCTGCAGTGTAATCCGTACTGTCTATCAGTGCATCACTGTTGCTGAGAAGATATTGTACCTTACCCGAATCGTTGTAGTTCGTGGTTATCTTCACCAGCTTCATAAGCTGCATCTTATGTATACCCGCATCAGACAGTGCAAGCTTGGCTGCCTCGGTGTATGCTCTCACAAGACCACCTGTTCCGAGCAGTGTTCCACCAAAATACCTTGTGACCACTATACATATATTAACCACCGCATTCCCCGTGATAACCTCCAGGATGGGTTTTCCAGCCGTTCCCTGCGGTTCTCCGTCATCAGAGAATCTTAGCAATGTATTCTCGCTGCCTATGGCAAATGCATAGCAGTTGTGCCGTGCATCATAGTGCTGCTTCCTGATCTTCTCGACAAAGGCATATGCCTCTTCCTCCGAGGACACAGGGACTGCATAGCCGATGAATCGTGATTTCTTCTCGACTATCTCGTCCTGCCCCTCCTGTAATATCGTGTTGTATGTCTCTATCATCGCTTCTCCGAATTGCTGGTGAGCAGCTTGCCCAGCTCATCCATAAATGTATTCACATCCTTGAACTCTCTGTACACTGATGCAAATCTTACATAGGCTACCTGATCAAGATCCTTGATCTTATCCATGACTATCTCACCTATGGTCGTGCTCTCTATCTCTCTCACTTCCATGTTGAAGATGGTGTTCTCTATGTCATCTATGCACTTTGTGACTGCTTCCGCTGAAACCGGACGCTTATGGCATGACTTTATGACACCTGACTCTATCTTGGAACGGTCATAAGTCTCTCTGTTCTTGTCCTTCTTGATGACTATGAGAGGTATGGTCTCCACCTTCTCATATGTGGTAAATCTCTTACCACAGGCGTCACACTGTCTTCTTCTTCTGATCGCACTTCCATCCTCCGCTGGTCTGGAATCGATAACCTTTGTATCATCTGCTGAGCAAAATGGGCATCTCATATAATTTTCTCCTTACGATATTATAGTGCAGACGCATTAGAGGCGCTCCGCGCGGCGTCCGCGTCATCGCAAGAAATCTCCCACCTTCGAAGGGACCTTCTTACGATATTATCTTTACTGGGCACTTGGCCTTACATGCACCACAATTTGTACACTTCTCCGGATCTATGTGAGCAAGGTTTCTGTCTATCGTGATGGCTCCAGCCTCACAGTTCCTTGCACACAGTGTACATCCGATACATCCTGCGCTGCAGGCTGCCTTGACCTGAAGACCCTTGTCATGGGAATTACATCTGACAAGTCTCTCTGCATCATATGGAACCAGCTCTATCAAGTGTCTCGGGCACTCTGTGACACATTTGCCGCATGCCTTACACTTCTCCTTATTAATTACCGCAATTCCATCTATAATGTCAATAGCCCCGAACTCACATACTGCCTTACATGAGCCATAACCTGTACATCCATATGTACATGCCTTAGGACCGCTGTTTGGATTGTTCTGTGCCAGCTTACAGTCCCTTGGTCCAACATACTCGTATACATCCTTCGCCTTCTCGCAGTCTCCTGCACACTTGACAAATGCCACATACCTTGTATTTTCAGCGTTTTCCACGCCCATGACCTCACTGATCTTCGCTGCCACTGCCTCGCCTCCAACAGGACACGCTGATGGCGGCATCTCACCTTTGGCGATGGCCGCTGCCAGTCCGTCACATCCCGGATAACCACATCCACCGCAGTTATTTCCCGGAAGGAGCTCTCTTACTGCTATTTCTTTCTCATCTACTTCTACCTTAAATTTCTCTCCTGCGACACCCAGAAGGATACCTATCACAATACCTACGCCTGCGACGACTGCCACAGCTATCAATATTCCTGTCATATCCGCACCCTCCTTATATCAATCCTGAGAAACCGAAGAACGCAATCGCCATAAGACCTGATGTGATGAGAACTATAGGGGTTCCCTTGAACGCCTCAGGTATAGGGCTGTGCTCAAGTCTCTCTCTGATTCCTGCAAGTATCACTATGGCTATAGTAAATCCGACTGCAGAGCCACATCCGTTGATGGTACTCTCAAGTATACCGTAACCGCTCTGTACATTTGAGAGAGCGATACCAAGCACGGCACAGTTGGTCGTGATCAGTGGAAGATAAACTCCAAGTGATTCATACAATGACTTGACCTTCTTCTTGAGGAACATCTCAACAAACTGTACAAGTGCTGCGATCACAAGGATGAACACTATGGTGTTGAGGTACTCAAGTCCGAATCTTCTCAGTATGCCGTAATACACAACGCTGGTGACAAATGAAGCTATGGTCATGACGAACACAACCGCTGCTCCCATTCCGGTTGCTGTGTTGACACTCTTGGACACTCCAAGGAAAGGACACAGTCCGAGGAACTGGCTGAGGATAACATTATTTACAAGTGCCGCTCCGATGGCTAACAATAAAATATTCATTATCTCTTACCTCCCTTTCCTTTTTTCTTCTTTATATGAGCCATTGTCTCCTTGAGCTTTATGTCGGAATCTGCTGGCTCGTTCTCTGCAGAGTGTTCTGGCTGCTCTGCTTCCATCGGCTGATCCGTTGATGGCTGCTCTGCTGCCACTTTGTCTGCTACTTCCTGTTCTGCTGCTGGCTGCTCTGTTGACTTCTCATTCTGGAGATTGTCCTGACTGTCTGACTGAGTCTCTGTAACAGTCTGCTGCTCCTCATCTGGCGTCTTTTCCTGCTGAACTTCCTCAGCATGCTCCTTAAGCATCTTTCCTGTCGCATTCGGAACAAGCTTTATGTCGGCGAGGACTGACTCTCTGGTCGGTGCATATGGGCTGAGTCTTGGCTCATCCTTCTTCGCCTCATCTGGCTTGTCAGCCTCTGGCGCTGTATTCTTTGCTGCATCCTTATCTGCCGCTGCAGGTGTCTCTTCCTGCTTCTTAACCTGTTTTGCATCCGCTGAAGGTTTCGCCGGAGCCTCTGCTGCCTTTACAGGAGCCGGATTCTCTGAAACCAGCTTGCCACAACATGCTGCATTGATACAGCCTGCACATGAGTCCGGTCTGCATGCTGCCGGGATCTCCTCTCCATTTGCCAGTGCCTCGGCTGCCTTCTTTGCATTTCTCTTGTTGATAAATGCTATGATGAATGCAAGCACGAAGAATGCACCAGGTGCAAGTACGAATATTGTTATAGGTGTGTACAGGCTGAGTGCATTGCCTATACCCTTTATAATTCCCGATGAGTTCTGAAGTAAGTTGCCATCTCCAAGTATCTGGAATCCAAATACACAGCCCTTTCCGACAAGCTCTCTGAACATTCCTATAAGTGTAAGGCCAACTGTAAATCCAAGGCCCATTCCAAGTCCATCAAATATAGATGGAAGTACCTTGTTCTTGGAAGCATATGCCTCGGCACGACCAAGGATGATACAGTTTACAACTATAAGTGGTATATACAGTCCAAGGCTGCTGTTGAGTGATGGCAGGTACGCCTGCAGCAGAAACTGTATGATAGTAACAAACGAAGCTATGATAACTATAAATGATGGTATTCTGACCTTATCAGGTATAACCTTTCTGAGTGCTGAGATCATGAAGTTGCTGAGCACCAGGATACATGTGGTCGTAAGTCCCATTCCTGCGCCATTGATGGCTGATGATGTAACCGCAAGTGTCGGACACATTCCAAGCATCTGTACGAAGGTCGGGTTCTCTTTCACAATACCATTATATAAACGCTCTGTACATTTTCCCATTACTTGTCACCTCCGTTCGACGCTGCAGATGAATCAGCAGCACCGCCATTTATGGACTTCACATACTCAAGTCCCGCATTCACCGCATTGGTAACCGCATTTGTTGTGATGGTAGCTCCTGATAGGGCATCTATCTCCTCGTCCACTGTTGCACCTGACTTGGTGTACTGGAACTTATCGACCTTCTTGCCTGCAAACTGTGACTTGAAGCTGTCTGTGTCAGCCTCCATACCAAGTCCTGCAGTCTCTGAGAGTGACAGGAATGAAATTCCATTTGTCGTTCCATCCGCTCTGACTCCCATGGCAAGCTGAAGGTCTCCACTATACGCCTCATGTGATGTGACAGTCACAACATATCCAAGTGCTGAACCATCGCTGCCCTTTGCTTCCACGATCTCATCTATATCTGCGTTATATCCGGCATCTGACAGGATCTTTGCAGCCGCATCGGCATCAAAGTCAGCATAGCTGTCAAACGAATCCGCATCATCGAATACCGCCTTATATGCCTCTTCCTTTGCTTTCTGCTCTGTAACTGCTATAGGATCCTTTGTGATCTTATATACATAAGCCAGTGCAAATCCTGCTATGACTGTGATTATCATGATTGCTATAGTTGCTATAACAATCGACTTTGTATCCATCTTGGACTTTGTTCCGGCTGTGTCACCCTGGGCTGCAAGCTCTGCGCCCTCTCCGAAGCTCTTCGGCTGTGTCCATCTCTCAATGAGTGGCACAAGCAGGTTGGAGAATATGATCGCATATGATACGCCCTCTGCTGATCCTCCGTATATTCTGAAACAGAATGTGAGTATACCAAGTATCACACCGAACAAGGCCTTACCCGCAGGTGTGATAGGTGATGTAACATAGTCAGTTGCCATAAAGAATGCTCCAAGCATCAGACCACCACCGCACAGGTGTGCTGCGAGGAATGTAAGATCAAAACCTCTACCCGATGCAACCGCATATATCATAATGAGCACCGCAAATGTTCCTATATATGTAAATGGAATAACCGGCTTTATAACTCTTCTGATCAGAAGATAAGCCGCACCAACAAGTAAACATACAACTGATGTCTCACCTATGGTTCCCGGTATATTTCCAAGAAACATATTGAGTACATTGACATTTGCCAGATCCCCTGTGTTCTTGAGCACTGCAAGAGGTGTAGCAGTTGTCACACCATCATACGAGAATGATGTCATTCTTCCTGCAAATGATATGAGAAGGAAACATCTTGCGCCCAGCGCTGGATTCATGAAGTTGAATCCCAGTCCTCCAAAGAGCTGTTTAACTATTATAATGGCAAATGCACTTCCGAGTATCGCCATCCACACCGGTACATCCGGTGAGAGGTTCAGTGCAAGAAGAAGTCCTGTTACAACTGCACTGAGATCGCTTATGGTTACTTTTCTGTTCATCATCTTCTGGTACAGCCACTCAAACAGCACGCATGAGACCACGCATGTGAGTATAAGTATCATAGCGTTCAGCTCGAAGTTGATGATTCCAAATACGGTTGCCGGAAGCAAAGCAATGATCACATCCAGCATAATGCTCTGTGTACTTCGTTTATCTCTGACATGTGGAGATGACGAAATCTTAAATGTATTATCCAATATGTACACCTCCTACTTCTTTTTATTCGCAATGATGGATTTTCTTGTTCCCGCAATGGTCTGTGTCAGATGTCTCTTCGCCGGACACACATACGAACAGCATCCACACTCACAACACTCCATTCCGTTGTGAGCCAGGAATCCCTCTGTATCCCCATGCTCAGCCAGTGAAGCAAGCATCGAAGGAACAATACGTCCCGGACACACATCAACACAGCGTCCGCATCTGATACAGTTGCTCGGTTCAAGGTCTGCCACCTCGTCATGTGTCATACACAGCAGTGCCGACACTCCCTTGGTTGCAGGAACATCCAATGAGAAAAGTGCCTTTCCCATCATAGGACCGCCTGAGATCACCTTCTCAGGAACCACACCATCCTTAAATCCACCCGCAGCCTCTATAAGCTCCTGACAGTTTGTTCCTATCCTCACCATAAGATTGCATGGATTCTCTATGGCATCACCTGTTATGGTGACTATCCTTGTGTAGAGTGGTCTTCCCTCTATAACTGCCTCATATATGGACACGATGGTATCAACATTGTGAACTATACATCCAGCATCCGCTGGAAGCATCTTGGAGTTGACATATCTTCCAGTGTTAGCATATATGAGCTGACGCTCGGCACCCTGAGGGTACTTGGTCTTCATCACATGGACTTCGATCTTGTCATTGTCCTTTACCTTATCCCTGAGAAGTTCTATTGCCTCTGGCTTATTATCCTCTATGGCGATGATTCCCTTTGCATGATCAAACAGATTGATACATATCTCAAGTCCCAGTATCAGCTTGTCCGGTTCCTCCATCATCCTTCTGTAATCCGAAGTAAGATATGGCTCACACTCTGCACCATTTACTATTATGTAGTCGATCGCATCCTCGTTCTTCGGGGACAGCTTGACATTTGCAGGGAAACCGGCGCCGCCCATTCCTACTATTCCGGCCTCCTTTATGATCTCCTTCACATCCTCTCTATACAGAGTGGACAGATCTTTTACATTTGCTGCAAAGTCGATCTCCTCAAACAGGCCATCATTCTCTACAACTATTGATTCAACCTTTGATCCACCAGGCACATATCTCGGCTCGATCGCCTTGACCTTTCCCGATATGGATGAATGTATATTCGCTGACACGAAGCCACTGGTCTCCGCAATCTTCTGACCAACCAGGACTCTGTCGCCCTTCTTCACTATAGGTGTGGCCGGTGCCCCTATATGCTGACTCAGCGGGTACACACAGTCACCTTTTGGAAGGTATTCTCTGACAGGCTTTTCCATTGACAATTCTTTGCCTTCATATGGATGAATTCCGCCCAGGAATGTTAACAAACCCATGTTCTACCTCTTTTCCTTATATATTTTTATTAAAAAAATCTCCCTATATAATAACGCTTTAAGCCCTCAAAAACAACCTAAATGGGGATATATTATCATTTTAAAATATGGAAATTCTTCTGCTTATCCGCATAAAAAACGATCACATATAAGATATAGACACTTATGTCTTTTCTGTATCTTACATGTGATCATTTATAAATTCATTCGGATATCATTCTAATATTCTATGGACGGAAGCTTTCTGACAAGCACAGCCCCCGCCAGGCCTATGCACACACCGGCTATAGTTCCCGATATGCACAGCACCGGCATATACAACATGATATTGCCACTCTTCATGAGAAGTGCTGCCATTGCTATTTGCCCTGCGTTGTGGCTCACTCCGCCTAGTATGCTCGTTCCAAGGAGACCAAACAGATCCTTTTTCCTGCAAAGCGTCATGACCAGAAGTGACAACACCGCTCCCGCCATGCTGTATACCATAACCGTCATATTGCCAAACAACAGCGATGACAGCACCACTCTCACCAGTGACACTATCCACGCATCTGATATCCTCAGCCTGTACATGACAACTATGGTGACCATATTTGCAAGTCCCAGCTTGATTCCCGGAACAGATATATTCACCGGGATCATGGATTCAAGATAGGAAAATACCATGGCTATGGCCACGAACATACCTGTGTATGTGATCCTTTTTGTACTCCAGCCATGCATTCTATCCACCGCCGTCTCTGAACTTTTCTGATCATTTTTATCTCTACTGCACATCTATATCTCTTTCCCTGCCACCTTGTATCTCTATGACAAGCTTGTGCGGAAGACAGGCTATAGTCTCTCCTCTCCTGCTCTTCCAGCCCATATTCACGCACACCTTATCCGGGCAGTCCGCATCACCGACACTGATCTTCCCAGATTCAACCACAACAGTGTTGCTGCCCCTGTCCGTGTTGAACTCATAGGTATCGTCGACTGTCATGTCTATGGTCTGCACCAGTTTGTCATCTATATACACATCCGCGGTATTGCCCGTCGGAAGCACAAGCCGCATGACAAGCCAGCATATAATTCCCGCTACTAAAAGGACTACACACAATATCAGATCTTTTTTTCTAAACCATCCCGCCATATCTTCACATCACTCTGCCAATTTATAGTCTTCTGCCGTTATGGTGAATCGGTCCTTCAGGCCTTCACTGACATACACATTCTTATCCTCATCTATGATGACGGCCTCCGCACCATACTCCTGAATGGTCTTCATAGCCTTATCCTTATCCATCAGCATACACAGTGTGGACAAGGCGTCACTGGTCAGTCCGTTATCACACACTACCGTGGCCGCTATAGTGCCATTCCATGCCGGATATCCTGTCCGGGGATCAAGTATGTGGTGGTATCTCCTGCCATCCTGCTCAAAATACTTTTCATAATCTCCCGATGTGGATACAAATGCCGTCTCCCCATCGCCAAAGCCTATGACACCCATGGTCGTTCCCTCTCCAGCTCTCGGATCCTTGACACCGACCTTCCAGGCTGTACCATCAGGCTTGCTTCCGTACACGACTATACTTCCGCCCAGAGCCACACATGCACCGGCCGCATCAGTACCCTTGAGATACTCTGCTGCCATGTCGCAGCCATATCCCTTGCCGACTGCTCCCAGATCAAGCATCATACCAGGCTCTGATATCCTTAACGTATCGCCATCCACACTTACCTTTGACACATCCACCAGCCTCAGTGCACTGTCTATATCCGCCTGTGATGGAATCTCTGTCCTGCCATCTTCTATCCCCCACACATCCGCCAAAGGCCGTATGGTGATATCCAACAGATCGTCATGAGCCCTCGATATGTCAAGCGTCTGCTTCAGCACACCCGCAAACTCACTGCTCACCGTGATATCCTCATCAGGCTTATATGTGGTGTTCACCCTGTATATCTCAGAGTCCGCTGAGCGCCATGACAGCACATCCTTGTCCAGGCTGTCTATGAGCTTCAGCATCCCGTCTATATTCTCACTGCCATGGCTTCCATACACTGTAAATGACGCAGCCGTTCCCATGGTGATCGTGTTCCTTGTATATTCACTTTCACCTGACCGTCTCACGCCTGATATGATGACCATAGCAATCACAGCCACCATGACAACCACTACGGCTGCTATCCTGTACCATTTCTTCATGGTCTGCCTACCTCTGTGTTATTTCAGATATTCATCGTGAACCTGTTCTCTCAGCGAATATCTGAAGGATTTCTCGTACTCCACATTCTCATTGATGCTGTGGTTTACCTCCTCGAAGAAGCTCTGGTTGATGATATCCATGGAGTAGAATATCGGGTAGTTACTGTTCTTCTCCCACATCATAACTCCACCATCCACGGATTCCTTACCGTACTCCTCCTCGTAGCGCTTCTTGCAGTCTCCACTGCACAGATATACATGACACAAACCGTTGAGGGTCTTCTTCAGCATATCCGTTCTGAGTATATATCCATCACAGTCTATCGCCCAGTCCGGTATCTCATCCGGCTTCACTATGACTATGATAGGCATATATCTGTCAGGGCTCTCAACAATCGCATTCAGCTTGTCATAGCTGATCTCCTCAGGGCTTGATCCCTCCTCCATGACTATCCCGGCGTCTACAAAGCCAACCTGATTGAACATATCCTTCATGAACTTTGGCCTGCTGTATCTTCTCTCCTTGACGTTGATGGTCTCACATATGTTCTCCACATTCACATCATATATATCCCCGGCACTCACCATATCCACTGTCACATGCCATATAACACCAGCCTCTGAATTGCTTATGTGCTGGAAATCCATATGAAACTCACCGGCCTCATATGTTATATATACCTTATATCCTATGGTGGAATAATCCACACTCGTGAGTTCCTCGGGCATCTGTGGGAACACCATACTGATGTGCTCTCTGACCCATTTGTATATGATCTCACACGCCTTGTCATAACCCGCCGCAGGTATTCCTACCCTGTGGCTGTACACAACATTCGGAACCATAGGCTTTATCTCAGTCTTCACCTCTGGTCTGACCGCTGGAACGAACTGCTCCTTGTCAAGCAGCCTTGATATATACTCGTTGTGGACTATCTCCTTGTTGATCAGATAAATAACTCTGTCAGGAGTCAGCTCCTTGTGATACTTCTTGTTGAGCAGTATCTCAACCAGTTCGCGCTTGCTCACAGTGTGGAACTGCGCCACGATATCCGGATTGTTGTCCAGATATTCCCTGAGCTCAGGCTTAAGCGGATCCTGCGTGATCCTGAGCCTGTATTTGCTTCTTATGGCATTCTCCCAGTTCTTCTCCTTGTACTGTGAGTCGTGAATACTGTTGAAAATCTGCATGATAGACCAGTCGCACAGCTCCAGATTGGCTATGATACTGTTCATAACTCTGGACAGATCCTCATGTCCAGTCCACAGATCGGTCTCCTTGGAATCAGAACCCAGCTTATACTTATATCTCATCTCATGCTCTATCTCATGCCAACCCTCGAAGAGCACCGTCCTGAGCTGTACCTCAAATGTCTGGTCAAATGGCTTGTTCCACACACTTGCAGGTATGTTTCGCAGATATTTGCTCGGTATCCTGAACACACCGTTACATTTCTGTGCCTCAAATTTGTTCTCCTCATTCTTCGTCTTGGACCAATTGTCCAGAAGAAACGTCTCCTCAAGTATCTTCTCACATATATCCATGTCCTCCAGATAGAACAGGTTGATTCGTATACCTATGATATCCTGAATCTTTCTTCCACCTTCCTGCATGGAGTATTTACCAGTCTCCAGCTTGTGCAGAAGTGACGATTCTGACTTGATTCTCGATGTACTGTTAAAATATATTCCCGCATTGTTCAGCTTCGTGACAAGAGTGTTGAGCAGACTCATCTTCACATTGTTGATCTCCTCTATCTCCTGTTCCTGAAGAAGCTTCTCGTCACTATTATAGTCATAGATGCTATAATCCATTCCATCATTCCTTTTCTGTAATTATATATCAATCCGCCCTGCGGCGTCTTTCCTATATCCACGCATATCTTTATCTAGTATATCACAATAATTGTGTATTTTGCTTAAAATAATATGAACATTTTATTAAAAACAGTGCAATTCCACCCTTATAGTATAAAATCCACTCCATTTTCTTGCGAAAGTAAAGTCTTGTATATATAATTAAAAGGCTAGAACACAAATGAGAGGTTAAATTATGATTTTAGACTGTCAGAACATCTGCAAAGCATTTGGCACAGATGTTATATTGGACAATATTTCTTTTCATCTTGAGGAAAAGGAGAAAATGGCTATAGTCGGCATAAACGGCGCCGGCAAGACCACTCTTCTCAAGATAATAATGGGTGAGGAAAGTGCTGACTCCGGTCAGGTCATAGTGTCAAAGGACAGGACCATCGGCTATCTGTCCCAGTATCAGGAGAGCAATTACAACACTACTGTCCGCGGTGTCATGATGGATGCACTAAAGCCTATCCTTGAGCTTCAGGACAGGATGCGCGAACTGGAACACACCATGGCTGAACAGACCGGTGAGGAGCTCGAGAGATCTCTGGAGCTCTACAACCGCTACACCCACGAATTCGAATATAAGAACGGCTATAGCTGTGAGAGCGAGGCAAATGGAGTTCTCAAAGGACTAGGTTTCTCCAAGGAGGATTATGACCGCCACACGGACTCTCTGTCCGGTGGCCAGAGGACAAGACTTGCACTCGGCAGACTCCTCATGGTGAAGCCGGATATCATCATCCTCGATGAGCCGACAAACCATCTGGACATGGAATCCATCTCATGGCTTGAGGGCTTCCTGTCATCCTACCAGGGAAGCGTCATCATCGTCTCCCACGACCGTTATTTCCTCGACAAGATCGTGACCAAGATAGTCGAGCTCGACAATGGCCACAGCCAGGTATACAATGGCAACTACACCTACTTCGCACAAAAGCGTGCAGAGATCCGTGAGAACATGATGAAGGCATATCTCAACCAGCAACAGGAGATCAAGCATCAGGAGGAGGTCATCACGAAGCTCAAGCAGTTCAACCGTGAGAAGTCCATCAAACGTGCAGAGAGCCGTGAGAAGATGCTCTCACGTATAGAACGTCTCGACAAGCCAACCGAGGTTGCATCCGAGATGAGGATCACTCTTGAGCCAAATGTCTTAAGCGGCGAGGATGTTCTTACGATCGAAGGACTCTCCAAATCATTTGGCGACAATAATCTGTTCTCAGGAATAGATATGGATATCAAACGTGGCGAACACGTCGCCCTGATAGGTGGAAATGGAACCGGAAAGACAACCATACTGAAGATGATCAACAGGCTTGTATCCAAAGATGCCGGAGCTATCATACTTGGATCACGCGTCAAGATTGGTTACTACGATCAGGAACATCAGGTACTCACGATGTCCAACACCATATTCGATGAGATAAGCGACGCCTACCCTGATCTGTCCAACACCAGAATCCGTAATGTCCTTGCGGCATTCCTCTTCACAGGTGAGGACGTGTTCAAGAGGATACAGGATCTGTCAGGTGGCGAGCGTGGACGTGTGTCCCTTGCCAAACTGATGCTCTCTTCCGCCAACTTTCTTATTCTGGATGAGCCGACGAACCACCTGGATATCACATCAAAAGAGATACTGGAGAATGCCATAAGGAACTACACCGGCACTGTCCTGTATGTATCTCACGACAGATACTTCATCAACCAGACGGCCACAAGGATCATCGAGTTAAGGGACAAACAGCTCACAAGCTATATAGGCAATTACGATTACTACGAGACCCACCGAACGTATTCCACAGATTCAGGAAGTCCATTCACTCCAATAAGCGGAGTCTCTGACGCACCGGCCCAGACCTCTCCCGCTGTCTCACAGGCCAAGCTCTCATGGCAGGAAAGCAAAGCTGAAGCGGCAAGGCAGCGCAAGAAGGCAAATGACCTGAAGAAGCTTGAGGCATCCATCGAGGAACTTGAGAACAGGATTGCAGAGATCGATGAACAGTTTCTTCTTCCTGAGAACGCCACAAATGTCGGTCTGCTGAACGACCTCACAAAGCAGAGGAACGAAGCCGACACAGAACTCAACGAGCTCTACACAAAATGGGAGGAACTGTCCGAGGAGGACTGATGGCGGGATCGCTCATGTCAAACCTGCAGGCTTAACTATATCAACAAATACAAAAAACACCATATACGACTACAGCAAAGAGGATCCATATAAGGTATCCACTCACCGTATTCATATATGGTGTTTTCTTTGTTATCATGCACAGTTCCCTGTACATTTATGTCAATCTCTCTACATTCTAATGTCTCACATGAATTATCTTCATGGCATACTGTCCCGACAGATCATATGCAGAATTGCTTATATAGACCTGATCGCTGCTGCCCATTCCACCCTGAATGATCCAGTATTCAGGCATATTTCCGCTGTTAGAACCCCAGTCATGCACATATGCCTCACATGCCGAAGCCGGAACTCCAAGCTTTCTCAGATACTGCTTAAGTGCAGTCGCTGAAGAGAACTTTCCAAAATAGATTCCGACATGGGTCGGCTCTCCATTCGTATAGTAGACAACTATATCACCAGGCAGGAGCGCATCGTATGAGAAGTCCTCCCTGTCCGCTGTGAGCTCGTAATCCGTCTCCTCACCCCAGCTTCCATTCTGCGCCAGAATCGCCTTGGCGATGACCTTGCGGAGTGCCCAGTCTGAGCATATATTTGATGAACTGATCACGAATCCGCCATTTGCAAAGTCAGTGTACTTGACTGACATATCACTTCCCGGAGTGCTGCTGCCTGCGTATCTAAGCGCATTTGCCACAAATACATTGCAGTAGATTCCTGTCTTGCCCAGATATTCATTGACAACCCTCTTCATCCATTCATCAAAATCCCAGCTTATCGAATCTGTCTTGAAGCATCTTCCCCAACTGTCAAATTCATACTCCACATCACCCACTACTATCTTCGTGAGTTTACTGCAGCGTCCATTTGCATCGCTGAAATAATACACCTTCTTGTTGTTGATCTTGGCGTTCTTAAGACCCTCAGACTTGTCGTTGAGCAGCTTGCCACTTCTGTACTCGGAATATCCTGTACTCTCGTCATAATACACATATTCAGTTACAGTTCCCTCATCGCCTACATAAGCCGCACTGTAATCACTAATCGTCTGCCAGCCCTTTGTTCTGACAGCCTTACCTGTTTTACCAAAGTAACTGCAGTTGCCCTGCAGTCTCACCACAGAATTTTTCTTTACTATCCATCTGTTATTCGAGAATACTCTGTACGTGTCTGCATATCCCGATACAGTATGTGTCGATCTGTAATATATCGCATCAGATATTCCCGTGCTGTCCGTGTGGAGCACAACATGTCCAAATGAAGGTATCCACGCATTCACCGCAGCCGTCCAGCCGCCCTCGCTCGCCACCTTCTGACATCTGTATCTTATGCCGTCCACCTGTACAAAATAGGTTGCCTCTCCGTTTCTTATGTAATACTTCTTATCCCTTGAGATCTCATACCACTTCGTGACGTTGCTCTTCGCACCGTTCACAAAGTAATAATATCTTCTGTTTACCTCGTATACACCGGTTGCCGTACTGGTCCATTTCCCCGACGAATACTGGTACAGTCTTCCCGACTGCATCCGCCTTACTGCCTTGCCGTCCACCGCAAAATAATACACGCAGTTTCCTGATGTGATCCAGGTCGATCTCACCGCAGCGCCGTCACTTCCAAAGTAATAATAGTCTTCTCCAAACTGCTTCACCACGTTCTTGACCGGAATACCCGCTTCGTAGTAGTACACTCTGGAATTTTCTGTTCTGAGTCCCTTGTACGCATTTCCATTCTTGTCAAACAGGACTTTTATATTATTTACCATGACCGCCTTATTCTTGACGGTGATCCTGACTGTTCCATTATAGCTGTAGAAATAATTGCCGTGATAAGCGCTCACAACATGCCCATCAAAAAGCTGGATATACTTCACATCATTTCCAGACATGCTTCCGGATATATCCGCGTCAACAAGCTCCCCTGCCGGTGAACTGCTGCCATATTTGTACCAGCCATCCCCCACAACAGCCTTGCCACTCACAAAGTAATCACAGTACCCGGATCTTGTGAACAGTCCTGTCGCCGGATTGCCCTCGGTATAATACACTCCATTGTAATATCCTGTCAGAGCTACAGAATAGTCCCTGGCAAATGTAAACTTTTTGAGCTCTATGGTATTGCCGCTCTTAACACTCATGTTGACATATCTGCTTGAAGAATTATAATTCGCTGACTTCAGCATCTCAAAGCTGGTGTCTGTGTAGCTTCCGTTATACTGCACATTTGCATCGCTGTCATCCGCTGCGACAAGATAAAACTTGGAGTTATATCTTATCAGTGCATATGTGATAAGCGTATCACTGTCCTCACCTGAACCAATGAAGTAACTCTCGCCCTCCGCAAAGCTGAGTCTGAACATGCCATCGGTGGAGTTCGTAAACACATACGTACTGCTGTTCATCTTAAGTGCTGTTTTCTCCACCACGCTGGTAGGCGTCGCCACCCCCGGAGCCTCCGTATCCGCATATACAGATGCAGCCACATCCCCTGCAGTCTCCGCTTTGGCCGTCATGTTCCCCACACACGCCATCTCCGTCAGCAGAACAAATGCCACAGCGATGAGCAGAGCAAGAAATCTTACGTTATTCGACTTATACAATCCCTTCCTTATTGTCCTCAACATACTTCCTCCTGAGTATTTATTATGTATCTATAGTACACGATTTTGGCTGCATGTGAAATACAATATCTGATATTTTTCCGATATCTTCTCCACAAATTTCTTCGCCCCCGCCATATTTCTGTCATCAAGATTGACAAATGGATCATCCATTATGAGCATCGGCTTTTCATCCTGATACATGCTGTCCACTATTGCAACTCTTACACACACTCCGAGGATATCCGCCAGTCCCGAGCTCAAGGTCTGAGAATCCCTGTACATTCCCTGCTCTCTGTACCTGATTGTCATATCCGGGGCCGCCTGTACATTTCCTGCATGCTCTCCTGTAACGCACTCATAATACCTGTCAAATGCCTCCATGACTGGCACCGAATGTCCCACTGCAAATGTATCCCTGGCCTCCCCCAGCAGCTCGTACGCCTTTACGTTGAGCTCGTATCTGTGCAGATCGTCTTCCAAAGCCTTTTTCTTATCCGCCAACGATGCCTTCACAGCAGATATCTCCTGTCTTCGAAGCTTGAGCTCCGCCAGTTCCCTGGCATACTCGCCAAGTCTCATGTTTTCTGCCATATAGACCGACATCTCCTCATCCATATCGGATTCGTCATCGGCTGTATATATATCATCTGATCCGTCCGATCTGGTTTCATCAGCGTCATTCCCCGGCTCTTCCACCTTATTCTTCCTGTGCCTGATCTTTTCATTTATCCCGCGTATAATGTAGTAGATTCCGAGTACCCAAAACATACCTGCACATACAACAAATATAATCATAGCCATATCGTCAGGTTCTTCTATTCCAAGCATAAATTTCCACATTCCCAGAGATAGAAGTGCTGCGATCAACGCACAAAATCCTGTCATGATATATTTACTGTCACGCTGTCGTCCCATCCGGTTCTGATTCTGCATTTCTATCTCACGGATATTTTTATTCAGCTCATTTATACTTCTGTCTATTCCATCAAGCTCCCTGACCTGCTCACGCATCCCATCAAGCTCATATTTTCTCCTGTACAGTTCCCCCGTCCGCTTGGTTGGCGACTGCCTGTTTATAACATTCTTCAGTATCTGTCTGGCATTCTCATAATTGCTTATATCATCCGTGCTGTCAGCGATATTACCAAGCTTAGCACTTATCCCATCCGTCGCCCAGGTCCGGCAGTCATCCTGCCCTATGTACATACTTCTCACAAATGACGCAGAATCCACATGAAACAGCTCCTCCCCAAGCTTATCCGTGAACATTCCTGTTACAGCATGAGTCGCCTCGTCGTATATCACGCATTTGTCATCGCTCTTCTTCGCGCCAAATGTCCTCTGAACCCTGTAGTTTCTGCCCCTGCTCTCAAATACCAGTTCTCCGCCATAGGCAGCCCCCGACCACGGGCGATATCTTTTTCTTTCATTCTCAATGTCATTTCTCTTCGTCTCACCGTCGAAGCCATACAGCATGACCCGGATAAAAGCAGCAAGAGTCGACTTACCCCAGCCATTATCCTGGACAAATGTATTTATCCCATCCTCGAACTGGACTTCCATGTTATTCAATTTGCCAAATCCATCTATATAACAAGATATCAATCTCATACTTAAAATATCTCCTCGCCCGCAAGAGCCCTGAGTCCTGTCTGGATCACATATGCCTTGTCATTTTCACTCATATCCTGCCCCATGACCTTCCTCACGAATTCGCCCTTGAGGGACGCATCATTCATATACCTCGTGTAATCCACCTGAAAATCCGTGTGATCCAAGATCTCCATATAGTAGAACGAATCCTGAAACTGCTTAGTCAGATAATCCGTGTTTATCTCGCTCTCAACATTTACCACGCCTGTGAGGGATACCCTCACCATGTCCCTGGACTCATCTTCCATTGTCCCCGGCAGTTCCTGATACAGTCTGTCTGCGATCATGTCCGCCGCATCAGAGCTTGACTCTGCCCCTGTCACGTCCACTTCCACATCGAACAGCCTTCTATAGGCAAATGACACAAATTCGGTCTCAACCGTATGCCTCCTCTCATCCACATCAAGCACCATAAAGCCGTGCTCACCACACTCGTCAAAGCCCCTGCCCTCCAGACATCCCGGATAGCAGTAGAATCCCCTGTGATCAAGGCTTTCCAGCTTTCTTCCGTGCACATGTCCCAGTGCCAGATAATCTATGCCTCTTCCCCTGAGTTTCTTCAGGCATACATCATTCATGTTGCGAGCCCTGCCATATTCCTGCTCCTGTCCGTGGAGTGTGACAATATTTATATCGTTCTCATACAGTTCGAGTTCATCATATATGCTGTTGCAGTTTTCGTCATTCAGCACAGTGCCCGCGATCACTATACGTGATCCCTTAAGCTGATACTGCGTCCACTCATCTCCGAATAAATACAGATTCTCTGGGAGTCTCCGCCCCGCAAATAAGCTTTCATCCGGGTCATGATTTCCCCTCAGATAGAACACATCTATGTCAGCATACTTCGCTATCTCCCCCAGAACAACATTTATCGTCGTGGCAGACACTGTCTCTGAATCAAAGAGATCCCCCGCTATTATTACCGCCTGCACGTCATTCTCTGCAGCATACCCGAATATTTTCCTGAATGTGTTAAGTATCTCATTTCTTCTGCCTCTGGCTCTTTCTCTTCCAAGATGTGCACTCATGGCTGAATCAAGATGGATATCCGCACAGTGTATTATTCTCATAGTTCCTCAACCTCAGTCATCTCTATTCTTTTTCTATATTAACATAATACGTAAAAATTTGCTCATCTCTCTGTATTCAACAGTAGAAAACTGTCTCTTAAGTTCATACATGAAGTATATTGCTCCTTGATTTTCGTTCCGTAATTATTACGGATTTTGTTTTTTCACAAACAAAAAACGCCAGAAGCCTTGGTTTTACAAGGTTTCTGGCGCCTGTCTAGCAGGGGATGAGAGAATCGAACTCCCACCAAAAGTTTTGGAGACTCCTATCATACC